>Ga0308156_1000048_pt1 | contig 445949 bp, 393 predicted proteins | sample PhyAR2_FD_201041 | JGI IMG/M metagenome (GOLD analysis project Ga0308156, IMG submission 201041) | Phyllosphere microbial communities from UC Gill Tract Community Farm, Albany, California, United States - DLSL A.R2 | ecosystem: Host-associated > Plants > Phyllosphere > Unclassified | place... | reverse complement strand
GGCGCTACACGCTCGGTCTGTACGCGTCTTCCGCCTACCTCGCCCGGGCCGGGCGCCCCGCGCGCGTGGACGACCTCGAGCAGCATCGGCTCGTGTACTTCGTCGACGCGATGCTGCAGGTCGAAGCCCTCGACCTGCCGCGCCGCGTCGTGCCGCACATGCGCGACGGGGTGAGCTCGACGAACGTGCTCGTGCAGGTCGAGGCGACGCGCGCAGGCGCCGGGATCGGGATGCTGCCGTGCTTCACCGCCGATCGGCACGGTGACCTCGAGCGGTTGCTCCCCGATGAGGTGAGCGAAAGCCTGCCGTACTGGATGATCGTGCGCGCCGACTCCCTGCGGATCCCCGCCGTCGTGGCCCTGGCCGACGCGCTGCGGGAGCAGACGGCGCGGGCGGCGGCGATGCTCGCGGGGTTCGCCTCGGCGCCCCGCGTCAGCGCCGCGCGGGGACCTCGGGCTCGCCGAGCGACAGCATCAGGCGGTTCGCCCAGCTGAAGAACGCGGCACCGTTGACGGCGTCGACGATCGCGGCGTCGTCCAGCCCCGCGTCGCGCAAACGCGCGACGTGCACCTCGCTCAGCGCCGGGGGAGTCGCGGCGAGAGCAGCGGATGCCGCGGCCACGGCGTTCCACTGCTCGTCTCCGAGCTCGGCCTCGACGCCCTCGTCGAGCAGGCGCTGCACGTCGTCGCGGCGCCCCGACTCGCGCGTCGCGAACGCCGCGTGCACCGACGCGCAGAACACGCAGCCGTTGAGCCGCGAGGCTGTCGCGGCCGAGAGCTCGCGGGCCGCGCGCGGGAGCCCGCCGTCGGTGTTCGTGAAGATGTCGAGGTCGGTGAGCGTGCGGGCCTCGAGCGCCGCGGGGTCGCGGGCGAGGAGGCGGAAGTACGGCATCGCCGCGCGCGCCGGCTCGATCAGGGCCTCGAGCTGCTCGGGCGTCAGCGCCTCGCGCTCGACGGGCGCGAGCCACGGCACCCAGCCGAGGCCGTCCTGGGTGAAGGCCTCGGGACGACGGATGCCGTCGTGCTCGCTCACCCACGCGGTCGCGGCGGGCGTGGTGTGGGGCCGCCCCGGGGCGACCGGCTCCGGCGCGACCCACGCGGTCGTCCGACGCCCCGAGACCACGCGGAGCCCGGCGACCGCGCGCAGCTGGAACGCCAGGAACGACACGAGCTGCGAGAGCGAGACGATCTGATCCGCGTCCCAGCCCGCGGCGACGAGCCGGCGCAGCGCGTCGGCCGAGCTCTCGCGCGGGCGGAACACGAGGAGGTGCGTGTGCTCCAGAGCGGCGGTGAGACGCTCACCGAGCGTCGAGGCGGCGGCATCCGGAACTCCGTATGCCTCCACGGGAATGCTCTCCGCGGCGAGACCCGGCTCGCGGTAGACGCCGACCGGCCCCGTCGAGCGCCCCGCCGCGGCCGCGGTCAGCACCGCCGTCGACAGCGCCACATCCTCGTCCTCGAGGAGGTCGCCGTAGAACCGCACGGCCGCATCGTCGTCGTGCAGCGCGGCGACGAAGGTCGCGACCGCGTACCGCTCGGCGAGGGTGAAGCCCCGATCGTCGGCCGGCTCCAGCAGCGCGGCGAAGCTCCGCTGCGCGTTCTCGCGCGCCTGCCCGCGGCGGTGGCGCACGACATCCAGGGGACCCTCGGCGGAGAGCCCGGCGAGAAGGTCGATCACGTCGGTCATGCGAGTACTCCTGTGGTCTGGACGGTGAGGTTCTGCAATTCGGCGGCGGCGTCGACCCCGGTGCGGAGTCCGAGGCGGGGGGCGACCTCGGTCGCGAGCAGCTCGATCGAGCGCAGCGTGATCTCGTGCGCGGGATCGACGGAGTGCACCTGGAAGGCGACGTCGGTGGCTCGGCTGAGCGTGAGGTCGGCCTCGAGCGAGGCGACGACCTCGTCGACCGTGCCCAGGTGGGTGTCGGTGAGGCGGGCGATGTCGCGCAGATCGCCCGCGCCGTCCTGCCGGAGGAACGTCCGCGCGAGACGCCGGAGGCCCGGGTCGGCCGACTCCCACGCGGCCTCGAGGTCGGCGGCATCCACCACGACCGCCGTGCGCGAGGCCAGGATCCGCGGCTCGACCCCCGCCGGCAGGGCCTCGAGGTAGGCCTCGACAATGGGCAGCTGCACGTCGTGCAGCGCCTGGCCGGGCTCCTTCGGCTGGGTGCGCGACAGGAGCAGTCCGTCGCCGTCGAGACCGGCGCGACGACCGCCCTCGACCGAGAACGTGGCCTGCCACAGCCGGACCGCCAGATCGGGGGCCGGGGGATTCAGCACCGAGGCGGTTCCGCGGATGCCGCGCCCGCCGAACGCGTCGCGCAGCACCTCGACGTGCTCGGCCTGGATCGCCCGCCGCTCGTCGGACGAGCGCTGGAATGCGGCGAACGACGACGGTGTCCCACCCGTGCCGATGCCGAGCTGCACACGTCCGCCGCTCAGGGCGTTGACGACGGCGGCGTCCTCGGCGACGCGGATCGGGTCGTCGATGGGCAGCGTCACGATGCCGGTGCCCAGCGCGATGCGCTCGGTCTGCACGGCGGCCGCCGCGAGGAAGGGGAAGGGCGAGGGCAGTCCGCCCTCGTCGCGATCGAAGTGGTGCTGCGCCACCCAGAGCGAGGCGAAGCCGTGCCGTTCGGCGGCCCGGACCTGCGCGAGGGCGCGGCGGTATCGCTCGCCGTCGGTTCCGGCATCCAGAAGTCGTGTGAAGAATCCGAGTCGTGCGCCGCTCATCGCGTCGCCTCCGTTCCCGTCTCAGGAGCCGCCTCGTGGGCGGCCTCATCGTTGTATGCCGTTCCCGGAATGGCTGCGAGCAGCTCCCGGGTGTCTGCGCTCCGCGGATCGTCGAACACGCGTGCGACCGGACCCGTCTCGACCTGGCGACCGCGCCGCAACACCGACACGGTATCCGCGATCTGACGCACCACGGCCAGATCGTGCGAGATGAACAGGTAGGTCAGACCCAGCTCCTCCTGCAGCCGCGCGAGGAGCCGGAGGATCTGCGCCTGAACCGTGACGTCGAGCGCCGACACGGCCTCGTCGAGCACGACCACCCGCGGATCCAGCACGAGAGCACGCGCGATCGCGACGCGCTGCCGCTGCCCGCCCGAGAGCTCAGCCGGGTAGCGCGAGGCCAACGCGGGGTCGAGGGCGACCTGCTCGAGCTGATGCCGCACGCGCTCCGCGCGCGCGGTCGCGCTGCCGAGGCCGAAGTTGCGCAACGGCTCCTCGATCGCCCGCCCCACGCGCTGACGGGGATCGAGGGATGCCAGCGGGTTCTGGTACACGAGCTGAACGACGCGGCGGTGGTCGCGGAGTCCGCGGCCCGACAGCGCCGCGACATCGACGCCGTCGACGCGCACGGTGCCCGCGGTGGGGCGCTGGAACCCCGCGAGCGCGCGGCCCGTCGTCGTCTTGCCCGACCCGGACTCCCCGACGAGCGCGTGCGTGGTCCCGGCCGCGACGGTGAACGACACGTCGTCGACCGCGACGAAGGGCTCGGCGCCGCGGCGGGCGTACTCCCGGCGCAGGCCCTGCACCTCGATGAGGGGCCGGGCTGGGGTGGCATCCGGGGTCCGTCGCTCCACGACGCTCGACAGCGACGGGGCGTCGGCGAGCAGGGTGCGCGTGTACTCGGCGGCGGGGTGCGCGAGCACCTCGGAGGCGCGGCCGGTCTCCTGGACGCTGCCGCCGCGCAGCACGACGACCTCGTCGGCGCGATCGGCTGCGACGGCGAGGTCGTGCGTGATGAGCAGGACGCCGGTGCCGCTCTCGCGTCGAAGGCTGTCGATCAGGTCGAGCACGGTCTTCTGGACCGTCACGTCGAGAGCGCTCGTGGGCTCGTCGGCGACGATGAGGTCGGGCTCGAGGGCGATCGCCGCGGCGATGAGCACGCGTTGCTTCATGCCTCCCGACAGCTCGTGCGGGAACTGGCGGGCGCGCGTCACCGGGTCGTCGATCCCGACGCGATCGAGCAGTTCGAGCACACGTCGCCGGATCTTCGCGTGGTCGCGGTCGCCGTGCACGCGGAACGTCTCGGCGATGCTCGCCCCGACGGACCGCACCGGGTTGAGCGAGCCCGTCGGGTCCTGCGGCACGAGCCCGATCCGTGCGCCGCGCAGAGCCCGCAGGCGCCGCTCGGGCAGGCCCCGCAGCTCCAGCTCTCCGAGACGGATGCTCCCGGACGCCACCCGCGCGGCGTTCGGCAGAAGACCCAGCACCGCCTGGCCGAGGGTGGACTTGCCCGATCCCGACTCCCCGACGAGCGCGGTGACACGGCCGGGACCGACCGCGAGCGAGACGTCGCTGACGGCCGTGTGGCGACCGCGATCGGTGACGTAGTCGACGGTGAGGCCGCGGACGTCGAGCAGAGAGCCGGTCATGAGGTTCCTCCTCGACGGATGGCACCGCTCAGTCGGTTGGCGGAGAGCACGACGAGCGCGATCACGACGCCGGGAAGCGTCGTCAGCCACCACGCGGTGGCGATGTAGTTGCGGCCCTCCGACACGAGCAGGCCCCACTCGGGCGTGGGCGGGGGAGCGCCGTAGCCGAGGAAGCCGAGCGTCGCGATCTGCAGGACCGCGGAGCCGAACTGCAGGGCGGCGAGCGCGAGCACCGCCGTGAGCGAGTTGGGCAGGATGTGCCGCCACAGCACCGTCCAGAACGTGCCGCCGCTGCCGTACGCCGCTTCGACGAAGTCGCTCACCCGAACGCTCACCACCTGCGAGCGGGCGAGGCGGGCGAAGGCGGCGATCGAGGTGACACCCACGGCGAGCGCCGCGTTCGCCGTCCCGAAGCCGAGCAGGATGATGATGCTGAGCGACAGCAGGAGCCCGGGGATCGCGAGCAGCACGTCGACCCCGCGCATGAGGATGTCGTCCACCGGGCCGGGACGCGACCCGGCGACGACGCCGACCGCGGTGCCGACGACGAAGCCCACGCCGACCGCGATCACGGCGCCGAGGAGCGACTGCGACGCCCCGTGCACCACACGCGTGTAGAGGTCTCGGCCCGTGGCATCCGTTCCGAACCAGTGCTCCGGGCTCGGCGGCTGGAGGGCCTGCATGCCGATCCCGGCCGTCGGGTCGCCCGGGGCGAACAGCCACGGCACGAGCGCCCACGCGATCGCGATCGCGAGGACCAGGAGCGAGAACAGGATGCCGAGAGCCGGGCGCCGCCGACCGCGCCGGACGCGCGCGGGGGAGGCGGGATCGGTCAGCAGGGCTGTCGCGGTGCCGGTCATCGGCGGACTCCTCGCAGGCGCGGGTCGAGCACCGGGTAGGCGAGGTCGACCAGAAGGTTGATGACGACGAAGGCGAGCGCCGAGAAGACGACGACCGCGAGGAGGACCGGGGCGTCGCGGGCGGCGACGGCCTGCGCGGTGAGCTGTCCGACTCCGGCGCGTCCGAACACGCTCTCGGTCACGACAGCCCCGCCGACGAGCTCGCCGAAGATGAGGCCCGCCATCGTGAGCGCCGGGAGCACGGCGTTGCGCGCGACGTTGCGCCAGAGGAGCCAGTTCGTCGAGGCGCCGCGCGCGCGGACGACGGCCACGAAGGGCTGCGCGCGCACGTCGTCGATGCTGCGGATGAGCACTTGGGCGAGCGGCGCGGAGAGCGGGATCGCGAGGGTGGCGACGGGGAGGATGAGCGCCTGTACGGGGCTCGCGTTGATCACGGGGATGAGACCGAGGCGGAACGAGAACACCTGGATGAGCACGATGCCGACGAAAAAGACCGGGATCGAGACGAACAGCGGGGGGAGGGACTGGAAACCGCGGCGGACGACGCGCGGACCGAAGGTCGCGGTGACCGCGATGCCGACCGCGAGGACGACCGCCACGCCCAGGCCCCAGGCGGCGAGCACGAGGGAGGAGGGCAGGGCGGTCGCGAGCAGCGTCGAGACCGCGGCGCCGGTCTGCACCGAGTAGCCGAAGTCCCCGCGCGCGAACGCGAACAACGACTCGAGGTAGCGCTGCCACAGCGGTCGGTCGAAGCCGTACGCTTCGCGGATCGTGGCGAGCTGATCGGGCGAGAGGCCCAGCTCGGGGCTCGCGAAGCGCGCGACGACGGCGTCTCCGGGCAGGGCCGCGAGGAGCACGTACGCGACGGTGTACGCCAGCAGCAACACCAGAACCGCCTGTCCGAGGCGGCGGAGCACGTAGGTCATGGGGATCCTTCGGGAAGTGGGGCCGGCCGCGCGACCTACCCGCTGCGGTGGGGCCGGCCGCGCGACCGACCCCACCGGAGCTCAGCGGTCGAGCCAGACCTCGGCGAAGCTCGGGCGACCGACCGACTCGGTGTGGAAGCCCTTCACATCGGCGCGCAGACCGAAGACCTGCGGCTCCTCGAAGATCGGCAGGATGTACGCCTGCTCGGCGAGATACTGCTGCGCGGCGGCGGATGCGGCGGTGCGGCCCTCGACGGTGGGCGTCGACGCGATCGCGGCGAGCAGCGTGTCGAGCTCGGGGTCGCCCACCGAGCCGTCGGCCGGGTGCAGGTTCAGCAGCGTGTTGCGGTTCTTCGAGAAGTACTGCGACTTCAGGACGTCGAAGTCCGCGCGCCCGACCATCGAGTGGTACACCTGCACGATGTTCTCGTCGAGCGAGTTCGCCGTCTGCGTGGCCATGTCGCCGGGGGTCAGCGAGACCGCGATGCCGAGCTTCGCGAGCTGCTCCTGGATGATCGTGACGACCTCGGCCGAGCGGGGCTGCGGCAGAGCCTCGTTGAAGGCGATCGCGAGACGCTGACCGTCCTTGACCCGGATGCCGTCCGCCCCGGGCACCCATCCGGCTTCGTCCAGGAGAGCTGCGGCCTTCTCGGGGTCGTACGCGTAGTACGAGGAGGTGTCCGTGTACCCGAGCGCGGTCTTCGCGAGGGCGCCGGTGGCGAGGGGGTAGTTCTTGGTGAAGAGGGTGTCGACGATGTCCTGGCGATCGATGCCCGCGATGATCGCCTGGCGGACACGGACATCGGCGAGCAGGGGGTTGCGGAAGCGGAAGCTCAGGCCGTTGTTCACCCCGTTCGTCGGGGCGGCGACCAGCGCGAGGCCGGGGGCCGCGAACTGCGCCTCATCGGGTGCTTCGATCTGGCGCGCGGCATCCGCCTGCCCCGCCACGACCGTCCCGACGCGCACGCTGTCTTCGGCCGCGACGATCAGGTCGATGCCGTCGAGGTACGGCCGCCCCTGGTGTTCGCGCGAGGGGGGAGCCCAGTCGTAGTCGTCGCGCGCCTTCAGCGTCACCTTGGTGCCGACCTCTTCGGCGTCGATCACGAACGGGCCCGAGCCGATCACCGTGGTGGCGTTGCCGGGGCCGAAGGTCTCGGCCGTCTTGGCGAGCGTGGAGTTCGAGACGAGACCCGAGTTGATCGTCGACACCGCCTGCGCGAAGCCGGGGGAGGGCGCGGTGAAGAAGAAGCGGACCGTGGTCGCGTCGACGACCTCGCCGTGGTCGTAGTTGTTGATCGCTTCGGACTGCGTCAGCTTGCGACTCGAGTCGCCCTTGCCGAAGAGGTCGAAGTTCGCGACGACGTTCGCCGCGTCCAGCGGGGTGCCGTCGGAGTACGTCACGCCCTGGCGGATCGTGAAGGTGTACTGCGTGGCATCCTCGTTCACCTCGGGGAGGGCTGTCGCGATCCAGGGCTGCAGCTCGAGGGTCGTCGGATCCTGGTAGAGCAGGCGATCGGTGATGTTGTTGACGATTCCGCCGTTGGGGTAGAAGCCCGCGGCCGGCGGGTACAGCGTCGTCCACGTCTGCGGCTCGAGGTAGGTCAGCGTGCCCCCGCTCACGGGCTCGGCGTTGACGGGCGCTCCCGATCCGGCCCCTCCGCCCGAGCATCCGGCGAGCAGGGCCGCGGTGGCGACCGCGGCGGTCGCGGCGAGCGCGAGACGGCGAAGAGGGCGGGGCAGGGGCATGTCGACTCCCGGTGTGCGGTGGGCGAGGTGTGAGCCAGTCCAGCGCAGGCCGGGAGCCGACGCACGTTCAGCCCGTCATGCGGCGACACACCCCGTCACATTCGGTGTCACATGCGGGAGCTCGCCCAGGTCGCCGCGCGGAGGAGTTCCGCCTCCGGGCGATCGTTCACGATCGAGAAGCACAGCACCTGCAGGGGATGGGTCGCTGCGATGACCCGCGCCCGCTGAACGATCTCGGACGGACGCGCGCGCTCGATCACGTCCCACCCGTGCCAGACGGCGAGGGCGGCGACATCGACGGCCGGGTCGGCGGCGCTCGCGAGGTCCCAGTCGATCACCCCGCTCACCGCGGTGTCGTCCCACAGCACGTTCGATCCGGCGAGGTCGCCGTGGACGAGCCCCGGCGGCACCGGCTCGAGCGCAGCGAGGGCATCGGCCGCTCTGCGCGCATCGTCCCGGGAATCGGGAGCGAGGAGGGGGATCGCCTCGTCGACCATCACCGGATGCCACCGCTCACCGCCCATGAACGCGTGGGGAGTCGCCAGGTACGGCTCGAGGCCCGCGATCGACACCCCGGCGAGGGCGTCGAGCAGCGTTGCGAGCGCGTGGGGGTCGCCGTGCCCGCTCGGATGGGGGATGCCGTCGAGCCGGCGCTGCGCGATCGCGACCATCTCGTCGTCGGAGACGGGATCGGCGAGCGCGCGCGGGACCGCGAACGGCAGGTCGGGGAGCGCGTCGACGAGGGCCTGTGCGCGCAGCGACGCGGTGGCCGCCCCCGCGGTGCGGCCGACCCGCACGGCGACGGAGCCGGCGAGCACGACGAGGTTCGCCGAACCGTGCTCGACCCACGTCCACTCCGAGGGAGCCACGGGCTGCCCGGCACCCCGGAGAGCGGCGGCGACGAGAGCCTCGGTGCGGGAGCGGTCGGGGGTGACGTACCGCGTCTCGAGCATGTGTCGAGCCTACGGGCCGGGCTCCCGGCATCCTTCGGCCCCCGTCAGCGCGCCGCGACGCCGATCGGGTCGCCGGTGCGGGCGAGATCGGCCTCGAGCTCCCGGACGATCGGGATGACCGTCTCGCCGAAGCGCTCGAGCTCTTCCTGGAAGTGGAGGAAGCCGAGGAGGAACAGGTCGACTCCGCGCTTCTTGTAGGCGATGATGCGCTCCGCGATCTGTTCGGCGTCGCCGAAGAGCTGCGTGCGGAAGCCGTCGTTGTACTGCACCAGATCCTCGAACGACGAATCCGCCCACATGCCCTTCTTGTCCGTCGTCGCGTTCCCGGCCTCCTGGACGCTGCGGCGGAAGCCTTCGACGGCCCCGCCGTCGGCGTGCGCGATGATCTCGCGCAACTGCGCCTCGGCCTCGGTCCGGCTGTCGCGCTGGATGACGAAGCCGTTCAGCCCGAACCGCGTGCGACGGCCGTGCTCCGCGGCGACACGGGTGACGTCGTCGTACTGTTCGGTGAAGCCGTCGAAGTCCTTGCCGTTCGAGAAGTACCAGTCCGAGAACGCTCCGCCGTTGAAGCGGGCCGCCGTGGAGTTGCCGCCCTGGAAGATCTCGGGATGCGGACGCCCCGGGACCTCGTAGGGGAACGGACGCAGCGTGAAGTCGGTGATGTCGTAGTACTTCCCGTGGAACGAGAAGGTCTCCTGCGTCCACAGCCCCCGCAGCACCTGGATGAACTCGGCCGCGCGCTCGTACCGCTCGTCGTGCTCGAGCCACTCGAGCCCCAGGTCGGTGTACTCGTCTTTGAACCACCCGCTGACGACGTTGACCGCCGCGCGTCCGTGCGAGAACTGATCGGCCGTGTTGATGAACTTCGCCAAGACCGCCGGATGCCAGATCCCCGGGTGGATCGCCGAGATCACCTTCAGCTTCTCGGTGGCCAGCAGCAGGGCGAGACTGATCGAGGTGGACTCGTGCTGCTGTGCGGCCCCGTAGCTCGAGGCGTAGCGCACCTGACTCAGGGCGTACTCGAAGCCGACGCGCTCCGCCGTCTGCGCCAGTTTGACGTTGTAGTCGTAGCCCCAGTCGGTGCGCTGCTCGATCGAGCTGATGACCAGCCCGCCGCTGACGTTGGGCACCCAGTAGGCGAACTTCAGCGGCTCGTGGGTGGGGGTGGGATCGGTCACGGAGTCCTCCTCGCGGATCGGAACCCGGCTACCGTCGCACCGCCGTCGACATCGGTCAACGGTGTGTGACGGACCGTTTCCTCGCGTGACGACACACGACGTCGACCCGGGTCAGGATGGATGCCATGACCTCCCCCCAGCGCGTGCGATTCGGCTACTGGACCCCGATCTTCGGCGGGTGGCTGCGCAACGTCGACGACGAGCACACGCCCGTCTCCTTCGCTCACATCGCCGAGATCGCCCGTGTCGCCGAGGAGGGCGGTTTCGATCTGACCCTCATCCCCGAGCTCAACCTGAACGACATCAAGGGCGTCGAGGCGCCGTCGCTCGATGCGTGGGCGGTGACGGCGGGACTCGCCGCGGTGACGTCGACCCTCGAGCTGATGACCGCCGTGCGCCCCGGTTTCCACAACCCGTTCCACACGGCGAAGCAGGCTGCGACGATCGACGAGATCAGCGGCGGCCGATTCACGTTGAACGTCGTTTCGGCGTGGTGGGCCGAGGAGGCCAAGCAGTACGACGGTCTGTTCAGCGCGCACGACGACCGCTACGCCCGGACCATCGAGTGGGTGGAGGTGCTGCGCGGCCTGTGGTCGGAGACGCCCTTCGCGTACGCGGGTGAGTACTACCGCACCGAGGGGACCTACACCGAGCCGAAGCCGCAGGTGCGTCCCCGTCTGTACGCCGGCGGCGAGAGCGAGGCCGGCCGGACGGCCATCACGCGCTTCGCCGACGCGTATCTCACGCACGGGGGCACCCTCGAGGAGCTGTCGGCGAAGGTCGCGGACATGCGCCGACGTCGGACGGAAGCGGGGGCGACACCGTTCGAGGCGTTCGGGATGGCGGCCTACGCGATCGTCCGCGACACCGAGGACGAGGCGCAGGCCGAGATCGAGCGCATCACCGACGTGCGCGGGGGAGCGGCGTACGGGTCGTATCAGGAGTTCGTCAGCAAGTCGAAGCTCGACACCGCGGTCGACCTCAAGGAGTACTCGGTGTCGAACCGCGGCCTGCGTCCGAACCTCGTCGGCACCCCCGACCAGGTGGCCGAGCGCATCGTGGCGTTCGCGAACGTCGGCGTCTCAACGCTGCTCCTGCAGTTCTCGCCGCACCTGCCCGAGTTGCAGCGCTTCGCCACCGAGGTGATCCCGCGCGTCCGGCGCCTCGAGGCGCGGCGCGACGCCTGACGCGCGCCATCTCGGTCTGGGCAGCACGAGGTGGCTGAGCCCGTCGAAGCCACCGCCCCACCGCACCCGGACGCTTCGACAAGCTCAGGGTCCCGGCTAGCCCGCCGCGCGCAGCGCCTGGTCGAGGTCCGCGATGAGGTCTTCGGCATCCTCGAGTCCGATCGACAGGCGGATGAGGCCGTCGCCGATCCCGAGGCGGTCACGCGTCTCCTGCGTGAACCCGAGATGTGTCGTGGTGGCGGGGTGCAGCGCCATCGAGCGGGTGTCGCCGATGTTCGTCATGCGGCTGAAGAGGCGCAGGGCGTCGAAGAAACGCTCGGCGCCGTCACGACCGCCGCGCACGGTGAACGAGAACACCGAGCCCGAGAGACCCCCGTAGTCGCGGACGGCGAGGGCGTGCTGCGGGTGCGACGGGAGCCCCGCGTAGTCGACGCTCTCGACGGCGTCGTGCGTCTCGAGCCACTCGGCGATGGTGCGTGCGCTGGCGAGGTGCTGGCGCATGCGGACCGACAGTGTCTCCATACCCTGCTGCAGCAGGAAGCCGTTCAGCGGAGACAGCGCCGGGCCGGTGTCGTTCGCGATCCCGAACCGCAGCGAGAACTCGAACGCGCGTGACCCGAAGGCGTCGACGAAGGACGCGTGCGTGGCGATCGGCGTCTCGGTGATCGCGGGATACGGACGATCGGATGCCACCCAGTCGAACGTCCCGCCGTCGACCACCGCCCCGGCGAGGTTCGCTCCGTGGCCCGAGAGGAACTTGGTCGCGGAGTGGACGACGATGTCGGCGCCGTGCTCGATCGGACGGATCAGGAACGGCGTCGCGATCGTGTTGTCGACGACCAGGGGGATGCCGTGGCGCTTCGCGATGCGGGCGACGGCCGCGATGTCGACGACGTCGTTCTTGGGGTTGGGCAGCGTCTCGGTGAAGATCGCCTTCGTCTCGGGGCCGATGAGGGCGTCCCACTCCGCCTCGTCGTCCGGGTCCCAGACGTACTCGACGGTGACGCCCATGCGCGCGAACGTGCGGTCGAAGAGCACTCGCGTGCCGCTGTAGATGCTCGCGGTCGAGACGATGTGTTCGCCACTCCCCGCCAGGGCCAGCAGGGCGATGGTGATCGCCGCCTGCCCCGACCCGACGACGATCGCTCCGCTGCCACCCTCGAGCGAGGCCAGGCGACGTTCGGCCACCTGATTCGTGGGATTGAGGTTGCGGGAGTAGAGGTGGCCGAGATCGGCCCCCGCGAACCGGTCGGTCGCCTCCTGGAAGGACGCGAAGCGATACGCCGCGGACAGGTGCACCGGAGTGATGCGGGACCCGTGCGTGAGGTCCTCGACCTCACCGGCGTGCACCTGGCGCGTCTGGAAGCCGAAGCCGCCCCACTCGGCGTGCGGCACCGCGACCTCAGCCACGGGCAGCCACCGCCTCCTGTGGCAGGAGCGAGCCGAGCCAGCGCGCGATCTCGCGCGGACCGGAGCGCGGGGCGGTCGCCTCGACGTCGGGGTTGTAGTTCGTGTTCGTGTTGACGTCGTACGTGACCGTGCGGCCGTCGCGCGTCTCGATGAACTCGATGCCGGCGATGCCGATGCCCTCGGCGGCCAGGAACGCCAGGTACCGGTCGATGAGCTCGGGGGCGACGTCGTCCCGGCGGCGGAACATGGGCTCGGGCTCGACGCCGTCGGCTCCGGGAACGGCGCACGCCTCGGCCGGGCAGAGCTCGAAGCTGCCCGCGCTCGTGTCGACGCGCACCGCGTAGACGAGGGCGCCCGCGACGAACTCCGCGCGCGTGATGAACGGCGCCTTGGCGACGAGCAGCTCCTGCAGAAGGGTGATCCCGTCGGGCGACGGCTCGAAGTCGGGGCCCTCGACCCATGCCGCGAACTCTTCGACCGAGTCCCACCGCCGCACGCCGAGGCCCTTGCCGCCCTGATTGTGCTTGCTGATGAAGGGAGCTCCGAACTCCGCGGCCCGCTCGACGATCCCCTCGGTGCCGAGCACGGCGACGGTGCGCGCGACCTCGATGCCCGCGTGTTGCAGGGCCACGTGCTGTGCGACCTTGCTCACTTCGAGCTCGAGCACGTCAGCGCCGTTGATCACGGTGCGCCCCCACGCCGCGAGCCACCGCAGCACGGCCCGACCGTAGTCCTTGCTGTGCGCGCGATCGCGCGTGTGGGCCGAGGCGCTCAGCCGCGACCAGAACACGCCCTCGGGCGGCTCGGACGAGAGGTCGATCGCCCCCTCCGTGAGGAGCCACTCTTCGAGGGGGACGCCCTCGGCCTCGAAGGCCGCCCGGAACGGCGGCAACCACGAGGGGTTGTCATGGATCACGTACACGCTGCCCGACATGTCGCCAGGCTAACCCGGGCCCCCGACATCGCCACGGCCGCGTGTCACCGTTCGTCACCGCCGCCCGCGGGAATCCGAACAACCCCGAACACAGCGCGACCACGGCGGGCCGGCGGCATCCTTTTGGATGATCTGGTGGACATCGAACTCTCGGACTTCGTCTTCGGCGTGGTCACAACGCTCGCGCTCGGATTCTTGGCCGTCTTCCAATTCATCGCCGACCACCGACGTCGACGCTTCGAGGACACCCAGCTCGCCCTGGACATCCAGTCGTCCCTGACGACGCGGGAGATCGTCGAACTCCTGGCGAAGCCGACGCTCTCGTCCACCGAGCGGGAGTTCCTCGCATACGTGCACGGCGTCGCGCTCGATCGGCAGGATGCGATGACCGCGTTCAACGACTTGAAGCCCAGCGTCCACGACGCGGTTCTGGCCTCCATCCAGCGGATCTACCGTGTGGTGCAGTCCGACCCGACGGCGCGCGACCGCCAGGTGGCGGCGGACGCCAAGTTCCACACGAACGTCATCGACCGTACGAAGTTCATGTGGGGCGACGGCACCGAGAAGCTCGGAAAGTGGGATGTCCTGGCGCTCGCGGGAGCGAGATGGCTACGCGAGCACCCGGAGATCACCACGCGCGCCGAATTCGAGGGGGAGTTCGGCAAGGTCGTCCGACCCGTCGTCGAGCCTTTTGCCGGGGGCGGTCGTTTCAACCCGAAACTCCTCCTCCAAGAGGTCGTCCACTCGGGCCAGAAAGCCGGCGACCGGAAGAAGGGCGAACGCTGGCTCGTCTCGCACGGTGACGACGGAGTCATCCGCCTCGACGGCAAAACCCTGCGCACCGGCTGGAGACTCGGTTTCGGCTCCACCAGCGGCGGCGCAGCGCATCTGGCGATGATCGACCATTTCCGCACGGTCCTCGGCTACGACATCCGATCGGCCGACTGATGCCCCGAATCGATCACGCCCGTCCCGCGGATGCCGAGAAGCCCCTTACGGTTCCGACGATCGACGCCGAGCTCGAATGGCAGGCGCTGCGACTCAGGAAGATCGTGCACAAGAAGTTCGAGCTGTGGGCGATCACCCGCATCGTGCACGGCCTGGACGACCCCGAGATCGAGTGGGTCACCCAGCAGGCCGTCCCCGCCCGCGAGGAGGGGAAACGAGCACTGCTCGACCTGTACTCCCCGCAGTTCCGGCTGGCCGTGGAGATCGATGAGCTGCAACACGTCGACCAGGTCGAACAGGACCGCCTCCGAGAGCGTCATGTCATCGACACGGCGAACGTCGAGTTCTGGCGGTGGAAGATGCAGGACATCCACACCCTCGACGACGCGCGAGACCGCGTCGACGAGCTGGTCGACGACATCCGCGAGCGCAAGCGCGCACAGATCAAGGAGGGCACCTTCGTGCCGTTCCGGTTCGGCCGCACCTCCGACCCCGCCGAGTGGATCGCGCGCGGAGGGGTCGGCATCCCGGACGACGCCCGCTTCCGTCGCCACATCGATGTCGCCCGTCTCTTCGGCAAAGATCTCGTCATGCACCGCTCCGGCATGCTGCGCGTGTCACCGACCGTGCAGGTGTGGTTTCCGAAGCTCTACCCGAACCAGCAATGGCACAACGCCCTGCTCGACGACGGTCGGCGCATCGTGCAGCGTCTCGCGGTGGACGTGACCGCCGGGGTCGATCCCGCTCCGCTTCCCGTCGGCACCGGCACGGGGGAGACGCGCCTCGTCTTCGCGCACTACCGAGACGAGTTCGGGCGGATCTACTACCGCTTCGTCGGAGCCTTCGAGCACACCGGCCAGGACGGCGACAGCGCGGACTTCCACCGCGTCGCGGAGCGGATCACGGTCGACGGCGTCGGCGGCTTCGAGATCGTCCACCCGTGACGGACCTCACGCCCTACGTGCGCATCGTGCAGCGGGCCGAGCGAGCAAGTCGACTTCCCGAGCCCGGCCAGGCGAGAGCGGAGATCGCGAAGCTCCTGGAGGAGCTGCGCGCGCTCGGTCCGCCCGAGGATCCGCGCGCCCGCGAGCGCATCTGGGCGCAATTCCAGGCCGCCGAGAACCGAGTGCCCACGCCCTCGCCCCCTCCCCGGCGTCGCACCCCGCGTGAGGTCCTGCAGGACCGGGTGACGCGGACGCGACGCGTCGCATGGCGAGAGCTCGCACTCGACGCGGTCCGCGGGTACGGGCGGGCATTCTCGTTCGGCGAGAGCGACAGCCGCTCACGATTCTGGCCTTTCGCCCTCGTGGGTCTGCCCCTCGGCGTCCTGCTCATCGGCGCGGTGAGCCGCATCCCGGTACCGTCCGCCCTCGTCATCATGACTGTCGTCGCACTCGGTGCGTGGTGGGTGCTCTCGCTGACAGCCGCCCTCTGGCGGCGGGTGGATGATGCCGGGACGCCGACCTCCCTGGCCATCGGCGCGGTCCTCCTGCCGGCTGCGCTGTGGTTCGACGCGTTCGTCATCTCGTTCTTCCTGCCACCGCAGCCCCTCGCCGGTGTGTGGCCGCCGGCCGCCCCCATCCTGATCGCCACGACGGTGCTCTGCGGCGCTTCCACGGTCGCGAACGTGGTCGTCGCGTGCTGTCTCCCCGCCGGTCGAGTCCGACGGTGGGATCACGGTGGCGGGATGCTGGTCCTCGCCGCCCTCGCACCCGTCGCGGTTCCCGCCCTCCTGTTCGTCGTGTTCTTTTCGGTCGTCTTCCGACTTTTCACGATGGGAGGACAATCCAGAACCACCAGAGTGTCGTCCTCTCGACGGCGGGTTCGAGGTCGACGCGCATCAGACGGGACCTGGCAGAAGGGTCGTCACGTCACCGTCCGATCGCACGAACGCCGTCTCACGGGAACGCGATCCTCCACCTCCGATGAGGCTCTGTCTCTGTCCGCCTCGGGCGGGGCCGGCCTCGCCCTGCGGATGGTGGGTGCGCCCGGGGTCATCTGGGACATCGCGTTGATTCCCCGAGCCCGGGCCGCACCCATGACGAACGTCACCCCCACATCGTGACGAGAGTCTGAGGTCGTTCGGCCGCGTGACGGCCAGCATGAAGACATGACCTCCTCCACCCCCACTCCCGCCGCGATCGACGCGCGGGGCGTCGTCAAGAGCTTCGGCTCCGTGCATGCCGTCCGCGGCATAGACCTCTCGATCAAGCCGGGCGAGATCGTGGCGTTCCTCGGGCCGAACGGCGCGGGCAAGACCACGACGATCGACATGATCCTCGGCCTGAGCGTGCCGGACTCCGGCTCCATCAGCGTCTTCGGTCACAGCCCGCGCGGGGCGATCGCCCGGGGTCTCGTCTCCGCCGTCCTCCAGACGGGCGGTCTTCTGAAGGACCTCACCGTCCGCGAGACGGTCGAGCTCACGGCGAGCCTGTTCGCCGAGAAGCGTCCCGTCGACGAAGCGCTCGAGCGGGCCGGCATCCGGAATCTGGCGAACCGACGCGTCGGCCTCTGCTCGGGCGGTGAGCAGCAGCGACTGCGCTTCGCGATGGCACTCGTGAGCGACCCCGCGCTCCTGATCCTCGACGAGCCGACCACCGGCATGGACGTCGAAGCGCGCCGCTCGTTCTGGAGCGCGATCCGCGCGGATGCCGCCCGCGGCCGCACCGTCATGTTCGCGACGCACTACCTCGACGAGGCCGACGAGTACGCCGACCGTATCGTGCTCATGCGCGGCGGCGAGATCGTCGCCGACGGCCCCACCTCCGAGATCAAGAACCTCGTCTCGGGTCGCGTGGTGCACGCGACGCTCCCGGATGCCGACCTCGCCGCCCTCGCGGCCCTCCCCGGCGTCGACTCGGTCGAGACCGCCGGTGAGCGCGTCGCGATCCGCACGAGCGATTCCGACGCCCTCGCGCGCCATCTGCTGACCACCACGGACGCGCGCGACGTGGAGATCACGGCGCAGAACCTCGAGAGCGTCTTCCTCACCCTCACCGCCGACAACGCCGCACCCACCCTGAAAGAAGCCGTCCGATGACCGCCATCACCCTCGACCGCCCGGTCCCCGCCTTCGGCGGCTTCACGCTCACGTACCTGCGCATCGAGCTGATGCGCAAGCTCCGCAACCCGCGCAGCCTCCTGTTCACGGTCGCCTTCCCCGTGCTGATGTTCTTCATCGTCGGGTTCCAGACGCTCGATGTTCCGCTGACCGATACCCCTCTGGCATCCGGTGGTGTGTCGGTGGCCGCGTACATCATGGTGTCGATGGCGATGTACGGGACCATGATGTCGGCGACCCAGACCGGGGCGTCGGTCGCCGTCGAGCGCGCGCAAGGCTGGAGTCGCCAGCTGCGCCTCACGCCGCTGAATCCCGTCGCCAACGTCGTCGTCAAGATGATGGCGGGCATGATGTTCGGCCTCATCGCGGTCATCGCGACCTACGCCGTCGCCGCGTTCGCCGGCGTGACCCTAGCCCCTGTGCAGTGGATCGTGACCGGCGTCTCGGCCTGGCTCCTCGCGAGCGCGGTCTTCACGACGCTCGGTCTCATGGTCGGGTACATGGTTCCGGGCGAGAATGCGGCGCAGATCACGAGCCTCGCCGTCGTGCTGCTGTCGTTTCTCGGCGGCCTGTTCTTCCCCCTGTCGTCGATGCCCGACTTCCTGCAGACCATCGGCAAGCTGACGCCCGTCTACGGCATCGGCGAGCTCGCCCGGGCTCCTCTGACGGGGGATGCCTTCGACCTCGGCGCCCTGATCAACGCGGTGATCTGGCTCGCGGTGTTCGTCGCCGGGACCGTGTACTTCTTCCGTCGCGACACGCGGCGCGCCTGACGCCTAGGGTGAACGACGTGACTACCCCGACCGTCCCGGACCGCACCCGCGTTCCGGGACGTCGGCCGTTCCGACGCGGGTGGTTCATCGGTGCGTCGATCTCGCTCATCTGGACGTTCCCGGTGCTCGTCGAACTGTGGGAGAGCCCGAGCGTTGCGGGTCACCTCGTCGGCACCACGATCGTGGTCGTGTTCGCGGCCGTGTTCATGGCGACGGTTCCCTGGGCCCGCGTCACCACGTCGCGCCTGGGCCAGCTCGCACCGACGCTGGTGCTGTTCGTCCTCACACTCACGCTGTTGCCCTGGCTCGGCGCTGACATCCGGTGGATGTGGACGTTCGTCGGCGTCGCGTTCGCCGTCTCGGCGATGGGCCGAAGGACGACCTGGCTGTTCGTGCCGGCCCTCAGCGCTCTGTCCTTCGTCGTGGGGGAAGCGATGGGCGCCGACGCGTTCTCGAGTGTCGTGAACTCGGCCATCATCCTCTCGATCTCGATCATGATGTTCAGCTTCGTCGAGAACATCTCCACCCTCGAGCGCCTGCGTGCGGCGCAGGAGCAGATCGCCGAGCTCGCCGCCGAGAAGGAGCGCGGTCGCGTCGCGCGCGACGTGCACGACATCCTCGGTCACTCGCTCACCGTGATCACCGTCAAGGCGGAGCTGGCCGGAAGACTCCTGGATGCCGGCTCCCCGGCCGCCCGCGACGAGATCGCGCAGATCGAGCAGTTGGCGCGCGGCGCCCTCTCCGACGTCCGCACGACGGTCCACGGGTATCGCGGCGTGAGCATCAGCGGAGAGCTCGCGGCCGCGCGGGCGGCGCTGGAGAGCGCCGGGGTCTCCGCCGACCTCCCCGGGACCACGGAGCAGGTGCCCGCCGACCGCCGCGAGCTCGCCGGTTGGGTCGTGCGCGAAGCCGTGACCAACGTCATCCGCCATTCCGGTGCCGCCGTTTGCCGCGTGCGGCTCGACGGCCGGTCGATCGAGGTCGCCGATGACGGCTGCGGCCCCTCGCCCGCGGCATCCACGGGCTCGGGGCTGACGGGCCTCCGCGAGCGCGTGGAGACCTCCGGCGCCCGTCTGACCATCGGTCGCAGCGACCTCGGCGGATTCACACTCAAGGTGGCATGGTGATCCGACTCCTCATCGCCGACGACCAGGCTCTCGTGCGCGGCGCCCTCGCCGCGCTCCTCGGTCTCGAACACGACATCGAGGTCGTGGCCCAGGTCGGCCGCGGCGACGAGGTGGTCGAGGCGGCGCGGGCGTCCGAAGCCGACGTCGCCCTCCTCGACATCGAGATGCCCGGCCTCGACGGCATCGCCGCGGCATCCCTCCTGCGTTCGGAGGTCCCCGGATGCCGCGCCCTCATCGTCACGACCTTCGGTCGCCCCGGCTACCTGGCGCGCGCCATGCAAGCCGGCGCGTCCGGATTCGTGGTCAAGGACACCCCCGCGGCGGAGCTGGCGGATGCGGTGCGGCGGGTCTCGATGGGGCTGCGGGTGGTCGACCCGGCCCTGGCGGCCGAGTCGCTCGCGCAGGGCGACTCACCCCTCACCGAGCGCGAGACCGACGTGCTCGCCGCGGCACGCGACGGCGGCTCGATCGCCGACATCGCGCGGACGGTGCACCTGTCCGAGGGGACGGTGAAGAACCACCTCTCCAGCGCGATCGGCAAGACCGGTGGCCGGAATCGGGCGGATGCGGTGCGGGTGGCGGTGGAGCGGGGGTGGCTGTAACCCGCACGAGGTGTGGTTCCGCAAGTCTTCCGAAGCCGTGCCCGATGCGGATAGACCCAGCTCCTCTTCACCGCAGCCGTCATGACAGTCACTCGGGCAAGAACAGCGCCAGTGCGACGAGCGGGCAGGCGAGGATGCCGACCAAAGCGGTCGCCGTCGCCCAGGACCCGTCGATGAAGAGAGTCCGCCCGCCGCCGCCGGGGTCCTTCGTTCCCGCGTACGTGACGAGATAGGGGATGTCGATGGTGGTCGCCATCTCTGTCGCGACGATGGCCAGCACCATGAGCGCGATCGCGACGACGCCGGCCGCGATCACGGGGGAGAGCAGAGCGAGAGTGACACGACGACCGACACTGAACCTCATCGGGCACCTCTCGCACGGGACGCCCGCTCGACGCGAGAGCGGGCCGGGCATCGGACCCGGAGGCACCACACGCTAGCGAGGGCCGCACGGACGAGGGTGCGTGCAGGATCTGACTTCACCCGGCTCCTGGTGAGGTTCGCCCACCCGTCCACGACGGTGGGCCGTCCTCGGCGCTACTCGGCGCGCGAAGCGAGACCGAACGCGGTGGCCTCCTCCTCCGTCAGCATCCGCGACCGGATGAGGAACCGCATCCCCGTCGGACCCTCGACCGAGAACCCTGCGCCCCGCCCCGGCACGACGTCGATCGTCAGGTGCGTGAACTTCCAGTACTCGAACTGCGACTCCGACATGTAGACCTCGATCGGGTCGTCGAGTCCGACCTCGATGTTCCCGAGGTGAACGTCGCTGGGCCCGATGAGGAACATGCCGACCGGGTAGCACATCGGCGAGCTGCCGTCGCAGCAGCCCCCGGACTGATGGAACATCAGCGGGCCGTGCTTCGCCGTCAAGTCGCGCAGCAGCGCGGCTGCGGCATCCGTCACGTCCACGCGGGACAGGTCTGGCATCCGTTCTTCTCCTTCGAATCCGGAAATGGGTGTGACCCCCGGGACGAACCCGGGGGTCACACGGGTCGGGATCGCCGCCACGACCCCGACTCGGCCGATCAGAAGAAGCCCATCGCGCCTTCGGCGTACGACACGAGCAGGTTCTTCGTCTGCTGGTAGTGATCGAGCATCTTGAGGTGGTTCTCGCGCCCGATGCCCGACTGCTTGTACCCGCCGAACGCGGCGTGCGCCGGGTACTGGTGGTAGGTGTTCGTCCAGACGCGTCCGGCCTCGATCGCGCGGCCCGCGCGGTATGCGGTGTCGCCGCTGCGGCTCCACACGCCGGCACCGAGGCCGTAGAGGGTGTCGTTCGCGATCGAGATGGCGTCGTCGAAGTCGTCGAACCACGTCACCGACAGCACCGGTCCGAAGATCTCCTCCTGGAAGATGCGCATGTCGTTCGTCCCCTCGAACACCGTCGGCGCGACGTAGTAGCCGCCCGACAGGTCGCCGCCGAGGTCGACGCGCTCTCCGCCGGTGAGCAGCTTCGCGCCGCCGGCCTTGCCGATGTCGATGTACGACAGGATCTTCTCGAGCTGGTCGTTCGACGCCTGCGCGCCGATCATCGTCTCGGGGTCGAGCGGGTTGCCCTGACGGACCTTCTTCACGCGCTCGAGGCCGTCGCCGAGGAATTGGTCGTAGATCGACCGCTGGATGAGCGACCGCGACGGGCACGTGCAGACCTCGCCCTGGTTGAGCGCGAACATCGTGAAGCCCTCGAGAGCCTTGTCGTAATAGGCGTCGTCGCTGCGCAGCGCCACGTCCTCGAAGAAGACGTTCGGGCTCTTGCCGCCGAGCTCGAGCGTCACCGGGATGAGGTTCTGCGACGCGTACTGCATGATCAGACGCCCGGTCGTGGTCTCACCCGTGAACGCGATCTTGCGGATTCGCTTGTGCTGCGCGAGCGGCGCACCCGCCTCGATGCCGAAGCCGTTCACGATGTTCACGACGCCCGCGGGGAGCAGGTCGCCGATGATGTCGAACAGGAACAGCAGCGATGCCGGGGTCTGCTCAGCCGGCTTGATCACGACGCAGTTGCCCGCGGCGAGGGCCGGGGCGAGCTTCCATGCGGCCATGAGAATGGGGAAGTTCCACGGGATGATCTGCCCGACCACACCGAGTGGCTCGTTGAAGTGGTACGCGACGGTGTTCTCATCGAGCTGGCTGAGCGAGCCCTCCTGCGCCCGCAGGACGCCGGCGAAGTAGCGGAAGTGGTCGACGGTCAGGGGGATGTCGGCGGCGAGGGTCTCGCGCACCGGCTTGCCGTTCTCCCACGTCTCGGCGACGGCGATCTTCTCGAGGTTCTCCTCGATCCGGTCGGCGATCTTGTTCAGGATGACGCTGCGCTCGGCCGGCGTGGTCTTCTTCCACGATGCGAACGCCTTCCACGCGGCATCCACTGCTCTGTCGATGTCGTGCGCGTCGCCGCGGCCGACCTCGCAGAACGGCTTGCCGGTGACGGGGGTGATGTTCTCGAAGTACTCGCCGCTGTGCGGTTCGACCCATTCGCCGCCGATGTAGTGCCCGTACCGCGAGCGGTACTCGGCGACGGCCCCACGGGTTCCGGGTGCGGCGTAGACGCTCGAGACGCCTTCTTCGACGATGGTCATGCGTGTCTCCTTCGACGGTCATGAGTCGCCGCGACGGCTTCGGGCGGCGATGCGCCGACGCTACGCCCGGGGAGGTTGCATCGGGTTGCACCGGTCGCCGCGCGGGCGGCGCGGGCGCGGGCGGCGCGGCGGGCGGGCGCAGCGCCCCCGCCCAGGCGCGAGATCACACGATCCGCGCGAGGTCGCACGATCCCGGGCCCCCAGAACGTGCGCTCTCGACACGAACGTGTGATCTCGGCGGGCCGACGGCGCAGCCCCGGCCCCACCGCCCCCGCCGCACCCCGCGAACGACGGATGCCACGACCCCGAGGCCGTGGCATCCGTCCCGCGCGCGCCGTCAGGCGTCGGCGTCGGCCAGCACAGACCGCAGCGGCGGGACGTTCACCTCGTGCAGGTCGACGTCGTCGAGACGCTCGATGCTGATCACGCGCGGGGCGATCGTGCGATCGTCGGCGACGATCCAGCTGCCGACGAGGAGGAAACGGTCGTTACCGGCCGTGATCGGACCGGTGAGCGCGAAGGTCTGGTTCGTGGGGGTCGAGAACGTCACGCGCACGGGCGTCCCGTGGGGGAGGGTCGACGGATCGACGACGTCCGCGCCCAGCGCGGGTTCCGGCGCTTCGATGCCCACGTCGATCCGCTGGATCTCGGAACTCGTCCCCAGGATGATGTCGCCGACGAGCGGCTGGCCGCCCACGCCGATGCGCACGGTGCCCTCGATCGCGTAGAGCCCATACCGCGGAGAGCGGACGATGACCCGGGCGACGTCGCCCGCCTTCACCTCGGCGAGAGCCTCGCGGATGCGCCCCACGTCGCGTCGAGCGCGAGCTGCCGAGAAGATGTCGAGCGCCTTTTCGTCCATATGTTCAGCGTAACGAGGGCCTCCGACATCGGGCACCCTCCCGGCGCGTCGCGCGCAACCGCACACGCCGGCTCGCGCACGACCTCACGCGCTACCGAGCCTCTCCACCCGCGCGACGAGCCCCGCCCGCTTCGGCGACCGCGCCGGCAGCATCGCCAGGCACAGCCGCAGCACCTCCTCGTCGTCCCGCGCATCCGCGGTGTCGGCGTAGGCGAGCAGCACGTCGACTCCCGCCTCGGCGAGCAACGCCTCGCGCAGCGCCGAGCGCACCGACTCGCGCACCTCGACGACGCCCGGCGCCTCCGACTCCGGCAGCACGGGCCCCGCGTACGCGGCGAGTGCGACGCGGTGGGCCCCGCGATCCAGGAGCGACAGCATGTGCTGCGCATCGGTCTCGAGCCCGTCCGGGAGCCGATACGGACGGGATGCCGGAACCAGGCGCGGCGCGACCGGCACCAGCGCGCGGCGCAGGCGCACCATCTCGGGCCGGAGCGTCTCGACCGCGGGGTGCCCGTAGACCGCCTCGCTCAGCGCCTCGGCCGAGAGCCCCTCGCGGTGGACGGCGAGCAGGAGCAGGATCTCGGCGTGGCGGGCGCTGAGTTCGAGCGTCTCCCCGCCGACCTCCAGCATCGCCCGGTCGCGGCCGAGGATGCGCAGCAGCGCCCGCGACGGCGCCGATCGCTTCGGCGGCGGCGCCTGCTGGGCCCGCAGGCGCGCGACGAGGATCTCGCTCTCGATCGCCCGGGCCGTGGCATCCACCAGCAGTTGCGCTTGAGGCGTCACCGCCTCGGGTCCTCCCGTGACGTCGATGACTCCGAGGAGTCGCCGCGACTCCGGGTCGTGCACGGGCGCCGCGGTGCACGACCACGGCTGCACGAGCCGGTTGAAATGCTCGGCGCCGCGGATCTGCACCGACCGATCGAGGGTCAGCGCCGTCCCGGGGGCCGAGGTGCCCACGGCATCCTCCGCCCAGTTGGCGCCCGCGACGAAGCCCATGTCGCCCGTCAGCGCGCGGATGTGCCGGTCGCCCTCGACCCACAGCAGCCGCCCCGCCGCGTCGCCCACCGCCACGACGACGCCCGACTCCTCGGCCGTTCCGGGAAGGAGGAGCGCCCGCACCATGTCCATCACGCCGGCGAGCGGGTGCGCACGGCGGTACGCCTCGAGCTCGTCGCTCGCGAGGTCGAGCGAGGGGAGCCCTTCCGGTCCGACGAGGGATGCCAACGACCGCCGCCATGACTCCTGCACGAGCGGGCGCACGTCTCTCAGACGCCGATCCTCCTCGTTGCCCGCGAGGAGCTCCTCGTGCGCTCGCGCGATGAGCAGCCCCGAGGTCTCGGGGGAGATCGGCGGTCGTGACCACGGAGAAGGCACGGGACTCCCATCGGCGGTGACGGAGGTGCGTCCAGTGTAGGTGTGCGCACGCGCGGGGGCGAGGGGTCGCGGCGGAATGCCAGGACGGGGAGCGCTCCTGCGGCGTGTCGTCGCGGCATCCGAAATCTATTCACGTGCATTGATGAGACGGGTTCTCAAGCCGGGGAAACGCCGTCGACCCCCTCGACACGCGCCACCCCCGGGCGGACGGTGGAGGGAACGAGAGAAAGGGATGCCATGAAGGCAGTGCAGTATCGCGAGATCGGCAAGGGTCCCGAGGTCGTCGAGATCGAGGAGCCCCACGCGGGCCCGGGCCAGGTGCGTCTCAAGGTGACGGCGGCGGGTCTGTGTCACTCCGACTGGTTCGTGATGGACCTGCCGGAGGAGCAGTACAACTACGGACTCCCCCTCACGCTCGGCCACGAGGGCGCCGGGATCGTCGACGAACTCGGCGAGGGCGTCGAGGGCGTGAACATCGGCGAGGCCTACGCCATCTACGGACCGTGGGGATGCGGGCGCTGCCACGCCTGCGCGAAGGGCGCTGAGAACTACTGCCCGCACGCGGCCGAGATGGGCATCACCCCTCCCGGTCTCGGGAGCCCGGGAGCCATGGCCGAGTACGTGATCGTCGACGATCCGCGGCACCTCGCGCCCCTCGGCGACCTCGATCCCGTCGAGACCGTGTCGCTCACGGACGCCGGTCTCACGCCGTACCACGCGATCGTCTCGGCGAAAGAGAAGCTGTACCCCGGGGCCACCGCCGTCGTGATCGGAGTCGGAGGCCTCGGTCACGTCGGCGTCCAGATCCTGCGAGCCATCACGCAGGCCACCGTGATCGCGGTCGACCTCGGCGAGGACAAGCTCGCCCTCGCGCGCGAGGTCGGCGCGCACCACACCGTGACCTCCGACGAGCACGCCGCGGAGCGCATCCGCGAGCTGACGAACGGTCTCGGTGCCGCCGCGGTCTTCGACTTCGTCGGCGTGCAGCCGACGATCGACCTCGCCCGACAGGTCGCCGGGATCGACAGCTTCATCCACATCGTCGGGATCGGCGGCGGCATCCTTCCCGCCGGGTTCTTCTCGACGCCGATGGGCGCCGCCGTGCGGGCGCCGTACTGGGGAACGCGCAGCGAGCTCATCGAGGTTCTCGATCTCGCGCGCAGCGGGGCCGTCGGCGTCCACGTCGAGCGCTACGGATTCGACGGCGCCGTCGAGGCGTACCGGAAGCTGCACGCGGGGAAGGTGCGCGGCCGCGCGGTCGTCGTTCCCTGATCGACACGTCGAGGGGGTGGCATCCATTCGTCGGGATGGATGCCACCCCTTCGGCGTTCCTCCGCGGCACCGTCGTGCGAAGCATCCCTCTCCTCCGAGCGCACGGCGGGTCGTTCAGACCGCGACACGCCCTCGCACCGCGCACTACTGCGCACTGCGTGGTACTGTCCGAGGCAGAGAAGCGAGAGGAGCCGCGTGTGGATACGACGCAGCTGTTGAAAGGGGTGCTGGATGCCGCCGTGCTCGCGGTGGTGCAGCACGACGACGGGTACGGCTACGACATCGTGCGACGCCTGCGCGAAGCAGGGCTCGGCGAAGTGGGGGATGCCTCGGTGTACGGCACCCTGCGACGCCTCTACTCCGCGGGGGCACTGTCGAGCTACGTCGTGCCGTCCGAGGGGGGACCGCACCGCAAGTACTACGCGATCAACCCGCAGGGCAGGGAACTGCTCGACGCCCAGCGGGAGAGCTGGACCCACTTCTCCACCGCCATGACGACCCTCCTCGACGACACCACTCCCACGAAGCTGCGCACGATCGGAGACGCCCGATGATCACCACACCCGTGCACGACGACATCCGCGCCTTCGCCGCCGCGGTCCGCACGCACCTCGACGATCTCCCCGCCGACGAGGTCGACGACCTGCTCGACGGACTGGAGGCCGACCTCGCGGATCAGGCCACCGAGGCCGGGGACGCTTTCACGCTTCCGGATGCCGCGACCTACGCCGCCGAGCTCCGCGCGGCCGCGGGGCTCCCGGAGAGAAGCGACACGCCCGCGGGCAAGCGGACACCGATCCTCCGGCGCGTCGCCGACCTCCGCACGTCGATCGACGCGCAGATCCGACGCAACCCGGCCGCCGAGTGGCTGCTCGAGCTGGCCGGATCCCTCCGTCCGATCTGGTGGGTCCTCCGCGCCGTGGTGCTGTACCTCTTCATCGCGCCGCTCTTCTGGTCGGGGTACGGCTCGGTGTCAGGTGTGGTCGCCTACCTGATCGGCGCGCTGCAGTTCCCCGGGATCGTGCTCCTGCTCGCGCTGCTGCTGCTGAGCGTGCAATGGGGCCGGGGCCAGTGGGCACCCACCCCGATCGTGCGCGGCATCCGCACGGCGGTGACCGTGGTGACCCTGATCCTGACCCCGTTCACGCTCGTCGGGATCGCCGGCAGCGTGCAGTCGCTCGTCTGGGACTCGTCGTACAACGGCCAGGCCGCCGCATCCGTCACCCCGGGGCTGTCTCTGGACGGTCAGCGCATCCGCAACATCTACGCCTTCGGTGCTGACGGTAACGCGATCCCGATGGTGCAGCTGTTCGACCAGGACGGCAAGCCGCTCACGACGGTCGGCAGCGACAACGGCTCGGCCCCCTTCGACGATTACTTCTACGGTGGGGGCGGCCCCGTTCCGGTGCCCTACACGGCACCGGGTGCCGCGGATGCGTGGAACATCTACCCGCTGCGCGAGATCCCGGCCGGCGTCATGAGCTGGGACTCCGTCGAAGACGTCGCGAAGGCGAAGGCATCGACGTTCCCTTTCCTGCGCGTCCAGCCCGTTCCCACGGATGAGGCCCCCACGCCGGCACCGACCGGCGCGAGTACGGGCACCGGGCCCAGCGCCGACGCGGACGCAACGCCCCTCTCTCCCACTCCGAGCCCCTCGGTGACGCCGTGAGCGACGAACCGCGCATCGTGAGCATCGACCTCACCCACCTCGTCGTCGCGGCGCTGGAGCAGGCTCGCGACGAGGAGGAGTAGGCATCCCGAACTCGGGGCGTGATTCGGCGGTTTGGGGGCGCCGCATCACGCCCCGTTCGTCTCCCGGCCCGCTGAACACGCACCGTCGTGCGGAGTTCCGCCCGTACACGGCGGTCCCCACCGCTCCCGACCGGCGTGTCGGCCACCAACTCCGCGCGATGGCACATCACGCCCGGCCCGCACGCCATTCATGCCCGGGTCGCAGAACAGGGGCACGACCCGCGTCCGCGAACCGCGTCCCCGACTCGCCGCGGATCGCCTCAGCCCCGAGCAGCCCACCACTCCCGAAGGCGCCGCTCGGCCTCTTCCACGCCGACCACGCCTTCATCGAGGCGCAGGTCGAGGAGGAAGCGATACGCCTCGCCGACCTCGCGACCGGGCGCGATCCCCAGGACCTCTTGAATGCGGTTCCCGTCGAGCTCGGGGCGGATCGCGTCGATCTCCTCCTGCTCGCGCAGCGACGCGATGCGGGATTCGATGTCGTCGTACGCGGATGCCAGACGCTGGGCCTTGCGCTTGTTCCGCGTGGTCACGTCGGCCCGCGTGAGGATGTGCAGCCGCTCGAGCTCATCGCCCGCGTCGCGGACGTAACGCCGCACCGCGGCATCCGTCCACGCCCCCTCGGCGTACCCGAAGAAGCGCAGGTGGAGCTCGATCAGGCGGGAGACGACCGTCGTGGTCGCGGCGTCGAACCGCAGCGCCTGCAGACGCTTGCGCGCCATGCGCGCGCCCTTGATGTCGTGATGGTGGAACGTGACGCCGCCGCCCGGCTCGAGACGCCGCGTGGCGGGCTTGCCGATGTCGTGCAGCAGGGCCGCGAGACGGAGGGCCACGTCGGGCGCGGCATCCGGGGTCCGCTGCTTCTCGAGCGCGATCGCCTGGCGCAGCACCGTGAGGGAGTGCTCGTAGACGTCCTTGTGATGGTGGTGCTCGTCGACCTCGAGCCGCAGGGCGGGGACCTCGGGGAGGAACTCGTCGATCAGCCGCGTCTCGACCAGGACCCGGATGCCGCGCACCGGATCATCCGTCTGCAGAAGCCGCACCAGCTCGGACTGGACCCGCTCCGGGCTGACGATCTGCAGGGTCTCCCGCAGCTCGGTGATCGCGTCGAGGGTGTCGGCATCGATGTCGAACTCGAGCTGCGAGGCGAAGCGCGCTCCGCGCAGCATGCGCAGAGGGTCGTCGCCGAAGCTCACGGCCGGGTCGATCGGGGTCCGCAGCCGGCCAGCGACGAGGTCTTCGACGCCGCCGGTGGGATCGACCAGCGTTCGCGCGGGGACGCGCAGGGCCATCGCGTTGACGGTGAAGTCGCGGCGGGTGAGGTCGGCCTCGAGCGTGTCGCCGAACTCCACCGTGGGCTTGCGGGTGACACCGTCGTAACTGTCGGCGCGATAGGTCGTGATCTCGACCTGCTCGCCCTGGACGCGTGCGCCGATCGTGCCGAAGGCGCGGCCCACGTCCCACTGCACCGACGAGACGGGTTTCACGAGAGCGAGGATCTCGTCGGGACGGGCGTCGGTGGTGAAGTCGAAGTCGTGGGTGAGGCGTCCGAGCAGCGCGTCGCGCACCGGGCCGCCGACGATCGCGAGATCGCGGCCCGCATCGGCGAAAACGCGGGCCAGAGTGGCGACGACGGGGTGCGCGGCGAGCTCTTCGAGGCGCGCGAGACCCTCGGCCATGTTCAGCATGCATCGAGCCTATCCGGGGTCGCCGACAGCGCACGGGTCGACCGCCGCACCCCGTCGAGCGTCCACGAAACGTCGTATCGCGCGGGCGGGCTGCGGCGTGTTCCGGACACTCGACCGCCGCGGCGTCTAGGCGTCGAGGAAGCGCAGGAAGCCGGTCACGATGAGCTCGCGGACGCGGGGGAGGAGGTCCGCGCGCAGGTCGTCGGCATCCGCATCGAGGAGCTCCGCGATCGCACCGATCAACGGGCCGACCGACAGATCGCCGTCACAGGCCCCCACCAGAGCGGCCAGCGCGGGGTCGACCTCGATCGTGCGACCGAACCCGCCGCCCTGGCGCAGCTCGATGACCGAGGGGGACTCTTCGCCGGGGCGGTGATGGCGGGCCTCGGTGACGTCGGACGACACGCGCAGCGTCGCAGCGGCCAGCCCGTCGTCGTCGAGGAGAGCGGCGCGATCGTGCTCCTCGAGGCACGCCGCCAGGTGCGGACCGAAGGCCGCTTCTCCTCCGCCCGCGACACGCTCGTAGCGCTCCAGCGTGGGCGCCCCCGCCAGCGGCCGCCGCAGCAGGACGTACCCGAAGCCGATCCCCGTGACCCCGCGCCGATCGAAGTCCTCGAGCCACGCGTCGATCAGACGGGCGTAGGCGGGTGTCCCCGGCACCGTCCCGCCGTCGCGAACCCACAGCTCGGCGTACGCGAGGGGATCCAGCACCTCGCGCTCGATCACCCAGGCGTCCAGGGCGGGGTCGACCCATCCCTTGACCCGGTCGAGCCCACTCTCGCCGTCGCGGTACTCCCAGTTGCCGAGCGACTGCGCCACCCCTCCGGGCGCGAGGTGCGCCCCGACACCGCCGATGACCGCGGCGACGAGGGCGTCGCCCTCGAGCCCGCCGTCCCGGTACTCGTACGCGGGCACGCCGGCCACCCGCGGGGTGATGACGAACGGGGGATTGGATGCCACCCGCTCGAACGTCTCGCCGACGACGGGGTCGAAGAGCGAACCGTGCCGCGTCTCGATCCCGTCGATGTCGTTCAGAAGGGCGTTCAAGCGGGTGAACCGCAGCGCGCGCTCCGAGATGTCGGTCGCGACGACGCGCGGCACCAGCCGACGCAGTCGGAGGGCCTGGATGCCGCACCCCGTGCCGATGTCGAGAGCCGAGGCGGCGCGCCAGGTGACCTGCAGACGGGCGAGCGTTTGCGAAGCCCCGCCGACGCCCAGGACGTGATCCTCGGGGAGCGGTCCGCCCAGCGCCGCCTCGTCGAGGTCGCTGGCGATCCACCACTCCTCCTCGCCGTCGGCATCGGCGATCGCCTGCGGACGCACGAGAACGGTGGGCGTCACGGCATCGCCCTCGAGTGCGGCGAGTCCCAGCGCGACGATGCCCGCGACGCCGGCCGAGGGAAGGGCGGCCACGAGGTCGTCGAACGGAACCCGACGACCGAGTCCCCACAGACGACCCAGCACAGCGAGCGGATCGCGCCGGTCCCCCAACGCCCGCATCGCGGGATCGAGAAGGCCGCGCGCGACGGCATCGTCGGCTTGCGCGCCCCAGGCGGACCGCAGCGCGGCACTGCTGTATCCCGCCGCCTTCAGATCAGCGGCGAGGAGGTGACACAGCGTCGGATCGGGTTCGGGGAGCACCGCTCCATTCAACCGTCTCCGCGAGGCTATCGGGGGGCTCCGAGGTGCGCGGACATAGACTCGTCGCGGTGCGAGGCCCCCTCGTTTCCACCGACGCTCGTATGACCGTGACCTCCCAGCCTCCTGGCTCTCCCGTGCTGCGGCGCCCTCTCACGCGCCGGCTGCTGGCGACCCTCGCCGCAACCGCCCTGGCGCTCGGTCTGGCCGCCCCGGCTGCGGCCGTCGCCGATCCGACACCCTCGCCGTCCTCCACCGCGGCACCCGCACCTCCCGTCTTCTCCGCGGCGGCCTCCGCCAACGGCATCCTCCGTTCCGGAGACGCCCTCACCGCGTCCGCGTCGCGCGCGAACCCGACCGGCAACAGCGCCCTGCCCGCGGCATCCGTCACCCTGTCGATCGGTGCGCAGGCGCTGGCCGACGACGCCGCCCTCACGCGGTGGCTGGATGGCGACGCATCGGGCATCACGCTCCAGCAGATCGCGACGGGAACACTGGATGCCACCCCCGCCGGCGCGCAGTCGACGGCGGCGTTCAGCGTGCCCGCGACCGATCCCGCGGTGGCCGGACGCACCGCCGGCGTGTACCCGCTGCTCGCCCGCACCGACGACGGGCTCACCGCGCCGAGCGTCGTCGTGGTCGTCGCCGACGGCGCTGCTCCCACTCCGCTCGGGATCGTCGTTCCCATCACCGCCGCCCCGATGACGCGCGGCCTTCTCACCGCCAACGAGCTCGCCGATCTGACGGCGGTCGACGGCCCCCTCTCCGCACAGCTCGATGCCGTGGACGGCACGCGCGCGACGCTGGCCGTGGATCCGGCGATCCCCGCGGCGATCCGCGCTCTCGGCTCCTCCGCACCGCCGACGGCCGTCGCGTGGCTGCAGCGCCTCCTGTCCCTGCCGAACGAGCGCTTCGCCCTGCAGTTCGGCGACGCCGACCTCGCGTCTCAGCTGCGGGCGGGACTCGCGACGCCCCTCGCGCCGACCTCTCTCGAGTCGTACATGACCTCGAGCGACTTCTCGCAGCCTCCCGCGATCGCGAGCCCCTCGCCGAACCCGTCCCCGACCACCGGCCAGCCCGCCCTCCCCGACCTGAAGACCCTCCTCGGCATCGGCTCCGACACCCCGTCGGTGTACTGGCCCGCCTCGGGATCCGCGGGTGCGGACACGGTGGCGGCTCTCGGTGCCCTGGGCTCGACAGACGCACCGACGCGCGTCCTCGTGCCCTCGAGCACGGTGGCGGGTGCGGGAGAGTCCGTTCCGGCGAACGCGAGCGTCGGGGGAGTGTCGACCCCCGTGTACGACAGCGAGGTCTCCGGGGCGCTGACCCGTGCGGCGGGTGAGAACGACACGACCCGCCGCGGATCCGACCTCGCCGTGGCCCTCGGCTACCTCACGTTCGCTCGGACGGCGAGCGCCGATCGTCCGATCCTCGCGGTCCTCGATCGCGGCACGGACCGGTCGCGGGGGAGCCTGCGCGCGACCATGACGGCGGTCACGACCGCCCCGGGGTTCAGCGGGACGACCCTCGATGCGATCGCCGCGCAGCCGGCATCCGAGATCTCCCTCGTCGACGCGTCCGTCGACACGGCGCGCGTCGACGACGTGAGCAACCTCACCGCCGACGAGCAGGTCATCGACCGTTTCGCCACCATCCTCGACCAACCGGAACTGCTCACCGGTCGCGAGCGCGCCGAGGTCCTCCAGGTCCTGAGCGTGTCGTGGACCGGGGATGCCGCCCGCACGGCCGTCTCCGACCACCGGGCCGCGACGCAGACGACCCTCACCTCCGTCGGCATCCTGTCGTCCGATTTCCGGCTCGTCAGCTCGAGCGCTCCCCTGCGGCCCTGGGTGCGCAACGATCTGCCCTGGCCGGTCTCCGTCGTGCTCGCGGTGCGTCCCGACGACGCACGCCTCCGGGTGCAGGAGCGCACCCCGGTGGAAGCGCAGGCCTCGGCCAACACGCGCGTCGAGGTCCCCGTCGAGGCGCGGCTGGCCAACGGCGAGGTCAGCGTCGGCCTTCAGCTGTACAGCCCCACCGGGGAGCCCGTCGGCGAGCCGCAGGTCGTCGACGTGGAGGTGCGCGCCGAGTGGGAGAGCATCGGCCTCGTCGTCGTCATCGCCCTCGTGGTCGTCTTCCTGAGCGTGGGTGTCATCCGCACCCTCGCACGTCGACGTCGCGTGGCCGCCGGTGCCGAGCAGTCGGAGTCGCCCGCAGACGACGAACCGGCCGACGGTCGTGCTCCCGCCGAGGGCGACGACATCGAACACGAGTCCCCCGCGTCCCCCACCGTCCCCGAGGAGAACCGCCCGTGAGCAGTATCGGACGGGCCAGCGTGCTCATCGGGGCCGGCACCGTCGTGTCCCGGCTGAGTGGTCTGTTGCGCCAGGTCGTGCTCGTCGCCATCGTCGGGTCGGTTCAGAGCTATGCCGGCGACGCGTTCGGGCTGGCCAACTCCCTGCCGAACGCGATCTACGCGATCATCTCGACAGGCGTCCTGACGGCGGTGATCGTGCCGCAGATCGTCAAAGCCGCTTCCCACTCCGACGGCGGACGCGCGTTCATCTCGAAGCTGTTCACCCTCGGCACCGTCATCCTCCTGATCGCCACGGCCCTGGCGATGATCGCCGCTCCGTGGATCGTCGCGCTGTACACGCCCGCGACCGCGGCCCCCGATCAGATCGCCCTCGCCACCGCGTTCGCGTACTGGTGTCTTCCGCAGATCTTCTTCTACGGTCTGTATTCGCTGCTCGGAGAGGTTCTCAACGCGCGTAAGGTCTTCGGACCGTACACGTGGGCGCCCATCGTCAACAACGTCGTCTCGCTCGTCGGTTTCGGGGTGTTCCTGCTGATCTTCGGGGGCCCGAACACCGCGGTCGATCAGTGGACACCCGCCATGATCGCGCTCCTCGGCGGAGTCGCGACCGGCGGCATCGTGCTGCAGACGATCGTCCTGCTGGTGTTCTGGCGACGCGCGGGTCTGCGGGTGCGGCCCGACTTCCAGTGGCGCGGTGTGGGCCTGCGACACATCGGTCGGCTGGCCGGGTGGACGTTCCTCATGGTCATCATCGGCCAGCTCGCGGGGATCGTGCAGAGCCGCGTGCTCTTCGAGGCATCCGGGAACGGTCCCGCCGTCCTCGCCTCGCAGAACGCGTGGCTGGTGTTCATGCTCCCGTACTCGCTCATCGTGCTGTCGATCGGTACCCCCTACTTCACGCAGCTGAGCGAGCACGCCGCGGCCGGTCGTGACGACCGCGTGCGCGACGACATCATCCGCAGCATCCGGGTGCTCGGGCTCTTCATCGTCGCCGCCACGGCGGCACTGGTCGCGGCATCCGTTCCCGCCTCGCGCATCTTCACGAACGACTCGCGCGAGGCCGTGGCCGCGGCTCCGGTCCTCCTGTGCTTCCTGGTGTGTCTTCTGCCGCTCGCCGTGCTGTTCGTGATCCAGCGCACGTTCTACGCCTACAACGACACCCGGACGCCGTTCTTCTTCACGCTCGTGCAGGGCGTCCTCGTCGCGGTGACCGCCCTCGGTGCCGGCTGGGCTCTGGATGCCGGCCTCCTCCCGGTCACCGAACTCGCGGCCGCGGTCGCTCTCGGCCAGTCGCTGTCGAGCCTCGTCCAGGTGATCATCGCGACCGCGATCCTCAACCGTCGGCTCGGGGGCATCGGCATCCGCGAGTGGCTTCTGCCCCTCTTCCGCTTCATCCTGGTCGGCATCCCGGCCGGCGCGGCGGGGTGGGGAGTCGTCCTGCTCTGCGGCGGTCCCGAGGGCTGGCTCTCCGCGGATCGCCTGACGGGTGTCGTCGGCTCGGCGCTCGTCGGGGGAGTCGTCCTCGTCGTGTACCTCGGCATCCTGGCCCTCTTCCGCACTCCCGAACTCGCCCCGGCGCTCGCGCTCGGTCGGCGGTTCCTCCCCAAGCGCTAGCCCCCCCCTGTCGCGGAATACCCCGCGGCTACCATGGGTTTCATCCGACGGAATCAACGAGAGGAAGGCGCAATCGTGCGTCACGTCATCATCATCGGGTCGGGTCCTGCCGGCTACACGGCCGCCATCTACGCTGCCCGAGCCAACCTCGAGCCCCTCGTCGTCGCAAGCTCCGTCGAAGCCGGTGGCGACCTCATGAACACGACCGAGGTCGAGAACTTCCCCGGGTTCCCCGAGGGCATCCAGGGCCCCGACCTCATGGCCAAGATGCAGGCTCAGGCCGAGCGTTTCGGCGCGCAGGTGCTGTACGACGACGTCGTCTCGCTCGAACTCGACGGACCCGTCAAGAAGGTCACGCTGGGCAGCGGCAAGGTCGAAGAGGCCGTCTCGGTCATCTACGCGACCGGCTCGGCCTACCGCAAGCTCGGTCTCGAGGGCGAGGACCGCCTGTCGGGCCACGGTGTCTCGTGGTGCGCCACCTGCGACGGGTTCTTCTTCCGCGACCGCACGATCGCCGTCGTCGGCGGCGGCGACTCCGCGATGGAAGAGGCGAACTTCCTCACCAAGTTCGCCTCGAAGGTCTACATCATCCACCGCAAGGACACCCTCCGCGCCTCCAAGATCATGCAGGAGCGCGCTTTCGCGAACCCGAAGATCGAGTTCATCTGGAACAGCGCCGTCGACGAGATCCTCGGCGACGAAGCCGTGAGCGGTGTCCGGTTGCGCTCGACGGTCGACGACACGACCCGCGAGCTGCCTCTCGACGGCCTCTTCGTGGCGATCGGCAACGACCCGCGCACGCACCTCGTGCACGACAAGCTGCAGCTCACCGACCAGGGGACGATCTGGGTCGACGGACGCTCGTCCCGCACCTCGGTCGAGGGCGTCTTCGCCGCCGGCGACGTGATCGACCCCACCTACCGCCAGGCGATCACCGCGGCCGGCAGCGGCACCGTGGCGGCCCTCGACGTGGAGCACTTCCTCGCGGCGCGCGGCGAAGCCGGTGAGCCGGCCGTCGCGGACAGCCTCATCGAGGGTCTCCCCGACGCGGCCGTGGTCTGAGGAACAAATCGACGCCCACCGGCGTTCTCATCACTGACGCTCTCATTAAGGAGAAAAGCACATGACCGCCAAGGCGACGACCTCCGCGACCTTCGAGCAGGACGTCCTGCAGGCCGACGGACCCGTTCTCGTGGATTTCTGGGCCGAGTGGTGTGGACCGTGTCGCATGGTCGCCCCCGTGCTCGACGAGATCCAGTCCGAGAACTCGGACAAGATCACCGTCCTCAAGCTGAACGTGGACGAGAACCCCGACCTCGCGATGAAGTACCAGATCACCTCGATCCCCGCGATGAAGGTGTTCCAGGGCGGTGAGGTCAAGACGACCATCATCGGCGCGAAGCCCAAGTACGCGCTCGAGCAGGACCTCGCGCCGTTCATCGGCTGAGTCCCTCGCACGAATCGAATCCCCGGCGCCCTCGGCGTCGGGGATTCGTCGTTTCCGGATCATCCGCCGACGGACCCGACGGAGACCGGATGCCGCATCCGCGGCGCCGTGAGAAAGCGCAGCGCGCTGTTGCCCCGCCGCTCGCCCCGTTCCGTACGACCCTCCGATGGGAGCGGCGGAGGACGCATCGTTCCTTCGCCCTTCTGAGGCCCTAGGACGCGTCGAGGCGCACGCTGGCATCCCAGCGCCGGTGAGGCTCTTCGTCGCCCAGAATGCGCCACACAGCCCGTGTGAGCGGGGGATAGTCGAGGGCGATCTGCCGCAGGACACGATAGTTGCGCGCACGGTTGGGCCGCTGGCCGCCGTTCTCGGCGATGTTGTCGGCCCGGAGGGTCAGGACGACGAGCTCATCGACGCTCGGCAGGTCTTCCATGAAGTCCCACGGGTCTTCGCCGCCGCGCAGGCGTTCGTGGATCAGGACCGCCAGCTCATCGGATGCCTCTGCCCGCAGCAGTTCCAGACTCGCCCGCCGGGGCGGGTCTTGTTCGTTCGCGGTCACTGTTCCAGGGTACGCGTGCCCTGCGACACCCGGGCCTCGAGCTCAACCGGTGTAGCCCTCTTCGCCCAGGGCGGAGAGGATGCGATTCAGATCCTGAATTGTCGCGAAATCTATGCTGATCTGGCCTTTTCGTGCCGTCAGCGACACTCGGACCTTCGTGTCGAGCCGGTCGCCGAGACGTTCTGCGACGTCGTCGAGGCCGGAACGACGCGAGCCGGCCTTGGGTTTCTGGCGCGCGGGGGAGACCCCCGGCATCTTGGCCGCGGCCTCCGCCGCACGGACGGAGAGATCCTCGTTGACGATCTTGTCCGCGAGCTTCTGCATCTCTTTCGGGTCCTCGAGCGAAAGGATGGCGCGCGCGTGTCCCGCGCTCAGAACGCCGGCCGCGACGCGCTGCTGGACGGGCACGGGGAGCTTGAGGAGGCGGATGGTGTTGCTGATCTGCGGCCGCGAGCGTCCGATCCGCGTCGCGAGCTCCTCCTGGGTGATGCCGAAGTCTTCGAGAAGCTGCTGGTAGGCCGACGCTTCTTCGAGCGGATTCAGCTGCGAGCGGTGAAGGTTCTCGAGGAGCGCGTCGCGAAGCAAGTACTCGTCGTCCGTCTCGCGGACGACAGCGGGGATGGATTCGAGCCCCGCCTCACGTGACGCACGTGTACGACGCTCACCCATGATGAGCTCGTACGTGCCGTCACCCTTGTCGCGCACGACGACGGGCTGCAGGACACCGAACTCGCGCACCGAGTGCACCAGCTCCGCCAGGTCCTCGGGGTCGAAGTGCGTGCGTGGCTGACGCGGGTTGGGAACGATCGACTTCGGGTCGATGTGGACCAACCGCGCACCCGGCACCGACACGAGATCATCCGCCGGCGGCACGGCATCCGTGGTGGTCTCCGCGGACGCCTTGTCCTTCGCCGGCGCACCGGGGAAGAACACGTCGACCGGGCGCGCCTCGGAAGCCTCGGCCGTGGGGATCAGGGCGCCGATACCGCGCCCGAGTCCGGTCCTCTTTGCCATCAGGAGCCCTTCGTCGTGGTGTCGCGGTGGACGATCTCGACCGCTGCTTCGCGGTAGGCAATGGCGCCCGCTGACTGGCCATCGTACGCGATGACGGTCTGACCGAAGCTCGGCGCTTCGGAGACGCGGACGGAACGCGGGATCACGGTGTTGAGCACTTCATCGGTGAAGTGCGAACGGACCTCGTCGGCGACCTGTTGCGCGAGACGAGTACGCCCGTCGTACATGGTGAGGAGGATCGTGGAGACGTGAAGAGTCGGGTTGAGGTGCTTCTGGATCATCTGAACGCTCCCCAGAAGCTGGCTCAACCCCTCGAGGGCGTAGTACTCGCACTGGATCGGAATGAGCACCTCGTCGGCTGCCGTGAAGGCGTTGATCGTGAGGAGTCCGAGCGAAGGGGGGCAGTCGATGATGACGAAGTCGAGATGATTGCCGTCGATCGCGAGGTAGTCGCGCAGAGCGCCCCGAAGTCGGTGTTCACGAGCGACCTGCGAAACGAGCTCGATCTCGGCGCCGGCAAGGTGGATCGTACTCGGCGCACAGAGGAGGTTCGGGGATTCGGGACTCGTCTGCACGATCTCCGCGAGCGGCACCTCGTTGATGAGGACGTCGTAGATGCTGGCCGTCTCCGCATTGTGTGCGACACCGAGAGCGGTCGACGCGTTGCCTTGCGGATCGAGGTCGATCACGAGGACGCGCGCACCGACCGAGGCGAGAGCCGCGGCGATGTTCACCGCCGTCGTGGTCTTCCCGACGCCGCCCTTTTGATTCGAGACGGTGAAGACCCGCGTGCGCCCGGACAGCTCGATCTTCACGGCCTCGAGCGCCCGGCGCCGGGCAGAAAGATCAGCGATCTCGCGGGCGATGGGGGAGTCATAGAACGAGGTTGACGATGGCGTCTCGTCGGACTGTTTCACGTGAAACGTTCTCCCTTGCCGTCGCCGAACTCGCCCAGTCTACCCGCGGGGTCGTCGGATCGATCGACGGGATGCAGCGTGGGGAGGGGTGAACAGGTGTGGCTGCCTCGTCGCGGCGACGACGCTGGCTGCGCGCCATCGAGGGGGTGCCTGCAGGTGGTGATGGAGCGGAGGGGATGTGGATGCCTCTCGGTTTGCGCGGTGGCGCTGCGGATCGTGTCGGTACGGGGCGGCGGCGTGAACTCATCGGGGTGGGCGCGCGCGGGGGCCGGGGGCGGGCGCGCCGGGGCGCCGGGGGCGGGCACGCTCGGGGGGCGGGGGCGGGAGCGCCGGGGCCGCGGGCGGGCGCGCTCGGGGGCCGAGAGGCGGACCGCCGCGCGGCCTGGGGGCGGGGGCGGTGGTGCCGGGCGCCCAGGGAACCGGAGGGTGGAACACCGGGCGGCCAGCGCACCGCTCGGCGGAACGCCGTGGGCTCGGGGTCAGGCGACCCGCGTGGGGGGCCAGGGTGGCGGAGGGGCGGAATGCCGGGCGACCAGGGCACCGTACGGGCGGAGCGCAGGGCGGCCAGGGCACCGTACGGGGGAGCGCAGGGCGGCCAGGGCACCGGAGTTCGAACTCCGTGGTCTCTGGGTCGGACGATCTGCAGGCCGGGGTCCAAGGGGGCACGGAGGGGCGGAACGGGGGGCATTCAGGGCCGGGCGGCCAGCGCGGCGGAAGCCAGTGCGCCAGGGTCGCGGGACGGCGGGCAACCAGGGTGCCTGAGCGCGGAACACCCGGGTCTCGGGGTCAGGCGACCGGCATGGCGGGGCCAGGGGGCCGGATGGCTGAGCGCCAGGTCGGTCAGGGTGCCAGGGGAGGGCGGGGTGCTCGGTGCCGGGGCGGCCAGGGTGCCGGGGCGGCCAGGGTGCCGGGGCGGCCGGGGCGGCCGGGGCGGCCGGGGCGGGGGCGGGGACTGCCTCGCGCAGAGCGACCTTCTTCTGCCCGGTGGAGTAAAGGGCGGAGCGCCGGGCCGGTCAGAGTGGCGGGGGCAGGCGGGGTGCTCGGCACCGGGGCGGCCAGGGCGCCAGGATGGCGGAGCGCCACGCGACCCGGGCGCAGCGGCAGCCCGGCCGCCAGGGTGTCCGCGGTCGCCCAACCAGAGTGGCACGGACCTAGGGCACCAGGCGCCTGAGCTCCAGGCGAACCGAGTACCGGTGAGAGTTGCGCGGCCGTGCGCCGCGTTCGCGGCGATGGCGGCCTGAGATGGGGTGACGTCTATCGGTGTTCTCGACGTGGTTAGGAGGACGGGCACGGCGTCCGCGAGGGTCACGCCTCCCGAGAGCGGGAGCCGAGGTGCCCCGAGGGCGCGGGGAGGCCGGGAACCGCACCCGCGCGGTACACGCTGGGGAGGTGACGCTGCCCTGGATACTGGGGTCCTGGGCAGCGACGAAGCCGGGCTCAGATCCGCGAAGGTCACGCCTGGGCTGACGCCATATGCGCCGGACGATCCGCGGCGCATCTGCTCGGGGAGTTCGCTGCGGGCCAGTTCTCCCACAGTGGAGATGGCTGGACACTGACCCGGAGACTCTCGCCCCATCCTCGCGCCGACGGCCGTCGCTACATCCTGTCGGCAAGCCATCTCCCGCGGCGATGGCAGCGCCTCTCCCACATCATCGCGCGCTCGTGGCGTGCGCCCGCAAGGCGGCTCCCGCCGCCACGGGCCTTAACGCGACGGGCTGACGCTCCTCATGCCGCGACGACCGCGCAGCCTCCATCACAAAGTGTTTCACGTGAAACACTGCGAGTTCCCTGTCCCGCTACGGGCGCCAACGGCGCAGCTACACTCATCCCTTCATCGCTTCCGCGACCCGCTCTACAGCCCCCTTCAGTCGTCTTGCGATCGTCGGGCGCAGCTGTATGGCGGCGACCGAGGGGCGAATCGTGGCCGCTGGCCGCATGAGGGACAGCGATGGGGGCGCGCGATGAGAACGCCTTCGGAGGCTGAACGTGGACTGACGAGCTAGAGCACCCTTCTCAAAGGAGCGTGGGCTTGTGATGCCGGCGATTAGGCTCCTTGAGCCACTCCAAATCCACCCCACGCATCGTCGGCTCCACTGCCTGATGCGGACGCATCAACCGCTTGGTCTACAAATGCCCCGTCGGTGTCACGGCACCATTTCACGGTCACCGCGCATGATCCACGTGGGTCCGCGCCACTAGCCTCACTGTGCAGCCGACATCGCCACGATGTATCGCGCTGATGCATGGGCCGCGTGACACCGCGCATCGACCTCCCAGCCTTACCGCATATCGACTCGTCCGGCGCCATACGCGCGCCAACCTCCACCCACCGGATCTGTCGCACACACGCGCGATTCGGAACGCTTCCGTACGCACGTGGCGGTGTCCTACTCTTGCCGCCGACCATCGGTGGGGGAGGCATTCCCTCGCGTCTCTAGCCTCGCCGACGAGCCACAGCATTCCGCTGCGTTTCACGTGAAACATGTGTCCGAGCAAGGATGGACCGGACCGCCCATGGTGCGCTCAGCTTGTTCCCCTGCGCAGACCCCGGTCAGCGAGCACCAGGGAACGTGAACACCCTTCGTGTCGAGCGCCGACGTGGTGGCCCTGCCCGAATCCTTCCTTGCACGCTTATGGATTCCTGGCGGAATGCACCAAGGGCCTCCCCAGCACGCGCTACCGCGGACCTAAAGCCGGCCGGAGAGGGAGTCCATCTCCCTCCCACCGCAGGGGCGGTTGGCACCCTGAACACCCGAGCTCGTGTCGACGTATCACCGCGCCGGTGCGCATCGGTCGTCGTCCGCTCCGGGGACTGCCGCCGCAACGTTCATCCGGTTCGCCCGCCGCGCGACCTCGGGACGGGTGGTTGGCGCGTAGCGCCAACCAGGGTCGATGACCCGGACCGACGGTGCGATGCCCCTGTCAGGTCACGAGGGAGCTGCCATTGCCGCACCCTCGAGTCCCGCGACGAATCCAACCGCACGCGGAAGCGTGACGAACGCGGTAGTTCGACGCCTGCCGGGTCGGCAGAAGCGCCGATCAGAGCCACAACGATTGACCCCTGCGCCCGACACCTCCGCCCCGCCCCGAAGACCGCAACTCTCCCCACGGAGGTCGCCGATCCGCGCCACGCGTGCACCTCAGCACCCCATCAGCTCCCGTCCGTCGGCCGATCGGACCACCCGCGCCCGACGTGCACCGTACGCCTGCTCAGTGCACAGTCACCATCAACGCCCCCACCCTCGCCGGCGATTCTGGATGGCCGGACATGCGTGCCCCATCACGACGACTTCTGCGTGCCGTGCATCGCCCATCCGCGACCCGCGTCCGACAGCCCTGACGCCGAAAGAAGGCGTGTTGCCCGACTCAGCTCGCTCATATCCTCGCCCCACCTCTCTCCGACGAGAACACGAATGCGCGCACGCACCCCACTACTCCGGTCTGGTCGACCCCGCGCATCCTCGGTCTCTCCACCTCAGGAAGAATCGAGATAGCACGTCTCTGCCGATGTAACATGCACGCGACACCCTGACAGCGATTCACTGGTTCGACTCTTTGCGGGGAACCTGCGAACCCCGATCGCGTACGCACATCGCCGTTGCAGGATCGACGGGACGTTTCACGTGAAACGCTTTCGTACGTCGCCCTCTTGGTGTCATCGATTCGACCTCCACACCTGGCGTGCGAGCTGAGCACTCAACCGGGGGAGGGGGCGTCGACCAAGATGCGCGAAGTGCGGAGCAACCCCACATCGGATCATTCAGACCCCATCGGCAAGAGTCCCCGCATGGGGACTCTCGAATGCCACTCGCAGTCGCGTCATCACACCGCGGCATCCGTGCCTGCAGCCCGACACCAGAGGGCCAGCCAATCGAGTCGCCACTGAATGGCCACGCGCTTGGAGCGCGCAGCAGTACGAGGCCCAACACGAGCTCCCGGACGGGTCGACGTGCGGGAGGCCTCTCGGATTCACAGGCACACGGTTCGACCTACTCCCCATCCCCGGGCGCACCGCGCGAGGGATCAAATGCCCTCATGACCGCTGGGGTACTCCCACCGCAGGGGATCGCCCACGCCTGATATTCAGGCCGCGTATGGCACCACACGGAGCGACTCCTCAGAGGCGAACCCACCGCTACAGACAAACGCGGACAATCCCTCGAGGGTTCCGCATTCAGTCGAACCCCAGCACAGACACCACGTCCCCGCCTGCGCGCGGCGGCCGCGATACCCACTTCCCGCGAGCTCTCATCACTCGATCCGCCCTCCTCGTGACTCGTACGCCGCGATCATCGCCAAGCCGCCGTTCCACGTGAAACATGCCCGGTGGTGTTCCCGACACGAGACCGACAACAGCACAGGCGAATGTGTTCCTCGTATCTCCCACGTCAGAGGGAGATCGCGTCAGCAGACGCGTGCCGCTGTTGCAGTCACTTCGAACCACGTCGACGTCAGGCCGTCCTCCGCGTTCCGTTCCTCAGGGCCCGCCATGCGAAAACGTCGGCCGCATCCCGTGCTTCACATGGCCAACCCTCGGAGGGACGATCGACACCAAGCGTCATCACACTTCGCGACGGCGATCGCGGGGACCACCGCCGGGAGCTCGAGCGGTCAGGGCGAGTGCCAGACACCAACAGCCATCCGCGAGCGTGTCCACGCTCATCGCGAGTACGCCGCACCAGCGTCTTCAAGACAGCCCCCGAGAATAGCCCGCACGGCTCATACCCCTCGTCAAGCGACATGTTTCACGTGAAACGCATTCAGACGCCGCCGCCCGACCGCTCATGAGCCCCACCCACCCTTCGTAAGCCACCCACCTCCGCCGCCGAGATGTCGCGTCAATCGCACGGCTCGCAAACGTGACACAAAGAAGGGCACAGAGACGTGGGCCTGACCGTGGGGGAGTGGATCGCGCACATCCGATCCGCGGTCCCGCGACGCTGACGATCCACACCGCGGTGCGTCTGACCGCCATCGCCCGCTCCCCACTTCTCGAGCTTCGCTAGCGCTCTACATGAGTGGAGTGCAACGAATGCCCTTCTCCCCGCCGCACACAAGTGAACGCACAGCGACACCGGAAGGTGGCAGCACCTCACCATCAGCATCTGCACCTCTGCTTACTCCCGCCCAGTACCTCAACGACCGGCAGCCGCCGCGCCGGCAGGGTTTGCCCGGTCCAGGAGTCTCCGATCGCTGCCCGGTCGCGTCCACCACACGTGTCCCTGTGGCGCAACTCACCGATACCACCAATGGCGCCTACGTCGTCGCCGGCCCCGCGAAGCGCGAACTCCGTCTCGCGACCATCGGGGGCCAGAAAATCTCTCATCGACCTCAGGCGCTGGGGGATCAGCGTGCGGCCACCCCCGACCTCTCGTGATCTCTGCGCAAGAGCCTCGGACTCGCGCTATCGGCAACGCATGCACGATGAATGCCCTCAACGACCTCCATGTGCGGTAGGCGGATTCCCCTTCGCCGGCGAACCGTCTCACGTAGGACATCAAGACCGGCCCTCCGCCACCGCCTGAAATACGAACGCGCGTCCACCTCGGCACACGGACAGCTCTCAGGCGAAGCGTGAGTCGGCTCAGCGTCATCGCGCCTTTTCACAGACCGAACAGCCTTGGAGAACAGGGGAAGGAGAACCGGACGGACAATGTGCTCCCCGCGGGTCAGCCGCAGTCACACCCCGAATTGATCAGCGCAGCCGCCCGCCCCGGTGCCCCTTATAGCCTCTGCGACGTCGGCTCCTCTCAAACGGATCCACCACGCATCCGGCCAGATCTGTCGCCGGATGCCGGATACACGGAATCCCGCGAGATTGCAGCGACCGCATCTCCGTGACGTCAGCTCCGCCGAGCCCTGCTCGTGCGCCGGCATGCCGCCACTCCCATCGAGCTCGAGAACCAGGCCCTGCGTGTGCGGCGCACAGTGGGGGAGTGCACGAACGTCGCTACGACGCCACCGGGTCCTCGATCTCGTCACCGCACGGGACCAGCGCGTCCTCCGCCCACCACTCAACGACGACGGTCCCGCCGCGCGATATCCCGGGGGAAAGCTCGCGCAACGACGCCGAAAAACAATCCGGGAGAAGGACGCTCATAAACATATGATGTTTACGTACAGCGACGGTCACTGCGGAGATGGCGGACTGTCAGGGCCCGAACGTCGCGCCATGGCGCCGGCTGAGCACCCCGAGACCTCCATACCGGATCTCGGGTGCTCAGCGGGCTTCCAGCGACCCGGCGACCCGTCGACCCCTCGATCTCGACAGAAGACGTCCGGGCCGATTCCATCGGCCGAGGAGGGCGCGACGGAAAGCGGTCGTCAGCGCGAGACCGTCGCCACGAACACCCGCGTCGGCTCGTCCAGCTGGCCTTCGCCGACGACCTCGACGCGGACGTCGGTCAGACCGAATCGGCGCACCTGCTTCGCGGCCGCATCGATCTCAGCGCCGACGTTCGCCCCTTTGAGCAGGACGAGCTTGCCGCCCGGACGAACGAGGGGTGCGGTGAAGGGCAGCAACGTGCGCAGCGCGCTCACCGCGCGCGCCGTGACGACGTCGAACGAACGGCCGGCGGCCCACTCCTCGCCGCGCATGCGCGCCACGGTCACGTTCCCGAGGCCGAGGCTCTCAGCCTGTTCCGTCAGCCAGATCGTCCGACGCTCCATCGGCTCGATGAGCGTCCATTGGACGTCGGGCCGGGCGATCGCCAGGACGATTCCAGGCAGGCCCGCCCCCGAGCCGACGTCCGCCGCGTGTCCCTCGAACAAGGGCGCAGCCACCGCACTGTTCAGGATGTGCCGGGTCCAGAGACGGGGAACCTCGAGCGGGCCGATCAGGCCGCGCTCCTCCCCGTGCTCCGCGAGCGCCTGCGTGAAGCGCCGAGCGAGCTCCAGACGGTCACCGAAGATCTCGGCGGCGACAGTCGGCTCCGCCTCGAGCTGCAACGGCATCCGGGACCCTCAGCTGCGTCGCAGGACGGTGTGGCGATCCGCGCCCTCACCGAACGACTCGGACACGCAACCGCGCTCCGCGGCGATGTCGTGGACGAGCTTGCGCTCGTAGCTCGACATGGGCGGCAGCGAGGCCTGCGAAGCACCTTCATCGAGGCGCTCGATCGCGCGGTCGACGAGGTTCTCGAGCTGACGTTGACGGGCGTCCCGGGATCCCCCCACATCGAGGATGAGACGCGAGAACCGACCTGTCGCGTTCTGCACGGCGAGGCGCGTGAGCTCCTGAAGAGCCTGCACGGTGTCGGAGTGCGACAGCGACGAGAGGGCACCGGCATCCTCCGCCTCGACCGACACGTAGGCCCGGCCCGCGCGCACGTCGAGGGCGAGGTCACCGTCGATGTCGGCGATATCGAGCAGCCCCTCGAGGAAGTCGGCGGCGATGTCGCCCTCTTGCTCGAGTTGCTCTTCGGTGGCGGCGTTCTGGTCGGTCGAGATCTGCTCGGACGTCGTCATGTTGGTCTCCGGGTCGTCAGGAGGAGGGATCGGATGCCGCGGAGCCGGGGGCCGGTCGCGCCGGAGATCCACCGGGCTTGCCGCCCTGCTGCTTCTTGGCGCGCTGCTTGCCGACCGGCTGCTGACGCTTGGGCTGTGCGGCGCGGGCGCGCTCCGCTTCCTCGAGGAGGCGCTGCTGCTCCGCGCGGTACTTCTCGATGGGAACGACCTTGCCGCTGGAGTCGATCGCCTTGCCCTTGCGCGCGAGGCGCTCCTCGCGGGCCTTGGCGGCGTCCGATCCGGGCGTCGGCATCTCACGGATGACGACGAACTGCTGCACCATCGTCCACAGGTTGCTGACGAACCAATAGATGACGACACCGAGCGGGAAGAAGACACCCGAGAAGATGAAGGCCAGCGGCAGGATGTACAGCATGATCTTCTGCATCTGGTACGCCTGACCGGTCTTGGCCTCGGGCGACAGGTTCTTCGAGATGATCTGAAGCTGGGTGAAGAACTGCGAACCGATCATGAGCACGACCAGCGTCAGAAGGATCGCGACGGTGACCTGCCCATCGGGCTGGCTCCACGCGGTGACCAGGTTGACGTGCATGGATGCCACGTCGAACAGGCGTGCGTCGTAGAACTCGGTCGTGAGTTCCGGCGTGAGCAGACCCACTCCACCGACACCGCTCGCGGCATGCTTCGACACATCGTTCAGAACGCTGAACAGGGCGAAGAAGATCGGCATCTGGACAAGGAGGGGGAGGCAGCTCGACACCGGGGTCGTGCCGTGCTTCTTGTACAGCGCCATGGTCTCGCGGCTCATCGCCTCGCGAGACAGCTGGTCACGCTTGCCCTTGTACTTCTCCTGCACCTTGCGCAGTTCCGGAGCGATCTCCATCATCTTGCGCTGGCTCTTGATCTGCTTCACGAAGAGCGGGATCAGGGCGGCGCGCACGATGAGCACCAGGCCGACGATCGAGAGCACCCACGTGAGGCCGGCCGCCGGGGCCATGCCGAGGGCCGTGAACAGCGCGTGCCAGCCCACCAGCACGAGCTCGACCATCCATTTCAGCGGCCAGAGGATGGTCCCAATGAGATCGAATTGCACGATCAGTCCTTCCGGGAGGGCACGACGAAACCGTGCGGAGTGAGTTCGTGACGGAAAGCGCGGTGAGGACGGACATCGTCGATACCACCCTGAGCCCAGGGATGGCAGCGTGCGAGACGGGCCGCGGTCAGCGCGACACCCTTGACGAGCCCGTGCTGCTGCACGGCGCCTACCGAGTAGGCAGAACAGGAGGGGTAGTACTTGCACACGTCGCCATAGACGTGCGAGATCGTCGCACGGTACGCGTGCAACAGAGCCAGTCCGGCGTTCCGGGGCAGGAGCGGGACGGATGCCACCACCGACGACCACTCCAGATGGGCGTTGCCGGTGGCAGAGGTGGGAAGCGTCGACGAACTCACGAGAAAGCCTTCCGCTGGAGACAACGGAGGACGTCGGACCGAAGCGACGCGTAGTCCGCGGTCGCCGAGGAGGGGAGTGCTCGGATCACGACCGAGGCGCCCCCGCGGACAGACGGGAGCGCCTCGGCGCACACCGCCTTGAGGCGGCGGCGAACGGTGTTGCGGGTGACCGCGGATCCGACCTGCTTGCTCACGATGAAACCGAAACGGGCGGGGCCGTCATCGTCCACGCTGCCGACGTACGTCACGGCGTGCGTTCCGGCGCACCGAGTGCCCCGGCGGACAGTGGCTTTATAGTCCGATCCGCGGGTGAGTCGGTTCGGCTTCGCGAGCACCAGGTGGGTCAGGCCGAGAGTTCGGTGCGGCCCTTGGCACGACGGGCCGCGAGGATGCCGCGGCCGGCGCGCGTGCGCATGCGGGCGCGGAAGCCGTGCTTCTTGGCGCGACGACGGTTGTTGGGCTGGAAGGTGCGCTTGCTCATGGGTCACTCCGGAGGTGGTGTCGCCCGATGCTCTTCTGCCGGGGACGTGGGTCGGGACTGCCGTATAGGCATAAGTCAACCGACTAAGGCTACGTCGCGCGCGCCCTTAACTCAAACCGAGAAACCGACCGCCCATTATCCCCAGTCGTTGTCCACAGGCGTGGCAAAGACACGCGACAGCGTTCTACAGTGGATTTTGCTCCGGATGAGCCGCGAACTAGCGTGGCCCCGGAAGTTATCCACAGGTTCGACGCGACTCCGTCGGTCTGCCCGCGCGCCGAGATCCCGGAGGGGACATGTCATTGCACGAAGTACCGGATGTTCCTGTCTGGTCCGCCGTGCTCGACCACCTTCTCGAGGACGAGCGCGTGACTCCGCAGCTCCACGGCTTCCTGAATCTGGCTGTTCCGCAGGGCGTCATGGGCGGCACTCTCTACCTCGACGTCCCCAATGACCTGACCGCCGCGCAGATGAACAAGCGCATGCGCGCTCCCATCCTCGAGGCGTTGACCCAGGTCCAGGGAGACGACCCCGAGGTGAACGCCTTCCGCGTGGTCGTGAACCCCGACCTCATCGACTCTCCTCGACCCACATCGCCGGACGAGCGCACGGCACCCGCTTCGCCCAGTCACTCGCTCATCCCCGAGCAGGCGCCGGAGCCGATCGTCCCCGCATCGCGGAGCGACACCCGTCTGAACCCGAAGTACACGTTCGACAACTTCGTCATCGGTCAGTCCAACCGCTTCGCCCACGCCGCTGCGGTCGCCGTGGCCGAGGCGCCCGCGAAGGCCTACAACCCGCTCTTCATCTACGGCGATTCCGGTCTCGGCAAGACCCACCTGCTGCACGCGATCGGCGACTACGCGGCGAGCATGTACGCCGGCATCCGTGTCCGATACGTGTCGAGCGAAGAGTTCACGAACGACTTCATCAACTCGATCGCGAACAACCGCGGCTCGGCCTTCCAGGCTCGCTATCGCGACGTCGACATCCTCCTGATCGACGACATCCAGTTCCTCCAGGGTCGCGCCGAGACCCAGGAGGCCTTCTTCCACACCTTCAACACGCTGCATGACCACGACAAGCAGGTCGTGATCACGAGCGACCTGCCGCCCAAGCAGCTGACCGGTTTCGAAGACCGCATGCGGAGTCGCTTCGAATGGGGCCTCATCACGGACGTGCAGGCGCCCGATCTGGAGACGCGCATCGCGATCCTCCGCAAGAAGGCGCAGAGCGAACGTCTGCTCATCCCGGACGACGTGCTCGAGTACATCGCCACGGTCGTGTCCTCGAACATCCGCGAACTGGAGGGGGCGCTCATCCGTGTCTCCGCGTTCGCGAGCCTGAACCGCTCGACCCTCGACATGTCACTCGCCCAGACTGTGCTGCGCGACATCATCGATCAGGACGACGCCAACGTCGTCTCGCCGACCGACATCATCACGGCGACCGCGCAGTACTTCAAGCTGTCCGTCGACGATCTCTACGGATCCAGCCGCTCGCAGGCCGTCGCGACCGCCCGTCAGATCGCGATGTACCTGTGTCGTGAGCGCACGAGCCTCTCCCTGCCGAAGATCGGGCAGCTGTTCGGAAACCGCGACCACACCACGGTCATGTACGCCTACAAGAAGATCAGCGACCTCATGAAAGAGCGCCGCTCGATCTTCAACCAGGTCTCCGAGATCACGAGCCAGCTCGGCCGTATGCGCTGAGTGCTCTTCTCCCCCCTCCGGGCTCGTCCGCATCCGCGGTCGGGCCCGTTGTCTTTTTCGGGCGTCAGATCGCCACCTCACCCGTCTGACGGAGATGTTTCAGCGGGTTCTACACAGTGTGGAAAACCTGTGGATAACTCGAAATCTCTGCGGATGGACTGTGCACGACGCGCCTTAACCTGTGGACGGCGTCGGGGCTCAACGTCGACCTCATCGTGTTAACTGCGCAGACTCTCCGCAGCGCGTCCACAGGTCGCACCCGTGTCGTTCCCTTCTGTTAACAGCGATCGGCGAAGTTATCCACACTGTCCACAGCTGTTAACAAGATGAAAGATCCCCTTTGAGTTAACAGAGATTCGATGACCTTGTGGTGCGCAGCGACCTGCACCGGGGCCATCCCCGGTCGGGGGCTAGCATGGGTAAGCCATACCCGCCGTCAAGGGAGCGTCCGTGAAGTTCCACGTCAATCGCGATGTGTTCAGCGAAGCTGTCTCGTTCGTGGTCAAGCTCCTGCCCCAGCGCAACCCGCAGCCGATCCTGGCCGGCGTGCTCATCGAGGCGAGCGAGCAGGGACTCACTCTCGCGGCGTTCGACTACGAGGCGTCCGCCCGCACGACCATCGAAGCGACCGTCGACGAACCCGGCACGATCCTCGTCCACGGCCGTCTCCTCAGCGACATCGCCAGCCGCCTGCCGAACGCGCCGATCCAGATCGCCGTCGACGAAGACGGCGGGATCCTGCTCACCTGCGGCTCCGCCCGGTTCACCCTGGCGTCGATGCCGGTGCAGGAATATCCCGCGATCCCCGAGGTCACCGGGGAGTCGGGCCTGGTGCCCGCAGACGAGTTCGCGACCGCCATCGCCCAGGTCGCCTTCGCCGCGTCCCGCGACGACGTGACGCCTGTCCTCACGGGCGTTCAGCTCGAGGTCACCGGTACCCGACTGAGCCTCGTCGCCACCGACCGCTACCGCGTCGCCCTGCGCGAGATCCCGTGGGACGGCGGGCGAGCAGCATCCGACGAGACGACGTCGGCGCTGGTGCCCGCGCGCACCCTTCAGGAGGTGGGCAAGACCTTCGCACACGGCGGAGACATCTCGATCGCCTTCTCGGGGTCGGGCGACCGCGAGATCATCGCCTTCACCGCGGCGAACAAGACCGTGACCTCGCTCCTGATCAAGGGCAACTTCCCGCCCGTTCGCCGGCTCTTCCCCGAGCAGACCGAGCACCACAGCGTCGTCAACACCGCCGAGCTCGCCGAGGCCGTTCGCCGCGTGGCCCTCGTCCTCGATCGTTCCGCCCCCCTGCGCTTCACCTTCGGCGCGGACGGCGTCTCGATGGATGCCTCCGGCACCGAGCAGGCGCGCGCCACCGAGACCGTGGATGCCACTCTCGTCGGCGACGAGGTGACGCTGGGACTCAACCCCCAGTACCTGCTCGAGTCGCTCGGCGCCGTGCGCAGCGAGTTCACGCGCATCACGTTCACCTCGAGCGACAACGCGAACAAGCTCAGCCCCGTGCTGGTCACCCCGCAGACCTCGGTCGACAAGGGTGGCGAGGGCACCTTCAAGTACCTCCTCCAGCCCAACCTCCTGCTGCGCTGAGGTCGGGCCCCGTCTCGATGTCGGAGGCGGCCGGTAGTCTGACTCGGTGATCGTGGAGCAGCTGGGACTGAAGGATTTCCGCAATTACGCGGAAGTCGACGTCTCCCTCTCCACCGGTGCCAACGTGTTCGTCGGGCGCAACGGCCAGGGCAAGACGAACCTCGTCGAGGCCGTCGCCTACCTGGCCACTCTAGGGTCGCACCGTGTTTCGAGCGACGCGCCGATGGTGAAAGACGGGGCGGATGCCGCCATCGTCCGCGCGCGCCTCGCCCATGGGGAACGCAGCGTGCTGCTCGAACTGCAGCTCAATCGCCAGGGATCCAACCGCGCACGGGTGAACGGCGTGAACGTGCGTACCGCGGAGCTTCCCCGCTACGCCCAGGTGGTCCTCTTCGCCCCTGAGGATCTGCAGATCGTGCGCGGCGACCCGTCCGCTCGGCGCCGGTTCGCCGATCAGCTGATCGTGCAGCGCATCCCGCGTATGGCCGCGGTCGTCGCCGACTACGACCGGGTTCTGCGCCAGCGCACCGCGCTGCTGAAGTCTGCGCGGGCGCGGGGCGTCCGCGGAGATGCGCTCGGGACGCTCGACGTCTGGGACGACAAGCTCGTCACCCTCGGGACCGAACTCATCGAGGCGCGCTTGGCGCTGGCATCCGATCTCTCCGATCCCGTCGCCCGGGCCTACGCGGCCATCGCGGGCGCCGAGCACGAGCCCCGTCTGGAGTGGGCTCTGTCCGTCGGCGGCGGCGACCCCGAGGAAGGCGACGCGGCGACACCCGCCTCGGGCGGTCCCCTCGCGGAGCAGTTCCGCGCAGCTCTGGCGGCACGGCGGTCCGCCGAGCTCGAACGCGGCCTCACTCTGGTCGGTCCTCATCGAGACGACCTGGTCCTGCGCGTCCGCAGCCTGCCGGTGAAGGGGTACGCCTCGCACGGGGAGTCGTGGTCGGTCGCTCTCGCGCTGCGCCTCGCCTCGGCCGAGCTCCTGCGCGCGGAGTCCCGCCTGGGCGACCCCGTGCTCATCCTCGACGACGTGTTCGCCGAACTCGACGCGGGGCGGCGCGCCCGTCTCGCCGAGCTGGTCGGAGGATACGAGCAGGTGATCGTCACCTCCGCCGTCGAAGAGGACGTCCCGGACGCTCTCCGGGCCCACGTGGTCCGTGTCGAGGCGGGACAGATCGAGACGGTCGACGATGAGTGACGAGGCCGAGCTGCCCGAGACCATGGCGACGTATCTGCGTCTGCGGGGTCTCGAGCCGTCGCCGTACCGCAAGAAGAGGCGTCGCCGGCGTACCGACGACGACGAGAATGCGCCGTTCACTCCGGGTCGCGACCCGCGCGGCCTCGGGGACGTCCTCGCGAACCTCACGCAGTCGGCGGGCTGGGAGCCGCAGCTCGCCCGCGAGGATCTCGTGCGCACCTGGCACGATGTCGCGGGCGCGGACACCGCCGCTCACACCCGGCCGGTGGCTCTGGATGCCGGCACCCTGACCATTCAGGCGGACTCCACGGCGTGGGCGAAACAGCTTCAGCTCATGCGCGCGCAGATCCTCTCCGAGATACTGAGGCGCTTCCCGGAAGCGGGGGTGGAGGCGATCCGGTTCGTGGGGCCGGACGTCCCCTCTTGGAAATGGGGGCCCAGAGCCGTTCCAGGCCGCGGCCCGCGCGATACCTACGGCTAGGCCATGGTCGATCCCGCCCCGACCCGATTTATCCCCGTATAGGGGCGTACACGCCATTTCTCGGGGTCCCGCGCGATAGGATGGAACCTCCGAGAACCGATCTGGAGCGCGCGTACCCATGACGTCCGAAAACCCCGACAGCGTTTCCGAGGAACCTGAAGCACCCTCCACCAAGGTTCCCAACGAGTACGGGGCCGACGCCATCCAGGTGCTCGAAGGTCTCGAAGCCGTTCGCAAACGTCCCGGCATGTACATCGGTTCCACCGGTGAGCGCGGCCTCCACCACCTCGTGCAGGAGATCGTCGACAACTCCGTCGACGAGGCCCTCGCCGGCTACTGCGACACGATCGACGTCACGATCCTCAGCGACGGCGCCGTCCGCGTGGTCGACAACGGCCGTGGCATCCCGGTCGACATGCACCGCACCGAGGGCAAGTCCACGGTCGAGGTCGTGCTGACGGTGCTGCACGCCGGCGGAAAGTTCGGCGGCGGCGGTTACGCGGTGTCCGGCGGTCTGCACGGTGTCGGTTCGTCGGTCGTGAACGCGCTGTCGACCCGCCTCGAGGTCGAGGTCAAGCGCCAGGGACACGTCTGGCGTCAGTCCTTCCGCGACGGGGGAACCCCCCTCGCCCCCCTCGCCCAGGGCGAAGAAAGCGATCAGACCGGAACGACCATCACGTTCTGGCCGGACGCGACCATCTTCGACACCATCGACTTCGACTACGACACGCTGCGTACCCGCTTCCAGCAGATGGCGTTCCTGAACAAGGGCCTGCGCATCAGCCTTCGCGACGAGCGTCCTCAGTCGGTGGTCGTCGAGGGAGAGCCCGGCGAAGAGGTCACCGAGGCGCGTCACGATTCGTTCCTCTACGAGCGCGGCCTCGTCGACTACGTCGAGCATCTCAATCGCGTCCGCAAGGCAGATGTGGTCAACGACGAGATCATCGAGGTCGAGTCCGAGGACACCGAGCGCCACATCGCGCTCGAGCTCGCGATGCAGTGGACGACGGCGTACACCGAGAACGTCTTCACGTACGCCAACACCATCAACACGCACGAGGGCGGTACGCACGAAGAGGGCTTCCGCGCCGCGCTGACCACCTTGGTCAACCGTTACGCCCGCGCGAACAACCTCCTCAAAGAGAAGGACGACAACCTCACCGGCGATGACATCCGCGAGGGTCTCACCGCCGTCATCTCGGTGAAGCTGTCCGAGCCGCAGTTCGAGGGCCAGACGAAGACCAAGCTCGGCAACACCGAGGCCCGCGCCTTCGTGCAGAAGGTCGTCGGCGACAAGCTCGGCGACTGGTTCGACCGGAACCCCGGCCAGGCCAAGAACATCATCCGCAAGGCGATCGATGCGGCGACCGCCCGTCTCGCGGCACGCAAGGCCCGCGAGACCGCTCGTCGCAAGAGCGTCTTCGAGTCGGCGGCGATGCCCGACAAGCTCAAGGACTGCACCTCGAAGGACCCGTCGATCAGCGAGATCTTCCTCGTCGAGGGTGACTCCGCCGGCGGTTCGGCCGTGCAGGGCCGTGACCCCCACACGCAGGCGATCCTCGCCCTGCGCGGAAAGATCCTCAACGTCGAACGCGCGCGCCTCGACCGGGCGCTCGGCAACAAGGAAGTCCAGGCGATGATCCAGGCCTTCGGCACGGGCATCGGCGAGGACTTCGACATGGCGAAGGCGCGCTATCACAAGATCGTCCTGATGGCCGATGCCGACGTCGACGGACAGCACATCACGACGCTCCTGCTCACGCTGCTGTTCCGCTACATGCGCGGACTCATCGAGGCCGGTTTCGTCTACCTCGCGCAGCCGCCCCTGTACCGCCTCAAGTGGTCGAACCACCCCCACGAGTACGCCTACAGCGACCGGGAGCGCGACGCGATGCTGGTCGACGGTCAGGCCGCCGGTCGCCGCATCCCCAAGGACAACGGCATCCAGCGCTACAAGGGTCTGGGCGAGATGAACGACCACGAGCTCTGGGAAACCACGATGGACCCGGAGACGCGCACGCTGAAGCAGGTCACGATCGACGACGCGGCCGCCGCCGACGAGATCTTCTCCGTCCTCATGGGAGAAGACGTCGAGTCGCGACGCAGCTTCATCCAGCGCAACGCCAAGGACGTCCGCTTCCTCGACATCTGATCTCGTCATCTTCGCGAAAGATCGCGACACCGCACGACGACGACCGACACGCACGACGAAACTGAGAAGACATGGCTGACGACATCACGCCCGAGCCCGACGAGGTCCGGTCGGAACCCGCGCACAACCACGGCAGGATCGATCAGGTCGACCTGCAGCTCGAGATGCAGCGGAGCTATCTCGACTACGCGATGAGCGTGATCGTCGGTCGCGCTCTGCCGCGCGTCGAAGACGGCCTGAAGCCCGTCCACCGCCGCGTGATCTACGGCATGTACGACGGTGGATTCCGCCCCGACAAGTCGTTCTCGAAGTGCGCCCGTGTCGTCGGCGAGGTCATGGGGCACTACCACCCCCACGGCGACGCCCCGATCTACGACGCCCTCGTGCGTCTCGTGCAGCCGTGGTCGCTGCGCTATCCCCTCGCGCTCGGCCAGGGCAACTTCGGCTCCCCGGGCAACCAGGGAGCGGCTGCGCCCCGGTACACCGAGACGAAGATGTCGCCGCTCGCACTCGAGATGGTGCGCGACATCGAAGAGGAAACCGTCGACTTCGAGGACAACTACGACGGCCAGACGCAGGAGCCCGTCGTCCTGCCGTCGCGCTTCCCGAACCTCCTCGTCAACGGCTCGGTCGGCATCGCGGTCGGTATGGCGACCAACATCCCGCCGCACAACCTCCGCGAGGTCTCCGCGGGCGCGCTCTGGGCTCTCGAGAACCCGGATGCCACCCGCGAGGAGCTGCTCGAGGCGCTCATGGAGCGCATCCCCGGGCCCGATTTCCCGACCGCCGCGCAGATCCTCGGCACGCGCGGCATCAAGGACGCGTACCGCACCGGCCGCGGCTCCATCACGATGCGCGCCGTCGTGAACATCGAAGAGATCCAGGGCCGCACGTGCCTCGTGATCACGGAGCTGCCGTACCAGGTGAACCCGGACAACGTCGCGGTCAAGATCGGCGACCTCGCTCGCGAGGGCAAGATCACCGGGATCGCCGACATCCGCGACGAGACCTCGGGACGCACCGGACAGCGTCTCGTCGTCGTGCTCAAGCGCGACGCCGTGGCCAAGGTCGTGCTGAACAACCTCTACAAGCACACCCAGCTGCAGGAGAACTTCGGCGCCAACATGCTGGCGATCGTCGACGGTGTGCCGCGCACGCTGTCGCTCGACGGCTTCGTCAGCCACTGGATCGACCACCAGCTCGACGTGATCGTGCGTCGCACGCGTTACCGCCTCCGCAAGGCCGAAGAGCGCATGCACATCCTGCGCGGCTACCTGAAGGCGCTCGACGCGCTGGACGAGGTCATCGCGCTCATCCGTCGCTCGCCGACGGCTCAGGACGCCAATGAGGGCCTGCAGAAGCTCCTCGACATCGACGACATCCAGGCGCAGGCCATCCTCGACATGCAGCTGCGTCGTCTGGCCGCCCTCGAGCGCCAGAAGATCGTCGACGAGGCGACCGAGCTCGAGGCGCGCATCGCCGACTTCAACGACATCCTCGCGACGCCCGCGCGCCAGCGCACGATCATCCGCGACGAGCTCACGGCGATCGTGGATCGCTTCGGCGACGATCGCCGCACCGAAATCCTCCACGGTTTCGACGGTGACGTGTCGATCGAAGACCTCATCGCCGAAGAAGAGATGGTCATCACCGTCACGCGTGACGGTTACATCAAGCGCACCCGCAGCGACAACTACCGCTCGCAGCACCGCGGCGGCAAGGGCGTCAAGGGCGCGCAGCTGCGCGCCGACGACGTCGTCGAGCACTTCTTCGTCACGACGACCCACCACTGGCTGTTGTTCTTCACGAACAAGGGCCGGGTCTATCGCTCCAAGGCCTACGAGGTTCCGGAGGCGGGTCGGGATGCCAAGGGCCAGCACGTCGCGAACCTCCTCGCGCTGCAGCCCGACGAGGAGATCGCGCAGATCCTCGACATCCGCGACTACAGCGTCGCCACGTACCTCGTTCTGGCCACGCGCAACGGTCTGGTCAAGAAGACCCGCCTCGACGAGTACGACACGAACCGTCAGGGCGGCGTGATCGCCATCAAGCTGCGCGGCCAGGTGTCGGACGACGCCGAAGAGGCCGAGCAGGGCGGCGCCGACGAGCTCGTCAGCGCGCTGCTCGTCGACGAGGGCGACGACATCCTGTTGATCAGCCGTCTGGGGATGTCTCTGCGCTTCTCGGCGACCGACAACGCCCTCCGCCCCATGGGACGGTCGACGTCGGGCGTGAAGGGCATGGACTTCCGCGAGGGCGACAGCCTGCTCTCGGCATCCGTCGCGAAGGACGACGAATACGTCTTCGTCGTGACCGAGGGCGGTTACGCCAAGCGCACGGCGGTGACCGAGTATCGCATGCAGAACCGCGGTGGATTGGGCATCAAGGTCGCCCGTCTGACCGACGATCGAGGCGTCCTCGCGGGCGGAATGATGGTCTCCGAGGGCGACGAGGTCCTTGTGGTTCTTGCCAGCGGCAAGGTGGTACGCTCTGCCGTGGCCGAGGTGCCCGCCAAGGGACGCGACACCATGGGTGTCGTTTTCGCCCGCGCTGGAGGCGACGACCGCATCATCGCGATCGCGCGAAACGCGGAACGCAACTTGGCAGAGACGACGGAGACGACCACGGAGCCCGCCGCATCCCCTGCGGACGAGGTCGACGCCTCCGCTCCCGAGACCCCTGAGGAAAGTACTGACGCATGAGCACGGTAGCCGACAAGCTCGCTAAGAAGTCGACTCACAAGACCCCCGCCAAGCAGGTCCGTCTGCGCCTGGTCTACATCGACTTCTGGTCGGCGGTGAAGCTGTCGTTCCTGGCGGCGGTGGCCGTGGCGATCGTGACGGTCGTGTCGTACTTCCTGATCTACCTGGTCGTCAGCGCGACCGGTCTCATCACCAAGCTCGACGAGTTCTTCACGAGCTTCACCGACGGGGGGACCACGCTCTCGCAGTACATCGGGCTCCCGCAGGTGATGGCCTTCGCGGCGATCGTGGCGATCCTCAACCTCGTCGTCATCACCGTTCTGGGTGCGGTCGTCGCCGGCATCTACAACCTCGCGGTCAAGGTGACCGGCGGTCTGCTGGTCGGCTTCACGTCGAACTGACGCCGATTCGGAAAAACCTCGGGATTCCGGTAAAGTCTTCGAGGTTGACGACATCACGTCGTCGCAACGGGGCTATAGCTCAGGCGGTTAGAGCGCTTCACTGATAATGAAGAGGTCCCAGGTTCAAGTCCTGGTAGCCCCACCCCATCCCCACGGGGCCTTAGCTCAGTTGGTAGAGCGCCTGCTTTGCAAGCAGGATGTCGGGAGTTCGAATCTCCCAGGCTCCACATCTTCTTCCCCCTCCTCCGCCGGAAACGGTGTCGAGCGGATGCCGCGAGCCGAGAGGCGGATGCCGCATCCGGTGCCGCTTTCTTTCGTCCCTGATCCCTCGCTGCGCGGTGCGGAGGGAGCGCTGCCGCGCGCACGCCGCCGGTCGCGCCGCTAGGGTGTCGCAATGGACATGCGAGTCGCCGCGTACGCCGTCATCACCGGCACCGACGACCGCCTGCTGCTGGCGCACTGGGTCGAGGGGCGGCGGGCCGCGTGGACGCTCCCCGGCGGCGGCCTGGAAGCCGGGGAGGATCCTGAACGCGCCGTTCGCCGCGAGGTGCGTGAGGAGACGGGCTATCGCGTCGTCGTGGATGCCCTCCTCGGCATCCACTCCCGGGTGATTCCCGCGTCCTCGAGGCTGTCCACGGATGCGGAGGGACCTCTCCACACGCTGCGCATCGTCTACCGGGCGCACGTCGTCGGTGGGCACCTGCGCCACGAGGTGGGAGGCTCCACGGATCGAGCCGAGTGGTTCGGTCTCCCCGCGGTGCGGAAGCTCCGTCGCGTTCAGCTGGTGGATATCGCGCTTCGCATGGCGAAGATCCCCGCACGGGGCGAGGGGCGGTCGGTCACGCCCGAGGGGCTGTGATGTCGGCGACGGTCGCGCCGTAGGCGCGGATCAGATCGTCCGCGTCGACGAACAGGCTGTAGCCGTGCGCTCCGGCCCCCATGGCGATGCGCTGTCCGACGATGGACTCGTCGGCGTAGACCGGCCAGTCGTGCGTGCTGCCGATAGGAACGATCGTGCCCCGCTCGTACCCCGTGGCGGCACGCGCCAGTTCGGGCTCCGGCAGGCGCAGCTTGTTGACTCCGACCACCGCACGGAGCTTCGCCCAGGAGATGGCACGATCACCGGGAACGAGGGCGAACAGGTACGTGTCGTCCGAGCGTTTGACGACGAGGGTCTTCACGATCGACGCCGACGGGATGCCGAGGAGCTCGGCGGCCTCGTCGAGGCTCGCCGCTTCGGGGCGGGGACGCACAGCGACAGAGAGGCCGCGCTCGCGCGCGGCCTCTCTGACTCTGGTGGTGGGGTCGCTCACGCGTCCGGCGCGCGAAGCGGGTCGTCGGCAACCCACAGCTCATCGTCGGCGCGCAGCGTCTGCCAGGCCGCGTACGCCACGCCGGCGGCGGCGACGACACCGAGGATGATCGCGATGACGCCACCTGCACCGATGCCGTCGTTGTGGTGCGGAAGCTTCTTGGCGAGGTTCTTGGACGCCTTCTTGCCGTACTTCTCGGCGCGCTTGGCGTACTTGTGGGCATCGAGGTCGAAGCCCTGACCCTTGGCGAGACGGTCACGGGTGTCGCCCGCGGCGTCCCAGACCGACATCGCCCCGCCCACGACAGCACCGGCGGCCGGAATGACCTTGTTGCTGAGGAAGCGGTTGCTGTACTTCACGCTCTTGTCGACGTAGGGCGCAGCGTACTTGCTGTAACCGTCCTGCACGGCGGGAACGAGGTCTTCGCGGCTGAAGCGACCGAGCTGGTGGCCGGCTTCGCGAGCCACCTTTCCGCTCTCGCCCAGCAGCACCTGCTGCGACTCCCACACCTTCGCGGCGTGCTTCTGGAGCTTGCGCAGTTCCTTCTTGCTCTTGCGGCTGAGGCCCACGGCTCATCCTCCCTGTCGATGGGATGTACGTTGCTTCATCTTGCCAGACCCAGCGGTGCCCACCACGGACCCTTGCAGATAACTCTGAGAGAATGTACCCATGGCTACTCACACCGCCGTCGCGACCTTGCACACCAACCACGGCGACATCGTGGTCAACCTGTTCGGCGACCACGCGCCCCGCACCGTCCGCAACTTCATCGGCCTGTCCGATGGAACCCAGGAATGGACCAACCCCGCCACCGGCGCGAAGGGCGAGGGTCCGCTCTACAAGGACGTCATCTTCCACCGCATCATCCCCAACTTCATGATCCAGGGCGGCGACCCGCTCGGCCAGGGCATCGGTGGGCCCGGCTACAACTTCAACGACGAGATCCACCCCGAGCTCGACTTCACCGCGCCCTACAAGCTGGCGATGGCGAATGCCGGCCTCCGTCGCAACGCCATCACCGGTCAGCCGGAAGGCACGAACGGCTCGCAGTTCTTCATCACGACCGACCCGACGCCGTGGCTGCAGGGCAAGCACACGATCTTCGGAGAGGTCGCCGACGACGCGTCGAAGGCTGTCGTCGACGCCATCGCCGCGGTGCCCACCGGCGCACAGGACCGTCCGAAGGCCGACGTCGTCCTGCACTCGGTCGACGTCGTCTCGGTCTGACCTCCAAGGCGGCGGCGGGTGTCCACGACCGACGATTTCCGTCGTAACAGTGACAATTTCTGTTACCGGCATCCTGATCGGCAGAGCTTCGTGCTCTGCCAGCGGTGCCTGCGAACGGTCTGTTCGGAGTGTCGCACCCCCGCCGCCGTCGGCGTCATCTGCCCGGAGTGCATGGCGCAGCAGCGCGCCGCCGAGACTCCCGCGCAGAAGAAGGCCGAACGCCGCTGGGCCTCATCGCGTCCGCTGGTCGCCGTCTCCGCCGGCCGGCCGGTGGCCACTTTGGCGATCATCGCGATCACGGGCCTCGTCTACATCATCGGCATCATCCCGGGACTGGGCCAGATCCTCAGCAGCGAGCTGCTGTTCTACGGCCCCTACCTGGTACCGCAGTTCGGTTCGTTCGAGCCGTGGCGCCTCCTCACGGTGTCCCTCGTGCACTCCGGCTTCTTCCACATCGGCCTGAACATGCTGGCCCTGTGGTTCATCGGGCGCAATCTCGAACCCCTGCTCGGCCGCTGGCGGTTCGTCGCCCTCTACGTGCTGGGGACGCTCGGCGGATCGGTCGCGGTGGCGCTGCTCGCTCCGCTGACGCCCGTCGTGGGCGCCTCCGGCGCGATCTTCGCACTCTTCGGCGCTCTGCTCGTGATCGGTCGCCACATCGGCGCCGATATCCGTGTGATCGCCGTGCTCATCGGCATCAACTTCGCGTGGCCGTTCGTGGTGGCGCTGATCACGTCGATCGGCACGGGCGACTTCATCTCCGCGCTCAACGGTGTCGGTGTCTCGTGGCAGGCCCACCTGGGCGGTCTGATCACGGGAGCGGCGGTCGGGTTCGTCTACGCGCGAACGCGTCTCGCACGCCAGAAGGGCCTGCAGATCGGGCTTCTGGTCGCGGTGGCGGTGGTGCTGCTGGGGCTGCTCGTCGTCCCCGTCGTCGTGTACTACTGAGGGTTATCCACAGCCTCATCCACAGGTGGGGATGAATTACACGTGTGTAACTCGGGCGGGACTCAGCGCCAGCGAGTGGTCATCAGGAAGCCCACGAAGGCGATTCCGAAGCCGATGACCAGGTTCCACGGGCCGATTCCCGGGATGGGGAACTGCGAGTTGCTCAGGTAGAAGACCAGGACCCAGACCAGGCCGACGAGCATCAGGCCGATCATGATGGGCAGGAACCACACAGGGTTCGGTGCCGATGCGCCTTCGTTGCGCTCTGCGATCGGGTCGTCGCCGTTACCAGTTCGAGCCATGCGGCCCAGTCTAATGCTCAGGTGCGGCGGGACCCACGGAACTAGAATCGCCTGGTGTCCACCGCCTCCTCGCCGCAGACCCGTCGCGATGCCCGTCGGCGTCCCGCACGACGGCGCGGTGTCTCGGTGATCGGGGTCATCGGCGACCTCCTCCTGACAGCGGGTGTCCTCGTCCTGCTCTTCGTCGCGTGGCAGCTCTGGATCGGCGACGCGATCATCGGGGCGCAGTACAAGAACGAAGCGAACTCGTTGACGGAGCAGTGGGCGACCGACCCGCCTCCGCCCCTTCCCTCCCCGTCGGGAAGCCCGACGGGGTCGCCCGCCCCGACGGCGCCGGCCACGGCTGATCCCCCCGCCCTCCCGCAACCGGGGAACGGCGAGGTCTTCGGGGTCATGCGCATCCCGCGTCTCGGCGCGGACTGGCAGTTCAAGCTGGCCGGCGGCGTGAGCTCCTCGGTGACGCTCGATCCGATCGGCATCGGTCACTACCCCGACAACGCGATGCCGGGACAGGTGGGCAACTTCGCGGTCGCCGGACACCGCGGCAGCCACGGTGCGCCGTTCGCCGACCTCCCGTCCCTGCGGATCGGGGATGCGATCGTGGTCGAGACCCCGGACGGCTGGTACACCTACCGCTACCGGAACCTCGAGTACGTGCAGCCCGACGGCGTGGGCGTCCTTCTGCCGGTCCCACAGGAGACCCAGGTCGAGGCGACGGATCGGCTGATCACCATGACGACGTGCAGCCCCCGCTACGGGTTCTCGGAACGCGCCATCGGCTACGGGGTGTTCGAGTCCTTCACCCCCCGCGCCAACGGCGCCCCCGCTTCGCTGACCTCTGGAGCCGCCTGATGTACGGAGCCCTCTGGCGTGTGCTGCCCGGACCCTGGTGGGTGCGCACCCTCATCCTTCTCGTCCTCGCGGCCGCGATCCTCTACGGACTCTTCTTCTACGTCTTCCCCTGGGTGAGCGACATCGTGTACCCGCAGGAGGTCACGGTCGAGTGAGCCGATGGCGCGTGGTCGTCGTCGACAACCGCGACAGCTTCGTCCACACTCTCGCCGGGTATCTGAGCGATCTCGGTGCCGCCGTGGAGACGGTGTCGGCCGACGACCCCTCCCTCACGGAATCCCTCGCCGCCCGGGCGGACGCCGTGGTCATCTCCCCCGGGCCCGGGCATCCGGATGCCGCGGGTCGGTCGATCGAGGTGATTCACGCCGCGCATGCGGACGGCATCCCGCTTCTCGGAGTGTGCCTCGGACACCAGGCGATCGCCGTCGCCTTCGGTGCTCGTGTCGGTCACGCACCGGAACTGCTCCACGGCATCACGAGCCGCATCCGCCATGACGGACGCGGGGTGTTCGCCGATCTGCCCGACGGGTTCGAGGCGACGCGCTACCACTCCCTGGCCGTGCGGGAGGAGACCCTGCCGCCGGAGCTCGAGGTCACGGCCCGCACCGACAGCGGGGTGATCATGGGCCTCCGGCATCGTTCCGCCCCGCTCGTGGGCGTGCAGTTCCACCCCGAGAGCGTGCTGACCGAGGGCGGGCATCAGCTGCTCGGACGGTGGATGCAGGATGCCGGGTGCGAGGGCGCCGCCGAGAGAGGCGCCGCGCTTCACCCGCGCGGGATCAGGAGCCGGAGCAGAAGGTGAGCGTGATCTCGCTGTGGACCGGCACCTCGCCCGGGGCCAGCGACTGCGTCTTCACCGTCGGTGCGGCCGCAGCCGGGCAGCCGGGGTCTTCCTGCGTCTTGACCGTGAGCTGGATCGCGTCGGACTCGAGCTGACGCTTCGCGGCATCGACGGTGTACCCCGTGTAGTCCACGATGACGACGTGTCCGCTGGCGACGACGAGGTTGACCGTCGTCCCCTTCGCGATCTCCGAACCGGACGTGACGCTCGACGACACGATCGTGCCGGCGGCGAGGGACGGGTCGTTCTGACGTCGAATCGATCCCACGGAGAGACCCGCCTGTTGGAGCGCCGTCCGGGCCGCGTCCTCGTTCATCCCCTCGAGAGTGGGCACCGTGGCCAGATCGGGGCCGCTGGAGACGTACAGGACGATCTCCTGGCCCTCTGCGACGGAGGTGTCGGCGGTGGGAGTGGTGCGGGTCACGTTGCCGGCTGCGATCTTGTCGCTCGGCTCGTCGACGCGCTTCGCGACGAGATCCTGCCCCTGCAGGGTCTCGACGGCACGGTCGTACGACATGTCCACGACGTTCGGGACCGCCCGACCCGCAGACGGCACATCGTTCGAGGGCTGGATCTGCATCACCCAGAACAGCACGGCGACCAGGAGCACGGCGAGCACCGTGACGCCGGCCCAGATCCACGCGACCGGCGGGCCGGGCTGCGTGCGACGCATCGTGGTGTCGGTGCTCAGCTGCCGCAGCGAACGCGCAGTCTCCGCGGCCTGGCGCGGGTTGGGGCCGTACAGCTCGTTCGACAGCGCCGACATCTGGCGCTTCGTGGGGCCCTTGCCGTCGACGGTGGCGTCCAGCGCTTCGCGGAAGCTCGCGGCGTCCTGCGGGCGCTGGAACGGGTCCTTCGCGAGGGCGCGGAGGACGATGGCATCCAGAGCCGTCGAGACCGTCTCGGTGACCTCGCTCGGCGGGACAGGAGCCTCGCTGACGTGCTGATAGGCGACGGCGACCGGAGTCTCACCGCGGAACGGCGGCCGGCCCGTGAGCAACTCGTAGAGCACGACGCCCGTGGAGTACAGGTCGGCGCGAGCGTCGACGGACTCGCCCTTCGCCTGCTCGGGAGAGAAGTACGCGGCGGTACCGACGATCGCCGTGGTCTCGGCGACGGTGGAGGAGGAGTCGGACACCGCTCGCGCGATACCGAAGTCCATGACCTTCACCCCGCCGGACTCCGTGATCATCACGTTCCCGGGCTTGATGTCGCGGTGCACGACACCGGCGCGGTGCGAGTACTCCAGCGCTTCCAGGATGCCGTCGGCGTAGCGCAGGGCGTCTTCCGTCGGCACCGGACCCGCCGCGATGATGTCCTTCAACAGCCGCCCGTGCACGAGCTCCATGACGATGTACGGAACGGGGCGTTCCTGACCGTCCGGACCCGTCTCGACGTCTTCGCCGGCATCGAACACCCGCACGATCGTGGGGTGCGCCATCCGCGACGCGGCCTGCGCCTCGAGACGGAAACGCGTGCGGAACGCCGCGTCGCCGGCGAGGTCGGCCTTGAGGATCTTGATCGCGACGGTACGCCCGAGGGTCTGGTCGTAGCCGCGATAGACGCTCGCCATGCCGCCACGACCGATGAGGTCGTCAACGCGGTAGCGCCCTGACAGGACGCGCGTCTCAGTGGTCACGAAAAAACTCCAGGCGTGGTGCGTGTGCGAGAGAGGTCAGTTCTTCGGGCTTGCGCTCGGGCTGGGCGACGAACCACCGGTGATGGTGGCGGATGCCTCGGCCGAGGGGCCGGCGGTACGGTCGGTGCTCGAGCAGCTCACCGTGTACGTCACCTTCAGAGTCGACCCGGGAGAGTTGCTCACCAGCAGCTGCGCGTTGCGCTCATCGGGAGAGAACGACGCGGTGGAGGAGCCGTTGGTGACGAAGGTTCCGCCCGTCGCGGTGAAGTTGTACGACGTGACGTTGCCTGTGCCCGCGGGGCAGGTGTACTGCTGCCACGAGACCTGTTCGGTGGCCCCGGCGGGAACCGTCGTCGGGAGCGTGGGCGCGCCCGGCTGGGTCAGAGGGGTCTCCTCGCCGTACGTGGTCACCGTGATGTTGGTGCCGGCGGGGTTACGGCCCGTCGGGTCGACGGTGTAGACCTTGCCGATCTCGTCCGCGGTGGTCGCCGCGTTTCCCGTGGCGCACGTCGCCGCGAGGTTGTTCTCGCGGAGGATCGCGCGCGCCTCGTCACAGGTGCGTCCCACGAGGTCGAGGGCATCGACGTCGACCAGGCTCTGCGTCGGCGTCGCGGACGGCGTCGGCGTCGACTGGCTCGGTGACGGCGCAGGACCGGTCGGAGCGGTGCTCGAGGGAGCGGCATCCGGTTGATCCTGGTTGGTGAGCAGGGCGGCGAGGGTGCCGCCGAGCACGAGCACGAGCAGCACGATGAGAGCGACGAGCGGCCACGTCAGGCGGCTCCGCTTCTTCTTCTGCGGCACGGTCTCGTCGGTGTGCTCCTCGGTGAGGAGCGACGTGGCCGCCGGTGTCGGCATGAGGCGCGTGGCCGCGCCGGTCTGCCCGGGCGCGAGGAGCTGGGTGACGTCGTCGGCGACAGCCGCACCGGCGGCGATCGCGGGGACGGCGGCCGCGGCGGCGGCGAGGTCTCCCCGACGCAGGGCCGTCGCGGCACGCGAGACGGCGGCGGCCGAGGCGGGACGCTCGTCGGGCTTCTTCGCGATCATCGCCATCACGAGGTTCTGCACCGGGACCGCGACGGTGGGCGGAAGCGGAGCGGGCTGCTCGTTGATCTGCGCCATCGCGATCGCGACCTGCGACTCGCCCGTGAACGGACGCTTGCCCGCGAGGCATTCGTACGCGACGATGCCGAGCGAGTAGATGTCGGTCGCCGGTGACGCCGGGTGACCGGACGCCTGCTCGGGCGAGAGGTACTGCACGGTACCCATGACCTGGCCCGTGGCGGTCAGCGGCACCTGGTCGGCGATGCGGGCGATCCCGAAGTCGGTGATCTTGACGCGACCGTCGGGGGTGATCAGCAGGTTCCCCGGCTTGATGTCGCGGTGCACCAGACCGGCCGCGTGCGCGGCCTGGAGGGCCGCCGCCGTCTGCGCGACGATGTCGAGCGTCTTGTCAGTCGAGAGGGAGCCCTCGCGCTCGATGATCGTCGACAGAGCCTCGCCGGGGACGAGCTCCATCACGAGGAAGGCGCTGCCGTCCTCCTCGCCGTAGTCGAACACGCTGGCGATGCCCTCGTGGTTCACCAGGGCGGCGTGACGGGCCTCGGCGCGGAAACGCTCGAGGAACCCGGGGTCGCCCATGTACTCGTCTTTGAGGATCTTGATGGCGACGGTGCGTCCGATGACGTGATCCGTCGCCTCCCACACCTCGCCCATGCCGCCGATCGCAATACGCGAATCGAGCTCGTAGCGTCCTCCGAAGGTCACTCCCTGCGTCGGTCTCATTTACCCAGCACCGCCTCCATGACCTTCTTCGCTATCGGGGCGGCGATGTCGTTGCCGCTCCCGCTCTGCCCCTGGCCCCCGCCGTTCTCGACCACCACAGCGACGGCGACCTTGGGGTCGTCGGCCGGAGCAAAACCCGTGAACCAGAGCGAGAACGGTCGGGACGCCCCGTTCTCGGCGGTCCCGGTCTTACCCGCGACCTGGACCCCGTCTATTCTTGCATTCGACGCGGCGCCGTCCTGGACGTTCGCCGTCATCATCGAAACCATCTGCGCGTCGAGATTCGCGTCGAGCGCGCGACCGAACTCGCTGTCGGAGCGTTCGTCGGTCACCGACAGGTCGGACTCGATGACCCGGTCGATCATCCGCGGGTTCATGACCATTCCACCGTTCGCGATCCCCGCGGACACCATCGCCATCTGCAGCGGGGTGGCGGTGACCTGGCCCTGGCCGAAACCGCTGAGCGCGGTCTGCGCGGCGTCGAGACCGGACGGGTAGCTGGATGCCGTCGAGGTGAGCGGCATCGTGAACTGCTTGTTGAAGCCGTACTTCTCGGCCTCGGCGCGGATCGCGGCGTCGCCGAGCTCGACGGCCAGCTCAGCCATCGGGATGTTGCAGCTCAGCCGCAGCGCCGTCGCGATCGTGACCGTGTCGCCCCCGCCGCACGTTCCGCCGCCCGCGTTCTGCACGACGCTCGTCGACTGCGGCAGCGTGTACTGGGCCACGTTCGGGAAGGTCGAGTCGGGGGTGTACTTCCCGGATGCCAAGGCCGCCGACGCCACGACGAGCTTGAACGTCGACCCCGGAGGGTTGAGGTTCCCGGCGATGGCGCGGTTGTCCATGGGCCGCGAGGGATCCGACATCAGCTGCTGGTACGCGGAGTTCACGGCATCGGTGTCGTGCGAGGCGAGGGCATTCGTGTCGTAGCTCGGAGTGGACACCATGGCCAGGATCCGGCCGGTCGACGGCTCGATCGCGACCACGGCCCCCTGCAGGCCGCCGAGGGCGTCCCACGCGGCACGCTGGACGTTCGCGTCGAGCGACAGCTCCACGTTCGCTCCGCGGGGAGCCTGACCGGTGATCGCGCGATCGATCCGCGAGAAGAACTCGTTCTCGCCCGATCCGCTCAGCACGGTGTTCTCGGCATCCTCGATCTGCGTGCGCGAGTCGAGGACCGCGTTGACGTACCCGGTGACCGGCGCCCACATCTGCGCGTCGGTGTACTGCCGCTGCCAGCTGTACACGTCATCGGCCGGCACCGACTGGGCGATGGGGGTGCCGCTCGCGATGATCGAGCCGCGCTGGATCTCGTACGAGTCGTACAGCGCGCGCGTGTTGCCGGGAGTGTTGGTGAGGTTGCCCGCCTGGGCGACCTGGATGATGCTCGTCGAGGCGAAGAGCGCGACGAACATCGCCAGCATCACGATGCTGAGGCGTCGGAGTTCTTTGGTCACGGTGCCTCCTCCGGTCGGGGAGCCCCGAGGGGCGCGGTCGCGGTCGTGGGCGTCATCAACCGATCACCACCCGGGGGCGGCTGCGCACGGCATCCGAGATCCGGAGCAGGAACGCGACGATGATCCAGTTGGCCACGAGCGAGGAGCCGCCGGCGGCGAGGAACGGGGTCGTGAGGCCGGTCAGCGGGATGACGCGCGTGACGCCGCCGACCATGATGAACACCTGCAGAGCGATGGTGAACGAGAAGCCCGTCGCCAGGAGCTTGCCGAAGTCGTCCTGCCCGGCCAGTCCGATGCGGATGCCACGGCTCGCGAACACCATATAGAGCGCCAGGATCGCGAACAGTCCGACCAGGCCCAGCTCTTCGCCGAGGCTCGGCACGATGTAGTCGCTCTGCGAGAGGGGGGTGATGTAGGGGCGTCCCTGACCCAGGCCTGTTCCGAACAGGCCGCCGTGCGCGAGGCCGAAGATGCCCTGGACCAGTTGGTAGCTGCCGCCGTCGGCATTGACGACATCGGTGTTGAAGGCGTCGAGCCAGTTGGTGAAGCGGCCGTTGACGTACGGCAGGACCCGCGATGCCAGGAACGCGCCGGTCGCGGCCAGGACCACGCCGATGAGCACCCAGCTCGTCTTGCCGGTCGCGACGTAGAGCATCGCGACGAACATCCCGAAGATGAGCAGACCGGTACCGAGGTCGCGCTGGAGGACGATGATGCCCAGCGAGACGAGCCAGATGATCAGCAGCGGCCCGAGTTCACGGGCGCGCGGCCAGGTCATGAACAGGAAGCGCGTCCCGGTCGAGGTGAGGCTCTCGCGCGTGCGGACGAGATAGCCGGCGAAGAAGATCGCGAGGCAGATCTTCGCGAGCTCTCCCGGCTGGAACGACACGAAACCGAGGGAGACCCACACGTCGGCGTTCTGTTCCGTCCCGAGGCCCGGAACGAACGGCAGCAGGAGCAGCAGGATGCCGATCAGGCCCGAGAGGTAGGTGTAGCGGAACAGCACGCGGTAGTTGCGCACGAAGATCACCACCGCGAGGGCGGCGACCAGGGCGATGGCCGCCCAGGCGATCTGGCGGTTGGAGGTGGCATCCCAGCCGTCGAGACGGACCGCGAGGTCGATGCGGTAGATCATCGCGATGCCGATACCGGTGAGCACCGTGGCGATCGGGAGGACGAACGGGTCGGCGTCCCGTGCACGCAGTCGGAGGACGACGTGCATGATCAACGCGAGCACCGCGGGGATGGCCGCGAGGGTGAGGAAGCCCGACTCGACCGTGCCGTTCACACCCAACTGGACGAGCACGAGCGCGGCGCCGTAGACGACGATCGCGAAGAGCAACAGGCCCAGCTCGCGGTTGCGCTGCGTCGCGGGGACGCGGATCTTCTTCAGTGCGCGCATGACGGCCGTGTCGGTCGACACGGCGCCGTCGCGCGTCAGCTTCTGATCGGTCATCCGCTGGCCTCCTGGGCGGGACGCAGGCGCTTCACGATCTGCTCGGCGTCCGAGAGGGAACGCGCGGAGATCGTGGCCTCGACGGTCTGACGGTCGAAGTCGGTGAGGTCGGCGAGGACGATGTTCGTGTCTTCGTACACCGACGACAGGGAGAACGGTCCGATGGACTGCTGGATGCCGCGGTAGATGACGACCGAGTCGTCGTCGGCGCCGACGTAGTACCGCGTCTGCGTCCAGTTGTAGCCGGCGAACAGACCGAGACCGATGCCGGCCAGCACGATCACGAGGGCCGCCAGCCACCCGAGGCGGCGCCGCCGCGCCCGGCGACGATCCTCCTCGATGAGCTCCTCGAGGAACTCGGCGGCGGGCTCGAAGTGGGTCGGCTCGTTCGCCGCCTGACGCACGGGGTGCAGCCAGTTGGAGCGGGCCGGACGCGCAGCGGGCACGATCACGCCGGCCGGGTTCAGGGCGGAGCCGACGATCGTCGGGGTTCCGGTGAACAGGGGATGCTGGCCGCCCACGTCGACGATCACGACGGTGACGTTGTCGGGTGCTCCGCCGTCGAGCGCCTGCTTCAGGAGCGCGTCCGCGGTGCGGGCGGGCGGCATCCCGAGAGCGAGGGTGCGGTCGGTGTGCGTGTCGTCCACGACGCCCGAGAGCCCGTCGGAGCACAGCAGCCAGCGATCGCCGTCCTGGGTCGGCATGATGAACGTGTCGATCTCGGGATCGGGGTCCATGTCGCCGAGGACGCGCATGAGGACCGAACGCCGCGGGTGATATCGCGCCTCTTCGGGGGTGATGCGGCCCGAGTCCACGAGACGCTGCACGAACGTGTGGTCGGTGGTGATCTGCGTGAGCTCGCCGTCGCGGTACAGGTAGATGCGGGAGTCGCCGATGTGCCCGATGACCGCGTAGTCGTCGACCATGATCAGCGCGCTGACGGTGGTGCCCATGCCGGCGAGCTCGGGGCGACGGGCGACGGTGTCGATCAGTTCGGCAGCTGTGTCGGACAGGGCATCGCGCAGGGCGTGCTCGGCGTCGGCGGGGGTCGGGAAGGGCTGGTCCAGCTCGGTCAGACGGTGGATCGCGAGGCTCGACGCGACATCACCGCCCGCGTGACCGCCCATGCCGTCGGCGACCACGAAGAGATTCGAGCCGGAATAGCCCGAATCCTGATTGTTGGAGCGCACCTTGCCCGTGTGGGAGATGGCGGCGCTCGAGCCTTGGAAGACCATGGAGGAGGGTTACTTCCTCAGCTCGAAGGTCGTCGCGCCCACCTTGATCGGGGCGCCGACCTTCACCTGCACGGGGGATGCCACGCGCACCCCGTCGTGAGTGGTGCCGTTGGTCGAGTCGAGGTCCTGCAGCATCCACTGGTTGCCCCAGAGCACGAGGCGCGCGTGATGGCTCGAGGTGTAGTCGTCGCGGACGACGAGACCGGACTCGCTGGACCGACCGATCGTGAGCGGCTCGGTGCCCAATGGAAGCTCGAGGCCGACTTTGGGGCCGCTCGTGATGACGATGCGCGACACCGTGTCGGTGGTCGCGAGTCCTCCCGCGGGGGCGGGAGCGGGAGCGGCGGGCCGCTTGACCTGCGTGGTCACCGCGTCGGGAGAGGCGACCGGCGCGGGAGCTGCGGGAGCGGATGCCGCCGGCTCGGGGAGCTTGCGCACCTTCACGCCGAACAGGTCGGCGCGCAGCGAATAGACCACGCCGAACACGAAGAACCACATGAGGACGAGGAAGCCGCCCTGCAGCAGCAGAAGAGTCAACGGACTCATGACAGGGGCCCCCGCTCCCGAACGTCGAACATCCGCGTGGCGTCGGAAACCGCCGCGCGTCGAGCCGGCTGCGCCTGCGCCACCACACGGAAGACGATCGTGGTGCGACCGATGGAGATGGTCGAGTCAGGCGGCAGTGCGGCTTCTGACACCTTACGGCCGTTGAGGGTGGTGCCGTTCGTCGACCCGAGGTCGCGGACCATCGCGCGCTCCCCGTCCCACAGGATCTCGACGTGTTTGCGGCTGGTTCCCGCGTCGGGGATCGTGATGTCGGCGTCGCTTCCGCGCCCGATGACGGTGCGGGCGCGGGTGAGTTCGTGACGTCGTCCGTCGATGTCGACGACTCCCCGCCACGCCACCGTGCCCTCGCTCGTCTGCGAGTCGACGCGCAGGGTCCCGGTCGACAGCGACGGGTCGCGCTCGATCGAGATCGTGAGCGGCCCGGCGAACGAGTAGCCCTGCGTGCTCGCGTGCTTCTTGACGAGCGTGGTGAGCTCGGTCACCAGGGTCGATCCCAGCGCGCTCATCTTCTCGTCGTCCGCGGGAGACAGGCGCACGGCGAAGGTGTTAGGCGCGAGGATGCGGTCGCGGGTGACCACGACGGCCTTCTTGTCGAGCTCGCTGCGCAGAGCCGAGGCGATCTCCACCGGCTGGATGCCACTGCGGAAGGTCTTCGCGAACGCACCATTGACGGCGCGTTCGAGACCCTTCTCGAAACTGTCGAGTAGTCCCACGAGACTCCTTCGGGCAGGCAGACCAGTAGGCACATCGTAGTCAGGGCGGCTGTGCAGGTCATGGATGCCGCTTTCGAGGCCGCGTTTCGCCGCGTCGACGCGGCCGTGATATTCTCGGGAAGTTGGTCGCGTGGCATCCTGGATGCCGCGCACGCGCGAGTGGCGGAATAGGTAGACGCGCTGGCTTCAGGTGCCAGTGCCTTCACGGGCGTGGGGGTTCAAGTCCCCCCTCGCGCACAGACAACAATGAAGGGCCCCGGGGTTTTCCCGGGGCCCTTTCTCGTGTGCGGGCTCAGCCGCATTCGGGAGCTGTGGCGGCGTCGCGAACGTCGCAGAACTCCGCGCATCTCGCAGTGTGGGCGCAGAGATCTGCGAGGATCCCGCGATTCTGCGGGGAACGCCCCCGCGGCATGGCCGCCGCGTCACCGCGACGCGAGCGACCGCCGCGTGAGACGCGCTTGCATCCAGACCACGAGCAGCACCACCGCGGCACCGGCCGCGCCGAGGAGCACCGTGACGGCGATGTCGCCCGAGGGCGCCAGGGCGGAGCCCGCGTCGTCCTGCCAGGGCCAGAGGGCGCGGAGCGAGCCGAACATCAGCCCCGTCATCAGAGCGAGCATGCCCGCGTGGAACCGGGCCAGGAGCAGACGCAAGACGTTGACGAAGAGGCTCAGTCCGACGACCGCGCCGACGGCGAACGCCAGGATGTACGGCATGTCGCGCTCGTTCAGCGCGACCAACGTCGTCTCGTAGAGGCCGAACACGAGCAGCAGGAACGCTCCCGAGAGTCCCGGGAGCACGAGCGCGCAGACGGCCACCGAGGCCGCCAGCGCGACGACGACGAGCGGCGGGTCGTCGACCGAGCCGGAGGGCAGGCCCGTGACGACGAAGGCGGCCACGGCGGCGACGAGCGCGAGCAGGCCCAGCCGCCAGGTCCACTCCCGACCCAGCAACCGGATCGGGATGAGCAAGGATGCCGCGATCATGCCGCCGAAGACCGCGCGCGTCTCCGTCGGGTACTCCTGCACCAGGGGAGCCAGGATGCGCGCGCCGAGGACGACCGCGAGCACCATGCCGATGAGCACCGGGGCCACGACACGCCACCGGATCGCGCGGAAGTGCCGGGCGCTGCGCTCGAGTCCGCGTCCGCGTACGACGTCGGTCAGGGCGACCGTGCCGCGCACGATGCGGCTCGCCGCGTCGATCAGCGTCGCGTACACCCCCACGATCAGCGCGACCGTTCCCCCGCTGACCCCCGGGATGACTTCCACCGCCCCGATCAGGGCGCCGCGGACCACGTCGAGAGTGGGGCGGAGGGGCGAACGTCGGTCGGCAAGGGTGTCGGCCATCCGATCAACGGTAGGCGAGCGTCATCCGGGAGCCAAACCGCTTTCGTTTCCCGCACCACGCGGTGTTCCGAGGTTTACTGAGCGGATGCCGAAGGCTCGACGCACCGCCCTGTTCGTGACGCTCGTCGTCGGTGTCCTCCTCGTCGTGCCGATCGTGTGGCCTCAGCTCGTCGGTGCGCAGCGGCTGCAGGGGGTGGCGCAGCTGATCCCGTTCCGCGGCATCCTGGCTCTCGGATTCGCCGCGCTCGCCGTGGTCGCGGGCGTGATCGCTCTGCTCCGGCGGCGGTGGGGCGTGGCGGCGGGGCTCGCGATCGTGTTCGCCGTGGCATCCCTCGGCAATGGCGCCGTCCTCGTCGTGCGTGGTGCCGGTGCCCCGGCTGCCGAAGGCGACGTGGTCGTGGTGGCGTGGAACACCTACGGGGGAGGCGCGTCCCCCGAGAGCATCGCCCGACTCATCCGCGAGACCGGGGCGGACGTCGTGAGCCTGCCCGAGACCGACGCGGACGCGGCGGCGGAGGTGGTCGGCATCCTGTCCCGGGACGGGATCCGCATGACACCTTTCACGCTGGAGGCTGACCCCGGGGACGATCCCGTCCCCACGACGCTCCTCGTCTCGGAATCGATGGGTGCGTACGCGCGGGATATCTCGGCAGGCTCGACGCCGGGGGTGCCCAGCGGCGTCTTCCGACCGGTTCGGGGAGGGGGACCGACGCTCGTCGCCGCGCATCCCTTGCCCCCGCTGCCGCTGATCATGACCGACTGGACCGAGGGGATGGACTGGGTGGCGGCCCAGTGCGCGAGCCCCGACGTCATCCTCGCGGGCGACCTGAACTCGACGCTCGATCACCTCTCGGCTCTCGGACGAGACGGCGGCACGGTCGGGCAGTGCCGGGATGCCGCCGCCGAGGCGGGTGCGGCTGCGGTGGGCACCTGGCCGGTGCGTCTTCCGACGGCGCTCGCCGCCCCCATCGACCACGTGCTCGTCGGGTCGGCGTGGGAGGTGCGCGGGTTCGAGGTGCGCACCGACTTCGACGACGCCGGCAGCGATCACCGGCCCGTCGTCGCGACCCTCTCGCACCGGTGACCTTTACGCGGCCGCGGAAGCGCGCCTAGGTTGGGCGTCATGTCGGAGAAGCGCAGAGAAGAAGAGGCCTACGCCCTCGCCGCCCAGCAGGCCGCCGCGGCGGAGGAGGACAGCGCGACGGACGACACCTCCGTCGACGCCGACGAGACGCTCGAGGAGAGCGAAGAGCCGAGCTAAGCCCGCTCGACGCCGCGGTTGTGGATCGCCACGGCGGCGAAGTACGGAATCAGCAGGACCACCACGGCTACGGACCCCGCCAGCAGAGGCACCAGCCAGGACGGCGCGTCGACCTCGGCCCACGGCGCGATTCCGACGCCGAGGGTCAGGGTCGCCGCACCGAAGGCCCGCGCGGCGACCGCACGACCGGGAGCTCTGCGGGGGTTGCGCCACACCGGGAGGCGCTCGCCGCGATAGGCGCGGACGGTCAGCGCGATCGACCACCACCACAGCGCTCCTCCGGCGATGATCAGCGCCACGCTCGGGACGATGCCCTGCCACCCCATCTCGCTCATGTCGGCGTCACTCCAGCGTCGGGGGCAGGACGTAGACGATGTCGTCCCCGTCGCGGGAGTCCTCGACGAAACCCAGACCGGCGAGCACGGCATGCGAGGGGTCGTCGTCCGCGGTGAGGCAGGCGTAGAGGGGACGCTCGGGTTCGAGGACCGTGAGCAGACGCAGAGCCTCGGTGGCGACGCCGTCGGCGGCTTCGGTGCCCACGGCGAGGAGGATCTCGCGGTCGCCGTCGACGTCGAGCGTCGCGGCGAGACCGACCACGACGTCGTCGGCGACGACCGTGCGCGCGTCCACGCGATCCTCGGCGACCCAGGCGTCGAACGCCTCGCGCGTCTCGACCGTGGCGCGCGGCCATGACGAGGAGCTGTCGCGGACGGCGGCGAAGGCGGCATCCCGATCATCGTCGTTCAGATCGCGCAGATCGATGTGGGCCATGGCGACACGCTACCGGGAGCGTGGTGCGGGGCACGGGGTGGTTGCGCGCTCAGGCGAAGCCATGCAGCGAGAGGAACGTCCAGGTCGCACCGTTCGCGTCGCGCTCGGCGAGTTGAGCGCGCAGGTGGGCGAAGAGCACGGGGCGCGTCTCGTCGGTGATGCTCTGCCACCCCTCGAGGTTCCGCCGCAGGACCAGGTCGGTCTGCTCCAGCGTCCGCTGGAAGGGGATGTTGTGGGAGCACGCGACCACGAGCGCATACAGATCCAGGACCGCGGCGACGTACGCCTTCGACGAGTCGGCGTCGCGCATCGCGTCGACGTGGCGGAGGGCGGTGTCGAGTTCTTCGGGGGTGCAGCGCGGCAGAGCGACCCGCATCGCCGAGGCGATCGTGTGCGCGGCGTACTCGCGCATGTCCTTGCGCGCCCGGTCGGTCAGCGCCGCGACCCGCGTGTAGCGGTTGGCGGCGACCTCGACCAGACCGATGCGCTGCAGCTTCTGCAGCGCCTCGCGCACGGGTGTCCGCGAGATGCCCATGTGCGCCGCCAGCTCGACATCGCGCAAGCGGTCTCCGGGGCGGAGGCGCCCGTCGACGATCGCCTCGCCGAGGGCCGCGTAGGCCTCGTCGACGAGGGCGAACCGGGACGGTGAAGCGCTCATCACGCGGAGTTTACGTCGCGCGAGTATCACAGTCTTCGACTTTGCGTTACATATTCACAGCTTTCGTGTCGCGCAGAGGCCTTCTGCGGCTGTAATGTCATCTCCGTCACGCCTCGCGTGACATATCCGGGGGGATCCGTCGACGCCCGGGCTTCGAGCTCTGCTCAGCCCGGGCGTCGTATGGGCTTCGGGGAGATCTCCACGTGCAACGTTTGTGTCACGGGGTCGTGCGCTGTTTCCGCCCGAGCGTTACTTTGGGGGCAAGTCCGGTGCGCTCGGTGCCGGCTCAAGCGGAAAACGGCATGTCGATGAGCACGCAGGGCACGGTCAAATGGTTCAACGCGGAGAAGGGTTTCGGCTTCATCGCCCCCGATGACGGTGGCCAGGACGTCTTCGCGCACTACAGCGCGATCCAGTCCGGCGGATACCGCTCGCTCGAGGAGAACCAGCGCGTCGAGTTCGAGATCGCCCAGGGTCCCAAGGGCCTGCAGGCGGAGGACATCCGTCCCCTCTGAGCCTCGGCTCCGCCGGCGCTTCTGAGTCGGCGATGCGTGTGCGCCCGTTGCGCTTCCGCGCCGGTGCGCCCGGCCGATCAGCGTTCGTGGCGCACGAGGTCGAGGCCCGCGGCGGCGAACTGCCGGATCGTCGCGTGCGGCAGGAACGCCCGGGTCAGGGCGGTGCCGATGCGCGTGAGGTCGGCCTCGTCGCGGTAGAGCAGGTACATCGTCTCGTAGCGCGGGTGGAACTTCTGCTTGAACCGGTGCAGCGAGGCGAAGCCGTAGATCGGCTCGAGCATCGTGGCCATGCGCTGTTGCAGGTCGGCGATGGGGCCGGCATCCGCGGGGTACTCGTGCGCGAGTGGGGCGCCGGACAGCGACATGACGTCGGCTCCCTCTGTCGAGAACTGCATCGCGGAGGAGCCGATGAGGTACTCCATGACGGGGCCGAAGCCTCCGTCCCGTCGACGCATGAGGTCGAGCGTCCAGCCGCGAACGCGACCCTCGCCGTAGACGGGCAGCCACGACAGGAAACCGTCGACGTCTCCGGCGGGTGAGATCGCGAGGGCGACGCGCACCTCGGGGTCGTTCGCTTCGTGCAGAGTGCCGAGGGTGAACCCCATCTCGGGGAGACCCTTCTCGCCGACCCAGCTGTCGGAGATGGCCCGCAGCTGCTGCCGGATGCCCCAGGTCTCGTCGGCGAGACGCGAGAGACGGAAGGTCATTCCCTCGCGCTCGCCGCGGTTGAGCGAGGTGCGCACCGCGCCCCACGCCTTGCCCGTGAACGCCAGGCCGGGAAGGTCGACGATGGTGTCGTCGGCGACGACGATGCTGCGCCATCCCTCGGGGACGGCCGCGCGGGTCTCCTCCCCGGCGCTGAAGAAGCAGGGTGCGAGCCCCGCGGCCTCGGCCCGATCGATGAACGCCCGCACGGCGTCCGCGCGACCCTCCGCGGGTCCGAGCGCGTCGCCCAGGGCCAGGGCCACACCGGAGCGGCGCTGGAACGCCACGATGCCGCGACCGAACCGCGCGTACGACATGCCCTCCCACGTGGTCATCCACGACAGCGTGCCGCCACCGGACTGCCGCAGTTCCGCCTTCACGTCCTCGACGGTGGGCGCAGGGCCCTCGCCCAGAGCGGCCCGGGGACGGGCACGGAAGGCGGCACGGACGAGGACGAGATACACGAACACGATGGTCCACAGCAGGGAGGAGGCCAGGGTGATCGTGAGGTCGGCCCCGAGCAGGGCCTCGACACCGGTGGATCCGCTCAGCAGCACCAGCACCGCCAGGAGCAGGACGATCGCGGCGTTCAGCGCCGCGTAGGCGACGAGGATGATCCACGCCCATCGGCGCCCGCGTCGGATGCCGGTGGCGACGACGAGCACGAGCACCGTGTTGACGGCCACGTCGACCCACGAGCCCGAGACGGGTTCGGAGGTTCCGAACGGACCCGTCGTGGCGCTGAGGAACGTGAGGATCTCGATCGCACCGAGAGCGCAGACCACGACGAACGCGATGAGCCGTTGCTCGCGCACGGACACGCGCTGCGGACGGAGGGAACGGTCGACCACCAGCACGAACGCCACCGCGAAGGCGTGCTCGAGATCCGGCAGCGTGCCCCAGTAGATCAACGTCACGGACAGGCCGGCGACGAGGACCGTCCAGGCGCGCAGGCGCCACGGGGAAGGGAGGAGCGAGACGGCCGCCGCGATCGTCGCGACGACGCCCCCGGAGGGACCGACGTCGAGCACCGCGGCCTGCTGCTGCGCCCAGGGCCAGGGGAGCAGGGCAGCGGCCCACAGGAAGAGAGCGGAGGCCAGCACCGAGACGAGCTGACCCGCGGTGAAGTATCCCGCGGCCACGAGCGAACCGCGGCGGATCTCGACGTAGCCCATGCCGGCGAGACCCACGAGGATCGGGGCGTAGACCCACGGCGCGTCGAGGAAGAACGTCCCGGTGATCGGCGTCCACCAGCGTCCCTCCTGCAGGGCGGGGAGGCCGTACGCCACCGTGGGGAACAGGTCCGATGTGGAGAAGGGATGCCACAGCCCCGCCCCGACGACACCGACGACGAGCAGGATGCCGGCCAGTGCGAGCGTCGCGGGCACGCGACGCAGCACCTGGATCGAGCGGCGGACCGTGGTGTTCTCCCCCATGCCGCTCACGATAGGGGATCGCGGCGGGGCGCCGTCAGCGGACGGATGCCGCTCGCCAGGCCGCCCGCGCATTCGTCAGGGCCACTCCCGCATCGGTCGCCGCCCGCGCCGCGGCCAGTTCCCGTCGAGCGCTGTCGCGCCGCAGGCGCGCCTCGATGGAGCGGTCGTCCCGTGCCTCCGCGGCCGCGAGGGCGGCGCGCGCGCACGCCAGGGTGCCCGGAAGGGCCGCGCGGGCCGCCTCGAGGACCCGCCGCGGGCCGGGAGCATCGCCGAGCACGTCGTCGCGCAGTTCTCGCACCCGCGCCACGGTCTCGATCGCCGTGTGCGGGCGGCGGTCGGCCTCGTCCGTGGCCGCGTCGAGATCTCTCATCGCCTCGCGCAGGCGGTCGGCGGCTTCGGGGGCGCACTCGGTCGGCCGCGCCTCGGCGATCTCGACGGCCGCGATGAGCTCCGCCCGGGCGGCTGCGAGTTCCGCGGCGGCATTGTCTGCGGCCTGGAGGGCGATGCGATGGGCGTCCTCGACGGCGCGCAGGTGGCGCGCCGCATGGCGCACGGCATCCGTGGCCCGATGGACCAGGCGATCGGTCTCCGCCGTGCCGTGTGCCGATTCGGCCTCGTCGAGTGCGGCGTCGGCCTCCGCCAAGGCCGTGGCGGCGGCGTCGGCCGCGTCGGCTGCATTGGTCCAGTCGTCTTCGGCGAACCGCTCGTGCAGCGTGGCGATGAGGGGCGCCGGGTCGCCCGCGGTGCGGACGACCTCGTCGCGCCGGGCCCGTGCTGCCGTCACCCGGCCGGCGGCGGTTCCGTGCGTCTGGGCCCAGTCGGCGAGGGCGGTGCGCGTCCCGGCGATGCTCTGGAGGTGGGATTCGAACTGCGCGCGCAGCGCCTCGGCCGCGACGCGCCTTCGCGCGGGGATCGTCGTCGAGACCGCGAGCGCGGCGATATCGGCGAACCCGCGATCGCGGGCGCGGAGGGCGGCCGCGCGGGCGCGACGCAGGGCGCTCGTCGAATCGCCGTCGGTCAGGGCGTCGGCGGCCTCGAACGCGATGTCGAGATCGGTGGCCGCGTCGTCCAGACGGAGGAGGGCCTCCGCCGCGGCGGCCCGAGCCGCCTCCGCGGCGGCCTCGGCGCGCGGGGAACGACGGCGCGAGCGCACCACCAGGACGATGACGAGGGTGACGAGGAGCGCTCCGACGATCGCCAGCGCCGTCGGAACCGCCCAGGTGACGTCAGACACCGGGGACGACGCCTTCCTCCTCGTCGGTGACGAGGAGCAGAGCGCGCAATTGGCCGATGTCGTCGACCGCGGCCTGGGCGCCGTCGGCTTCGTAGGGCCAGCTGAAGCCCCAGCGGACGAAGATGACGGGCACCCCGGCATCCGCTCCGCCCTCGACGTCGTGGTGCCGGTCGCCGATCAGGACGGGGCGCGAGGTGTCGACGCCGTTCGCCTCGAGACGGCGGAGGGCCTCGCGCACGATGTCGGACTTCGCGCTGAGGCTGCGCTCGTCGAGCGAGGCGCCGACGATCGCCTCGAGGTCGGGGGCGAGGCCGAAGTGGTCCATCAGCGCGACGACCTGCACCTCGGGCTTCGAGCTCGCCGTCGACTGCGGGACGCCCGCGGCGTGGAGGTCGTGAACGAGGTCGGCGACGCCGGGGTAGAGCTGAGCGCTGACCGTGTACCCCTCGCTCTTGTTGAGCCCGCGGTAGAACGCGACGGCCTCGGTCGACTGCTCGGGCGTCATGCCGACGTTGACCTGGAACGACTCGAACATGGGCGGGCCGATCCACCGTGACAGCTCACCCCGGGTCGGGGGAGTACGGCCGAAGTGCTCGAGCGTGATGGTCAGTCGGCGGAGAATCCCCTCGGACGCGTCGACGAGAGTGCCGTCGACGTCCCACAGGACACACGAGAAGGGGGAACGCAGGGGCATATGTCCACGCTACCGGCGCAGCATGGGCGAGGGCCGACGCGCGCCGGTAGCGGAGCACGCACCGACTCACGCGCAGAGCGGAACCGATACCCAGTATCCGGGGGTGCGCTGGGCGACGCTCTTGGTCGCCTTCTTGTCGGTGCCGAGGAAGTCGTGGCCGCCGACGGTGTAGTAGCCCAAGCCGCTCGCACCGCGCTCGCGGACCACGGAACCTTCGGCCACGAGGGTCTTCACGGACGACGAGACACACGTGATGTAGCCCGGGTTGGTGACGACGCGGGCCGAGGCGGCCTGCGGGACGGAGATCGCCGCGAGGGCGATCGCGGCGGCGGTGCCGAAGACGGCGAGTCGGCGTGAGCCGGTGCGGAAGGAGAGTCTGGTCATCGGGAACCTCCGGGGATCGTGACGGTGATGATGATGTCGTCGATCCTCGTTGTGTCCGCGTGCGGCCGCACGATATTTCACCCGATCAAACGCGGATATCGTCTCCGACGGCGTCCCCTCGGACATGCCTCAGAACAGGCGCGGAGCCCCCGAGTCGATGCCCTTCATCTCGTCGTAGTCGAGGGTGAGGCACCGGATGCCGCGGTCCGTGGCGAGCACGCGGGCCTGCGGCTTGATCTCCTGCGCGGCGTAGACGCCGGTCACGGGGGCGAGAAGGGGGTCGCGGTTCAGCAGCTCGAGGTAGCGCGTGAGCTGCTCGACACCGTCGATGTCGCCGCGGCGCTTCACTTCGATGGCGACCGTGCCGCCGTTGTCGTCGCGCAGCAGCAGGTCGACGGGGCCGATCGCGGTGGGGTACTCGCGGCGCACGAGGGTGAGCCCCTCGCCCACCACCGACACCTGCTCGGCCAGCAGTCGCTGCAGATCGGCTTCGACCCCGTCCTTGATGAGACCGGGGTCCACCCCGAGGTCGTGGGCGGTGTCGTGGACGATCTCGTGGATGCGCACGAGCAAGGCATCGCCGGTTTTGGCGTGGGTCACGCGCCAGCGCTCGATCACGCCGTCTTCGATGTCGACCTCGTCGGGCTGCTCGAGCGTGAGCGAGCAGGGCGGGCTCATCCAGTTGAGCGGCTTGTACGAGCCGCCGTCGGAGTGCACGAGCAGCGAACCGTCACCCTTGTGCATGAGCAGGCGGGTGGCGAGGGGGAGATGCGCGTTGAGACGGCCGGTGTAATCGACGGAGCAACGGGCGATGACGAGACGCACCCGACGAGCCTAATCGCCCCGCGCGGACGCCGTCGGGCTGTTCGGGATCGTTCGGGAATGCCGTTCGGCGCGATTCCGCCCCCGCGGACTGCCTAGCGTGGCGGGGAGAGGGGCCGGAATCCGGCGGCTCCGGACCACAAGGATGCCCATGTCGCTCTTCTCGGGACTTTCGCGCGCCGGCGCGGCGGTCGGCCTCGGCATCTCCGCCGTTCTCGTGGCGGGATTCTTCGCCGTCGCTCCCGCCACGGCGGCCGTGGCCTCGAGCCCCACCCCGACGGCGAGCCCCTCCCCGATGCCCACCGGCGACGCGGCTTCGAACCGCACGCCGACGGCGAGTCCGGCACCGACGGCCACCGGTGCTGTGGAGCCGACGACCGCGGTCGGCGCGGCCCCGTCCGGCGGGGCGTCGCCGTCGCCCGTCCCGCCCTCGGCCGAGTCGCCCGCGCCTGTTCCCACCGGCGATCCGGCCGCCGCGACGACCGTCACGATCTCGGGCCGCGTGATCTTCGACAAGCGCACGACGGCCGCGCAGCGGGGGGCGGTCGTCATCTCCGCCGCCCCGGTCGGCGGCGTGCCGGTCCCGGATGCCCGGGTGACGTACGACGCGAAGGCGGGAACGTTCCGCATCTCGGGCGTTCCGCGCGGGAAGTACACCGTCTTCAGCCGGATGGAGCTGTCGGACGGGTGGTTCGCGCCCACGCCGTACGACATCGCCGTGGACGCGACGAACAAGAACGTCTCGGACGTCACGATCGACTACAGCGTCGCGCGCGGTGGCCTCGCGACCGAGCTGCTCATGTTCGACGAGTCCGTGCTCATGCGTCAGCTGCGCGTCGTGGCGACCGACGTCTCCACCAAGGCGGAGACAGATCTCGATCTCATCGGCGGCGGTCTCGGCGGGGTCTACAACGAGACCATCCTCCCCACCGGGACGAAGGTGACCGTGCGCGCGCAGTACACCGACGGTCGCGTCGTCTACTACGACGGGACCGCCAAGGGAACGAGCGATCCCACCCGCGCGGTCGCCGTGTCGATGGGCGTGTGGTCCTTCACCCGCCTGACCATGGACTGGGCCGCAGCCGCGGCCCCGAAGCTCGCCTCGTCGACGCCGACCGTGTCGGGCACCGCCCGCGTCGGACGCGCGTTGACGGTCACCACGGGGGCGTGGGCGAGAGGCGCGACCCTGAGCTATCAGTGGTCCGCCGACGGCGTGGCGGTACGGGGGGCTACCGCCGCGTCGTTCACCCCGAGCGCCGCGCAGAAGGGCAAGACCATCACCGTCACGGTCACCGGGAAGCTCGCGGGCTACACGTCGGTGTCGAGAACGTCGAAGCCCACAGCGGCGGTGGCCTCCGGCATCCTGACCGCGCCCACCCCGACGATCCGGGGGGCCGCGCGGGTCGGGACGCCGCTGACCGCGGTCCCGGGGACGTGGACGAGCGGAACGACGCTCACGTACCAGTGGTTCGCGAACGGAGCGAAGATCCGCGGGGCGACGTCCGCGTCGTTCACTCCGACCACCGCGCAGCGCGGCGCGAAGCTCACCGTCGCCGTGACCGGCACGAAGGCCGGTTACACCTCGAGGACCGTGACGTCGAAGGCGACGACCGGGGTCGCTCGTTAGTCGCGGCGGGCCTCCGCGGGTTCGGCGCTCACCGCGGGGAGCGGCTTGGCCGCGCCCGAGAAGAGTCCGGATGCCACGATCAGCCCGACCACGATGAACAGCGTCGGCAGCAGTCCGATGTGATCGCCGATCCACCCGAGGATCGGGGGACCGCAGAGGAAGGCGATGTAGCCGATCGTGGCAGCGGCCGCGACGCGCGAGGCCGCCTTGGCGGGATCGTCGGCGGCGGCCGACATGCCGATCGGGAAGCCGAGCGACGCGCCGAGGCCCCAGAGCGCGGCCCCGATGAAGACGAGCGGGCCGAAGGGCGCGACGATGAACAAAAGGAGGCCCGCGGCGGCGGTCGCGGCGAGCACGCGGAGGACGATCACGCGGCCGAGACGGTCGACCACGGGTCCGCCGGCGATACGGCCGATCGTCATGGCCACGGAGAAGACCGCGAGGACCGCGGGTCCGGCTTCCTCGGGGGCGCCGTGGCCGAAGACCACGGCGGAGGGCAGCCAGTCGTTCGCGCTGCCCTCGGCGAAGGCCATACCGAGCATGATGACGCCGAGCGTGTACGTGCGCGGCTCTTTCCACGCCTGCAGCGACGTGGCGAGGCGCTCGCGCCAGTGGGCGCGCTCCTCGTCGGCGGGAGCGTCCATCGCGACCTCGCGTCGGGGGACGTTCGCGATCGCGGTGAAGGCCACCACGAGGATCACGACCGCCAGGGCGACGCAATGCGCCAGGACGGGGAGCCCCACGCTCACGGCGACGAAGCCGAGGCCGGCTCCGATGACGGTGCCGAAGCTGAAGAAGGCGTGCAGCAGCGGCATGATCGTGCGGCCGGTGGCCTTCTCGAGGGCGGCCCCCTCGACGTTCATCATCACGTCGAGCGCGCCGTTGCCGAGTCCGAACAGGGCGAGGCCCACGAGCGCGACCCCGAACACCTGCAGCGTGTCGGCGCCGAAGCCGATGATGGCGAGCCCCACGCCGACCAGCACGAGGGCGGTCAGCATCCCCCCGCGGGCGCCGAGGCGCGCGAGAACGGCGGGGGCGATCGAGAGTCCGATGATGGATGCCACGCCCATGCCGAGCAGGAGCAGGCCCACGCCGGAGTTCTCGATGTCGAGGGACGCGCGGATCGCGGGGACGCGCGATGCCCAGGTCGCGATGCTCAGTCCGCTCGCCAGGAAGATCGCGCAGATCGCGATGTGCCAGCGCACGAGCTGGGAACGGGAGAGGGCGGTGTCCATGCGGATCACTGTACCGAATCGATTCGACGTGAATCGAATCGATTCGGAAACAGGGCGTGTCGCGGGTACCATCGCCCCGTGACCACGCGCCGAGCGACCATCAGCGACGTCGCCCGGGCAGCGGGCGTCTCGGCGTCCACCGCGTCGGTCGTCTTCAGCGGCAAGACGCCCACCTCCGAGGCGACGCGTTCCCGCGTCCTGGCCGCGGCGGCGGAGCTGGGGTACACCGGACCTGACCCGCGCGCCGCGTCGCTTCGACGCGGGCGGTCGGGCATCGTGGGCGTGGTCTTCGACGAGCACCTCGGCACCGCGTTCCTCGACCCGGTCACGACGCACATGATGGACGGCCTCGCCGACGGCGTGTCCCGGTTGGGAGCGGCCCTGCTCCTGCTGCGCGACGACGGCGAGACGGCGAGCGAACCCTCCCTCCACACCGCGCCGATCGACGCGGCCGTGCTCATCGGGTGCAGTCCCCGCATGCGGGACTCGCTCGAGATCGTGCGAGCCCGCGGCATCCCGGTCGTCGTGATCGAGGGCGACGCGGGCGAGGGGATCCCGCGCGTCCTCCTCGACAACGTCGAGGCCCAGCGCGAGGCGGCCCGACACCTCGCCGATCTGGGGCACCGCGAGGTCGTGATCGTCACGCTGCCGACGGATGCCGCGCGCCGGCGGGGATGGATCGCCGACGACGCGGATGTGCGCGTGGACGTGACAGCGGACCGGCTCGCCGGGGCGCGGGAGATCTTCCCCGCGGCGCCCGCGCTGGCCGCGGCGATGAGCTCGATCGACGAGGGCATGATCGCGGGACGGACGCTCTTCGCCGACCCCGCGCATCGCCCGACCGCGGTGATCGCCCAGAGCGACCTGCTCGCCGCGGGGGTCATCCGCGCGGCCGAGGAGGCCGGACTGCGGGTGCCGCAGGACGTGAGCGTGACGGGCTTCGACGGCGTCGTGGTCGACGGTCTCGCGCCGCACGTCCTCACGACACTCGTGCAGCCGGCGACCGCGAAGGGCCGCGCCGCGGGGGAGGCTGTCGCCGCGATGCTCGAAGACGAACCGCCGTCGGGCCTCGATCTCTCCTGCACCTTCCGCGCCGGTACGACGAGCGCTGCACCGCGTATCACATGAGCTCCGTCGGTACGCGGACTCTCATGCTCCGCATAGAATAAGAGGAGACACCCCGAGAGCCGAGGCCGAGCGCCCGTCGACCCCGAGGAGGCCCCACCTTGTTGGTACTCCTCAGCGCGTTCGCATTCGTCCCGCTCATCCTCCCCTGGCTCGTGAGTCGCATCGGAGCACGCGCGTTCTACGTCGCGGCCCTGCTGCCGACCATCGCTTTCGCTCACGCGATCGTTCTCGCTCCCGCCGTCTTCTCCCGTGACATTCCCTTCGAGGAATACCGGTGGATCCCCGCTCTCGGCGTCTCGCTCTCGATGCGGATGGACGTGCTGAGCTGGCTGCTCACGCTCGTCGTGACGGGCGTCGGCGCCCTCGTGATGCTCTACTGCCGCTGGTACTTCCGCGGCAAGACCCAGGGCGTGGGGCAGTTCTCCGCGGTGCTGCTGGCGTTCGCCGGGGCCATGTACGGACTCGTCCTCACCGACGACATCGTCGTGCTGATCATGCTGTGGGAGGTCACGAGCGTCCTCTCGTACCTGCTCATCGGCTACTACCACGGTCGCGCGGCCAGCCGCCGCGCGGCGCTGCAGGCCCTGCTGGTGACGACGCTCGGCGGACTCGTCATGCTGATCGGCGTCGTCCTGATCGTCGTGCAGTCGGGCACCGCGAGTCTCTCGACGATCCTCGCCGATCCGCCCACCGGCACCGTCGTCGACATCGCCGTGCTCCTCCTCCTCGTCGGGGCGCTCAGCAAGTCGGCCATCTTCCCGTTCCACTTCTGGCTCCCCGGCGCCATGGCCGCTCCCACACCCGTGAGCGCGTACCTGCACGCGGCCGCGATGGTGAAGGCGGGCATTTACCTCATCGCGCGGCTCTCGCCCGCGTTCGCCGAGACACCGTTCTGGCGCCCCACGCTCATCACGCTCGGGGTCTTCACCATGCTGCTCGGCGGGTTCCAGGCGCTGCGCGAACGCGACCTCAAGCGCATCCTCGCGTTCGGCACGGTCAGCCAGCTCGGCTTCCTGACCGTCATGCTGGGCTACGGAACGAGGGATGCCGCCCTCGCCGGCGTCGCTCTTCTGCTGAGCCACGCACTGTTCAAGTCGTGCCTCTTCCTCGTCGTCGGCGTGATCGACCGGCAGCTCTCCACCCGTGACATCGGGGAGCTCTCGGGCGTCGGTCGACAGGCGCCGGTCATGGCGACGGCGTCCTTCATCGCGATCGCGTCGATGGCCGGTGTCATCCCCACGCTCGGTTTCGTCGCGAAGGAGACGGCACTCACCGCGCTGCTGCACGAGGCCGAGGCCGGCGCCGGATGGGGCATCGTCGCCCTGGTCGGCATCGTGCTGGGGTCGGCGTTGACGGCGGGCTACGGCATCCGTTTCCTCTGGGGGGCGTACGGGACCAAGCGCGGTGTCGAGACGACCGACTGGCCCGACCCCCCGATGGGCTTCCTCGCGGCGCCGGTGCTGCTGGCCGCGGCCTCGCTCGTCCTGGGGTTCCTCGCGCCCGTCGTCGACCACTGGCTCGCGCCGTACGCCGACGGCCTCCCCGAGGCCACGCCCGGCGTCGCCGCGCCGGACTACCCGTACCACCTCGCGCTCTGGCACGGCCTCGAGCCCGCGCTGTTCATCTCGCTCGGCACGCTCGCCCTGGGCGCGGCCATCTTCTGGGGCGTGCGCAAGACGCAGCTGCACAAGCGCCGGCGGGTGCTCCCTTTCACCGCGAACGACATCTACAACGGGGTGCTGCGGGGGATCGACCACTCGTCCGAATGGGTCACGGCGCGATTCCAGCGCGGTTCTCTGCCGTTCTACGTCGGCACGATCTTCGTGGTCCTCGTCGTCGCCGAGGGAACGGCGCTGCTCGCCTCGAAAGAGTGGCGCGCGCAGCTCGATGCGTGGCAGTCGCCCGCTCAGCTGATCGCCGCTCCCCTCATGATCGCCGCCGGCATCCTCGCCGTCCGGGCGCGCAAGCGCTACACGGGTGTCGCTCTCGTGTCCGTCACCGGTCTCGGCATGGTCGTGCTGTTCGCGACGAGCGGGGCTCCGGACCTCGCGCTCACCCAGGTGCTCATCGAGACGGTGACGCTCGTGGTCTTCGCCCTGGTCCTGCGCCGGCTCCCGGCGCGCATGGGCGAGCAGAACGCGTCCGTCGCCCCGATCGCCCGCGCCGTCCTCGGCGCCGGCGTGGGCCTGACGATGGCCCTCGTCGCGATCGTCGCGACGGGCGCCCGACAGGACCTCCCCATCTCTCTCGAGTGGCCGCAGCTGGCCTACGAGATCGGTCACGGACGCAACGTCGTCAACGTGGCGCTCGTCGACCTGCGCGGATGGGACACGATGGGGGAGCTGTCGGTGCTCGTCCTCGCGGCCACCGGTGTGGCATCCCTCGTCTTCATCACCGATCGCAGCGACAACCTCGCCCGCCGTTCCGGCACCGCGCGCGCCCGCGTCGGTCTGGGCCGCCGTCGCCCGCTGGTCGAGACCGGAGACGGCGTCCGGGCGCAGCGGGTCGGTGAGACGGGCGCTCCGCGCGCGTGGCTCATCTCGGGTGCGAAGGTGCAACCCGAGAACCGGTCGATCCTTCTCGAGATCATCGTCCGGGTGCTCTTCCACTCGATCATGATCGTGTCGCTGTACCTGCTGTTCGCCGGGCACAACCTCCCCGGCGGCGGTTTCGCCGGCGGTCTCGTCGCGGGTATGGGCCTGGTCATGCGCTACATCGCGGGTGGGCGGTGGGAGCTCGGCGCGGCCGCGCCCACCGATGCCGGGCGCTTGCTCGGCGCCGGCATGTCGATCGCGGTGCTGTGCGCGCTCGTCCCGATGTTCTTCGGCTTCGCGCCCCTGCAGAGCTTCACGTTCGAGGGTGAGCTGCCGCTCATCGGACACTGGGAGTTCGTCACCAGCACGATCTTCGACGTCGGTGTCTACCTCGTCGTGATCGGTCTCGTGCTCGATGTGCTGCGCAGTCTCGGTGCCGAGGTCGACCGCCAGTCGCTCCACCCCGAAGACGCGGAGGCGGTGCCCTCGTGACCATCTCGCTCGTCCTCGTGATCGTGATGGCGGTCCTCTTCGCCTGCGGTGTCTACGCGATGCTCGAGCGCAGCCTGACCCGCGTGCTCATCGGCTTCCTGTTGCTCGGCAACGCGGCGAACCTGCTGCTGCTCGTGGTCATGGGCGTGCCGGGCGTCGCCCCGTTCTACGACGGGGGAGAGACGGATGCCGCCGACATGTCGGACGCGCTCCCGCAGGCGCTCACGCTCACCGCGATCGTCATCACCTTCGGCATCTCCGCCTTCCTGCTCGCCCTGATCTACCGCTCGTGGCAGCTGGGTCAGGCCGACACCGTCATCGACGACGCCGACGACGTGGCCCTGCGCACGCGCGCGGCTGACGAGCCCGAGGACGCGATGGACGAGGAGTCCCGCTCGGACGACGAGGACGTCACCACCGACTTCGTGGGCGATGTGGCCTCGCCGATCCGCGTCCTGCACCAGGGCGATCTGTCGCAGCTCGTCGACGATGCTCCGGTCGATCGGGTCGCGGTACGTCGGACCGACGACGACGAAGATTCCCGCGATACCCCGGATGGTGATCGCCCGTGAGCGCCCTCGTCCCCCTGCTCGTCGGCATCCCGCTCATCGGGGCTGCGATCAACCTCATCTTCGGTCGTCGCAAGAAGACGCAGATCGTGGTGTCGGTCGCCGCGCTGACCGCGGTGCTCGTGCTCGGGGCGATCCTGCTCGTCGAGGTCGACACGCACGGCCCGCTCGCCGTGGCGATCGCCGCGTGGGAGATCCCCTTCGGCATCGTGCTCTACGTCGACGTGCTCGCCGCCCTGCTCGTCGTCGTGACGAGCATCGTGCTGCTCGCCGTCCTGCTCTTCTCGATCGGCCAGGGCGCGGCCGACAACGACGAAGACACCCCGGTCTCGATCTTCTACCCGGCGTACCTGATCCTCGGCGCGGGCATCTTCAACGCCTTCATCGCGGGCGACCTGTTCAACCTCTACGTCGGATTCGAGATCCTGCTCGTCGCCTCGTACGTGCTGATCACCCTGGGCGGCACCGAGTCCCGCATCCGCACCGGCGTCGTGTACATCGTCGTCTCGCTGGTGTCGTCGATCCTCTTCCTCGCCGCGATCGCGATGGTGTACGGCGCGCTCGGCACCGTGAACATGGTCCAGATCAGCGAGCGCATGGCGTTGCTGCCGCAGGACACGCAGACGATCCTGCACCTGATGCTCCTGCTCGCCTTCGCGATCAAGGCCGCGGTGTTCCCGCTGTCGTTCTGGCTGCCCGACTCGTACCCGACGGCCCCCGCGCCCGTCACGGCGGTGTTCGCGGGTTTGCTGACCAAGGTCGGTGTCTACGCGATCATCCGCACCGAGACGCAGCTGTTCGTCGACAACGACCTGAACTTCCTGCTGATGATGGTCGCGCTGTCGACGATGATCGTCGGCATCCTCGGCGCCGTCGCACAGGCCGAGCTCAAGCGCATCCTGTCGTTCACGCTGGTCAGCCACATCGGCTACATGATCTTCGGACTCGCGATCAACACGCCGCTCGCCGTGGGGGCGACGATCTACTACATCGTCCACCACATCATCGTGCAGACCACCCTGTTCCTCGCGGTCGGTCTCATCGAGCGTCGCGCGGGCAGCACGTCGATCCTCAAGGTGAAGGGCCTCATGCGCGCGGCCCCCCTGCTCGCGGTGCTGTACTTCATCCCCGCGATCAACCTGGGCGGTCTGCCGCCGTTCTCGGGCTTCATCGGCAAGTACGCCCTCTTCGACGCGGCCGCACAGGTGGGGACGCCCGTGATGATGGTGCTGATCGTCGGCGGTATCGTGACGTCGATCCTCACGCTGTACGCCCTCATGCGGGCGTGGAACCTCTCGTTCTGGCGCGAGGACGACGACTCCACCGAGACGATGGAGCGCATCGCGTACCTCGGCAACGCGCCCGCCGCGGCGATCTCGACGGAGCGCCGGACGATCCCGAAGATCATGACCCTCGCGACGGTCGGAATGGTGATCGTGACGGTGTCGCTGACGGTGTTCGCGGGTCCGCTGCTGGACATGTGCCTGCGCGCGGGAGTGACGATCACCGACGGGGTCAGTCTCGTCCAGCTGCAGGAACAGGCGGGTCAGCAATGAGCCCGTCGCGTCGTTCGCAGATCTCCCTCTTCCTGCACCAGCTGCCCTTCCTGGTATGGCTAGTCGCCCTGTGGATGATGCTGTGGGGGCAGTTCACCTGGCTCGCGTTCCTCACGGGTCTGGCCGCCGCGATCTTCGTCACGCGCGTCTTCCGCCTGCCTCCGGTCGAGCTGTCGGGGCGCATCAACCTCTGGTACGGCCTGATCTTCGTCGTCACCTTCCTCGGGGCCGTGATCCGTGGCTCGCTGATCGTCGCGTGGCAGGTGCTCGACCTGCGGCGGCAGCCGGGCGCCGCGATCATCGCCGTGCCGCTCCGGGTGGACGACGACGTGATCATGGCGCACACCGCCGTCACGGCATCCCTCATCCCGGGCTCCCTCATCGTCGATGTGGACCGCGAGAACCGCACCCTGTTCCTCCACACCATCGGCGTGCGCAGTGATGAGGATGCCGAGCACCAGCGCCGCGTCGTGCTCGGGTGGGAGGCGCGCATCACGCGTGCCGTCGGTTCGAAGGAAGAGCTGCAGGAGCTGCGCGCGCGGATCGCCGACAGCTCCGCGCACCACGCGACCGATTCGCCCCGAGAGGGGAGGACCCCCCTGTGACCCCCGTGACCACCGTCCTCGTCGTCGTGATCCTCCTGGTCTTCGCCGTCGCCGCGGTGCTGGCGCTCATCCGCCTCGTGATCGGCCCGTCGATCCTCGACCGCGCGGTCGCCGCCGACGTGTTGCTGACCGAGGTGGTCTGCATCCTCGGCGCCGACATGGTGATCAACCACCACGCCCGGTCTCTCCCGGCGATGCTCATCATCGCCGCGGTGGGCGTCTTCGGTTCGATCGCCGTGGCCCGGTTCGTGGCGCGGAAGGAGAATCCGCGATGACTCTCGAGAACGTGCTCGACATCGTCGCGCTGATCCTCGTGCTGATCGGCGCCGTCCTGTGCCTCACCGCGACGATCGGCCTCCTGCGGTGGACCGACGTCCCGACGCGACTGCACGCCGCGACGAAGCCGCAGGTCCTGGGTGTGCTGCTCATCGTCGTCGCGGTCGAGCTCGCGCTGCGATCGTGGGAGGCCCTGGCCTTCGGTATCCCGATCGTGCTCATCCAGTTCGCGACGGCCCCGCTCGCGGCGCACATGGTCGGGCGGGCGGCGTACCGCAACCGTTCGACCGACGAGGACAACCTCTACGTCGACGAGCTGAACCACAGCACGGAACAGCCGGGCGCGACGCACACGGAGTCGCGGCCCGAGAGCTGAGCGCACCCCGAGTTCACAGGGAAGCGGCGATCGCGCGGCCCACCGTGCGCCCGGTGAAGAGGCACCCACCGAGGAAGGTGCCCTCGAGCGCGTTGTAGCCGTGCGCCCCGCCGCCGCCGAAGCCGGCCGCCTCTCCGGCGGCGTACAGCCCCTCGATCGGGCGGCCCTCGTGGTCGAGCGCGCGACCCCGCAGGTCGGTCTGGATGCCGCCGAGCGACTTGCGCGTGACCACCCACAGCCGCACGGCGATCAGCGGGCCGTGGGCGTGGTCGAGCAGGGCGTGCGGCTTCGCGGTGCGGAAGATGCGATCGCCGAGGAAGCGTCGACTGTTGCGGATGCCCATCGCCTGCACGTCCTTCGAGTACGGGTTGACGAGCTCGCGGTCGCGCGCCACGACCTGTTCGCGCACGGCATCCTGATCCAGGAGATCGTCGCCGGTCAGCTCGTTCATCCGGCGCACGAGCTCGTCGAGGGTGTCGGCGACGACGAAGTCGGCACCCTTGTCCTTGAACGCCTCCACCGGACCCGGGGCCGTGCGTCCGAGACGGCTGCGCAGCAGCAGCGCGCGATCGCGGTTCGTGATGTCGGGGTTCTGCTCCGAGCCGGAGAGAGCGAACTCCTTCTTGATGATCGACTGATCGAGGATGAACCACGAGTAGTCGTGGGCGGCGAGGTCGGGAGTCGTCCGCAGAAGCCGCAGGGTGCCGAGCGTGTCGTACCCCGGAAGGCCGGGCGCCGGGAGGCGACGGCCGCGCGCGTCGAGCCACAGCGACGACGGACCGGGCAGGATGCGGATCGCGTGCCCGGGCCAGATGGGGTCCCAGTTCTGCACGCCCTCGGTGTAGTGCCACATGCGGTCCCGGTTCACGAGCCGCACGCCCTGATCGGCGGCGATGTCGAGCATGCGCCCGTCGACGTGGGCCGGGACGCCGGTGACCATCTTCTTCGGCGGCGTTCCCAGTCGCTCCGGCCACCACCGGCGGACGCGCTCATGGTCGCCGCCGATCCCACCGGTCGCGATGACCACCGCCTGTGCCGACAGCTCGAACCTCGACACCTCTTCGCGGGACGAGGACACCCCGCGCGGGGAGTCGTCGGGGGCGAGGACGGTCCCGTGGACGCCGGTCACCCGGCCCTCGGTGAACGTCAGGCCGTCGACCCGGTGGCGAAAGCGCATCACGAGCTGTCCGGCGGCGGCGGCCGCCCGGGCCCGATCGGCGAAGGGCTCCGAGATGCCCGTACCGGTGCCCCAGGGCACGTGGAAGCGGGGGACGGAGTTGCCGTGTCCGCGCGCCGAGAGCGACCCGCGCTCCGCCCAGCCGACGACGGGGGTGAAGCGCACCCCGTGCTCCTGGAGCCACGCGCGCTTCTCGCCGGCGGCGAACTCCACGTACGCGCGTCCCCAGCGCTGCGCCCACTCGTCTTCGGGGTGGTCGCCGTCGAGTCGGTCCCACCCGGCTGATCCCTGCCAGTCCTGCCACGCGAGGTCGAAGGAGTCCTTGACGCCCAGCCGTCGCTGCATCGGGGAGTCGACCAGGAAGATGCCGCCGAACGACCAGAACGCCTGGCCCCCGAGGTTCGCGGCGTTCTCCTGATCCAGGATCATGACGCGCTTGCCGGCGCGCACGAGTTCGCTGCTCGCGACGAGGCCGGCGAGCCCTCCGCCGATGATGATGACGTCGGCATCCATTCGATCCCCGTTCCCCGCGTCGTCTCCCCGCGTCGTCGTCGACGCGTCTGGGGAGATTCTCCCCGAGGCGGGATGCGGACGCGTCAGATGTCGGCTTCTCGGACGTCTTCTCGGGCCTGGGGAGAAGGAGTGCCCTCCTCCGGATCGGGCGTCTCGGTCCGATGGTCGAGCTCGCGCGCCTCGCGCTCCTCCCGGCGGCCCTCGGCGAGGAAGGCCAGGCGGTTGAGGCACTCGTGGTTGCGTGCGACGAGGAGGGGCTTCCACAGCACGCTCGGCAGGATGGACGCCGCGCCGGTCACGGGCTCCTCGGCGATCGTGACCGCGATGCCGTCCCTGTGCGGGCGTACGTCGATGCGGATGACGCCGCGGCCCACGATGCCGGCTTCCGGGCGCAGTCGCAGGCGGCGGGGCGGATCCCACTCGACCATCTCGGTCTGGTCGTGGATCATCACGGGCCAGACGCCGAGCGAATGATGGAGCCGCGCGCCCTCCTTCGGCCACTGCTCGTCGACGTCGCGCATCCGCGCCGCGCCGACGACCCACACGGGGTAGAGCCAGCCGTCGGACAGCACCGCGAAGAGGTCGTCGGCTGTGCAGCGCATGAGGCGGGTGTTGCGGGCGGCCATGGCATCCCTCCGGTCGGCGTGTCTCGACTGTAGAGGGAGGATGCCGCGAGCACAGCGGGACTTGACGGACGCCGAGCGGGTGTCCGGTCCCGTCGACAGGCTCAGGGACCTCGCGAGAAGGTGGCTGAGCCTGTCGAAGCCGCCGGGCTGGTCAGTCGCGCGTGATGTCGGTGATCCGGCCGCCCGCGAGACGCAGCCGCCGTCGCGCGCGCCGGGCCACGGCGGAGTCGTGCGTCACGACGACGAGGGTCAGTCCCTCGCCGTTCAGCGTCTCGAGGACGTCGAGGATCTCGTCGCGCATGCTCTCGTCGAGGTTGCCGGTCGGCTCGTCGGCCAGGAGGACCCGGGGCTGCTTGGCGATCGCGCGGGCGATCGCGACGCGCTGCTGCTGCCCTCCCGACAGTTCGCCGGGACGGTGGTCGTGCCGGTCGGCCAGGCCCACGCGGGCGAGGGCGTCCGTGATGCGACGCTGCCGTTCGGGGCGGTCGAGCCCGAGGGGCTCGAGGCCCATGTCGACGTTCTCCGCCGCGGTGAGCGTGGGGATGAGGTTGAACCCCTGGAAGACGAAGCCGATCTCGGCGGCGCGCAGGCGGCTCAGCTGCGCGTTCGAGGCCTGAGCGATGTCGACCTCGCCGAGCATCACCGATCCCTCCGAGGGGCGGTCCAGGGCACCGAGCATCTGCAGCAGTGTCGACTTGCCGCCACCGGTCGGGCCTTGGATGGTGACGAAGTCGCCCGCGTCGATCTCGAGGTCGATTCCGGCGAGGGCCTGCACGGTGCGTTCGCGCTGACGATAGGTGCGGGTCACGCCCTGCAGAAGGTAGGCGGTCGCTGTGGCGGTGAGGGTCATGATGTCTCCTTCGAAGGGGATGCCGGTCACGCGACCGAGCGGAGGGCGGCGGCGGGGCTGAGACGCGCGGCGCGCCATCCGCCGAAGGCGCCGGCGAGGACGCCGCCGAGGACGGCGATCCCGACCGCGGCCACGATGATCACCGGGGTCACCGGCGCGTGCAGCACGATGTCGGTGGCCTGAGCCGCGGCCTGTCCGAACCCGCCCGGGCCGCCCATGCCGGACCCGCTTCCGCCGGGACCGCCCTGACCGCGACCCGACGCCTGGCCGCCAACCGAGATCGTGGGCGAGATGACGTTGATGAGCAGGATGCCGCCGAGCCCGAGCGCCAGGCCCGCGACACCACCGATGAGTCCCTGCGTCAGCGACTCGCCCGCGACCTGCCGCACGATGCGACCGTTGGACCAGCCGATGGCCTTCAGCGTGCCGAACTCGCGGGTGCGGCGCGCGACGCCCGAGATCGTGAAGAGTACGGCGAGCGAGAGCGCCACCAGCAGGACGACGACGGAGAGCCACGTGCCGAGGTTCGAGATCAGCGTCGAGGCGCTCGACAGCGATCCCGACACGGTCGAGGCGAGCTCGGACTGCGAGCTCACGGTGGCATCGGGCAGTGCGGCGGTGATCTCGCTCTGGACGGAGTCGATGGCATCCGCTGAATCCGCCTGCACGTAGACGGTCGAGACGACATCGCCCACGCCGGCCAGCGTCTGCGCCACATCGAGCGGAAGGTAGACGTTCGCCGCGGTGTCGGCGTCGGAGGACGTCGAGGCCACGATCCCGACGATCTGCATCGCCGTGCCGCCGACGTCGACGGTGCCGCCGACGGTGAGGGCCGCGCTCGCCGCGTAGGTCGCGTCCACCACCGCGACGTCGGCCCCCGTGTCCGCGGAGGTGAGCGGTCGTCCTTCCGAGACGGTGACGGAGGAGAGCGGGCCCACGGATGCCGCGGGGTCGACGCCGAGGACGGTGAACGAATCGACGCCGAATGCGCTGCCGCCGTCGCCGCCGCGCTCGCCTTGCGCGCGGGTGCCCGTCCCCCCGTCGGTCGGAGCCTGGGCGCTGCGATCGGGGACCTGGCCCGAGAAGGTGGTGTTCGTCAGGGAGAGGGCACCCGTCGCGGCGGCGACGCCGTCGAGACCCGTGACGGTCGAGACGGTGGACGCATCGAGCGTGGCGCGTCTCCTCTCGGGCATCAGGCGCGACTGGCTGAGCGTCGTCGTGCCGTCCTGCGTCGCTCCATCCTCGGCGCCGAAGTCGAAGCGCGTGCCGCCGCCCTGTCCGGGTTCGGTCTGCGCTCCGGTCACGGTCAGGTCGGTGCCGACCCCGTAGACCGACGACAGGGCCTGCGACTGCGCGTCGCGCACACCCGCCGAGAGGGCGTTCACGATGATGACGAGCGCGATCGCGATCGCGAGCCCGACCGCGACGATCACGGTCTGTTTCTTGCGGCCCGCGAGTTCGCGCCGCAGGTAGGTGCCGTACATGCTTCTCCTTCCGGACGCGAGGTGCGGCCGTCTGTGGAGAAGGTAGGAACGGCACCCTCACCGCTCCCTCACCGTTCCTATGAAGCGTGTATGTCCGGTGACAGGCGGGTCAGGGAGCGGGCATGCTGGCTCTCGTGACCTTCCGCCCCGCCCCTCTCACCCGTCCCGACGGGTCGCCGATCCGCGTCCTCGTCGTCGACGACGAGGCCAACCTCAGCGACCTGCTGCGCATGGCGCTGCAGAACGAGGGATGGGACGCCCGCACCGCGGCCAACGGACAGGAGGCGTTGAACGTCATCCGCGAGTTCGGGCCCGACCTGCTCGTGCTCGACATCATGATGCCCGGCCTCGACGGCATGGAGCTGCTGACCCGCGTCCGCGCGGCCGGGAACGACGCCCCCGTGCTCTTCCTCACGGCGAAGGATGCCGTGGAGGATCGCATCGCGGGGATCTCGGCCGGCGCCGACGACTACGTCACGAAGCCGTTCAACCTCGAGGAGGTCGTCGTCCGGTTGCGCGGAATGGCGCGTCGGCACGTCGCGGCCATCGCCGACGCCGACCCGCGACTGCGCGTGGGCGACCTGTCGCTCGACGAGGAATCGTACGAGGTCGAGCGGGCCGGCATCCCGATCAAACTCACCGCGAAGGAGTTCGAGCTCCTCCGCTACCTCATGCAGAATCCGCGCCGGGTGCTGAGCAAGACGCAGATCCTCGACCAGGTCTGGAGCTACGACTTCGGGGGCAACGGCAGCGTGGTCGAGATCTACATCTCGTACCTGCGGAAGAAGATCGACAGCCTCGGCGAGCCCCTCATCCACACCGTCCGCGGCGTCGGTTACACGATCAAGGCGTCATGACCCGTTCCCGGTGGACGCTGCGGCGCACCCTCGTCGTCGGCACGAGTGTGCTCGTGGCCCTCGCGTTCGTCGTGATGAGCCTGGCCACGATCGTGGCGTTGCGCTCCTTCGCGCTCGACCGTCTCGACCAGCAGGTGGTCGAGGGGCTGTCGTTCGCCGTCGGTCGCGGATCGTCCGGTCAGCACCCCGGCACCGGGCAGCGCGGGGGACAGAGCCAGGGCCAGGATGCCGAGCGCCCGGCGCCGCGGATCGGGTCCCTGCAGGCGGTGGTCGCGTCCGATGGAACGGTGCGCAGCTCCAGCTACACGCGCAGCGACGGGACCCAGGTGCAGCTCACCGACGACCAGGTCGCCCTGCTGCGCGCGGACGTGTCCACGGACCGGACGCCCACGTCGATCGATCTCGGCGCCGATCTGGGATCGTTCCGGGTCGCCGGCGCCGAGGTCGACGGGACGACGGTCTTCGCCGGCAGCTCCCAGGCCGACGTCACGGCGACGACGAACGCGCTGACGGTGATCCTGCTCGCGGTGAGCGCGGCGACCCTGCTCATCGCGGTGGTCGGACTCTCCCTCTTCGTGCGCCGGAGCCTGCGCCCCCTCGACCGGGTGGCCGAGGTCGCCCAGCGCGTGTCGACACTGTCGCTCAGCGAGGGGAGCGTCGACATCCCCGACCGTGTCGCCCCCGCCGACACCGATCCCACGACCGAGGTGGGCCGGGTGGGCTCGTCGCTCAACGATCTGCTCGGGCACGTGCAGTCGTCCCTCGCCGCGCGGCACCACAGCGAGGAGCAGCTGCGGCGCTTCATCGCGGACGCCAGCCACGAGCTGCGCACACCGCTCGCGAGCATCCGCGGCTATGCCCAGCTGTCCCTCGGCGAAGACGCCCCGATGACGCCGACCCAGGCGCGCTCGTTCGATCGCATCGAGTCGGAGGCCCAGCGCATGGCATCCCTCGTCGACGACCTGCTGCTGCTGGCCCGATTGGATGCCGGACAACCGCTCCGCCGTGACGAGGTCGAGCTGACGCTGCTCGCCGTCGACGCCGTGAGCGATGCGCACGCGGCGGATGCCACGCACGAGTGGCGTCTCGACGTGACCGAGGACCTGATCTCGGTCACCGGGGATGAGAACCGTTTGCGGCAGGTCGTGGCGAACCTGCTGCGCAACGCCCAGACGCACACGCCCCCGGGGACGACGGTCACCCTGTCGCTCGCGCGCGACGGGGCTGAGGCGGTGCTGCGGGTCACCGACACCGGTCCGGGGATCGACCCGGGGGTGGCGGGTCGGCTCTTCGACCGGTTCGCCCGCGCCGACGATGCGCGGAACCGGGATGCCGGGAGCACGGGGTTGGGGCTCTCGATCGCGGAGGCGATCACGGCGGCGCACGGGGGCACGATCTCGGTGGACAGCGTGCCGGGTCGGACCGTGTTCGAGGTGCGACTGCCGGCGTGAGGGGGTTCCCGCCCCTTCGACGGGCTCAAGGACCCGGGTGTCGAGGGGGTGAGCCGGGCGAAGCTCCCGGGCGCGGGGTCGCTCCGGGCTGCGGCGGAGGGGGCTGAGCTCGTCGAAGCCGCCGGAACGTGACACATGTCACGCCTTCTCGTGACACCGCGACCCTGGCCGGCCGCGCCGCCGCGGCCGAGGCTGGAACCATGACACGACGACGACTGCTCACCACCGTGGCGATGGTGGCGGCGCCCCTGCTGACGCTCGCGGTCGGGCTTCTGGCGATGCCGCGCCCGCCCGCCCTCTCCGAGGAGATCACCGGAGACACCGCGCTCGCGGCCGCGGTGCACGACGACCTCCTCGCCGCGGGCCAGCGCCACGAAGCCGTCGTGGTCTCGATCGACGGCGACCGCACGCGTTTCGCGGGCTTCGGGGCAGACGAGCACACACCGTTCGAGATCGGGTCGGCGACCAAGACCATGACCGGCCTGCTGTTCCAGGACGCCATCGAGCGCGGCGAGCTGGCGGTCGAGGACCGTCTCGAGGTGTGTCTGCCCGAGCTGTCCGGCACCGCGGCGGGCGCGGCTCGCCTCGACGACCTCGCCACGCACACGTCCGGGATGCCGCGTCTGCTCACCGATCCCGGTTCTCAGGCCGACACCCTCGGCCGCGGTCTGCTCGGCAAGAACCCCTATACGCTCACCGCCGACGAGATGCTCGCCCTCGCCCGTTCCGAGCCGGTCGGCAAGCCCGGCACCTTCGAGTACTCGAACCTGGGGACGGCTCTCCTCGGTCAGGCGATCGCACGATGCGCCGGGGTGGATTACCCGACGCTCCTCTCCACGCGTCTCTTCGCCCCTCTCGGGATGACCGAGTCGACGGTGCCCCTGACGACCGACGACCTGCGCCCGATCGACACCGGCGGGTACAGCGCCCAGGGGGTCGCCCAGGACCCGTGGACGATCGGCGGTCATGCCCCGGCCGGCGGAGTGCGCTCCACCGCGCACGACATGGCCCTCTTCGTCCGGGCGCTCCTGGACGGCACCGCACCGGGCGCGTCCGCGATGGATCCCCGTCGGGAGACGGCATCCGGTCCCATCGGATGGTTCTGGTTCACGCTCGACGTCGACGGCACCGCGATCACCTTCCACAACGGACAGACCGGCGGCTTCACGTCGGCCCTCATGATCGATCGGGCGAACGGGCGCGCGGGGATCGTGCTCGACGACACCGCGGCCCTCGTCGACGAGGTCGCCTACGCCGTTCTCACGAAGGGAGCGGTCCGATGATCGCCGTCGTGCTCGCCGCGCTGCTGGTCGCGGTCGTCGTCCTCTTCGCCGTCCGCGCGTGGGGCGTCGGGAGGTTCGCGCTCCGCGACCGAGCGATGATGCTGGCCGAGACCTTCGGGGTCGTCGTCGCGTTCGCGGCGGCGTCGATGCTCGTGGACTGGACGCAGGCTCCCCCCGCGCTCTGGGCCGTGGCGGTCGTCGTCGCGGCCGCGGGCACCGTCGGCGCCGCACGCCGGTTCGCGTCGCTGCCCTGGCGGCGCACCCGGCGCCGCTGGCCGCTGCGCGTCGTGCGGATCGGACTCGGCGGCATCCTGGGTCTGGGGGTGGTGGCGCTCGCCGCCGTGATCGGGGCGTGACCGGCGCGTCAGCCGATCAGGCTCGGCTGCAGGTCGCGCAGGGTGCGGTGGTGCGTCATACGCGTCACCCCCAGCGCGGCCAGGAGCACCCCGCCGACCATCCACGCGCCCAGCACCAGCAGGTCGGGCCCGACGCGCGAGACGTCTCCGCCGTACATGACCTGGCGCATGGCATCCACCACGTATCCCATCGGCAGCACGTGGTGCAGAGCCGCGAGAGGAGCGGGGAGCGTCTGCCACGGGAAGGTGCCGCCCGCCGTCACGAGCTGCAGCACCATCAGGACGAGACCGAGGAACTGCCCCACCGAGCCGAGCCAGACGTTCAGCGCGAGCACGATCGCCGCATACGTCGCCGAGGCGAACAACAGGATGCCGAGGGCGGCCCACGGATTCGCGAACGAGAACTGCAGCGCGATGGCCAGCACGGTGAACAGCCCCACCATCTGCAGGGCCCCGAGGCCGGCGGGGGTGAGCCAGCCGGCGAGGGTCACGCGGACGGGTGAGCGCAGCGCCGTGATCGCGCGCTTCGAGACGGGCTTCACGATGAGGAACAGGGCGTAGATGCCGATCCAGCCCGCGAGCGCCGCGAAGAACGGCGCGAGGCCGGCCCCGTAGTTCTGCGCCTTCGTGACCGAGCTCGTGCCGACGCTCACCGGGTCGGAGATGGCCTGCGCCTGAGCCTTGCGCGTCGCGTCGTCGGAGTCGGGGATCTGCTGCACGCCCGAGGCGAGCCCGTCGCGCAGCTGCGTCGCGCCGGTCGAGAGCTGGCCGATGCCGCTGTCGAGCTGCGCGGCGCCGTCACGGAGCTGGGCGGAGCCGTCGCGCAGTTGCGCGGCTCCGGATGCCGCGGTCGCCGCGCCGTCGGCCAGGGCCGAGGCCCCGTTCGCGGCGGAGGCGGCGCCGGATGCCAGGGATGCACTGCCGTCGGCCACCTGGTTCGCGCCCGTGTCGAGCTGGTTGATCTGGTCGACCGTGCTCTGGACCTTCTCGTTCGCGGCGGTGAGGCGCTCGCCGACGGGATCCAGCCGCGACAGGATCTCGTCGATCTTGGCCTGGCTCAGCCCCGCGTCGGCGAGGGCCTTGGCGATGTCGGTGCGTGCTTCCGGCAGTCGCGACGCGGCGTCCTGGGCGATCGAGCCGACCTCGCGGGCGGCGGAGTCGATGCGGTCCACCCCGCCGGCGACCTGGCGCGCACCGTCGGCGACCTGAGCCGACCCGTCGCGCAGCTGCGCCGTGCCGTCGCGGAGCTGGTTCGCGCCGCTCGAGAGCTGCGCCGTGCCGTCCGCCAACTGGGACGACCCGTCCGCCAGGGTCGCCGAACCGGTCGCGAGCTGCGACGACCCGGTCTTCGCGGTGCCGAGACCGTCGACGAGCTGCGTCGCCCCGTTCGTGGCATCCACGAGACTCACCCGGATCGTGTGGAGCGCGTCGAGCAGCGAGAGTCCCGCCTCGTCGACGACCTTCTTCGCCACGGAGGCCTGGATGCGCGCGACCGCCTGCGTGCCGATCGTGGACGCGAGGTAGTTGTTCGCGTCGTTCGTGCGCAACTCGATGTCGGCCTGTCGCGGAGACGAGCTCGACAGGGATGCCACGGACTCGGTGAAATCCGCCGGGAGCGTCACGATGAAGTCGAAGTCTCCGCGCTCGAGTCCGGCATCCGCCGCGTCGGAGGAGACGCGATGCCACTCGAACGTGTCGCTGTCGAGCAGTTGCTCGGCGGCTTCGTCGCCGAGATTGCGCTGCTGGCCGTTCACGTCGGCACCCTTGTCGTCGACGACGAGGGCCACGGGGACGCTCGAGAGGTTGCCGTACGGGTCCTGGTTCGCCCAGAGATACAGACCGCCGTACAGGATCGGGACGGCGAGGAGGGCGATCAGGGCGATCACCGACATGCGCGTCGAGGTGAGGCGGCGGAGTTCCGCGGTGATCATCTGCGGGACCTTCATCGCGCCTCCTCCTCGGTGGGGGTGGTTTCGATCGCGCCGGCGGCGGCGAGGGCCGTCTGCGACGCCTGGCCCGCGATCACGAGCACCGCGTACCCGCGTTCGGCGAACTCCTCGGCGATGCGCCACCACGCGGCGGGTTCGCCGCCGTGGCGGTCGGGTGCGACGAGGACGAGCCCCTCGACGTCTTTCCGCAGCGCGGCGAGCTCGAGGAGCAGGCGGACGCGGGCGGCCGGGTCGACATTGCCGATCGGCAGGCTCGCGAGCGTGTCGAGGCCGATGCCCTCCAGCCAGCGCGCGGCGGCGAAGGGGTTCGGCGCGTGTCCGGCGAACATGAGCTCCTCCGCCACGACACCGCTGACGGTGACGTTGGGTTCGGGCTCCGAGACGACGGGGGCGTCGACCAGGGCGACGCGGCGGCGGATGGCCTTGGCATCCGGTCGTCCGTCGATCACCACCTCGCCGCTGTCGATCTTCATGCGACCGGATGCCACGAGACCCAGCACCGTGGGCCGTTGCTCGGTCTCGGCGAGGGCCAGGGTGGCCCGGCCCGTCTCGAACGAGGTGGAGGTCGGGGGGAGGGCTCGCTCGGCGCGGCCCTTCGCGACCTCGGACAGGACGATTCTCACTGCTTCTCCAGTTCGGGGTGGTCCGCCAGGAGCTCCTGGGCCTCGGTCCAGGACAGACCGGCGATGCCCAGCACGGCGCGCACGGCGATCGAGCGTGCCGTGGATGCGCCGGCGTCGACGCGGCTCACGACCGTGCGGCCGGTCTCTTCCAGAAGGCGCGACAGGGTCGGCGCGGGCAGGTCGGTGCGGAGTTCGCCGGCCTCCTGCCCGCGCCGGACGATCGCGTCGATCCGGCGCCGCAGAGGGGCGAGCGCGGCGGACGTCTCGGGAAGGTGCGCGTCGTCGAGGGCGAGCGCGGCCGCAGCCTGCACGTGGGCGGCCTCCGCCCAGAGCTCGGATGCCAAGCGCGCGAGCGCCACGCGCGAGTCGGCGTCGTCGACGCGGTCGGCGATCGCATTGAAGCGGACGGCTCCCGCGGCGATGACCTCGCGGATGATGGCGTTGCGGTCGTCGAAGTGGCCGTACAGGGCGCGGCGCGAGAGGCCGGCGCGGCGGGCGATGGCGTCGATCGAGGCGCGCGGGTCGTGGCCGATCGCGGCGGTCGCCGCGTCGAGGATGCCGGCGCGGTTCTCGACGGCGTCGCGGCGGGTAGGAGTGCTCACGAGGGATCAGTGTACGCCGAAATTGCACGCTCATGTGCAACTTAATCTTGCCCCCTCTCGACTTCCGGCTGTGATGACTTGCGCGACATGCTCGTCGCGAGACGCTTCGGACGGGCATAAGCCGCAAGTCATCTCCCCGGGGCTTGCTTCTCGGGTCGGTCTCCCGGTGACTTGCGCGACATGCACGGCGAAGCGGGCTTGCCGCGAGCATATGGCGCAAGTCGCGGAGTTCGCGGGCGAGCGGGCGGGAGGGCGGGCAGGCGGGTGGGCAGGCGGGCGGGCGTGGGCCGGGCGAGCGAGGGCGCGGGCGAGGCCGAGGGTGTGGCAACGCGCGAGAGCGCGGGTGCGGGCGCGACCGCGGGCGCGAACACGCGAGAGCCCACGACGCCAGGCGCCGCGGGCTCTCGTCGAGGTCGTTGCGTCAGTCGGTGCCGGAGTCGAACGCGGCGGACTCGCCCGCGGCATCCGTCGCCTCGGCGAGGCGCTCTCCGGCGGCCGAGAGGGGAGCGGCGGGCTCGATGATCTCTTGCGCACCGCCGGCGGCGACGTCGCCGACGAGCTCGCCGGTCGGACCGCCGATGAGGCCGAGGCCCGCGTACTGCTCGAGGCGCGCGCGCGAGTCGGCGATGTCGAGGTTGCGCATGGTGAGCTGGCCGATGCGGTCGACGGGACCGAACGCGGCGTCGCCGACGCGCTCCATCGACAGCTTCTCGGGCGAGTACGACATTCCGGATGCCACGGTGTCGAGGATCGTGTAGTCCTCACCGCGGCGCAGGCGCACCGTGACCGAGCCGGTGATGGTCGAGCCGACCCACTTCTGGATGGACTCGCGCAGCATGAGCGACTGCGGTTCGAGCCACCGGCCCTCGTACATCAGGCGACCGAGGCGGCGGCCCTGCTCGTGGTAGGTCGCGAGGGTGTCTTCATTCAGGATGCTGTTGACCAGGCGCTCGTAGGTCAGGAACAGCAACGCCATGCCCGGGGCCTCGTAGATGCCGCGCGACTTGGCCTCGATGATGCGGTTCTCGATCTGGTCGCTCATGCCGAGTCCGTGGCGACCGCCGATCGTGTTGGCCTCGCGGACCAGGGCGACCGGGTCGTCGAAGCGCGTGCCGTTGATCGCGACCGGGCGACCGGCCTCGAACTCGACGGTGACGTCTTCGGTCTCGATCTCGACCGCGGGGTCCCAGAAACGCACACCCATGATCGGCTCGACGATCTCGAGCGGGACGTCGAGGTGCTCGAGGGTCTTCGCCTCGTGCGTGGCGCCCCAGATGTTGGCATCCGTCGAGTACGCCTTCTCGGCGCTGTCGCGGTAGGGGAAGTCGTGGGCGACGAGCCACTCGCTCATCTCTTTGCGGCCGCCGAGCTCGGTGACGAAGTCGGCGTCGAGCCACGGCTTGTAGATGCGCAGGGCGGGGTTGGCGAGCAGGCCGTAGCGGTAGAACCGCTCGATGTCGTTGCCCTTGTAGGTGGAGCCGTCGCCCCAGATGTCGACGCCGTCTTCTTTCATGGCGCGCACCAGCAGCGTGCCGGTGACGGCGCGGCCGAGAGGCGTCGTGTTGAAGTAGGTGCGCCCGCCCGAGCGGATGTGGAACGCGCCGCAGGCGAGGGCGACGAAGCCTTCTTCGACGAGAGCGGTCTTGCAGTCGACCAGGCGCGAGACCTCGGCGCCGTACTGCGTCGCGCGACCGGGGATCGAGGCGATGTCGTCTTCGTCGTACTGCCCGAGGTCACCGGTGTAGGTGCAGGGGATGGCGCCCTTGTCGCGCATCCACGCGACGGCCACCGAGGTGTCGAGACCACCCGAGAAGGCGATGCCGACGCGCTCGCCGACGGGAAGGGACTGCAAGACCTTGGACATACGCCGATTCTATCGGGGGAGGATGCAGCGGCCCGACTCGTGTGAAGTGCTTCCGCCCGCGCGAGGGCGGGGGAGGAGGAGTGTCAGCCGACCGTGACGGCGGTGATCTCCACCGGGGTGGCGGGCCGACCGTCGGCGGCCCCGCCCTCGACGCCGGCCTGGCCGATCTTCTCGACCACGGCGAGGCCCTCGGGCGAGAGCTTCCCGAAGACCGTGTAGCTCGGCGGCAGCTTCGTGTCGGCGTAGACGAGGAAGAACTGCGAGCCGTTCGTGCCGGGCTGGCCGGTGTTGGCCATCGCGACCGTCCCGGCGGGGTAGGTCTCGCCGCCGTCGAGCTCGTCGGCGAACGTGTAGCCCGGCCCGCCGCGACCCGTACCCGTGGGGTCGCCGCACTGCAGCACGAAGATGTCCTGGGTCGTGAGGCGGTGACAGGTCGTGTTCGTGAAGTACTGCTGCTGCGCGAGCGACACGAAGCTCTCGACCGTGCAGGGGGTGCGTCCGCCGGTGAGGGTCATGGGGATCTGCCCCGCCGAGGTCTCGAGCGTCACCGTGACGTCCCCGGCCGGTCGCTCGGTTCCCTCGGCCGGAGGCGTGACGTCGACCGACGGCTTTCCGGACGTGGGGTAGGCGCACGCGCCGGCCGCGCTCGGTTCGCTCGCGGGAGGCGCGGCGGGGGTGGGCCCCGCGCATCCGGCGAGCAGGAGCAGGGCGGAGGCGGCGAGAACAGCCGAGATCAGTCGCGTGCGCACGGGCTCCAGGGTAGAGCGCCCGGGGCGCGGCATCCGTCCCCCGCTCGGAGAAACGCGCCGAACCCGCCCCGTCGACCGCGATTTCTGCGAGAACGGCGCGTTTCTGCGAGGAACAGCTCAGGACGACCGGATGCCGCGCACCCGCCCGATCGCGACGGCCCCGCACGCGAGGCCCACGACCGCCACCGCGATGACGACGATGTAGACCGCGACGCTGCCCCAGCCGTTCGTGTGCGGGTCGAAGAAGGGGTAGGGGTACCAGTACGGCGCGCCGGTCGTGGGGTTCGTGATGAAGGGGCCACGGGCCAGGGTGTACACGATCCACGCGACGGGGAAGATCGCGGCGCCGAGAGCCGCCTTCCACGGGAGCCGCCGCCCCGGACCGAGGAGGAGATCGAGCAGGAAGAACACCGGAGCCCACACGTGCACGATCTCGTTCGACCAGCCCACGGACTCGGGCTGGGGCGGAAGCCCCCGTAGCAGCAGGTTGTAGACGATGCCGGTGATGATCATGTACGTCGACACCCAGGCCAGCGCGGTGGCCAGGGCGGGGCGATCGGCACCGAGACGGCGGCCGCGGGCGAAGAACCCCACCCCGGCGAGGGCGAGCACGACGACCGCCGCGAGGTTGGAGAGGTTCGTGAAGAAGCTGAAGAAGTTCGCCACCACGGTGGTCAGGTCGCGCCCCCGAGCGGCGGAGAAGCTCACCGTCGAGACGAACTGGGCGCTCACCGCCGCCGCGACGAGCACCGCCATGGCCACCCGCGCGACGTTCCAGGCCGTCGCCCACGCCGAGAATCGTGTCATGGGGGCACGGTAGCGAGCGGGGCTATCGGGGAGCGGGGCTTGCGGGGGCGGTGTCGGACCCTCTCGATAGGATGGGGTGTACCGCCGGACAACATGCGAGGAGCACTCATGCCCGGAATCGTGATCGTCGGCGTCCAGTGGGGCGACGAGGGCAAGGGCAAGGCCACCGATCTGCTCGGTGAGCGCACCGACTGGGTGGTGAAGTTCAACGGCGGCAACAACGCCGGCCACACCGTCGTCATCGGCGACGAGAAGTACGCGCTGCACCTGCTGCCCAGCGGCATCCTGTCCCCGGGGGTCACCCCCGTGATCGGCAACGGCGTCGTCGTCGACCTCGAGGTGCTGTTCTACGAGCTCGAGGCGCTGAACGCGCGCGGCCTCGACACCAGCCGCCTGAAGATCAGTGCCAACGCGCACATCATCACGCAGTACCACCGCACCCTCGACAAGGTCACCGAGCGCTTCCTCGGCAAGCGCCAGATCGGCACGACCGGTCGGGGGATCGGCCCCGCGTACGCCGACAAGATCAACCGCGTCGGCATCCGTGTGCAGGACCTGTTCGACGAGAACATCCTGCGTCAGAAGGTCGAGGGCGCCCTCGACCAGAAGAACCACCTGCTGGTCAAAGTCTTCAACCGCCGCTCGATCACGGTCGACGAGGTCGTCGAAGACCTGCTCGCCTACGCCGAGCGCGTGCGTCCCATGGTCGCCGACACCTCGCTGCTGCTGAACGAGGCTCTGGATGCCGGCGACGTCGTCGTCTTCGAGGGCGGCCAGGCCACCATGCTCGACGTCGACCACGGCACCTACCCCTTCGTCACGTCGTCGTCCGCGACGGCGGGTGGCGCCTCCACCGGCTCCGGCGTGGGCCCGAACCGCCTCGACCGCATCGTGGGCATCGTCAAGGCGTACACGACGCGCGTCGGCTCGGGTCCGTTCCCGACTGAGCTGTTCGACGAGAGCGGTGACTGGCTGCGCTCGCGCGGCTTCGAGTTCGGCACCACCACGGGCCGCCCCCGTCGGGTCGGCTGGTACGACGCGCCCATCACGCGCTACGCGACGCGCATCAACGGCATCACCGACCTCGTGCTGACCAAGCTCGACATCCTCGGCGGCCTCGAGCAGATCCCGGTCTGCGTCGCCTACGACGTCGACGGTGTGCGCTTCGACGACCTGCCGGTCAACCAGACCGACTTCCATCACGCGAAGCCCATCCTCGAGTACTACCCGGGCTGGAGCGAGGACATCTCGACCGCGCGCACCTTCGACGACCTGCCGCAGAACGCGCAGGACTACGTGCTCGCGCTCGAGAAGATGAGCGGAACGCGCATCTCGGTCATCGGCGTCGGCCCGGCGCGCGACCAGGTGATCGTGCGACACAACCTGATCGACTGACATGCGCTTCTGGGTGGGGGCCTACGCGGGGGACGCGGGTTCGGCCGAGGGCATCGGCATCCTGCAGGCGGGGGACGCCGATTCGGTCTGGGCCTCGGGTCCGCTCGGCATGGTCGCCACGGCCGTGGCCGCCCCCGGCTCGGCGTCGTGGCTCGCCGCTCACCCGACGCACGATCTGCTCTACGCGGCGCTCGAATCCGACGGAACGGTGCAGGCCTACCGGCGCACGAGCGAGACGCGCCTGACCCCGGTCGGCCCCGCGATCGAGGCGGGAGAGTCGGTCTGCCACGTCGCGGTGTCGCCCGACGCGACGTTCCTCGTCGCGAGCTGCTGGAGCGACGGGCGTGTCGTCCGGATCGATCTGGATGCCGCGGGCCGTCCGTCGCGGCCGGTGATCGCCGCCGAGGCCACCGACCCCTGGGGCTCCGACTCCGCGGAGAGCGGCGTCTCGACCGGGGCCCGCGTCTCGGGCGCCGTCGTTCCCGACCTCGCCGCCGCCGCACGCGCCCTGCGCGAAGCCGCCGGGGACGAGTACGGCGACCTGGTGCCTGCATACGATGTGCCCAGCGACGACGCCGTGCCCGAGACCGACGCCGAGTCCGAGGAGGCCGCGATCGGTCCCCGCGTCTCGCGCTCGCACCAGGCGATCTTCCTGCCCGGAGGTCTCGTCGCCACCACCGACATGGGTCTCGACCTGGTGCGCTTCTGGCGTCCCGGTCAGGGCGGATTGCGCTTCGTGCAGCAGGTCGTGCTGCCGAAGGGCAGCGGTCCGCGCCACGGGCTGTGGCATCCGTCCGGACACCTCTACGTCGTGACCGAGCTCAGTCGCGAGGTGTTCGTCCTGGCCCCGGATGCCGAGGGTCGGTGGCGCATCGTCTCCGGGCAGCCTCTCGCGGGCACGCTCGAGACCGACACCGCGGCCGAGCTCTGCGCGAGCCGCGACGGCACCACGCTCTACGCGGGAGTGCGCGGCAGCGACACGATCGGGGTCCTCGCGGTGCGCGGCGCCGGCGAGGAGCTGCAGTTCACCGCCCTCGCCGATGCCGGCACGCACTGGCCGCGCCATCACGTCGTGGTGAACGACACCCTGCTCGTGGCGGGGCAACTGGCCGACGAGATCGTCTCGCTTCCCCTCGATGCCCGCACCGGCGTGCCCGGTCGCGTTCGTCATCGCACCGCGTCGCCCTCGCCGACGCGGTTGCTGCCGATGCGCTGAGATCCCGTCCCCAGGGGGAGAGCCCGTCCCCCACCGGGAACGGGCTCTCTCTTCGTCAGGAGGTGGGGATCCACACCCTCATCGTCGACGGACCCCGGTTTCCCCAGTCGTGATACGGCACGAGGGCGACCGGTTCCGCGTCGGCGGTGGTCGTGGACGTCAGGGGGGTGTACGGCCACCCTTCGTCGGCGGGCGTGCGGTGCACGAGCTGTACCCACACGCGGCCGTCCTTCTCGATCGGGATCGCGCCCGCCGCCAGCGCGACGTCGCCCACGTCAGCACCGTCGACGAGGTCGGCCGACTCCAGCGCCCAGACCTCGGGCCCTCGTTCGACCGCGACGCACCCCCGGACCGCGTCGATTCGGGGGTCGGGAACGACGACGCGCGGCGTCATCGGCAGCTCCAGCTGCACCACGTCCCCCGCGTGGAAGGCGCGGCGCACCCGCGCCCATCCGGGAGCCGCGGGCAGCGACTCGCTTCGCCCATCGGCCCCGTCGATCCGCAGGACGGCATCCACCGCCCATTCCGGCACGCGCAGCGACAGGGTCCACGCCGTGTCGGCGTCCTCGGCGATCCGCACACGGACGCGTCCGTCGGCGGGGTACGCGGTCGTCACGTCGAGGGCCACAGGGCGTCCGTCGTCGAGGGTCGTCCGGATCTCGGACGGGGCGTACTGGTGGATCTGGATGCCGTCCGCGTCGGCCGTGGCGATGTACGCGTCGAGGCTGGCGAGCGTGCGGGCCACGTTCGGCGGGCAGCACGACACCTCGAACCACGGCGCCCGAAGCGAGGACGACGCGCGCGGAGAGGTCGCGTCGGGATCCGGGACGACGCCGGGCACTCGCTGGTGCAGGGTGTTGGCATAGAAGAAGCTGCGTCCGTCGGCGGCGGGAGAGGTGGCGACGACGTTGAAGAGCGTGCGTTCGATGAGGTCGGCGTACGTGGCGTCGCCTTCCGACAGGAGAAGACGCCACGAGAACATCACCGAGGCGATGCCGGCGCACGTCTCGGAGTAGGCGCGGTCCGGCGGCAGCTCCCAGTCGTCGCCGAATGCTTCGTCCTGGTGGTGCGATCCCTGCCCGCCGGTGATGTACGTCCGGCGTCCGCGCGTACGGGCCCACTGAGTGCGGAGAGCAGCCAGCAGCCCCTCGTCGTCGTTCTCGACGGCGACGTCGACGGCGCCCGCGGCCAGGTAGTTGGCACGCACGGCGTGACCGCCGAGGGCTCGCGTGTCACGTACCGGGACGTCGTCCTGGAAGTATCTGCGACCCCACTCGATGTCGGCGAGCGTGGCGTGCCCGCGACGCTCGACGAAGAGGGCGGCCTGCGCGGCGTAGCGGGCATCTCCCGTGACGCGTGCGAGCTCGACGAGGGCCGCCTCGATCTCGGGGTGACCGCAGAAGGCGGGAATGCCGTCGGCCCCGAAGACCTCGCAGACGAGGTCCGCGGCGCGGCGCGCGATCACGAGCAGTCCGTCGTCGGCATCCGGTCGTGTCCGCTCCCGGGCGACGGCCGCTTGGAAGAGGTGGCCGAGGCAGTAGAGCTCGTGTCCCCATTCCAGGTCGGACCATCGCGGCTGCTGTCCGGGGCGTCCGAACTCGGTGTTGAGGTAGCCGTCGGCCTCCTGCGCCGCCGCCACCCGCGTCACGACCGCACGGAAGGTGCGTTCGAGGTCGGGGTCGTCGCTGCGGCCGATCTCCCACGCAGTCGCTTCGAGGAACTTGTACACCTCGGAGTCGCTGAACTCGCGCCCCCGCCGGCCGGCCGGGAGGGTCCCGGCGGCAGCGCGATCGAAGTTGGGCAGCCAGCCCTCGGACTCGAGCCGACCGAGGATGTGGTCGAGGGTGTGGGCGGCGTTGACACCCTGACGCTCGCCCCAGAATCCACCGGTGATGCGGACATCACCGAGGCCGAGGGGGCGCAGGCGGGACCGGGTGGGAAGGACGGGGGCGGCGACGATACGCGCCGTGTCCGGGTCGAGCGCACGGGAGGGGAGGGTGGTCGACATGGTCATCCCTTGAAGGCGCCGGACATGAAGCCGCGCACGTAGTGACGTTGGAGGATCAGGAACAGGACGATGCACGGCAGCGCGAGCACGACGACGCCCGCTTCGGTGACGCCGTAGTCGATGACGCCCATGGTCTGCCCGCGCAGGTTGGCGACGGCCAGGGGCAGCGTGATCTTGGACTGATCGTTGATGAGGATCAGCGGGGCGATGAAGTCGTTCCATGCCGTCAGGAACGCGAAGAGGCCCACCGTGATGAGGCCCGGCTTGACGGCCGGGAGCAGCACGCGCCGCAGCGCGCCGAAGCTCGTGCAGCCGTCGACGAGAGCCGCCTCGTCGAGCTCGCGGGGCACCGACTCGAACGAGATGCGCATCATGAACATCGAGAACGGCAGTTGGAACATCGTCAGCACGAGAGCCACCCCGACCAGCGAGTTCTGCAGCCCGACGGCGTTGAGGATGACGTAGAGCGGGATGAGCAGGGTGGCGTAGGGCACCATCAAGATCGCCAGCACCAGGAGGAACAGGAGGTTCTTGCCGGGGAAGGAGAAGCGGGCGAAGGCGTAGCCGCCGAGGAACGAGACGATGAGGGTCAGGGCGACGGTCAGCAACGACACGAACAGCGAGTTGCCCAGATACACCCAGATGCCGGACTGGAACGAGGCCAGAGCGGCGTAGTTGCCGAAGCCCCATCCGGTGGACTGGCTCGTGCCGGCTTGCGGGCTCACCGAGGCGACGCCGGTCCACACCAGGGGGTACAGGAAGATGATCGCCAGACCTCCGGTGAAGACCGTGGAGGGGATGCCCCAGAGCAGCCGACCGGTCGGGCGTCGGCGCGGACGCGAGCCGGGGGCGACGATCGTGCGGGTGCTCGCGGTGGCGGCGGGCGAGGGAGCGGCGGTCAGGGCCATCTCAGGACTCCTCGGGGCGACGGAACGCGCGCAGCTGCACGACGTTGATGACGACCAGGGCAAGCAGGATGATGACCGACAGCGCGGCGGCGATGCCGAGGCTGTTCTGGCCCTGGAAGGCGATGTTGTAGATGAGCTGCACGACGGTCATCGTGCTGTTGTCGGGCCCACCCTTGGTGAGGATGTAGAACTGGTCGAAGGCCAGCAGCGACCCCGTCACGCACATGACGGTGGTGAGGGCGAAGGTGGGGCGCAGCAGCGGGACCGTGATGTCGCGGAAGATCTGCCAGCGCGAGCCGCCGTCGATCCGGGCGGCCTCGTAGATGTCCTCGGGGATCCCCTGCAGCCCGACGAGCAGCAGGAGCATGTAGAACCCGGCGAAGCGCCAGACGATGAGGAACACCGTCGACCAGAGCGCGCCCTCGGGAGACCCCAGGAACGTGATGCCCCACGACTGCATCAGCCCGGCGAACGGACCGGCGATGGGCGAGTACAGCACGTAGAACAGCAGCGAGGCCGAGGCGAGTCCGAGGGCGCTCGGCAGCAGGAAGGCCGTGCGGAGGAAGCCCTTCCACCGGGTCGACTCCTGCACGAGCAGCGCGAGCCCGAGCCCCAGCCCGATGAGCAGGACCGTGGTGATGGCCGTGTACAGCAGCGTGAAACGCACCGACTCCCAGAAGAGGCGGTGATTCAGGGCGTCGGTGAAGTTCTCGGGGAAGTTCGGACCCATGTTGCCCCGGAGCAGCGGCCACTCCGAGCCGGACATCTGGAGGACGAGAAGAAGGGGGATGACGAAGAGGGCGACGACGAACAGCGCCGTCGGGGCGGCGTACAGCCAGCCCTGCACGGGTCCGCCGAGCGCCGAGCGCGCGTAGCGCGAGCGCCGAGCGGTGGAGGAGAGAGCCACGGTGTTCCTTCCGGGGAGGGGGGTGCCGGGTGAGCCGCCCGGCACCCCCGTGGGGTTACTGCGACAGGACCGCGGTGATCTCGTCGTTGTCGGCGTCGACGGTGTCGGTGCCCTGCAGAACGGCGTTGCGCACGAGAGTGAGCCACGGGCTTCCCGGTGCGTTGAACGCCTGCTGGAAGTTCAGCGCCACCGGCGTCTTGCCTTTACCGGCGACCTCGTTGATGGCGACCTGGCGCGGATCCTTCGCCGCGTACTCGTTGTCGGCGAGGTCGGACCGCGAGACGGTGCTGCCGCCCTTGGCGAGGACCCCGACCTGCGCGTCCTCGGAGGTCAGCCACGACAGGAAGTTCCACGCCTGCGGCGACTGCTTCGAATCCTTCGAGATCCCGATGCCGTCACCACCCACGAACGTGGACTCGCCGCCCTTGACGCCGGGGATTCCCGAGACGCCGGCGTCGAACTTCAGGCTCGACAGGAGCGTGGCGGGGAAGGGCATGATGCCGACCTTGCCCTCCTGGAAGCCCGCGACCCAGGTCGCGCCGGTCTCGTCGGCCGAGCCGGGGGCGACGGCGCCCGACGCGTCGAGATCCTTCCAGGTGGAGTAGACCTCCTTGGCGGCGTCGTTGTTGAGCATCGAGGTCGTCCCGTCGTCGCTCAGCACCTCCTCACCCGAGGCCCAGACGGAGGGGAACCACGTGAACAGCAGGCAGCCACCGCAGTTGAGCCCGGTGGAGGTCCCCGAGACGCCGGGCTTGTTCAGCGCCTGGACGGCCTTGGCGGTCTTGGCGAAGTCGGCGATCGTCGTGGGCGCCTTCTCGGGGTCGAGACCGGCCTCCTTCACGAGGTCCTTGTTCCACATCATCACGGAGAGGTCGAGGACGAACGGGAGCACGTACTCCTTGCCGTCGAGCGTGCCGGCGTCCAGGTGGCCCTTGTTGATCGCGTCTTTGTACGACAGGCCGTCGATCTGCGCCGAGACGTCCTGGAACAGACCCTGCTGCACCCAGTTGGGCACGTACACGATGTCGGCCGCGAAGAGATCAGGCAGACCGCCCGATCCCGCAGCGGCACCGACCTTGGCGACGTAGTCGTCGTTGGGGACGACGGTCAGTTCGACCTGGTTCTTGTGGCTCGCGTTGTACGCGGCGACGAGATCCTTGGCCTGCTTCTCGAGGGGAGCGCGCGTCCACAGGGTCAGGGTCGCGCCGTCGTCGGTTCCTTCGGCCGGGATGTCGGCCGGAGCGGCCGTGCTGGATCCGCCGGAACACGCGGCGAGGCCGCCGACGAGAGCGCTTGCGGCCAGGATGGCCGTCGCTGCCCGGAGGGCGAAGCGGCGCCGGGATGGGGTCATTGCAATCTCCTCTAGCTCTTCATTGAGCGGATGCGACATTCGGGGTCGGCACCGCTGTACAGGGCGGGATATCGAAAGTACCGAAATCCCTTTCGGGACGGTAACGTGAGTCTTGCCGATCCGTCAAGACGGCAAACGGTTACGAACGAGAAACGGATTGCGATGACCGCCGATGCCACGCGCGCCGCCACCCTGAGCGACGTCGCTCGCCGCGCCGGCGTCTCGATCGCCACCGCGTCGAAAGCCCTGAACGGTCGCGGCGACGTCGCCGCCGGCACCCGAAAGCGGGTGATGGAGGCCGCCGCCGAGCTCGCGTTCACCCCCAACGCGATGGCGAGAGGTCTGCTGGCGGGTCGTACCGGCACCGTGGGCCTGCTCACGAACGACCTCGAGGGTCGTTTCGTCATCCCGATCCTCATGGGTGCCGAGGATGCCTTCGGCGCCGGCCAGATCAACGTCTTCCTCTGCGATGCGCGGGGCGACGCCATCCGTGAGCAGCACCACCTTCGGGCTCTGTTGAGCCGTCGCGTGGACGGGATCATCGTCGTGGGTCGCCAGACCGATCCGCGCCCCTCGCTCGGCCAAGAGCTGCCCGTCCCCGTCGTGTACGCCTATTCGCCGTCGGACGATCCGCGCGACCTCTCGCTGACGCCGGACAACTACTCGGGTGGCCGTCTCGCCGTGGAGCATCTGCTCGCCTGCGGGCGACGTCGCATCGCGCACATCTCGGGGGATCCGTCCTACGCGGCCGCGCAGGATCGCCTCGCCGGGGCCCGCGCGGCCCTGGCCGCGGCCGGACTCGACTTCGTCGGCGAGCCGATGTTCGCCGCGTGGAACGAGCACTGGGGCCGCGATGCGGCCGCGATGCTGCTCGAGCGGCATCCGGAGGTCGACGCCGTCTTCTGCGGGTCGGATCAGATCGCCCGCGGCGTCCTGGATACGGCGCGCGATCTCGGGCGGGATGTGCCGGGCGATCTGGCGGTCATCGGGTACGACGACTGGGAACTGCTCACGCAGAACGCCCGCCCGCCGCTGACGAGCATCAATGCCAATCTGCAGCAGCTCGGTCGACAGGCCGCGCAGCGCGTGTTCGATGCGATCGACGGTGTCGATGTGGGGGCGGGAACGCATCAGATGCCCGTGAAGCTCGTCATCCGCGGATCGACGATCGCGCACCGCTGAGCGGTCTCTCGGGCCGTTTTCGCTGATTTTTCGAAATCTCCGAAAACCATTGCGAAACAATTCCGCCCCTCGGTAGCGTGCCAGCCACGCACACACTGCTCATCGACGAGCGGTGCCGAGAGGAACAGACAACGTGGACTGCACACCGACGATCCCCCATCGCGTCGGGCGCTCCGTGATCGCCGCTGCGGCGATCGCGACGCTGCTGGCGACGACCTTCGTGGCCGCGCCGGCGCACGCCGCCAACACCGACATCGGGTACCCGACCTTCTCGGGGAGCCCGAATCCCGTTCCCGATACCGGGGTCACGTACACCCCGGGGAACCAGCTGCAGAAGATCTTCGATGCGGACGTGGCCGCCGGAGCGGGCACGAGCCCCGCGAAGGACTTCTGGATGGACGAGATGCTCGCGCGCACCGGTGACGCGGGCACCTTCGGCGACAACAACCAGTGGCTCTTCACGCGCGGGCGTGCCGCGTTCATGAAGGAACACGACCCGTCGGCGCTCGGTTTCGGCGGGCAACTCGCCTACTGGGAGGCGATCGACGGCCGCTCGGGTTACACGATCACCGCCCGCGTGGGCGGTGCCGATGCCGCGCTCACCGAGGACGTCGCAGAGCGCAAGCAGACGCCCAGCTACTGGCGGAGCGTCCACCGGGGCGGCGGCCTCGAGGTCGTGCAGACGAAGTTCATCACCGATGCGAACGTGCTCGTGACGAACCTCGAGGTGCACGCGACGGGCGACGCGGTCGACGTCGAGCTCGTGGCATCCTCCCCGTACGCGGTGTCGGCGGAAGGCGATGAGCTCGTCGGTCACGTCGAGGCGCTCAACGACCTCGCGAAGATCTCGCCCCGCTTCTCGGGAGACGGCTTCTCGCCCTCGGGGGAGACCCTGACACGCACGCTGTCGGTGCCCGCCGGCGGCAGTGCCTCCGCGAAGCTGCAGCTGGGTCTCGTCACCGACGAGATCGCCGAGTCCCGCACCGAGTACGACGCCACACGCGGACAGACGACCGACGAGGCGTACACCGCCCACGTCACCGCCTACAACAAGTGGTGGGCCGACAACGTCCCCTACCTCGACACCCCCGAAGACAACATCGACAAGACGCTCTTCTACCGCTGGTGGCTGATGAGGTACAACTTCCTCGACGCCGACATGCCCGGCAACACCTACCAGTTCCCTGTCGCCATGGAGGGCGTGCTCGGGTACAACAACTCGATCGTGCTCACCACGGGCATGTTCATCGACGACCTCAAGTACTTCCGGGACCCGATCTACTCGTACGGCCCCTGGGTGTCGACGGGAGAGACGAGCAAGAGCTACAAGTTCGTCGACAACCCGGGCGACCCGGCGAACTGGTCGAACAGCTACACGCAGTACATCTCCGAGGCCGCCTGGCGCTCCTACGAGCTGCACGGCGGGCCCCGCGCCATCGCCGGGAACCTCGCGAAGTACGCCGAGGACGACGTCAAGGGTCTCCAGGACGCCTACGACTTCAACAAGAACGGCCTCATCGAATACAACTGGGGCGCGATGACGGGCAACGACGCGGATGCCGTGTCGTTCCACTGGAAGCCCGGCTATCAGGACCGTGCCGAGAACGCCTACCTGTACTCCAACGCGCTCGCCGCGGCCGAGGCGTACCGCACCGCCGGCGACACCGCAAAGGCCGCGGAGATGGAGACCTTCGCGCAGAACATCAAGACGCAGGTCATGAAGGTCCTGTGGAACCCGCAGGACAAGCTCCTCGAGCACGCCATGGCGAACAACGGCGAGCACGTGCCGTGGAAGGAGATCAACAACTACTACCCGTTCACCGTCGGTCTCGTGCCCAAGCCCGGTGACGCCGACTACGACGACGACTACGTCCAGGCGCTACGGCTCTTCGCGGACGACAAGCAGTATCCGATCTTCCCCTTCTACACCGCGAACCAGGCCGATCAGGCGGCCTACAACGCCACCGGCGGGCAGGGCAGCAACAACTTCTCGGTCATCAACTCCACGGTCATGTTCCGGATGATGTCGACGGTGCTGCGCGATTATCCGACGGATGCCATCACCGCGGAGTCGTACAAGAAGCTCCTGTACTGGAACGCGTGGGCGCACTACCAGAACGGCGGCGACAACCGTCTGCCCGACCAGAACGAGTTCTGGGCCAACGGCTCGGCGAACCCGCAGAAGATCGACTACCGCTCGTGGATCCACCACACGATCCTCGGTGCGACGAACTTCACGATGATCGAGGACACGATGGGGGTGCGCACGCGCGACGACGCCAAGATCGAGCTCGACCCGATCGACATCGGGTGGGACCACTTCACCGCGAACAACATCCGCTACCGCGACCGCGACCTGACGGTCACGTGGGACGCGCCGGGTGGGACGCGCCATTACGGCGACGATGTGCCCGAGGGCTACTCCGTCTTCCTCGACGGCAAGCTCGCCTTCACCGTCGACAAGCTGTCGCACGTCATCTACGACCCGGCCACCGGCACGGTGCAGGTCGTCAAGGGCGACGCGAAGGTGACCACCGCGACGACGTCGTCGGTGAAGGCGCCGCAGGACGTGCGGTTCGCCGACGACGCCCGCGTCGTCGACCTGTTCGCCAAGGCCGGCGCCGACGTCCGCACCGCGAGCACGGGCAGCGCGAACCTCGCCACCACGGCGACGGCCACGTTCTCGGCCGCGGGCCGCGACCCGCAGGGAGCGGTCGACGGCACCACCATCAACGAGCCCTTCTGGGGGACCGCCGGCTCGCCGAACGCGAAGGACTCCCTCACCGTCGAGCTCGGCGGAGAGAAGACCTTCGACGACATCCGCCCCTACTTCTACGCCAGCTCCTCGTCGGCGACCGCGGCCGGGTACGCCGAGCCGTCGGTCTACACGCTCGAAGTGCGTCGCGACGGGCAGTGGTCGGTGATCCCGCAGCAGGCCCGCACACCCGCGTACCCCCGCGCGAACTACAACCACGTCCAGTTCCCCGAGGTGACCGGTGATGCCGTGCGTCTCACGGTGACCCATGCCAGCGGAATGAAGACCGGGGTCAAGGAACTGCAGGTCTTCCACACGGGCGTCGCCGCTCCGGCATCCACGAACCAGGCTCCGCTCGTCACCGCGTGGCAGGACCGTCAGGCCTCGGTGGGCGGGTCGGCCGCATTGGTCGGCACGGTCAAGGACGACGGGCTGCCGTCCGGCGAGGTGTCCTCGCGGTGGAGCGTCGTCAGCGCGCCCGAGGGCGCGACGGTGCTGTTCGATGACGCCGCGTCGGCCTCGACGACCGCGCGCTTCTCGGACAAGGGCGAGTACGTGCTGCGTCTGACCGCCGATGACGGCGAGAAGACGTCGCAGACCGACGTCACCGTGCAGGGAGAGCCGGTCACGGCCGGCACGAACGTCGCACCGGATGCCACACCCACGGCGGAGTACACCGCGGGGTGGAACAACGTGAACGCCGTCAATGACGGGAAGGTGCTCTTCACGGGGGGCAGCCAGAGCGACATCTGGGGCACCTGGTCGGGCACCCACCCGGCCACCCGCTGGCTCCAGTACGAGTGGAAGACGCCGCAGCGCGTCGCGGGAGCCGAGATCGCGTTCTGGAGCGATCAGACCGACCCCGCGTCCGCGAACGGCGTCAACGTCCCGAAGGGATGGAAGGCGCAGTATTGGACCGGCTCGGACTGGGCTGATGTCGTCGATCCGTCCGACTACACCGTGAAGCGCGACGAGACCAACGCCGTGACCTTCGACGCCGTCACCACGACGCGGCTCCGTGTGGTGCTGGACGCCGCGGGCACCGGACCGTACGCGGCGGTCGCCGTCAGCGAGCTCAAGGTCTTCGCCGACGCGCCCACCTCGATCGAGCCGATCGATGTGCGGACGGCCGTCGGCACGAAGCCGGCCCTGCCCGCGACGGTGGACGCCACGTACTCCGACGGCAGTCACGCCGACCTCCCCGTGACGTGGGCCGAGGTCACCGACGCGCAGGTCGCGGGGGAGGGCAGCTTCCCCGTGTCCGGGATCGTCCCCGGTTCGCCGGTGCCGGCCAAGGCCACGGTCTGGGTCCGCGCGACCGCTCCCGGTCAGATCAATCAGGTGGATGCCGTCACCAGCCGCACCCAACCGGGTGTCGCGCCGGTGCTGCCGAAGGCGGTGGGCGTGCTGTTCAACGACGGCTCGCGCGAGGATCTGCCGGTCACCTGGGATGCCATGGACGCGGCGTCGTACGCGGCGCCCGGACAGTTCACGGTCGCCGGGACCGTGCAGAGCGATCTGCCGGGCACGAAGGCGGCCTCGGCGGCGGTGACCGTGGGCGGCGGCGGTGACGACACGAAGGCGCCGACCGTGGCCTTCCAGGTCTCGCCGGCGGCGCCCGCCTCGGGCTGGTACACGCAGGCGGTCGCCGTTGCCGTGACCGCCCGCGACGATCAGGACGCGGCCCCGCGCATCGAGGTGCGCGTGGATGCCGGCGCCTGGGCGACCTCCACCGGGACCGTCTCGGTGACAGGTGACGGAAGCCACGTCGTGCAGGCGCGGGCGACCGACGCGGCGGGCAACACCTCCGCTGTCGCCGAGCAGACCGTGCGCATCGACACGACGGCTCCGGCCGTCGAGGTGACCACCGACGCGGTCTCGCGCACGGTCAAGGCCGCCGCGACGGACGCCGGTTCGGGCGTCGCGTCGATCGAGTACCGCCTGGACGACGCCGAGAACTGGTCCCCGATGACGGGTCCCGTGCTCGTCGGGCTCGACGAGACGACGGTGCGAGTGCGCTCCACCGACACGGCGGGGAACGTCTCGCCCGTGGCCGAGCGGACGATCCCGAAGGCGGATGGCACGCAGCGGCGCAACGTCGCCCTGCTCGCCACGCCCACGGCATCCGGAACCGCCGGATGGAACAAGGTCACCGGACTCAACGACAACGTCCAGCCCACGTCGTCGGGCGACGTCACGCCCAACGACAACGCGAACGTGTGGGGTGTCTGGCCGGCCGTGACCGACCAGTGGGTGCAGTACGACTGGAAGGATCCGGTGCGCATCGGCGAGCTGGGTGTGTACTTCGTGTCCAACCTCGACGCGCAGGGTCTCGGCATCGACGTCCCCGCGAAGTGGGAGGCCGAGTACTGGGATGCCACGACGAGCGCGTGGGTCCCGGTGAAGAACACGGGCGCGTACGCCACGGCGAAGGACACCTACAACACGGTGTCGTTCGACCCGGTGACCACGACGAAGCTCCGTCTCGCGCTCGACCCGGTCGGGACCGAGCAGGGCAAGGGCAGCGTCGGCATCAAGGAGTGGCAGGTCTGGGAGCAGCCGGAGACCCCGGTTCCCGACACGCAGGCGCCCGTCGTCACCACCTCGGTCGACCCGGTCGCTCCCGCCAGCGGCTGGTACACCGGCACCGCGACCGTCTCGGCCACGGCCATCGACGACCGCGACGACGCCCCCCTGCTCGAGGTGCGCCTCGGCGACGGGGAATGGACGACCTACACCGCGCCGGTCGCGGTCTCGTCCGACGGGGTCACCACGGTCTCGTTCCGGGCGAAGGATGCGGCCGGCAACACCTCCGAGCCCTCGGGCGTCGAGGTGAAGCGGGATGCCGCCAAGCCGGTCGCCGACGCGGGCTGGAACGCCGCGTCGCGCACGGTGACCCCCTCCGGCACGGATGCCGGTTCGGGCGTGGCCGTCGTCGAGTACCGGCTCGGCGACGGGGCGTGGACCGCCGCGACCGGTGCCGTCGCCGTCGGCGACGCCGCCACCACGGTGCGCGTGCGGGCGACCGATGTCGCGGGCAACGTCTCGGATGTCGTGGAGGTCGCCGTGCCGGCGAAACCGAGCGATCCCGGTACCGACCCCGGCACCGATCCGGGCACCGACCCCGGCACCGATCCGGGCGTCGACCCGGGCGTCGACCCGACGGGCACGCTCACCGGATCCGAGGTGGTGCGCATCGGCGTCGCGCAGGTCGCTCCGGGTGGTCAGCTGCCGGTCTCGGTGACCGGTGCGAAGCCGGGAACGGTCTTCGCGGTGGAGTTCCGTTCGACGCCGACGCGTCTCGGGACGCTCACGGTCGGCGCCGACGGGTCGGCCTCGGGGGTGTTCACCGTCCCGGCGTACGCCGAAGCCGGAGCGCACACCGTCGCGTTGATGGTCCCGGGCGGCGAGATCACCGCGCAGGTGACCGTGGTCTCCCCGGGGGTGTCGTCTCCACAGACCCCGCCCCTGGCGGTGACGGGTCAGGACGACCGTGCCACCCGCGTGGCGGCCGGTCTCGGCGTCAGCGTGCTCGTCCTGGGTCTCATCGCGACGATCATCGCCCGTCGGCGCCGGCGCCGCTCGATCTGACCGACGCGGGAGGGCCGGGAGCAGTCGCGCCCCGGCCCTCTCGCGCGTCCGCCGTCGGACGTCAGAATCCCTGCGCGGCCGGCTTGAGCTCCCACGCCTCGCGATAGGCATCCGCCAGCGTCAACTCGCGTGCGGCGTCCTCGTCGGCCAGCACCGTGACGTGCGCGTGCAGCTGGATCGCCGAGCCGGGCAGGCTCGCCGAGACGGGACCCTCGACGGCGCCGGCGAGGGCGGCGCTCTTGTCGGCGCCGAACGCCAGCAGGATGAGGTGCCGGGCCTCGCGGATCGTGCCGATGCCCTGCGTGATGCAGTGCACGGGCACGTCGGCGGGGTCGGCGAAGAAGCGCGCGTTCGCCTCGCGGGTCGACGCGGCGAGTGTCTTCACCCGGGTACGCGAACCGAGGGAGGACCCCGGCTCGTTGAAGCCGATGTGGCCGTTGCGTCCGATGCCGAGGATCTGGATGTCGACACCGCCGGCCTCGTCGATGGCGCGGTCGTAGGCTGTGGCGGCGGCGAATGGATCGGCCGCGCGCCCGTCGGGAACGTGCACGTGGGCGGGATCGAGTCCCAGCGGTGCGGTCACCGTGCGTTCGATCACCGCAGCGTACGACTCGGGGTGGTCGGCGGCCAGACCCACGTACTCGTCGAGAGCGAAGGCCCGCACACCGGAAGTGTCGATGCCGTCCGCCGCGATACGTCGGGCCAGGTGCCGATAGAAGCGCTCGGGGGTCGAACCGGTCGCCACGCCCAGGACGAGTCGCGGTTGCGCGGCGATCGCCCGGGCGACGTGGTCGGCGGCCAGCGCCGACGCCTCGTCCGCGGTGGGGGTGAGGATCACTTCGGCCATCAGACCAGCTCCATTCTGTGCCCCGCCGTCAGCACGGCGCCCCACGCCCCGGCCCACGATCCGAGCTGCGCACGGATGATGGGGGGAACCGCGTGGAAGGTCGCCTGGCGGTGGGCTTTCTCGATCGCGGGGTCGATGATCCACGTGGGCGAGTTCGACAGGCCGCCGCCGATGACGATCACCCCGGGGTCGATCATCGCCATGAGGCTGAGCAGTCCGTGGGCGAGAGCCGTCGTGGCCTCGTCGAGGATCGCGCGCGCGGTGCCGTCGCCGCGCTCGGCGGCGAGGACCACGTCGAGGGCGGTCGACTGCGCGTCGACCCCCCGGGCGCGATCCCAGCGCGCGCCGAGGCGCGTGCCGCCCAGCAGGGATTCGAGGCATCCGGACTGCCCGCAGGTGCACTTCTCGCCCCCGCCCGTGGCGATGTGCCCGATCTCTCCCGCGCCGCCGTGGGCGCCCTTGCGCACCGATCCGTCGACGACGTGAGCGCCGGCGATGCCCGTACCCAGCGCCAGCACGAAGACGTCGTCCGCTCCGCGACCGGCCCCGAGGACCGCCTCGGCGATCGCCGTGGCGACGCCGTCCTGCACGGCCTGCCCGGGGATGCCGAGGCGGTCGGACAGCTCGCGCGCGGGGGCGAGCCCTTCGAGCCAGCGCATGTTCGCGCTGGTGGACACGACTCCGGTTGCCTCGTCGAGGATCCCGGCGACGGTCAGGCCGAAGGCATCGGCGCGGTCGTCGGCGAGGAACTCGCGCGTCAGGGCCGACAGCTCGTCCATCGCCCCGGGTCCGCGCGGCGTCGGCGCGTCGGTCGTGCGCACGTGCTCGAGCCGCCCGCCGGTCTCGCGTGCGAGCAGCAGCTTGACCCGCGTGCCCCCGTTGTCCACTCCCAGAAGAAGCGTCATCTCGCCTCCTCGGTCGAACGCAGGTTGCCGAGCAGGCGGCGCGCCTCGTCGGCATCGACGGTCTCGTATCCCGCGCCGTCGGACGACGCCGACCCGAGCGCGACGCCCGGGCGGCCGGTGACGACACGCTTGGCGGAGGCGTGGACGGCGTCGACGCCGGTCGCGGCGATCCGCGCGACGTTGTCGGAGCGCACGCCGCTGCCCGCCATGATCTCGATGCCGCGGTCCGCTCGGGTCACCAGGCGGGAGAGGACCGCGAGAGCGTCCTCCGCCCGAGCGGCGCCGCCCGAGGTGAGCACGCGCGTCACGCCGAGCGCGGTCAGGCGGTCGAGACCGGCGTCGAGGTCGGACAGGTTGTCGAACGCCCGGTGGAAGGTGACGGGAGCGCCATCGGCCGCCGCGACGACGCGCGACACCAGCTCCTCATCGATCACGCTGCCGCGGAGCCCGCCGACGACCACGCCGGCCGCCCCGTGCGCGCGAGCCCGACGGACGTCCTCCACGATCAGGTCGCGCTCGGCGTCGTCGTAGGCGAAGTCGCCCGCGCGCGGCCGCACGAGCACGTGCGTCGGGATGCCGGAGGCGACCGCCGCGGCGATGAGACCCGCCGAGGGCGTCAGCCCACCGAGTGACAGCGCGGAGCACAGCTCCATGCGGTCGACACCGAGCTCGGCCGCGACGCGGATGCCCGCGGCATCCTGGACCGCCAGCTCGAAGGCCGTCATCGCAGCACCGTCGCCGTCAGCTCGGGGGCGGCGACGAACGCGTCGAAGGGGAACATCGGCCGCTCGATGCGGTGGTGTCCCAGACGCACGAGGTCCTGATCGACCGGGCCCGGGGTGATGGCCAGCGTCCATCCCGCGGCGACGTCGTACAGGGTCGGTTCGAGGTACCCGATCTTCGTCACGACGATGTCGGTGGCGAGCGGATCGATCCCGACCGCGCGGAAGTCGTCGACGCCGTGGAAGGCCTTGCGGCGCTCGGTGACGATCACGCGGAGGGCGCCGACGCCGATGACGACGACACGGCCGGCCACCGGGTCGTCGTACCGGCCGCGCAGCACGCCGGCGATGCGCACCGGCCCGCTGACGCGGTCGTCGACGCGGGCTCCGGCCTCGAGGTCCACCGGCGATCCCACGGCGGTGTCCTCGAGGGAGGCCACCGCGGCCGGGTCGAAGATCGAGGCGACGGCGACGGTGAGGTCGTCCGAGGCTCCCGTGAGGCGGTCGTCGGACAGCAGCTGGTGAAGGGTCCAGGTGACGTCGCCCGAGCCGCCCGCGCCCGGGTTGTCGCCCGAGTCGCTGACCAGGTAAGGCCTGTCGCCCCCGGCGTCCCGGTGCGCGAGACCGGCCGAGATGCCCTCGGCGAGCGAGCCGGGCGGCCCGACGAACGAGAAGTCGTCGCGGGCGTCCCACAGCTGTCGGGCGAGGGTCTCCGCCTCCGTCGAGATCGCGTCCGGGTCGGCGCCGCTGACGATCACCGTCGCGTGGCAGCGGGGTTCGTCGGCCCACGCGTAGCCGATCCAGATCGACGCGTCCGTGACGCCCGGCATCCGCTCCACCTCGGCCAGGCGTGCGTAGAGGCTGCGGGCCGGCTCCACGCGCGTGGACGTCTTCTCGCCGGGGAGCAGGATCGGCACCCGCACCCAGGCGCGCGCGGGGCGTTCGTCGCGGCCCACCCACTCGAGCAGGGTCCGGGCTGCGCGCTCGCGGGTGTCCTCGGCGTCTTCGTGCGGGGCGAGGCGGAAGCACGTCGGCAGGTCGACGGCGCGCGCGAAGCGCTCCGAGACGTTGCCGTGCAGGTCCATCGGTGCCGTGATCAAGCGGTGGGGCCCGACGATCGCCCGGACGGCCTCGACGAGGTCGCCCTCGGCGTCGTCCATGCCCTCGACGCCCATCGCCCCGTGCACGTCGAGGTACACGGCATCCACGTTCCCGACCTCGGCGAGGCCCGTGACGATCCGCGAGCGGAAGTCGTCGTACACGTCGCGACGCACCTGCCCGCCCGGGATGGAGCGGGCGTAGAAGACGCCGATCCACTCGGCGGCGTCGCCCAGCGGGGTGCCGGGCGCGAGGAACGGGTACCGCGTGAGCACCTCGGCCCCGCGCAGCACGGCGAAGTCGGCGTGACCGGCGCGGTGGGCGGCGTACGCGCTGGACTCGATCGCCATCCCGGCGATGACGATCCGGGGGAGTCGCTGTGTCATCGCCCGCCCAGACCCGACGTCGCGATGCCCTTGACGAGGTGCTTCTGCAGCGCGATCACGAGGATCGTGGTGGGGATCATCGAGATGATCGTGGCCGCCATCTGCAGGTCCCACCGCGTTCCGGTCTGCGTCGCGAAGCTCGCGAGGCCGATCGGGAGGGTCCCGAGGGCGTTGTAGTCGTTGACGGTCACGAGGGGCCAGAGGTAGCTGTTCCAGTAGTTCAAGAACGTGAACACGGCGAGCACCGCGAGCGCCGAGCCGGCCAGCGGCAGGATCACCTGCAGGAAGGTGCGGACGGGACCCGCGCCGTCCATGCGCGCGGCCTCCTCGAGCTCGAACGGGATGCCGCGGAAGAACTGCCGCATGAGGAACGTGCCGAAGGCGGTGAAGGCCCACGGGAAGATGAGCGACTGGTACGTGTCGACCCACCCGAACCACTGCATGACGACGAACATCGGGATGACCAGCACTTCCTGCGGGACCATCAGGGTGCCGAGGAAGAGCACGAACACGATGTCGCGCCCGGGCCAGCGCAGGCGTCCGAAGGCGTAGCCGGCCGTCGCCGAGACGACGAGGACGACGAGCACCCCGGCGATCGAGACGAAGAACGAGTTCGCGATGTAGGTCGTGAACGGCGCGAAGCTGAACACCTCGAGGAAGTTCTGCCACCGCACCTCGCTGCCGATCAGTGTGGGGGGTGCCAGCAGCACCTCGTTCGACGGCTTGAGCGCCGAGAAGAACGCGTAGATCAGCGGAGCGGCGAAGATCACCGCGGCGAAGATCACCGCGATGTACGCGGCGACGAGTCCGACGCGCTCACCGCGGGAGGCCGGCTGGCCCCTCCGCCGGCCGCGTCGGCCGCCGCGCGGGCCCTCGACGGCGGTCGCGGGCGACAGCGGGGTCGGGCGGTGGGTCTGTCGCAGGGTCTCAGTGCTCATAGTGCACCCACCTCTTCTGCGCCCGGAACTGCAGCGCCGTGATGCCGATGATGATGACGAACAGGATCCACGCGCCCGCCGCGGCGAGACCGAGGTCCTGGAACTTGAAGCCGGTGTTGTAGATGAACATCACCAGCGGAACGGTGGAGGTGCCGGGGCCGCCGCCGGTGAGCAGCTGCGGCTGCGCGAACACCTGCATCGAGGAGATGATCGTCATCACCGCGGCGAAGAAGATCGCGGGCGAGATGAGCGGGATGATCACCTGCCAGATGAGACGGATGCCACGGGCCCCGTCGATCTGCGCGGCCTCCACGACCGAGGTGGGCACCTGTTCGAGGGCCGCGGTGAGGACGAGCATGTTGTAGCCCATCCCCGCCCACACGCTCATCGCGACGACGGCGAGCATCGCCCAGTTCTGATCGACGAGGAAGTTCGGCAACTCCCACCCGAACAGCGACACGGACATGCCGTTGAGCAGGCCGTCCGGCTGCAGGACGAGCCGCCAGATGAGCGCGCTCGCCACGATCGGCGTCACCACGGGGATGAAGAACAGCACGCGGAAGACGGCGCGACCGCGGATGCGCGGCCCGAGCAGCAGAGACAGCCCGAGCGCCACGATGAGGTTCAGCGGCACGTAGAGCAGCGTGAACACCGCGGAGTTGCGCAGAGCCGGCCAGAAGTCGGGCGACGAGGTGAGCAGCGTGACGTAGTTGTCGAAGCCGACGAAGGCGCGCTTGCCGAAGATCGGCCAGTCGAACAGGCTCATCACGATCGCGAGCCCCACCGGCAGCACGGTGAAGACCGCGAGACCGAGCACGGCCGGGGTGATGAAGCCGAGCGCCTGGCGCCGCTCCCTGGTCTCGATGCTGCTGCGGCGTCGTCGCCGCGGGGCGATGGAGGATTCGGTGACCATCCGGTGGCCTTTCGTCATGAGGAGGCCCGCAGGTACAGCTCGATCACGGGCAGCGCGACCGACGGAGGCTGGACGGGGAGCTTGAGCGTCAGGGTCCCCGGCTCGGGGGCTGCCGGCTGGAGGTTGAACGCCTCCTGATCGGCGGGGATGTTCTCGAACAGCACCTCGGATCCGTCGTCGAGGAAGCGCGCGAAGTCGACGCGGTCGGCGAGGTCGGGGAGGTGGAGGAGGCCGAAGGGCCAGTCGAAGAGGTGCGCGTAGAGGCGGTCGCCGCGCTGGGTGTAGACGACGCCGGACGGGGCCGTGAAGCGCGACGCGCCGGCGCCGCGGACGGCATCCGCGTGCCGGGTCATCCATTCGCCCACCTCGGACAGCAGGGCGGCATCGCGCGGGGCGATCTCGCCGCGACCGGTGGGGCCGACGTTCAGCAGCAGGTTCCCGCCCAGTGCCACCGAGCGGGCGAGCATCCGCACCAGCAGGGCCGCGCTCTTGCTGTCGTGGTTGTCGCGGTGGTACCCCCAGCTGCCGTTGATGGTCTGGCACGCCTCCCAGACGAGGGGGACGCCGTCGCGCTCGAAGGGGCGGACGGGCTGGTACTGCTCGGGGGTGACGAGGTCGGCGGGGATGCCGAGGCGATCGTTCACGATCATGTCGGGCTGCAGCTCCCGGCACATCGCCAGGAGGGTCTCGGCATCCCAGTCCTCGGGGGACTTGCCGGGCAGGCCGTCCTCCTCGGCGGGCTCGGTGAAGTCGAAGAAGAGGTAGTCGAGCGGGCCGTACCCGGTCAGCAGTTCGCGCACCTGGGCGTGCAGGTAGGTGCGGTACACGGCCATGTCGCGCCCGGCGTTCTGCTCGACGACGTCGGCGGCACCGCGCTGCGGGTGGTGCCGGTCGATCGTGTACTGCGGATGCGACCAGTCGAGCAGCGAGAAGTAGAGGCCGACGCGCAGCCCCTCGGCGCGCAGGGCGTCGACGTACTCGCGCACGAGGTCGCGGCCGCAGGCCTCGGCGGCGTTGAACGGCGTCGTCGCCGTGTCCCAGAGGCAGAAGCCCTCGTGGTGCTTGGCGGTGAGCACGACGTAGCGGGCGCCGGCCTCGCGCGCCTGCCGGGCGAGGGCGCGGGCGTCGAAGAGGTCGGGGTCGAAGAAGCGGGCGTAGCGCGCGTAGTCCGCGGCCTCGATGCGCTCGTAGTTCTGAACCCACTCGTGCCGGGCGGCGACGCTGTAGAGCCCGAAGTGGACGAACATCCCGAAGCGGTCGTGGACGAACCAGTCGGTGCGGCTCGCGGTCATGGCGGTGCTCCTCGCAGGAGAAGGGGGAGGCGGCACCGAGCGGTGCCGCCTCCCCGTAGGGCTTACTTACCGAAACGCTGCTCGAGGCCGTCGAGCACCGACGACATGGTCGCCTGGCCCGTGTAGACGCTCACGAGCTCGTTCGGCATGGCGGTCGCGACCTGCGTCCACTCATCGGTCACCCGCTGCGACACGGCGCCCTCGAACGCGGAGGTGAAGGCCTGCGTGAGGTTGTCGCGGGTGGCATCCGGGAGCGCGGTGAAGAACTCCGGCTGGCTGGCGAGCTGGGCGGGGTACCCGCCCTGCTGCGCGATCACGGACTGCACGTCGGGGCTCGAGAGGGCGCCGAGCACCTTCAGCGCGGCCTCCTTGTTCTCGCAGTTCGCGGCGATCCCGTATCCCGAGCCCAGGGCGACGCCGTACGCACCGTCGGAACCGCGGGGGATGCGCACCGCACCCGCCGAGAACCCGAGATCGGGAGAGGTGAGAGTGGATGCCATCCACGTGCCCTCGATGATCATCGCGGCCTTGCCGTTCTCGAACTGGGTGGTGGTCCACGCCGAGTCGGAGGCGGAGGGGACGGCGTCCGAGACGCCGAGCTTGGTGACGAGGTCGCCGTAGCGGGTGGCCGCCTCGACGAAGCTCGGGTTGGTGAGGTCGAGCGTGCCGGAGTCGTCCACCGGCTGCAGGCCCGTCTCGGCCATCGGCAGCGAGAGCCACTGGAACTCGTCGACCGAGACCGCGAAGCCCTTCGCGCCGGCCTTGGCGGTGATCTCGCTCGCCGCCTTCTCGAAGTCGTCGATCGTCCAGTCGTTGGTCGGCAGCGGGGCGCCGGCCTTGGCGAACAGGTCGGCATTGTAGAAGAGGAGCATCGCCGCCGTGTCGTAGGGCAGGCCGTACAGCTTGCCGCCGTTCTCCATCACGCTCAGCGCGCCCGGGTTGTAGGCGTCGCGCGAGATCCCCATGGTCGACAGGTCGTCGTCGGTGAGCTCGTCGAACACCTCGGTGTACCCGGCGAGACGCTGGCCGTTCATGCCGGTGACGCAGGCGACTTTGCCCGATGCCATGTTCGTGTTGAGCTTCGTGAAGTAGTCGGCCCACGGCGCGGTCTGCAGCTCGATGGTGATGTCGTCGCCGACGAGCTTCTGGGCCACGGCCATCTGGTCCTTGAGCTTCTGCTCGGACGCGGTGTCACCGGCCCACATGTTCCAGACGATGGTCGTCTTGCCGCCGTCGGCTGCGCTGCCGCCGGAGGCGCAGGCGGTGAAGCCCATCGCCGTGACGGCGACGAGGCCCGCGAAGGCGATCCGTTTCTTGTGCATGAGGTTTCCTCTCGGGTGCGGGCTGCGGAGGTCGGGTCCGGCGTATCAGCCCTGGAGACATCGGATGAATGGGTCTTGGGGAGAAGCTAACGGCGTCCGCGGCCTTGGCTTCATTCCGTAACTGACCTGTTACACAGATCGGATGAAGTCGCCTTTTTGATTTCAAAACCTGAACTAAGTTAGGCGCGAGGTCGGGCCAGCGCGTCAATGGATGCCGCGGACAGCAGCTCGTCGCGCACGAGGAGCGCTGCTCCCCGCGCACCGATGTCCCAGCCCTCGACGGAGGCTGCGACATCCAGGGACGACGTCGACAGCGGCAGGCAGAGGTCGTAGATGCTCGAGCGCACCCCGGCCACGAACTCGTCGGTGGTGGCGATGATCCCGCCGAGCACGAGGCGCTCCGGGTTGAAGAACCCGACGACGGTCGCGAGCACGCTGCCGGTGCGCAGCCCGGCTTCGCGCAGCAGCCGCGTGGCGAGGGGATGACCGTCCCGGGCCAGATCGGCCAACTGCGCCACGTCGTCGACGCGGATCCCGCCCGCCGTCATGGCCTCGCCGATCGCGCGTCCGCCGGCGATGGCGTCGAGGCAGCCGACCCGCCCGCAGACGCAGGCCACGGTCGACCCCGCGACGGCGATGTGGGTGATGTCGCCCGCCACCCCGGTGGCTCCCCGGTAGAGGGTGCCGTCGACGATGATGCCGACGCCGATGCTCGATCCGGCCTTGACGACGAGCATGTTCGCCGAGCGGCGGCCGTCGGCGATGTGCTCGCCCAGGGCCATCGCGTTCGCGTCGTTCTCGCAGCGCACCGGCACGCCCGCGATCCCGCCGAGGATCGCCGAGGCGTCGATCCCGTTCCACCCGGGCATGCGCGAGGGCGAGATGATCCGTCCGTCCGGAACCCCCACGGGGCCGGGGACCGCGAGGCCGATGCCCGCGAGCGTCACCGGCTCGGCGGCGGCCTCCACCAGGGCGAGGACCTCTCGATGGATGCCGCGCAGCACCACTTCGGGCGCCCGGGCGATGTCGAGACTCATCCGATGACGGGCCACACGGGTGCCGCGGAGATCCTCCAGGATGATCGTCGCGTGCGCGGTGCCGAGGTCGATCCCGGCGATGACCCGGCCGTCGCGGGCGAGGGCCAGTTTGCGCGGACGTCGGCCGCCCCGGGATGCCGTCTCGCCGGCCTCTTCGACGACGCCGAGGCCGAGCAGCTCGTCGACGCGCAGCGTGATCGTCGAGGGCGCGAGGCCGGTCAGGCGGGAGAGGTCCGATCGCGATCGCGCGAGGCCGTCGCGGATGAGCGAGAAGACGCCGCCCGTCGACGTGAGGTGGGGGTAGGGCGCGTTCATTCCGCTGCTTTCGACGAGGGACGCGGTGACGAGATCATCGCACGTCGCTCCGCGCGCGGTGAGCCGTGCCCGCGGGCCGCGAACGACCGATAGGTCGGATCTCTGCACTACGGTGGGCGCCATGCCCTCGCCGAACAGCCTGCCCGTCAGCGACCCCGTCGAACAGGCCTTCGCGCCCGGGTACATCGACCTGCACTGCCACGGAGCCCTCGGCCACGGGTTCGACGACGCGGACCTCGTCGGCGTGCGCGCGGCGGTCGCGCACCATCGCGCGCACGGTACGCAGAGCACGCTCCTGAGCCTCGTCAGCGCGCCGATCGACCGCGTCGTGCGCCGTCTCCGCGACCTCGAGGGGATGCTCCCCGCGCTCCCCGGCGTCGCGGGCGTGCACCTCGAGGGACCGTTCCTCGCGGACGAGCGCCGCGGCGCGCACGATCCCGCGGCCCTGGTCGACCCCACCCCGGAGACCGTCGAACGCCTGCTCGAGGCGGGGAACGGCATCGTGCGATCGGTGACCGTCGCTCCCGAACTCCCCGGCGCGAGGGACGCGATCGACCGCTTCGTCGCGGCGGGAGTCGTCGTCGCGGTGGGCCACACCGACGCCGACTACGACACCGCCGCCGCGGCCTTCGACCGCGGGGCGCGCCTGCTCACACACGCGTTCAACGCCATGCCGGGACTCGGGCATCGGGCACCCGGACCGGTGGGTGCCGCTCTCGCACGCGATCATGTGGTGCTCGAGGTCATCGCCGACGGCGTGCACGTGCACCCCGTCGTGGTGAAGGCGCTCTTCGATGCTGCTCCCGATCGCGTCGCGCTCGTCACGGACGCGATGTCGGCGACAGGCCTCGGCGACGGGGCCTACCGGCTGGGCGGGCTGCAGGTCGAGGTCCGCGACACGCGACCCGTGATCGCGGGAACCGACACCCTCGCCGGCTCGACACTCACGATGGACCGTGCGATCGCGGCGACCGTGGCCGCGGGCGTCCCGGAGGCCGTGGCGCGGGCTGCGGCCTCGACGGTCCCGGCCCGCGTGCTGTCGTGAGCGCTACTTCTTGGCATCCTGTCGCGGGATGACGATCTGCTTGACGATCAGCAGGACCGAGGCCGTGACGGGGATCGCGACCAGGGCGCCGAGCAGGCCGAGGAGGGTTCCTCCGACGAGTGCGCCGATCACGACGAGGGAGCCGGGAACCGAGATCGTCCGGTTCATCACGCGCGGTGTCAGGAGATATGCCTCGATCTGCATGTAGACCAGGTAGACGATCGCGAAGATGAGTCCGGACGTGGGGCTGACGATGAGCGTGAAGATCGTCGCGACGGCCCAGAAGAGCACCGAGCCGACGAGCGGGATCAGCGTGATGCCGAACGCGAGCGCGGCGAGCAGGGCCGCGAAGGGCTGCTGCAGGATCGTCAGCACGATGAACGCGAACACGGCGTTGCACAGGGCGAGGACCACCATGCCGGCGAGGTAGCCACCGACGGAGTCGGTGATCTGACCCGTCATGTCGGAGACCGTCGCCCGGCTGCGCGCGGGGGTGAGACGCACGAGGCTGTTCTTCATCTTCGGCAGAGCGGCCAGGAAGTACAGGCTCAGCACGAGCACGATGATCGCGCCCGAGATGAAGGTGCCGATCGTGATCCCGACCTGCAGGAGACCGCCGCCGATGGCCGCGATGTTCGTCGGGTTGGTGACGAAGCTCTGCACCTCTTTGAGCACGCCGGCCAGGCTGTCGCCGAAGTTCGACTCGACCCAGCGCACGGCGTCGCTGTCGATGAGGTCGTTGACGAAGGTCGGGATGTCGCCGACGAACTGTTCGACCTGGCGTACCACCGGCGGAATGAGCAGCCAGAGCGCGGCGGCGAGGATCACCGCGAGTCCGCCGAACACGATGACGATCGACCACGCGCGGGAGATGCCGCGGCGCACGAGCATGCGCACCAGCGGGTCGAGGGCGAGGGCCACGAACAGCGCGATCGCGATGTAGATCAGCACGGTCGACAGGCTCGAAAGGGCGAGCCCGAGAAGGATCGCGGTGAGTCCTCCCAGGGTCAGGAAGAAGCCCGCGGCGTAGGGGCGGGAGATCGCCGACCACACGGGGCGGTCACGTGACGTGGGCTCGCCGGCGTCGGCGCCCTCGGCGGTCGGGTCGGGGCGCGTCGATCGGCTCATGGTCACACTGTAGGGGTCGGCTGAGAGGTCGTGTCCGCCCTTGCCGCGCCGCGATAGTCTCGGAGCGATTCCGGGAGGACACATGACGGACGCCGACCCCACGACGATCCTGCAGAACCTGCGGGGCAGCATCGACAACATCGACGCTGCGCTCATCTTCCTGCTCGCCGAGCGGTTCCGTTGCACCAAGCAGGTGGGCGTGCTCAAGGCGAAGCACGGGATGCCGGCATCCGACCCCGCGCGCGAAGAGCAGCAGATCGCCCGGCTCATGCGGCTGGCCGAGGACGCCGACCTCGACCCGGCCTTCGCCGAGAAGTGGTTCAACTTCGTCGTGGCGGAGGTCATCCGCCACCACCGCTCGGCTGCCGCGCACCCCGCGGACTGACCGCGCGCCGTCCGCGCCGGGAGGCGCCGCAGCAGGTGCCCGCGCGAGGGGACGAGCGCCGCGACACGCCCGGGCTGACACCCGCCGCGGAGTCTGCCGACACCTGTTGAGAGGGTGACGCACGCGCGCGCGTGTGCCACGGAGGACGGGGTTCCGCAACCCGCCGAGCGAACTTGCCAGTCGATCCATCAGCATGAAAACGTAGTGACGGCCCGGTTTTGGGCCGCCCACTCGACCAGTCCGCGGTCGCGGTGACGGCTCGGGGGAGTCGACGCCGCGAGCGTACGGTCGGCAGCCGGGGCCCGGGGTCCGACATCCCGAGCCAACGCGTTCCACCCCCCAGAGCGCCGGCGACTGCCACCCGGGCGTGACCGATGCGGCCACCCGAGGCCGCCGAGGTGCACCAGTGACACATCCGCCTGCCCTCGCGCCGCGCACCTCCGCGACGCCTGCACTGGCCGCGAAGAACCTGTTCAAGGTCTTCGGCCGTTCTCCCCAGGCCGCCGTGGAGAAGCTCCGCTCCGGCGCACGCCGCGAAGAGATTGCCGACCACGGAACCGCCGCCGTCATCGACGCGAGCTTCGAGGTCCAGCCCGGAGAGATCTTCGTCATCATGGGCCTGTCCGGCTCCGGCAAGTCCACGATCATCCGCATGCTGAACGGCCTGCACGAGGCCACCGCCGGCACCGTCGAGGTGAAGGGCGACGCCCTCACGGGTGTCGGCCCCGCACGCCTGCGCTCTCTGCGGCGCGAGCGCCTCGCGATGGTGTTCCAGCACTTCGCGCTCCTCCCGCACCGCACGGTGGCGGCCAACGTCGCCTACCCTCTCGAGCTCCGCGGGGTCGGAAAGACCGAGCGCCTCGCCAAAGCCGAGGAGATCCTCGCGCTCGTCGGTCTCGAGGGTTGGGGCGACAAGCTGCCCTCCGCGCTGTCCGGCGGCATGCAGCAGCGCGTCGGCATCGCCCGTGCGCTCGCCGCCGACACCGACATCCTGCTCATGGACGAGGCGTTCAGCGCTCTCGACCCGCTCATCCGCCGCGAGATGCAGGAGCAGCTCATCGAGCTGCAGCGGACGTTGAAGAAGACCATCGTCTTCATCACCCACGACCTCAACGAGGCGATGTTCCTCGGCGACCGCATCGCGGTCATGCGCGACGGACGCATCGTCCAGATCGGCACCCCGGAAGACATCCTCACCGACCCGGCGAACGACTACGTCGAGCAGTTCGTGCAGGATGTCGACCGCGCCCGCGTGCTCACCGCCGGCAACGTCATGGAGCGGCCGCGTCCGCGCGTCGACGCCTCCGCCGGTCCGCGCGTCGCGCTGCGTCAGATGCGCGACGCCTACATGTCGGCCGTCTACGTCACCGACCGCGACCGCAAGCCGCTCGGAATCATCACGGACCGGGATGCCATGAAGCTCGTCCGCGCGGGGGAGAACTCGCTGCGCAGCAAGCTCAAGCCGATGCCGCAGAGCGTCCACGAGGACGACGTCCTCATGAACCTCTTCGTCCCCTCGGTCGAATCGCCCCTGCCGCTGGCCGTGCTCGACACCGAGGGGCGCCTGACCGGCGTCATCCCCCGCGTCACCCTGCTCGCCGCCCTCGGCCCCGGACCCACCGCCACCGAGGAGATCACCGTGCTCCCGCAGCCCCTGCCCTCCGCCGAGATCGACGCGGTGCTCGACGGGACGCCCGCCGACGCCCCCGTCGTCGCCACCGAGAACGAGGGGGTGCGCTGATGGACGGCTTCCGTATCCCGGTCGGCTCCTGGGTCGACGCCGGCGTGGACTGGCTCCGCGACAACCTCTCCGGATTCTTCGACGTCGTCGCGGTGACCGTCCGGTTCCTGGTCGGCGGGCTCAGCGACGTGCTGCTGGCCGCCCCGATCATCGTCGTCATCGTGATCGCCGCTCTGCTGGCCTGGCTGCTGCGCTCGTGGAAGCTCGCGCTCGGCACCGTCATCGGCTTCGCCCTCATCCTCGCGATGGGACAGTGGGTCACCGCGATGCAGACGCTCGCCCTCGTGCTGGTGGCCACCGTCGTCGCGGTGGCGATCTCTGTGCCGCTCGGTATCTGGTCGGCCCGCAACCCGACCGTCCGCGCGGTGCTGAAGCCGATCCTCGACTTCATGCAGACGATGCCCGCCTTCGTCTACCTGATCCCCGCGATCACCTTCTTCAGCATCGGCGTCGTGCCCGGCGTCGTCTCGACCGTGATCTTCGCGCTGCCGCCGGGCGTGCGTCTGACCGAGCTCGGCATCCGCGGGGTCGACTCCGAGACCGTCGAGGCCGGACAGGCGTTCGGCGCGACGCCGGGACAGATCCTCCGCGGCATCCAGCTGCCGCTGGCGATGCCGACGATCATGGCGGGCGTGAACCAGGTCATCATGCTCGCGCTGTCGATGGCGGTCGTGGCCGGAATCGTCGGCGCCGACGGGCTCGGCAAGGAGGTCGTGCAGTCGATCTCGACCGTCAACCTCCCCAAGGGCGTCGAGGCCGGCCTCAGCGTGGTCATCCTCGCGGTCTACCTCGACCGTCTCACCGCAGCCCTCGGCAACCGCGCCGACAACCGCTCGTCGCTGCTCGCGATCCTGGGCCGTCGTCGCGGCGCCGGATCGACGGATGCCACGCCCCCGCGCCCCGCTCCGTCGACGGATGCGGCCGCCGAGGCCGAGCGCGAGCAGGCATCGCCGCGTCGAGCCCCGATCTCGACGGGCGCCTGACCCGTCGGCATCCCTCTCGCTCGGGAGGTGTCGGACGAACCGGCGTCTCCCGAGCGGACACCCACGGAAATCACATACGAAAAGGAAGACAACACAGCAATGAACAAGCGACACCTCACCAGCGCCCTCGCCCTCGGCGCCGTCAGCGCCCTCGCTCTCGCCGGCTGCGCCAGCGGAAACCAGGCCGAAGGCGGCTCGGGCGGCGGCGACAGCAAGGGCACGATCACGCTCGGCTTCCTGCCCTCGTGGACCGACGGCCTGAGCACCGCGTACCTGCTCGAGGACCAGCTCGGCAAGCTCGGCTACGACGTCGAGATGCAGACCCTCACCGAGGCGGGTCCCCTGTACGCCGGCCTCGCACAGGGCGACGTCGACATCTACCCGTCGGCATGGCCCGAGCTCACGCACGCCGATTACATGAAGAAGTACGGCGACAACATCGAGGATCTCGGCGCGTACTACGACAACGCCAAGCTCACGATCGCGGTGCCGAGCTACGTCGACATCACCTCGATCGACCAGCTCAAGGACAACGCCGCTCGTTTCGACGGCAAGATCTACGGCATCGAGCCGGGCGCGGGCCTGACGAAGCAGACGCAGGAGGTCGCGATGCCCGGGTACGGCCTCGACGGCCTCGAACTCGTGACCTCGTCGACGGCGGCGATGCTCACCGAGCTCGACAACGCCATCGCGGCGCAGAAGGACATCGCGGTCACGCTGTGGCGTCCCTTCTGGGCGAACGACGCCTACGACGTGAAGGACCTCGAGGACCCCCAGGGTCTGATGGGCGACCCCGAGAAGCTCCACTTCCTCGGTACGGCCGGCTTCGCCGAGAAGTACCCGGATGCCGCCGAGCTCATCGCCGGCATCCAGCTCGACGACGCGCAGTACGGCTCGCTCGAGGACCTCGTGGTCAACGAGTACGGCGAGGGCAAGGAGCCCGAGGCCGTGCAGGCGTGGCTCGAGCAGAACCCGGGCGCGTTCTCGACGCAGCGCTGATCCGACGCGCGGCGGCGGCTCCTGTGAGGGGGTCGCCGCCGCGGCCGTTGTTCCGCGGGCGGGGCGCCGTGGGCGGTTGTCGTTCTCGGGCCGTGGCGGTTGTCGCTCCTCGCAGAATCGTCGCTTTCTCGCACGTATCGGCCGGGAATCTCCGAGAAACCGGAGATGCTGCGAAGTCGTGCCGCGTTTCCGCCGCGCGCGGACGGCGGATCGCGCGCCTCCGGCCGCTGTACACCCGTCGCGCGGTGCCCGCTTGCGCGGTGCCCGCTTGCGCGGTGCCCGCTTGCGCGGTGCCCGCTTGCGCGGTGCCCGCTTGCGCGCCGTCTCCCGCGGCGCCCGTCGCGCGCCGCCCTGCGCGCCGCCGGAGGTCAGCGGATCGCGCGCGCGGCCGTGAACCCGGTGACGAAACCCGGGTGCCCCGCGGGCATCGCGAGCACGGAGTCGGGTGCGTGGCCGGCGAGCTGCGGGAAGCCCGCGTCCGCGACGAGGTCGTCGTCGAGCGCGTCGAGCCGGGCTTCGACGAGCGGCCACGGCTCATGGCTGTTCGCCGCCCAGATGGTGCGGCCGAGGTGCCGCTCGTGGAAGCCCCACCGTGCGGTGAGGAAGCGCGACAGTGGAGTGTCGACGGTTTCGGTCCCGAGCGTCGCCCGGACACGGGTTCCCGGATGCCGACCCCCGTGGCGCCGCGACCGGAACTCGATCCGCGCGCCGTCCGTGCGCACCCCGGCACGCGCCCAACGGTAGGGCAGCCCGAACAGGGCGCGGGCGGCGAGGACCGGGGCGAGATGCTCGGCTTCGAGCGTGCGGAAGACGACGCCGCGGCGCCCCTCGTCGTCGACGGCGTAGGTGCGGACGTTGATCTCGGTGAACGTCCCGAGCAGGGGGACGGGAGGCAGCGGCAGGAAACGGAACTCGCTCAGCACGAACGGCACGAGCCCGACCCATGCCGAGCCGTCGTGCACGTCGGGACGTGTCCCGGGAGGGAGGAGCGGAGCGACCTCGGCCGGATCGATCCGCCAGTGCACGAAGACAGCCCGATTCCACCGTTGCGCGATGACGGCGCGGCCGGGCAGGTCGGGGGCGTGTCGCTCGAGGGTCACCGGCTCATTCTGGCCCCGGCCCCTCGGGACGGAGGGAGACTGGACAGATGGCCCCGTCATCTGGTGCGGACCCCCGGCTCGTGGCATCCATTCGCGACCTCCTCGCGGCTCGGGATGCCGACAAGACGATCTGTCCCTCGGAGGCCGCCCGCGCGGTGGGCGGCGAGAACTGGCGTGAGCTCATGCAGCCCGCGCGGGATGCCGCCCACGAACTGGTCGGCCTCGGCGAGGTCGAGGTCACGCAGAAGGGCGAGGTCGTCGACGTGACGACCGCGCGGGGGCCGGTCCGGATCCGCCGCACGCGCTGAGAAGCTCGGGAGGCGGCGGGCTTCTGGCAGCGCGCGCCTCGGGGTGCCGGAGAGTTCGCAGAAGTCCGCGCAGCTCGCAGAATCCCCCGCGGAATCTGCGAGATTCGGCTAAAGCTGCGAGATCGGGGCCGAGCGCGCGTCAGACGGCGGGCTCGGGCGGCGTCCGGGGTGCGTGGTCGGCGCCGCGCGGGAGCTCGAGCGCGACCTTCTTCTCGAGCTCGTCCACCGCGTCGTCGGAGAGCCAGATGAGGCCGTCGAGCTCCTCGCGAACGCGCCTGTACGCCACCTGGCGCTCGTTGGGCGTGGCGGCCTGGTCGGTCGCGACCGTCAGCAGCTGCTTCGCGGTGTCGAGGCGCTTCCGCTCGGCGGCGGAGAATCCCGCGTCCTTGACCCGCCGGGCGTCGCGCTCGGCGACCTCGAACGCGACCTCGTAGTCGGTGACGGCGTCGCGGTACTCGCGGAGGCGCTCGGCGGACAGCGTCTCTCCGTCGCGCGGACGGAGGTTGTCAGCGACCTTCTTGGCGCGCAGGAACGCGGCGGTCAGGGGCTGACGGCCGTCGCTCATCGCCGGGTAGGTGATGAGCTTCTCGGCGTCGAGCTCGTACTCCAGCCACCGGTGCGTGACGGCGTCCTGCGCGGCCAGGGTGCGCTGCTGGTCGTCCGCGGAGACGGTCGGCGCGGCGATCGGGGCGGCTCCTGCTCCTCCCTGGGCGCGGATCAGCTCGATCTGCTCCCGGTGCCGACGGCGGGCCTGCACCTCACGGCGCTTATTCACGCCGTTCACCGCTCCCATCGTCATCCCGAAGAGCGGAAAAACGAGCCACCAGTAGCTGCCCGCGAAGGTCCAGAAGTCGTGCACGCCGTCATGCTACGCCGATCAGCGAGGACGGACTCCGGATGCCGGGGCCCGACGGCCCGCGCGGGCGGCGTCGAAATGGGTTCACCGCGGGCCGGGGCCCGTGGCATCCGGATCCTTCTTCTGCGCGCGCTTCGCGCCGCGCTCGTTCCAGTTGCGGGCTGCGGCTCGCCCCATCGATTCCATGGAGCGGGCGAGGGCTCGCTGGGCCGTCTCGGCGAGGTCGGAGGCCATGCGGCCCCACGCCTCCGATCCGTCGAACGTCAACGGCGGGGTCTTGTCTCCGTGCCGGGCGACGCGCTCGGCGTGCTCGAAGGCGTTCACGGTGCGGCGCACCGCGTCTCGGTAAGCCAGGAACTCCGCGGGTTCGAGGCGCGTCTGCGCGGACGCCGGGCGGAGCCACTGCGCACGTTCGTGCGCGCGGAGGAACTCGGCCAGGAGGGGAGAGCGGGGGTCGGACAGCGCGGGGAAGTCGATGGCGAGCGCGGGGTCGGTCTCGTACGCCATCCAGCGGGCCAGGACGGCATCATGCTCGGCGAGGAGGCGCTCGACCGGAAGCGGCGCGCTTCCCGAGCGGATCGCGGGGAGCATGGCCTGCGCCGCCTTGACCGCGGCGCGACGCGCCCGCATCTCGGCGGAGGCGGCGCGCAGGGCGTGCTGCGCGGCCACGAGCCGCGCGCGTGCGGCCGACACGGCGTCGGAGGAGCCTCGGGATGCCGCTCGCTCCGCCTGCGCGCGGACGACCTCGGCGTCGGCGATCTTGACCTCGGCGCGGCCGCGCGTGATGGCCTGCCGTGCGGTGAGGAGGTCGAGCTGTGCGGCGTCGAGCTCGAGGCGGCGTGCAGCGTTCTTGCTCATCGGCCGGGACGCCCACGCGCGCGCCGCGCGGTCGCCGGTGGTCGTCGTTCCCGGGGCCAGAGCTCGCTGCCGGCGGGTCCGGCGCACGCCGACCCAGCCGAGTGTGCCGGCACCGGCCGCGGCGGGCCCGATCCACCACCACTCGGCCAACAAGACCATCAGCGGCTCCACGTTCCCATGCTACGTCGGGCATGCGACACGGTGTCCGCCGTCGGGCCGGATTCCGCAGCCGATGCTCGTCCCGGACTCCACGGTGTGAGCGTGGAGCGGCGCGCGGGGGTGTGCGTGACGGGGGTGTGCGGGGCGGGGGGCTGTGCGGGGCGGGGGGCTGTGCGTGACGGGGGTGTGCGTGACGGGAGCTGTGCGGGGCGGGGGGCTGTGCGGCGGGCGTGGAGTGCGGAGGGGAGGGCGGTCGTGGATCCGGAGATGGGCAGCAGATCCGGATGGATTCCGGGGCTGCGTCCGGATCCGATGCCGGTTTCCGGTTCAGCAGCCGATCACCGACCCCGGGGGCCGCGATGGACACCGGGCGCGTATCACCGTGATGCCGCGGGATCGCCGCAAAGTCGCGCTCCGCGCCGGGCGCCGCCCTCCGCGCTACGCGATGGGCGCCGCCCTCCGCGCTGGGAGCCGCGCTCCGCTCGCAGGACCGCGTGCGCCTGGTACCGGCGCCACGTCTCGGCAGCACCGCGCACGTCGAGAAAAGCGCGCCGCCGCGTCAGCCGAGAATCAGCGAGAGAACGGTCGCTCCACCGCCCGTGAGGACGAGGGCGGCGATGACCACCCACGCGGTGACCTTCACGCGGCGCTGTCGTTTCTCGTCGAACACGGACATGTCGTCGTCGTTCGTCACCGCGTCTCCTCTCGTGTGGTTCTCGCGGGCTCGGTCGTCATCGTGCGGCTCGACGGATCGCGCACGCGCCTCAGGCCACGGGCTCCGCGACGGTCGGGCCGAAGACAGCGGGGAGCGTCTCGTTCGAGAGGCGACGCAGCTCGGACACGGCGACCGTGAACACGTCCTGGATCTCGAGGGATGCCTCGGTGCCGGGCTCCACGTCGGTCACGCCGATACGCAGCACCGGGTAGCCGCGGCCGTCGCACAGCCCGCGGAACTTCACGTCTTCTTCGCGGGGGACGCTGACCAGCACGCGGCCGGTGGACTCGCTGAACAGGGCGGCGGTGGCATCCACTCCGTCGCGCTCCATGAGCTCGGTGATCCAGACGCGCGCGCCGATGCCGAAGCGCATGACGCCCTCGGCGAGGGCCTGCGCGAGGCCGCCCGACGACAGGTCGTGCGCGCTGGACACGAGCGACTGCGAGCACGCGGCCTGCAGCAGCTCGGCGAGCTTGCGCTCCTGCGCGAGGTCGACCTTCGGCGGGCGACCGCCGAGGTGGTCGTGGATGGTGCCGGCCCACTGCGAGCCGTCGAGCTCGTCGGCGGTGACACCGAGCAGATAGAGGTTCTCACCGGCATCCTGCCATCCGCTGGGGATGCGGGCTGCGACGTCGTCGATGATGCCGAGCACGCCGACCACCGGGGTCGGGTGGATCGGCTGGTCGCCGGTCTGGTTGTAGAACGACACGTTGCCGCCCGTGACCGGGATGCCGAGTTCGAGGCATCCGTCGCTCAGGCCCTCGACGGCCTGGCTGAACTGCCACATGACCTCGGGGTTCTCGGGGCTGCCGAAGTTCAGGCAGTCGGTGACGGCGGTGGGCACGGCGCCGGTGACGGCGACGTTGCGGTACGCCTCGGCAAGCGCCAGCTTCGCGCCGTTGTAGGGGTCGAGCTGGTTGTAGCGGCCGTTGCAGTCGGTCGCGATGGCGAAACCGAGGCCGGTCTCCTCGTCGACGCGGATCATGCCGGCGTCGTCGGGGAAGCTCAGCGCGGTGTTGCCCAGCACGTAGTAGTCGTACTGGTTCGTGATCCACGAGGTGTCGGCGAGGTTGGGGCTCGCCACCAGCGTGGTGAACTGCTCGCGGAGGGCGTCGGCATCCGTCGCCCGCGGGAGGGACGCGGCGGAGTCGGCCTGCAGCGCGTCGATCCACGTCGGGTAGGCGACAGGACGCTCGTAGACGGGGCCGTCGACCGCGACCGTGGAGGGGTCGACGTCGACGATGCGCTCGCCGTACCAGTCGATGACGAGGCGGCCGTCACCGGTGACCTCGCCGAGCACGCTCGTCTCGACGTCCCACTTGCCGACGACGGCGAGGAACGCGTCGAGCTTCTCAGGCGCGACGATCGCCATCATGCGCTCCTGCGACTCCGACATGAGGATCTCTTCGGGAGTCAATGAGGGGTCGCGCAGCAGCACCTTCGACAGCTCGACCTTCATGCCGCTGTCGCCGTTGGCGGCGAGCTCGCTCGTGGCGCACGAGATGCCCGCGGCTCCGAGGTCCTGAATGGCCTCGACCAGGTCGTCCTTGTAGAGCTCCAGGCAGCACTCGATGAGCACCTTCTCGGCGAAGGGGTCGCCCACCTGCACCGCGGGGCGCTTGGTGGGTCCGCCGTCGGCGAAGGTGTCGGATGCCAGGATGCTCGCGCCGCCGATGCCGTCGCCGCCCGTGCGGGCACCGAACAGTACGACCTTGTTGCCCACGCCGGTGGCGTTGGCGAGCTTGATGTCTTCGTGGCGCATGACGCCGACCGCGAGGGCGTTCACGAGCGGGTTGCCCTGGTAGACGGCGTCGAACACCGTCTCGCCGCCGATGTTGGGCAGGCCCAGGCAGTTGCCGTAGAACGAGATGCCGCTGGTGACGCCGTGCACGACGCGCGGGGTGTCGGGGTGGTCGATCGCGCCGAAGCGCAGCTGGTCCATGACGGCGACCGGACGGGCGCCCATCGAGATGATGTCGCGGACGATGCCGCCGACGCCGGTCGCAGCGCCCTGGAACGGCTCGATGTAGCTGGGGTGGTTGTGCGACTCGACCTTGAAGGTGACCGCCCAGCCCTCGCCCACGTCGACGACGCCGGCGTTCTGGCCCATGCCCACCATGAGGCGGGTCTTCATCTCGTCGCTGACCTTCTGGCCGAACTGACGGAGGTAGATCTTGCTCGACTTGTAGGAGCAGTGCTCGCTCCACATGACCGAGTACATCGCCAGCTCGCCGCTGGTGGGGCGGCGGCCCAGGATCTCGCGGATCTTCGCGTACTCGTCGCTCTTGAGGCCCAGGGCGCCGTAGGGCTGGTCCTTCTCGGGCGTGGCGATCGCGTTCTCGACCGTATCGGCGAGGGCGGTACGGGCGGCGGGGTTCGGGGTGGTCACGCGGCTGAGCTCCAAGAATCGCAGGGGCCGGACGGGAGTCAGTCTAGTTGGGGCAGCCGATCCCGTACCGCCCTCGTGGACAGCTCGCGGCCGCGGCCCGGCGGGGGAGGAGGGTGGGGCGTGGCATCCGCTGTGTGGGCCCGTGTCCGGCGGCCGCCGTGGGTCGCGGTCGGTGCCGCGCCGTCGTGCGGAGTCCGGGCGGGTTCGCGGGTTACGGCTGCGTGCGGGTGCCGTCCTGCGGAGTCCGGGCCGAAAAGGCCGGGCCCGACGCCGCAGGGTGGCGTATCTGCGACGAACCCCGCGTGACGGCCCCGCGGGTGGCCCTGCCCCCGGGTTGTGCCGATCCGGCGAAGGCGACAGGCTGAGCCGCACCGGACCGAAAGGCGTGCCATGGCCATCCTCAATTTCCAGCTCGTCGTCTCGGGGGACCTCGCCGCCGCGCAGAACGCCACGCGGTCGGCCCTCGAAGCGGCCGACTTCACCGTGACCGACAAGGGCGACCACTGGAAGGCCGCTCACGGCAGCATCGCGAAGACGATGTTCCAGGGCTTCATCACGAGCGAGGACTCGCTGCGCGAGGTGCTTGACGTCAAGTTCACCGACCTCGGCGGAACGGTCCAGGTCGACCTGCACCGCCCGATCTTTCAGCCGGGCGGCGGCAACGACGACGGACTCGTCCAGGTGAGGCTCTACGACGCCTATAAAGAGGAGGTCGGCAAGGTCGCCGCCGACCTCGAGGGCCGCGGCATCCTGGTCAGCAGCAAGATCTGAAGCGGCCGTCGGCGGCTGATCTGTACCGTCGGGCGGAGTCCGGGCGCGACGCACCGGTTCACATGCCGCGGCGCGACGTGTCGTCGACGCACTCCGCGTGACGGCTCCGGGATGCCGAGACCCCAGCGATCGCGCAGACGGGGCGGAAGGAGGGCGACATGACGGCGACCTGCGCCATCGTCGGCGGTGGCCCCGCGGGGCTGGTGCTCGGGCTTCTGCTCGCGCGGGGCGGCATCCGGGTCACCGTTCTCGAGAAGCACGCGGACTTCCTGCGCGACTTCCGGGGTGACACGGTCCACCCCTCGACCCTCGGGATGCTCGACGACCTCGGGCTCTTCGAGCGCTTCGACCGACTTCCGCAGTCGCGCGTGCGGCAGTTCCGGGTGCCGACCGCGGACGGAACCGACGCGGTGCTGGCCGACCTCGATCGTCTGCCGGTACGGCATCCGTACATCGCGATGGTGCCGCAGTGGGACCTGCTCGACCTTCTCGCGGCCGCCGCAGAAGACGAACCGACCTTCACCCTGCTGCGCGAGCACGAGGTGACGGGCGTGCTCCGCGAGGGCGGGCGTGTGCGGGGCGTGACCTACCGATCCCCCGACGGAGAGGGCCAGCTGCGCGCCGACCTCACCGTCGCGTGCGACGGCCGGTGGTCCGTCGTTCGCCGCGCGGTCGGGTTCCCGGTCCGCGAGTTCCGCGTGCCCTTCGACGTGTGGTGGTTCCGGATCACGACAGCTCGACACCTCGCCGAGGCGCTGCTGCCGCGCGTCCGGCGGGGTCGCATCGGGATCGCGATCCCCCGCCGCGGGTACGTGCAGGTCGCGTGGATCGGGCGGAAGGGGACGGATGCCGCGCTCCGCGCCGCCGGGATCGACGCGTTCCGTGCCGAGGTGGCCGAGCTTCTGCCGGACCTCGCCGACGACGTGCACACGATCGCGTCGATGGACGACGTGAAGCACCTCGACGTCCGCCTCAATCGCCTCCGCCGGTGGCACGCGAACGGTGTGCTCTGCATCGGTGACGCCGCGCACGCGATGTCGCCCGCGGGAGGGGTGGGGATCAACCTCGCGGTCCAGGATGCCGTCGCCACGGCGCGCCTGCTCGCGGCACCGCTGCGCGACGGGGCGCTCGCCGGCCCCGGACCCGCTCGCGTCCTCGCCCGGGTCCAGCGCCGACGGCGATTCCCCACCGTCGCGATCCAGACCCTGCAGCGCGTCGTGCACGCGCGGGTGATCGCTCCGGTCATCGCGGGTCGCACCGAGGTCGTCGTGCCCCGGATCGCCGGCATCCTGTTGCGTCGACTGCGCGGGCTGAGCGTGGTCCCGGCGTTCGTGATCGGGGTGGGGCCGCGCCCGGAGCGGGTGCCGGAGTGGGCGCGGCGGGGCGGGGCCCGGCGCCGACGTCAGGCGAACCGGGCGCGGAGGCGGGGCAGGATCTCGGCACCGTAGGTGCGCAGGAACCCCTCTTGGTCGTTGCCCGGGTCGTGGAACACGAGATGACGGAAACCGAGGTCGACGTAGTGCGCGATCCGCTCGACGTGCTCGTCGGGGTCGGTCGACACGATGAAACGGGATGCCGCCCGCTCGATCGGCAGCTCGTCGGCCAGGCGCTGCATCTCGAGCGGATCGTGGACGCTCATCTTCTCTTCGGCCGACAGGGCGAGCGGAGCCCAGAAGCGGGTCTTCTCCAGCGCGGTGTCGTGGTCGGGGTGAAACGACACCTTCACCTCCATGAGGGTGTCGACGTCGTCGCGCGTGCGGCCCGCCTTGGAGAGACCGTCGTCGAGCGCGGGCAGGAGCGTCTCCGCGTAGAGGGAGGGGTCCTTGCCACTCGTGGTGATGTACCCCTGGGCGATCCGGCCCGCCAGACGCGTCGCCGCGGGACCGGAGGCGCCGATGTAGATCGGCACCTTCTGCTCGGGGCGGTCGTAGATGGTGGCATCCTTCACCGAGTAGTACGTGCCGTCGAAGGTGACGCGGTCCTCGCTCCACAACCGGTCGATCAGGGTGATCGCCTCTTTCAGCCGCTGGAAGCGCTCGGGGCCCTCGGGCCAGTCGAGACCGAGGGTCACCTCGTTGAGCGCCTCGCCTGTGCCGACGCCGAGCGCCACCCGGCCGGGGAACATCACGCCCAAGGTCGCGAACACCTGGGCGATGACACCCGGGTGGTAGCGGAAGGTCGGGGTGAGCACGCTCGTGCCGATGATCACGCGTTCGGTGCGCGCGCCCAGCGCGCCCAGCCACGGGAGGGCGTTCGGCGCGTGGCCGCCGTCGTGCCGCCACGGCTGCAGGTGGTCGGAGAGGAAGACGGAGTCGAAGCCCATCTCCTCGGCGAGCACGCCGAACTCCAGCAGCTCGTTGGGGCCGAACTGCTCGCTCGAGGCCTTGTACCCGAAACGCAGGGGAACGGTCATCGGGTCCTCACTCGGCGACGGCGAGGCCGCCGTACAGGTCGGTGCGCCGGTCGCGCAGGAACGGACGCGTCGCACGAATGGATGCCACGCGCGCGGCATCCATGTCGGCCACCGCGACACCGTCACCCTCGTCGACGACCGCGAGGATCTCGCCGCTCGGGCCGTACACCGCGCTCGTGCCGAAGTAGTCCTTCACGCCCTCGACGCCGGACCGGTTGGCGCACACGACGTACATGCCGTTCGCGACGGCCTGAGCGCGCAGCTCGAGCTGGAAGACCTCTTTCATCGGAGCGCTGGCGCAGGCGACCGGGATCGACAGGACCACCCCGCCGTCCAGCGCGACCAGGCGGCCGAGCTCGGGGAAGTGCCGCTCGTAGCAGATGATCGTTCCGACCGGACCGACCGTCGTGTCCACCGCCGAGGGCGCCTCCTGTCCGGGACGGAAGTAGAACTTCTCGGGGAAACCGTTCGAGAACGGCAGGTGCGACTTGCGGTACACCTGCACCAGCTCGCCGTCGACGAACGTGCACGCGGTGTTCGCGTAGACGCCCGGTACCTCGCGGCTCTCGAAGACCGACGAGACGATGCTCACCCCGTGACGGCGCGACGCGTCGCGCACCATCGCGTTCGAGGGGCCGTCGAGGGTCTCGGCGTGCACGAAGAAGTCGGGGTCGGGATCGGGCTGCACGAAGGGGGCCGCGAACAGCTCGGGCAGGACGATCAGCCCCGCCCCCTCGCCGACGGCCTCGGCGATCAGGCGATCGGTCGCTTCCAGCACGTCGTCGCGGCCCCGCCCGGTGGCCAGCTGCAGGGCGGCGACCCGCGTGACGGCGCTCACGCGAGGCCCATCTCGGTCGACAGCTCGCCGATGACGTCGTCGAGCACCGAGAGGGCGAACGAGATCTCGTCCTCGGTGACGATGAGCGGCGGCGTGAGGCGCAGCACGTTGTTGTTCGCGCTGAGGTACAGGCCCTGGCGCCAGGCCGAGGCGACCAGCTTCTGCATCGGCGCGGCGGCCGCCCCGACCGCACCGAACGGAACGAGCGGTTCGCGGGTGGCCGGGTCGGTGACGAACTCGACGCCGTAGAAGAGGCCGATGCCGCGGACGTCGCCCATCACCGGGTACCGGCTCTGCAGCGCACGGAGGCCGGCATCCAACTGCGCCCCACGGGCGCGCACGTTGTCGAGGATGTTCTCCTCTTCCATGATCCGCAGGGATGCCAGCGCGCTGGCCGCCGCGAGCGGGTGACCCGCGTAGGTCTGTCCGCCCCAGAACTTGTTCTCGTTCAGCCACGCGCGCGAACGCTCGCCCACCGTCATGGCGCCGAGCGGCACGTAGCCGGAGTTCAGACCTTTGGCGCTCGTGACGATGTCGGGCACGACGTCCCAGTTCTGCACCGCGAAGTACTCGCCCGTGCGGCCGTAGCCGGCCATGACCTCATCGCAGATGAGGAAGATGCCGTGGCGATCGCACACCTCGCGGAGCGAGGCGAGGTAGCCGTCCGGCGGGACCAGGATGCCGTTGGTGCCCGTGACGGTCTCGATGACGATCGCGGCGATGGTCGACGGATCCTCGTACTGCAGGATCTCCTCGACGTGAGGCGCGCCCAGGCACACCGGGTCCTCCTCGGGAGGACGGCCGCTCGGGGTGCGGTACACGTACGGGTCGTGGAACCGGACGACGCCCGGGACGCCCGGGCCGCCCGCATGGTGGTGACGCGGATCGCCGGTCAACGACAGCGCTCCCGCCGTCGCGCCGTGGTACGAGCGGTAGCGCGCCATCACCTTCGGGCGACCGGTGATGTGCTGCGCCAGGCGCACGGCGTTCTCGTTCGCCTCGGCGCCGCCGGTGGTGAAGAAGCTCATCTCCAGGTCGCCCGGGGCGATCTGCGCGATGCGCTCGCCGAGTTCGGCCCGCGCGCGGACGGCGAAGTTCGGGCCCATGTATGCCATGGTGCGCACCTGGTCGACGATGGCCTCGACGAGCTTCGGGTGCTGGTGCCCCAGGTTCAGGTTGACCAGCTGCGACTGGAAGTCGAGGTAGCGGTTGCCCTCCGTGTCCCAGAACCAGCTGCCCTCGCCGTGCGAGATCGCGGCCTGCGCGGGCTTTCCCTGCACGGACCAGGAGCGGATGACGTAGCGCTGCTCGGCCTCCTGGATGCGCGAGGTCGTCCAGGTGTCGCTCGCGGTGTCCAGGCTCACGGGGTCACCTCCGCTCCGAAGGTGGCGAGTCGGGCGAGGGGGCGGCCGGTGTTCGCGGCGATGCACGCGATCACGATCTCGTCGGGGCGCGGGGCGTCGGGGATCACGAGGGTGATCGTCTGATGGTGCGAGCGGGTCTTGGCATCCAGCTTGTGCTTCAGCGGCACGTCGATCGCGGCACCGGTGAGCCCGACCTTCTCGGCGGCGGGCAGGAGCTCGGTGCCGCCCGCGGCCGTGCGGAACTCGTTGCCGAAGCGCAGGTTGTGGATGAGCGCCGAGCCGTGCTCGACCTCTCCACCGAGTCCCACCAATGCGGCCTTGCCGAAGGCCTCGACCTCCGCGTCGAGCAGGTCGACGCACGCGGGGCCGAGCAGGCGTCCGATCTCGGCGCCGATCTCGTCGGCCGTGCTGACCAGGTCCTGCACATAGGCGCCGGTGCCGTACGGGTTGGCGATGACGGCGGCCACCCAGGCGACGACGTGCGTCGAGGGCAGGTCCTGCCCGTTCTCGCGGAGGGTCTCCTCGCGGTGACGGACGATCTTGCGGACGGAGAGGGTCATTGCGGCGCTCGATTCTCTGAACTCGGGGTGAGGTGATAGGCCTCGGGACGACGGTCTCCGAGGGGGCGGTTGAAGGGATCGTTCCGGCGGGCGGGGCGCGACCCGATGGGGTCGATGCGCGCGGTGACGATGGCGGGGGTGTCGGGCGCCGGGCCGGCGAGGAGCCACCCGTCGGGTCCGACGATGACGCTGTCGCCGATGAAGCGCTGGCCGCGCTCGACGCCGACGCGACTGCAGGCCGCGACGAAGACCTGGTTCGAGTGGGCGTTGGCCATCGCCATCATGTTCGCCAGCGACGGGCCCGGCTGCTGCCCCGGATTGGGGACCCAGTCGCTCGGGGCGAGGACGAGGTCGGCGCCCTGCAGGGCGAGGCTGCGCGCGCTCTCGGGGAACCACGCGTCGTAGCAGATGAGCATCCCCACGCGGCCGAAGGGGGTCTCGACGACGGGGAAGCCGTCTCCGGCGTCGAACACGTCCTTCTCGGTGTTCCACAGGTGCACCTTGCGGTAGACCGCCTCCACACCGGAGGGCGAGATGAGCACCGCGCTGTTGTAGACCCGGTCGCCGTCTCGTTCGCCGACCCCGCCGCAGATCCATACGTCCAGCTCCCGAGCGAGCTCGTGCCACGCGACGATCGTCGGTCCGTCGGGGATCGGCTGCGAAGCGGCGTACGACTCGGCGTAGTCGGTGAAGGCCCATCCAGCGCTCGCGCACTCGGGAAGCACGATGACGCGGGCGCCGAGGGCGGCGGCATCCCGGATCGCTGTCTCGCTCGACGCGATGTTCGCGGGGATGTCGCCGATCTGCGGATCGAACTGCGCGCAGGCGATGAGGAAGTCGGTGCTCATGGTGTCTCGCTCTCGCGAGGGCGGGCGCGTGCCCGCCCTCGCTCGGGGTCGGGTTACTTGCCGCCCTCGGTGAGGGTCACGGTGGCGGGGGTCCAGTCGGCGCCCGTGACGTCGACCCCCTTGGCCTCGAGCAGCTTCAGCGCCGCGGCGTTGAGGTCGGTCCGGTAGGCGTCCGTGCCGGGATCCTTCGTGAGGACACCGCCCTCGATGCCGACCTGGACGGTGCGCTTCCAGTCCTCTTCCGACAGCGTGCCGATGCCGGCCGTCGACGGCCACATGAGCTTGTTGATCTCGTTCATCATCCAGGCCTGGTGCGTGCGGCCGAGCGCGCTGCCCTGGGCGACGACCATGTCGACGCACGCGTCGGCGTCGTCGCGGCAGAAGGCCCAGCCCTCGTTCGTCCCGGCGAGGAAGCGCGTCGCGATGTCGGCGTTGTCGCCCTCGGCGAGCCAGTCGCCGCGGGCGTAGACGCCGTCTTCGAGCGTGCCGTAGCCGAGCTTCTGGAAGTCCAGCACCGAGAAGTCGGACGGCTGGTACAGCTTTCCGGTCGCGGGGTTGACGGTCTCGAGCAGCTGGGCGTACTCGTTGTAGGTCTTGGCCTGGACGGAGTCGGCCTCGCGGTTCAGCAGCATCGACATGTCGAAGGGCTGCTGGAGCACCGTGATGTCGGTCGTCGGGTCGATGCCCTCCGCCTTGAGCGCCGCGTACAGCGTGAGCTCGTTTCCGCCGCCCCAGCTGCCCATCTTGGTGCCCTTGAGGTCGGTCAGGGACGAGATGCCGCTGTCGGCCCACGACACCTGGAGGTAGGCGCCGCGCTCGAAGGTCTGCGAGATGTTGACCACATCGGCGCCCTGCTCGCGTGACGCCATGCTCTTGATGACGTGGCTCACGGCGAACTCGGCGTTGCCGCTGGCGAGCACCTGCTGGGGGACGACGTTCGTGCCGCCCTCCTGGATGGTGACGTCGAGGCACTGGTCGGCGTAGAAGCCCTTGTCCTTGGCGGCGTAGTACCCCGCGAACTGGGCCTGGGTGACCCACTGGAGGACGACGGTCACCTTGTCGACGGAGGCGCAATCGGCGTTCGCGGACGGGGCGGCGGCTTCGGCGGAGCCGCCCATGCCGGCGCAGCCGGCGAGGGAGAGCAACAGACCGGCGGCAGCGGTGACGGCGCCGGCGCGGCGGAGGGTGGGGGTCATGACGGGTCCTCTCGGGTACGGGTGGTGCGTTCGGGTGCGCGTGCGGTGGTACGGAGGGTGGGGCGTTCGGGTGAAGGGGTGAGTCAGGATGCCAGGGCGCGTCGCCACGGAACGACGAGCGCCTCGACGAGGGCGACGAGGGCGTACAGCGCCAGGCCGATGGCGCTGGCGAGGGCGACGGCGGCCCAGGTGAGGTCGAAGCGCGACACGGCCGCGCTGTTCGCGATGACGACGCCCAGCGCCTGGGCTGTCCCGCCGAAGTACTCGGCGACGATGACGGCGATGACCGACATCGTCGAGCCGATCCGCAGCCCGTCGAAGAGCGACGGGAGGGCGCCCGGTAGACGGACGAACCACAGCAGCTGGCCGCGGGTTCCCGACAGCGAGTCGAGCAGCTCGCGGTGCAGCGGGTCGACGCGCAACAGGCCGCGCGTGGTGTTGACGACGACGGGGAAGGCCACCGCGACCGTCGCCACGGCGATCTTCGACATGAGCGAGGTGCTTCCGAACCACGCGTTGAAGATCGGTGCGAGCGCGACGATCGGCGCGCAGCTCGCGATGGCGACGAGCGAGAGCACCACCTTCGCGACGCCCTCGAACAGGGTGATGATGATGGCGCCGACGACGCCCAGGATGCCGCCCAGCACGACGGCCGAGACGATCGCCGTCGTCGTCGGGACCGCCGCGGCCAGCAGCTGGGGTGCGTCGGACACGAGAGCGGCGGCGATCGTGGTGGGGGCCGGAAGGAGATAGGCCTGGATGCCACCGAGGCTCACGACGCTCTGCCAGAGCGCCAGGACCACAGCGCCGAGGACGGCCGCGGGGGCGAGCGCGCGGATCACGCCCGTGCCGGTGGAGAAGCGGACGGGACGGGCCGGGGAGAAGGCGCTCACGGGGTCACGCTCTCGTACGGGTCGAGGACGGCGTGCAGGGCCGTACGCACGCGGCTCTCGGCGGCGTAGAACTCCGGGGCCACGCGCGTGTCGTCGGTGCGGGGGAAAGGCAGATCGATCGCGATCCGTTCGGCGATGCGCCCGGGGCGGGGCGACATCACCACGACCTCGGTCGAGAGGAAGGTCGCCTCCGGGACGCTGTGGGTGACGAAGACGATCGTCGTGCCGGTGGCCCGCCAGATCCGCAGCAGTTCGCGTTGCATGTGCTCGCGGTTCATCTCGTCGAGCGCGCCGAGCGGCTCATCCATGAGGAGGACGCGGGGCTGCATGGCCAGGGCGCGGGCGATCGCGACGCGCTGCTGCATCCCGCCCGACAACTGGCGTGGGCGGTGGTCGGCGAAGGCCGTGAGGCGGACGAGCTCGAGCATCTCGTCGGCCCGCGCGCGGCGTTCGGCGCGCGGCACGCCCTGCACCTGCAGCGGAAGTTCGATGTTGCGGCGGACGGTGCGCCAGTCCATCAGGCCCGGCGCCTGGAACGCCATGCCGTACTGGCGCGTGCGTCGCGCCTCGCGCGCCGACATCCCGACGACGGCGACGGTCCCCGCGGAGGGCGGGATGAGGTCTCCGATCACGCGCAGCAACGTGCTCTTGCCGCACCCGGAGGGCCCGAGGAGCGACACGAACGCGCCCGAGGGGATCTCCAGGTCGATGTGATCGAGCGCGAGCGTGGTCCCGGAGGAGGTGGCGAACTCCTTCGAGACGCCGGACAGCTGGATGGCGGGGGCGGTCATGAGGACCTCTTCCTGAGGGTGAGCCACTCGACGAGGACGATGATCTGGACGAAGACGATGCCGGCGAGCGAGGCGACCAGGATGGCGGCGTAGAGGTTCGCCGGGGCGAGGGAGTAGTAGTAGGCGGCGGTGAGGATGGCGCGCCCGATGCCGGCGCCGGTGCCGGCCGACAGCTCGCCGACGATGGCGCCGATGACGGCCGCGGTCGCGGCGAGGCGCAGGCCGGTGAAGAAGCTGGGGAGAGCGGTCGGGATGCGCACGTGAACCAGCACACGCCAGCGCGAGGCCGAGATCGACCGCAGGAACTCCACGTGCAGGGGGTCGGCCGCGTTGAGCCCGGTCAAGGTGTTCAGCGTGACCGGGAAGAAGGAGAGGTAGGCGGCGATGACGGTGACGGCGATCCAGCTGGGAAGACCGGCGCTGCCGATCCACACGACGATGATCGGGGCGAGGGCCACGAGCGGGATGGTCTGGCTGACGATCAGCCACGGGAGTGTGGCCTTCCCGAGGAGCGGGATCTCGCGCAGGAGCATCGCGAGGAGGGCGCCGATCACGGCGCCGATGAGCATGCCGTACAGGGACTCCCGCAGCGTCACGCTGGTTTCGACCAGGTAGTACGACAGCAGCGTCCCCCCGCCGGCGACGCTGGCGGGCGAGGCGAGGGCGCTGACGATCTGAGCGATGTGCGGCATCGCGGCGTCGGTGGTCGCGATCGGGAAGGGCACGTTCAGGCCGGGGATGACGTCGCCGAAGGCGCGCCCGAGAGCCTTGTAGCCCTCCCAGACGAGGCCGGCCGCGACAAGGAGCGCCGCCGCGATGGCGAGACTGCGCAGGGGCGCGAACGCACCGGCCGCTCGACGCCGAGACGGCGCCGTGGCCGCGGTGCGCGATGGCGAGGCATCGCGGGGGCGGGTCACGAGGTGAGCGGTCATCTCTCTCCAGTGGTTCATTCAGCGAACCGACGGTTCGCTCTTGTGACCATCATGGAGGAGCGGCGTTTCCGCGAGAGGCGGGGGAGGTTACTGCTGTGTTTCGCGTTCACCCGCGAACGCGAATGCCCCCGGTGCGCCGCGGGGCGCCGGGGGCATTCGAGGGGACGCGCGTCAGGAGGAACGCGTCGTGCGCCCGTCCAGATCGGTCCCCGCTCGCTGCAGCAGCCGTGCCAGGCTCGCGGCGCGCTCCGTCACGGCGGTGACCGCGCTGTCGATCCGCTCGTCGAGTCGGTAGTTCGGACCGCTCGTCCACACGGCGTATCGCGCCGCGCCGTCGATCAGCACGGGGGCGGCGATCGCCGTCAGTCCCTCCTCGAGCTGGCTGCGGGTCACCGCGTAGCCCTGGCCGCGAACGGTGGCGATCTCCGCCAGGAAGTCGTCGTAGGTGGTGAAGCCCGCCGGCAGCCGGCCCGCCGCGGCATCCTTCTCGAAATCGGCGCGACCCAGCTCCGGATCGTTCCAGGCGAGCAGGACGCGTCCTGTCGACGTCCGCCAGCTCGACAGCAGGCGCGGCACCGGCCGGGGCGCGTGCCCGATGAGGTGCGGGCCGCTGGCCTCCATGAGCACCGTGACCTGCGACCCCGTCAGGGTGTCGATGCCCGCCGTCTCCCCGGTGGTCGCCGCGATGTCGGCGAGCACGTCGCGGACGTAGCGCGTGAGAGACCCTCCGGTGACGACGCTCTCGGTCATGAGGATCAGATCGAGCGACAGCCGGGAACGCTTGGTCACCGGGTCGGAGACGATCCACCCTTCGCGTTCGAGGGTCGTCAGGATGCGATAGCAGGTGGCCTTGGCGACCCCGCACGCCCGTGCGAGTTCCGAGAGCCCGAGCCCCTCGGGGTGCGCCGCGACCGTCCGCACGATCGCGACGGTCTTCTGGATCTGGCCGGCATCCGCACCGCTGCGCACGGTCGGCTCGGCGGCGTCGGTCACGAGAAGGCCTTGCCGAGGGCGGCGATGGTCTGCATCTTGGTCGGTCCGAGCGGGTTCAGCACCGGCACCCGCACACCCGCCGCGACGTACTCCTCCAGCTTCTCGGCGGCTTGGGCCGTCGAGCCTGCGGCGCACACTCGCCGTACGGCCTCGTCCGGCACCAGCCGCATGGCGCGCCGGATGTCTTCGGGGCGCGCGGGCCACCCCGCGACCTCCTGGATGCGGGTGACGAGCTCGGGCTCGACGCCGCAGTGCTCGGCGATGTGGGGCTGCTGCATGAGGTACAGCGTAAGGAACGCGCGGCACTCGTCGAGGGCGGCCGCGGGGTCGTCGTCGTCGACCGCGACGGCGATGGCCTGCGTCATGTCGAGGGCGGTGACGCCGTCGGTCCGCTTGGCCAGCCCCGCGCCGATGTGCGTCGCCGCGAAGTCGAGGTAGGACACCGGCAGGAGGAAGTCCAAGTAGACGCCGTCCATCGTCTGGCCCGCGAGCTCGAGCATGCGGGGCCCGACCGCTCCGGCGTAGATGGGGATGTCGACGGCGACGTTCTCGGCGTACATCCGGTCGAACCGCACGCCGTCCATCTGCACGAACTCGCCCGAGAACGTCACTTCCTCGTTGCGGAAGAAGGACTGCAGCACGCCGACGTACTCGCGCATCGCGGTGACCGGCTTGCGAAGCGGCGTCCCGACGCGCGTGGCGAGCGGCTCCCACCACGCGCCGAGCCCGCAGATGATGCGCCCGGGTGCCAGCTCGTCGAGGGTCTTGAACGTCACCGCCATCAGGGCGGCGTTGCGCGTCTTGTTGTTGACCACGCCGGATCCGATGCGGACCGTGCGCGTCCGCGCGGCGAGAAGAGCCATGAGCGAGACGGCGTCACGGGTGAGACGGCCCTCGGCGACCCAGAGCGAGTCGAAGCCGAAATCCTCGGCCATCTCGGCCGCCGCCCAGGTCTCTTCGAGGGTGAATCGCTCACCCAGGTGGATGCCGAGGGGAATGCGCATGATCAGGGTCCTGTCGTCGGAGGTCAGTGGGTGGGGAGGGTGCGCGCGAGGTACGAGCCGCGTCCGCGGACGGCGGCCTCGGTGGGTTCGCCGTCGCGCGCGACGAGCTCGCCGCGGGCGTAGACGGCGGCGGGAGCGCCGCGGACGGTCATCCCCTCGTAGACGCTGTAGTCGGCGAGGCTGTGGTGGGTCTCGGCGCTGAGGGTGCGCTCGGCTTCGGGATCCCAGACGACGATGTCGGCGTCGGCACCCGCGACGATCGCGCCCTTGCGCGGGGAGAGTCCGAAGGTCCGTGCCGGCGCTGTGGCGGTGAGCTCCACGAAGCGTTCGAGCGAGATGCGGCCGGTTCCGACGCCCGCGGAGTACATCACCATCAGGCGCTCCTCCACGCCGGGGACGCCGTTCGGGGTGGCTGAGAAGACGCCCTTGCCGACGTCCTTCTGGGGCATCTCGGGGTCGGTCGTGTGCAGGGCGAACGCGGCGTGATCGGTGCCGATCGTGTCGATCGTGCCGTTGGACACGGCAGCCCAGAGTTCCTCGCGATTGGCCTGTTCTCGGATGGGCGGAGAGCAGATGTACCCGGCGGCCCGCGCTCCCGCGTCCGCGTAGTCCTCGTACGCGGTGGCGAGGTACTGCGGGCACGTCTCGGCGCGCACATCCGCTCCCGCGTCGCGTCGCGCGCGCACGACGCGCGCCGCCTCCGCGGCGGACACATGGACGATGAAGAGCGGGGTGTCGACGTGCTCGGCGAGGGTGATCGCCCGCTGTACCGCCTCGACCTCGGCGTCGGCGGGATGCGCGTGCAGGTGCTCGTGCTCGGCCGTGCGGCCGGCATCCGTCAGCCGCTCGACGGCGTCGGCGATCATGTGGCCGTTCTCGGCGTGCACCATCGGGAGCGCGCCGCACTCCCGCGCCGCGCGGAACCCGCGGATCAGCACGTCGTCGGACACCATCGAGCCGGGGTAGGCCATGAAGAACTTCCAGCTCGCGGCTCCGTGCTCCCGGGTCAAGCGCGCGAGGCGCTCGAACGTGTCGTCCTCTCCCGCGCTCGCCGGGACGATCGGGTGGAAGCCGAAGTCGATCACGCAGGATGCCTCTGCGGCCGCGCGTCGAGCGTGGAAGGCGTCGTCGATCGCGACGCCGGCCGGAGCGCGGACGAAGTCGACGATCGTCGTCGTCCCCCCGCACGCGGCGGCGACGGTGCCGGAGAAGAAGTCGTCGGCGGTGCGGGTCGCGCCGCTGGCCACGCGATGCTCGAGATGGGTGTGCGTGTCGACGCCGCCGGGCAGCAGATACGTACCCGTGACGTCGATCCGTCGTGCGTCGGCGGGCGGCGTGGCATCCGGAGCCAGGATGGCGGCGATGCGCGTCCCCTCGACGAGCACGTCGGCGCGAACGCGGCCTTCGCTGCTCACGACGGTGCCGCCGTGCAAGATGAAGGTGTCCATGTCACTCGGTTCATTCAGTGGACTGGTGGTTCACTGACCATATGGTGCGCGAGTTTCGTGCGTGTTTCCGGGCGGCGATCCGACCCGGACCTCGCGCATCCCGGCCGTTCCCGTCTGGTCGGGTGGGTGGTCACGGGGGTCGTGATCGGGGCGGGGCGGCGCCCGGAGGGGGCGCGGCGGGGGAGCGGCTGAGCGGGGTCGCGTGATGGGATGGCCCGTATGCGCCTTCCTCTCCGTCGTGCCACCGTCGTCCTGTGCGCGGGGCTCGTGCTCGCGATGGCGGGCTGTACGTCCGGGGAGTCGACCGAGAACCCGTACGCCGCCCTCTGCGCGGATCCGGTGGTCGCGGCGTGCGATCCCGCGGAGGGGCCGCTCTCGATCACGGTCGACGCGGGAGCCTCGAGCGACGATGTGGTGCGTTTCGCGGGTCGGGTGCAGGATGCCGTGAACCAGACGAAGCGCGGGCTCACCCTGCGCGCCGACGACCCGTCGGCGGTGCAGCTCGATCCCGAGGTGTCGACGACCCCGAAGTGGCAGTACACGCTGCAGCCCGAGGGAACCGCCGACGCGCTCGCCGGGGTGCTCGAGGCGGCGGCCGTGCCCGGGGCGAGCGGTGTGTTCGCCGGTCTGGGTTGGCCGTCGGCGGAGGCGGCGACCCTCGACGACGTCGAACCCCTCATCACCGCGCTCTCGTCCACCTCGCTGTTCGCCGACGGGGGCACCTTCACGGTCCCGTCGCTCCGCGAGCACTTCCGGCTCGTCTACGTCCCCGCTTTCACGACGATGGACGGCGTCCGCGAAGTCGTCTCGGTCGCCCGGGACTATCCGGATGCCGAGGTCCTCCTCGAGGCACCCACGGCGGGGCCGAACCAGCCGACGTTCTACGTCGCGCACCTCACGCCTGACGAGGCGACACGGCTCGCGGCACGCTTGAGCGCGCCGGAGATGGCCGCCGCGAGCGTCCCGGGTGCGCCGCTCGAGTTCGTGCTCACCTCGCTGAGCGAGCAGGGCACGGACTCGCTCACGGGGACGTTCGGTGGTGTGACGGGCTGACGCGGGGCTAGGCCGTCGAGCGATCCGCGAGCGGAGGGGAAGGCCGCGGGGGTCGTGGGGTGATGCGGGGGTCGTGGGTGTGCGCGGGTGTGCGCGGGGTGCGCGGGGTGCTGCGGGGGCGCGGGTGCGGGGTGCCCGGGGGTCTGTGCGCGGGTGCGGGGGTGCGGCGGTGCGCGGGTGCGCGGGCGCGCTGAGTGGTGCAGGGCGGGGGCCTCGCAGAATCGCGCGAGGTTCGCAGTTTTAGGGCTGGGTTCTCCGAGAATGGGCTCATTCTGCGAGGAACACGACCGCGGAGCCGAGGGCGAGCGCGGGTCGGTGAGCGGAGTGCAGCGAGCGGCGCGGGGCGCGGGTACGCGCTGAGTGGGGGGGCGGGCGATCTCGCAGAATCGCACGAAACTCGCAGTTTTGAGGCCGGGTTCTCCGAGAATCGAGCGATTCTGCGAGGAACGCGCACGCCGCCCGGCTCCTACGGCCCGCCGGGCGGGCACCGCAGCCGGAGCGGCCACCGTCCACCGTCCACCGTCCACCGTCCGCCGGCCATCGGCCCCCGCCCTACGCCGTCTTCGCGATCCTCACCCGGATGTCCTTCATCAGCGGCTGGTCGCTCTGGCGGCTGTAGTCGTCGGGACCCAGCAGCACGTTCAGTTCGGGGAAGTAGCCCGCGGCGCTGCCGCGCGGGGTGTCGTACTCCAGCGCGCGGAACCCGGTGACGCTGCGCACGGAGCCGTCGCGCGAGGTCGCGACGATGTCGACCAGATCGCCCTCGGCGATGCCCCGGTCCTTCATGTCGCGGCGGTGCATGAACACCAGTTCGCGGATGTTGCGGACGCCGCGGTACCGATCGTCGGCCGAGTAGATCGTCGTGTTCCACTGATCGTGCGAGCGCATGGTCTGCAGCACCAGCACGTCGGCCTCTTCGGGGATGACGTTCGGCAGCTCGGCATCCGAGAACTCCGCCTTGCCCGAGGGCGTCTGGAAGTCGCGCTCGCGCGCGGGCTGGGGGATCCGGAAGCCGTACTGCTGGCGCACGAGCTCGTTGAAGCCCTCGAACCCGGGCAGCACCTTCGCCATGGTGTCGCGGATGCGGTCGTAGTCGCCCACGTACCACTCCCACGGCGTCGCGGAGTCCGGCATGGTGGCCCGGGCGATGCGCGCGATGATCTCGGGCTCGCTCAGCAGGTGCGGGGACGCGGGCTTGCGCGAGCCGAGCGAGAGCATGACCGAGCTCATGGCGTCCTCCGTCGAGATCGACTGGGGGCCCGACTCCTGCACGTCGCGCTCGGTACGACCGAGGCAGGGGAGGATCAGTGCTTGCTTGCCGTGGGTGAGGTGGCTGCGGTTGAGCTTCGTGCTGACGTGGACGGTCAGCTCGCACCGGCCCATGCCTTCGGCGGTCAGCTTCGTGTCGGGAGCGGCCCGGACGAAGTTGCCGCCCATGCCGATGAACACCTTGAGGTCGCCCCGGTGGAGCGCCGCCACCGTGTGCACGGTGTCGAGCCCGGGTTCGCGCGGCGAGGTGATGCCGCACACCTCGTCGAGCTTCGCGAGCCACTTCTCGGTGGGCTTGTGGTTGATGCCGCACGTGCGGTTGCCCTGCACATTGCTGTGACCGCGCACGGGCGACGGGCCGGTGCCCGTGCGGCCGACGTTGCCTCGCAGCAGCAGCAGGTTGACGATCTCGCGCACGGTGTCCACGCCGTGCTGGTGCTGGCTGACGCCGAGGCACCAGCTGATGACGGTCCGGTCGGCGCTCAGGTACACGTCGGCGGCGCCGCGGATCTCGGCCTCGGTCAGCCCCGCCTGTTCGACGAGCCTGTCCCACGGCGTCGCCTCGACCAGGGCGCGGTACTCGTCGAGCCCGGTCGTGTACTCGTCGAGGAAAGCCTGGTCGAGGGCCGTCGGGTCGGTCTCGGACGCCTCGAACACGACCTTCGCCATGCCGCGCACGAGGGCGAGGTCGCCGCCCGGTCGCACCTGGAGGTTCATCGTGCTGGTGGGCGTGGAGTGGAAGGTCGCCATGTCGACGATCTCGTGCGGCACGATCGTGCGGGTGCCGGCGACCTCGCGCAGCGTGTTGACGTGCACGACCTGCGCACCCCGGTCGATCGCCTCGGCGAGACTCGTCAGCATGCGCGGGGCGTTCGAGGCCGCGTTCACCCCGAGCACGAAGAGCGCGTCGCAGGTCTCCCAGTCCTCGAGGTCGGCGGTGCCCTTGGGGGTGGCGAGGGATGCCGTGAGCCCGCGCCCCGAACCCTCGTGGCACATGTTCGAGCAGTCGGGGAGGTTGTTCGTCCCCAGCTCCCGCGCGAAGAGCTGGTAGAGGAAGGACGCCTCGTTGCTCAGGCGGCCGGAGGTGTAGAACGCCGCCTGATCGGGGGATTCGAGAGCGGTGATCTGGTCGGCGATGAGGCGGAACGCGTCGTTCCAGGAGATCGGGACGTAGTGGTCGCTGGCGGCGTCGTAGACCATCGGGCCCACGAGGCGCCCCGCGTCCTCGAGCGCGAAGTCGGTCCACTCCGACAGCTCGGACACCGAGTGCTCGGCGAAGAACTCTTTACCGACGCGCTTGTGCGTCATCTCCCACGTGACGTGCTTGATGCCGTTCTCGCAGATGTCGAGGGCGACACCCTTGTCGTCGGGCCACGCGCAGCCGGGGCAGTCGAAACCGCTCTTCGGGTGGTTCATCGTGAACATCGCGCGGGTGCCCGCGACGGGCTGTCGTTGCTCGAGAAGGACCTTGCCGACCGCCAGGGCGGCACCCCAACCGGCGGCGGGGTGCTCGTACTCGCCGGTGCTCGCCCAGTCGCCGGTCACGGCCGGGCCGAGGCCTCCTTGACGCGGCTTCTCGGTCATCAGCCCGAACGATTCACCCATGTTCACCCTCCGTGGATTTCGGTGCCGGGTCGGTGGCATCCACACGTCCCGCGCTCTTCGTCAGCGTACGCTCGACGCCCCCGCGACGGAGGGGGTTGTGGCCTCTTCGGTGGAGGGGACCTCGATCCGGTCGGCGCGGGAGTAGAGGTTCATGCTGCCCCCGCGCACGAAGGCGGCCAGCGTGAGACCGGCGCGTTCGGCCAGCTCGATGGCGAGCGACGACGGCGCCGAGACCGCCGACAGAACGGGGATGCCGGCCATCACGGCCTTCTGCACGAGCTCGAAACTCACCCGTCCGGACACCTGCAGCACCGTGCCGCGCAGCGGCAGTCGATCGTTGAGCAGCGCCCACCCGACGACCTTGTCGACCGCGTTGTGGCGCCCGACGTCTTCGCGCACGACGAGCATCTCGCCCGACGCGACGTCGAAAAGGGCCGCGCCGTGGAGCCCGCCGGTCTTGTCGAAGACCTTCTGGCCCTCGCGCAGGCGGTCGGGGAAGGCCACGACATCCCGTGCCTCCACGCGCACTTCGTCGACCGACACGTCGTAGGTCGACACCTTCTCCACCGCCTCGATCGAGGCCGTCCCGCACACACCGCACGAGCTCGTCGTGTAGAACGATCGCGCGATGTCGGGGGAGGGGAGCGCGACCCCGGGGGCCAGCGTCAGGTCGAGCACGTTGTAGGTGTTGCCGTCGGCGCCACCGGTGCCCGGCCCACCGCAGTGGATCGCGCGGGCGAACTGGTCTCCGCGGCTGAGGACGCCCTCCGACACGAGGAAGCCGGCGGCGAGCTCGACGTCGTGTCCGGGGGTGCGCATCGTCACGGCCAACGGCGAGCCCGCGACGCGGATCTCGAGCGGTTCCTCGACGGCGACGGCATCCGGTCTCTGACGATTCACCCCGTCGAGGGTGATGCGGGTGACCCGGCGGGAGGCGGTGAGCCGACCCACGTCAGAACCGTGCCGGAGAGGGGAGGGGGGACATGCGTCGAGCGTACGCCCCCGGCTGCGGGGGCGGGCCGCGATCCGCCGGCGGAGGGCCGTCGGCGGCGGGGTGGCGTGTTCGTGGGGCGGGGGCTGGGTGGCGAGGGGAGGAGATTCGGGGACGGGAGGACCGCTCGGGGCGGTGGCATCCTCCCGTCCCCGAATCCCCTCCCGTCAGCCCCCAGCCCACCACCCCGGCCCCCACCACCCCGGCCCCCACCACCCCGGCCCCCACCACCCCGGCCCCCACCACCCCGGCCCGCCCGCAGTCTCGCCACCTCGACCGGGACCCCCGACCGCGACCCTCGACCGCGACCCCCTGGGAGCGCGTCCATCCGCGGAATTCCCGGCGGATCCGGTATCTGCATTCGCTCGCATGCAGATTTCGCGAGATTTTTCCATCCCCGGTGTGACGTTTCCCGCGCTCGGTACGTCTTATCCACGTAGGCCAAAGCGCCCACCCCGGTTCCGCCGGGAAGAACACGTGAAAGGCACCGACATGGCTACCGACGCCCCCACCACCCCCGCCGCGCAGAACGTCCCCCAGGCGGCATCGCGCGTGAACCGTCCCCTGAACGCTCGCGGTACGGACATCCCCACCGAGGGCAAGACCACGATCGCCGAGGGCGTCGTCGCGAAGGTCGCCGGGATCGCGGCCCGCGAGGTCGCCGGCGTGTACGCCCTGGGCGGCGGCGGAGCCCGCGCGCTCGGTGCGATCCGCGACGCGATCAACGCCACCGACCTGACGCAGGGCGTCAAGGTGGAGGTCGGCGAGACCCAGGCCGCCGCCGACATCACGATCGTCGTGGAGTACGGCGCCCCTATCCAGGAGGTCGCCGACCAGGTCCGCGGTCGTGTGGCCGGCGCCATCAACCGCCTCGTCGGTCTCGAGGTCGTCGAGGTCAACGTCGACGTGAACGACGTCCACATCCCGGGCGACGACAACCACGACGACGACAGCAACGAAAAGCGCGTCCAGTGAGCGCCACCACGAAGGGCGCGCTCGTCGGGCTCGTCCTCGCCCTCAGCGCCCTGATCTTCGGCTTCTGGGGATTCATCCTCGTGGCCCTGTTCATGGCCATCGGAATCGTCGTCGCGCGCATCACGGCGGGCGAGATCGATTTCGGCAACATCGTCAACGCCTTCAAGGGTCGGAGCACATCGTGACCACCGTCACCGCTTCCCCCGGGGTCGGCAGCCGCACCACGGTTGTCGGCCCCGGCCTCCCCGCGGGCCGCGTGAACGTCGCCGATCGTGTTCTGCAGAAGACGGCGGAGCGTGCCGCGGCCGACATCATCGGGGTGGATGCCAAGACCGTGCGCGTCGAGATCGTCTCGTCCCGCGACACCGCCGTGGTGCGGGTCACCACGCCGTTCCCGGTACCGCGCCTCGACGACACCGCCGCGGTCGGCGCCGCCATCCCCGTCCTCGAGGCGGCCCGCACCGCGCAGGCCGCGTTGCGGTCGCGACTGACGCACCTGTTCGGTCGCGACGTCTCCCGGGTCGACCTGACCATCTCGGGCGCCACCGTCCCCCAGCGAAAGCGAGTGCTGTGATGACCGATTCCGTGCTCCGCACCGTCGTACGCCGCGAGACGCACTCGCCGCGCACCGCCGCGATGCTCGTCGTGGTCGTGCTGGCCCTGCTCGTCCTCGCGTACGCCGTGGTCGAGATCGTCCTCGCCCTGCTCGGGCAGCAGCCGCTGCTCGTCTCCCCGGGAGCCGCGCTCAACGCCGTCGTCGCGGCTCCGACCGCTCTCCAGCCGGTCGCCTTCATCGTCGGCGGCATCGTCCTCGCGCTCGTCGGTCTGATCGTGCTCGTGATCGCCCTCAAGCCCGGACGCCTGTCCCGCCACGAGATGGCCTGGGGCGAGCGGGCCGTCGTCGTCGACAACGGCGTCGTGGCCTCCGCTCTCGCCCAGCACCTCAGCAACGAGTCCGGCATCGCGCGTGACGACATCGTCGTCGGCGTCGCCCACCGCACCGTCGACGTCACGGTGCGCCCCCCTGTCGGCATCCCGGTCGACGAGGCGCAGCTGCGCCGCATCGTCGACGAGGAGATCTCCACCTACAAGCTCTCGCCCGCCGTGCGCACCCAGGTGCGCGTGCAGCGCCCCGACACCCAGGAGTCCCGATGAACGCCACGCGCCGCGGTCTGAACCGCTTCGTCCTCTTCCTCGTCGGCGTGGTGCTGCTGGCGGCCGGTGCTCTCGCGCTCGCCGTGGCTCTCGTGCCGGGCGGCACCGACACCTGGACGACCGTCATGGGCGGATTCCAGGGCTGGCTCGAGTCGCTCGGGCGTGATTCCGCGGGGTGGGGTGCCGTCGCCGCCCTCGTCGTGGTGGCGCTCCTTCTCGTCGTGATCGCGTCCGCCGCGGTTCGCGGTCGCCGTCAGGCTCCCCTGCAGTCCACAGGCAGCGACAGCGCCGAAGGACGCATCACCGTCACCGACGGCTTCGCCGCCGAAGCGCTGAAGAACGCGCTGGCCGACCGCGACGAAATCCTGTCCTCGCGCATCAGCGCCGGCGAGATCCAGCGCGAGTCGGTTCTCCACGTCGCGGTGACTCCGCGACAGAACACCTCTCCGCGCCAGGTCGCCGAGTACATCGACACGCTCGTGACCAACCTCGCCGCCCTCACCGGGCAGAACCTGCGCGCCTACATCTCCATCCACTCGGGACTGCGCGCCAAGCTCGCGCGCGACAACACCCGCGTGCACTGACCCCGAGGAGCCGTCATGACCAGCATCGACACCCCCACTCTCGACGCGGCGGCGGAACTCGCGGCCGCGGCCGCCGGGACCGTCGACGGGGTTCACGCCCTCGGCAGCCTGCTGGGGCGGGCTTCGGATGCCGTACGCGAACGCGTCGGCCTCGCGAGCACCGCTCCCGGGGTCAAGATCGACACCGACCGCGCCGATTCGGTGACCGCGACCATCTCCCTCGTCGTGGACTACCCGCACAAGCTCCACGACGTCTCGAGCGCGGTGCGCTCGGCGGTCAAGACGGCACTCGAGCCCCTCGGCCGCGGCACGATCGATGTGGATGTCGTGGTCACGGGCGTCTTCGGCCCCTTCGACCGTGACATCGTCGACGAGGCGGAGGAGAGGGCGGATGCCGCCGCCGACCGCGCTCGCGAGGTCGCCGGTGCCGTGAAGGAGAGGACGGATGCCGCCTCTGCCGCGGTGCGCGAGAAGGCCGACGCGGTGTCGACGACCGTTCGAGAGAGGGCGGACGCCGCCTCGACCGCCGTGCGCGAGCAGGCCGATGCGGCTTCGGCGGTCATCCGGGAGAAGGCCGACGCCGCCGCCCGGGCTCTCGGGGACGCCAAGGATGCCGCGGCGGATCTCGCGGCCGGCACGGCGGCCGCGGCGGGCGAGCTCGCCCGCGAGAACACCGAGGCCGCCCGCCGGGAGCAGGCGGAGGCCGACATCGCCGCCGCAGACCGCGTGACCGACGGCCTCGAGCCGACGGATGTGGGCTCGGCCCCGGGCGCTCCCTCCGCCGACGCGGCACCGACCACGAGTGGCGACCGCGCCGACGTGCGCGACGTCGTCGCCGAGGCGCTCGAAGACGCCGCGGTCGACATCGCGATCGCGGCCGACGAGGTGCGCGCCGACGAGCAGACCCCGGCCGTCGACGAGGTGCAGTCGATCGTCGAGGACGAGCGGCCGCGCCCCTGACGGCGAGCGGCCCGCGGAGGCCGGTGACAGTAGCAGGGCCCCGCTCCGGCGGGGCCTTTGCCGTCTCCTGCTCCGGGGCCCCGTGCGCTGCGTGTGCACGACTCCGGACAATTTGCGCGAGCGCGGCCGCCGGCTCCGGAAAGACGGGGGCTGCGCTGCCTCGCCGATCGGTTTCTCAGGAGTTGTGCACAGCCGCGGGCGTGGGACCGTCGACCGGGCTCATCGCCCGTCGAGGGCGCGCAGGTACCGCCGCGTCATCCCGGCCTGGACGAGCCGGCCGAGCGGAGCGGCGACGCGGGTGAACCAGCGCCCCGGCCGCGAGAACGCGGCGATCTCGAACACCACCTCGCCCGAGGGCCGCAGCGTCACGGTGAAACGTTCCTCGCCGCGCTCGGGGTGGCCGGGCAGCGTGCCGTATGCGAACCCCGCCGTCGTCGCGGTGCGCTCGGCCCACACGATGAGGCAGGGGATCCGGAAGCTTAGGATGCCGAGCCCCAACCTCATCGTCACGCGGTCGCCCTCGCGCAGCGGCACGTGGGGCATCTCGACTCGTGCCCCGGATCGGCGCTGCGCCTCGCCCGCAAGGAGGGCCTCGGCGGCACGTGCGAACGCCTCGGCGCCGCGACCGATCACGCGGCGCGCCCGCACGTGGTGATAGCCCGGCGGCATCTCTCCCGCGGTCGCGCCGACCTCGTCGTAGGTCAGGTCGTCCATGGGGGCCACGGTAGCCGGGCGGCGGCGTGCGGGGGCGGGGTTGCGAGAGGGGGCGGGGGTGGTCGCGCGCAGACGCGGGCTCCGCCGATGTCGGAGGCGGCTGCGAGGATGGCCGCATGATCGAGTTCCGCGAAGCGCGCCCCGGAGACGTCGACGCGATGGTCGAGGTGCAGAACGCGATCCACCGTGCGGGGCTCCGGCCGTCGCCGGTCGACGCGGCCCTGATCGAGGAACGCTACTTCGACGTCGAGCACACGATCTCCTGCACGGTCGCCGACCGGGGCGGCGTGGTGGTGGGCTTCCAGTCGCTCAAACGGGCGTGGCCGGGCAATCCGTACGGGGTCGAAGAGGGCTGGGGCATCATCGGCACCCACATCCATCCCGAGCTGGGTCGCAGCGGGATCGGCCGCAGCCTGTTCGCCCGTTCCCTCGCCGCCGCCGTCGCCGCGGGGCTGCGCCATATCGACGCGACCATCGGCGCCGACAACGCGCCGGGACTCGCGTATTACGCGGCCATGGGATTCGTGCCGTATCGCGACGGCGACGGAGCGATCCCGCACCGCCTCGACCTCTGACCCCGGCCTACGCTGAGACCATGCCCCTCCTCGCCGGATCGATCGCGTGATCGACGTCGCCGACCACCTCGCGGCGGTCCTCGGGGCCGTGCGACCTCTCGAACCCGAGCAGCGCGACGTCGCGAAGGCGCGCGGCCGGGTGCTGCGGCATCCTGTTCTCGCCCGAGTCGACGTGCCGGGGTTCGACAGCTCCGCGATGGACGGGTTCGCGGTGCGCGAGGTCGACGGCCCGACCACACTCCGCGTCATCGCCGACCTGCCCGCAGGGACGGCGGAGGATCCCCGGATGGATGCCGGCGACGCCGCCCGCATCATGACGGGCGCGCCCGTGCCGACAGACGCCACCGCGGTCGTGCCCTTCGAGGACACCGCGCGGGGACTCGCCGGCGGTCTCGCCGACGTCACGGTCGTCACCGCTCCGCGCGGACCGGGGGCCCACATCCGCCGCCGCGGTTCGGATATCCGGGAAGGGGAGCTCGTCGTCGCCGAGGGCGTCCGGCTGACCGCCGCGCGCCTCGGTGCCATCGCGGCGGCCGGCGTCGGGACGGTCTCGGTGTCGCGTGCGCCGCGCGTGGCCGTAGTCTCGACGGGCTCGGAGCTGCGGCCCGCCGGCGAACCGCTCCGTCGCGGGCAGATCCCCGAGTCCAACAGCGTGCTCCTCGCCGGTCTCGCGGAGGAGTCCGGAGCCGAGATCGTGCTGCGCACGAGCGTGGGTGACGAGGGCGACGGGCCGCGCGCCGCCATCGCCGCCGCCGAAGCCGCCGGAGCCGACATCGTCGTGTTCTCCGGCGGGGTGAGCGCGGGGGCGTACGAGGTGGTCAAGAACACCCTGGGCGACCTCATGCGCTTCGATCGTGTGCGCATGCAGCCGGGTAAGCCGCAGGGTTTCGGCTGGACCGGCTCGGGCACCCTGCTGTTCGGTCTTCCCGGTAACCCCGTGAGCGCCGCGGTCTCGTTCGAGCTGTTCGTGCGACCGGCCCTCCGCGCTCTCGAGGGCGACGCCCAGCTCGGCCGCGAGACGGTGCGCGTCGCGCTCGCCGCCGGCCGTCGGGCACGGCCCGAGCGTGTGCAGTACGTGCCGGTGCGCCTCGACCGCTCCGACCCCGCCCGCTGGACGGCCTCGCCGACCGCGCACGGAACCCGGGGCCTCGGCGACGCCGACGGCCTCGCGGTCATCCCGCCGAGCGAGCGCGATCTCGAGATCGGCGACCTCGTGACGGTGACCCGGTGGTGACGGGCCCCGCGGCGACGGGCCCGGTGGTCACGGACCCCGCGGTGACCGGCTCCGCGGCGGCGGACCCGGCGGCGACGGTCGACGCGATCCTGCTGGCCGGGGGCCGCGCGTCGCGCGTCGACGGGGCCGCCAAGCCCCTCTTCGAGGTGAACGGCCGCACGCTGTTGCGTGCCGGCGTCGACGCGGTCCGTTCCGGTGGCGCGGCGAGGATCGTGGTCGTCGGCCCGAGGCTCGACGACGCCCTCGCGGTCACCTGGGCGCGCGAGGATCCGCCCTTCGGCGGTCCGGTCGCGGCCCTCATCGCGGCCCTCCCGCACGTGGAGGCCGACGAGGTTCTCGTCCTCGCCTGCGACCTGCCGACGGCGGGTCCGGCGGTGGCCGCTCTGCCCGATCCGCTCCCGACGGGTGTCGACGGAGCGTGCCTCGACGACGGCCGGCGTCAGTGGCTCATCGGCCGGTACCGGACCGCGGCGTTGCGGGCGGCGGCATCCGGTCTGCCCGACCGGGGACGGGATGCCGCGATGCGCGCGTTGCTCGGCGGGCTCCACATCGAGGCGGTCGTCGTCGACCCTTCCCTGACACGCGACGTCGACACGTGGGACGATCTTCGAGCAGCCCGAGGAGGAGCCATGACCGAATCCCGCACCCTGCCGCCCGAGGCCCTGAACGAGTGGAGCGCCGCTCTCGCGGAGCGCTTCGGCCTGACCGAGGGAGACATCCCGATCCCCCTGATCCTCGACCTCGCTCGCGACGTCGCGAACGGCGTGGCCCGCCCGGCGGCTCCGCTGAGCGCATTCGTCGCGGGGCTCGTCGCGGGTCGCGCCGGCGGCTCGCCCGCCGACACCGCGTCCGCGGTCGCGGCGGTGGTCGAGATGGCCCGCGGGTGGGAGAACCGCTCGGCTTGACGAGAGACTCGAGCATCGCGACAGGACTCGTCGACCGGTCTGCCGTGCTCGGGTGTCAGGGGATGCTCGTGAAGCCACGTCGCGAAGGCGTTCCGCGGCGTCCCGGTCGCGCGTCATCGATCGGTACCAGCCGCGCGACCGGGACGCCGCGGCGGGCGATCGTCACCTCGACCCCCGACTCGGCCTCGGCGATGAGCTTCGACAGATTGTTCCGCGCGTCGAGGACGTTGTCGATCATGCAGGCAACCTCGCCAGGAAGGCGGCGAGATCGAGGCGGGCGCGTCCGGCTTTCACCTCACAGCCGGAGGTGAGTTCGCCCGCACCGGCCGAGACTCGCGGGCGCGTCGGATCCTCCGTTGCGTCACCCCGGAGAGTCGCCCCCGTCGTCTTCGGGCGATCGCTCGCGCACCAGCGGACCGAAGTACTTCGCGACCTCCGGTTCCACGAACGGATCGCGCATGAGCTCCACGACGGGCCGGTACCAGTGGGCGACGCAGAACGAATTGAGACGACCGAGCGCCACGAGGTCGTCGACCGTGAGCCCCTCCCCGTCGATCAGCCGGCGGAGTGCGTCCGCCGCGCGCGAGAAGTGCAGCATCGCGCGCGCGTTGTGTGCGCGCTCGCGTGACGGCTCCGTCCATGACCGCAGCGGTTCGCCGTGCCGCTGGTTCGGCGACCACGTGTACATCTTCCCGGCGTCGCTGTCCCCCATCCGGGCAGCCTAGCCAGGGGCGTCGCGGTCAGCGACCCCCGTACTCCCCGGGGGGCCTCGCCCGTCGACACCGAGTCCGCGGTCGCGGCGGTGGTCGAGATGGCCCGCGGGTGGGAGAGCCGCTGAGTCGCTAGCCTCGCCCGATCACGTCGACCGCGAGGCCTCCGGATGCCGTCTGCAGCCGCGCGTCGTTCGTCCAGAACGCCGTGCATCCCGCCTGGCGTGCGATCCCGAGATGAAGAGCGTCCGCTGTACGCAGACCCCGATACCGGGCACGCAGCAGCGCCGCGTCGAGGTAGGCATCCGGTTGCACCGGGAGCAGCTCGAACGCGTCGAAGGCGGTCCACATGCGCAGCTGTGCATCGGCATCGGCATCTCGCATCGGCCCGACGAGCGATTCGAGGACAGCCAGCGGGCTGGTCGCAATCGGTTCCTCCGCTTCGGCGAGGGCTGAGCGCGCACGCTCGCCGATGCGGTCGTCGCGCTCGACGGCGTAGATCACCAGGCAACTGTCGATGTAGATCACGCCCCGGAGGCTCGGTTCTCCGCGACGATCGCCTCGATCTCGTCGATCGGTCGGGCTTGCTCGGGCGTCAGAGGATGTTCCTGAAGCCACTTCGCGAAGGCGTTTCGCGGACGCGGCGGTACGTCATCGATCGGTACCAGCCGCGCGACCGGGACGCCGCGTCGCGCGATCGTCACCTCGGCGCCCGACTCGGCATCGGCGATGAGCTTCGAGAGGTTGTTCCGCGCTTCGAGGACGTTGTACATCATGCCGGCAACCTAGCCAGGCAGCTGGCTAGATCGAGGTGTGCAGGTGCCGATTTCACCTCTCGGCCGCAGGAAGCTCGTCCATGGCGCGCCTCACCGGCCCACGTACTCGCCGCGGGGACGCAGACGCATCGGCCGTTCCGCGTACTCGGCGCGGATGTGCGCGATCCAGCCCGCGAGGCGTCCCAGGACGAAGATCGTGCTCGCGGCGTCGTCGGGGAGACGTGCTCCGGATGCCAGTGCCGCCAGCGCGAGATCCACGTTGGGCCGCAGGCGCGTGCGGTCGGCGACGACGTCGTCGAGGCGGCGCACGGCATCCATCGTCGCCTCTCCGTCGGGAAGGCGCGCGACGAACGAGAACAGGGCGTCCGCTCGGTCGTCGATCCCGGGATACAGCGGGTGCCCGAAGCCGGGGATGCCGTTGCCGTCCTGCAGCGCCTCGGTCAACGCCCGCTCGGGGTCGAGGCCCCGCCGCACGCGCGCGAACAGGCGCGCCGTGCGCGCCGCCGCCGAGATGTGCAGCGGGGAGTCCGCGGCGCCGAGGGCCGCGCTCACCGCGGCGTACCCGTCGGCACGCGCCGACGCCGCCACGCGCGCGGCGAAGGTCGACACCGCCAGATCGTGATCGATGAGCAGGATCAGGGCCGCGTTGACGGCGGCGACCGTGGCGTCGTCGGGCGGCCTTCTCCACACGGTCACGAGAGAGCGGGCGGGATCGGGGTGCGGGTCGCCGCCGAGGGCGACGGGCAGGCCCGTGAGCAGGGTCCAGCCGATGCGGTGGAGCGTGCCCGGGGAGGCATCGTGACGCAGGGGATCGTCGGCGGCGAAGCCGGTGAGCGCCGCGCGGAGCCGGTCCATGGCGCCCGCGAGCGGGGGGAGCGCCGCCACCATCTCGCGTGCGCTGCCGATCGCGGGGTCGGGGGCGTCGACGCGCTCGGACTCCCAGATCCCCGCCACGATCTCGGCGAACGGGCGGTCGGTGAGATCGCGGGCCCGGCGTCCGCGGTACAGCAGCTCGCCGTCCTCGATGTCGGCGATGTCGGTGTGCACGACGGCGAGCGGCATCCCGGTGGTCGGGTGGTCGACCGCGGGCGCGGTGCGACGGCGCGCCCCGGCGAACGCTTCGACCTCGAGCGCATCGAACGTCGACCCGTGCGTGTCGCGGTCGCGGCGGAGCAGTCCGCGCGAGACGTAGGCGTACACCGTCTGCGGCTTCACGCCGAGGCGGGCGGCGACCTGGGCGGCCGTGAGGCGGGGGAGCGGGGATGCCATATTGATCCGATCAACGTTGACGCTGTCGCCGTCATGTTCGCACACTGGGCGCATGAACGACCTGATCGATGTCCCCCGGGGACTGAACGGCGTCGTCGTCGCCGAGACCGCCATCAGCGACGTCGACGGCGAAGCCGGCGTCTACCACTACCGCGGCCACTCGGCCACCGAGCTGGCCCGCACGCGCTCGTTCGAGGACGTCTGGCACCTGCTCGTCGTGGGCGCGCTCCCCGACCCCGATGCCGCGGACGTCTTCGCCGCGCGCATCGCGGCCACCCGGACGGACCCCCGGATGCCGGATCTCCTCGCCGCGGTGGCGGCACGCACCGACCAGCCGCTCGCGCGGCTCCGCGCGGTGTGAACGCTCGCGGCATCCGTTCGCCGTTCGTCCACCCTCTACGACCTCGGCGAGGAGGAGCGGCTCGACGAGGCGATCGCCTTCGCCGCGATGGCGCCCGCCGCTCTCGCCGGCGGAGGGTCGGGCAGCGGGAGAGGCGTGGTCGCCGAGTACCTCGAGCGGGTCACCGGCGTCGCCCCCGATCCCGCGCACGAGCGCGCGCTGTCGGCGTACCTCATCGCGGCGATGGACCACGGTTTCAACGCCTCGACCTTCACGGCCCGGGTCATCGCGTCGACGGGGGCCGACATGGCATCCTGTCTCACCGGCGCCGTCGGCGCCCTGTCGGGACCGCTGCACGGGGGAGCCCCGGCGCGGGCGCTCGAGAGCCTCGATCGCGCGGGAGCCGACCCGGCGAGCTGGATCGCCGGAGAACTCGCCGCGGGACGCCGACTGATGGGGTTCGGGCACGCGGTCTACCGGACGGCCGATCCGCGATCCGAGCTGCTGCGCGAGATCGCGCGGGGCCTGGGTGGAGAGCGCGTCGCGCAGGCGCTGGCATTCCAGGAGGAAGCGGAGCGGCAGTTGGCCGAGTACCGTCCCGAGCGTCCCCTGCACGCGAACGTCGAGTTCTTCGCGGCCGTCGTCATGGAGCACTGCGGAATCCCGCGCGAGCTGTTCACCCCCACCTTCACGCTCGCGCGCACGATCGGGTGGACGGCGCACGTGCGCGAGCAGGCGCGCGACACGAAGATCATCCGGCCGTCGGCACGGTACGTGGGGCCCTCTCTCGGGGCGCGGACGGGCCTCTGAGCCGACTCATCGCGTTCTCTGGTCGAACTCCTCAGTGCCCGTTGCGCGACGGGGCCGAACCGTTCCCGGATCCTTCACCTCGGGGTGGGACCGTCACGTCCGGCGCGCCGTCCCGGCGTCGCCGGCCCTTCGACCCCCACCCCTGAGGACGACCGTGAACTCCCGCCCCCGCCGCGCGCCATCCGCGCGCCTGCTCTCCGCCGCTCTCGTCGCCGCCGCGACCCTCGGCACCCTCGGCTTCGGCGCCACCGCCGCGCAGGCCGCCACCGACCCCACGCTGCAGCCCGCGCTCACCGCGCAGGATCACGCGATCACCGACGTCCCCGGCCTCGTGAACGGGCGCGAGCTCGGCTCGTTCACGGGCGCCGGAGGACAGTCCGTGAACACCTCGCGACTGCTGCGGACCGAGTCGCTCGACAAGCTCACCGCCGGCGGTGCGCAGACCCTGGCCGACAAGTACCACGTCGACCTCGTGATCGACCTCCGCACCCCCGCCCAGGTGGCCGCCAAGCCCGACGTCGCGATCCCCGGGGCGCAGAGCGTGAACATCTCGATGTTCGGCAGCGACGGCAACTACAGCGACGACACCGCGATGTACCACGACCTCGTCGACAAGGGATACGAGAGCCCGTCGTCGCGCGGCGTCATGATCGACGCGTACGCGCAGATCCTCGAGCTGCTCGCCACGCACACCTCGGGCTCCGTCCTCATCCACTGCTCGCACGGCATGGACCGCACCGGCACGGTGATGGACCTGCTGTACCGCATCCTCGGCGTCGGCAGCTCCGACATCCTCCACGACTACCTGCTGTCGAACACGCAGCTCGGGGTCACCTGGGCGACGCCCGACCTCCTGCAGGGCACCTTCGAGGCCGACATCGCCAAGAAGTACGGCGCGCTCGACACCTACATCGCGAAGACCGTCGGCGTGACCACCGACGAGGCGGCCGCCCTCCGCACGCGCTTCCTCATCTCGAACGACGCCACCGCCTCGGCGATCCGCGTCGGCGGAGTCGACGTGCCCCTCGACGCGGCGGCCGGCGCCGGGGGTGCGACCGTGACGGCGCCGATCGCCGCGCTCGCGGCATCCGACGTCCAGGTGACGACCTCGAGCACCGCCGCCACCTCGGCGGTCACCGTCTCGGGACAGACCGCCACGGTCACCGTCACCGCGCAGGACGGCACGACGACGAAGACCTACACCGTCTCGGTGGCCGCCCCGGCGATCACCCTCGCCGCGGGGACGGCCCTCGTGGCCGGCTCGACCGTGCACCTCACCGGTGCGGGATTCACCGCCGGGGCGTCGTACGACGTGGTCGTGCACTCGACCCCGACGGTCATCGGCCGGGTGACGGCCGCGGCAGACGGCTCGGTTGCGGCCGACGTCACCCTGCCCGCCTCGCTCGCCACCGGTGCGCACACGCTGTTCCTTGCCGACGCGCAGGGCGACGCGGTCAGCGCGGCGCTGCCCATCACCGTCAGCGCCGCGACGACCGGCGCGAGTGCGGCCGCGGGTCCCTCGGTCGCGACCGGCGGGACGCTGCTCACGCCGCCCGCTCCCTGGCCCGGGATCGCGCTGGGAGCGCTCGGGGTGATGCTGCTCGCGGCGGTGGTCGTCCTGCGCGTCGCCCGGGCGCGTCGGGCGCGCTGAATGAGGACCCTACGGCGGTGGCGGCGGGGGGACATCCTCGCCGCCACCGCGGTGGTCGTGGCGCTGGGGCTGATCGCCGGGGGATTCGTCCTGTCGCAGACGCCCGGGATGCCGTCGGTCGAGGCCGAGGTCGCCACCGCGCCGCACGACCTGGCGGGAAACCCCGTGCAGATCGACGGGCCGACGCCCGCGCCGAGCGCGTCGGCCACGCCGGACGGCGTCGGTCGCGTCTCGGCGCCGTCCGTGGGACTCGACGTGCCCCTCGGCGCGGTGAACGTGGTGGACGACGTGCTGGAACCGCCCGGATTCACGTCGGCGTACTGGGTGCGCAATCTCGGTGTCTCGCCGTCCGATGCGGCATCCGGGACCGTCTTCGTCGTGATGCACTCGCTGCGGGGCGGCGGCGTCGGACCGGGCAACGCGCTCATCGACGTGGACCGGGGGCGTGCGCGCATCGCGGTCGGCGCCGACATCACCGTCGCGGGGGTCGACTACCGCGTCGAGCGGACCGAGGCCCTCGACAAGACCGCCATCGGGGGCGACGCCGACGTGTGGGCGGACACCCCCGGCCGTCTCGTGGTGATCACGTGCCTGCAGCGACCGGACGGGAAGCCGTCGACGGAGAACATGGTGGTCGAGGCGTCGCGGGTGGCGTGAGGTGCGGGGGATCCTCGTGTGGGGTGGGGCGGGACGCGGCGGCACTCGGCGCTTTCACGGCCGCGGGGCGCTCAGCGTCGAGCGGTCGACATCGTCTTCTCGAAGCGGAACATGCGGTCGGGACCGCCGTCGTGCTCGCCACCGTGCTCTCCCCCGCGGTCGTCGCGGTGCGCGGGCCGGTGCCCCGGGTGGAAGAACTCGACGGCGTGGAAGCCGCAGCGGTTGATGTAGAAGTGGATGTTGCGCTGGTCGAAGTACGGGGTCTCGGTCTCCCACACCTCGGTGTCGGGGTAGCGGTCTTCGATGGCCTCCCACGCACGCGAGCCGATGCCGCCCCCGTGATGGCCGGCGTCGACGAAGAACAGCTCCAGGCTGCGGCGACCCTCGTCCACGGCACGGACTGCCGCGCCGCCGATGACCAGGCCGTCGCGGACGATCTGCAGCGCCTCCGTGCCCGGAGCATCGAGCTCCTCCTGCATCTCGTCGGCCTTCGGGATCGGCTGCTCGCCGGGTTGGAGTCCGGCATCGCGGACTCCCGCGGCGAAGGCGGTCTCCATGCGGGCGAGCCACGCGGGGCGGTCGGCGCTCGCGAGCGGGACGAGATCGATGCGCGGAGCGGGGGTCAGTGACGTCATGTCTCCCTTTCGTCTGTCGTGAGGCGGGTGCCCGAGCGGGCCCCCGGTCGGATGGTGCTCGACCGCCGTCAGGACAGTGCCGCCTGCGACAGTTCCCCGGCCAATCCGAGCAGGAGCAGGATCGTCACGAGGCCGGAGACCAGCAGGAGACCGGGATGCGCGAGACCGACGATGACACGGCGCGTCCTCGGCAGCTCGGCGAGCAATGAATCGGGGATGCGGTGACGAGAGGGGATGGCCGCCCACCCCCGCAGTCGCGCCAGGTAGCTCACACACCGCAGGATCAGTGCAGCCCAGAGGACGACCACGACGAAAGGAAGAATGAACGCCAAGATGTCCCCTGCCTCGTCCCAGGCGCCTTCCGGATCGGTTCCGGCATCGGCCGTGAGCTGCACAGCCACCGCCGCCCCGAGCACCACGGAGCCCATCCACAGCACGATCGCGCTCATGAGGCCGAGGAACCGCGAGAAGAAGTGCCCCAGGACCGATTCCTCGTACTCGAGGTGCGACCGTGGGGTCTGCGAGAGCACGAGGAGGGCCGCGAACAGCGCCGGTGCGGCCGCGATCAGGGAAACCAGGACGCGCACGGCGTGCGGGGCACGCGCCACATCCAGGACGATCAGGATGCTCGCCAGCGCGCCGAACCAGATCCACCCGGTGGCCGTCGGGTGGTTCGTCACGAACTCGGGATGAACGGGCTCGAGGCGGCGTCCCGACCGTTCGAGGAGCCGCTGACCGCGTACGCCGGGACCGGATGCCATCCGCTGCCTCCTTCACGTGCACGCCGGTGCACGTTCCGCCGCCAGCCACAGTACCTCGACGAGGGTGCGACGATCTTGCCGCAGGTACTCGCCGCCCCCGCGACCGGTTTCAGGCGGGATGTCGGAGCGGCGGTCGGCGTGAGGCGTGAAGTCGGGGTCGGCTCGAGGCGGAGGAGACGGCTACTCGAACACGACCGTCCACGACACCGCACGGGGCCACAGCGCGTAGCGCGGCAGGACGTCCGGACCGCACGCGCGCGAGCCGAGGCCGTGCTGAGCCGCGTCGAGGTAGAGCCAGAGGCCGCCCGACGGCGGGAGCTCGTGCGCGTGGGCGACGCCGGTGCGCTCTTGGGCGGTGTGGCGGTCGAGCTGGAAGCCCGGGAGGCCCGTCGAGCCCGAGGCGACCGCGCGTAGATGCAACGAGCCGAGGTCGAGGGCGCGAAGCCCCGGACGATGGCCGGTCTCCTGCGGGCGGCCGTAGGCGACGCCGAGGTCGTCGACCGTGGACGAGAAGCGGCCGACGTACGCGGCTTCGGCGCTGTCGGCGTACGACTCCGCGGGCCCGGTTCCGAACCACTCCACGCGCTCGTCGGCGAGGGCGCCCGGCAGCCCGAAGCGCGCACCGACGCGCGGCCATGTGCAGTCCCAGGGGCCGAACGGGCGGATGTCGGTGTGCAGGCGCAGCCCGTCGCCGTCGAGCCGCCACGCGAACGTCGTCTCGATGCCCTGCGCGCTGTGCGCGGCCATCGACCGCACGCGCTGGATCAGACCGTCGTCGGTGCGCTCGACCGACAGCACGCGGTGCTGGAGACGGTCGAGGCCGCGCTCGAGCCACCGCACCGATGATGCGGGTGTGCTCTCGTCACCGCGACCGTTCGTGAGTGCCGGGTCGGCGGTCTCGTACGAGCCCTGCCCGTCGAGCTGGTCGTTCTCGGTGGGCGCTCGCCAGAGTTCGGGGAGCGGTCCCGCGACCTCGAGGCCCCGCCACCGCACGAGCGCGCCGCGGCGATCGAACACCGCGTCGCCGAGGGCGTCGCCCCGCCAGCCGCCGGTCGCGGCGCGCGCCGGCCGGGGAGCGTCGGCGTGCAGCTGCGTCTGCGCGCGCGAGACGACATGGCCCGCTCCCGCCCAGGGAACGTCCTCGCGCATCTGGACCTCGAGGGTGAGCCAGCGTTCGGTCGTGGCATCCGGGAGTCCGTCGAGGGGGATCTCGACGACGCCCTCCGCGCCCGGGGCGAGCGTGGGCAGGTCGATCACGCCCGAGGCGATGCGGATGCCGTCGTCCTCGACGCGCCAGCGCAGCTCGACGTGCGCGGTGCCGAGCGTGTGCTGCCGGTTGCGCACGCGCCACGACCCCGCATCGAGGTGCTCGAGCGCCACGGGAGCCCAGACCGCGGCGAGCTCGCCGAGGCCCGGCGAGGGCGTGCCGTCCGAGAGCACGAGGCCGTCCATCAGGTAGACGCCGTCGTGCACGGGCTCGCCGAAGTCGCCGCCGTACGCGAAGAACTCGGCGCCGTCGGCGGTGCGGGTACGGATGCCGTGGTCGCGCCACTCCCACACGAAACCGCCGTGCAGCCGTGGGTACAGCTCGACCATCCGCTCGTAGTCGGCGAGGGAGCCGGGCCCGTTGCCCATCGCGTGCGCGAACTCGCACAGCACGAAGGGTTTCGCGCGCTGCCGGGCTCCCTCGGCGGGGCCGATCTCGTGCACGGGCATGGTCTGCTCGCCGCACACCGAGGCGATCTCCTCGAGAGTCGGGTACATGCGCGAGTACACGTCGGTGTACGCCCCGCCGTAGTCGCCCTCATAGTGAATCGGTCGGGAGTCGTCGCGCTCGCGGATCCATCCGGCCATCTCGGCGAGGTTGCGCCCGGTGCCCGACTCGTTGCCGAGCGACCACATCACCACGCTCGCGTGGTTCTTGTCGCGCTCGACCGTGCGGCGCGCGCGGTCGAGACACGCGGCGCGCCACGCGGGGTCGTCGGCGGGGTTACCCGTCCACTCCACGTCCCAGAAGCCGTGCGTCTCGAGGTCGCACTCGAGGACAACCCAGAACCCGAGCTCGTCGGCCAGCTCGAGCACGCGCGGGTGCGGCGGCTGGTGCGCGGTGCGGATCGCGGTGATGTTGTGCCGGCGCATGAGCGCGAGCTCGCCGCGCACGTAGTCCTCGTCGAAGACGCGGCCGCGATCGGGGTCGGTCTCGTGGCGGTTCACGCCGCGGAAGATCAGGGGGCGCCCGTCGGCGAGCAGGCGGTCGCCGACGACCTCGATGCGGCGGAAGCCGACGCGCAACCGCACGGTCTCGGCATCCGTCGACACCTCCACCTCGTACAGGCGGGGCGTCTCGGCCGTCCAGGCGTCGACGGCATCGATCGCGAGCGGCGTCACCTCGCTCTCGGACGCCCACGTCTCATCGATGCCCAGCTCGGGCACCCGCACCGTCACGGGCCACCCGCCGCGGGGGTGCACGTCGAGCACACCGGCGGCGGTCGACGGGTCGCGGTCGCCGCGGACGAAGACGTCGTCGAGGCCGTTCGCGGGGCGCCCCTGCAGCGAGACGCTGCGGAAGATGCCCGGCAGCCACCACTGGTCCTGGTCTTCGAGGTAGCTCGCCGCCGACCACTGGTGCACACGAACGGCGAGCACGTTCTCGCCCTCGACCAGGTGCTCGGTGATGTCGAATTCGGTCATCAGCCGGCTGCCGGTGAACCAGCCGATCTCGGTGCCGTTCAGCCACACCGTCGCGAGCGACTCCACGCCCTCGAAGCGCAGCAGCGTGCGTCCCCCGGGGCAGAACGACGGATGCCACTCGAAAACGCGGCGGTGATCGCCCGTCGGATTGGCGTCCGGCACGTGCGGGGGGTCGAGAGGGAAGGGGTAGCGGATGTTCGTGTAGGTCGGATGCCCGTGGCCGTGCAGCCCCCAGTGCGAGGGGACGGGGATCGTGTCCCACCCCGACACGTCGGCGTCGACCGCGGCGAACGGCGGGGGCCCGGTGAGGTCGTCGCCCGGATCGGCGGGATGCAGACGGAACGCCCAATCGCCGTCGAGGCTCTGGGCGGGGGCATCGCTGCGCAACCAGGCGCGGGCGGCGAGACGGGAGGGGGAACCGGGGGCGGGGTCGCCGAGGTGGGTCATCGATCCTCTGAGAGCGCGTCGGGGTCGGCCACGACGGTGACGTCGGGATGCCGTTGCAGGAAGGAGGCGGGGTTGTCGGCGGTCACGGGGCCGGTGAGGGCTGCACGCAGGGCACGGGCCTTCGCGGAACCGGACGCCACCAGCACGATACGGCGAGCCGAGAGGATCGTCGCCACGCCCTGGGTCATCGCGTGCGTCGGCACGAGGGAGAGGTCGCCGCCGAAATGCTCGGCATTCGCTCGCCGGGTGCTCTCGTCGAGCTCGACCACGCGCGTGCGGGTCTCGGCATCCGATCCCGGCTCGTTGAAACCGATGTGGCCGTTGCGGCCGATCCCCACGATCTGCAGGTCGACGCCGCCCGCCTCGGCGATCGCGCGCTCGTACGCCTCGGCGTCGGCGGCGGTCGAGCCGCTCGGTACGCGCACGCGGTCGGCGGGGATGCCGAGTGGCTCGGCGATCACCGTTCGCACGTATGCCGCGTAGGAGCGGGGGTCGGCGGCGTCGAGGCCGACGTACTCGTCGAGGGCGAACAGGCGGAGGCGTTCGGTGGCGAACCCCTCGCGGGCTCCCGGCCCCTTCGACAGGCTCAGGGACCTTTCGCGCGGACTGAGGTCTGGTCCCTTCGACGGGCTCAGGGACCTCTCGCGACGGCGGATGAGGGCGGCGTACAACGCGAGCGGGGAGGAACCGGTGGCGACGCCCAGCACTCCGCCGGGCGCGAGGCTCGCGACGAGGTCGGCCGCGACCTCGCCGATCTCGTCGGTCGCGCAGGCGATGACGCGCGTGGTCGGTGAGACCGGTGCGACGAGCAAGGCCTCTGCGCTCACTTGATCGCGCCCTTGGCGATGTCGCCGATGAACTGACGCGCGCCGATGAGGAACACGATCAGCAACGGCAGCACGGCCAGCAGCGCACCCGCCATGACCATGCCGTAGTCCTGGCCGAAGGCCGTGTTCAGCTGCGCCATCGCGACCTGGAGGGTGACCTGGTTCGGGTTGGTCATGACGACCAGCGGCCAGAGGTAGTCGTTCCACGCGGCGATGAAGGTGAAGATCCCGAGGAAGCCGAGGCCGGGTCGGATGAGCGGCAGGCATACCGTCAGCCACTGGCGGAAGAATCCCGCGCCGTCGAGGACGGAGGCATCCATCAGCTCGTCCGGGATCGACGAGACCATGTACTGCCGCAACCAGAAGATGCCGAACGCGTTGGCCGCAGCGGGCACGATGAGCGCCTGCAGGTGACCGACCCAGCCGAGGTTGACCATGGTGATGAACTGCGGGATGACCGACAGCTGCATCGGCAGCATGAAGGTGACGAGGGTGATCGTGAAGAGCGTTCGGCGCAGCGGGAACTCGAATTTCGCGAAGGCGAAGGCGGCGAGCGAGTCGAACACCAGCACGAGGAAGGTCACGCTGCACGCGACGATGACCGTGTTCATCAGCGAGCCGGCGAAGTCGATGCGCGAGAACACCGCCCCGATGTTGTCGAACAGGCGGGGGCCCGGGATGAAGGTCGGGGGCGTCGTGTAGATGTCGCTCGTGGAGTTGCTGGCCATGACGACCAGCCAGTAGAGCGGGAAGAGCGAGATGACCGCGCCAAGGGTGAGCGTCCCGTAGAGCAGCGCGCGGCCGGGCGTGGCCTTGCGGCGACGACGCGGGACGCCGGCCGTCGTGATGCCTTCGGTGACCGTGGCGGGCGGGGGAGTCGTGACGGTCATGCGCGGGCCTTCTCTTCCTTCTTGCCGGCGGTGAAGCGCCAGCTGATGATGGTGAAGATCACGACGATGAGGAACACGCCCCACGCGATCGCGGCGCCGTAGCCGAAGCGGTTGTAGCTGAAGGCCTGCTGATAGAAGTACAGGACCATCGTCAGGCCGCCCTGACCCGCGCCGCCGCTGTTGGGGTTCGTCGTGCTCGAGCTCGCGGTGAGCACCTGCGCCTCGGTGAAGCTCTGCATCCCCGTGACGGTGGAGACGACGAGCACGAAGATGATGGTCGGGCGCAGCAGCGGCAGCGTGATCGAGAAGAAGCTGCGGATGGGGCCGGCGCCGTCGAGCTTGGCGGCCTCGTAGACCTCGCCGCCGATCGACTGCATCCCGGCGAGGAAGATGATCGCGTTGTAGCCGGTCCACTGGTACGTGATGAGGATCGAGATCGTGAGCTGGATGCCGAACGGCGTCGACAACCACTGCACCCCGGGCAGTCCCAGCGCGTGCAGGAAGGAGTTGGCGAGGCCGAAGTTCTCGCCGAAGATCGAGCCGAAGAGGACGGCCATCGCCACGACCGAGGTGATGTTCGGCACGAAGTACGCGATGCGGAAGGCCGTGCTGAAGCGCACGGCGTTGTTCAGCATCGCCGCGACAGCGATCGCGATCGCGAGCATCGGGAACGTCGACAGCGCGAAGATCACGAAGGTGTTGCGGACCGACAACCAGAACGTGGCGTCGGAGAAGAGGCGCGTGTAGTTGTCGATACCCGTCCACTGCGCCGCTCCCAGCCCGTTCCAGTCCTGGAACGACAGGACCAGCGAGTAGAGCGTGGGGAAGAGACCGAAGCCGAGGAACAGCAGGAAGAAGGGCGCGACCGCGACGTACATCGGCCAGTGCCGGATCAGGCCCCGGCCCCGGGGGCGCGCGCTGGGGCGCACCCCCGAAGCCGTCATGACGCGCGTGGCGGATGTCACTTAGAGCGCTCCCACACCTGCTGGGCGGCGGCGAGGGCGTCGTTCCACGCCTTCTGCGGGTCCTTGCCCTGCGACTGCACGTTGGCGAGCTCCGTGATGAAGGGGGCCTGCAGTTCGTTGTCGATCGGGCTGGTGAAGCTGATCGGCATGTTCTCGGACGCCGTCTTGAACACGTCGGTGGTCACCTGGCCGCCGAAGAACGCGTCGGGCTGCTGCAGGGCCGACTCGCTGAGCGCGGCGGTCGACGAGGGGAAGTTGCCGACCTCGGTGTACGTCGTCGCCTGGTTCTCGGCATCCAGGAGGTAGTTGACGACCTTGATCGCCTCGTCCTTGTTGCCCGTGGCCGCGGGGATCGTGAGGAACGATCCGCCGATGTTGGCCGGCCCGCCGGGCATCGCGGTGACGTTCCACTTGCCCGAGGTGTCGGGCGCGTTGCTCTTCAAGTCGCCCTGGTACCAGGCGGCACCGAGGAGCGTCGGGAGCGTGCCGTTGTTGACGGCGGCGGCCCAGTCGGGGCTGCCGTCCTGGATGCCGGCGACGAGGCCGCGCTGGTTCGCTTCGATCGCGGTGTCCCACGCCTTCTTGACCTGGGCGCTGTCGCCGAGGAACTCGCCGTCCTTCGACACCATCTTCGTCTCGCCCTGGCCCATGACCTTGGTGAAGACATCCTCGAGCGAGACCTCGAGATACGCGCCGGTGGCGGCCTTGAGCTTCTCGCCGAAGGCGAAGTAGTCGTCCCAGGTCTTGGTGGCGGCGGCGACCGCGGCGGGGTCCGTCGGCAGTCCCGCGGCGGCCAGCACGTCGGTGCGGTAGTACAGGGCGGTCGGGCCGATGTCGGTGGGCAGGCCGATCAGCTTGCCGTCGGGGGTCGTGGCCTCGGCGAGCTTCCAGGCGGGGAAGTCGGCGAGCTTGTCGTCGATGCCGAGGGTCTTCAGGTCGGTGAAGAGGTCGGCCTGCTGCAGGAAGTAGGGCATGTCCTCGCCCTTGACCCCGGTGATCGTGGGGATGCCGCTGCGGCCGGTGAAGACGGTGACGAGCTTCTGCTTGACGTCGTCGCCGATCGTGGTGACCTCGATCTTGTCGGCGGGGAACTGGCTCTTGGCCGCGTCGAGCACGCTCGGGCCGAGGCCGCCGGACCAGGTCCACAGGGTCATGGGGCCGTCGGACGAGCCGCCGGAACCGCCGGAGCAGGCCGAGAGGGACACGGCTGCGACGGCGGCGACGGCGACGGTGCCGAGCGCGCGTCGGTGACGCGGGGTGAGGGTCATCATGGGTGGGTCACTCCTTGAGTCGGGTGCGGTGGGAGGAAGAGGCAAAGGGGAGCAGCGCTGTCGTGCAGCGCGTCGCGGAGGAAGGCGAACCGTGTCGGGTCGGCGGCCGCCGGGTGGGCGTCGAGCCAGGGGAGCAACTCGTCGAGACGGGGAGCGGCGGCGGCACCGCCGGGGCGCGACACGGTGATGGCCGCGACGAGCGTGGCGAACTCGACGCGGTCGCGGAGCTCCCACGCCGTCAGCTCGGCGGCGGCCAATGCTCCGCCGAACACGTCGCCGGCACCCGTGGCATCCACGAAGTCGATGACGACGGCGTCGACCTCGACCTCGTCGCCCGAGGCGGAATCGACCGCGACGGCACCTCGTCCGCCGCGGGTGACGACGGCCAACGGAACGCGCTCGGCGAGCGCGCGGGCTGCGGAGCGAGCGTCATCCGTACGGGTGTAGGCGCGCGCCTCGGCTTCGTTGGGGAGGAACGCGTGGCATCCCTCGAGCACCTCGAGGGCGGCGGCGTCCCACTGTTCGTCGGCGTCCCAGCCGACGTCGGCGAAGACCTTCGTGCCGTGGGCTGCGCGTTCGCGGATCCACGGGGAGACCGAGTCGTCGAGGTGGAGAGCGGCGACGGGGGTGACGGGAGCCTCTCGGAGGAGGGATGCCAGGGGTGCGGCGGGTCGGCCGCCGGTGACGAGGGCGCGATCGCCGTCGTAGTTCATCGCCGCGGTGACGGGCAGGCTCCAGTCGGAGCGCTCGCGGATGGCGTCGACGATGCCCTCGGTGGCCAGGCGGTCGCGGACGAGTCGGGAGAGCGGGTCGGATCCGGCGTCGGCGACCAGGGCGGTGGGGACGCCGAGGCGCGCGGCCGCGATCGCGTAGTTGGCGATGCCGCCCGGGCCCCAGTCGAACGCGGGCGTCCAGTGCTCCTCGCCGAGACGCGGGGCGCCGTCGAGGTCGGCGAAGACCAGATCGAGGAAGAGCTGCCCGGCTGTCAGAAGGCGGGGCGTGGGACCGGATGCAACTGTCATCGGCCCCTCCTCTCTTCGGTGACGACCGGGGCGTTTCACCGTTTATAGCATTCGTCGCTCAGGAACGCGCAAACTTTTGCGTGTAAATATTTTGTTACTGAGCGATTTTGAGCGATAAGGTGATCGCACCATGAAAGACGTCAGAGACCGCGAGATCCTCCAGCACCTCCGTTCCGCCCGCGCGGCGACGGTGGCGGAACTCGCCGAGGCCACCGGTTCGAGCATCGCCACGATCCGTCGCGATCTGCAGCGCCTCGACGACGCGGGACTCCTGCGCCGCACGCACGGCGGAGCCGTGATGGGGGAGGGCGACGCGCCCTTCGCCACGGTGGAGCCCGTCAACCGCGACGGCAAGGAGCGCATCGCCCGCGCCGCGGCGGAGACGATCCGAGACGGACAGGCCGTCATCCTCGACGTCGGCACGACCACGCTGCAGCTCGCCCGCCTCCTGCGGGGGCGCGCGGTCACCGTCATCACGAACAACCTCGCCATCTACGACGTGCTGCGCGACGAGCGGGAGACGCATCTCGTGCTGCTGCCCGGGGATTACGACCCGGTCTATCGCAGTGTCGCCGGTCACCTGACCACCGAGTCGCTGCGCCTCATCCGCGCCGATCACGCCTTCCTCGGCGTCAGCGGCATGTCGCCCGAGGGAGACATGCGCGACACGACCCTCGCGCAGGTGCCGATCAAGCAGGCGATGCTCGCCGCCTGCGACGCGGCGACCGTGCTCGCCGACCACAGCAAGTTCCCCGGCAGCGGTGCCGGACGTATCGCCCTCCCCCTCGCCCTGCGGCGGCTCATCACCGATGCGCCGCTCGAGGGCCCGATCGTCGAGTCCCTGGGCCGACGGAATGTCGAGATTGTGACTGCATGAAGCTTGCGATGATCGGTGGCGGAGGATTCCGCACCCCCCTCGTCTACCGCGCCCTTCTGCTCGACCGCGACCCCGGCCGCGTCGACGAGGTCGCCCTCGTCGACACCGACGGCGAGCGCCTGCGCACGATGGCCCGCATCCTCGCGGACCAGGCCCGCGACTTCCCCGACGCTCCGCGCGTGAGCGTGCACACGGATGCCGAGGAGGGCCTGCGCGGAGCCGACTTCGTGTTCTCCGCCATCCGCGTCGGCGGCATGGCCGGTCGGGCGACCGACGAGCGCATCGGTCTGTCGCACGGGGTCATCGGGCAGGAGACCGTGGGCTTCGGGGGCATCTCCTACGCGTTGCGCACCCTGCCGGTCGCGATGCAGCTCGCCGAGCTCATCCAGCGGGTCGCGCCCGAGGCGTGGGTCATCAACTTCACGAACCCCGCGGGTGTCGTCACCGAGGCCATGGGCCGCGTGCTGGGCGCACGCGTGATCGGCATCTGCGACTCGCCGATCGGCCTCGCCCGTCGCGCGCTCGGGGCCCTCGGCATCCGGGATTCCGCCGATGTCGAGATCGAGTACGCGGGGCTGAACCACCTCGGCTGGCTCACCGCTCTTCGTCGCGACGGCGTCGACCTGCTGCCGGAGCTTCTCGCCGCGCCGGACCGCATCGAGTCGTTCGAAGAGGGGGCACTGTTCGGCGCGGACTGGATCCGCACCCTCGGGGCCCTGCCCAACGAGTATCTGCACTACTACTCGTACCGCCGCGATGTGCTGCAGGCCGATCAGTACGCGGCCACCACGCGCGGGCGCTACCTGCTCGACCAGCAGGCCGGGTTCTGGGACGAGGCCGCGACCGCCCCGCATCCGCACGCGGCGTGGGAGGCCTGCCGCCACGAGCGCGAGGTCACCTACATGGCGACGAACCGCGACTCCGCGGGCATGGGCGACCGCGACGAGGAAGACCTCGTCTCGGGCGGCTACGAGAACGTCGCGATCGCCCTGATGCGCGCGATCGCCTACGACCAGTCAGCCCGGCTCATCCTCAACGTGCCCGGCGGCGGGGTGCTCGCCGGCCTGGACGCCGAGGCCGTGGTCGAGGTGCCGTGCATCGTCGGTGCCGACGGGCCCCGCCCGCTCACGAGCGCGACGATCCCGGCCTTCGGCCAGGGTCTCGTCACCACCGTGAAGTACGTCGAGCGCCAGACGATCGAGGCCGCGTTGACCGGTTCGAAGGCGGCGGCCCTGCGCGCCCTCGCCCACCATCCCCTCATCGATTCGGTGCGCGTGGCGCGCGCGTTGCTCGACGACGCCTCGTCGACGTTCGCCGATCTGTCCTACCTGCGCTGATCCCGTCGCGCCGACCCGCGCAGCATCCCCCCGACCCGGGGGTGCGGCCCACCCGAAGGCCCGCATCCCCGCACCACACGGCCCCGCCGTCCGACTCGAACCGGAGACATCGTGCACCAGAACCTCACGCTCATCGAAGAGCGCATCCACCGCGTGCTCACCGAGCGCATCGTCCCGGCCGTCTACTCGGCCCGCGTGCCCGTGACACTTGCGGCCTGGATGGTCCCGGACGAGCCGGTCCCGGCATCCGAGGCCCTCGCCGCCGACTACGCGCCCTTCGCCGTCGGCGACAGCTGGGGCCGCGCGTGGTCGACGTGGTGGTTCGAGGTCACCGGGCAGATCCCGGCCGAGTGGGCGGGCCGCACCGTCGAGCTCGTGCTCGACCCCGGCTTCCAGGGCGACTGGCCCGGCAACCAGGCCGAGGCGCTCGTGCACACCCCCGACGGGGCGCAGGTCAAGGGCATCCACCCCCGCAACCACTACGTGCGGCTCGCAGAAGAAGCCGCGGGCGGCGAGCCTGTCCACTTCTTCGTGGAGGCCGCCGCCAACCCCGACATCCTCAAGAACGACTTCGTCCCCACGGTCTACGGCTCGAAGAAGACCGCGCCCGAGACGCCGATCTACACCTTCCGCACCGCCGAGCTCGCCGTGTTCGAGCCCGAGGTCTGGGCGCTCCAGTTCGACGTCGAGGTGCTCTATCAGCTGATGAAAGAGCTGCCCGAGACCGAGCCCCGTCGCCACGAGGTGATGCGGGCGATGGAGCGCGCGCTGAACGTGCTGCGCCTCGACGACATCGTCGGCACCGCGGCCGCCGCGCGCGCCGAGCTGGTCGACGTGCTCTCGCGCCCCGCGTCGGCATCCGCCCACCGTCTCTCGGGCATCGGTCACGCGCACATCGACACCGCCTGGCTCTGGCCCATCCGCGAGACCAAGCGCAAGACCGCGCGCACCTTCTCGAACGTGCTCGCGCTCGCGGAGCAGTACCCCGACTTCCGCTTCGCGGCGTCGTCGGCGCAGCAGTACGCGTGGGTCAAGGAGCGCTACCCGCACGTGTGGGAGGGCATCAAGGCCGCGATCGCGAAGGGGCAGTGGATCGTCGTCGGCTCGCAGTGGGTCGAGCCCGACGGCAACCTTCCCGGCGGTGAGGCGATGGTGCGCCAGATCACGCAGGGCATGCGCTTCTTCCGCGACGAGCTCGATGTCGAGACACACGGCATCTGGCTGCCCGACTCGTTCGGCTACACCGCCGCGTTCCCGCAGATCGCCAAGCTCGCCGGGCTCGACTGGTTCCTCACGCAGAAGATCTCGTGGAGCCAGACCAACAAGTTCCCCCACCACACCTTCTGGTGGGAGGGCATCGACGGCTCGCGCATCTTCACGCACTTCCCGCCGATCGACACCTACAACTCCACGCTCGAGGGCGAGGAGCTGCACCACGCCGTGCGCCAGTTCCGCGACAAGGGCAAGGCGACCACCTCGCTCGTGCCCTTCGGCTACGGCGACGGCGGCGGCGGACCCATCCGCGAGATGATGGAGCGCCAGCGCCGCGTCGAGTCGCTCGAGGGCTCGCCCCGCGTCGAGATCGAACACCCCGACGACTTCTTCGCGCAGGCCCAGGCCGAGTACACCGACGCCCCCGTGTGGGTCGGCGAGCTGTACCTCGAGCTGCACCGCGGCACCTTCACCTCGCACGCCCGCGAGAAGCGCGGCAACCGCGAGGCCGAGCACCGTCTGCGCGAGGCCGAGCTGTGGTGGACCGCCGCCGCACTCAAGGGCGCGGAGTACCCCTACGAGGCGCTCGACCGCCTCTGGCAGGGCGTGCTGCTGCAGCAGTTCCACGACATCCTGCCGGGCTCGTCGATCCAGTGGGTGCACGAGCAGAACGAGGAGGACTACGCCCTCGCCCTCGCCGAGCTCGACCGTCTGATCGGCGAGGCGCTGGAGGCCGCCGGACTCTCGGCCGCTGTCGTCAACTCCGCCGACCACGCGCGTCGGTCTCTGGCGATGGACGCCGACGGCACCCCGCTCGCGCTGGTGGAGACGCCCGCGCTGGGCGTGGCATCCCTCGTCGCCGTCGCTCCCGCGCACCCGGTGACCGCGCAGCGCGAGGGCGATGACATCGTGCTCGAGAACGGTCTCGTCCGTGTGCGGATCGACGCCCGCGGCCTGGTGACCTCGATCGTCGACCTGTCGGCCGACCGCGAACTGGTGCCCGCCGGCCGCGTGGCCAACATGCTGCGCCTGCACCAGGACCTGCCGAATGCCTGGGACGCGTGGGACATCGACGCCCACTACCGCCACACCTACGACGACCTGGATGCCGCGGACGCGGTCCATCTGATCGTCGACGGCGACCTGCGGGCCCGGGTCGTCGTGACCCGCAGCTTCGGCACCTCGCACCTCACGCAGACCATCGCGGTCGACGCCGACGACGTGCGCGTGCACTTCGACGTGGATCTCGACTGGAACGAGCGCGAGAAGCTCCTCAAGGCCTCGCTTCCCTTCGTCGTGCACGCCCACCACCACAGCGCCGAGATCCAGTACGGGCACGTGCGTCGCGCGACCCACCAGAACACCTCGTGGGAAGACGCGAAGTTCGAGGTCATGGCGCACCGCTGGGTGCACGTCGAAGAGCCCGGGTACGGCATCGGCGTCACGAACGACGCCACCTACGGCCACGACATCACCCGCACCGTCGGCGCCTCGGGCGAGGTCGAGACCGAGGTGCGCCTGAGCCTCGTGCGCGCCGCGAACTCGCCCGACCCGGTTCAGGATGCCGGTCATCACACGTTCGCGTACGCCGTGCACCCGGGTGCCGACATCGCCGCCGTCGTGGCCTCGGGTTACGAGCAGAACCTGCCGCTGCGTCGCCCGGCCGTCGAAGGATCCGTGGAGCCGTGGAGCGTCCTGCGCTCCAGCGACGAGGGAGTGCGCATCGAGGCCGTCAAGCTCGCCGACGACCGCTCGGGGGACGTGATCGTCCGCGTGTACGAGGCCCTGGGCCGGCGCGCGGGAACGACGCTGGTGCCCGGTTTCGACGTGGCATCCGTCGCCGAGGTGGATCTGCTCGAACGCCCTCTCCGCGATGACATGGCCCACGCCCGGCATCTGGCGCACGATGACGCGGGCATCGCGCTCGACCTGCGTCCGTTCCAGGTCGTGACGCTGCGGCTCACCCGCGCATGAGCGCCCGGCGGCGCGGCCTCGACGAGGAGGCCGCGCCCGCCGGAGAGGCGGGCTACTTCGCGACCAGGGTCGTCTCGAAGCTGTACATGTCGGGGCGGTAGCAGTGGTGTCCGAACTCGACGGGACGGCCCGAGGCGTCGTAGGCCACGCGCTCCATCGTCAGCACGGGGCCGCCGCGGTCGATGTCGAGAAGTCCGCTCTCGTCGCCGTGTGCGCGGCGCGCGCCGATCTTCTGATTGGCGACGCGGATGGTGACGCCGCGTCCGCGGAGGATCTCGTACAGCCCCCGCTCCTGCAGCTGCGCGGTCGTGATGTCGGCGAGCTCGGGCGGCAGGTAGTTCGTCAGGATCGCCACGGGCACGCCGTCGGTCGAGCGCTGGCGGCGGAGGTACACGACCTCGGATCCCTCGACGACGCTCAGAGCTTCGGCCACGGTCGCGTCGGCGGGGCGCACACCGTGCTCGAGCACGCGGGTCCCCGGCTCGTGATGGGAGTTCTTGAGGTCCTCGAACAGGCTGGTGAGCTCGACCTGACGGGTCACCTGCCCCTGCACGACCTGGGTGCCGATGCCGCGACGGCGCACCAGCAGGCCCTTGTCGACCAGCGACTCCATGGCGCGGCGGATGGTGGGACGCGACAGCCCCAGGCCCTCGGCGATCGCGATCTCGTTCTGGAGCCGGGCTCCCGGAGGAATTCGTCCCGAGCGGATCGCCGCCTCGAGCTCGCGCGCGACCTGGAAGTAGAGGGGGATCGGGCCGGTGCGATCGAGGCCGCTCAGCAGTTCGCCGACGAGCACCACGTCCTCGGCCATGCGGCCACCTCCCCAGCTTTGTCGCGACAACCTGACGATCATCGTAGCCACCGGGTGACTCTTCCGGCGCGAAGTTCGGTTGTGCTATTGTCAGGACAAATGATTTCCGCTTCGAGAAGTGAACGGCAACGATGACGATCAACGCTTCCGCCCCCGAGGTGCTGGCCATGGGCCGCCTCGGCGTGGACATCTACCCCCTGCAGACGGGTGTCGGTCTGGCATCCGTCGAGAGCTTCGGCAAGTTCCTGGGGGGCAGCGCCGCGAACGTGGCCGTCGCCGCGGCCCGCCTCGGCCACGACGTGCGCCTCGTCTCGCGTGTCGGCGACGATCCCTTCGGCCGTTACCTGCTCGACGAGCTCGCCCGCCTCGGCGTCGACAACCGCGACGTCCGCGTCGACGAGGCGCTGAAGACCCCCGTCACGTTCTGCGAGGTCTTCCCGCCCGACGACTTCCCGCTGTACTTCTACCGCGACCCCAAGGCGCCCGATCTCAACATCGCCGAGGCCGAGCTCGACCTCGACGCGGTCCGCGGGGCCGACATCCTCTGGTTCACCGCCACGGGTCTCTCGGTCGAGCCCAGTCGCGCGACTCACCACGCCGCGCTCACCGCGCGCACCGCCGGGCGCACCATCTTCGACCTCGACTACCGCCCCATGTTCTGGAGCGACCGCGGCGAGGCCCACGACCAGATCGAGCGCGCGCTCGCCCACGCCACCGTCGCGGTCGGTAACCGCGAGGAGTGCGACGTCGCGGTCGGCGAGACCGACCCGCAGCGCGCCGCCGATGCGCTGCTGGAGCGCGGGGTCGAGCTCGCGATCGTCAAGCAGGGCCCCGAGGGCGTGCTCGCCAAGACGCGCGAGGAGTCGGTGGTCGTTCCGCCGTACCCCGTCGACGTCGTCAACGGCCTCGGTGCCGGCGACGCGTTCGGTGGAGCGCTCTGCCACGGACTGCTCCAGGGCTGGGACCTCGAGCGCATCCTGCGCTTCGCCAACATCGCCGGCGCCATCGTCGCCTCGCGCCTCGAGTGCTCCACCGCGATGCCGACCTCCGCCGAGGTCGAGCAGATCCTCGCGGCGGGAGTCGCACGATGAGCCAGACCATCACCGAGGAGCAGTTCGCGCGCCTGCGCGACATCCGTGCCACCGCGCCCGCCTCGATCGGCGCCATTCTGCGCGACCGTTCGCGGCGCGAGCTGCTCGGCCCCGACGGGCGTCTCTTCATCGTCGCGGCCGACCATCCCGCACGCGGCGCTCTCTCGGTGGGCGAGAACGCCACGGCCATGGCCGACCGCTATGAGCTGCTCGACCGTCTCGCGCTCGCCCTCAGCCGTCCCGGCGTCGACGGGGTGCTCGCCACTCCCGACATCATCGACGACCTCGCCGCCCTCGGTCTGCTCGACGACAAGATCGTCGTCGGGTCGATGAACCGCGGGGGCCTGCGGGGAGCGTCGTTCGAGATGGACGACCGCATGACCGCGTACGACGTGCCGACCATGGCCGCTCACGGTGTCGACTTCGCCAAGACGCTCGTGCGCATCGACCTCGACGACCCCGCGACCGTGTCGACGCTGGCGGCGATGGCGCAGGCCGTCACCCAGGCAGCCCAGGCGGGTCTGCCGCTCATGCTCGAGCCGTTCATGAGCCGCCAGGTCGACGGCCGCGTCGTCAACGACCTCTCGACGGATGCCGTGATCCTCTCGGTCGCGATCGCCTCGGGCCTGGGCGCCGACAGTGCCTACACCTGGATGAAGCTGCCGGTCGTCGACGAGATGGAGCGGGTGATGGCAGCCACGACGATGCCGACCCTGCTGCTCGGCGGCGACTCCGGCGCCGATCCCGACGAGACGTTCACGGCGTGGGAGAGCGCCCTGGCTCTTCCCGGTGTCCGCGGACTGACCGTCGGACGCACTCTCCTCTACCCGCCCGACGGTGACGTGGAGTCGGCCGTCGACACCGCCGCCTCCCTGGTTCACCGCGACCTCTGACACCGACGAAGGATTCCCATGAGCACGACACAGATCAGCGACGCGACCGCGCAGGACGACGCCTCGACGCCGACGATCACGCATTGGTTCGACGGCGCGGAGGCGCCCTCGGCGAGTGGACGGACCGCTCCCGTGTTCAATCCGGCGACCGGTGCCGTGCGCGCGCACGTCGCCCTCGCCGACGACGCTGATGTGGATGCCGCTGTCGCGTCTGCCGAGCGCGGGTTCCAGGCGTGGTCGGCGTTTTCGATCGCCAAGCGCCAGAGCGTGCTGTTCGCGTTCCGTGAGCTGCTGAACGCCCGCAAGCGCGAGCTGGCTGAGATCATCACCGCCGAGCACGGCAAGGTGATCTCCGACGCGATGGGCGAGATCCTGCGCGGCCAGGAGGTCGTCGAGCTCGCGACCGGGTTCCCGCACCTGATCAAGGGCGCGTACAGCGAGAACGCCTCCACCGGCGTCGATGTCTACTCCCTCAAGCAGCCCCTCGGCGTGGTGGGGATCATCAGCCCCTTCAACTTCCCCGCGATGGTGCCGATGTGGTTCTTCCCCATCGCGCTGGCCGCGGGTAATGCGGTCGTGCTCAAGCCGAGCGAGAAGGACCCGTCCGCGGCGCTGTGGATGGCGAAGCTGTGGAAGGAGGCCGGTCTTCCCGATGGCGCCTTCACTGTGCTGCAGGGCGACAAGCTCGCCGTCGACGGTCTGCTCACCAGCCCCGTCGTGCAGTCCATCTCGTTCGTGGGCTCGACGCCCATCGCGCAGTACATCTACGAGACCGCCTCGAAGCACGGCAAGCGCGTGCAGGCGCTGGGTGGCGCGAAGAACCACATGCTCGTCCTCCCGGATGCCGACCTCGACCTCGTGGCCGACTCGGCCGTCAACGCCGGGTACGGCGCCGCCGGGGAACGCTGCATGGCCATCAGCGTCGTCCTCGCGGTCGAGCCCGTCGCCGATGAGCTGATCGCCAAGGTCAGCGAGCGCATCGCGAAGCTCCGTATCGGCAACGGCGCGGATGCCCTCACCGGTGGCACCGAGCCGGACATGGGCCCGCTCATCTCCGCCCCGCACCGCGACAAGGTCTCCTCCTACGTCGACATCGCCGAGGCCGATGGGGCGAAGGTCGTCGTCGACGGCCGCGGCTACACGGTCGACGGGCACGCGGACGGATTCTTCTTCGGCCCCACGCTCCTGGATGAGGTGCCCACCTCCTCGCGCGCGTACACGGAGGAGATCTTCGGACCGGTGCTCTCGGTCGTCCGGGTGAAGACGTACGACGAGGGTCTCGCCCTCATCAACAGCGGTGAGTTCGGCAACGGCACCGCGATCTTCACCAACGACGGGGGAGCCGCCCGTCGCTTCCAGAACGAGGTGCAGGTCGGGATGATCGGCATCAACGTGCCCATCCCCGTCCCCGTGGCGTACCACTCGTTCGGCGGCTGGAAGAAGAGCCTCTTCGGCGACGCCAAGGCCTACGGCGTCCACGGATTCGACTTCTTCACCCGCGAGAAGGCCGTCACCAGCCGCTGGCTCGACCCCGCCACCCACGGCGGCATCAACCTCGGCTTCCCCCAGAACGACTGACACCCCGGGAGGGGTGCCCGCGCCGGACAGCCCGGCATCCCTCCCGCCCCTTCTCGACAAGGACACGTGCACGATGAACCAACGGTGGTTCCACCGCCGCGGCGACCTCGCCCGGCCCGGGTGGCAGAGCGTGGTCGACGCGCAGACGCCCGGATGGGCGCACACCGGCATCCGGATCGCGGAGGTGAGTACCGGAGACGCGCTCCACCTGCCCACGGGCGTCGAGAGTATCGTCGTCCCGCTCGCCGGATCCTTCACCGTCGCCCACACGCGCGACGGGCAGACGACCGAGACGCACCTCGCCGGACGCACGTCGGTGTTCGCGGGTCCGACCGACGTGCTTTACGTCTCGGTCGCCGAGACCGCCCACCTCTCCGGCTCCGGTCGCGTGGCTATCGCCACCTCGCAGACCGACGTCGACAAGCCCACGGTGCACATCCCCGCGACGCACATCCCCGTCGAGCTGCGCGGTGCCGGGCGCTCCAGCCGGCAGGTGCACAACTTCGGCACGCCCGACACCCTCGACGCCGCGCGGCTCATCGTGTGCGAGGTCATCACCCCCGCCGAGAACTGGTCGTCGTACCCGCCTCACAAGCACGACGAGCACCACCCCGGCCACGAGTCGCGGCTCGAGGAGATCTACTACTTCGAGACCGCCCCCGTGCGCGGAGCCGCTGCGGATGCCGCACCCGACGGCGCCTTCGGCATGTTCAGCACCTACTCCTCGCCCGCCGGCGAGATCGACATCAACGCGATGGTGCGCACCGGCGACATCGCCCTCGTGCCCTACGGGTATCACGGCCCGGCCGTCGCCGCCCCGGGCTACGACCTCTACTACCTCAACGTCATGGCGGGTCCCGATCCCGAGCGGGCGTGGCTCATCAGCGACGATCCCGCGCACGCGTGGGTGCGCGACACCTGGACGGGGCAGGCGTTCGACGACCGACTGCCGTACACCGACGACAAGAAGGGCTCGTGATGGCGACGAGAAGGATGACGGTCAGCCAGGCGCTCGTGGAGTTCCTCGCCCACCAGTGGACCGTGGACGGCGACATCCGCGAACGCACGATCCCCGGTGTCTTCGGCATCTTCGGGCACGGCAACGTCGCGGGCGTCGGTCAGGCGCTCAAGCAGCTGAACGTCGACGAGCCCGACCTGATGCCGTACTACCAGGCGCGCAACGAGCAGGCCATGGTGCACCAGGCTGTCGGCTACGCCCGCGTGCACCGCCGTCGCGGCACCTACGCGTCGACGGCATCCGTGGGTCCGGGGGCGGCGAACATGCTCACGGGCGCGGCCCTGGCCACCGCCAACCGCCTGCCCGCGCTGCTCCTGCCCAGCGACACCTTCGCCACCCGCGTGGCCGACCCCGTGCTCCAACAGTTGGAGCAGCCGTGGGACATCGGTCTCACCGTCAACGACGCCTTCCGCCCGCTGTCGCGCTTCTTCGACCGCGTGCAGCGGCCCGAGCAGCTGTACTCTATCGCCCTCGCGGCGATGCGGGTGCTCACCGACCCCGCCGAGACCGGAGCCGTCACGATCGCCCTCCCCGAGGACGTGCAGGCCGAAGCACTCGACGTGCCCGTGGAGTTCCTGCAGGACCGCGAGTGGCACGTGCGTCGACCGGTGCCCGAGCGCGGTCCGCTCGAGCGCGCGGTCGCCGCGATCCGCCGGGCGAAGAAGCCGCTCATCGTCGCGGGCGGCGGCGTGATCTACTCCGCCGCCGAAGACGCCCTGCGCGCGTTCGTCGAGGCCACCGGCATCCCCGTCGGCACGACGCAGGCCGGCGGCGGCTCGCTGGTGTGGGACCACCCGCAGTACCTCGGCGGTGTCGGGGCGACCGGCAGCCTCGCCGCCAACCGCCGTGCCTCCGAGGCCGACCTCGTCATCGGCATCGGCACGCGCTACAGCGACTTCACCACCGCCTCGCGGACCGCGTTCCAGAACCCCGACGTCTCGTTCGTCAACATCAACGTCGCCGCCTTCGACGCGTACAAGCACGGCTCGCAGCTGCCCGTGATCGCCGACGCCCGTGAGGCCCTGGTCGCCCTGACCGACGCCCTCGCCGGCCACCGCGTCGACGAGGCGTACGCCCTGACCATCGCGCGCGAGAAGGGCGAGTGGGATGCCGTCGTCGACGACGCCTTCGCCCCCTCGGGGCTGGCGCTCCCCGGCCAGCCCGAGATCATCGGCGCGGTACAGGCCGCCACCGCGCCTCGCGACGTGATCGTGCAGGCCGCGGGCTCGCTCCCGGGCGACCTCCACAAGCTCTGGCGCGTGCGCGACGCGCTCGGATACCACGTCGAGTACGCGTTCTCATGCATGGGGTACGAGATCGCCGGTGGCCTGGGCGTCAAGCGCGGACTGCTCGCGGCCGGCGACGACCGCGACGTCATCGTCATGGTCGGCGACGGCTCGTACCTCATGCTCCACACCGAGCTGCTCACCGCGGTCGCCGAGGGGCTGAAGATCATCGTCATCCTCATCCAGAACCACGGCTACGCCTCGATCGGCCACCTCTCCGAGACGGTCGGCTCCGAGCGTTTCGGTACGAAGTACCGCGTGTACGACGATGCCGAGCGCAACTTCCAGGGCGAGACGGTGCTGCCCGTCGACCTCGCCCTGAACGCCCGCAGCTACGGCATGGACGTCATCGAGGTCGACCCGGGCGCCGACGCGATCACCGCGCTGTCCGCCGCGATCGCGACGGCGAAGGCGTCGGAGCACTCGACCTTCATCCACATCAACAGCGACCCGCATGTCTACGCCCCCGACAACGACGGGTGGTGGGACGTGCCGGTCGCGGCCGTCTCGACCATCGACAGCACGCGCGCGGCGCGCGACACCTACGACACACAGGTCACGGCGCAGCGACCGCTGCTGGGCGACCGGATCGGAGACCACGAATGAAGGCGACCGTCGCGGGGGCTCCCGTGAGCTTCGGAGTGTTCGAGCTGACCCCCGAGGGCGCGGACACGGTCAGCGCCGATGAAATGGGAGAGGCGCTGCAGGCTGCGGGCTACCGCGGAATCGACCTCGGTCCGTTGGGCTTCCTCGGTCGGGGCGCCGACCTGCGCTCCCGCCTGAGCCGTTTCGACCTGCAGCTCGCCGGAGGATGGGTGCAGCTTCCCTTCTCCGACGACGAGGCGTTCACGGCATCCCTTCCCGACCTGCGGGAGGCTCTTCGATTGTTCGCGGATGCCGCAGAGCTCGGCCCTGACCGGCTGCCCCTGCCGACGCTCGCCGACGCGGGCTCACCCGAGCGCGCGGGCAACCCGGGTCGCGGTGCGGAGGTCGACCCCGTCGACGCCGACCGCGCGCATCGGCTGCACGAGAACGTGGGGCGGGCTGCGACCATCGTGCGCGACGCCGGGTTCGAGCCGACGTTCCACCACCACGCCGGCACCTTCGTGGAGTCGCCCGCCGAGATCGACGCATTCCTCGCCGGCACCGACGTCGACCTGACCCTCGACACCGGCCACCTCTTCATCGCCGGGGGAGACCCCGTCGCCGCCGTCGACCGCTGGGGTGGGCGCATCAACCACCTCCACCTCAAAGACGTCGACCTCGGCGAACTCCGTCGAGTGCTCGCCGCGGGCGGCGGCATGGCGGATGTGTGGTCGTCGGGCTCGTTCGTCGCGTTCGGTGCGGGCGACATCGACCTGGCGGCGGTGATGGATGCCGTCGACCGCCGCGGATTCGACGGGTGGATCGTCGTGGAGCAGGACGTGCTCAACGCCCCCGACGTGTCGATCGACGCGTTCCGCGCCGACCGCACCCGCGATCAGACGCTCAACCGCGAAGCCCTGCGCCCCTGGGCCTGAGCCGCCCTCCCGCTTCCCCTCTTCACAGACAGGATCTCTTCCGTGACCTCTTCGCCCCTCCGCTTCGGACTCATCGGTACCGGCCGCATCGGCCAGGTCCACGCCGCCAGCATCGCCGCCGACCCCGACGCGACCCTCGCGTGGGTGGCGGACCCCTTCGTCGACGGCGCCCGCAGCATCGCCGCGCAGTTCGGCGGCGAGGCCACCGACACCGCCGACGACCTGTTCGTCCCCGGCCGGGTCGACGCGATCCTCGTCGCCTCGCCCACCCCCACCCACGTCGACCTCATCGCGCGCTCGGTCGAGGCGGGGCTGCCGGTGCTCTGCGAGAAGCCGATCGACCTCGACATCGCGCGCGTCGAAGCCCTGCGCTCGACGGTCGCGTCCTCGGGCGTCCCCGTGGCCCTCGGTTTCAACCGCCGCTTCGATCCGGCGTTCGCCGAGGCGCGGGAGCGACTCGCCGCCGGCGAGATCGGCGAGCTCGAGCAGCTGACCATCATCAGCCGCGACCCCGCCGCCCCGCCCGCCTCGTACATCGCCGTGTCGGGGGGCATCTTCCGCGACATGACGATCCACGACTTCGACATGGCCCGCTTCTTCCTCGGCGACATCGTCGAGGTGCAGGCCGTGGGCACCACGACCTTCGACCCCGGTGCCCGCGAGCACGGCGACTACGACACGGCCGTGACGATCCTGCGCGCAGCCTCCGGGGCGATCGCCACGATCATCAATTCCCGGCACAGCACGGTCGGCTACGACCAGCGCATCGAGGTCTTCGGCAGCACGGGCACGCTGGACGTCGGCAACCAGGGCACGAGCCTCGTGCGGGTATCGAACACCTCGGGCGTCGACACGCACCGCCCCTTCGAGTCGGCGATGGTCACGCGCTACACCCCCTCGTACCGCGCCGAGCTGCGCGAGTTCATCGCGCTCGCCCGCGGTGGCGCGTCGACGAGCCCCACGTTCGACGACGGCCGCGCGGCACTGCTGCTCGCCGATGCCGCGCAGCGCTCCGCCGAGGAGCGCGTCGTCGTCGCGGTCGACCTGAGCTGATGGCCGGGCCACGCCCGACGGCCACCGTCGGGGCTCCGGCATCGCCGGCGGGCTACCGCCTCGCGGCATCCGCGGAGATGCTCTTCGTCGACCTGCCGTTCGTGGAGCGTGTCGCGCGTCTGCACGAACGCGGGTTCGAGGTGGAGATCTGGGACTGGAGCACGAAAGACCTCCCCGCCCTGGCGGCGACGGGGGCCGTGTTCTCGTCGATGACCGGATACCTGCGCGGCGACCTCGTCACCGACGACGGCATCGCCGAGCTGCTCCGCACGGCCGAGCTCTCCCTGCGCGCCGCCGAGATCATCGACGCGCCCCGGCTGAACCTCCATGGAACGGGATTGGATGCCACCGGCCGGCCCGTGCGTCCGGGAGTCGACATGTCGTCGACGCAGTGGGAGGTCGCCACGCGGACGCTCGGTCGTCTCGCCGCGATGGGTGAGCGGGCGGGCCGCGCGTTCACGCTGGAGAACCTCAACCTCGAGGTGGATCACCCCGGGACGCCGTTCGCGCGGGCCGCGGACACCTTCGCCCTCGTGAGCGCCGTCGATTCTCCGAGCCTGCGGATGAACCTCGACCTGTACCACGCGCAGATCGGCGAGGGGAACCTGATCGAGCTCGTGCGGCGCTGCCTGCCGTGGGTGGGGGAGATCCAGGTCGCCGACGTGCCCGGTCGCTGCGAGCCCGGGACGGGCGAGATCCGCTACGAGGCGATCGCGGCCGAGTTGCGCCGCCTCGGCTACGCGGGCGTGATCGGCCTGGAGGGGTGGGCTCGCGCCGACCCCGACGCGGCGCTGGACGCCTTCCGCGCGGCGTTCGCGGCCTGACCGCACCGACCACGACGGCCCCGGGGGATCCCCGGGGCCGTCGTTCGCGTCACGCGTCGTAGGTCGTGGTCGCGGTCACTTCGGGCACGTTGTGCCACCGGCCGTCCGCGACGCTCTCCTCCGCCGCGTCGACGATGGCCGCCGCGGCCCAGCCGTCGGCCGCCGAGGGGGCGAGCTGCCGGCCGGTGAGCACCGACTCCAGGAAGAGCGCCGCCTCGATCGTCTTGAAGTCGTCGAAGCCCATCGACGTCCCCGCGCCCGGCTGGAAGCGGTCGAACGCCCCGAAGCCGGGCTCGGCCATGATGCGGCGGTAGCCGTGCACCGAGTCGGCGTGCTCGAGCTCGTTCAGTCGCTCGAAGTTCCAGCGGATCGAGCCGCGCGTGCCGTACACCTCGAGGCGGTACTCGGCGCGGGCGCCGACGGCGACGCGACTCGCGTCGAACACTCCCACCGCTCCCGAGTCGAAGCGACCGATCACCGCGGCGTAATCCTCGTTCTCGACCTCGCCGGTCTCGGCATCCGCGCTTCCCGAGGCGAAGTGGCTCACGGCTCCCGGGGAGGCCAGCGGGCGCCGGCGGATGAAGGTCTCCTTCGCCGCCGAGACCGCGGCGATGCGACCCACGACGAACTGGGCGAGGTCGACGCCGTGCGAGAGCAGATCGCCCATGACGCCCGAGCCCGCCTTCTCGCGCAGGAAGCGCCAGGTCAGAACGCCCAGGGGATCGGCGGAGTAGTCGGCCAGGAACGACACGCGCACGTTCGTGATCGTGCCGAGTACCCCGGAGCGGACGAGCTCGCGCGCGCGGGCCACGGCCGGGGCATGCCGGTAGTTGAAGCCGACGGAGGTCACCAGTCCGGCGGCTTCGGCGGCCTCGGCGATCTCGCGCGACTCGGCGAGGGAGCGTCCCATGGGCTTCTCGATCCAGAACGGCTTTCCCGCGGCGACCGCGGCCAGGGCCATCTCGTGGTGCAGGAAGTTGGGCGAGCAGATCGACACGACGTCGACCGCGGGGTCGGCGAGTACCTCGCGATAGTCGCTCACGGCGATGTCGTACCCGAGCACGTCACGGGCGTGCGCGCGGCCGCGTTCGTCGGGGTCGGCGGCCGCGACCAGATGCGGGTGCGCTCCGATGTCGGGGAAATGGGTGGAGACCGCGCGGTAGGCGCGGGAATGCAAGCGCCCCATCCACCCCGCTGAGATGAGCCCCACTCCGATGTGTCCGCGCTCGTGCATCGTCATCCTTCCGTCGGCATCGTCGCCAGATCTCATGTTGACAGAATGTATTGACAATTGCGAGTGCCGGTGCCAGGCTCGCACCCGACAGCGACGTCAACCGATGAGCATCACCCGATGTCGAAGTCCTCATCGAAAGGGAATTCCATGAAGAAGCGCTTGATCGGCACCCTCGCCCTGGCGGCCACTGTCGCGCTGGCACTGACCGCGTGCTCCGGGACGGGGCAGGAACCCGTGAACAACGGCGGCGATGCGGCCGGCACCACGGCGAAGAAAGACCTCACCTACGCCGTCGTCACCCACTCGGGCCCCGGCGACAGCTTCTGGGACCGTGTGAAGTCCGGTGCCGAAGCCGCCGGAGGCGACTACGGCGTCACCGTCACGTACAACGCCGACCCCGACCCCGCCAAGCAGTCCCAGCTCATCGACAACGCGGTCGCGCAGGGCGTGAACGGCATCGTCGTCTCGATGGCCAACCCCGACGGTCTGAAGACGAGCGTCGAAGCGGCCGTGGCCGCCGGCATCCCCGTCGTCACCATCAACTCCGGCATCGACCGCTACGCCGAGTTCGGCGCCTTCACCCACATCGGTCAGACCGAGAGCGTCGCGGGCAAGGCCGTGGGCGAGCGCCTCAGCAAGGAGGGCCTGAAGAAGGGCCTCTGCGTCATCCAGGAAGCCGGGAACGTCGGACTCGAAGAGCGCTGCTCCGCCGCCACCCAGGCCTTCTCGGGCCAGATGGAGAACCTGCAGGTCGACGGCACGAACGACGCCGAGGTGAAGGCCACGATCAAGGCCAAGCTCCAGGCAGACCCCTCGATCGACACCGTGCTCACCCTCGGTGGCCAGTACGCCATCGACGCGGTCGGCGCGGTCGAGGAGTCGGGCAGCTCCGCCAAGATCGGCACCTTCGACCTCTCCGAGGACGTCGTCAGCAACATCGAAGCCGGCAAGATCCTCTTCGCGGTCGACCAGCAGCCCTACGTGCAGGGCTTCCTCGGTGTGACAGCGCTCTACCTCAAGAGCACCAACGGCAACGAGATCGGCGGCGGACAGCCCGTCTACTCGGGCCCCGCCTTCGTCACGAAGGACAACGCCGCCGAGGTCGCCCAGTTCGCGGCCAACGGCACCCGCTGACCCTCTCATCCCCGGCCGGGCCCGCGCGCCCGGCCGGGGACCATCGAAAGGACTCGACGATGACGACGACCGACATCGTGACGATCGCCACACGCCCCCGCCTCGAGCGCCAGCCCGTGCGGCGCCTGCTCGCCCGCCCCGAGATCGGAGCATTGGTCGCGGCCCTGGCCGTCATGTTCTTCTTCTCGGTCTACACCCCCAACTTCATGACCCTCGCCGGAGCGGGAGTGTGGCTGGAGTCGGGCTCGACCTTCGGCATCATGGCCGTCGCCGTCGCCCTGCTGATGATCGGTGGAGAGTTCGACCTCTCCGCGGGCGTCATGACCGGCTTCACCGCCCTGATCGTCGGCATCCTCACGACCCACTACGGCCTGAACATCTGGATCGCCGTTCTCGTCTCGCTCGCCGCCGCCCTCGCGATCGGCGCCCTCAACGGGCTGATCGTCATGAAGACGGGCCTGCCGAGCTTCATCGTGACCCTCGGCACGTTCTTCGTCCTCGCGGGCGCCGACCTCGCCGTGACCAAGCTCATCACCGGCCAGGTCGCGATCCAGGGCATGACCAAGGTGCCGTTCTACGACACCATCCAGCCCCTGTTCGGCGCCTCGATCCGCGTCGGCGACGGCACGTTCTACGTCTCGGTGCTGTGGTGGATCCTCGTCACCGCCGTCGCCACCTGGGTGCTGCTGCGCACCCGCGCCGGAAACTGGATCTTCGCCGTAGGAGGGCAGCTCAACTCCTCACGCCAGGTCGGCGTCCCCATCCTCAAGACCAAGATCGGTCTGTTCATGACCACGGCCGGTGCGGCGTGGCTGGTCGGCATGATCTCGCTGTTCCGCACCTCGACGGTGCAGGCCAACACCGGTGTCGGTCAGGAGTTCATCTACATCATCTGCGCCGTCGTCGGCGGCTGCCTCCTCACCGGCGGTTTCGGCTCGGCGATCGGTGCCGCCCTCGGAGCGCTCATCTACGGCATGGTCTTCCAGGGCATCACCTTCGCGCAGTGGGACACCAACTGGCTGCGCACCTTCCTCGGCGCGATGCTGCTGCTGGCCGTGCTGCTCAACCACTTCGTGCGTCTGCGCGCGGGAGGGACGAAATGACCACGTCGACACAGACCCCGATCGTCGAAGTCCGAAACGTCGGCAAGAGCTACGGGCCGGTCAACGCCCTCTCGGGCGTCTCGACCACGGTCACCGCGGGACAGGTGACCTGCGTGCTGGGCGACAACGGCGCCGGCAAGTCGACCTTCATCAAGATGCTCGCGGGCGCTCACAGCCCCTCCGAGGGTGAGCTGTTGCTCGACGGAGCGCCGGTCACGTTCTCCTCCCCGAGGGATGCTCTGGATGCCGGGATCGCCACCGTCTTCCAGGATCTCGCGGTCGTGCCGCTCATGCCGGTGTGGCGCAACTTCTTCCTCGGATCGGAGCTGACCCGCGGGTGGGGTCCCCTCCGTCGGCTCGACGTGGCGCGCATGAAGGAGGTCACCTACACCGAGCTCGCCAACATGGGCATCGACCTGCGCGACGTCGACCAGCCCATCGGCACGCTCTCCGGCGGTGAGCGCCAGTGCGTCGCGATCGCCCGCGCCGTGTACTTCGGCGCGCGCGTGCTGATCCTCGACGAGCCCACCGCGGCTCTCGGGGTGAAGCAGTCCGGCGTCGTGCTGAAGTACATCGCGAAGGCGCGCGACCGGGGACTCGGCGTGGTGTTCATCACGCACAACCCGCATCACGCCTACCCCGTGGGCGACCGGTTCCTGTTGCTGAACCGCGGCACGAGCATCGGCGACCACCTCAAGGCCGACATCACGCTCGCGGAGCTCACGAGCCTCATGGCGGGCGGTGCCGAGCTCGACTCGCTCGCCCACGAGCTCGAGCGCTCGCTTGGCCCCGATGCGGAGCTGACGCGCACGGTCTCCCGGGAGGCGGCGAACGCGCCTCAGCTCTGACGGATGGCGTACGGTGCCCTCGGCCGGGGGAGGGGGCACCGTACGGACGTGACTCCACCGCCCACCTCGGCGACAATGGAGTGATGCGATCCCCCCACGCGCTGGTCTTCACCCTGCTCGCCGCCGGTCTCGCCCTCACCGGGTGCACCGGGCCGTCGGCATCCGACGAGCCGTCCGAGACGACGGCCCCGACCGCGGATGCCAGCCCCGTCGCCACCGCCACACCGGTGCCCGCGGACGGGCCGGTCGCGGCCTTCCGGACCTGGTGGACGGCGGTGCGTTCCGCCGACACCGTCGCCGCGTGCGGCGCCCTGACCGAGCCGCTGCAGCAGCGCATGATGGCCGAGTACGCCGCCGCCACCGGGACCGAGGTGAGCGACTGCGCCACCCTCATCCGGCAGAGCTCGGCCCTCTACGCGGCGGCGGGCCTGCCCGAGGACGTCTCGATCGCGCTCGACTCCGAGACCGCCGTCGACGCGGTGCTGCAGGTCACCTACGCCAACGGCGACTGCGGAACCGTGCACCTCGACCGCACGTCCACCTCGTGGTCCCTCACCGAGCTCAGCGAGGAATGCGCGGGCTGACTCGTCAGGGCAGGAAGTCGGCGCCGCTGAAGAAGCCGATGCCCAGCGACAGCAGCGCCGCCGCCACGCCCGCGATGAAGCCGGCCGCGGCGAGCTCGCGCGCCATGCGGGCGTTGAGGCTCAGGATGCCGGTGACCAGGGAGACGAGCGCGAGCGCCCAGACGCCGAGCTGGATCCAGACGAACTGATCGAAGTCCGCGATCGCGCTGACCGAGACCAGGAAGATGTGCCAGGCGATGACGATGCTCCCGGTGGCGATCGCGATGACCGATGCCACCCGGAGGTCGCCTTTCGGGACGCGCGGGGCGGGCGGCTGCGGTCGCGGAGGCACGCCAAGGCCCGGCTCGAAGGAGTCGGGGAGGTCGTCGTCTGCCATGGGGTGATCCTCGCAGGTCGGAGCCGGTGAGGGCGAACGGCGAGCCCGGGGTTGCGTCCCGCGGTCGCGGACGAATGGTCGGATGCCGCGGACGATCGGTCGGGCGGGCGCGGTTCCCCGTTGCGAGCATCGATGCATGACCCTGACCGCCCCCGTTCCCGTCACCCCCGCCTCCCGCATGAGATACGGCGGTCTCGTCGTCCTCATGCTGATGAGCTTCCTGCTCGTCACCGCCGAGTTCCTGCCCAACGGCGTGCTCACCGAGATGGCCGCGGGGCTCGGCATCACCCCTGGCCAGGCCGGCCAGACGGTGACGGTCACCGCGCTCTCCGGGTTGCTCATGGCCCCCACGGTCGGCCTGATCTTCCCGCGTCTGGACCGCCGCACTCTGCTCGTGATCGCCGCAGCGGCGGCCGCTGTGTCGAGCGTGGCGGTGGCTCTCGCTCCCCACTTCGTCACGATCCTCGTCGCGCGCTTCCTCCTCGGGGCGGCGATCTCCACGTTCTGGTCGATGTCGATCACGGTCGCCGCCGCCCTGTCCGCTCCGGATCGCATCGGTCGTGCCGTCATGTTCACCTCGGCCGGACTGTCGCTCGCGACGGTCGCCGGTGTTCCTCTCGGCGTCCTGCTGAGCGAGGCCCTCGACTGGCGCCTGGCGTTCCTCATCGTCGGCGTCGCCTCCGCTGTCGTCGGGGTGGCCGTCCGCCTCGTGCTCCCCGCGGTCCCGGCGGCCGCGGCATCCAGCATCCGACTCCTCGTCGACACGCTCCGCCGGCCGGGAGCGTCGCTCGGACTCGTTGGTCACGTCTTCATCGTCCTCGGGCACTTCCTCGCGTACACCTACGTCCGGTTGGCGCTGGAGCGTCTTCCCGAGGTGGATGCCGGGACGGTGGTCCTGCTGCTCACCCTGTTCGGCGCCGGTGGGCTCATCGGCAACATCGTCATCGGGATCGTGGTCGACCGGGCGTTCGGCATCCTGGCCGTGGTCGGTCCGCTGGCGATCGCGGCGTCGATCGTGGTGGTCCTGTCGCTTCCGGGCTTCGCGGCCGTCGCCGCAGCGGTGTTCGCGTGGGGCTTCCTCTTCGCGTCGTGGCTGATCATCGTGAACACCTGGGTCGGACACCGGATGCCGGACCGGCTCGAGGCGGGCGGGAGCCTCGTGGTCACCGGGTTCCAGCTCGCGATCGTCGCGGCAGCCGGCGTCGGTGGTCTGCTCGTCGACGGGGTGGGTGTCGTCGTCACGGATGCCGTGGGCGCGGCGCTCCTCGTGATCGGTGCCGTGCTGTTCGGGTTCTCGCTGCGGGTTCCGCGCACGCGCTGAGCGGGGCGGGGCGGCGCGCTGTGCCCGGGGCCGGGCGCACCGCCGCGGTCGACCTCAGTGGGGGGAGGGCGTCGTCGGGCGCGCTGTCGCGCGCCACTCCGACGGCGCGACGCCCGCCACCCGGCGGAAGGCGCGGCGGAATCCCTCGTCCGAGGCGTACCCGAGGGCGCGCGATACCTCGGTCACCGATTCGCCGGTCTCGAGCATCTCTTTGGCGCGGTGCACGCGCGCGTCGGTCACGTAGCCGCCGGGCGACCGACCGAACGCCGCGCGGAATCGCTCGGCGAAGACGGAGCGCGACATCGCCGCGAGGCCTGCCATCTCCTCGGTCGTCCACGCGTGCCCGGGGTCCGCCGCGATGGCTGCGGCGACGCGGTCGAGGAACGGATCCTCCGCGCGCGGCGGCCACACGGCGGTGTCGGTGGCCCAGGCGCGGATCGCCGCCAGCAGGACCGTGCGCACCATGATGCGGCAGATGACCCCGTCGCCGGAGCGCGCCGCATGCGACCCGAAACCGGAGGGGCCGAGGTGGGTGGCGAGGGCCGCTGCGGCCGGCTCGACGTGTGCGAAGTCGCTGACGAACACGACCCCGGGGAGGGAGCCCGACCAGGCGGTGCGTGCCAGCTCCGCCGAGATGACGGTGACCTCGGCGCCCGATTGCGATGTCAGGATCAGGCTCTCGCAGCCGAGCGACACGAACGCGTCTCCGGCGAGGAGCGTCCGGCGGCCGCGCAGGGTCGCGGCGTATCCGGAGGGCGCGTCGACCGCGCAGCCGAGGCTCTCGCCGATGTCGCCGGTGATCTCGCCCGAGCGGACGAACACGAGCGTCGCCTCACCGCGGGGCACCGAGAGGCGCTCGCTCGCGCCGAGGCTCGACCGGCGGGCGTTCTCGGCCCGGATGTCCAGCGACGCGAGCGCACGGTCGAGGGCGGCGGCGTGCGAGGTCACGAAACGGCAAACGGCTCCTCGGACGCGGCTATTCCCCGTGTCACCCCCGACGCCACCCGTCAGCGGGCCCGGGCCGCCCGCCCCCGCCGCGTCGGACGTAGGCTGCCGCGATGAGAACGATCGGGGTCGACCTCGCCGCCGGGCTGCCCGGCACCGCCCTCGCCGAACTGGTCTGGGTCGACGGCGGCGCCCGGCTCACGCGGCTCGAGACCGGGGTCGACGACGCCACGATCGTGGCATCCGTCGCAGGCGACGCGGTGTGGCTCGGTATCGACTGCCCGCTCGGCTGGCCCGACGCGTTCGTCGACTTCGTGCGGGGGCATCACGGCCTCGCGACGGCGGGAGCCGTCGACGGCGGCGCCGAGTGGCGCCGTCCGCTCGTCTACCGCCACACCGACCACGTGGTGCGCGAGCGCATCGGACGCTGGCCGCTCAGCGTCTCCACCGACCGCCTCGGCGTCACCGCGCTGCGCTGTGCCGGCCTGCTCGGACGCCTCGCGGCGGCGGGATTCCCCGTCGACCGCGCGGCCGAGAAGCGCCTGTTCGAGGTGTACCCCGGTGGATCGCTGCGCCTCTGGGGCTTCGACACGACCGGATACCGGGTGGATGCCGCGCGCCGCGCCGCTCTGCTCGACTCCCTGTCCGTGCGCGCCCCGTGGCTCGATCTCGGCGGCTTCCCCCCGCTCGCCATCGCGAACGCCGACGCCTTCGATGCCGTGATCGCCGCTCTCGCGACCCGCGCCGGTGCGCTCGGGGCGTTCGCGCCCCCGGCATCCGACGTTCTCGACATCGCCCGGCGCGAGGGATGGGTCGTGCTGCCGGAGGGGCCGGTGGAGGCGTTGGCGGAGGGCTGAGGCCCCGCGGGTCCGGGCGGCCACCCGGCACGGGCCGTTCCTCGCAGAACCGCGCGTTCCTCGCAGAATCAGGGCCGTGATCTGCGAGAAACGCTCGCTTCTGCGAAGAGGTGAGGATGCCGCGCCCCCGGGGTCGCGGCATCCTCACGGATTGCACGCGTCGCACGTGGCGGGATCGGCCACCTCCGCCGGGCGTCGCCGCTTCCGCTGCTCCGGGCAACGGGGGCACCCGTCGACGTCGAAGCGCACCTGCGACGTCGCGTTCCCGCACGCGCCGCACGGCAGGCCGCGCACGACCCCGACCGGCCCGAACCCGGGACACGCGCAGCCCGGGCACACGCGGGTGAGGCGCGCCGCGAGAAGCCACGACAGGCGCCGCAGCGTGCGGCGTCGGTGCGGGTTCATGTGCGCGCGCAGGTCCGGCTCGAGTTCGACCGGGCCCCGGGCGATCAGGGTGAGGAGGGTCGTGGCATCCTGAATCCCCTTCCTCATGCCCCCGTCCGTGTGCGCGACGACGCCCTGCGCGGGGAATCCCACGCGCTGGAGGTACCGCCGCGCCTCGCTCTCGGTGCGCACGACGCGCGGAGGCGCGACGTGCACGTGCTCGCGGATGCCATGGCGCACGCGGACATCGCGTTCGAGGTCGACGAACACGGCGAGCTCCTCGTGCACCATGGGCCCGAACCCGCCCAGGGCGGGGGAGTACGAGGCTTCGGTCGCCAGCCCCGTGGCCGTACCCAGTTCGGCTGCGGCCCCGCGCGCCTTGGCGGTCGCCGCCTCCTCGGGGGTGAGCAGCCTCGGCACGTCACGCGTGAACGTGCCGAGGGCGTCGGTGTCGAGCGCCACCGTGGGGGCGACCCACGCGCCGAGCCATCGCCGGAAGGCGGGCGCGAACGCCGCCTCCTTGCCGTGGACCGTGCCGATCGCCACGGTGGTGCCGTCGAACGGAGAAGGGGCGCCCATCACGCGAAGTAGTCGGCCCGGCTCACCGCGGTGGGCGAGACGAACATGACGCCGGCGGTCCGATCGAGCAGCGGACGGATGCCGGCCACGATCGCGTCCGCCCGCTCGGGGGCGACCACCGTCACGAGCAGGGTGAGGGCGTCGTGGTCGTTGAACAGCAGGCGACCGCCGCGCGCACCGTGGTGCCCCACTCCGGCGACGCCGGTGATCGCGGTGTACCCGCGGGCACCGAGCGACTGCATCAGGGCGGAGACCTCGGCGACGTCGTCGTTCGCGACGACCACCTCGATCTTGGTCATCGGGGTCAGGTCGGACGTGCTCATGAGCGGGACTCCTTCGTGGTGGTTTCGGGGTGGAGGACGGGGATGCCGGGGGCCTCGGCCGTGTCGAGATCGTCGACCCGCCAGCCGTACAGGCCCCAGCGCATCCAGGGCGAGCGGTCGTCATCGCACACGCGGAGGGTGATCCAGCGGTGGGCGACGAGGGTGCGGACGACCTCGGAGGAGTCGACGATGTCGTTCACGCGCTCGAGGGGCGCCTGCACGAACACCTGCAGACGCACCGGCTCGTGCCGCGCCTCCCGGCCGACTCCGACGGACTGCCAGGGCAGACCGATCCGCAGGTCGCCCCCGTAGCCCGAGAGCACACCCGCGGTCCCGACGACGTTGTGCAGGGGCTTCGGGCCCGCGCCGAACCGGTCGGGTGCGACCGTCGATGCGCCGTACTGGGCGTTGATCCACTGCGCCACGATCAGGGGCGCGGTGAGGATCGTCTCGAGCCCCGATCCGTCGGGGTCGGCCGCCGCCTCGTAGCTGTGCAGGAACGCGCGCCGTCCGAGGTCGCGCCCCGCGGTGAGGGAACGCGGTCCCACGATGAACGCCGCGTTGCCCACGAGCCCCCACTCGGCGTACGACTCCGCCCAGTCGGCGGCCCGCCGCTCGGTCTCGCGCACCGCGCCGGCCGCGTCTCCCGCCCCGGGAATGCTCGCGCTGCGATCGGCGGCGTTCGCCGCGCGCGCGGCCTCGAAGCACCGTCCGAGCTCGATCACGGCCGTCTCGTGCGTGGCGGGGACCGTCCACGGCTCGAGGAGGGTGACCTCGTCGGTGACGGTGTCCACTTGCGCCGCCAGGAACAGCGTGTCGGCGGGGATCCGGATGCCGCGGGCGGCCAGGGCCCGACGCGTCTCGGGGTCGTTGAAGATCATCGCCGCGGCGCGGGCGTTCGGCTCCCCCTCGTGACCGCCGCACGCCCCGCACTGCAGGCTCGAGGAGAAGGGGTTGTTGGTCACGGTCGCGCCGTGACCGCACACCACCACGAGGGGCGCGAAGTCGTCGACGAGTCCCATCATCCGCAGCGCCGTCTCGGCGTAGACGACGCGCTCCTCGAGCGAGAAGACGACATCGGCGTCCACGTGCGTGGCGGGCTTCTTCGGGCGGATCCGCTCGGCCAGTGCCCGCCACCCTTCCGGGGCGAGCGTCCGGACGGCGGCGGCCGCGCCGATCACCCAGCCGGCTGTCTCGGCGAAGGCGAAGGGCGTCACCGGCGATTCCTTCATCGTGTGCAGCGCGGCATCCCGTTCCCCGCCCGCGATGCGGTGACGCCGCCACCGCTCGAGGGCGTCGCGCTCGACGGACGACTCCGTGATCGCGACGCGGGGGCGCAGCAGCACGGGGCAGGAGGCGATCTCGGCGGAGCCGTCCGCGGGGCGGAACGAGATCGGTACCGCGAAGAACCCGGCGAAGCCGAACGTCTCGACGGGACCCGCCGCCTCGAGGTGGCGCCGGAAGCCCTCGGACCGCGTGTCGATGCAGAACACGGCCTGGGCGAGCGGGCGACCGGTCGTGGACGACTCCGGGGCCCGGCGCGGGGCGAGCTCGCGCGCGACGCCGCGTTCGAACGCCTCCTGCCAGACGGCGAGTCGCGTCGCGGGGGTGACGAGCGCGAGCGTGCGCCGCACGATCGCCCGGGTGGCGGGGTCGGAGGGGTCGGCGCCCAGCGCGAGGGCGACCGCGCCGATCCGCGCTCGCTGGTCCGGTTCGGTCTGCGCGGGTGCGGTCCGGGCGGGGGTGGTCCGCGCGGGTGCGGTGTGCGCGGGGGCGGTCTGCGCGGGTGCGGGGAGAGCGGCGTCGGCCGGCAGGAGCAGGCGTTCCAGGGTCACGCGGATCGCGACGAGCGAGGTGAGGTCGATCTCGCGCGCCCCGTCGGCCAGGTGCCGCACGAGCGCCGACCAACCCGGCTGTGCGAGCACGTGCGCCCGCAGGAACTCCTCGGCCGCCGACCCCGCGAGCTGCCAGCGTTCGAGGGCGACCCGGATCGCGCTCGCCGCGTCGACGGGGGTGTTCCGGATGCCGCTGCGCACCCGCCGCGACAGCGTCGGGTCGACCGCCGCGAGGCGCCGCCACCCGGTCCACATGCCGTCGCGCCGGACGGGTTCCGCCCACGCGCTCCGGCCGAGGGCGGCCGTCAGCCACCGCGCGGTGAGGTCGTCGATGCGGGCGTGGACGCGCGGGGAGAGCGTGGCGGCCGGGGTCGGGAGCGACGAGCTGAGGGCCATCGGGGGCGAGACGAGCAGGTCCGTCCGCAGCACGTCGGCGACGGTGGCCCTGACCCGGCCGAGGGAGAGGAGGTCGGCCGCGCGGGCGTCCGCGACCGTGAGGTGCAGCGCGGCGAGCAGGTCGTCGGACGAGATCCGCCCCCGCGCGTGCAGCTCACGGAAGCGTTCTTCCGGGAGGGAGAGCAGGATGCCGTGGTCGCGGGCGACCTGTTCGAGGGCGTCCTCCCAGTCGAGGTCTTCGTACCCGGCGACGGGGTTCCGGGCGATGAAGGTCTCGAGGGGGAAGTGCGGGGCGATCGCGCGGCCGGCGGCCGCGACCCAGCCCCGGACGGTGGCCGGCGAGGGAGGAGCGGTGGTGGTCATGAGACTCTCCGGTACTCGAGGGGGCCGTCGGCGGATGCCGACGCCCGGATCGTGGGGGTGGGAGCGGCGAGGGGCGGCCGGCCCCACGCGAGGGCGAAGGCGAAGATGCGGTCCGAGAGCGGTCCCGTGGACCGGACCGCGAGGAGGGACGCCGCGGCGATCAGGAAGACCGCCACGGTGAAGCCCGCGGGCAGCGGGGCCGGGGTGGTGACCGGGACGAGCGCTTCGGCACCGGGGAAGACCACGGCGACGTATCCGACGACAGCGACCGCCAGGCCGAGGAGGAACGCTGCCCGTGCGGGGGCGGACGCCGAAGACGCCCCGATCCGCGCGCCCGCCACCGCGGCGGTCGTGAGCGCGAAGAGGAGGAGCGCGGCGGTCGCATGCGCGAACGCGTCGCTCGCGACGAGGGCGACCGCGGCGACCGCGAGGATCAGGACGGCCCCGACGGCGCCGCCGACCCGCGAGGGCCGAAGCAGGGGCCGTGCGCGCTCCCGCAGCGCGTGCTCGACCGCGGAGCCGGCGCCGAGGAACAGGCTCGCCTTGAAGAGGGCGTGGCCGATCACGTGGACGAACGCGAGCCCGTACGCGCCGAGCGCGCAGGCCAGGAGCAGGAACCCCATCTGCGCCGCGGTGGAGTGCACCAGCCGGCCCTTGACGTCGGCACGGGTGAGCATCGCGAGCGTCGCGACGATGAGCGTGATCGCCCCCGCGACCCCCGCGATCCACGGGCCCGCGGCCGAGGGCACGGCGGAGAAGCGCAGCAGCAGCAGGGCCCCGGCGTTCACGAACCCCGCGTGCAGGAGCGCCGAGACGGGAGTGGTGGTCGCCGCGGTGGCCGGGAGCCAGCCGTGCAGCGGGAACGACCCCGCCCGGGCGACCGCGGCCACGGCGACGAGGGCGCCGACGAGGGTCGCTGCCGTGCCGTCGAGGCTGCCGAGGGCGGCGAGCGAGATCGACCCGGTCGACGCGGTGGCGACGACCGCGGCCGCCCAGAGCGCCGCGTCGCCGATCAGGAGAGCCACGGCGCTGCGACGGACGGCGACCCGGGTCTGCAGGCCCGCGCCCCCCGAGGCGATCAGGGCGATCGTGCTGAGCGTCGCGAGCGTCCATCCGACGGCCAGGAGCACGACGTCGTCCGCGGCGATGGCGGTCGTCGATCCGAGCGCCGCGAGCGACGACAGCGCGAAGAAGCTCCGTGCGCGCGGGTCGCCGCGGAGGTGACGGCTCGCGTACGACTGCACCACGACGGTCAGGGCGACGATGAGCAGCGCGAGCGCGGCACCGGCCACGTCGGTGCGGTCGGCGAGGGCGCCCGCGAGCCCGAGCGTGGCGAGAGCCGCGGCAACGGCACCGGGCCACACGGCGAGCGAGCCCGGGGTGCGGTGGCGCGCGGCCTCCGGCAGGAGGGCGGCGGCGACCGCGGCGAGGAGCGCGGCCGCCAGGAACGGAGCGAGCGATGACATGCGCAGCAAGTTACATGCAATAAATTACGTGTGTCAAAACGCAGGCAACACATAACACGTTCTTGAATTCCGGTACCGTGGGTCACTATGCTGTCCTGATGAACACCTGGACGTTCTTGACGAACCACGCCCACGTGTTCATCTACGTCGCCCGCGATCCCGGCGCGCGTGTCCGCGAGATCGCGGATGCCGTCGGCATAACCGAGCGCACGGCGCACGGCATCCTGTCCGACCTCGTCGAGGCCGGCTACCTCAAGCGCGAGAAAGAGGGCCGACGCAATCGCTACGAGTGCGTCGAAGACCTCCCGATGCGTCACCCGGTCGAGAGCGACCACCCCGTGGGGGCGTTGTTGGAGGCGTTGCGGGGCTGAGTGCCCCGCCGTCGCCTCGTCGCCCGCGGTCGCGATCCTGTCTCCGTGTGGCGAGAGCAGGGGGCGGCCCCAGGCTTCCGCGCATCCGCCTGTGGCCGCGCGACGAGAACAGGGGATGCCACGGCAACAGGCTGCTGTGCCGTGGATCGTCCTGTCCTCGTGGCATCCCCTGTTTCCGTGACAGCGAGTCGGCCGCGACGGCGCGGGCGGAGCTGTCGGGAACGCGGCGAGATGACACTAGATGTCATGTGCGTGCGGGCGTCTGGGCTAGCTCAAACCGACTTTGTGGTGACACTTTCCTGTTGGTGGGGGTGGACCTATATGGCTTCGTGGCGCGTTCTTCTACAGCGCGTCCGCGCGCCGCGATGAGGGGGACTCGCCTGTGCCCAACTTGAGCTTTAGCGAGAGGAAATTCCGACATCGGCTTACGCCCGACCACGAGCACCGCGATCGAGGTCACGCCGATCAGGCAGAGGACCGCGCCGGGAGCGCGCGTGTACAACTCACAGGAGAGAACGACATCTCGCTAAACCCCGGCTGAGTTGCAGCGGCTGCACGCTGTAGCGCGACGAAGATGAAATCGCACCACACAAGAAGTAGATCCTCTGCCAGCATGAACATATGGCCGACGAGCACGACCCAATCCGATGGAAGCGTGAAGCTCCCGCCGGCTTGGGCGAAAGCCTCATAAGCGCGGGCAGGGTGCAGGCAAAGGAGAACCTACGCGGGAGCGTCGTGACGCTTACGGTTCAGTGCGGCGTGTGCCTCGGGGAACCTTGGTCCGTTGATGTAGAGGTTGCGCAGCTGAGGGCGTTCCGTCGCCGCAAAAATGTGGATGTCTCTGTGCCGATGACATGCGGGTGCGGCGTCAAGCACAAGAACGCCCCAGCTGATACCACTGGCTGTGGTCGTGAGTTCACTGTGATCGTGTCGGCCAACTGATGCCGGTCACCTTATCTGGCGGGCCGCCACCGACGCCTGAGGACTTCCGCTACTGGGCACAGCGCGAGCATCTCGGAGAGCAGAGCCTCGTCCGGTTACGGGCCTCGAGTGAAGGGTGGCGAAATGCCCTCTCGCTGAGTTCAGGCGTGCTCGCCGGAGCGACTCTGATCGCCACAACCCTCGGCCTGGATGGTCGTCAGCCACCGACCTGGTTGGTGATATGCGGACTTATCGCGGGTCTTCTGGTGCTTGCCGCGGTGGTCGTCTCAGCCCGGGCGACGGTCGGCTGGCCCAGGCTCGCCCGCGACAACGAACGCCCTCGGGTCTGGCAGGCGCGTGAGACCAGACGCACCCTTGTCGCGTTCCGGTGGTCGATCTGGCTAGCCGCCGTCGGTGGTACAGCCGCGATCGCTGTCGCGGCCGGCGCGCTCATCGCAGAAGTCAAGATCCCGGTACGTGTCGAACTCACCAACGGCAGCGCAGTCTGCGCTCATCGTGTCGATTCGTCGGGAACCTGGTGGCGCCTGAGCCTCGACGAAGGCGCCACACGGTTGGTGCGCAAGGACGATGTGACGGCGTTCTCGAGCGAATCGTGCTAACGCGCCTCGCGCAATGCTCGAAGCACAGGACCCTCTTTGTCGTCGGTGACCTTCGAGAATTCTGGTCCTACTGGACAGTCGTATTTGGGCATTGAGGTGTCATGCCGTTCGCCCACAGTGGAGAAGAACATCAGCTGTGCAATCCGTTGGCCCGGCACGATCGCGATCGGAATTTCTCCAAGGTTGACCAACTCCAGCGTGAGACACCCCCGATACCCCGGATGCACCTGCACGGCGGTTGCCGTGATCATCCCTAAACGCCCATAACTGGAACGAGTGATAACCTGCGCGCTCAGATCGGATGGCATGACCAGATACTCGAGCACGGATGCCAGAACCAATTGGTTGGGGTGAAGGTAGAACGGTTCACCCCAACGCCGCTCCACACGGTGTTGCATCGTCCGCGGGTCTGGCCTCTCCTCTGAGAGAGCGTCAAATGCAGGGTGCGCCGCCCGGTCAAACAGGATGAACTTGCTCCCCAAGCGGACGTCGACGCTCGATGCGCCGACAGGGTCACCAAGGCGCGGGGACAACACGATCCTCTTGTGGTCTCGCGCCGACAAACGCGTGTTGATCGCGCTGGCCGCCAGCACTCCCGGGCCAGATGCGCCACTTGTGCCCTCTGGTGTCTGACCAAGTGAGAGTGGATCAACCTTCGCCGATTCGGACGCCGCATTCCACGACGCGAGGAAGTAGAAGTCTTCAATTGCCTTGAGGCTCAGGCGGTCGACGGTGGCGCTGAAATCCGCGTACGTCAGGTGTTCCCATTCGTTACGAACGTCGGAATCGTGCAACGCAAACCATGCCGCGCTGACGATCTCTGCCGGCGTCGCCGGTCCATGATGGTCACCGGGAATGTCGTACTCAATAGGGGGAATCCCCTCACTGATGCGACGGACCAGACTGTCGATCTTCTCGGGAGTCGTGTCCGTCCAGAAGTGACTCCCTCCGGTCGTCCACGCACTCGTAGCATCCCAAATGACGTCCGAGTGATCGGAGAAGAACGCCAGCATGGCGTCCGCCCAGCGGAAATCGTGTGCCTCATCCGCTTGCTCAAAGTCGGCCATGCTCTCCAAGAGTGCAAGCTCTGCCTTGGTTAACTCGCCGCCGCCGATTTCAACCCACCGGCGCATCAGCTGACAACGGAAGTACGACGGCGGATGCGTAAACAACTCCCCTGTCGCCTCCTTTGTCCCTACCGATTCCAGAAACTCAGCGAGGGCGAGATACCCAGCGACACCAAATTGGCGAACAGCGTAGGCGTCGCAGATCAGCTCATGTAGCCACTCACCTGTCAGTTTCTGTGCGCTGAGCTTTCGGCGAACGCGCGCGGGCTTCTCCTCCGCTTCCGCCGGCTCGGCAAGTATCTCTTGGGGCAGTTTTACCGTGGCAACGGCAGTGCTTGCCTCGATCGCGGCATCGAGCTCTGCGAGCGACGTAGGTGGGCAGTGGCGAAGAAGGAAGTGGCCAAGCTCGTGGCCGAGTGTTACAGGCAACCAGAGGGCATGCTCGCCCTCGATGCGAGGGACGGTCACCGCAAGAGTGCGATCAGCAGCGGTGACGGTGAGCTCCTGTACGTGGGCTACGACCTCGTGGAACGTCGGTTCCGAGCATGCGAAGTTGCCCGGTTCACCCACGGTGACGAACAGGGAACGGGGTGCGACATTCAACTCCGCGCATCGGCGGCGCAGCAGGAACTGGATCGCGGGAGACAATCCGCGGCTCTGGCGTGCGAAGTGCGCATCGTGCGAGTCGATTCGCTCTCTCAGTAGCCGCAGAGCCGCCTCGATCACCCCATCGCGGTCTTCGTCCGGCTCCTCGTCGCCGTACGCAACCCGCTCGTCCTCGATCTCTATGACGCGCTCGACCGAGGAGTCCAGGGTCTCGCGGAGCGTCTTGAGGGCCAGTGCAAGGTCGGTGTTGCGCCCACTGTCTACTAAGTGTTGATGCTCGATAATGTCGCCGAACCACTTTGCACGCAGAAGAAAGCTGCGGCGAAGCCGAATGTAGCGGGCGATACTCACGTCAGCGAAGTGAGTTTTGGAGTGTGCGTTCGCCAGACCCGGACAGCATCGAGTTGATGTGCTTGGTCACCTTCCGGAAGAGCTGGTGCAAATCATCCAACGCTTCAGGGTCTAGAGACTCTCCACGCGCGACGGCGTCAATGTTGCCAGCTACCGATTGAAAGTCTTCGGAAGCCTGGTCTTCGCTCTCGTAGCCTTCGATCAGGACGGCGACCTCGGCGAGTGTGTCCGTAGGTCGCTGTTTCGCGACGACCGCGAGGTACGACGCCCCACCGCCCAGAACGACACTGTAGCTACGGAACGACTCAGCGACGGCGCGAAGATTCGTCTCCTCGTTGGGCGTAAGGGGGCGGTGTCGCCGAACCTTACCGAGTGCAAATGCTGAGTCCGCGGCGGCGCTCCCTGCGACACTGAGGTGGGCGTAGCTTGATACGGTGCCGGTGACACGACGTACTCGCAAGGTGGGCTCCAATCACTTCCGCGTGCCTTGAACGTAGCGGAAACCGCTTGACAACTTGGGCAGCCTCGCGGAGTTGAATGGTATCGGACTCCTCAGACACGAGGGTGTGATCGCAAGAGTCTTCACGCGGCACTCGTAGTTCGCCAGACCCCGATAGCTCGACACACGGTGATCATGGCAACGATCCGTACCGGCGCGCCAGTGGGTTTTCTGCACGCCGCAGGAGTTGGTGGGGGACATGCTGGGCGTTTCCGCGTTGCGGAAGATGTGCATCCGAGTGCCAAAAGGTAGGGCAACGTCGGGGGTTTCGACCACACTGTTGTCAGTACAGGGGGAATACGACAGGTGGGGGCCGCAGCGATGTCGCAGGTGGCGTCGAGCTCGATCGACGAGATGCTGGAGCATCTTCACGCGCGCCTTGACACCCAGTTCCGTATGGTTCGGGACGAGCGCGCCGGTCTGGAGGTCACTGCGCCCGTTTTCGCTCTTGAACACGAGCTCTCTGCCGAAGACCTCGATCTGCTGATTGCGACGGTGCGGACAGCGGTGTCTGAAGGTCTCGGCCCTCGCCATCGTCGGTGGTGGCTGCCGTTCGTCGTATATGCCGCTGAGGCCGGCTACGACTATGTCGGGGATGAGTATTGGCGAAGCTTCGATCAGCGCACGCCCGGGTGGCGCGCTGATCACCGCGCCTTGATCAAGTCGTGGTTCACGAAGTTCTCGACGGCGTATGGCGGGGCCGTGCCTACGGGCGCCTTCGCCGCGACGTTCACGATCATCGCCTGGCCGATTACGCACGGCGTGCTTCCCACTTACCTGCAGCGACAACTTGCCCAATTGCTATACGAGTTCAGGGCCGCCATAACCTCGGAGCTACTCGATAACCCACCCGCCCTCGGCCTGAGGTTGGCGCAACGAGCAGCGTCGTACACCGAACGATTCCGGATCTTCTGCGAGAACACCACCCTCGTCGGGCAGGTCGCTGCCGCGCTGTTGTCCGGGCACGATGCACCGAGCCCCTACCTTCTCAACTCCACGCTCGAGCGGATCGTGGCCGATCTATCCCAGGAGCAGCAGGCGCGTCATTGGCTGCGAACGGCGCAGCAGTCGGCACACCGGGCGCGTGGCTTTCGCCCGACCGCGACTCAGGGGCATACGGCATCGGCGCCGCACACACCGGCACGCGCGACCGATCCGCGGTTGTATCTGCGTCTGGCGGACCAGTGGAACGCCTATGCGGAACTGCCCGACTTGACGCCGCTGGGGGCGGGGCTGCCCGACGTGTTCCGGCAGTTGCGGGTGTCGCGAGGTTTCGTCAATGGCGCCGACCGGCACGTGCCGCCGAGCGGGCTGCTCTACCCCGGACAGTCCGTCCAGTTCGCGAAGTGGCCGCGTACCGATCAAGCCTTCCTTCGGCTGGAACGGGCGCAGGAGGAGACAAACCGGATCCTGGCAGACCAGTGCGTCATCACCCCGGGGCCGTGGTGGTTGTTTCGCCGCCAAGGCGCGGGCCTGGCAATCGAGGTGAAGGGCAAGCTGGTTCGCCCCGGGCACCGCTACCTGCTCATCGGGGAGAGTTCGCTGAACCCGCCGACGGTGCCGTGGGCCGCAGAGGTGGGGGTCAACGTTGAGGGGGTGCGCGGCTACGAGCTCACGATCCCTGAGCAGGTCAGCGAGAAGGATGCCGCCGCGCTGAGCGCCAGCGGCATTGCTGTGCTCACGCACGTCGCCATCCGTCCGGTCGGCATCGTCGCCAGCGCATGGGACGGTGAGGGGGAAGCCGAGTGGATTGCGGGGGAGCCGGCAATCCTCGGGATCCGATCTGAACTGGCACCGCAACGATGTCGGCTGACGGTCGGCGGGAATGTGTACTTCCTTGAGTGGCCGGCCGGGCAGGCCGAACTGATGTTCTCCCTGCAGGGGCTGAGCGTCGGCACCCACGTCGCGAGTGTCAGTCTGCTGGGAGACGATGACCGCCCGATGACCGTCGGCTCCCTCGTGATCACGATCCGAGACCCACAGATCCGACCCGAGGGCGCCTCGGTCGGCGAGGGGGTCCGTCTGCTCGCCACCCCCGCCCGTCCGACCCTCAGCGAACTGTGGGACGAGCGCGCCCATCTCGTGATCGATGGGCCCACCGGTGCCCAGGCGGACATCGAGGTGAGCCTGCGTGGCGAGCACGGACAGTCGATCGCGGAGCTGCGACGGTCCATCCACCTGCCGCTCGACGAGGAAGCGTGGAGCACACTCGCCAAAGTGATCCGCAGGGACCACCGTTTCAGTGACGCTTACGACGACGCGGAGTCTTGCGTGATTACCGTCGCTCGCGCCGGTGTCGGTTTCGCGACCCTGACCTGCGAGCGTGGCTTCCGGCCGCTGCGGTGGCGTTTCGCGCGCACCCACGACGGACACGTCCGCGCTCGCCTGGTGGACCGCACGGACGGCGACGCCACGATCGTCGAGTTCTACGATGTGCAGTCGCCCACCGTCGCCGTGCAGCGCCCGCTCGGTGCCGACATCAGCGCCCCGCCGCGCGGGGGACTTGTCGTTGCCCGCGCTGCTGACGCCTCGGCGTCCCTTATACTCCCCACCGAACCGAATGCGCTTCTCCAACAACCCGCCCTGCGACCCGCGGTGCCGACCACCGGCCGCACACTGACCGACGTCTGCCAACTGGTCGACGCACACGCGCGGTGGCTGAACGCGGAACTGCCCTCGGACGCGTTCGTCGCCTATCAGCAGCAGGTGATCGGTGACGCTATCGCCCGCGCAATCGGGATGATTATCGGAGGGCGCCACTGGGTCGGCATCGAGCGCAAGGTCGCCCACGCGCAGGACGTCGCGGACTTGCTCGCCGAGATGCAGCAGGCGGTCGGGATATCCACGTCCCATAGGGATCTCGCGACCGCGATCGCGTACAGCCTGTACAAGTGGCTGTCGGCTGGGAGTCTGCTGCGCGGGTTCGACACCGTCATCGCACCGCACCTCGCTACCAGCGGGCTGGGCGTGCACCCGGCGGTGTCCCGCTTCCTGTTGATGCTTGCCGGCCGTCCCGGGCATCTTTCACAGTGGCCCAAGGATGAGGTCACGTTTCTGCTCGAGCAGGTCATGCAGACCCCGGTGCTCTACCGCGCCGCACGGTTCGCGGTTCTTGGCACCCGGGCCCTCAACGACGCCGACGGCCTGGAACGGAGCTTCTGATGCAGATCAGCCAGCTCACGGCCGAGACGGCCGCCGCCGCGGCGATACGAACTCTCGGCCTGAACCCCGACGTTATCGACCTCACCTCGTTTGAGGCGCTGGCCGCCGCACTGCGACGGGCGGCGTCGTTCCTATGCCCGACGAGTCCGGGACGGCTCGCCGATGCCGTGTACGGCGCCGTGCAGCCCCTCGCCGATGCCGGTACGGTCAACCGGTCGAGCATTGGGGATATCCTTGATGAACTGGTCGCTTCCGGGGACCTGCTGGAACTTCGCCGTGACGAAGGCCGGTCGGCGCGGCTGCTGTACTTGGCGCCGCCGTCGTTCATCGAACGACACCCGGGCCGCTACCTGCTCACCGGCATCAGACCGTTCGGTGCGCCATTGATCCCGGACGATCTCGCCCAGACGATCGACTACGAAGGCCCGACACGATCGATCAGTCTCGATGCGGACGCCGGGCCCACGCAACTGCGCGACCGGGGGCTGCGTTGCGTCGCGACAGAACGTTGGCTTGCCCGACCAGCCATCGAAACTCCGACCGCACTTCTCGATCGTTTTCGGGTCCGACTGGATACCGCCGCCCTGGCCGGTCACCTTGAGGACATCCAGATCCTCGACCCGGCATCCTCGGTCCGGTACTACGCGGGCCGTTGGCGCCAGCCGGCGGCCGCCGATACTGGAAACTTCATCGCCCGCCGGCCGCAGGCTTACGGCGCCGACCTGTGGTGTCTGGCGCGGTGTGAGCGTGGCGTGCCATCGCGTCTGCTGGAGTGGCCGGTCGATAACCCGGTCCTGCCCGGTCGCGACGAGGCATGGCGCTATCAGGCGGCGGTCGATGCTGTCCGTGGCGTGCCGCAACGATTCCGTCGCCGCGCGGGCGGCGGCGCAGGTGGCGGTGACGTCGTCTTCGACTTCTTCTCGCCGCTGCCGGGTTTCGCGGAACGTTACCTGCAGTTCGTCGGGCTGCCGCTCGGGAAGACGACGGGTGCGCTGTTCTCGTTCCGTGTGCCCGAGGGTGCGGCCGACGGCGTCGGCACCTTTCTGACTGACATGTTGTGGATGACAAAAGAGGAGGCACCCCATGGCGTCTGACGCTCCCACGATCGCCGAGACGATCGACGACATCCAATCGGCCCTACGCGAGTACATCGAGGCCACGTATCACGTCGGTCACCCCACGATCATCGAGCAGCGCCGCCAATTGCTGCTGACTGAGGGGGTGCTGTTCAAAACTCCCTTCATCGAGAGCACGCCGCGGTACCAGACGAACCGCGCGTTCGCTGAGCTGGACGTCGATGCCGCCGTGCACGACCTGTTCACCCCGCTCACTCAGAACGTCGGTGAATTCAACCGGTTGCTGCACGATCCGCCTTACACCCATCAAGCGGAAGCGATCGAGTGGGCGGCTCGCGACGGCAAGAGCCTCGCCATCACGACCGGAACCGGCTCCGGGAAGACCGAGTCTTTCCTGCTGCCGATGCTCGCCAAGCTGGCCACCGAAGCCAAGCACCGGCCGGACTCGTTCGCTGCCCCCGCCGTGCGCGCGCTGATCCTCTACCCGATGAACGCGCTGGTTAACGACCAGTTGGGGCGTCTGCGTCTGCTGCTGGGCGACCCGCGGCTGACGACGCAGTTCCATGCCTGGGCAGGTCGCCCAGCCCGTTTCGCGCGCTACACCAGCCGCACCCTGTACCCGGGAGTGCGGACGGTGAAGAAGGATCAGAAGCGGCTCGGGTCGATCGAGGACTTCTACCTGCTGCTGATTGATGAAGCTGCCGATCCGAAAGCGCCCGGGCACGCGCAGGCGAAGAAGCTCAAGGAGAAGCTGGAGGCGCGGGGCAAGTGGCCCGCGAAACCCGACCTGAAGGCGTGGTTCGGACCCAAGCACTCGAAGTGGAAGGACGCGAAGAGCGGGCGGTTCGTGCGGGCAGTGATGGGACCGGATGACCCGGAACTCCTCACCCGCCACGAGGTCCTTGCCGCACCCCCGGACGTGCTCATCACCAACTACTCGATGCTCGAGTACATGCTGATGAGGCCGCTTGAGCGGCCGGTGTTCGACCACACCCGGCAGTGGCTGGCGGACAACCCGGAGGAGAAGTTCCTACTGATCGTCGACGAGGCACACCTGTACCGCGGGGCCACGGGCGCCGAGGTCGCACTGCTGTTGCGCCGGTTGCGATCCCGGCTGGGGATCACACCGGATCGTGTCCAGGTGATCACGACGAGCGCGAGCTTCAGCACCCCCGAGTATGCCCGCGAGTTCGCCGCCCAACTGACCGGAAAGGACGAAGCCGACTTCCGGACGGTCACCAGCAAACCGGCGTTGCGATCCGGTGCCGCACAGGGCACGCCGGCGGATGCGAGGCTGCTCGCCGGCCTCCCGCTCGCGGACTTCTACAACGCCGAGACCGAATCGGCACGCATGGTCGCGGTCGCCGACCTGCTCACCGATCGAGGTGTGGGCGACCGAGACCGTCCCGTCGCGGGACTGCTGCATGACGCCCTGGCTGGCTACGAGCCGATGAACCTGCTCATCAACGAGACGATGCAGAAGGCGCAACCGCTGCACGAGCTCGGCACAGCGGTGTTCCCCGACGTTACGGCCGAGGTGGCGGACAAAGCGGTCACGGCTCTTGTTGCGCTGGGCAGCGCCGCACGCCGCGCCCCCGAGGAATCGGGCCTGCTGCCCTGCCGGGTGCACGCGTTCTTCCGAGGGCTTCCGGGCCTGTGGGCATGCATCGACCCGGAGTGCAAAGCCGTCGAACGTGACAATCTGCCGTCGGGCGTCGGACCGATAGGCAAGCTGTACCCGCAACCTCAGGCGACCTGCGACTGCGGGGCGCGGGTGTTCGAGTTCTACACCTGCCGTCATTGCGGATCGGCCTACGCGCGCGGGTACACCGACGATCTGCAGCATCCGACGTTCTTGTGGCATGAGAGCGGCGGCGCCTTCCAGACCACCGCCGGCGCGGTCCCCGAGCTGTTTCCCCTCGATCTGTTGCTCGAAGAGCCGCAGGCCGGGGAGGTGCAGGTCGCCGAGGTCGACCTAGTGACCGGCCGGCTCGATCCGGAAAAGCCGCCCGTCCGAGGCCGCGTCGTTTTCCTCCCGAAGCTGCGCAGCGGTGAGATGGTGGCGAGCGACGACGATGGCGATGACGGCGACGACCACGCCGAAGCGGACGGCGAATTCAAACCGTGCGGTGTCTGCGGACAGTTGGCGGGGTTCTTCGGCCGATCCTCCGTCCAGGACCACCAGACGAAGGGCGACCAGCCGTTCCAGGCACTGGTCACCCGACAGATCGAAGTCCAGCCGCCCAGTGCCCCGTACTCCACGTTCGCGCCGCTGCGCGGCCGCAAGGTGTTGGCGTTCTCCGACTCGCGACAGGTAGCCGCACGTCTGGCGCCCAACCTGCAGGCGTACTCGATGCGAGACGTGATCCGGCCGCTGATCCTGAAGGGATGGGAAGAACTGTCCGCCCAGCCGGGCATCGGGAAGCAGCTGAGCCTGGAGCGTCTGTACTTGGCGGTGATGGTGGGAGCCAAGCAACTCGAGGTGCGGTTGCGTCCGGAACTTCGGGAAGCGGAGTCCCTCCACGTTCTGAAAGCGGTCGGCAAGGCGCTCGACAACGGGGCGTTGACAGGCAACGAAGAGGCGCGCGGGGAACTGCTGATGCTCACCTCCCCGCCCCCGCAGGCCCTGTTGCGCGCGATCTACCTGGCCCTGACGGACAAGCACTACGGACTGGTGTCTCTGGGCCTCGCGTCGATCCGGGAGAAGACCAGCCTGCGAGACGACCTCCTCGCGGACCTGCCAGCCATCGATGGTGTCGCCACGACCGACGAGCAGCGCCTCGCCCTGGTCCGGCTATGGCTCGCGCAGTGGGCGACGCCTACGCGCGGCATCTGGTTCCCCACGATGACCTCGGAGTGGTGGCGGCAGAAGGGCGGCGTGAAGCCCCATACCGGCAGATTCCAGGCCATCGACCGCTGGCTGGGAACGCCAGCAGCGAAGAAGAAGTTCAAGGAGCAGTGGCTGCCGGTGCTGCTTCCCGCGTTCTGCGAGTTGGAGGGCGCGAAGTATCGACTGCTCGCCGGCACAGTCGCGCTGGAGCCGGGCGGGTTGTGGGGATACTGCGAGCGGTGCCGGTTCACCCAGCGGCCCTTCCCGGGATCAACACGTTGCGTCAACTGCGACCAGAACCAGGTGCGCACCCTCGACCCCACGACTGACGAGGTCTTCCAGGCGCGCAAGGGCTACTACCGGCAGAGCGCCGAACGCGCCCTGCAGTCTCCCCACAAACCCATCCTCAGCATCATCGCCGCGGAGCACACCGCCCAGTTGAATGCGGCCCAATCCGACGCAGTTTTCTCACGTGCCGAGGAATACGAACTGCTGTTCCAGGACATCGACGTCGGACTGCCTCGACCGGGGGAGCAGGAACGCGCCGCGATCGATGTGCTCTCGTGTACCACCACGATGGAGGTCGGCATCGACATCGGCAGCCTGTCGGGTGTCGCCCTGCGCAACATGCCGCCATCGCGTGCCAACTACCAACAGCGGGCGGGCCGTGCGGGTCGTCGAGGCAACGCGGTCGCCACGGTCGTCGCATTCGGCAGTGCTGACACGCACGACGACCACTACTTCCGAAACCCGCACCTCATGATCCGCGGCGACGTTGACGACCCGGTACTGACGTTGGACAACGACGAGATCGCGCGGCGTCATGTCATCGCGTACCTGCTGCAGCGCTACAACCAGGACAGGTTGCCCGAGATCGACCCTGAGGATCAGCCCCAACTGTTCGAAGTGCTCGGCACCGTCCGCGGTTTCATGGGCACCACGTCGCCGTTGAACCGCACCGACTTCGAAGAGTGGCTGACCGAGCACGAGACCGTGCTGAGAGATGACATCGCGTCGTGGCTGCCAGCGGAACTGACCGCAACGGACCGATCGCACCTCCTCGACGGCCTGATCACGGCGACGCTCGACGCGATCGATGACGCGCTCGACCTGCAAGTCGATGGGAAGCTGCCCGAACCGGAGGATGGTGACGCCGCCCCACAAGAGGTCGCGGTCGAGGACGGCGATGCCGGTGAGGACGGCGCCGAGGTGCCCACCGAGCAGCGCAGCCAGTCGAACCTGCTCGATCGCCTCCTCTACAAAGGGGTGCTACCGAGGTACGCGTTCCCGACCGATGTGGTGGCGTTCCACGTGTTCGACCGTGCCAAGTCGGAACGATTCCACACTGAGTTCCGGTACGCGCCGAGTCAGGGCCTGCCGGTCGCGTTGACCCAGTACGCGCCCGGCAAGGTGGTGTGGATCGACAACAAGGAATGGACCTCCGGCGCCATTTACGCGCCGATGCACAAAGAACGAGCTCAAGCCTGGCGCGACAAGATGCTCTACTTTGAGTGCCAGGTTTGCCACTACGCCAAGCACGTCCCGGCAGACGGGGCCCAGCGCGGCGAGGAGCGTGACTGCGAAGCGTGCGGCGCGACCGGCAAATTCGGCAAGGCGATGAACTGGATGCGACCGCCCGGGTTCGCCCACCGCGCTAACGACGATCCTGGCACCAGCCCGGACGACGCGCCGGCGAACAGTTACGCCACCCGCGCCAAACTTGTCGCCGAGGGTCCGGAGCGCGAGGAAGCCTGGGATCACGTCACACCCCGCCTTGAGCACACCTACCGGCGGGACACACTTCTGGTCACCAACACGGGTCCGCGCGGCGAGGGATACACGTACTGCACGAAGTGCGGCCTGATCGAGCCGAGCCATGGTTCGACCGGCATCGTCGCCGGCCCCCACACCAAGCCGTTCCCCGATGAGCGGGAACAAGAGTGTCAAGGGTCGGGCTCGACGAAGGGTCTCGTGCTGGGTACCGACTTCATCTCCGATGTGCTGCTCGTGCGGTTGAGCGTCGAGAAGCCACTCACCCTGCGCCCGGAACTACTGTCCACGCAGGTGGCGCTTCGGACCGTCGCGGAAGCGCTCACGATTGCTGCGACAGGTGAGCTCGACGTGGACGCGAGCGAGTTGCAGGCCGAGTACCGCCCCGCGCTGACACCGGGCGGCAACCACGGGCTGGAGGCCGAGATCTACCTGTACGACACGCTCGCTGGCGGTGCCGGATTCACTCGGCGGGTGCACGGGTACGGGGAATCGATTTTCCGGAAGGCGCTGGACCGGCTGGAGCACTGCCCGGCCGACTGCGACGCGTCCTGCTACCGGTGCCTGCGCAGCTTCCGCAACCGGTTCGAGCACAGCCTGCTCGACCGTCAGATCGGTGCCGCACTGTTGCGGTATGTCCTGGACGGCACCAGCCCGGTGCTGAACGAGGCTCGGATGGACCAGTCGATCGACAAGCTCCTCGCCGACCTGCAGAGCCGTGACATCACGGGCATTGAGTTTCTGAAGAACGAACTGGTGCCGATTCCGGGGATCGGTTCGGTCACCGCCCCGATCCTCGCTCGCGGCAACGGCACTGACCGCATCTTCTACATCCAGAGTCCGCTGACCCGGGACACCCCGCCCACGCAGGAACTCTGGGATGCGAAAGAACTTGGTGGTATACCGATCCACCCGATCGACGACATCGTCGTGACCCGAAACCTGCCCGTCGCGAGCCAGCAGGTGCTGCGGTGGCTGAGCTGAACGAGACGAGACTCTACGACACCGGCATCAGCCACGGTCCTGCGGTCCTGCCGACCGTGCCGGCGATGTGGAGCTACTCCTCATTGAAGGAAGCCGAGATCTGCCCGCGCCGATTCGCCCTGGCACGAGCGGATTACCCGGATCTGTGGGCGCAGCATGGGCATCCGCGGCTGCCAAACCTGCCCGCGATGAAGGGTGACGTGGTGCACGGGGCGCTGCAGATCATCGTCACCGCACTGGTCGCGGCGGGCTGCGTCTCGCCGCGGACCGCTGGCGTCGTCACGGTGCTGCGGGATCTCGGAGGCTACACGGCTGTTGCGCAGCGCACGCTCGACCGTCAGTTGCGGCGACTTGACGGTAACCCGCGGATCAGCGCGGACCGGCGGGAGCAGATCAATCGTGCTCTCTCGGACTGGCTGTCGGAGGCGCGCGAACAGATCCAGAGTTATCTCAACCGGATGACCCTGCACCCGCATCCGACGCCGACGCCGGTCGGTGCGCCGACCCGGCTGCCCGCGAAGCGCTACCCGATTCGGGGAGGCACCCATCCAGAACGCGAACTGGTGGCCACGCACCTGCGCGTTAGGGGTCGCGTCGACGTGCTCAGCGTGGACGCCGACGGTACGGAGATCATGGACACGAAGACAGGCGCAGAGGTCCCGACGCACCGCGACCAGCTCCGGCTGTACGCGCTGTTGTGGATGGATGACCGCGAGAGTAACCCCGACGCTCTCCCGGTGACCGCGCTGGTTGCCGCCTACCCGGACCGGGATGTGGTGGTGCCCGTCCCGACAGAGGCGGAACTTGCGGAGCTCCGTGCGGAGGTGACCGCCAGGGTCGGTCGCGCCGACGCCATGGTTGCCGCGAACCGTCCGGCAGCAGTCGTGGGGGAGCAGTGCGCTACGTGTGACGTGCGCGGCCTGTGCGACGAGTACTGGGAGAGGGGCACGCCGAACACCGTGGATGTTGTCAACGGCGGCTGGTGTGACGTGGACGGGACGGTGCTGCGGGAGCACGGCGTGAAGAGCTGGGTGTTGCGGGAGCGGCGCACTGGCAGCAATCTGCTCGTGCGCACCCCCCGCCCGTCGTTGCCGGTTGGTGAGCAGGTGCGGATTCTGGGTGTGAGACGCACCATCGACCCTGATGAGGCGGATGCCTTGATCGCCTCGTTGAACAGCAGCTCCGAGATCCTGTCAGTGGTGTCGGGGTAGTCAAGCCTGTTGAGCGGTCACCGGCGGCGTCTGCTCGGACGGCGCATCCTCGACGTCGGGAAGTGACACGCGTGCACCGTGCCGGAGAGGGCGCACCAACCGGTGGGCGCGCATCGACTCGGCGACAGTTGCTTGACCGGCGCGGCGTCCTCCCCAGCGTTCGAACCACCACTGCGCGACTGCGGCTTCCCCGTCGACCTGCTCGGGATTCACGAGATAACGGGGGTCGGGGTCGATGCCGAGCGAGTAATCGCGGAGATTCTCTACGAGCCGCACCCCGTACACGATTCTTTCGCGGCCGTGCCTAAGCAGGTCGTTGCTTGACCACCCGAGCGCAGCAAGACCGAGCCGAACCTTCCGCAACCGCGGGCTCACGCCCTCACCGAACAGGCTGTTAACCCGGACCGTCGCACCCTGCAATCGTGACAGTCGGACGAGCGCGTCGACGGTGTCGTCCGTGAACTGCGACGTGCCGAAGGAGCGGGAGCGTCCGAGTTGATGGAACCTGATCTGCTGGTCGCCCGGTCCGCCCATCACTTGGGCCGGCCACCGCAGCCGGTTGTATTGACTGGATCCACTGCCGTAAAGCGAGGTGGTGCTGATAAAGGAAAGACGCGATTCTCGTTCGATACCTCGCCCGGCCATCGCGGACGCGATCTCGCTTGGCCGCGCGTACTTGGTGCGGTAGGCGGAGATCACTTTGGGGGACACGGCCAGCGCACCGACGAGCTTTCCGGCAGCCAGCGCGTTGTATGGCGCGACCGCCCCACACACCGTCAGATCCGCGATGACCGTGCCCACCCTTTCGCCTCGCGCGTGCCGAACAAGTCGACGGATCTGCGTCCTCGCCTTGGTGTCCTTGAGCGCCGCCGAGAGGCCTTCGGCGGTCGGTGTGGGGTGCAGATAAGGGTGCAGGGCGAGGGAAGCCTCCAGCGTGTCCGCGAGCGCCGTTGCCCGTTTGCTGCGGAACAAGGGAGTGAGGGCCCGTTCGGTCCAGTCATCTCGTTCGACCTGTCGAACCTCACGCAACGGCGTCCGGTGGTGCTTCTGCCGGTGTCGTTCAGCGTCGGCGCGCAGGAGCGCGACGGCCTCGAGGGTGGGCTGCTGGAGTGCGGTGGGTTGGAGGACATCGTCGTTGAGTAGGTCCTCGACATAGATCTCATGCAGTTGCGTGTCGATGCGGGCGGACAACCATTGCGCAACCTTCGACGTTGGCGTCTCGTGGATCGCCTTGAGGAACGTGTCGGTGTCCCATCCCATCCACTGGTCGCGTTCGGCGATCTGAACGACGGGGCTGGAGACGGCGGCGAGTCCGATCACCGCATGGTGTGCGGTGGCGGCGTCGCGGACCAGGATCGGCATGGACCGTCCCGGCACGGTGAAGTACGCGTTGGACCAGGTGTGCCGGAAGTATCGCCAGATGTCGTGGAGTGCGAGTCCTGTGTGCTCGCATTTGCCGCTGTCGACGATTTGCACGTACGGCTTGATCACCGTGTTCGGATCGTCCGCGGTCTCTAAGGTGTCTGCAAGCTCTCGACCATCACGCATCAGGTTGAAGATCGACACTAGTCCGCCCGCATGCTCACGAGGCTTTTCCATGCGCTCGATGAATCGGCGCACACTTGGTTGGCGGAGCTGGGGGTCACGTCGAAGGTGCTCCTGCCGGCGGATGCGGGCCTTCTCCGTCTCGGGATCGGGGTGCGAGGGAGGGGGCATGAGGAGCGGCCCGTGCCGGTACAGCTTGAGCGTCCATCCTTGCTCGACGAGGTCGATGAGGGTGTGCGCCGCCGCGCCGAGCGTGGGGCGGTTGTAGAGATCACTGATCTCCGCGTCCGCGAACAGGCGCTCCCGGACCGCGGGCCGCAGGGCATCGAAGGAGCCTGCGGCGAGCACCTTGCAGAGGCGGAGATATCCCTCTCGTTCAGCTCGTGACGTTCCGGTCGGTAGAGAAATGTTGACGAATTTTGTCTCGTCGTCGGTCATGACTTCTCCAGCATCCGCCCGTACGTGGTGCCCCACTCCTGCAGCAGACTGCGGTAGTCGTCCTCGCGGGGGCCGGCGGCGGCGATGGATCGTGCAAAGGACAGGAGAAGCAGGTCGAGAGCGGTGCGTACCGGTGCCGCAGCGTCGCCCATATCCTGCAAAGGCCGGTAAAGCGCGGTGTAGCCCGGGTGGTCGGTGTTCATTGTGACGTCGAGGAGGCGTTGCCGCAGCGTCAGATCGAACATGGAGTCCCCGGTCAGTTGGTTGACGCTCAGGCGGTAGCTGAGTGCACCGCGACCGCGCCCATGCGAGCGGATGACAGGCAGATCCCCATCCGCGGCACCTGCGATCCGGCAGGATCCTTGGACCGCAGCCTCAAACTTTACCTCCTCGAATGCCTGCCTCACCCGGGCATTCAGGATGCGTGCGATGGACTCGAGCTCCGGCTCGAGAGCTTCTCGGAGCGTGGCGGTGGGCCGGATCCCCTGTTTGTTTATGGTGATGCCGAAGTGCTCGTCAAGCGCCGGGTGGAACTCAATCTCGCATCGCCACCAGTCGTCGTAGTTCTCTTTGCGTTTGCCACCCATCAGGTGCCAGCCGTTTGCGATCTCTCGCCCCGCACGGAGGATCGATATCCCGCCACCACCGACGATTCCGCGGCGACGTTTTGTGGTGTTGTCGAGGTCGTGCCATTGTGCGACCGGCAGCATGGTGAACGTGACCGTAACATGGCTGGTCGACCCGGTGGCGGTCGCGACCTCGTACTTGAGCGGTTCGAACGCGAGTCGCGCGGTGTGCCCGTGGAGCGTTGTCGACCGCATCGTCGGGTCGGACGCCTCGACGATACTGCCGTTGATGCGCAACGCGAACGCGCCGCTGAGGAACCGGCGGAACATCCGTCCAAGGTCCTTATGGAGCGCGCGCTCCAACCAAGCCAGGCGCTGGTACTCGATGCGGTCGCAGTCGTGCCAGACCACCCGGCAGCCCGACGGTGATGCGCCGGCGGCGCCGGGAGCCGGGGCGAGATCGGCGGGGTGACCGGTCGCGACGGCGTCGACGTCGAGCGTGACGGATTGTGCGGCGGACCCTGGCCGCCATGCGGTGACCTCGATTCGTCGCGCCTGGCTGAGAGACGCGGTGGGAAGTCCCATCCCGAACCTGCCGAAGGAATCGCGAGCATCGAACCGCGATGAGCCCCCGAAGCGCAAACACGCTGCCAGTTCTGCCGTGTCCATGCCGCCACCGTTGTCTTCGATGGTGATCCGGGGCAGGTTGCGGTCAGTGTCCCGATCGACCCGGATGTCGACGACCGTCGCACCAGCCTGCAGAGAGTTGTCGATGAGTTCGGCAAGAGCGCTCGAAACGCTCAGGTAGCCGGATTCTCGGGCGGCGCGGATGAAGTTTGCGGGCACGACAAGGCCATTATCGCGCCGGTGAATCCGGTCCATGCGGGGTCCCTTCAGTGCGGAACGGGGTCCCTTCAGAGTAGCTCGCCGGAGGTCGTCAGTGTAGGCAGCGGATTCATACGACTTCGTGCGGCACCGGGCGGGGCCTCGAGGCCCATGTCGCGATCTACTGAATGAGTCGGGAGACAGCTTCGATGCTCTCCCTAGCCACAAGGGCGCGCAGCTTTTCCGAAGTCATCCGCGGAGCCGAACCTGATGACACGGCGCGCAGCAGAACGCGCATGTGAACGTGAGTCTGGGCGACGAGGATGCTCTCGACGCCTCGGGTTCGGCACCCCGGTTCCCATCTAGTCGGTCGGTCCTGGACGGCATCTGAGTATGCAGCAGGGCTCTGACGTCGGCGTGAATTTGGGCATCACGACCTCCCAAGGGCGCGTTGGGGGACGCACGGTGTGCGATCCTGGCAGGTTGCTCTCGAGGAGGTTGATATGGCGGAAGAATCGACGGGGCTTGTGGCGTTCCTGTTGGCTCGGATCGATGAGGATGAGCGGATCGCGGACCACGTCGCGTCGGTGTCACCGACGGCAGATACCGGATTCTGTGTCTGGGCGACGCAGTTCGCGTTCGACCCAGAACGCATGATCGTCGCGATCGACTATCAGCGAGTGTTCGCAGAGTGTGCCGCCAAGCGCCGGATCGTCGACGCGTTCCGCGCGGCGACGCCCGCAACGGTGCCAGCGGAGACGTTGGCGGCAGTGCTTCGGGAACTCGCCCTCGCTCATGCGGATCATCCCGACTACCGGAGCGACTGGCGGGTCTAGCGATGTCTAGGGATATCTAGCGTTTCCCTAGACTTTCGCGAGGCCACCCGCTCGGGCTCATCGACGCTGAGTGGCTACCGGCTCGTTGACCAATTGCGTTGCCCGCGTGAACAGCGTGCAGGGGAGGGTGATTCCGGGGAAGGGCTCGGTGAAAGTGCGGCTAGATGATGACGGCGGGATACTGCACGAGCTGGAACTACGGGCCAGCAGGCAGGGCCGGCGTAAACGCCCAGAGCTTTCACGATCATCGTTTCGGGCCGTCCGGTGCGGCTGATGACCGCGAGCCCTTCGGTCGGGGCGATTTCGGCAGACAAGACCCGGGGCCGCGCGCTTGCGCGGGCCGACACGGAGGGACCCGTCCGCGCTGACCCGACACGGACTGCGGCTACCGCGCCGTCACATCTGGCGGATGCGAAGGGAGGAGCGTTGAGAGCTCTACGTCCAGCACTTGCGAAATCGCAAGAAGCGTCATCAGTCGTGGGTTGGCGGCTGTGTCCGGTCGAGACTCACCCTTCTCGAGCTTTTGAAACGTGTACCTACTCAGGTTTGCTTCGTAGGCGACCCGGTCTTGGCTGTAGCCGCGGGCGAGCCGCTGACGCTGGATGTTCGTTCCTATCTCACGGACGTACGCGCTCCAGTCAGAGCTCGGGTCCGGATTCCTGCGCACGCTCTCAGGCTTGCCGCGAAGCCTCCCTGAGTAGGCCTAATCGGTATGGCATTCTCTTGCCCATGGGCTTCGATCTTGTCGATGTGGGCGGCTTCCAGATGGCCGCGCGCGATCCCTTTCTCGAGGCACTGATTGCGATCGTCTCCGAGCCCAATGGTCTATCGACCGCACAGCATGCTTACGAGGCGGCGCGCGACTGGTGGGATGAGCATTCGCGAGGTCCGACACCTGCCGAACTGCTAGATGCGATGTTCGAGCCCGACGACTGGCTGACGGTCATCGCGGATAAAGAACGGCCACGCGGTGACCAAGAGGCGCACATCCAGCTATTGCGTGACTGGCTGCTCCTCTACTGGTGTCGGACCGGAGCTATCAGCTTCATCGCTGGCGCGGGCGAAGTCGTGCGACCAGGCAGCCTCGCACTAGCGCCGCCCGCGTCGTGAGGAGCCGGTCAGGCAGGTCGAATTCGTCGCGACGCTGTCGAGTTGGTATTTGGAGGTGTCTTTTCTGAGCCGTTCACTCTCAGGCTGTACTGGTGGTCCCATCCGCGGCCGGCTTTGGCCGCGAGCTGATGCGTCGAAGCGATCGCCGTGACACTATTGCCGGTTCGGCGAAGGGAGGAGCGATGCACAAGAGTGACCCGGCAGACGGATCGGAGGACCTGTTCACGCTTGCTGAGCCGGCGGTGGAGCTAAGGCGAATCGCTGACGCGCTCTTCGACCACGTGGACAAGACCCCTGACCATCTCGCCTCTGTTCTCGACGACCTCCAAGCCTCCGACGTTGTTCCGGGGAGCTGCAATATAGACGCCGAGGCAGCGCAGGAGTAGTCGCCATCGGCAGCCTGAGCTATCCCGCGGCTGCCGCCCGGCCCGGCCACGAACAACGCCGGAATTGTCACCGATGTCCTGTGCAGAACCGTTGCCGATGTCTTTCGAGATGACAATCCTCGCTTGAGGAATGGCCCAGGAGTCGGGCCGATTCAGTATGGGATGCTTTCGACTCCGAGTGCGGTGAACACGGCGCGAAGTGAGTCCGAATTCGACGCGCGAGCCCATAGATCATGAGGGTCGAGAAAGTGGACTGTACCTCGCATGCGCAACTCGCGTTGCCTTCGTTGCTCTTTCGGTGACGCATCCGGATTGTGCAGTCCGAGGAGGGTCTCGATGTCAGGGTCGGCGACGATGATTTGTAGGGGGACGTGCCTCTCTTTTGCTAGTGGATAGAGCTCGCTGGTTAGCCGCTCCATCAGCCGGCCCTGCAGATCGCCGTCGACGACGGCGGTTAGCCGCCCTATTCCGGGAGTCTCCAGTAGGGCACCCAGTAGACGCGGCATGTTCGCGGCTCCGGCCGCCGGGACAATCTTCACGGTCGGGTCGCCTTTAAGAACGCCCCTCGCCGCCTCGAGGTACCTGACGTCGCTAGACCCTTCGACAATGATCAAGCTGCTGTGGGGGGCTGCGGTCCGGGGGAGGGGGATTGCCTCCAAGGGGAGGAAGGGGGATCCCTTGTCCCCCGCCGCTCTCAGCTTGCGACGTAGCGCATCGATGACACCGAGCCTGCCATCCACGAGGATGCGCATGTCGTTGCCATCAGCGAGCAAGATGTTCAGTTCCTTGCCCGCGACGAGGGCGTCGACGGCGGGTTTGCTGAAGCCACTCATGCTGATGAACAAGCCGAGGGTGCCGACGAGCTTGCCATCGACCTTTCCCTTGAACTGGTACAGGGAGGAAGCCTGGTGGCGTTTCGCAGTCCACTTCGCCTCGATGAGGATCGTGCGCCCGTCCAGCCATATCGAGCCGTCGATTTCCTCGCCGTCCGGACGGAACGACATCCTCGGCTCAAGGCCCGCCTCGGCGAACATCGCCGAGAGGATCTGTTCGAAGAGTCGTCCTCGGTCTGCCTTCTCGGCCTTCGATGCGGTTGCAGGCAGCGCGTCTGCCTTGCGGAACTCGTCCCGCCAGTCAAAGGGCGCCGTCGTCATAGAACCGTTTCTACACCAGCCGCGCTGAGGTCGCCCGAAGTGTCCCTCGCCTGGCGCGTCAGTATCCGCACCTGTCGATAGTGACCTCCACCACGGCGTCGAGTCGGAACCATCGCGGACGAAGCTCCCGTGATGGACGAGGCCGGCCCGTCCCACGTGTACGAGAACGCCCACTGCGGGGACCCGATCCGAGCCGCCGCTGATACAGCCCCACGCGGTTGGTTCCTCCTCTATTAGTCTGCGGACAGGCGCGATCAGTTTCATCGCTGGGCGGACCCCGTGATATGCCCGGCAGCACGGCATTTCTGACCCGCGAGCAGTAGGCAGTCGGTCTTGGTCTCTTCGCCAACCGAGCGTTGGCGATTTGCGGCCCCTCGCAAGCGACGATCCTGGCGGCGCTGATAGATGTGGGACGAGCCGTTACAGCTCCCGGGCACATCCGCGGGGGCCGCAGCGCAATGGACCTCAACTGTCCGGTATCGGATTGCCCCGATGTTCCGCCGCGCAATCGGGGCAGCCGCGGCCGCCCGCACGGCTGACCACCGTCGCCTTCCACATGTGGCCGCGCGAGCATCGCCACGCCGCGTTGTACTGAGACGAGGGCTTTAGCCGATCCGGTGCGCGGTGATTGCTCGCGTCGTACTCGGCGCGGAGATCGGGTCGCAGAGTCGCGAGGTCGGTTTGTCCCGGTATCACTCGGTGCCCCTTGCAGGAGGGGCATCCGGAGGGGAAGGTGCTAGTTCGGCTACTGATGACCGCCTCCCACACGTGCCCTTCTGTGCACTGCCATGTCGCGCGGCGGCTCGAGCCCGCGCTGACCTCTCGCGGGCTGAGCGCGTTTGACTCGTGCCACTCGCTTACGAGGTCGGGGTGAACGGTAGCGAGGTCCGTCTGGTTGGGGATCACGAACCGTCCAGCGCAGTACGGGCACCCACGGCCAGCGCCCACGCGGCTGTAGACCGCGGCTTTCCATGTATGCCCTTTCTCGCATCGCCAAACGACCTTCAGGCCGGCGTTAGGGCGGACCTGCTGCGGTCGCACTTTGTTGCTGCTGTGCCACTGAGCAGCAAGATCGGGCCGGATGGTCGCGAGGTCGGAGACGCCCGGCAGAGCGCGCTTGCCGGCGCAGTACGGACAACCTGTGCCGTTCCCTCGATTGGCTATCGAGGCTTGCCATCCATGTCCGCACGCGCTTTTCCACCAGACTCTTCTGGTCGTGCGTGCGCCGATGGTCTCGGGCGTCAGCTTGTCGTTCTTCTGGTGGTCCCACTCAGCTGCGAGGTCGGGGCGTAGGGTCGCGAGATCCGTTTCGCCGGTGATGGCACGGTTCCCGGCGCAGAACGGGCACCCTGAGCCATTCCGCGTGCGGTTGTTGATCGTCGCCACCCACCGGTGACCTTTCTCGCACACCCAGTTGACGCGGCGGTTGGAGCGCGCGCCGACATGGTCCGGATCACCCGCGTTCGCGCCGGGGCTGCGATCCCATTGAGCAGCCAGGGCGGGATGCTGGGCGGCGAGGTCAGTCTGCCCCGGCCAGACAGCTTGGCCCGCGCAATGTGGGCAGCCCGCTATCGCTCGCACGTAGGGCGTCGACTCCCACGTATGGCCGGCATCGCACGTCCACCACGCTTTGAACGAAGTTCCTTGAGGCTCCCACGGGTCGCGGCTCCGGTCATAGCGGGTCCAGTTCCACTCCGCCACAGCATGAGGCCGGCGCTGAATCCACAACGGGTAGGGCGCCGCGACATCGATGACTGCCGGAGTATCGACGATGTCGAGCGGCACATCCAACGGGTCGATGCGAGTCAGCCGCGTTTCGCGGCGCCGCGGGCGCAGCCACAGCACGATCCGTTCCACCAGGACATCGGTGGGCCTATCGCCGAGGGAGAGCGAGGAGGCGATTGCCTTGCGGAGCTCAGCTGATGAGATGCCAACCCACCATTCGACCGCCGCTTTGTTTGACAGCAACTCGAGTACCCGCACTGTCTCCGGGAAGAGCGCCGCACGTCCTTGACCTTCGTGGTCATCCAGGAAGGGCGCCAGTTCCGGTTTCCATCCCATGGGTTGCGTTAGCCACGCGTTGTCGCGCACCATCTCCCATACCCGAGCATGAAGCCGGGTGTTGATGCGTCCTTCCGTGGCCAAGCGCCGGAATCGTCGCTCCGCCTTCGCCTGGCGACTCTCGTGTTTGACAACCAGTTGGCTTTCGGGCGCAGTACCGGGTCCCATCCAGACCATCTGACCTGGATGCCGGAGGCACCAGTTCTCACGATCGTGCGGGATCTGCTCCACGCGATCGCCAGCAGAGCAAAGGCGGCAGAGGAAGCGCTGAGGATACGTCGAGAATGGTTCAGGCTGTGCGATACCCAGCAAGCGAAGATAGTGGCCCTCGGGGCGGCCCGCAGCAGCCTCGACGATGGCGGCTGCTGCAGCCTCGTTCTTCCAGACCCGGTAGATGTAAAGCTGCTTGTCGGAGGTGAGCCCTCGCTCGACGTCCTCGAACGGGACTCCCGTAGCTCGGCACTGACGCTGCGCGTACGAGCGCGGTGTCTCCAGCCGGTGCCACTTCGGCCGGATCGCCCATGCTCGAGCGTCTGTCACGCCGCCTCGACCAAATCTTCAATCGTGATCGGGTGCCGAACCGGTGTCGTGTGGCGCAGGCCGTCGAGCGCGGTGAAGAGCCGGTGGCGGGTGACCTGCTCGTCGCGCCGGTGGTGGTCGTCGAGAATTGAAGCGACCAGCCGTTCGACGATCAGAGCCAGTACTGCGAGACGCCCGTCCGCGGCCTTCTGCAAAGCCCGGGCATTCCGTGTCAGCGTGCCAGGAGCGTGTTCGCAAAGCGGGAGATTTCGATCGAACGTCGTGACCCATCTGTCCCACAACGCGCGCCCGGCATCGGTCTCGTCAGCCCGGCGCAGCTCCACCATCTCGCATCGCATCGTGACCTGCAGACCGTCGCCCTTACCGAAGGCCGTTCCGCTCGCGAGGCTGATGCCGACCAAAGCGACCGTCGCTGACGACTCGTTCTGCAACGCCTTAATGACGCTCGAGGGTTCGCTGCCCCCGAGATTGTGCGCCTCGTCGATCACGAGAAGCTTCGTGCGGTGGAGGCGCAGCATATCGACGGCGCGGTGCCGGAGTTCGTCTGTCGTGATGTGCGTCGGCAGCACGATCGTCGGGGCCACGAATCGGATGATCTGCGCGAGCAGTGCCTTCCCGGTCCCGTGGTCGGTCATCTCAATCCACACCACAGGAACCTCGCCGTCGTCGGCGTACTCCGGGTAGCGCTTCGCGTGTTCGTGCTCGACAGAACGAGCCAGAAGCAGCGCGAGCTCGGTCTTCCCGTAGAACATCGGGGCAGAAATCATGAGTCCTCGGCGGGAGTTCTTGCGGCGAGGATTGGAGCGGATGAGCTTGGCGAGAATGGCGGCGCTGAGGTCTTGCTCAGGGGTCGGCACCCGTAGCGTTAGTCGCAGAAAGTCATCGCGTGCCTGGTCATAGGCCGCGCGATCGTTAGCGGGCATGGCAGCGTAGTCAGCGAACGATAGGGCGGGCGGAGGCGGTGGGAGCGAGCTGAAGGCCTCTCGCAGGCCGGGCAGGGTGGTCTTGCGGTCGTGATCCAAGATCAGTGGCTCGACGATCACGAGCGGATGTCCTTGATGGTGACGATGTCGTATGCCGACGAGTTCCAATCGATGTTGTCTACGTCGACCGGAGCGGCCCACTCTCGCAGTTTGATGGGCGTTGACTGGGCAGATCCTTCAACCGTGTCGCCTGCCCTAGCCGGGCCACGTTGATCTCGGAGGTGTGTAGCGCGGGCGCGTTTGTCGCTGCGCGCCCGCCGCTCAACAGAATCCAAGAACTCCGCCGTCTTCGGAGTCTCGCCGCCGTCGGCGGCCCCGAACCGCTCCACCAGCTTCACCGCGGCCTCCGCCGCCATCCATGCCGAGCGATCATCGAGCGCCGTGTCCCAGCACTCGATCCAATCCTTAGTTTCCGGGTGATGTACCCAGACGGCGTTGAGGTTGTGCGGGTCGTAGCTGATGTCGACCTTGCGGGCACTTCTCGACCCAGGCGAGCCTGCCCCGGTCATCGAGCGTCCCCGGAGATCGGCCAGCAGTGGCGAGTCGTAGGTACGGTTTTGAAACGCGATGCCTTCGTTGCTGATCACGCGAGGTTTTTTGGGCAGCAGTGCGAAGAGGTCCTCGGCACGGAACGGCAACTGAACGCCCGGCCCTACCTCGAACAGCGCCGCATACATCTGGTTTGGAGTCCACTCCCGACCGGGAAACATGGGCGATCTCAGCCCGCCGTGCTGTGTGTTGAGGTAGACCGTCGTGATCCACGTCTCGAATGCGAGGCGTACCGAGTCGAGTGTCAGCGTCGGTACGTCGCGCTTGCCGCGGTTGGCGACTGAGTTGCTCGTTGCGCCCGCCAACCAGGTTGCGAAGTTCGTCGACGTAGTGCCGAAGTTGCGCTCGACGTGCGGTTTCACTGTCGGGGCGTTGGGTGGCGCAAGTACCAGGGTGATGCCGAATGCGCGGCATGCTGCCTCGAACGTGGCGGAGCGGTAATCTGCACCCCCGTCGATCCTGATCGCGTGCGGGAAGATCCACGGCACGGCCAGCGAGTCGTCGTCGAGGTAGGGGTTCACTCGCTTCATCAACTCAACCGGGAGCGTGGCGGACCCCGAGAGCACAGCCGCCGCTGAACCTGGGATAGCTCGCCGTCCGACGATGGCTCGGGCTAAGAGCAACGCGTGATCGAAGCCGTTCGGAGCGTCTGCGTGGATCGCCCATGCCAGAGGGACCCGGCTTGCCACATCGAACAGCACGGTCGCGGTTGGCCGAAACACGTTGCCCTTGTCGTCCCACACCTGGACGTCGAGCTTGGTCGAATCGATCTCGCAGACCGCTCCGAGACGAGACGCGTTCCCGGAGAAGAACTCTCGCTCGGGGCTGTTGGCGGCCGTGCGTCGGGTCGTCGCCTTCGCGAAGCTGTACCTGCCGGCGTCCCGTTCGTTGATGTACCCCTGCAGCGTTCCGTCCTTGATCTCACAGATCGCGTCGCCCGGATACATCTGCGACAACGTCCGACGAACGAGCAACGTGCAGTGCCGTCGAGTGCTCGTGGGCATGTCTTTGCGATCGTCGAGTGCGCGGTCGATGACGGCGACCAGTCGGGGGTCGGCCTTCGCAATGGCCAGCCGCTTCTTGCCCTTGCGGTGCATCCGGGCATCGATGCCCGCGGTGCCATGAGCCTGGTAGGCGTTCCATAGGTTGTAGAGCGTGCGTCGAGATCGTGCGAGCGACGTGCCCGCGATCTCGGCGGTCTTGGAGGCGATTCGTTCCTCCTGGCTGGTCGTTGCTGGGTCGTACGCTACTCGCGGCTTCGTGGCGGTCACGTCCATCGGGGTTCCACGGAAGGCTTCCAAGAGATGCTTCTCCATGTCGAGGACATCGCTCGGCCAGTCGCCTTGGCTGGGTCGCAGCGGTAGATCGGTGTCGCGTCGCGCGGCGCCGGCGTGGGCGAGCAGCTCGGGTACAGAGAGGACTAACCAGTCGTCAGAAGATCCGTCTCGCCGGAGCTTCGCCTCGGTGCCGCGGCGCACGCCTTCCCACACCCAGGTCTCGCCGTCGATTTCGACGGCATCACCGAGTCGAAGCTTGTGGTCGTCAGGCATGGGTCCACGCTCCTTCTCGGATGCGCTCCGAGGTCGAGTAGACGGTGTCACTGCTGAAGGTCGAAGCGAGATCAAGGTCGAGGAGCCGTCTCCACGCGAGGTTGTCGACCCAAGCGCGGGCCAGCGGCGGACAGTCCGGCGACACGATCCGGCATAGCTCGCCGCGCGTTCGGCCGCCTTGTGCGGCGTCCAAGATCAGAGCCTCCACCCTCGCAGTCGGTCTGCAGCGATCGTGGCGGGACGCAGAAATGCAGTCGAGGTTTCTCGTCGCGAGTGGGTGATGGCCGGCGAGTACACGGTAGCGCCACCCGAGCGCGGCGCAGACTTTCGCTGTCTCGTCGAACTGGAGCGTAGCCGCGTCGTCGATGCGGGCGGCCGGCCGAACATCGAGCAGGCCGTAGGTGCCATCGATGAACTGAGCCAGCAGGTCGGGGACGTGCCAATGCCCGGACAGCCGCGAACCGTGTCCGAAAGCGACCGCCATCGGCTGGGCCCAGAGCCGGCTAACCTGCCCGCCGTAGTCCAGCCACAGGACTTCCCAGCGCTCTGCTTGAGACTCGCACCACACATGACTGCGTGTGCGCTCCCAGAAGTACAGCGCGCCGGTGAAGAAGTGACGGACGCCTTTCGAGGTGCGTACCTGCACAGGATCAATCGCAGCCCAGTCCCGTTCGCCGAGCTCTCTGCTGGTAACGGCGTGCTGCTGCTCGAGGCCGGCGCCGTTCTCATTTGCGCGCGGCACCCAGTGCACTTCGGTGCCCGCAGAGCGGCGCCTGGTCGTGATCTGTTTCGCGATGTCGACCGGTCGCACCTGGATGCCTCCCTACGGGCTCGCGACGCTGCGTGCCTGGTGCTGATGTTCCCGCTGGGGAAGCGGAGCGGGCGCAGCGGCATCGGCGTTTCGCTGCATCCAGTGCAACGACGAACGGGACCAGTGCAACGTAAAGTCCGCAAGTGCAACGAGAACGCGTTCCCGACAGGAGCCACCGTTGCGCTCCGGAAGGTGGACCGCTAACGTACAACCAAATGGTTGAACAAGTGAGCGACACCGACATCGACCGGGTCTTCCACGCCCTCGCCGATGCCACGCGGCGCGACATCGTGCGGCGCACGCTCGTCTCCGAGCAGTCGGTGACGCAGCTCGCGGCGGCCTACGCGATGTCGTTCGCGGCGGTGTCGAAGCACATCGCTGTGCTCGCCGAGGCGCGGCTGATCACGAAAAGGGCGGAGGGCAGGGTGCGACTCGTGCGTGCCGACCCCGCCGCCCTCGCCCGGGCGCAAGACCTGTTGCGCTCGTACGAAGACCTGTGGCGCGGGCGCATCGACCGGCTCGACGCGCTGCTGTCCGAGGATCCGGATGCCACGGCCCCCGCTTCCCGCTTGCCCTCGGCGGTGCCGCCGCGATCGGGCGACACCGTCCCGGGTCATGAGGCGTCCGACCACCCGGCATCCATCCCGCAGAACTGAACGACGAAGGAGTCCGTCATGCCCGTCACATCCGTCGAGAGCGACACCGAGGCGCTCACCATGACCCTGGTCGCCGACTTCCCGGTCGGACCCGAGCGGCTGTGGGCCGTGTTCACGGATCCGCGTCAGCTCGAGCGCTTCTGGGGTCCTCCGGGGTGGCCGGCGTCCTTCACCTCGTTCTCCTTCGAGCGCGGCGGGAGGGCGCGGTACCAGATGACCAGCACCGGGGGAGAGATCGCGCGGGGGAGCTGGGAGTTCCTCGACATCGATGCTCCGCGGGGATTCGAGGTGGTCGACTCCTTCGTCGACGAGTCCGGCGACGCCCTGCCGGGAATGCCCGCGATGCGCATGACCTTCGCGTTCGACGAGACCGAGTCGGGCTCGCGCCTGACGAACATCACGTACTTCGACTCGCTCGACGGCCTCGAGCAGGTGCTCGCGATGGGCGCGGCCGAGGGCGCCACGCTCGCGATGAACCAGCTCGACGCGGTGCTCCAGGGGCTGCGGGAGTTCGCGCAGGGGCAGGGCACGCGGCTCGAGATCCTCAGCGATCAGCACGTGCGCATCACTCGCCTCATCGACGGGCGGCGCGAGCTCGTCTGGCGCGCGCACCTCGACCCCGAGCTCATGCGCCGGTGGATGCTCGGCCCCGACGGCTGGCGCATGTCTGTGAGCGAGATCGACCGCGTCGAGGGCGGCCGCTACCGCATCGGCTGGGAGCCCGAGCCCGGCACGGAAGGCGAGGCGTTCGGCTTCGACGGCGAGATCCTGCTGCTCGACGAGCCGCGGCGGATGGTGCAGACCGAGCACATGACCGGCACCGACCTGCCGACCACGGTCAACGACCTCTCGCTCTACGAGGAGGACGGCGCCACGCTGGTGACACTGCTGATCGAGTATCCGGATGCCGCCACCCGCGACGCCGTCCTCGCCACCGGCATGGTCGACGGGATGGAGCAGAGCTTCCAGCGGATGGAGCGCGTGGTCGTGGGGTGAGCGCACGGATGCCGCGGCGTCGGGGCCGCGGCATCCTGCGCTCTCGAGGAACCGTCGCGCGCGGAAGCTCGCAGGAATGCGCCTTCCTCGCAGAATTCCGGGCGAATCCTGCGAGGAAGGCGACGTTCTGCGAACTTCGGCGCTCGCGATCAGCTCTTGATGTACCCGTTCGGGTTGAGCACGTACTTGCGCGGCGCGCCCTTGTCGAAGTCGGCGTAGCCCTGAGGGGCGTCGTCGAGGCTGATGGGCGTGGCGTTGACGGCCTTCGCGATCTGCACCTTGTCGTGCAGGATCGCCATCATCAGCTGCCGGTTGTACTTCATCACCGGGCACTGACCCGTGGTGAACGACAGCGACTTCGCCCAACCGAGGCCCAGGCGCAGCGACAGCGAACCGACCTTCGCCGCTTCGTCGACGCCGCCCGGGTCGCCGGTCACGTACAGACCCGGGATGCCGAGGGCACCACCGGCCGCGGTGATGTCGAACAGCGAGTTGAGCACCGTCGCCGGGGCCTCGTGCGACGAGTCGGAGCCGTGACCGCGGGCTTCGAAGCCGACCGCGTCGACCGCGGCATCCACTTCGGGGGTCCCGAGGATCTGCTCGATCTGGTCGCGCGGGTCTCCCTTCGACACGTCGACGCTCTCGAACCCGAGCGAGCGCACCTGCGCGAGGCGCTCGGCGTTGAGGTCGCCGACGAGTACGGCCGCCGCGCCCAGCAGCTGCGCGCCCACGGCGGCCGCGATGCCGACCGGACCCGCGCCGGCGATGTAGACCGTCGAGCCCGGGCGCACGCCCGCGGTGTACGCGCCGTGGAAGCCCGTGGGGAAGATGTCGGACAGCATCGTCAAGTCGAGGATCTTCTCGAGCGCCTGCTCGCGGTCGGGGAAGACGAGGAGGTTCCAGTCGGCGTACGGCACGAGCACGTACTCCGCCTGCCCGCCCACCCAGCCGCCCATGTCGACGTAGCCGTAGGCGCTGCCGGGGCGGTCGGGGTTCACGTTGAGGCAGATGCCGGTCTTGCCCTCTTTGCAGTTGCGGCAGCGGCCGCACGCGATGTTGAACGGCACCGAGACGATGTCGCCGACCTTGACGAACTCGACGTCGGGACCGACCTCGATCACCTCGCCGGTGATCTCGTGCCCGAGCACCAGACCGGCCGGAGCGGTGGTGCGACCGCGCACCATGTGCTGGTCGGAGCCGCAGATGTTGGTGGAGACGGTGCGCAGGATCGCGCCGTGGGGGACCTTTCGGCCGACGTTCGCGGGATTGACGCCCGGACCGTCCTTGAGCTCGAACTCCGGATAGGGAGTGTCGATGACCTCCACCACGCCGGGTTCTTTGTACGCCACTGCCTTGTTGCCGGACATCGTCGTCCTCTCCGGCCGGGCGCGCGCCCGACCTGGTCGTAACCTGCGGGGCGGGGCCCGCAGACCCGTCCGATCACGGCGGGCGATGTCGGATCACGACGCCGTGAGCGGATGCCCCCAGCCAAGCTCGCGGCCCGCGGTGCCGTCAATGAATGTCACCCGTGAAGACGCAGTTGAGAACTCTTCTCGTCAGGCCGGTGCCGGTGCCGCGCGGCGCACGAGCCGGCGGATCTCCTGCTCGACCTCGGTCGTGACCTCGATCACCGCGTACGAGACCGACCACATCGGGCCGTCGTCGAGCTGCGCGCTGTCGTCGAAGCTCACCGTGCCGTAGCGGGTCGTGAACTTCGACGCCGGCTGGTAGAACACCACGACCTTGCCGTCCTTGGCGTAGGCCGGGAAGCCGTAGTACGTCTTGGGGCTCAGGTGTGCGGCCTCCTCGAGCACGATGACGTGCAGACGTTCGGCGACCGCGCGGTCGACGCCCTCGAGCTTCTCGATCGCCTCGAGGCAGGCCTCGTTCTCCTTCTGCAGCTTCGCGAGGCCCTTCAGGCCCTTCATGGCCTGGAGTTCCTCGGCCCGCTGCTTCATCGCCGCGCGTTCTTCCGCGCTGAACCCGGTGGCCATGGCATCCGCCCTCTCTCGCTCTGGGAAGGGTAGCGCCGCGCGAACCTCGGAGAAAGGTGCGCTTCTCGCAGTTCTAGCTCGAGATTCTGCGAGATGGGCGCTCTTTTGCGAGATGCGGGTGCGGACCCGCTGCCGCTGCGCGTTCGTTCCGCGGCGCGAACCTCGGAGAAAGGTGTGCTTCTCGCAGTTCTAGCTCGAGATGCTGCGAGATGGGCGCGCTTCTGCGAGATGCGGTTACCCTCAGCTCTCACGCTTTGCGTTCGAAGCGCGATCTCAGCGGTTCCCGGATGCCAGGCCCTCAGGCCTGCCGCAACCCTTCCTCGAGCGCGACCCACGCGAGCATCGCGCACTTCACGCGCGCGGTGTACTTCGAGACGCCGGACAGCGCGGCGGCGTCGGCGAAGGTCTCCTCGTCGAGCGGGACCTTCCCGCGCGAGCGCAGCGCCTCGCGGAAGCCGGCGATCAGGGCGTCGACGTCGGCGCGCGGCATCCCCTCGTCTCCGCCGTCCTCGCGCAGGAGCGCGACGAGCATCGAGGCCGACGCCTGCGAGATCGAGCATCCGGCGCCCTCCCACGTGACGCACGTGACGCGGTCGCCCTCGACGTCGACGCGGAGGGTGATCTCGTCGCCGCAGACGGGGTTGCGCTGGTGCACGGTCGCGCTGTGCGCGCCGGGCTCGGCGAGGCCGAAGCCGCGGGGCTTCTTCGAGTGGTCGAGGATCAGCTCCTGGTAGAGCGCCTCGAGGCCGCTCACGCGCCCACCCCGAAGAATCCGCGCACGCCCGAGACCGCGTCGAGGAAGGTGTCGATCTCGGCCGCGGTCGTGTGGATCGCCGCGGTCGCGCGGACGGATGCCGTGATCCCGAAGCGACGGTGAAGCGGCTGCGCGCAGTGATGACCGACGCGGGCGGCGACGCCCCGCGCGTCGAGGAACTGCCCCACGTCGTGCGCGTGGACCCCCTCGACGGCGAACGCCTGCAGGGCGACGCGCTCGGCCGCATCCGTGTCTCCGAGAAGACGGATGCCGGGGATCGAGCGCAGCCCCTCGCGCATGCGCTTCTCGAGCTCGGCCTCGTGCGTGTGCGCGGCGGCGAGGTCGTGCTCGCCGAGCCACCGGATCGCGGCGGCCAGACCCACGGCCTGCGACACCGGCTGCGTGCCGGCCTCGAAGCGCTGGGGCGGCGGCAGGTACTCGGCCTTCTCAAGGGTGACGGTCGTGATCATCGAGCCGCCGGTGGTGAACGGCGGCAGCGCCTCGAGCACCTCGTCGCGGCCCCACAGCGCCCCGATGCCGTAGGGGCCGTAGATCTTGTGCCCCGAGAAGACGGCGAGGTCGACTCCGGATGCCGGGAGGTCGAGGGCCAGATGCGGCGCCGACTGGCACGCGTCGAGCACCGTCAGCGCGCCGACGCCGCGGGCGAGGGTCACGAGCTTCGCGACCGGGTTCACGATGCCGAGCACGTTGGAGACGTGCGGGAAGGCGACGACCTTGGTGCGCTCGCCGATCAGGTCGGCCGCGGCGCGCATGTCGAGGGTGCCGTCGTCGAGCACGGGGATGTGGCGCAGGCGCGCACCCGTGCGGGCGGCGAGCTCCTGCCAGGGGATGAGGTTCGCGTGGTGCTCGGCCTCGGTGACGACGATCTCGTCGCCCTCGCGCAGGCGCCCCGCGTACCCGAGCGAGCCGGCGACGAGGTTGAGGCCGGCGGTGGCGCCGCTCGTCCAGACGAGCTGCTCGCGCTCGGCGCCGACGAACTCCGCGACGGTGGCGCGGGCGTCCTCGAACAGCTCGGTCGCCTCGGCGGCGAGCGTGTGCGCTCCGCGGTGCACGGCGGAGTTCGCGCGCTCGAGGAAGTCGCGCTCGGCATCCAGCACGGCGCGCGGCTTCTGACTCGTCGCGCCCGAGTCGAGGTAGACGAGCGGGTGTCCGTCGACCTCGGTCTCGAGGATCGGGAAGTCGGCGCGCACGGCGTCGACGTCGAAGGGGAGGGTCACGGTTCTAGGCTACGCGGCGCGCGGTGGGTGGCGGCGGGTGGGTGGTTGGGGGCGTCCCGCTGGGTGGGCCCGGTCCGGCCGGTGTCGCGGGGCGGTTCGGACTGCGGGGCGGCCGAAACTCCTGACAGAGCGGAGGCCGTGCACCCATGGCCGCGGGTTCGGGCGCAGAGGGGACTGAATCTCAGGAGTTTCGCCCGCCGGCGCGTGCCGCGCTCCGGAAAACATTGCCCGATTGCCGCACAGAGCGGCCGAACCGGGAGCATTCGGGGCTGTTCTCCGGAGCGCGGCACGCGTCCGGCCGCAGGGTTCCATACGTATCGCCGGGCGCGCCGTATGGAAGTCGTGAGAGTCCCGCAACCCGTCGGATGACCCGGCGTAGACCGGATGCCATGACCCTCACGGCTCTCCTCCCCACCCTCCGCTCGAGCATCCCGTCGCCCTTCGATGCGGCGGCCTGGCCCGCGGGTTCCGCGCCCACGCTCGACGACGTCACCGTCCGTGCGGTGTCGGTCGGGCGGTACGCCGACATCTGCGGCACGCCCTGCGTGTGCACGGGACCGGCGGTGATCCCGGCGTCGGGAGGGGTGGCATCCGCGAGTCTGTCGACCACCGTGGTGGTGACGACGGTGACGGATGCCGGAGCCGCGGGGCTGCGCCTCGACGCGTGCGTCGCGGGGCTCGAGGCCGTCTGGCGCGAGGCGCGACTTATTGGCCGCGTCTCGCACGCGTACGACGAATCCTTCGCGGTGTTCGACGCGCACGGCGCGGACGTGTGCGGAACGGTCGTGCTCCCCGGAGATGTGCGCGTCGGCGACCGCATCGCCTTCCCGTGCCCCGGATGCCACACGGTCGGCGAGGTGCGCTGATGCTGCTGCACTCGATCGTCTACGCCTGCCGCTGCTCCCGTGTGCAGGCGGAATTCGAGGCCGCCGACGATGAGGACGAGCCCTCGATCGACCCCTCCTCTTGCTGAGCCCGTCCCTTCCTGGACCCGTCATCCGGGGGGGGGGGGGGGGGGCTTGTTCTCCGCGGGCGGGGACGCGGGCCCGCCGCGAGGCGAGTCCGAACGCCGGAGCCCGTCCTTCCGGTGACTTGCGCCGTATGTACGCCGGGCGGGCGCCCGCGCGAACATTCGCCGCAAGTCACCGCCCGCGAACGCGCGACGCCGGGGGACGGCCCAAGAGCGCGCGACCCCAGAGGGCGCCGCGCCGCGCGTCACACCACCAGCCGGTACCCCATCCCCTGCTCCGTCAGCAGGTGCGCCGGGTTCGAAGGATCGGTCTCGAGCTTCTTGCGCAGCTGCGACATGTACAGCCGCAGGTAGCCGCTGTCGGCGACCTGCTCGCTCGCCCAGATCTCCTTGAGCAGCGTCTGACGCGTGACCAGCGAGCCCGGGTTGCGGGCGAGGAACTCCAGCATCCGCCACTCCGTCGGGGTGAGGTGCACGCGGGTGCCGTCGCGCAGCACGGCCTTGGCCGCGAGGTCGACCTCGACGGAGCCGAAACGCACCACGGCCTCACCGGTGGCGGGAGCCGACCGCCGCGCGTGCACGCGCAGGCGCGCGAGCAGCTCGTCGATCTGGAACGGCTTGGTCACGTAGTCGTCCGCTCCCGCGTCGAGCGCGTCGACCTTGTCGGCGGAGCCCGTGCGTCCCGAGACGACGATGATCGGCACGCTCGTCCAGCCGCGCAGCGCCTGGATGACCTGCACGCCGTCGAGGTGCGGCATCCCGAGATCCAGCAGGACGATGTCGGGGTGGGCCTGGGCGGCGAGAGTGATCGCCGCCGCCCCGTCGGCCGCCGCCACGACGTCGTAGCCGTGGGCGGCGAGGGTGATCCGCAGCGCGCGGACGAGCTGAGGGTCGTCGTCGGCGATCAGAACCTTCACGGTGCGTCCTCTCGGATTCCGGATGCCACGGCCTCGGCGCCGTCCTCGGCGACGGGCAGCGCCACCACCATCGTCAGGCCCCCGCCCGGGGTGTCCTCGGGGACGAGGGTGCCGCCCATGCCCTCGGCGAAGCCGCGCGAGAGGGCGAGGCCGAGTCCGAGACCGGCGGTGTTGTCGGTGTCGCCGAGGCGCTGGAACGGCGAGAACATGTCTTCGCGCCGCTCGGCGGCGATGCCGGCGCCGTGGTCGATCACGCGGATCTCGGCGATACCGCCGAGACGGCTCGTGGCGATGCGCACGCGCACCCCCTCGGGCGTGTAGCGCTGCGCGTTGGCGAGGACGTTGACGAGCACGCGCTGCAGCAGCACGGCGTCGGCGCGCAGGAACGGAAGCGCGGGATCCAGGGCGAGCTCGACCTCATCGGGACCCAGGTCGAGCTCGTCGAGCGCGGCGATGACGACATCGGCGGCGTCGACCGGCGCGAGCGAGACCGCGAGCACCCCCGCTTGCACGCGGCTGACATCGAGCAGGTCGGTGACGAGCACCGACAGCGTGGCGAGGCTCTCGTCCGCGGTCTCGATGAGCTCCCGGCGGTCGTCGTCGGAGAGGTTGTCGCCCGCCGCGCGAAGGCCCCCGAGGGCGGCCACGGCGGATGCCAGGGGGCGACGCAGATCGTGGCTCACGGCCGAGAGCAGGGCGCTGCGGACCTGGTCGGTCTCGGCGAGGGCCCCCGCCTCGGCGGCGGTCTCCGCCAGGTCGGCTCGTTCGAGGGCGGCGGCGAGCTGCGCGACGACGACGTCGAGGAGGCGGCGGGTACCGGCATCCAGGTCTCCGCCGTGGAGCTCGAGGGCGGCGCGTCCGTCGCCGACGGGGACGGTGGTGCGCCGGTCGTCGCGGACCGGTTCGCCGTCGGTCGCGAGGACGCGTCCGTCGGCGGCGATCAGGCGCACGCCGGCGAGGCCGAACGCCTCGCGCGCGCGGCTGACGAGCGCGGGGACGGCGACCTCGCCCCGCAGCACGCTGCCGGCGACCGTGGCCAGCAGCTCGGCTTCGGCGGAGGCGCGGCGCGCGGCGCGGGCGCGGCGGGCGGCCTGGTCGACGACGACGCTCACCAGCATCGCGATGACGACGTAGAGCACGAGCGCGATCGCGTGGACCGGGTCGCTGATCGTCACGGTGTGAAGCGGGGCGATGAAGAGGAAATCGAGGGTGAGCCCCGACAGGACCGCCGCGAAGACGGCGGGCCAGATGCCGCCGATCAGCGCGACGACCACGACCAGCAGTTGATAGCTGAGCACGTCCGTGGTGATCGAGTCGTCGGACCCGGTCGCCAGCAGGAGGAGCGAGATGATCGGGCCGCCCAGCAGAGCCGTGACGAAGCCGAGCACCCGTCGCTTCACGCTCAGCGCCGGGCCGGTCAGACGGGGGAGGGCGAAGCGGCCGCCGGCGCGATCGTGGTTGACGATGTGCACGTCGATGTCGCCGGAGGCGCGGATGACGGTGTTGCCGATGCCCGGACCGGTCAGGGCCGCGCCGAGGCGTCCGCGTCGGCTCACGCCGATCACGAGCTGCGAGGCGTTGACCGAGCGGGCGAAGTCGACGAGAGCGGTCGCGACGTCGTCGCCGACGACCTGGTGATAGGTGCCGCCGAGCTGCTCGACGAGCGCGCGCTGCGTCTCGAGCGCCGCGGGGTTGCTCGTGCGCAGGCCGTCCTGCGTCGACACGTGCACGGCGAGCAGCTCGCCGCCGGCCGAGCGCGCCGCGATGCGGGCGCCGCGGCGGAGCAGCGTCTCTCCCTCGGATCCCCCGGTCAACGCGACGACCACGCGCTCGCGCGCCTGCCACGATCTCTCGATGCCGTGCTCGGTGCGGTAGCGCTGGAGAGCCGAGTCGACCTCGTCGGCGAGCCACAGCAGCGCGAGTTCGCGGAGTGCCGTGAGGTTGCCGAGGCGGAAGTAGTTCGACAGGGCGGCGTCGATGCGTTCGGCGGGGTAGACGAATCCGGCGGAGAGGCGGTCGCGCAGCGACTGCGGGGCGAGGTCGACGACCTCGATCTGGTCGGCCGCGCGGACGACGGCATCCGGGACCGTCTCGCGCTGCGTGACCCCGGTGATCTTCTCGACCACGTCGTTGAGCGAGGCGATGTGCTGCACGTTGACCGTGGTGATGACGTCGATGCCGGCGTCCAGGAGCTCTTGGACGTCGGTCCAGCGCTTGTCGTTCGCGGATCCCGGGGCGTTGGTGTGGGCGAGCTCGTCCACGAGGGCGAGATCCGGATGCCGCGCGATCACCGCCGCGAGATCCATCTCCTCGAGCGCGACCCCCCGGTGGGCGACCGTTCGGCGCGGGACGACCTCGAGGCCCTCGGCCTGGGCGGCGGTGGCGGCCCGACCGTGGGTCTCGACGACCGCGATGACGACGTCGCGTCCCTCGGCGGCGAGCCGGCGTCCCTCCTCGAGCATCTCGTACGTCTTGCCGACGCCCGGAGCCATGCCGAGCAGCACCCGCAGCGTGCCGCGCTTCACGACTGCCCTCCCGCGCCCGGCTCAGCCACCGGGGTTGTGTGTCCACGTGCTTCCCTCGCGCGGGAGGTCCCTGAGCTTGTCGAAGGGACCGGGGCCAGCGCGCGCCGCCGCCGCCACGCGCGGGGCGCGGCGGCGGCGGCGGACGCGACGACGGTCATGTCAGCGATTCTCGTCGCTCAACGGGCATCGAGCGCGCGATTGAGCTCGAACACGTTCACGCGAGGGTCACCGAGATACCCGAGGTCGCGCGGCAGCGTGTGCTGCGCCACCAGGGCCGACACCTCGGATGCCGGGATGCCGCGCGCCTCCGCCACCCGCGCCACCTGGCGCTCGGCGTTCTCGACCGAGATGTCGGGGTCGAGACCCGAGCCCGAGGCGGTGACGGCGTCGGCGGGGACGGAGCCGTCGCCGTTGAGCGCCTCGAACGCGGCCCGGCCGTCCTGGATCGACGCGATGAGGTCGGGGTTCTCGGGTCCGAGGTTCGAGCCGGTCGAGGCGGCGGCGTCGTACGAGGCCGCCGAGGGGCGCGACTGGAAGTACTGCGGAAGCGCCTGGCCGTCGGCATCCTGGAACGACTGGCCGAGGAGCTCGGAGCCCACGACCGTCCCGTCGGCCGAGCGCACGAGCGATCCGTTCGCCGGGAAGGGCAGGGCGACCTGTCCGATCGCGGTGATCAGCAGCATGTAGCCGACGCCGAGGACGGCGGTGAAGACGAGCATCGCGCGGACGGCGACGCCGGCGGTACGCAGGGTGGTGCGCATGACGGGGCCTTTCAGAAGCCGGGGAGCAGGCTCACGACGAGGTCGATGAGCTTGATGCCGAGGAAGGGGACGAGGACGCCGCCGAGCCCGTACACGAGCAGGTTGCGGCTGAGGATGCTCGAGGCGCTCGCGGCGCGGTATTTCACTCCGCGCAGGGCGAGCGGGATGAGCGCGATGATCACGATCGCGTTGAAGATGATCGCGCTCGTCACCGCCGAGGCGGGGGAGTGCAGGCCCATGATGTTCAGCACCGCGAGCCCGGGGAACACCCCCATGAACATCGCGGGGATGATCGCGAAGTACTTCGCGACGTCGTTCGCGAGCGAGAACGTCGTGAGCGCCCCGCGCGTGATGAGCAGCTGCTTGCCGATGCGGACGATGTCGATGAGCTTGGTCGGGTCGGAATCGAGGTCGACCATGTTGCCGGCCTCCTTCGCGGCGGAGGTGCCCGTGTTCATCGCCACGCCCACGTCGGCCTGAGCCAGCGCCGGAGCGTCGTTCGTGCCGTCGCCGGTCATCGCGACGAGGTTGCCGCCCTCCTGCTCGCGCTGGATGAGCGCGAGCTTGTCCTCGGGCGTGGCCTCGGCGAGGTAGTCGTCGACGCCCGCCTCGGCCGCGATGGCCTTGGCCGTGAGGGGGTTGTCGCCCGTGATCATCACGGTGCGGATCCCCATCGCGCGCAGCTCGCCGAAGCGCTCGCGGAGCCCCTCTTTGACGACGTCCTTGAGGTGGATGACGCCGAGCACGCGGCCGGTGCCGGTCGCAGCGCTGCCGGTCTCATCGACAGGCTCAGGGACCTCGGTCGCGCGCGTGGGCGTCCACGTCGCCACGACCAGGGGCGTGCCGCCCGACTGCGAGATGGCATCCGTCGCGCTCTGCAGCTGCGCGCGCAGCGCCTCCGGAACGGGGGAACCGGATGCCGCCAGCCAGGCCACCACGGCCGACGCGGCGCCCTTGCGCACCTGCGTGCCGTCGACCAGGTCGAGGCCGCTCATACGGGTCTGCGCCGTGAACGGCACGGGCTCGGCGCCGCGGGGCATCTCGGCGACGATGCCCTGGGCCGCGGCGAGCTCGACCACCGAGACGCCCTCGGGCGTGGGGTCGGCCTGCGACGACAGCGAGGCGTACTCGGCGAGCATCGGCCCGCCGACGCCGTCGAGAGGCACGAAGGCCGAGGCGCGACGGTTCCCGTAGGTGATCGTGCCGGTCTTGTCGAGCAGCAGGGTCGTGACGTCTCCCGCGGCCTCGACGGCGCGGCCCGACATCGCCAGGACGTTGCGCTGCACCAGGCGGTCCATGCCCGCGATGCCGATCGCGCTCAGCAGCGCCCCGATGGTCGTCGGGATCAGGCACACCAGCAGCGCCACGAGCACGGGGATCGAGACAGGGGATGCCGCGTACGAGGCGATGGGGTTGAGCACCAGCACCACCACGACGAACACGATCGACAGGCTCGCGAGCAGGATGTTCAGCGCGATCTCGTTGGGCGTGCGCTGACGCGAGGCGCCCTCGACGAGAGCGATCATGCGGTCGACGAACGTCTCGCCGGGCTTCGAGGTGATCTTCACGACGATGCGGTCGCTGAGCACGCGCGTGCCGCCCGTGACCGCGCTGCGGTCGCCGCCCGACTCGCGTACCACCGGCGCCGACTCGCCGGTGATGGCCGACTCGTCGACGGTGGCGATGCCGTGCACGATGTCACCGTCGCCGGGGATCAGCTCCCCGGTCTCCACGAGCACGATGTCGCCGACGCGGAGGTCGCCCGAGGGGACGTCCTCGGTGGCGGCGTTCACCGCGCCGGGGTCCGCGGGGGAGTACGCGACGACCCGCCGCGCCGAGGTCGTCGTGCGGGTCTTCCGCAGCGTCGCGGCCTGCGCCTTGCCGCGGCCCTCGGCCACGGACTCGGCGATGTTCGCGAAGAACACCGTGAGCCAGAGCCAGATCGCGATGCCCCAGGTGAACCCGAAGGGGAGGCTCTCGGACGCTGAGCCTGTCGAAGCGTCCCCGAGGAACGGCTCGGCGATCGCGATGAGCGTCGTCAGGGCCGCACCGACCCAGACCAGGAACATCACGGGGTTGCGCCACTGCGCGGCAGGATTCAGCTTCTTCGCGGCGCCCGGCAGGGCGGCGACGATCTGCGCGGCGCTGAACGCGCGGCGCGGGGCATTGGCCGGGGTGCCGGACCCTTCGACAGGCTCAGGGACCGGCTGGTGGGGAGGGTGGGTGAGGGTGGACATCAGCGAACAAGTCCTTCAGCGAGGGGTCCGAGGGTGAGGACCGGGAAGTAGGTCAGGGCCGTCACGATCACGGCGACACCGGCGAGCAGACCCGCGAACTGCGGGCGGTGCGTCGGCAGGGTTCCGGCGGTGGCGGGCACGGCATCCTGAGCGGCGAGCGAACCCGCCAGGGCCAGCACGAACACGATCGGCAGGAAGCGTCCGAGCAGCATCGCCACCGCGAGCGCGGTGTTGAACCACGGGGTGTTGGCGGTGAGCCCGGCGAAGGCGGAGCCGTTGTTGTTCGCCGCCGAGGTGAAGGCGTAGAGCACCTCGCTGAACCCGTGGACGCCCGGGTTGAGGATCGAGGTCGATTCGACATCGGAACGGATGCCGGGGACCCCGAAGCTCAGTGCGGTCCCGGCCAGCACGAGCGTGGGCGTGACGAGGATGTACAGGCTCGCGAGCTTGATCTCCTTCGGCCCGATCTTCTTGCCGAGGTATTCCGGTGTCCGGCCGATCAGCAGGCCGCCGACGAACACGGCGATCACCGCGAGGATGAGCATGCCGTACAGGCCCGACCCGACCCCGCCCGGCGCGATCTCTCCGAGCATCATGTTGATCATCGGCATCCCGCCGCCCAGCGCCGTGAAGCTGTCGTGCATCGAGTTGACGGCCCCGGTCGAGGTCAGCGTGCTCGTCGAGCCGAACAGCGTCGAGCCGAAGATGCCGAAGCGCACCTCCTTGCCCTCCAGGGAGCCGCCCGCGAGCGTCGGGGCGGTGCCGTTCCCGGCGAGCTCCGCCCAGGTGAGCAGGGCGGTGGATGCCGCGAAGATCGCGCCCATCACGCCGAGGATCGTGTACCCCTGACGGTCGTCGCCGACCATGCGGCCGAACGCGCGGGGGAGCGAGAAGGGGATAACGAGCATCAGGAAGATCTCGAAGAGGTTGGTCCAGGGGGCCGGGTTCTCGAACGGGTGCGCGGAGTTGGCGTTGAAGATGCCGCCGCCGTTCGTGCCGAGCAGCTTGATGGCCTCCTGGGAGGCCACCGGGCCGCCGGGGATCGACTGCGCCGCGCCGGCCAGGGTCGTGGCATCCGTGAATCCGTTGAGGTTCTGGATGACGCCGCCCGCGAGCAGCACGACGGCCGCGACGATCGAGAACGGCAGGAGCAGGCGGGAGGTGCCGCGGACGAGGTCGACCCAGAAGTTGCCGATCACGCCGCTCTGTCGGAAGGCGAAGCCGCGCACGAGGGCGACGGCGACCGCGATGCCGACCGCGGCGCTGACGAAGTTCTGGACCGTGAGGGCGGCGAACTGCACGGTGTAGCCGAGCGTCGACTCGCCGCCGTACGACTGCCAGTTGGTGTTGGTGACGAACGAGACGGCGGTGTTGAACGAGAGCGCCTCGCCCGGGGCCTCGAGACCGAGCGCGAACGGCAGCAGCGGCTGCAGGCGCATCAGCGCGTAGACGATGACGACACCGACGAACGAGAAGAGCAGGACCGAGCGCAGGTAGGCCTGCCAGGTCTGGGCGCTGCGCGGATCGACGCCGATCAGTCGGTAGGTGCCGCGCTCGAGAGCGAGATCGCGCTCGCCGGTGTAGATGCGGGCGATGTAGTCGCCGAGGGGGCGGTAGGCCAGGCCCAGGGCGACGAGGAGGGTGAGGCTGGTCAGGACGATCGTCATGTCAGAACTTCTCGGGGCGGACGAGCGCGACCACGAGGTACACGACGGCGGCGACCGCGAGCACCGCGGCGAGGACCGAGAAGACGATCACGAGCGCTCGCCTCCGCGTCCGGCGGGGCGGGCGGACGAGGGGCGGGCCTCGGGGCCCAGCTTCTCGACCCCCTTGGCGACGAGCGCGACCAGCGCGAACAGCGCGGCGGTCACGGCGAGGAAGACGACATCGAGCACGACGACTCCAGGTTCGAGGGGCCGCGGGGGTCCGCGGGCGCCGCGGGGCGGCACGTCTGTCGATCCAACTCCGGCGGGTCGCGGCATCCGGCTGTCCTAACGCTTTCCCTACGGCTCGCTCACGGACCCATACGGGGTGCTTACGGGCGGCGGGCCGGCCACGGCACATCTCCTGAAGATCGGGCCCGAGCGGGCCGCGGGCCGGCGGGGGACGAGGGATATGCAGGAGTCGTACAGCAGGGCCGCCGGGCGGACCGGTGGGCTCGGCGGTACGCGGTGTCGGTGTGACCCGCGGGTTCCCCGACCGGTCGTGCACAACTCCTGCACGATGTGACCGCGTGCGATCCGAGACCGTCGGGATCACCGGTTCTGGAGGAGTTGTGCGCCCGACCGCGCATGATGGAGGCATGGCCGAGAACGACGTGCGCGTGAACGCCGCGCTCGTGATCCCCGCGGCCGAGCTGTCGTGGCGCTTCTCGCGCTCGTCGGGCCCGGGCGGTCAGGGCGTGAATACCGCCGATTCACGCGTCGAATTGATGTGGGATGCCGGGGCCTCGACGGTCCTGTCGCCGGTCCAGCGCGAGCGGCTCATCGACCGACTCGGGAGCCGACTGGTCGACGGGGTGCTGACGATCGCGGCCTCCGAGCATCGGGCGCAGTTGCGCAACCGCGACGCCGCGCGCGCCCGCCTCGCCGCTCTCGTGGCCGAGGCCGTGCGGCCCCCTGCCCCGCCGCGCCGCGCGACGAGGCCGACGCGCGGGTCGACCGAGCGCCGCCTGCAGGCCAAGCAGCGTCGCACCGACGTCAAGCGGATGCGGCAGCGCCCGACCGACTGAGGTCGCGCGGGGGCGGCGCTGTCCGCCCGCGCGCGCCTCCCGCGCCTCCTGCGCGTCCCGTGCCCGCCCGCCCGCGCGCCGGCCGGCGCCCGCGCGCCCGTCCGGCGCCCGTCCGGACACTCAACGCGCCTCGCGCGGCCCGGAATACCCCCGCAGCGGGACCCCGGACGCCTCCGCCGGAGGATCGATTCGACGCGTCAGCTCCCGGCGCCGGCCCCCGCGCCGCCGCCCTCGGCGCGCCGCCGGCGCACCTGCTCCTCGAGGTCGGCGAGGCGCATCTCGCGCTCGAGATCGGCGATCTGCTGTTCGGTGCTGCGCGCGTCGTACGGGCGCGGAGCCGGAGCCGGCTCGGCATCCTTCTGCCACCGGCGCGGGTCGCCGAACGACATCGGCGCCGACCGCTGCTCGTACTCGCGCCCGATCGTGAACCACAGGATCGATCCGATCAGGGGCAGCAGCACGATGAAGAACACCCACACGAACTTCGGCATGTGCTTGACCTGGTCGTCGCGGCGCGTGATGGCGTCGATCAGGGCGATCACCATCACGGCGAGGGTCAGGAGGGCGAGGAGGGGCATGGCATCCACCCTGGCCGAGATGATCGTCGACGTCCACCGCCTCGGTTCGGGTACGGCTCAGGATGCCGTGGGCTCGGCGTGCGTCACGCGTCGCCGCGGCTGCTCGTCGGCGTCGGCGCGGCCCTCGGCATCGCCGCGGGTGACGATGAGCAGCACGACCGCCCACGCGAGGTAGGCGAAGGTTCCGGCGACAGCGATGCCGTTGCCGGCGTTGAGGGTCGCGTGGGTGCCGTCGTCGATCCCGCCCGACGCCAGGATCGTCGTGGGGTCGGTGAACATGTGCAGCAGGATCGGCCAGACGAGCGAGCCGCCGACGCGCAGGGTGGCGTACATGCAGACACCGAACGCGAAGGCGTAGATCACGGTCGGCAGCACGGTCGACACCGGCTGACCGGTGAAGAAGTTCGAGAAGTGCAGCGAGGCGAAGATCACCGACGACAGCGCCATCACCGCCCACTCCCGGTAGCCGTGCCGGCGCAGCATGACCACCGCCATGCCGCGCGTGAGGAAGTCTTCGGAGAAGCCGACGAAGAGCCCCGCCGCGAAGACGGCCAGCACGACGCCCGCGCCGTATCGCGCGTAGTCGATGCCGAAGAGGCGCCCGACGATCGGGATGAGCACGAGGATCGGGCCGAGCCAGAACCACCATCTGCGGGGGAGAGCGGGCTGGCGCCCGAACAGAGGGCGGGGGAGCCAGCCGATGCTCATGGCGATGATCACGAGCACGATGCTGCCGAGCAGCGGCTGGAGGCCGATCGCGAGGAAGGCGGAGAGCGGATCGCCGAACAGGTTCTCGACGTTCACGAGGCCGCTCAGCACCGGCGCGAGGGCGAGACCCATGCCGTTGTAGAGGGCGAGGTAGATGACGGCCATCAGGACGGCGCGCCACCATCCGCCGCGGTTCCAGAACCGCTGCCAGGCGTTCGAGCCGGTGTCGATGGGGGCGAGTTTCTCGGTGCGGGACATGGAGGGCCTCCGGGAGTCAGGCGAGCTCGGCGAGCAGGTCGTCGAGACCCAGGCCGCCGAGGTTCATCGCCTCGAACTCGAGGGTGTTCCCGGTGGTCGTGTCGGTGAGCTCCAGCACCCGCACCGTTCCGCTGTGGCGGCGCTGGACCGTCAGGTTCGCGCGGTCGATGTGCGCGACCGGGTGGAGGTCCTTCCACCCTCCGACGATCCCGGTCGAGGTGCGTCCGAGGACGTGAAGACGTGTCGCGGTGAGAGCCAGAACGATCGACGGGTAGCTCCCCGTCGACGCGCTCGCCGCGCGCTGCGCGAGCATGCCTCCGGTCACGCCCCACGCCATCGGGCTGTCGCCGCCGAAGCCCGCGCCCACCGCGGCGCCCAGGATGCCGGACTTCGTCGATCCGCGCGGCATGACGACGGCGACGTCGATGACCTCGTCGTCTCCGATGGCTGCCTGCGCGCCGTCACGTGCGTGCTCTTCCCTCGACATGGTGCTCCCCTTTTTTAGGACATTCCTTAACGAAGTGTCCAGGACATCTGTGAATGACACAAGGGGCTGTCATCGCGCGCGGAGTGCCGGGGGCTCCCACGCGGCGATCTCCGCGAACAGCGCGGTCAAGCGGTCGCTCTCGTTCTCGATCCCCACGGAGACGGCTCCCACCGCCTGCATCCCCTCGTCCGTGGCGCGCAGGACCACGGCGCGGGCGTCGTCCGCGACCTCTCCGCGTCGACGCTCCACGAAACCCTTGGCGCACAGCTGGTCGACGATGTACGCCACCCCCGCGGGTGAGACCTCGAGCGGTGCGGAAAGGGCGGACGGGCGCACGCCGTCCTGCATCGCGATGGCGACGAGGGCTGCGCGCTGGCGCGCGGCGAGCTTGCCCTCGCGCGCCGCGGCCGGCATGTAGCTCACGAGAGCAGCGCCCGCGGCGCAGGTGCGCCCGAGCAGCTCGAGGGCGTCGGCGGGCTCGGCGCGAAGCTCGGCGGCCGAGGGGGCGCCGAGCCCGCGACTGATCTCGGCGGCGACCTCGGCGCTGTGGCGGAGGAAGCCCGTGATCGCTGTCCGGAGGGTCTGCGCGAGGCGCTCGCCGTCGTCGGTGAGGACGACCTCCACCGCTCGCCTGTCGGCATCCGCGGTGCGCGTCGTCACGATCCCCTCGTCGCGAAGGCGCAGCACCAGGCGGGAGACGGCGCGACGGCCGAGCCCGCTGATCTCGGCGAGGCTCCGGGTGGTCAGCGATCGCGCGGACGAGAGCGCGACCAGCGCCGCGATCTCCTCGATCTCCGCCCACTGGGTCCCGAAGACTCCGTCGACGACGCGGGTCATCTGGTCGTTGAACGCGCCGAGCAGCTGCATCGCCCGGGCACGCGACAGGGCATCCACCGTTCTTCGCTCCTTCTCGTGCCCCCATCAAACCAGGGGATCTTCGGAGCGACCCGTGCTCGCCGCGGGAGGCGCCCTACCCGGCGTGGAACCCCGCCGGCGTGCGGCGAGGACCCTCGGGCGGATTCAGGATGCCGAGTCCCCGGGCGTCTTCCGCACCGGCCGCGCCGGTACCTGGGCCACGGGCTGCCCACCGCGCTGCTGACCGGGGAGCGGGCGGGAGCGGCGACCGTATATGACCTCCGACGAGTCGAGCAGCCACGGGACGAGGGTGATCGAGACGCCGTGCACGAGCATGAGCTGCTGCGCGAGCCGACGGGAGCGGCGGTTGTGCAGGATCGACTCCCACCAGTGCCCCACGATGAACTGCGGCAGGTACACCGTCACGACCGAGGAGCCGTGCTTCTCGCGGTACGACTTGATGAAGCTCGACACGGGCGAGGTGTACGTGCGGTACGGCGACTCGATGATCACGAGCGGGATCGGCATGTCGTGCTCGTCCCACTCCTTCTGGAGCTTCGCCGACTCCTCGTCGGTGATGGCGACGTGCACCGCGAGCGTCTTGTCGTGCTTGGCCGCGAGGGCGTAGTCGATCGCCTTCATCACGGGCTTCTGCAGGCGGTTCACGAGGACGATCGCGACGTCGCCGGAGGCACCGAAGTGCACCGTGTCATCCATCTGGATCTCGTGCTCGACGTCGCGGTAGTAGCGGTTCACACCGATCATGAGCACCGCGAGGATCGGGATGGCGATGAACACCAGCCACGCGCCGTGCGTGAACTTCGTGATCGTGACGATCAGCAGCACGAGGACGGTCATGCCGGCGCCGAGCGAGTTGATCCACAGGCCCGAGATCGCGGAGCGACGCTCGATCGCGGCCGACTGCTGCTTCGCGGCCTCGGGTGTCAGGGTCTTGAGCCCCCGCAGAACGCGCCGCCAGTGCTTGACCATGCCCACCTGGCCGAGCGAGAACGACACGAAGACGCCGATGATGTACAGCTGGATCAGCGTCGTCAGGTTGGCCTGGTACACGATCAGCACGCCGATCGCGACGATGCCGAGGATGATCATGCCGTTCGAGTAGACGAGGCGGTCGCCGCGGGTGTTGAGGGCCTTGGGCGCGTACCCGTCGCGGGCGAGCACGGCGCCGAGCAGCGGGAAGCCGTTGAACGCGGTGTTGGCCGCGAGCAGGAGCACGCACGCGGTGGCGGCCTGGATGATGAAGAACGGGATGCTGCCCATGCCGAACGTCGCGGCGGCGACCTGCGCCATGAGGCTCGGCTGCGGGTTGTTCGCGCAGTCGAAGCCGATGAGGTGGCACGGGTTCTCGGCGTAGTGCACGCCCGAGATGAGGGCGAGGATCGTCAGACCCGCGAACAGCACGATGGCGATGCCGCCCATCATCGTCAGCGTCGTCTGGGCGTTGCGGATCTTCGGCATCCGGAAGGCGGGCACGCCGTTCGACACCGCTTCGACGCCGGTCAGGGCCGAGCAGCCGCTCGAGAACGCCCGCAGGACGAGCAGGATCAGGGCTGCTTGCGTGAGCGATTCCGCCTGGACGGCGTACTGGGCGCTCTCGGCCACCGGAGCGTCGCCCAGCAGGGTCCGGCCGAGGCCGACGACGATCATGACGCCGACCGAGCCGATGAAGAGGTAGGTCGGGATCGCGAACACGCTCGAGGCCTCGCGCACGCCGCGCAGGTTCACGATGACGATGAGGATCACGAAGCCGACGGCGATCTCGACGCGGAACGGATTCAGTTCCGGCAACGCCGAGATGATGTTGTCGACCCCGGATGCCACCGACACGGCGACCGTGAGGACGTAGTCCACCAGGAGCGCGGCGGCGACGATCACCCCCGGGACCTCGCCGAGGTTCTTGCTCGCGACCTCGTAGTCGCCGCCGCCCGACGGATACGCCTTGATGAGCTGCCGGTAGCTCAGGACGACCACGACGAGCAGCGTCACGACGGCCACGGCCACCCACGGGCTGAGCGTCAGCAGGGCCGTTCCGCCGATGAGCAGGATCATCAGCAGCTCCTGCGGGGCGTAGGCCACGGAGGAGAGGGCGTCGGAGGCGAAGATCGGCAGCGCCATCTTCTTGGGCAGGAGCTGCTCGTCGAGTTTTTCCGACGTCAGAGGCTCGCCGATGAGGATGCGCTTGGCCATCGGCGTCTCCACGCCGGGCTCGCGACTTTCTTCAGTCACGGCGCGCGACATTACGCGCACTGGGGGCTGTGCGCAATCTGACGCGCACGGCGTTCACGGCATGGACGCCAGACTGTGATGGAGCCCGCCGTCCCTCGAGGCGACCCCCCGCCCCTGTCGGTGAGGATTCGCCCGGGTCGGATGATGCCGAAGGTGCAGGTCCGCGACGACGGCGTCGTCGGAGAAGACCGGCGTGGACCCGCCGAGGAAGACGGTCCCCGACGGGACCAGCCGGCGGGTGGCGCGCGCCCACCCGTCGAGGAGCACGGTCGCGTTCGCGGGGGTCGCCGAGGGGGAGCCTCCACGGCTTACGGTCACGCCGACGGTGGCGGTGTCGCGGTTGGTGATGACGTTCAGCACGCGGACGCACCTCTCCGGCGGCGAACTGATGACCTCGTCCTCTCCGCGGAACCGCAGCGGGCGATCGTGGTCCACCCGGTGCTCGACCGCGCCGATGCGCAGCGTCAGCTCGGCGCCGTCCAGGGGGATGAGGAACCGGTCGCGTCCGGGAAACGGCGAGAACGTCCGGGCCTCCCGGATCTCGGCGATGCTGATGACCCAGTGCGGGGTGTGCAGCAGCACGCGGCGCGACCCGACGCCGTTGCTCCACGGCTGCTCGGGAACGTCGCGCGGGACGATGACGTCGTGTCTCATGACTCTCCTCGAGGGGATGGGCGGGGAGGGGGTACGCCCTCCCCGCCCGCGGCGGACTCAGACCAGGGCGTACGCCTCTTCGCCGTGGACGGCGGTGTCGATGCCGGCCACCTCGTCCTGGTTCTTGACGCGGAACCCGATGGTCTTCTCGATCACCATCCCGACCACGTAGGCGATCCCGAACGAGTAGAGGGCCACGGCGACCGAGGCCACGATCTGCAGCACGAGCTGCTCGTGGTTGCCGCCCATGAACAGGCCGGTGCCGTTGGCGAAGAAGCCGAGGTACCAGCATCCGATGAAGCCGCCGATGCCGTGCAGACCCACCACGTCGAGGGAGTCGTCGAAGCCGAGCTTGTACTTCAGCTCGATGGCCAGGCAGCACACCGCGCCGGCGATGAGACCCAGCACGATGGCCCAGATCGGCTCGAGCGCGGCGCACGCCGGGGTGATGGCGACCAGGCCCGCGATCGCCCCGGAGCCGGCGCCGACCGAGGTGGCCTTGCCGTCCTTCATCTTCTCGACGCTGACCCAGCCGAGGATCGCGGCCGCGGCGGCGACGAAGGTGTTGACGATGATCTTGCCGGCGTTGGTGTTGTCGGGGCCGAGCAACCCGAGCGTTCCCTCGGCGCCGGCGTTGAAGCCGAACCACCCGAACCACAGGATGCCGACGCCCAGCAGGGTGAGCGGCACGTTGTGCGGGCGGTGGGCGCCCTTGGCGAAGCCGACGCGGCGGCCGAGCACCAACGCGAGAGCGAGGGCCGCGGCGGCGGAGTTGATGTGCACCGCGGTGCCGCCGGCGTAGTCGATCGTCGCGGCCGAGAAGCCGAAGATCTCACCGAGGTCGTAGATCCAGCCGCCCGCGCCCCAGACCCAGCCGGCGACGGGGAAGTAGACCAGGGTCGCCCAGATGCCGGCGAAGATCATCCACGACCCGAACCGCGCGCGGTCGGCGATCGCCCCCGAGATCAGGGCGGTGGTGGCCACGGCGAAGGTCGCGCCGTAGGTGGCGGTGATGAGGGTCGCGCTGTCGTATCCGGCGAGGGCGAAGTGCTCGCCGAACGGGTTCCCGGCGAACTGGAAGCCCGGGAAGGCTCCGTCAGCCGTGTCGGTGAGCGAGGCCATTCCGAACCCGTACAGCACCCACAGGACGCCGACGAGCCCCATCGCGCCGAAGCTCAGCATCATCATGCTGACGACCGATTTCGCGCGGACCATGCCGCCGTAGAAGAAGGCGATCCCGGGTGCCATGAAGACGACGAGCGCGGTGGCGACGATCGCCCAGGTGAAGTTTCCGCTGTCCAAGAGAGGTCCTTTCGAGTGCAGATCGATCCACCCGGGGGGAGGCCACGGGTGGGTGGAGCGTTAGCGGAGCAGGAGGTGTTCGAGAACGGATGCCAGGGCCTCGACGCCGGCGTCGACGTCGACCGCGTCGGCGGTCTCGGCGGGCGTGTGCGAGGCCCCGGTGTGATTGCGGACGAAGAGCATCCCGGTCGGGATGTGCGTGGCGAGCACGCCGGCGTCGTGGCCGGCGCCGGTGTCGAGCACCGGGGCGTGGGGGAGCACCTCGGCCATGGCGGCGCGCAGGGCCGGGTCGAAGGCGACGGTGGGCGAGAACGAGTGCTCGGTCACGGTGGCGACGCATCCCTCGGCGTCGGCGGCGGCCTCGGTCGCGGTGGTCACGTCGGCGACGATCGCCCGCACGACGTCCTCGTCGCGGTGGCGCACGTCGAGCCACACGTCGACCGACGAGGCGATCACGTTGGTGCCGCCGGGGGTGACCTCGAACCGGCCCACCGTCCCGCGGGCGTCGGCGCTCTCGAGCACGCGGGCGCGCAGGGCGCGGACGGTCTCGGATGCGACGACGACCGGGTCCTGCCGGTCGGCCATGAGCGTCGCCCCGGCGTGGTCGGCGCGCCCCTCGACCCGCACGCGCCAGCGTCCGTGCGCGATGATCGCTCCGGCCAGGGCGACCGGCTGCTCGAGGTCGGTGAGCCCGCGTCCCTGTTCCACGTGCAGCTCGACGAAGGCCGACACTCCCGCCAGCCGGTCGGGGTCCGGGCCGACGAGGGCGGGATCGAAGCCGGCCTCGATCGAGACCTCGGCGTAGGTGCGCCCGTCCGCGTCGCGCAGGGCGCGCACCTGGTCGGGGGCGACCGCCCCCGTGATCAGGCGCGAGCCCAGGCAGGCGACGCCGAAGCGCGAGCCCTCCTCCTCGGGGAAGACGGCCACGGCGAGGGAACGGCGGGGAGCGACGCCGCGTGCCCGCAGCACGTCGACAGCGGCGAGGGCGCTGGCCACCCCGAGAGGGCCGTCGAAGTTCCCCCCTCCCGGCACGGAGTCCAGGTGCGATCCCGTCACGACGGCACCGCTGCGATCGAGTGGCCCCTCGGCATCCCACCAGGCCCACAGGATGCCGTTGCGATCGGTCTCGACGTCGAGCCCGCGCCGCACGGCGTGGGCGACGAACCACTCCCGCAGCTCCGCCTCGGCGGGCGAGAACACCGGGCGCGCGTACCCTCCCGCGGGGTCGACGCCGATCCCGGCGATCTCGGCGAGCAGCGCGTTGGCGTCGCCGGTCACCGCACGACCTCCGCGAACCGCTGTCCGGTCGCCCGGAAGCGCTCGCCCGCGCGGCCCGACCCGGCCACGAGGTCGTACACGAGCTCGCCGAGGAGCGGCGCGAACTTCGCGCCCTGCCCCGAGCACGGCGAGAGGATCGTGACCCCCTCGGCGCGATCGATGATCATGTCGTCGCGCGGCACGTTGGTGAACAGGCAGGTCGCCTCGGCGTAGGGCGTGGTCTCCAGCCCCGGCACGGACGTGCCGACGAAGTCGCGCACGCGTTCGCGGTTGACCGGGTCGATGACGCCGTCCTGCTCGCGCGCCGAGTCGATCGTGCGTCCGCCGTTGTACTCGGCGATCTTCTGCCCCGCGAAGTCGGCGTCGCGGCCGCCCGGGAGGCTGTAGATCTGGATGTCGTCGCCCTTGTAGATGAAGGTCGGCCACGACGTCGCCGCGTCGTCCGCGGGCGCTCCGGTGTCCTGTTCATCGCGGTAGGGGAAGTGGAAGGCGTTCTCCTGCCGCACCTCGAACGACGGCAGCGCCCCGCGGAAGTCCGCCGGCAGGTCGAGATCCGCCAGCAGCGCGGGAAGCCACCCGCCCGCGGCGACGATGACCTGTCCGGCGACGATCGTCTCGCCCGCGGTCGAGGTCACGGCGTACCCGGCACCGGCCCGGCGCACCGAGGCGGCCTCCCAGGCCGTCCGCACCTCGGCGCCCGCGGCACGTGCCAGATCGAGCATGGCGTGGACCGAGGCCTCGGCGTCGAGCACACCGGCATCCGGATGCCACAACACCTCGGTGTCGAAGCGCAGCTGCGGCCAGCGGTCCTCGGCATCCGTTCTGCTCAGGAGCTCGTGCGGCACGCCGACGGTGTCGAGGGCCTCGGCGAGACCCCGCGGATCGCGGACCGCGCCGAAGTCGAGCGACCCGCTCGGGGTGATGAGCCGGCGACCGCTCGCGGCCTCCAGCTCGTCCCAGCTGCCGCGCGCCCGGGCGACCAGGTCGACGTAGAACGGGTCGGCGTAGGCGTAGCGGAAGATCCGCGCGGAGCCGTGCGAGCTGCCCAGGTGGGATGCCGGGACGTCGCGCTCGACGACCACGACGTCGGCACCCGACTGCGCCAACCGCCACGCGGCCGCCGCGCCGCTGAGGCCGGCTCCGATGACGACGTACGACGTGGACTCGCTCATGCCAGGTCCGGGGCGTCCCAGAGGTTGAGCGTCGTGCCGATGCCGAGCTCGAGGGCGTTCTCGTAGACGGTCTTCGCCCACGCGACGTCCTCGACACCCATGCCGCCGACGCTGAAGAGCACCGGCTGGTCGTCGAACTCCCGGCCCTCGGCGGTGCCGTCGAAGACGTCGCCGATGTTCACCACGCGCGACTCGTCGAGCTCGCCCGCTTCGATGAGGTCCTGCCAGTAGAGGCCGATCATGCCGAATGCCGTCTCGTGCGAGGGGGCGGGGTACTCCTCGGCCCACGCCTCGTAGATCTTCTTGGCATCCGCGATCAGGCGCGCCTTGCCCGAGAGGGTGTACTCCTTGTCCATGCGCAGGTTGGCCGGGAGGCTCAGGAAGGCGCCCGGCTTGATCCAATCGCCGTCGATGTAGGGGTAGTTCTCGGAGCCGACGAGACCTGTCACGGCCTCGGAGACGATGTCGGAATCGCGCACGGCCTGCTCGACCGTCTCGGCGATCTCGATCGTGGTGAACTGCGGGTAGTGCTCGCGCACGTAGTCGGCGAAGGCCTCGGCGGTGACGCGGCGGCGGCCGTTGATGCGGATGGTGTGCAGGCTCGGGCGCGCGGTCGTCATCGCGTGCAGGGCGCTCTTGTTCATCGCGCCCGGGCCGATGATGCCGAGGGATTCCGCGCCGATCGGGGCGAGCTTCTTCGCCGCGGCGCCGGGGACCGCGGCGGTGCGGTACGCGCTCTCGAGGTTGCCCGACATGATCGCGTAGGGGGCGCCGGTCTCCTTGTCGTTCAGCACGATCAGGTGGATCGAGCGGGGGAGGCCCTTCTCGCGGTTGTCGATGTTCGAGCCGTACCACTTGACTCCGGCGGTGTCGAAGCGCCCGCCGAGGTACGCCGGCATCGCCATGAAGCGGCGGTCGGCGGCATCCAGCGGCATGCCCGGGAAGGGCGACGACGCCGGGAAACCGATCTGCGCGCCGTGCGAGTTGGCCGAGCTGCCGGCCATGCGGTAGTCGCCCTTGGCGACGAGGACGAGCACCTCTTCCATGACGTCCATGCACCGGGCCATGTCCTTCATGCCTGCGGCGATGACCTCGGGCTCGCTGAGGTAGAGCATGTCGATGCGGGTGTCGGGGCTGGCGGCCACGGTGTCCTCCTGGGGCGTCGGATGCGACGATTCGTCGGGTGTGCTGGGACCAGGAAACGGGCATTTCCTCGGGCCGGTCAAATACCTGTTTCAGGTGCGATTGATATCGATGCGCTCGCAATCGAGCCGAAATCCGGCGGTAATACGACGCCCGTATGGTGCTGCGATGGAGTTGCGCCAGTTGCGCTATTTCGCGGCCGTCGCCGACGAGCTGCACTTCGGCCGCGCCGCCGAGAAGCTCCACATGTCGCAGCCGCCGCTGAGCGTGCAGGTGGGGCACCTCGAGCGCGAGCTCGGCGTCGCGCTCTTCGAGCGCACGACCCGCCAGGTCTCCCTCACCGCCGCCGGGCGGCATCTGCGCGAGCGGGTCCGCGCCCTCTTCGACGATGTCGCCTCGATCGAGGTCGACATGCGACAGTTCGCCGACGGGCTCACCGGAGAGCTCACCGCGGGCTTCGTCAGTTCCGCCAACTACACGGTGCTGCCCGGACTCGTGCCGCTCTTCCGGTCGCGGCGCCCGCAGGTCGAGCTGTCGCTGATCCCGCTGACCTCGGGCGAACAGCTGGACCGCGTGCGCGCCGGGACGCTCGACGTGGCGCTCGTGCGCGACGACGTCCCGCGCGACGACGGGCCGCTCCTGCAGGTCGAGGTCGTCTTCGAGGAGCGACTGGTCGCGTGCGTGCCCGCCGGTCACGCCCTCGCGGGGCGGGCCGAGGTCGCGCCCGCCGATCTGATCGACACCCCGCACATCTCGTACCCGCACGCTCTCATGCCCGGTTTCGTGGACCGCGTCTCCGCCGCCTTCGCCGAGGTGCCGGGTACGCGCCGCATCGTGGAGGAGGTCGTCCACCAGGAGACAGCCCTCGGCTTCGTCGCCGCGGGCGTCGGGGTCAGCATCCTCCCCGAGTCCGTGCGACAGCTCGTTCCCCCGTCGATCGCGGTCGTGCCGATCGCCGGGTCTCCGACGAGCCGGCTGATGGCGGTCTCGCCGCAGCGCCCCCGCAATCCCGCGATCACCGCGTCGTTCATCCAGTGTCTGCGGGATGCTGCGGGCGCGCTCGCTCCCGGAGGCGCCTCGGCGGCCCGCGCCTGAAGCGGCTCAGCCGGCCTGTTCGGCGATGAAGGATGCCATCGCGTCGGCGCCGCCGTGATCGTCCGCCGTCACCGTGACGACCGCGTCTCCCGCGAAGACGATCAGCTGCCCGTACGCCCCGTGCAGGCGCCACGCGTCGCCGGGGCCGTCCCAGCCCGAGAGGGCGTAGCGGCGGTACCCCTCGCCGTCCCCGCCGGTCTCGACCCAGCCCGAGTGCATGGCATCCACGATCCCCGGCGAGACGACGCGGTGTCCGTTCCAGACGCCGCCGTCGCGGATGAGCAGACCCAGGCGAGCCATCTCCTCGGTGCGAAGCGCGATGCCCTCGCCGCCGAGCACGCGCCCGTTCGGACAGCGCCGCCACGAGACGTCGGCGAGGCCGAGAGGGGCGAGCAGGCGCGGGCGCAGGTACTCCTCGATGTCTCCGGTCCGCTGCGACAGCGCGTGCATCGCCGTGTATGTACTGGCGTTGGAGTACTGGAAGACGCGGCCCCGCGAGGGGCGGGAGAGGAACTCCGCGGCCAGGTCGGGCCAGTCCGACATCATCGTCGTCGAGTACGGGAAATCGATCCCGCTCGTCATCGTCAACAGGTGCCGCAGGGTGATGTCGGCCGCGGTGGGAAGCAGCCCGGAGACGGGTTCGTCGAGCGAGATCAGCCCCTCGTCGGCCGCGATCCCCGCCGCCAGGACGGCGACGGCCTTCGCGACCGAGTGGATCTCCTCCCGCACGTCGGGTCGCCATCGATGCTCGGCGACGTCGTCGCCGACGCGCACGTGCAGACCGCGCGCGCCGAAGCCGGTGCGATGGACCTGCTCGACCACGGCGTCACGGAGGGAAGCGGCGGGGGACATACCCACAAGGCTACGGTCGCCCCTCGGGGTCTTCCCTAAGCTCTCGGGGTGGACAACATCGTGCGATCGGGACTGCTCGCCGTGATCGCGGGCGGAGTCGTCGCGGTGCTGGCGTTCGTGCCCTTCGTCGCGGTCAGCTACCGCCGCCGCGGGGGACTGACGCTCTGGCGCACCCTGCTGTGGGCGGGCGCCGCGGTGTACTTCTGGGCGATCTGGACCTACACGCTGGTCCCCCTCCCGGATGGCGAGTCCTACCGGTGCGCCGGCGTCAACCTCCGGCCGTTCGAGTTCGTCGACGAGATCCGCGCCGCCGTCGCCGTCTCGGGTCGTTACCTCACCGACCCCGTCGTGCTGCAGGTGGCGTTGAACGTGCTGCTCTTCCTCCCGCTCGGGTTCTTCCTGCGGGTACTGGGCGGTCGCGGCATCCTGATCGCGGGGCTCGCGGGCCTGGTCGTCTCGGGGATCATCGAGACGACGCAGCTCACCGGCGTCTGGGGGATCTTCCCGTGCGCCTATCGCGTCTTCGACGTCGACGATCTGATCGCCAACACGTCCGGAGCGCTCCTCGGGTCGGTGCTCGCGTTCGCGGTGCCCGCGCAGCACCGGGGGGTGCAGAAGAGCCCGGATGCCGAGCAGCCCCGCCCGGTGAGACGCCGCCGCCGCCTGCTCGGCATCGTGTGCGACGTGGTGGGAGTGTGGCTCGTCGGCTTCGCCGTGTCGGTCGTCGTGCAGGCCGCGATCGCCCTCACCGCGGGGGATGCCGCCACGTTCGCGAGCGACGAGGTGGCCTCGCTCGCGGGGACGGGGGTCTCGGCGGCCGTCTGGCTGGTCGCGATCCTGCGGACGGGCCGATCGGTCGGCGACCTCGCCACGCGCGTGCGGTTCACGAACGGTGTACTGCCGGCGTGGGTCGCGAGGCCGCTGCGGTTCCTCACGGGAGCCGGTGCGTACGCCGTGCTCGCCGATCTTCCCTCGCCGTGGTCGCTGTCGGCCTTCGTACTCGCGCTCGCGACCGGCGCGCTGCTCGTCGTCTGGCGCGACGGGCGAGGCCTCACCGGGTGGATCGGGCGCCGTCGCCTGATCGACGACAGGGCGGGAGTGGTGAGTCCCTCGGTCGACGCGAGGTCGTCGACGGGCGGTGCCGGAGGACTGTGACGAGAGGGTTCGGCGTGCGGCGCCGCGGAACCTCAAGAAAGCGCCAAGGACCGCGCAACAACCGCAAGATCGCACAGGCGGTCGATAGCTTTCGGCTATTACCCGCATTCGCCGATCTGTTCCTCACGACGGTCGGCAGCCCGAAGGAAACCATGAAACGCACATCTTGGGCCGTGCTCGCGAGCGCGGCCACGTTCTCGGTGATCGCGGCGGGGGCATTGATCGCTCCGCCCGCTTTCGCCGTTCCTGCCTCCTCGAACGACGACGTCGTCGCATTCGACCAGGGCAGTGCCTACGTCCTCACGAATGTCGCCACCGGTCTCGTCGCCGGCATTCCCGGCAACACGAAGCACGAGGGTGCTCTCCTGAAGCAGTCCGCGGACAAGGGCACGGCCAACCAGCAGTGGTACCTGCGTCCCGCGGGCGGAGACCTGTTCACCGTGGTGAACGTGAACAGCGGACTCGTGCTCGACCGCTTCCTCGACGACAAGCGCGGGACCGCGGTCGGTCAGTGGACCGCCAACGGTCAGACCAATCAGCAGTGGACCTTCGAGGCCGTGGGCGACGGCACCTACGAGATTCGCGTGAAGGACAGCGGACAGGTGCTCGAGGTCGGAGCCAACGCCGACGAGGCCGCGGGTGTCACCGTGGGCACCGACGAGTCGAAGCCGACGCAGCGCTGGCGATTCACGGCCCTCAACCCGGTCACCGTCACTCCCACGCCCTCGGTCGCGGCCGGCGGGACCGGCTGGTTCACGGCTCCCGTGTCGCTGACTTTCCCCGCATCCGCCAACGGTGCGACCGTGCAGACCCGCGTGCAGGGCACGGACACCTGGTCCACCACGCAGCCCGTGCGCGTGAGCGCCGAGGGAACCACCGTCATCGAGTACCGCGCCGTGCGCAACGGCTCGGTCGCCGCCGGCTCCCGCGGCACCACCGAGGTCAAGATCGACTCCGTGGGTCCGGTGGCCTCGGCGACGACGAACCCGGCATCGGGGACGGTTGCCGCGGGCGGTGCCGTCACGGCGGCTTTCGCCGCCACCGACGCCACCTCGGGCGTCGACCACCTCGAGTACTCCATCGACGGCGGCACCACCTGGGTGCGCGGGAACCAGGCCTCGTTCACGGCGTCCGGCACCTACGCGGTGAAGTACCGCGCGGTCGACGTGGCAGGCAACGTCGGCGCGACGAAGACGGTGACCCTCACGGTGCAGGCGCCCGTCGTCGCGCAGAAGGCGACGCCGTCGATCACCTCGGCCGACACGAGCCCTCTGAACGACTGGTATCAGAAGGACGTGTACGTCACGCTCGTCGCGCCGCAGGCCGGGCAGAAGATCCAGTACCGCCTCTACGGCAGCGACTGGAAGAACTACACCACGCCGGTCAAGGTCGCCCGCAACGGCATCTCGACCCTCGATTACCGCCTGGTCGCTTCGGGCACGCCCGTCGCCCGATCGGAGGCGCGCCTCACGATCAAGGTCGACAAGGTCGTCCCCGCGGCCACGGCCACGCGGAACACCGCGAGCGGCATCGGCACGCCCCGCACGCCGGTCTCCGTCTCGTTCGTGGCGAAAGACCTCCACTCGGGCGTCAGCAAGGTCGAGTACCGCGTGAACTCCGGCGCCTGGGTCACGGCATCCGCTGCCCCCGTCGTCTTCGACAAGGTCGGTGCCTACACGGTGTCGTACCGCGTGACCGATGTCGCGGGCAACGTCTCGGCGGTGCGTTCGGTGCCGGTGACGATCGAGACGAAGTAGCCCCCTGCGTTCCGCGCCCGGTCTCCCGAGGGGAGGCCGGGCGCGGTGTCGTTGTCGGGCTCGCGGAGGAGGCACGTCGTCTCGCGGGCCCGGCATCGTCGACCGCGGGGCCGCTGGCGATACGCCGTCGCGCGGAGTCCGAGGGCGACAGGCCGAGTCCCGGCATCCGGATGCCGCGTGTCGGGCCCTTGATCCGCGCGACGGCACGGCCTGGGGAGGCCGCGGCCCCGCTACCGTAGGCGCATGGGGGAGCCGTTGTCGGCCGCGGATGCACGCATCCTGGCGCTGGAGTCGGAGGTCGTCCGCGGGCACGCGCTGAAGCTGCTGGTCCTCGAGCCGGGGGAGGCCCTCGACCTCGAGACGGTGCGCGCGAACGTCGCCGCCCGGCTTCCGGCCTTCCCCCGCGGCCGGCACATCGTGGTCGACGAGGACGGCGGTCCCGCGTGGGTCGACGGCGGCGAGGTCGATCTCGCCCACCACGTCCGGCAGCGTTCCGCGGCGGATCCCGCCGCGCTGCGCGCCGCCGTGGGGCAGCTCATGTCGGAGCCCCTCGACCGTGCCCGGCCCCTCTGGACGATCGACCTCATCGGCCCGCTCGCGGATGGACGCGAAGCCCTCGCGATCCGTCTGCACCACGCCGTCGCCGACGGACTCACCGCGGTGCGCTTCCTCGAGTCGGTCGTCCTCGAGCCGCACGACGCCCCGGCGCACGAGGTCGGCATCCGCGATCCCGGTGCCCGGCCCTCCCGGTGGAGCGAATGGGAGCGGATGCCGCTGACCGTGGCCCGCGAGCTCGGTCACCCCGGCTCGCACTCCCCGTTCGACCGCCCGATCACGGCGCACCGCGCTCTCGCGTTCGTCGACGTGCCGCTGGCCGAGGCCCGCGCGGTCGGCCGCGCGCGACCCGAGCACGCGACGGTCAACGACGTCCTGCTCGCCGTGATCGCGGGTGCGCTTCGGCGCCGCCTGCTGCATCACGGCCACGTGCCGCGGCTGAACGTCCAGGTGCCGGTGAGCCTGCACGAACGCGGCGAGGACGCCGCGGCATCCGGAAACCGCGACTCCTTCGTCGACGTGGGACTGCACCTGCACGAGGGCGACGACCTGCGGCGGCTCGACCTGATCAGCGCCGACACCCGGGCTCGGAAGAACGGTCACGATGCGCGCGCTCTGGAGGAGCTGTTCCACGCGCTCGCGGCCGCCGGACCTCTCGGCGCCGCGCTGCGCGGTCTCGCGGACGATCCGCGCGAGTTCGCGCTCGCCGTGTCGAACGTGCCGGGTCCGCGGGTGGCGGTGGCCGTCGGGGGACGCCGCGTCGCCCACGTCTACACATCGTCGGAACCCGGTCCCCGCCACGCGCTGCGCGTCGCCGCGATCTCGAACGATCACTGGCTCGGCATCGGGTTCTGCGTCGATCCGGGCGCGGTCCCCGACGTCGAGCTGCTCGCGGACGCCGCGCACGATGCGTGGGAGGCTCTGCGGGCCGGCGCGCTCTGATCCCGGCTCCCGTGAACGTCTCTCGACGCCGTTGCACTTCCCGCGCCGGGGGCGACCGCCCCGCCTAGGCTGAGAGCGGAGGAATCGCATGTCGTCGAGAGCAGGGCGCGCGGGGCGCGTGGGCCGCGGTGTCGCCGCGGCCGCCGTCGCCACCTTCATCGCGACCGTCTCCCACGCCTCGGTCGGCGCCGAGCTCCCTCCCGTGCTGAACGTCGCCCTCGCTCTCTGCTTGGCGGCGCCGGTCTGCGTGCTGCTGGCGGGACGCACGGCGTCGTGGTGGCGTCTGTCGCTCGCTGTGGTGCTCAGTCAGGCCGTGTTCCACGGCATCCTGGCCCTCGATCTGCGCGGAGACGGCCTCGCCGCAGCGGGAGGGCACCACGCGGCCCCCGCGGCGCTGCTCGATGCCACCGGATCGAGCCACGCGCTCGTCGCGCACGGGTCGCATTCGCCCTGGATGTGGGCGGCCCACGCCTTCGCCGCCGTCGTCACGATCGTCGCGCTCGGTCGTGGCGAGCGCGCCGTGCGGGTCATCGCGCGGTTCGTTCACGCCGCACTCGCGGTGCTGCGCCCCTTCCGCGGGCTCTCCCCGCGGGCGGACGAGGTCCGTGTCGCGCCCGAGGCCCCCCTGCTGACGACGGCGATGACGGTGCTGTCGGTGATGAGGCATCGGGGTCCGCCGCTCGCGGCGTGATTCCTCGACCCTCTCACCCTTGCGCGACGCGAGACGCTCGCGCGCGCCTTCGTAGAAAGCAGCACCATGTCTCGTTCTCCGTTCCTCCGCCGCGCCCTCGTGGGTCTCGCGGCGGGCGCCGTCCTCGCGATCGGCGTGCCCCTCGCGGCCTCCGCTCACGTCACCGTCAACCCGAACACCGCCACCCCGGGCAGCTACGCCACGGTCAACTTCCGCGTTCCGACCGAGTCGGAGACGGCCTCCACCGTCAAGCTCGAGGTCACCCTGCCCACCGACACCCCGCTGAGCGCCGTCCTCGTGCAGCCGGTCCCCGGCTGGACCGCCACCGTCGAGAAGGGCGCGCTCCCCGCACCCGTGCAGGTGGAGGGGAACACCATCAGCGATGCTCCGCTGAAGATCGTGTGGCAGGCCGACCCCGGCGTGGGCATCGGCCAGGACCAGTTCCAGATCTTCTCGGCGGTGCTCGGACCGGTTCCCGACGTCGGCCACCTCGTGCTGCCGGCGGAGCAGACCTACTCCGACGGCTCCGTCGTCGATTGGGCGGCGACGCCCGATCAGGTCGCGGCGGACTCGTCGCTCGAGCCCGCCCCGGTGCTCTACGTCAACGACACCCCGCCGGCCGCGGAGCACAGCCACAGCACCGCTTCGGCCGCCCCGTCCTCGGCGGATCACGACATGCATGCGGATGCCGTGGCATCCGGCTCGTCGTCCGACTCGGGCACCGCTCTGGGGCTCAGCATCGCCGCGCTCGTCGTCGGAGCGCTCGGCGCGGTGCTCGGCGCCCTGGCGTTCGCCCGCCGTCCGAAGCGCGGCTGATCGTGCGCCTGTCGAAGGCCCTCGCGCGGACCGTCGCGATCGCGGCGATCGCCCTGGGCGCCGTGTGGGGCGGGGCCCAGGCCGCGTCGGCGCACGACAGCCTCGAGTCGACGACGCCCCCCTCGGGCGGCTCGGTCTCGTCGCTGTCGGAGGTGTCGCTCGACTTCAGCGCGAACCTGCTCGGATACGACGGCGGCAACATCGTGATCGTGCTGGGGCCGGACGGGCGCCACTACGAGACGGACTGCGTCCAGCTCTCGGGCCCGACGCTGACCGCGCCGGTGGCGCTGGGTGCCCCCGGCGAGTATCAGGTGGAGTGGCGGGCGGTCTCGTCCGACGGGCATCCGATCTCGGGGTCGTTCTCGTTCACCTCGACGACCGCCGGCGCGTCCGCGGGGGCGGAGCAGTCCCCCTGCGCGGCGGCCGCCGGCGCGGGCGAGGCGCCGTCGGCGGCGCCGGACACGGCCCCGAGCGCCGGCCCATCGGGTCTCACCGTGGGACTCGTCGTGGGCGGCGCCGTCGTGGTGCTCGTGGGGGTGCTGGTCGTCGTCATCCTCCGGACGCGTTCGCGCGAGGAATGACCCGCCCGCGGTGCCGCCGTCCCACGGAGGTGGGCGGCGGTGCCGCGGTTCGCGGGCGCCGTCGCGCGGAGGTGCCGTCGGGGTGGGCGGGAGCTACAGGTCCTGCCCCGCCACCGCGAACGTGTCGCAGGCGTTCACGCCGCCCTCGCGCCCGGCGTCGAACCACCGCTGGCGCTGCTCGCTCGACCCGTGCGTCCAGCTCTCGAGGTTGATGCCGCGACCGGACTCCGCCTGGATGTGGTCGTCGCCGACCGCCGCCGCGGCCGCGAGCGCGTCGGTGATCTGCTGCGACGTCGGCGCCTTCAGGTAGGGCGTCCCGGCTTCGTCGACCTGTTCCGAGGCCGCGGCGACCCAGGCTCCCGCGAAGCAGTCGGCCTGCAGCTCGGTGCGCACGCCGTTGCTGTCGGGGCCGGTGCCGTTGTTCGGGTACTGCTCCATGACCCCGGTGAGGTTCTGCACGTGATGGCCGTATTCGTGCGCGAGCACGTAGAGCTGCGCGAGCGGGCCCGCGGTGGTGTCGTACTGCTCGCGGAGGATCGCGAAGAACGTGGGGTCGACGTAGACCGTCTCGTCGGGCGGGCAGTAGAACGGACCCGTCGCGTTCGAGGCCGTTCCGCACGAGGTGCCGGTCGCCTGATCGACGATGATCAGCTGCGGCTCGCGGTAGCCGTCGAGGCGTTGCTGCCAGAACTGATCGATGTCGAGGGATGCCGCGGCCAACCGGCACGAGTCGTCGCTGTTCGCGTCGGCCCCGGTCTCGCAGCTCCCGATGGCCTCGCCGCCGCTCTCGGGGCCTGCGGCGGCGCCTCCGCCGATGAGGCCGGTCAGGTCGGTGTTGGTGAACAGCGAGATGAGAAGCACCACGACGGCTCCGATGCCGACCGCTCCGCCGCCCACGGCGGCGACGGTCCCGCCGCCGCGGCGCTTCGCTGAGTTGCCCCCGACGCGGGCGTTGTCGTTGAACGTCACGGTGGCCACCGTACGCGCGCCGACCCGCGCGGGCAGAGGCCTTGCGTCGGAGCGTCCGGTCGGTTCAGCGCTGCGACATCGGGTGCGTCTCGACCTCGAACTGCCCGAACGGCAGCGGCGACCACAGCGAGAAGGAGCTCCAGTCGTCGATCCGCAGTGTCATGATCGCGAACCACGTGACGGCCAGGCCGACGAGGGTCACGACGACGATGATCATGCGGGCGTTGTTCAGGATCCGGAGGGCCTGGTCGACGTCCGTCGCGCGCCCGAGAACGCGTGTGAGCGCGGACACCACGATGATCCCGAGCAGGACGAACACCAGGGGACTCGGGCTCATCGTCACCGTCCAGCAGAGCGGTTCGATATCGGTCGGTTCCCCCTTCGCGTCGAGGAAACCGATGCCGTCACTCGCGAGCCCTCCGAGGCAGCTGCCGTGCGTGCCGCGGACCAATGCCCCGAGCATTCCCGCTGCGACGATGCCCCAGATGACGAGCGACCGGATGCCGACGACGATCGGGGCTCCGGGGAGGAGATCCTCGCGGTCGTCGGCGGTGATCTGGGCGTCCCCCTGCGTCGCGCTCATCTCTTCACCCTTGCAGGTGGTTCGCTTCGCGTCGAGAGGGAACGAGCCGGACGATCCGCCGGGCGGCGGCGTCCGCGGACACCCCCGCCGCGGGCGATCCGCGTGTCAGCCCAGGAACTCCCGCGCCGCCACGACGAGGTTCTCCACACCGCGGTCGATCGTCGGCTGCATGACCGGGGCGAAGAAGGGCGAGTGGTTGGTGGGGATGTCGCGCTCGATCGTTCCGCCGGCCAGGGCGTCCGCGAACGTCTGAGGGTCGACACCGCCCCAGAACCAGTAGACGAGGGGCACGCCCGCGTCGCGCGCGAACCACGAGACGTCCTCGCTCCCCGTGAACATGCCCGGGTCGACGACGCTGGTCTCGCCGAACGCCCGACGGAAGGCCGCGGTCAGGCGGGCCGTGGCATCCGGATCGTTGATGGTCGGCGGCAGCGTGTGGTCGGTCGTGATCGTGGGGGTCTGCTCGGCACCCGAGGCCTGGGCCTCGGCGCGGACGATGCGCTCGACCTTCTCGAGCACGCGGTCGCGAGCGGCGTCGTCGGGGTAGCGCAGGCTCAGTTCGAGCTTCGCCTCGGCGGGGATGATGTTGTTCTTCAGGCCCGCGTGGATCGATCCGACCGTCACGACGGCGACATCGCGCGGGTCGACCTCGCGCGAGACGATCGTCTGCAGGCGCATGACGGTCGCCGCGGCCATCACGACCGGGTCGATCGTGGAGTGCGGACGCGAGCCGTGACCCCCGCGGCCGTGCAGCACCACGGTGAGGCCGTCGGATGCCGCCATCTGGGTGCCCGGGCGGACGCCGATGGTGCCGGCGGGAAGGGGCGTGACGTGCTGGCCGAGCACGATGTCGGGCTTCGGATACCGGTCCAGGATGCCGTCGTCGAGCATCGCCCTCGCCCCGGCGCCGTACTCCTCGGCGGGCTGGAAGACCGCGATGACGGTGCCGGACCATTCGTCGGTCGTCGCGACGAGCCGCTCGAGCGCGCCGATCATCGCGGTGATGTGCATGTCGTGACCGCAGGCGTGCATGACGGGGACGGCGTTGCCCGCCGGATCGGTGCCGCGCGCGGTGCTGGCGTACGCGAGGCCCGTCTGCTCCTCGACCGGCAGGCCGTCGGTGTCGGCGCGGAGCCAGACGACGGGCCCGTCGCCGTTGTCGATCCGCGTCACGATCCCCGTGCGGCCGACCCCTTCTTCGAACTCGAGTCCGAGCTCGGTGAGCTGCCGTGCGATGACGCCCGCGGTGCGCGTCTCCTGGAACGACAGCTCGGGGTGGGCGTGCAGGTCGATGTACAGGTTCTCGAGGTCGACGCTCATGCCCCGAGCCTAGTTCGCCGCTCCGGGCGGTGTCGGGTCGCGCGCCGCGCCCGCCTCCTCGTCGGCGCTACCGGATGCCGCGACGCCTGGCAACCCGTCCCGGGCGGCCCGGCGCGACGGCGAGGCTGGCCCCATGACCACGACTCACTTCGATCACCTCATCGTCGGCGGCGGCATGGTCGCGGACACGGCGGCGCGCGGCATCCGCGAGATCGATGCGGACGGCTCGATCGGCATCCTGAGCGACGACGTCGACGCTCCGTACACGCGCCCCGCCCTCAGCAAGAAGCTCTGGACCGACGACGAGTTCACGTGGGAGAAGGTGCCGCTCGGCACCGCCGACGACACCGGCGCCGACATCCGCCTGCGCACGCGCGTGACCGCGATCCGCCCCGAGGCGCGGGAAGTGGATGCCGAGGGGCAGACGTTCACCTACGGCACCCTCCTCGTCGCCACCGGGGGGAAGCCCGTGGCCCTGCCGATCGAGGATCGCTCGAACGGTTCCCGAGCGCTGTCGTTCCGCACCGCCGAGGACTACCGCCGGCTGCGCGCGCTCGCCGACGAGGTCGACCGCATCGCGGTCGTGGGCGGCGGGTACATCGGCTCCGAGCTCGCTGCGGCCCTCGTGCAGAACGGCGTCGACACGGTCCTCGTGCACGCCGGCTCCGTGCTCGGCGACGCGGTCTTCCCGGCGGCCCTCGCCGAGCGGTTCGAGAAGCTCTTCCGGGACGCGGGTGTCGAGATCGTGGCCGGTGCGAAGGTCGTGGGGGGAGAGGCGGATGCCGACGGCGCCCGCCTCGAGCTCGAGAACGGCGACGCGGTGCGGGCGGATGCCGTGGTCAGCGGTCTCGGGATCGAGGTCGCCGCCGAGCTGGCCGAAGACGCCGGACTCACGGTCGACGACGGCATCGTCGTCGATGCCCAGCTGCGGACGTCGGTCGACGGCGTCTGGGCCGCGGGCGACGTCGCGAGCTACCCCGACCGTATCCTCGGGCGCCGCCGCGTCGAGCACGTCGACAACGCGAACGAGCAGGGACGGGCTGCGGGGCGCAACCTCGCGGGAGCCGCCGAGCCGTACACGCACACGCCGTACTACTACTCCGCGGTGTTCGGCACCCGGTACGAGGCGGTCGGAACGCTGGATTCCTCGCTCGACACCGTCGAGGACTGGATCGACCCCGAGCGCGGCGTCGTGTACTACCTCGACGAGGATCGCGTCGTCGGCGTGCTGTTGTGGAACGTGGAGGAGGCGCGGGACGCGGCGCGACGGGTCCTGGCCGAGGCCGACGGTCTGTCGCGCGACGACCTGCCCGGGCGTATCCGGTAGCGCCTCGGGAGGGTTTTGTCACGCCCTCGCCGCTCCCGGCGCGGTGTACGCCGCGTCGCTATGATGCTCCTGTTCTGCGCGACGTCGTCGCGGAAAATCCCCAGGAGTTCCTATGCCCGAGCCTGTCCTTCTGCACCTCACCCTTCCCGCCGGCCCGGCCCGTGACGCCGTCGCCTCGGCTCTCGTCGAGCAGGGTTTCACCGTGCAGCCGACGGCGACGGGTTCGCTCGACGTGTCGCGCGGGAGCCTGGGCACGACCCTCATCGCGGGCGCTTTCGCCGGGCAGGACATGCACGTGCGTTTCGACGTCCACGTGAAGGACGGCCCGGGCGGCTCCGTCGTCGAGTTCGTGCACTCCGCGGCCGGCGGCTTCTTCAAGGGCGGCGCCGTCGGCGCGGTCAAGGCGGGTGACGTCGTTCGTGAAGCGGCGCACCGCACGGGCGTGCGGCTCGCCGAGCAGGGGCTCGTGCAGGGAGCCGTCCCCGTTCCCCCGGCGCCGGACGCGGCGACGTCGGGCGCTCCGGCCCCCGAGGGCGCCCCGGCTCCGGAGGGCGCCCCGGCTCCGACGGCCCCTCCCGCGCCGCCGTTCACCGCGGCGCCTCCTGCCGGGGTGCAGCCGGGCGGAGTTCCGGCGTACGCCGGGTCGGCATCCATCCCCCCGCCCGTGGACTACGCGAACCGCACCAACGTCGTGTCGATCTTCGCCCTCGTGCTGGGCTTCCTCGTGCCGGTCGGTGGCATCATCGCCGGCGCGGTCGCCCTCTCCCAGGTCAAGCGCACGGGGGAGAAGGGCCGCGGGCTGGCGATCTCCGGCATCATCGTGGGTTCGGTGATGACCCTGCTCACCATCCTCGGCGTGATCCTCTTCTTCGTCTTCGTGGCCTTCGGCGCCGCGGCGGAGGAGGCGCAGTCGACGGACGACGGGGGATTCTTCGACCCGAACCAGAACGCGCCGACCGAGTTCCTGTCGTTGCAGGTCGGACAGTGCCTCGACGACGTCTCGTCGGGCTTCATCACGAGCGACAACCTCGTCGACTGCGGTCTCCCGCACACGTACGAGGTGTTCGGCGACTTCACGGTGCCCGACGGGGCCTTCCCCGGCGACGACGCGATCACCGCCGCGGCTCAGGAGCAGTGCGACGCCGCGTTCCAGTCCTACATCGGCGTCTCGTACGCCGACTCGACCCTCGAGTACAACTACATCGGTCCCTCGAGCGACACCTGGACGCAGGGCGACCGCGAGATCTCGTGCCTCGTCACCGACCCGGCCGAAGAGACCACGGGTTCGCTCCAGGGATCCGCGCGCTGATCCACGCGGGCTTCCGGATGCCGGGATCCGGCGCCGTCATCGGGCCCGTCGAGGGTCCGGTGACCGGATGCCGCGTCCCTGTGCCGTAACCGGACTCGTCAGCGCGGCCAGGCGTCGACGGGGCCCGTCGACCCGCGATCGACGAGCTCGAACGGGAGCGTCCCGAGGCCCGGGGCGGGCTCGGCGCCGTCGAGCTCGGCGAGAGCCGCCTCCGCCGCGCGCTCTCCCTGGCCCCGCGCGAACTGGTCGACGGTCGTGAGCCCGAACCACCGGCCGAGTTCGTGTCCGTCGACCCCGATGATCGACACGTCGGCGGGGACGCGCAGGCCGAGCTCGCGCGCGGCGAGGATCGCACCGATCGCCATCTCATCGGAGGCAGCGAAGATCGCGGTCGGCGGGGTGTCGCCGCGGAGCGCGCGAGTCGCCGCCGCCGAGCCGCCCTCGATGGTGAAGTCGGCGGGCTCGAACACGGGGTCGGCGCCGATGGCATCCATCGTCTCGGTGAACCCGCGTCGACGCAGCGCCGGAACCGACGACCCCGCGTCGATCGTCGGGTCGGCGCCGATGTGCGTGACGCGGCGGTGCCCGAGCGCGATGAGGTGCGCGGTGGCGAGGCGTCCGACCGCGCCGTCGTCCACCGTGAGCGTCGTCAGCAGCGGGTTGGGGCCGCCGATCGAGACCACCGGGACCCCGAGGGTGCGAAGGAGCGCCGACTCCGCGGCATCCATCTCGATCGCGATCGTGATGACCGCGTCGATGCGCCGGCGGCGCAGGTGGTCGTCGAACACGCGTCGGCGCTCAGCGGGGTCGGCGCTGACGCTGTAGAGCGTGATGTCGTAGCCCTCGCGCACGAGCGCGTCGGAGATCCCGGCGAGCACCGTGCTGAAGAACCACCGATCGAGGAAGGGCACGACGACCCCGATCGCGCGGGCGCGTCCCGTGGCCAGGCTCGACGCGGCCGCCGACACGACGTAGCCGAGCTTCTCGGCCGCCGCGAGGACGCGATCGCGGGTCGCCGTCGAGACGGGGCCGCGTCCGCTCAACGCGCGCGAGACCGTGGCCGTCGACACCCCCGCCGCGCGGGCGACGTCGTCGATACCGGCCACGGTCTCGCGATCCCGGATGCCGCGGCTTACGCCGCCGCGATCCAGACGGTCGTGTCGGACGGCAGGCGCCCGCCGTCGAGGGGCCCGCTCGCGACCAGCACCTCGCCCGCGGGGAGCTCGACCGCCTCGTCGCCGAGGTTCGCGATCACGGTGAGCGTGCCGTTGCGGAACGCCACCACGTCGTCGCCGTACCCGTCCAGCCACTCGAGGTCGCCGGCGCCGAGGCCGCGCGCGCGGCGCTCGGCGAGCAGCGCGCGGTACAGCGTGAGCGTCGACGCGGGGTCGTCGATCTGCTGGTCGAACGCGAGGTCCGCCCATTCGGCCGGCTGCGGCAGCCACGAGGCGCCGGTGTCGTTGAACCCGTAGGCCGGCGCGTCGGCGGTCCAGGGCAGGGGCACGCGGCACCCGTCGCGACCGTAGCGCTCGCCGTTCGTGCGGAACCACGTGGGGTCCTGACGGGCGTCGTCGGGCAGGTCGATGACCTCGGGAAGGCCGAGCTCCTCGCCCTGGTAGAGGTACGACGAGCCGGGGAGGGCGAGCATGAGCGACGTGGCCGCGCGGGCGCGGCGCAGACCCGTGACCGGGTCGGGCTTGCCCGGGGACTTCGGACCGATGCCCGCACCCTGCGGGTTCTCGGCCGTCAGCGCGAGGCGTGACGCGTGGCGGACGACGTCGTGGTTCGACAGCACCCAGGTGCTCGGGGCGCCGACCGCACCGTACTCCTCGAGCGACTCCGTGATCACGTCGCGAAGGGCGGCGGCATCCCAGGCGGTCTCGAGGTAGTGGAAGTTGAACGCCTGGTGCATCTCGTCGGGGCGCACCCACAGGGCCGTCTGCTTCACGGTCGGCAGCCACGCCTCGGCGCAGAGGGCGCGGTCGCCGTCGTAGGCGGCGAGCACCTCGTGCCACTCGCGCCAGACCTCGTGCACGCCCGGCTGCCCCCAGTACGGGACCTCTTCGGCGTCGCCGCCCATCGAGCCGCCCTCGGGGTCGGGCGTGAAGTCGGGCAGGCCCTCGGCCTTGATGAGGCCGTGCGCCACGTCGACGCGGAAGCCGTCGACCCCGCGGTCGAGCCAGAAGCGCAGGATGTCGCGGAACTCCGCGCGCACCTCCTCGTTGGTCCAGTCGAAGTCGGGCTGGCTCTCGTCGAAGATGTGCAGGTACCACTGGCCCGGCGTGCCGTCGGCCTCGGTCACGCGCTTCCACATGCCGCCGCCGAAGACGCTCTCCCAGTTGTTCGGGGGCAGTTCGCCGTTCTCTCCCTTGCCCTCGCGGAAGATGTAGCGCGCGCGTTCGGGGCTGCCGGGGCCGGCCTTCAGGGCCTCCTGGAACCACACGTGCTGATCGCTGGAGTGGTTCGGCACGAGGTCGACGATGACCCGGATGCCGCGCTCGTGCGCGCCCGCCAGCATGGCGTCGAAGTCGGTCAGGGTGCCGAAGATCGGGTCGACGTCGCGGTAGTCGGCGACGTCGTAGCCCGCGTCCTTCTGCGGCGACCGCTGGAAGGGGCTGAGCCAGATGGCATCCACTCCCAGGTCGCGGAGGTCGTCGAGGTGGGCGGTGACGCCGGGCAGGTCGCCCAGGCCGTCGCCCGACGCGTCGGCGAACGAGCGCGGGTAGATCTGGTAGATGACGGCGGTGCGCCACCACTCCGAGCCGGGTGCGGACGCGAGTTCGGGTCGCGAGTCCTGCTGCGTGAAAGTCATGCGGTACACCGTACTGCAAGCGCTTGCATCGGCGTCAAGCGCGTTCCCCGCCGCCACGCTTGTCCCGCCCTTCCGCGTCCCCGTGCTTTTGCGTCCCCGTGCTCTCGTGCTCTCGCGTCCCGCGCGCTCGCGTCCCGCGCGCTCGCGTTCCGCGCCGGCCGAACACGATGACTTGCGCCGTGTGTTCGCGTGGGCTGCGTTCCCGCGTGCGTATGGCGCAAGTCAGGGTGGGGGCGATCTCGCGTGGGCGCGCTCGGGGGCCTTCGGGAGGTTGAGTTGCGCCTTACGGTCGCGTGGGGTGCGTTCGGGCGGGCATATCGCGCAAGTCGCGGCAGGGGCGCGGCGGGGCGGGGCGGAGCGCGGCGCGGGCAGGGGCGAGGTGGGACGCCGCGATTAGGCTGGGGCGGTGCCCGACGCCTCCGCTCTCACCCGTGCCGAATCGCTGATCACGAGCATCCCCGACTACCCGAAGTCGGGGATCGTGTTCCGTGACATCACGCCCCTGTTGACGGATGCCGCGGCCCTGCGCACCGTCGTCGACGCGCTCATCGAGCCCTTCGCGGGCCGCTTCGACGCCGTCGCGGGCGTGGAGGCCCGCGGGTTCCTGCTCGCGGGCGCGGCCGCCATCGCCGCGAACGTCGGACTGATGCCGATCCGCAAGGCGGGGAAGCTGCCCCGCCCCGCCGCGGCCGTCGAGTACGACCTCGAGTACGGCTCGGCCACCATCGAGATGCACGACGACAACGCCGCCGGCGCGCGCGTGCTCCTGCTCGACGACGTGCTCGCGACGGGTGGCACGCTCGCCGCCGGCCGCGAACTGCTCGAGGCGGTGGGAAGCGAGGTCGTCGGCATCGCGACGCTGCTCGAGATCGACGGCCTCGGCGGCCGCGAGGCTCTCGGAGGCGACGTGCACGCGGTCTTCCGCGTCTGACGCGCCTCACGCACGTCTGCGTGGCATCGGCGCGCGGCGCCCGCGCGCGCGTCCGCGGCGTCCGCACGCGACCCCTGTCGGCTGTCCAGGGCGCGCCGCAGCGCGATCATCCGTGACGGCGTGTCCTGGACACTCACCGTGACGGGGTGGCGTGCGCCCCGAGGCGCAGCCGCAGGCCCTCGAGCAGAGCGTCGAGGCCGAGAGCGAACGCGAGGTCGGCGGGGGTGACGCCCTCCGCCGCCGCGAGCTCGCGGCGCGCGTGGTACGCGCCGGAGAAGCGGGGAACGTCGGTCCGCTGGCCGGGATCGAGCATGTCCGGGGGAGCCGAGGCGTCGAGTGCCGACCCGAGCACGAAGGACTCCACGGCCACGATGACGCTCATCGACTCCGCGGCCGACCAGCCGGCATCCTGAAGCTGGGACGCCAGGTGGTCGTAGGCGGTGCCGACCGTGGAGTTCGCGTCGAGGGGGAGGGTGGACAGGTACGCGACCGTCGCGGGGTGGGCCGCGAACGCCGCGCGGTAGGCGTGCGCCCAGGTGCGCAGGGCGCGATCCCATCGAGGGTCCGGTGTCGCCTCTCCGTCGATCCGCTCGGCCAGGATCTCGCGGATCTCGGCGAAGACCGCCGCCTTGTTCTCGACGTGGTTGTAGAGCGACGACACGCGGACGCCGAGGGCTCGCGCGAGATCGCTCATGCGGAAACCCGTGTCGCGATCCTCGTCGAGGAGGCGCAGGGCGGTCTCGCCGATGAGGCGGCGGGACAGGATCCCGACCCGTGGGCGTCCCGCCGATCGAGGCCGTTCGTCGACCTCGGACGCTGGCTTCGTCGCTGCACTCACGCTGTTCCCTCGCCGTCGGGCCGGAGGAATCATTGTACGTGGAGCTAAATCGAACTATGTTCGTTTAACGCGATCGCTGGTGATCGCCCCTCACCCAAGGAGTTCGCTCATGTCTCAGCGTTCCCGCACCTCTCTTCCCCGCTCGATGGGCGTCACCGGGCTCACCCTCTTCGGTATCTCGTACATGGCCATCGGCACGGTCTTCACCACCTACGGCATCGTGAACCAGCTGACCGAGGGGCATCTCGTCGCGTCCTACGTCGTCGCCCTGGTCGTGATGCTGTTCACCGCGTCGAGCTACTCGGCGATGGTCCGGCGCTACCCGGTCGCCGGCTCGGCGTACACCTACGCGCAGCAGTCGTTCGGCGGGGGCGTCGGATTCCTCACCGGATGGATCCTGCTGCTCGACTACCTCTTCATCCCGATGATCAACTTCCTGATCCTGGGGCTGTACGCCAACACGCAGTTCCCGGCCGTACCGGTGTGGGTGTTCACTCTCGGCGCGATCATCGGGGCGCTCATCCTGAACGTCCTCGGCATCTCGCTCGTCAGCAAGGTCAACAGCGCGGTCGTGCTGGTGTCGTTCGCGGCGGTCGTGGTCTTCGCCTTCTTCGCGATCAAGACCGCGATCGGCGACCCGAACGCCCCCGGCGTCTTCGAGCCGTTCCTGCCCGGCAGCGCCCAGTTCAACCCGGTCCTGACCGGTGCCGCGGTGCTCTCGCTCTCGTTCCTCGGCTTCGACGCCGTGTCGACGCTCTCCGAGGAGGCCAAGCGCCCCCGTCGCGACATCCCGATCGCGATCATGCTCACGACCGTCGTCGGCGGACTGCTGTTCATCGCCGTCGCCTGGGTAGGCGCTCTCGCCTACCACCTGCCCGACTGGAGTGCGGCCCCGCAGGCGCTCCTGGATGCCGCGGGCGCGGTGCTCTTCGACCACGTCGGCGGCCCGATCCTGGCCGGCGTCTTCGTGTTCGTCACCGTCCTGGGGACGCTCGGCGCCGGGCTCGCGGGCCAAGCGGCGGTGTCCCGCATCCTGTTCTCGATGGGGCGCGACGGCATCCTGCCTCGTCCGCTCGGCGGTCTCTCCCGGAAGTACGGCACACCGGTGGTCGCGACCGCGCTCGTGTCGGTGATCGCCCTCGCGGGCCTGTTCGTGACGCTGTCGCAAGCGGCGTTCATGATCAGCTTCGGGGCGCTCGTCGCCTTCGCGATGGTGAACCTCTCGGTCATCCGCACCTACCTCTTCGGTCCGCGAACGGAGCGGACGGCGCTCACCGCGGGACGCCTCGTGCGGTACGGCATCGTCCCGGCGATCGGTTTCGCGCTCACGCTGTGGCTGCTGAGCTCGCTCCAGGGCGTGACGTGGATCATCGGCGGCGCGTGGGCGCTCGTGGGCGTGGTGATCCTCGCGGTCAAGACGGGGATGTTCCGCCGGCCCGTCCCGAAGCTCGACTTCTCGGAGGTCGAGCCCACCACCGAGGCCATCGACCAGCTGCCGCGCGAGTCCTTCCTGGGGCAGAAGTGATGGCATCCGCCCTCGACGACACCCGCCGCTCACGACGAAGGGGGACATCCGTGCCCGAGAAGACCGATCTGCTGATCCTCGCGGGGGCGGTCCTGACGCCGGCCGCCCTGGCCGGCGCCCCCGCGGAGGCCGGGTTCGTGGCGATCCGCGACGGCGAGATCGTCGGGGTGGGGACCACGGATGCCGCGGGCGCGTGGGCGGGGCACGCGCAGCGCGTCGTCGACCTGGGTGACGCCACGCTGACGGCGGGCATCGTCGACGCGCACATCCACCCCGTCGCGGGGATCGGCATGACGCGCGGAGTCGACCTGAGCCGGGCGATGACCCTCGAGCACGCCCAGCGTGCGCTCGCCGCGGAGGCGACCGACGCGGGGGAGTGGGTCCTCGGGTGGGGACTCAACCCGAACGTGTTCGGCGACCAGCCGCCGTCCGCGCGCGTGTTCGACCTGCTGGCGCCGGACCGCCTCGCGTTCGTGCAGCTGTTCGACGCGCACTCCGCGGTGGCCTCGGCGGCGGCCTGCGAGCGGGCCGGGATCACGGGCGCCGAGACGTTCGAGGACGCCTCGTCGATCGCGGTCGACGCCGAGGGGAGGCCGACCGGGTATCTGCTCGAGCACAGCGCGATGGGCCGGGTCATGCGGATCGTGCCGCCCCTGACCTTCGCCGACCGACGCGATGCTCTCGGCGGCATCCTGCGCGGAATGGCCGAGACCGGGGTGACGATCGGTCAGATGCTCGACTCCTCCGATCCGGACGCCTTCGACCTGTTCGACGCCCTCGAGGCGGAGGGCGAACTACCCATACGGCTGCGCGTCTCGCCGATGGCCCTCCCGGGCTCCACCGAGGCCGACTGGGCGCGGCTCGCCGACCTTCAGGGTCGCCACGGGCGTCGGTGGGAGGTCCGGGGCATCAAGCTCATGATCGACGGCACCATCGACAACGGCACCGCATGGCTGCGCGAACCCGACACGCACGGCGAGTCGACCGAGTCGCTGTGGCTCCGCCCGCCCGAGTACGCCGCCGCGGTGGAGTACTTCCATGCCCGCGGCATCCCCACGACGACCCACGCCATCGGCGATCGCGGGATCGAGTTCGTCGCGGCGACGTTGAACGCCCTCGAGCGCACCGGGGTGCCGCACCGCATGGAGCACATCGAGACACTGCCCGACGACGTGCTCGACCTCATCGTCGAGGCCGGGGTCTCCGTCAGCATGCAGCCCACGCACTGCACCCACTTCACGCGCGCCGACCACACCGACAACTGGTCGCGCCGTCTGGGCGAGGAGCGCGCCGACCGCGCGTGGCGCACGCGCGACCTGCACGAGAAGGGTGTGATCGTGGCCCTCGGATCGGACTGGCCCGTCGCCCCCTACGACGCGCGGGCGACCCTCGCCGCGGCGATGCTCCGCCGTCCGGCCGGCCGCGCGGAGGTCGCGCCGATCCGACCCGATCAGGCCCTCGACGCTCCGGTCGCCCTCGACGCGCACACGCGGGGGTGGTGGCGCTCGGTCGGCGAGTCCGGCGGAACGATCGAGGAGGGCATGCCGGCGTACCTCACCGCGTTCTCCGCCGACCCGCTGTCGGCCGACCCCGATGCGTTCGCGACCGCCGCGGTGCTCCTGACGGTGGTCGGAGGCGACGTGGTGGTGGACCGATCGGTGGTCGCCGCGCGGCGGTGACGCGCCCGCGCCGAACGCTCTCGCCTCGCGGTGGCTTCGGCGGGGAACGCGTCAGCGCATCACGCTCGCGCCCAGCTCCACCGGGCTTCCCTCGATGTTGCCGACGATCCCGCGGATGACGCCCGTCCCGTCCTCGCGGCGCAGCCCGTCGTACCAGGCCTGCGTCGCTTCGACGTCGAACGCGTGCGTCTCGTGCGCGCGCTTGCGGGCGCGCAGCACGAGGTCGCCCGCGCGCTCGGTGCGGATGCGCTCGTAGCGCTTCAGCGAGTCCTCGACGCCGAGCGTCGCCGTGGCGAAGACGATGCCGAGCGCGAAGCTGTCCTCCAGCGCCGAGCAGGCGCCCTGTCCGATGTCGGGGGCGGTGTTGTGCGCCGCGTCGCCGAGGATCGCGACCCTCCCGCGCACCCACGTGTCGAAGGGGTCGATGTCCCAGATCTCGACGCGGTTGAGCGAGGCGTCGGGGTCGATTCCGTCGAGCAGAGCTCGCACGCCGGGGGCGCCCCACGCGCCGAAGGCGTGCTCGAGCGCCGCCATTCGGTCCTCGACCACGCCCGAGGGGCCGGGCACGTCGACGAAGAAGTAGAAGCGGTCGCCGGCCACGGGCATCACCGCGCAGCGTTTGCCGTCGCCGACGTAGGTGGTCCACTGGTCGCGCGGTCCGATGCGCTCGTCGGCCGCCACCAGGCCGTTGTAGTTCACGTACCCCGAGTACGAACGCTCGGGACGGATGCCGGTGGGCTCGGTCACGTAGTCGCGCACGAGCGAGCGCGCCCCGTCGGCACCGATCAGCAGGTCGGCGGTGTCGGTGGAACCGTCGGCGAAGGTGGCGGTGACGATGCCGTCGGTCTCGGAGACCCCGGTGAGCTGCATGCCGAGGCGGATGCTCGTGGGGCCGACGGCATCCATCATCAGCTGCTGGAGGTCCGCCCGCGCGACCGGGTAGGGGCGCTGGCCCGTCTGCGCGGTGACGGGGGCGAGGCTGAAACGGCAGAGCTCGTCACCGGTGTGGCCGTCGTAGTAGGCCATGTCGTCCATCCGCCCGCCGAGGGCGGCGACCTGGGGACCGAGGCCGAGCCAGTTGAGCACCTTCACGCCGTTCGACCACAGCGACAGAGCGGCGCCGACCGGGCGGTTCTCGCGCATGCGGTCGTAGACGACGACCTCGTGGCCGAGCTTCTGCAGGGCGAGGGCGGCGGAGGTTCCGCCGACACCCGCGCCGATGACGATGACCTTCATGACTCTCCTCAGCTGCCGCGGTAGGTCGAGTAGGCGAACGGGCTCAGCAGCAGCGGCACGTGCAGGTGCGCCGCGCCTGCGACGGTGAAGGCCACGGCGACGACGGGGTGGAACGAGGCGACGCCGCGGCCGCGGAAGTAGGACCCGGTCCCGAAGGTGAGGGCGTAGTCGCCGTCGTCGAGCCGGTCGGGACCGAGGGCGAGGCGACCGTCGTCGTCGGTCGTGCCGTCGGCGACGGGGGTGCCGTCGAGCCGGGCCAACGCGACGGTGACGCCGGCCGCGGGCGTGCCCGTCGTGGCATCCAGGATGTGGGTGGTCAGGTGGGTCATTCCGCGTCCTCGGGTTCGGCGGGAGCGTCGTCGGCGAACGTGGTCCGCAGGCGTAGCAGGGCGATCTCGGCGAGCTGGCGGGTGGCCTCGATGGTCTCGGCGGCGGGGTCGTTGGTCAGGCGGCGCTCGAGTTCGGCGCGCATCTCGCCCGGGGTGCGTCCGGCGGCGCGGATGAGGAACACCCGGCCGAACCGCTCCTCGTAGGCGGCGTTCCCTGCCGCGATGGCTGCGACGTCGTCGTCGGCGGCGGACGCCATGGATCCCTGCTCGCGCCGGGATGCCGCGGCCTCCGCGCCGTCGCCCGACACCTTCCCGCCGATGCGGGGGTGCGCGTGCAGCGCCTGCTCGAGGTCGATGGGCGACCAGGCGGCGGCGAGATCTCCGGCGTAGGCGGCGAGGGCGTCGACGCTCGCGTACGGGCGACCCGCGACGAGGGCGTCGACCCAGCCCGGGATGTCGGCCCAGACGCGGACGACGGCCGTGGCCTCCGCGTCGTCGAGGGCGTGGAAGTCGCGCAGGTGCATGCCCGTCAGGCTAGGCGGCGCGCATTACGGCGCTGTGGCGGGATGTGTCGGCGATGTTGCTGTGGGGAACATTTCCGCCGCGCGCGCCGCCACGAGAAGTCGTCACGAGAACAGGGGATGCCACCAGAGCAGGCCGATTCGGCACATTTCGGCCTGTTCTCGTGCCGGCGCCTGTTCTCATGACGCGGCGGGTGCGCGGGGCAGCGTCTCGCGGACGCGTCCATGCGCACTGCACCTCGCGTTCATGTCCCGAGAACGGACGCGACCCTCTGCGGGGCACATCGGATGGATACCTTCGGTCCGGCCCGTGCCCCGGCGGGCGTTTCTTCTGCGAGAGGACCTCTCCTTAACATGTCATTCCTCCTCCCGAGACGGTCGTTGCACGGCCTGGCCGCCGCGGCCGTCGCGCTGCTCGCCCTGGGCGTCGGTTCGCCGGCCCACGCGGCTCCGTCCGATATCACCGGACCTCTCGCCGCGGCCGGCGCCTCCTACGAGGGCGTCGGCGCTCCCCAACGGATGCTGCTGGAGAGCGTCAACGCCCCCGGCAAGGTCGTCCAGCTCGGCGACTCCAACGCGCAGGTGTCCTCCGCCCCCGGAGCGACCGACCGCGCCGCGGCCGCCGTCGAGACGATGAAGACCGGTGACTCGTCGGCGCTCGCCGCTCAGGCGCTGACCTTCTACCCCGTCACGGGATCGGCGAATACCTACGTCATCGCCGACCAGCAGGGGCGCGCCCTCATCCGCTCCCGCAACAGTTCGACGACCTTCCGGTACCTGCAGCTCGCCGACGTCGCTGACTCGGCGAAAGACCCGTACGCCCAGTGGGAGGCCCGCGACGCCGGCGACGGCACGGTCAACCTCGTGAACGTCCAGCAGGACCCGTCGCAGCGCTGGCTCGCGCTCGACCTGTACAACCAGAAGACGGCGGACGGGTCCGAGGTGCAGTCGTACACGCTCGCCGCGGGCAGCGCTGTGCAGAAGTGGCGCATGCACACGTTGACGGCGACGGTGGCGGTGCCCACCGCCGTCACGCCGGTCGGGACCGAACCCCGCCTGCCGGCGAAGCTCGTCGCCCGCTACGGGTGGGGCACGTCGTTCCCTCTCACGTCCATCGTGTGGCAGAGGCCTGATCGCTCCGTCTGGAACGTGCAGGGAGACGTCGACGTGGCCGGCACGACCACGGGATTCTTCGGCGAGACCATCGCCGTCTCCGCGCACATCGCCGTCGGAGCAGCGGCGGCGGCGGACGACGCCACGCTGCGGTCGTACGCGGGGGTCAGCGTCAAAGAACTGCGGATGCTGGCACCGAAGACCGTCGCCCGCCGCGTCGGCGGATCCGGTGCCAGCGTGACGGTTCCAGTGTCGTGGGACTTCTCCGGTATCACCGATGCCGCGCTCGCGCAGCCCGGAACGGTGACCGTTGCCGCCTCGGGTACCGACTTCTCCGCCCGGCTGACCGTCACCCTCGTCGCGCCCGTGAGCGTCAACATCCTGCGCCAGAGCGGCGTGCACCCCGACTGGGCGGTGCGCGACACCAGCACGGCGTTCGCGCTCACCGATGGCAACCGCAACGCGGTCGGCTTCTCCGACTGGCGCAGCGGCGGAGCCGCCAATCGAGCGAACCCCAACCGTGTCTCGTTCGCCCTCGACCAGCCCCGCTCCATCACCGGCGTCAAGGTCTACGACATCGGGGGGAAGCAGAACGTCGGCAGCGTGACGGTGCAGTATCGCACGCTGCTCGGCGGGTGGAAGAACCTTCCCACATCGACCGCGTGGCCGGCTGTCAACACGTCCGCGAACCTCTCGCTCGAGGTCACCTCCACCCCTGTTCTCGCGACCGGCATCCGTGTCCTGATCTCCAACAAGTCGTCCAGCACCTGGATGACGCTCTCCGAGGTCGAGGTCTACGGACCTCAGGCGCCCCCCGCGTGACCTCCTCCCGTTTTGCCTTTCCCCGAATGAGAAGAGAGATGTCCATCCATTCCCCGCGCGTTCGACGCGCCCGCCCGCTCGCCGCTGCGATGATCGCGTTGACCCTGTCGGCCTCGGTCCTCGCCAACGCGTCCGTCGCTCTCGCCGTCGATGGCGGCGCCCCGCCCGCTGCGGCATCCACCGACACGCCCGTCGCCGCGGACCGATCGAGCTTCCTGCTGCCGGTCCTTCCCGACACGCAGTTCTACTCGCGATACAGCGCCTCGCAGTTCTACCCGCAGTACGGGACCAACCCCTTCGAGGCCCAGACGCAGTGGGTGGTCGATCACAAGAACGACCTGAACATCCCCTTCGCCGTGCAGCTCGGCGACGTCGTCGACCAGCAGTGGGTGGGCGACCAGTGGACCGCCGCCTCCAAGGCCATGCGGATCCTCGAGGACGGGGGCGTGCCGTACTCGATCATCCCGGGCAACCACGACGTGAACGATCAGGGTGCGCGCTCATCGGAGGCGAACGCGGCGAACTACCTGTCGAACTTCGGGGCGGCGACGCTGAAGCGACAGGGCGGCAGCACGCTGCTCGGCACGTTCCAGAACGGGTACTCCTCGGCGTACGACTTCCAGGCGGAGGGGCACGATTGGATCGTCCTCTCCCTGGGATGGAACGCCTCCGATGACACGTTCGCTTGGGCGCAAGGCATCCTCGACACCCACCCGGGGGTCCCGGTGGTGCTGAACTCGCACGCGATCATCGGCATCGACCAGGACCAGATCTCGCCCGCAGGCTGGTGGTACGGCGATCTGCTCTGGGACAAGCTCATCCGCAAGAACGACCAGATCGTCCTGACCCTGAACGGTCACTTCCACGGTGCGACCCAGCGGACGCTCACCAACGATTTCGGACACCCCGTGTTCGAGGTGCTGACGGACTACCAGATGGCCGCGGACGGCGGTAACGGCATCATGACGCTGTTCGAGTTCGACCTGACGAACAACAGCATCGACGTCGACACGATCTCGCCCTGGGTGCCGAAGAAGCACGCCGAGGCGCTCACGTCGACGGATACCCCTGTGCTCGACGGGAAATGGCAGCAGTTCAGTCTTCCGATCGACTTCGGCGCCCGCTTCGGCTGGTCGGCCCCCACCGCGGCGCAGGCCGACAACGTCGACCTCTCGGCGCGAGCCCGGCAGATCGTGTCGGCGGGATGGTCCGGCCACGGGACGGAGCAGCAGCTCGCCGTCGCCGGGAACGACAGCGACTACGTGCGCGTCGACGGGACGCTCGCGCACTGGCGATTCGGCGGTGTCGCCGAGGGCGACGTCACGGAGACGACCGAGATCCCTGACATCGCCGGCTCGAGCCCGATGTACCGGAATCCGGTGGACGACACCGATGCCCCGGACACGAGCGACGACGTCTCCATCTCGCACTCGAACGCCCCCGTGTACTCGGCGGACAAGGGTGCGGTCTGCTTCAGCGACGTGCACCGCAACGCGGGCGCTCGCGACAACCTCGCCTTCCTCACCACGGAGTACGGGGCTCCGGCCACGTTCGCGCACCTCGACGCGAGCACCGGATACACGCTCGAGACCTTCCTCCAGATGGACAGCAACTGGACCGAGGCGGCCAACCGCTGGGGAGCAGCCATCACCCGCGGCGGCGCTCGCCAGTGGATGGGGATCAACGACTCCTCCGACCCCGGTGCCGGTGCCGCGTGGCTGGGGATCTCCAACCTCCGGGAGTACCAGTACTCGGCCGCCGATCCGCGCTCGAAGAACTCCTACACCCTCTGGTCGGGCGAGATCATGCCCGGGTCGTGGCACCACGTCGCGATCGTGAACGACCCGGCCAAGGGGACGGTCATCATGTACGTCGACGGCGTGCCGGTGCTGCGCAACGCCTCGCAGGTCGGCGGGATGATGGCCGCCGACTTCATGCCGTGGATCATCGGCGCGTCGACGTGGAACGAGGAGCCTGAGCACGGCTGGTACGGCTGCGTCGGCGAGACGCGCATCGTCGACCACGCCCTGACGACCGATCAGTTCCTATACCAGCGTCAGAACATCGACGCCGGTGGCCCGCAGTTCGCCCTGACGACAGACGTCTCGTCGGCGCAGCCGGCGGGCACGTCGCTCGCGTCGTTCGAGGGCACCGGGCTCGCCGGCGCGCAGGTGCGCGTGCTCGAGCAGGGGCGTGCGGTCGGTCAGGCCGCGGTCTCCTCGGACGGTACCTGGCACGTCGCCCTCGACACCCCCGTCTCCGGCGCCGGCGCGCATGCGCTGAGCTTCGTGCAGTCGCTGGGGAGCCGCGACGGCAGAGCGCTCGAGGCCACGGTGACCATCTCGGCATCCGTGCCCACGCTCACCGATCCGTCGGACCAGCGCGTGCTGGTCGGCGGCACCGCGACGTTCTCGGTCGCCGCGGGAGGTTCGCCCGCGCCGAGCGTCGCCTGGCAGTCGTCGGTGGACGGATCGAGCTGGACGGATGTCGCGGGAGCCACCTCGTCGACCCTGACGGTGAAGGATGCCACCATCGCGATGAACGGCTGGAGGTTCCGGGCCGTGGCCTCGAACACGGAAGGGGGCACGATCGCGTCGGCGGCGGCGACCCTCACCGTCATCGACCCCACCCCGCGGATGCCGTCGTCCTCGGACGCGGCTCACGTGGACGTCGTCGGTCCGGTCGACGGGGGAAGCACCATCACGGTGCACGCGGGTGCTGCTCATACGGGGCAGGTTCTGCGGGCGTGGGCGTGGTCGTCACCGACCGACCTCGGACAGGTGACGACGGATGCCGCGGGCGACGCGGTCATCGACGTCTCCGCGCTCGAACCGGGGCAGCACACCGTGGCTCTCACCCCGCCGAACGACCCGACCGTCGTCGCGTGGGGCACGTTCGAGATCCCGGTGCACCCGACCACGCTGCGCGACAGTGCGGAACTGCGCACGAGGGTGACCGCGAGCGATCTGTGGTCGCTCGACGCGCAGAAGTCTTCGGTGGACTTCGGAGCCGTCGAGCGGGGGACGCGGGCGACGGCGAACCTCGGCAAGGTCACCGTCGTCGACGATCGTGCCGCGCTGACGGGATGGACGCTCACCGCGTCGGCCACGCCCTTCACCAGCGGCACGTACTCCGCGCCGGCGGACGCCCTCGGCATCCGTCCGATGTCGTTCGGGGGCGAGGTCCCGCTTCCGGGCCTCACCGTCGGCGCGAGCGGAGGGACCATCGCCTCTTCCGCGGCCGGGGTGTCCACCGGGGTCGGTGGGGCCCGATTCGATGCGGGGCTGGACTTCACTCCGCCGAAGGACGCGCCCGTCGGCGTCTACCACTCGACGCTGACGCTCACGCTCGTCGCGAAGTAGAGCGCGCAGGGCCCCCGTCGACTTCCGGGTCGGCGGGGGCTCCGTCGTGTCACGGGCCCGCGCGCTTCCTTGCGGGCGGGGCCGGAGCGCGGGGGAGTCACGAGAACAGGGGATGCCATGAGAACAGGCCGATTCGGCTGATCGCGGCCTGTTCCGGTGTCGTGCCCTGTTCTGGTGACAGGTCACGGGACACGGTGGTCGGTGACCGCGCGCCTCAGGCGTGCACGATCAGCCAGTGCGCCACGGCGTCGGCGTCGCTGGTGTTGTGGAGGCGGTGGGGAACCGAGCAGGGGTAGCTGATGGCATCCCCGGCCCGCAGGATCACGCGCTCGGCCTCGAAATCGATGGTGAGTTCGCCCGCGACGACGGTGCCGACCTCGTACCCCTCGTGGTGGAAGAGGCCGTCCGCGCCGTGCGCGGCCGCGCCCGGCGGGTAGATCGACTCGAAGTAGTCGACGCCCGGTGACGACCCGGGGGTGAGGCGGCGGAACGACACCCCGCTGTCGAGCACGATGTCGGGCGACTGTCCCGCGCGCTGCAGCGTGAAGCCCGAGGGGCCCGCGGGTTCGGTGGGACGACCGGATGCCGGATCGAACGCCGCGACGAGCGGGACGCCGAGGGCGTCGGTGATGGCGATGAGCCGCGAGACGCTCGGCTGCATCACTCCGCGCTCGATCTGCGAGACGGCGCTCGGGGAGATGCCGAGGGTCGCGGCCAGCGCTCGGGCGGAGATGCCGCGGGCCTGGCGGAGGTCGCGAATGCGCGCCCCGACGCTCGTATCCGTCGCCGCGGAGGGGGCGTCGACGGGGCCGGGGTCGACGGCGTCGGCGAGGGGCGGCTGCGTCATGCCCCGAGTCTAGGCAGCCGCCGGGTGTGAAGGAGCGACTTCACACGCTCGTTACATGAGCGAAACCGCGGCGGTCGTGTGAACCCATAACTTCACATCAGAGCTCCACTCCGGCCGCGGACTCCACGTCGTGGCATCCATCCGTCCTGAGAGGAATGACATGACATCCACACCGCTCACCGGCCCCCACGACCTCGTGGAGGCCGCCGGCCACCCCCACGGGGGCGGCAACATGAAGCCCCACTACGACGAGCGACTCGCCAACGAAGACCTCGCGCCGCTGCGCAAGCAGAAGTGGTCGAGCTACAACATCTTCGCGTTCTGGATGAGCGACGTGCACTCCGTCGGCGGCTACGTCACCGCCGGCTCGCTCTTCGCCCTCGGCCTGCAGTCGTGGCAGGTGCTCGTGGCGCTGATCGCCGGCATCGTCATCGTGCAGGTGTTCGCGAACCTCGTCGCCAAGCCCAGCCAGAAGACGGGCGTCCCGTACCCGGTGATCAACCGCGTCGTGTTCGGCATCCGGGGCGCGAACATCCCCGCGATCATCCGCGGTCTCATCGCGATCGCCTGGTACGGGGTGCAGACGTTCCTAGCGGCGGAGTCGCTGAACATCGTGTTCCTGAAGTTCATTCCGGGCTCGGCCGCCCTGCTGGACGTGTCGTTCGCGGGCCTGTCGGCGCTCGGCTGGATCTCGTACGCGATCCTGTGGACCGCGCAGTTCCTGCTGTTCTGGAACGGCATGGAGGTCATCCGCCGCTTCATCGACTGGGCCGGCCCCGCGGTGTACCTCGTGATGATCGTGCTCGCGGTGTACCTGGTGTCGCAGGCCGGCATCCAGAACATCTCGTTCACCCTCTCCACCACCCAGCTCGACTTCTGGGCCTCCATCCCGGTGATGTTCGCCGCGATCGCGCTGGTCGTGTCGTACTTCTCGGGCCCGATGCTCAACTTCGGCGACTTCGCCCGCTACGGCAAGAGCTTCGCCGCGGTGAAGAAGGGCAACTTCTGGGGACTGCCGATCAACTTCCTGTTCTTCTCGCTGCTGACCGTCATCACGGCCTCCGCCACCGTCCCGGTGTTCGGTGAACTGCTGACCGACCCCATCAAGACGGTCGAGCGCATCGACACCCCGTTCGCGATCCTGCTGGGCGGTCTCACGTTCGTGACCGCCACGGTCGGCATCAACATCGTCGCGAACTTCATCTCGCCCGCGTTCGACTTCTCCAACGTCGCGCCCAAGAAGATCTCGTGGCGCGCGGGCGGCATGATCGCCGCCGTCGGCTCGACGTTCCTGATGCCGTGGAACTGGTACTCCAACGCCGACGCGATCCACTACTCCCTCGGCGTGCTGGGTGCCTTGATCGGCCCGCTCTTCGGCATCCTGATCGCCGGTTACTACTTCGCCGCCCGTCAGCGCGTGAACGTCGACGCGATGTTCACGATGGATGCCCAGGGGCCCTACTGGTACCGCAACGGCTTCAACCCGAACGCGGTCAAGGCGGTCATCGCCGCGGGTGTTCCGACGGTCGCGATCGCGATCTTCCCGAAGCTGTTCGCCGACCTGGGCCTGTTCAACGTGTCGTGGGTGAGCGATTACAGCTGGTTCATCGGGTGCGGGCTGGGTCTGGCTCTCTTCCTCTTCTTCGAGCGCCTCGACCCCCGGGTCCCGACGTTCGACGGCGAGACCGAGGGCATCTCCGACGGCACCGTCGACGGGGCGGCGGCCACCGTGGCGTCCGAGCCGCCGGCGATCTCGGGGGCGATCCCGACGGACGCGGCCGGCGTGCGCGCGCAGACGGTTCAGGATGCCGCGGAGCCGGCGCCCGGCACCGCCTCGCCGCTGCGCCCCTCGACCTCTCGCAAGGGCCTGCTCGCGTGAGGATCCTGCTCATCAACCCCAACACCTCCCGGGCGATGACCGCGAAGATCGCGGACGCCGCCCGGGGGGTGGCGGGGCCCGACGTCCTCGTCGACGCGGTGTGCCCGTCGGCGGGTGCCGCCGCGATCGAGAGCCACGTCGACGAGGTCGCCGCCGCGGCTGCGGTGATCGAGCTGGTCTCGGCCGACCGCGACGGTCCGGCCCCCGCCGACGCGTACGTCATCGCGTGCTTCGGCGACCCGGGGCTCGACGCGGCGCGGGAGCTCGTGAGCGCACCGGTGATCGGGATCGCCGAGGCCGCGATGCACCTGGCCGCGGTGTCGGGGCGGCACTTCGGGGTCGTCACGACCCTGAGCCGCACGCTGGGCCGGGCCCACGACCTGGTGTCGCGGTACGGCATGGAGCGGGCGTGCGTGTCGCTCGCGGCCACCGGCATTCCGGTCCTCGACCTCGAGGACACCGGGTCGGCTGCGGTCGCGACCATCGAGCGGTTCGCCGCCGAGGCGGCGTCGGGCGGGGCCGACGTGATCGTGCTGGGCTGCGCCGGCATGGCCGACCTGTGCGTCGAGCTGACGGCACGCGTCGGGGTGCCGGTCGTCGACGGGGTCGCGGCGGCGGTGGGGATGGCATCCGGGATGGTGCGCATGGGCTTGGGCACGAGCAAGCGTGACGAGTACGCGTTCCCTCCCCGCGCCGGAGCGCGCGGCGCGACCGCCGCCACTCTTCCTCCCCAACGGACCGATGTCGAGGTGTTTGCATGAATGTTGATCACGGTTACATCGGCGAAACGCGGGGCGCATAGCGTGACCGGTATGAGCACACGGATCGCCGCACGACGGGTCTATCTGAACGGGGAGTTCCGCCCCGCGACCGTCGTGAGCGAGGGCGGAACAATCACCTCCGTCGAGCCGTTCGACGCCGCAGCCGAGACCGTGCTGCCCGGGGATGCCGTCCTCCTCCCCGGCCTGGTCGACTCGCACGTGCACCTCGACGAACCGGGGCGCACCGAGTGGGAGGGCTTCGCGACGGGAACAGCCGCGGCTGCCGCGGGCGGTGTCACCACGATCGTCGACATGCCGCTGAACAGCTCTCCCGTCACGACGACGGTCCCGGCACTGGATGCCAAGCGTCGGGCCGCCGCGGGAAAGCTCGCGGTCGACGTCGCCTACTGGGGCGGCGCGGTCCCCGAGAACCTGGGCTCGCTGCGCGCGCTCGCCGACGCCGGGGTCGTGGGCTTCAAGTGCTTCCTCTCGCCGAGCGGCATCGACGAGTTCGGTCACCTCGACCCCGAACAGCTCGAACAATGCCTCGCCGAGCTCGCCGTGTTCGACGGCCTGCTGATCGTGCACGCCGAGGATCCCGCGCACCTGCACGCCGACGGCGCGCTCGGTCCGCGCTACAGCGACTTCGAGGCCAGCCGGCCCCCTCTCAGCGAGAGGGCCGCGATCCTGCGCGTCATCGACGCGGCCCGCCGCACGGGCGCTCGCGCCCACATCGTGCACGTGGCCGACGGGGGAGCACTCGACGACGTGCGCGCCGCCAAGGCTGAGGGCGTTCGATTGACCGTCGAGACCTGCCCCCACTACCTCACCCTCGACGCCGCGGCGGTGCCGGACGGCGCCGGTGCGTTCAAGTGCTGTCCGCCGATCCGCGGCGGCGACAACCGCGATCTGCTCTGGGCGGGCGTCGTCGACGGCACGATCGACGCGATCGTGAGCGACCACTCGCCCGCGACCGTCGAGCTGAAGAGCAACCCCGATTTCGGTCTCGCCTGGGGCGGGATCGCGGGTCTGCAGACCGGACTGTCCGCCATCCACAGCACGGCGCGCGCGCGGGGCCTGGCGTTCGAGAGCGTGTTGCCGTTGATGACGACCGGCCCGGCCCGGATCGCGGGTCTCCAGGGGCTCGGCGTCATCGAGCCCGGCGCTCCGGCGCACCTCGTGGCCTTCGCCCCCGATGAGGAGTTCGTCGTGGACGCCGCTGCGCTGGAGTACCGCAATCCCGTCTCTCCGTGGCACGGGCAGACGCTGACCGGCGTCGTGCGCGAGACATGGCTCCGGGGCGAATCGGTGTATCGCCGCGGCTCGGCGGTGACCGAGCGCGAGGGGCGCGAGCTGCTGCGATCGGCCGAGGCGGTGCGCGCGTGATCGGGGGCGGCTTCGACGGGCTCGGCCACCGCGCCTCCGCGTCGGCCGAGGTCCCGGAGCCTGTCGAAGGGACCGGAGCCCCCGCCCCCTTCCCGATCCTTCAACCCGGCACCGGCCCGATCCCCGGCGACCACTACCTTCCCGCCACGCCCGACACGGTCCTCTGGGGGCGCCTGCCCTGCGCCGCCGATGCCCCCGTGCTCGAGATCGCCTCGGGAGACACCGTCACCATCGACACGGTCAGTCACGAAGGCATCCTCGACGACCAGGGCAAGGATCCTTCCGCCTACTTCTCCGGGCACGGGGTGCCGCGCTCCCAGGTGCTCGACGACGCGGTCGAGATCGCGGCATCCGTCCACCGAGACCCGCGGACCGACGGACCGCACGTCGTCGTCGGCCCCGTGCGGGTCGCGGGCGCGCTCCCCGGCGATCTGCTCAAGATCACGGTCGAGACGCTGGTGCCGCGGGTTCCGTACGGCGTGATCTCGAACCGTCACGGCAAGGGTGCGCTCGTCGGCGAGCTGCCGCGGGGCGCGCACAACGTCAGCGTGTTCGCGGCGGTCGCCGAACGAGAGGGCGTCCTGCACGGCACGCTGCCGATCCATGAGGGGGCCGAACCCGTCGTCGCATTCCCCCTCGCGCCGTTCCTCGGCACGATGGGCGTGGCGGTCGCGGGCGACGAGCGCCCGCACTCGGTGCCGCCCGGAACCCACGGCGGCAACATCGACATCAATCTCCTCGTCGAGGGCACCGCTCTCTTCCTGCCCGTGCAGGTCGAGGGAGCACTGGCCTACGTCGGGGATCCGCACTTTGCCCAGGGCGACGGAGAGGTGGCGTTGACCGCGCTGGAGGCCTCGCTGCGGGCGACCCTGAGGTTCGAGGTGATCCCGGCGCACACCGCGCGCGCCGCCTTCGGCGAGGTCGTCGGCCCCCTGGTCCGGACACCCGAGTACCTCGTGCCGACCGGGATGGATCCCGACCTCGACGCCGCGATGCGCGCATGCGTCCGCTCGTCGCTCGCTCTGCTGGGCGGCCGGTGGGGGATGGATGAGCATCTCGCTTACGCGTACCTGAGCGCCGCGACCGACTTCGACATCTCGCAGGTCGTCGACATCGTCTCGGGTGTGCATGCGCGGATCCGCGAGGCCGATTTCGCGGGCGTGCCGGCGGTCGAGCCCGAGCCCGCGGCAGCGGCGGGGTCCGTGCCCGAGAGCGCGGCATCCACGGGGTCCGCGGCCGATCCCGCGGCGCATCGAACGCGGGTCGCCCGCGGCGAAGGAGACGACGCATGACCTCCGCTGCGGCCTCCGCCGTGCCCGACGCGGACATCCCCGCCGACCTCCGCGCGGCATTCGACGCGTACGAGCGGGCGATCGTCGCGAACGACCTCGACGCGCTCGACGCGTTCTTCGCGCCCGGGTCCGACACCCTTCGCGGCGATCCCGCGGGCCTGCTGGTCGGGCACGAGGCGATCAGCGGCTTCCGGTCGCTGCGCGGCGGGGTCCCCGCACGAGACATCACCGAGGTGCACTACCGTCCCCTCGCCCCGGCGAGCGAGGGCGCGGGCGTGGACGTGGCCCTGCTCATGTCGGTCTCACGCTTCCACGGCGGAGGCCGGGGGCTGCAGACGCAGGTCTGGCAGCGGATCGACGGACGATGGCTCATCACCGCCGCCCACGTCGCTCCGCGTACGCCGCCGCTCGACCGCTCGGTCTGGCGCAGCGTCGGCGATCCGTTCCTCCAGGGCGCGTGGGAGGGGGCGCTCGCCGGTCTCACCATCGCGGTGAAAGACCTCTTCGCCATCGCCGGCTTCCGCATCGGGGCCGGTAACCCGACCTTCCTCGAGGAGGCACGCCCCGAGAAGGTCACCGCCCCCGCCGTGGCCGACCTCCTGCGGGCCGGCGCATCGCTGCGCGGTATCGCTCGTACCGACGAGTTCGCCTACTCGATCGCCGGTGACAACGTGCACTACGGCACCCCGCCGAACGGCGCGGTCGTCGGGGCCCTGCCCGGGGGCTCGTCCAGCGGACCGGCGTCGGCCGTCGCCGCCGGTCACGCCGACATCGGCCTCGCCACCGACACCGCCGGATCCATCCGCGTGCCCGCCTCGTACCAGGGGCTCTGGGGGCTGCGCACGACCCACGACCTCGTGCCGCGCCAGGGGATGCTGCCGCTCGCGCAGTCCTTCGACACGATCGGGTGGCTCACGCGCGACGGCGACACCCTGCAGCGTGTGGCGGACTGGTGCCTGAGCTACGACGGATCGTCGACGACCGAGAACGTCTACGGGGCCTCGGGTGACGACCTCCCCTGGCGCTTCCTCGTGCCCGAGGAGATCCTCGAGTGCGTGGAGCCCGCGACCCGTGAGGCGTTCTCGAAGCTCCTGGCCGCGCTCGCGGCATCCGATGATCCGCCGCCGTTCCGCGCCGTTCACGCGGGCGATCTGGATGCCGCATTCACGGCGTTCCGCACGGTCCAGGGGGCCGAGGCCTGGCGTAACAACGGCGAGTGGCTGCGCGCGCACCCCGGGGCGGTGGGTCCGGCGGTCGCCGAGCGCTTCTCCGTCGCCGCGCGCATCACCGCCGCCGCCGAAGCCGCCGCGCGCGCGGATCTCGAGCCGATCGCCGCGCATCTGGCCGAGCTCGTCGACGGAGCCGTGCTCATCTTCCCGACGGTTCCGGGCCCAGCGCCCCAGCGCACGGCCGACGTCGACGCGGTCCGCGCAGCGACCCTGCGCATGACGGCGCCCGCGGCGATCGCGGGACTTCCCGCGATCTCGGTGCCGCTGCTGACCGTCGGCGGGGCCCCGGTCGGCGTGTGCCTGGTGTCGCGTTCCGGCACCGACATCGCGCTCGTGCGCCTCGCCCGTCGCCTCGCCGCTCTCGTCGACGGAGCGCTCCGGTGACCGGCCCGTCTCCCTCACCCCGCTGCTTCGTCCGCCCCGCCCGCTCCCTGGAGTCCTGATGTCCCACCTCCCCGGCCCCATCGACCCGCCCGCCCGCCTGCTGATGGGCCCCGGCCCCATCTCGGCGTACCCGAGCGTGCTGCGCGCGATGGGCGCACCGCTCGTCGGCCAATACGACCCGTTCATGACGGCCACGATGACCGAGACGCAGGAGCTCTACCGCCAGGTCTGGGGCACCGCCAACGACGCCACGCTGCTCATCGACGGCACGAGTCGGGCCGGCATCGAGGCGGCGATGGTCTCGCTCATCCGCCCCGGCGACCGCGTGCTCGTCCCCGTCTTCGGCCGCTTCGGACACCTGCTCGCCGAGATCGCCGAGCGCGCGCTCGCCGAGGTGCACACGATCGAGGTGCCCTGGGGTCAGGTGTTCCCCGTGTCGGCGATCCGCGAGGCCGTCGAACGGGTGAAGCCCCACCTCGTCGCGTGCGTCCAGGGCGACACGTCGACGACCATGCTTCAGCCCCTCGACGAGATCGGCGAGATCTGCCGCGCGCACGGCGCCCTCTTCTACACCGACGCGACGGCCTCGCTCGGCGGCAACCCGTTCGAGATGGACGCCTGGGGCCTGGATGCCGCGACCGCCGGCCTGCAGAAGTGCCTCGGCGGGCCGTCGGGATCGGCACCGATCAGCCTGTCCGAGCGCGCCGTCGAGGTGGCGCGTTCGCGGGCCCGCGTCGAGGCCGGCATCCGGGAAGAGGGCGATGCCGTGGCGTCCGACTTCATCCGGTCCAACTACTTCGACCTCGCGATGATCCTCGACTACTGGGGACCGCGACGCCTCAACCATCACACCGAGGCGACCACCATGCTCTACGGCGCACGCGAGTGCGCGCGCGTGCTGCTGCTCGAGGGCCGCGACGAGGTCATCGCGCGGCACCGGCTGCACGGCGACGCCATGCTCGCGGGCGTCGAGGGCCTCGGGCTCACCGTCTTCGGCGACGTCGCGCACAAGATGACGAACGTCGTCGCGGTCGAGATCCCGGATGCCGTGGTCGGAGACGCCGTGCGCAGCGAGCTGCTGAGCGACTTCGGCATCGAGATCGGCACCTCGTTCGGGCCTCTCCACGGTCGTGTCTGGCGCATCGGGACGATGGGCTACAACGCCCGCACCGACGCCGTGCTCACCACGCTCGCCGCGCTCGAGGCGGTGCTGCGCCGTCACGGCGCCGGGGTCGCGGCCGGCGGCGGGGTCGAGGCCGCCCAGGGCGTGTACGCGGCGGCGCGCTCGTGACGTCTCTCGTCGCCCCCGCCCTCGCCCTCGCCCTCGCCCCGGCCGCTGCCGCGGAAGCCGCGGCCCCGGCCCCCCTCATTGACTTGCGTCGTATGCTCGCCCAGGCTCGCTCTTCGCGGGCATACGCCGCAACTCATCGTGCTTGCGCTTTCCTCGGCCTAGGGGACTCCGGTGACTTGCGTCGTCTGCTCGCGCCGGGCCGCTCTTCGCGGGCATACGCCGCACCTCACGGCCGCATCGGGGTTCCGAAGAACGGGGGATGCGCGTGACCACCGTCACCCGTCTCGACGTCGCTCCCGAGCGCATCGCGGCGGCCGCTCGCCGCGTGATGGGACGCTGCGAAGAGCTCGCCCGCGTCACCGCGACACCGGGCAGCATCACGCGCGTGTACCTCTCACCCGAGCACGCGCGGGTCAACCGTCTCGCCGCCGAGTGGATGCGCGAGCTCGGCATGACGACCCGGCAGGATGCCGCGGGCAACCAGGTCGGACGCCTCGCCCCGGCCGGATCGCCCGACGCCCCCGCGCTCCTGATGGGCTCGCACCTCGACACCGTGCCGGACGCCGGACGGTTCGACGGCATCGTCGGGGTGCTGATGGCGCTAGAGGTCGTGCGCCTGATCCGCCGCATCGACGACGAGGGCACGGCATCCAGCCCTTTCCCCTTCGCGCTCGAGGTCATCGCCTTCAGCGACGAGGAAGGGACGCGGTTCGGCAAGGCCCTGCTGGGCTCGTCGGCGGTCGCCGGACAGTGGGATCCCGCGTGGTGGGACCTCGCCGACGCCGACGGCATCACGCTGCGCGAAGCGTTCCGCGAGTTCGGTCTCGATCCGGGGCGCGTCGGCGAGGCCGCGCGCCGGCCCGACCAGCTCGTCGCCTACCTCGAAGCCCACATCGAGCAGGGCCCGGAGCTGGACCGCAGCGGACAGGCCCTCGCCGCGGTGTCGTCGATCGCCTCGGCCCGGCGTTTCCAGCTGGTCGTCGAGGGAGAGGCCCGGCACGCCGGCGGAACGCCTTACGACATGCGCCGAGACGCCCTGCTCGGGGCGAGCGAGGCGGCCCTCGCGGTCGAGCGGATCTGCCGCGGCGAGCACCACATCATCGGCACGGTCGGACAACTCGAGGCGTTCCCGGGCGCGGTCAACGTCGTACCGGGTGAAGCGCACTTCTCGCTGGATTTGCGCGGGGAGTTCGACGCGACCCGCGATCACACGTGGGAGGAGATCTCGCGAGAGCTCGATGCCATCATGGGCCGCCGCGGCCTGCGCTGGCGCTCCCGCGAGGTGCACAGCGCACCGGCCGTGTTCTGCGCGCCGCTCCTGCAGGACGTCGTGCGGGCCGGGATCGGCGGCGAGGCCCCGACGCTCTTCAGCCGCGCCGGGCACGACGCGATGTCGATCGGCGCGATCACCGAGGTGGGGATGCTCTTCCTCCGCAACCCCGACGGCATCAGCCATCACCCCGATGAAGCCGTGGCGGGAGCCGACGTGGCGGCGGGGATCCGCGCTCTGGCCGAGGCGGTGCTGCACCTCGGGGCGGAGCCGCGCTGAGGGAGCCGGGGGAGTGGCCGGCGCTCAGCCCCTCAGGCCCGGTTCCACGGCGGAGGGTTCTCGATCACCGGCGGCGGAGTCGAGGTCGCGAGGATCGTCGCGCCCAGCACGACGACGACGCTCACCACGACGAGAACGCCGGCGACCACCCGCGACGACCGGGCGCGCGTGCGTCCGCGGGCGACGAAGAACCCCGCCACCGTGAGAAGCACCCAGGCGCCCAGGGCGACGACGCCCATCCCGATGCCGATCGCGCGCTCCCCGTCGTCCGAGTCGGAGTACGGGATCACCGTGAGACCCGGCCCCGCCCAGCTCAGCCCCGAGACGCCCAGCATCAACGCCCCGAAGAGCCCCGCGGCCATTGCCACGACGACCAGAACAACGCCCCCGACGATCCGCACGGTTCCATCATGGCGTCTCGGTCAGACCGCGACGCGGACCCCGGCACACAGCGAGGCGGAGGTGGTGGAAGGACGTCGGTCCACGCATCCCCGATCGGCCCGCACGGACGCACCGGGGCTCGCGCGAGAATCGTTCCATGACCTCGACCCCTGGCATCCTGCACCTCCTCGCTTTCGCGGCCGAGCCCGGCGGCGGCAACCCCGCCGGGGTGGTCCTGGATGCCACGGCCCTCGACGACGCGCAGATGCAGCGCATCGCGACCGACCTGGGGCACCCCGAGACGGCCTTCGTGGGGAAGCGGGAGGGGCGGCGCGTGGCCGTCCGGTACTTCTCGCCCGACGACGAGGTGCCGTTCTGCGGACACGCCACCATCGCGACGGCCGTGGCGCTCGCCGAGGCCGAGGGCGTCGGGGCGTACACGTTCGAGACGGCCGCCGGGGCGGTCGAGGTCGTCACGGCCGCCGAGGGAGAGCGCATCGTGGCCGGGTTCACGAGCGTCGAGCCGCACGTCATCGACATCGACGACGCCGTCGCCGACCGGCTCCTGGACCTCCTCGGTCTGACCCGCGACGACCTGGACGAGCGGATGTCGCTGGCCCAGGCCTTCGCCGGAAACCTCCACCCGGTGGTCGCGATCGCCTCTCGCGAGACGTTCGACGCGTTCACGTTCGACGGGCCGCGCCTGCGCGCGCTTCTGGACGAGCGGGGGTGGAAGGGCACGGCGACCGTGGTGCACGTGGAGGGTGCGCTGGAGGACGGGGTCGTCGTCGAGGCTCGCAACCTTTTCCCCGTCGCCGACATCCTCGAAGACCCCGCGACCGGATCCGCCGCGGCCGCCCTCGGCGTCTACCTGCGCGACCGCGTCGGCGTGCCCGCCCCCTTCGGCTTCACCGTGCGGCAGGGTCGCCACATCGGCCGGCCGAGCGTGCTCGAGGTGGAGGTGCCGGCATCCGGCGGCATCCTCGTGCGGGGCGGTGCCACGCCCCTCTGACGCGCGGTGGGGGGCGTGATTCTGCGCGGGGCGGCGCGACGGCGGTCCGACATCCGGAGCCAGAGCCACCCTCAGGCTGAGCTCAGGCCCCGCCCGCCAACCTCCACACCCGATCGCGTGAGAACGGCAGGGTGTACCCGCGGCGCCCCACCGCGCGCGACACGGCGTTGCCGATCGCGGCGCCGACGGGGTTGTAGGGAGACTCGCTCATCGACTTGGCGCCGAACGGGCCGAGGCTGTCGTCGGTCTCGGCGAAGTACACCTCGGTGTCGGGCACGTCGGCGAACTGCGGCACGCGGTACGTGCGGAAGACGGGGTTCTGCACCACGCCGTCCTCGAGGAGCACCTCCTCGTACAGTGCTCCGCCGAGCGCCTGTGCGGCCCCGCCCTCGATCTGCCCACGGCACTGCGCGGGGTTGATGACGACCCCGGCGTCGGCCGACTGGATCGACTGCAGCACCTTCACGGTCCCCGTCTCGGGGTCGACCGCCACGCGGGCGGCGTGCACGTTGAACGCGAGCGAGCGCAGGTCGCCGAACTCGGCGCCGTCGGCGATCAGGCCGTCCCCGTCGCGGAAGTCGGCGGGTGCCGCCTCGATGATCCGCGCCCACGACACGACCGTTCCGCCCACCCGGATCCCGGATGCCACGAACTCGACGTCGACCCCCGGGGACAGAGGGGACACGGTCCCCGCGTCCCCCTCCGCCAGCTCCGTGGCGATCCCCACCATGCGCCGTCTCAGCACCGTGCACGCCCCGAAGAGGGCCTTGCCCGCGACCACTGTTCCGGCGGAGGCGAACGCCCCGGTGTCGTGCCGCACGGCGTCGGTGTCGGCCGCCCACAGCTCGAGGCGCTCGGGCGCCGCGTCGAGCACGGTCGCCGCGATCTGGCGGTGCACGGTCGAGGTGCCGTTGCCGAACTCGGCGGTGCCCACACGGAGGAGGTACGTGCCGTCCGGTCGCAGGGTCGCGGTGGTGTGCGCGATGTGCCCGCGCGGGGCCATCGTCGCGATCATCGAGGCCGCCATCCCCTCACCGACGAGCCACCCGGGCGGGGCCTCGACCCCGTTGCCGCGTGCGAGGGCGTCCTGCGCGAGGTCGAGGCACTGGTCGAGGCCGTAACTGCCCCAGATCAGGTCTTCCTCGTACTTCTCGTCGTCGTCGGGGTGCAGGGGGTCGCCCTCGCGCACCGCGTTCAGGCGGCGCAGGTCGAAGGGGTCCATGTCGAGCTCGACAGCGAGGGCGTCCATCGCCGACTCGACCCCGAACACCACCTGTCCGAGCCCGTAGCCGCGGAAGGCTCCCGATGGAGGATTGTTCGTGTAGACGGCCTCGGCATCGATCCACTTCACCGGCACGCGGTAGAGCGTCGTCGACTCGGCGCACGAGTGGAACAGCACCCCGATCGCGTGGTTGCCGTAGGCGCCGGTGTCGCTCAGGACGTCGACCTTCATCGCCGTCAGCACGCCCTCGGCATCCGACCCGAGAGTGACGCGGACGCGCATCGGATGCCGCAGAGAAGCGCGCACGAACTGGTCGGTGCGCGAGAACTCGTAGGCGACGGGACGCCCGAGCGCCAGGACGGCGAGGGCCGTGAGGTCCTCGGTGAAGAGCTCCTGCTTGCCGCCGAATCCGCCGCCGACACGGTTGGCGTAGACGCGGACGCGATCGGGGGAGAGCCCGAGGATGTGCGCGAGCTCGTCGCGGACGAGGAAGGGGACCTGCGTCGACGAACGGATCACGAGTCGGCCGTCGTCGTCGAGCCAGCCGACCGCGCCGTGCGTCTCGAGTGCCGCGTGCGTGACCCGTGACGACGTCCACTCCCCGGTGACGGTGGTGTGGCTCGCGGCGAGAGCGGCGTCGATGTCGCCCCCGTGACCCGTGTGGAAGCCCGCGACCACGTTGCGTTCCGCCTCCAGCACCCGTTCGTCCGGTGTGCGGTCGGGGTGCAGCAGCGGGGCCCCGGGGCGGCGGGCCTCTTCGGCGTCGAAGACGGCGGGCAGCACGTCGTAGTCGATGGAGATCGCACGGCAGCCGGCATCCGCGGCTTCCGCCGTCTCACCGACGACGGCGACGACCCTCTGGCCGATGTGGCGGACGACGTCGTCGAGCATGCGGGTGTCGTCGGGGTCGTCGGTGCGGTGCTCGTGGCGGCCGGTCGAGTAGCGGAGGTCCGGGACGTCCTCGTGCGTGAACACGGCGACGACGCCGGGGACCGCGAGGGCCGCACGGGTGTCGATGGAGCGCACGCGTGCGTGGGCGTGCGGCGAGGTGACGACGCGCAGGACGAGCGGGGGACCGCCGGGCACGGGCTCGTCGAACGTGAAGGGCTCGCGGCCCTGCACGATGCGCCGCGCGGCCTCGGGGACGGCGGAGGTGCCGATGCGGCCGTCCGCGCGGGGTCGCGGAGCTTCATCGCCGCCCTCGGCATCGGCCCCGCGATGACCTGCGCCACATGTTCGTGCCGGAAGCGAATCGGCGAGCATATCGCGCAAGTCACCAATGGCGGCGACGGCGTCGGGCGCGGGCGCGGGCGCGGGCGCGGGCGTGGCGTCGGGCGCGGGCGTCCGGCACGGGCCGGTCTCGCGGACGGGGCCGAGCACCGACGCGCGGATCGCCTCGCGGATCGGGCGGTACCCCGTGCACCGGCAGAGGTTCCCCTTCATGCGTCGGTCGAGATCGGGCAGGTCCTCGGCGGTCAGTGTGGAGGCGGTGACGCTCATCCCGGGTGTGCAGAAGCCGCACTGGAAGCCGAAGCCCGCAGCGATCGCCTCCTGCACCGGGTGCAGCTCGTCCCCGGGGGCGAGGCCCGCCGCGGTCGTGATCGCCCGGCCTTCCAGACGCATCGCCGGCACGATGCACGAGTGCGTCGGCACCCCGTCGAGCAGCACCGAGCACGCGCCGCAGTCGCCCGCGTCGCAGCCCTTCTTCACCTCGACGTGGCCGGTCTCGCGCAGCAGTGTGCGGGCGCTCTGGCCCGGGCGGGGGTCGGCCTCGACCGGCATCCCGTTGACCTCGAACCTCACGAAACGTCCTCCCGGCCGGTGCTCCCGGATGCCATGCGCGCGGGCCGTGGAACGCGCCTCACGCCGCTGCCTCGCGCGCGAAACCCGCGCGCAGCCTCTCGGCCAGCACGACGCTCACGCCGCGCCGCCAATCCGCAGTGCCCAGCGGGTCGGTGTAGAAATCGGTCGCGGAGGCGACGGCATCCCGAAGCTCCCCGGCACCCGGGATCCGGGCGAACCGCAGCACGCGGGGCCGCCGCACCGCCGCGGTCACGACGAAAACCGCCGGGCCCTGCGGATCGACGCGCGCGGTCACCACGGCTCCGGAGCGGCCCAGCTCCGCGAGCGCGATCTTCTGCAGACCGACGCGCGAGCACAGGGCATGGGCGGGGATGTCGAGCGCCCGCACGACCTCCCCGGGAGCGAGTAAGGTCGCCTGGTTGTCGATCACCAGGTCGGCCACGGCGATCTCGCGCTCGCCGCCGTCGGGTGTCCAGATGAGGGCCGTGGCGTCGAGGGTCGACAGCAGGGCGATCATCGCCCCTGCCGCGAACGCCTGGCACACATTGCCCCCGACGGTGGCGGTGTTCCAGATCTTGAACGACGCCAGGAGCGCATCGGCCGATGGCCGGGCGAGGGCGAGCGAGGTCCAGGCGGCGGGAGCGTCGGTCTCCACCCACGCGAGCAGGCGCGCGATCGTGCAGGTCGCGCCGATGCGCAGGCCCGCGTCGGTGATCTCGACGTCGGGCCACCCGAGGGTCGTGAGGTCGACGAAGCCCGTCGTGGTCGGTTGGGGCTCGCTCATCAGCCACGTGCCGCCGGCCATGACGACCTCGCCCGGGGCGAGGGCGAGATCGGCGCGCGTGCGGGCGGGTCGGAACGAGGTGACCGTGGTGATGTCCATGTCAGCCCGCCAGGATCCGCCCCGACCAGCGGCCGTCGGCGAGGGTGTAGTGCTGCCGTGTGCTCTGGCCGACCGGGTCGCCGCGCCAGAAGGTCAGCGTGAGGGGGCGCAGGCGGAACCCCGTCCATCGCGTGGGCGGGTCGAGCGTGGGGTGGGCGGCGTCGAACTCGGCCCACAGGTGCCGTCGGGCCGGGGCCTCGAGCTGCGCGTTCTCCCGCGTGTTCAGCCACGCCAGGAGCTGCAGATAGCGCGACCGCTGGGCGTAGACCTTCGCCGCCTCTGCCGCCGACACGCGCTCGACGATCCCGCGCACGACGAGCTGGCGACCGAGCTCGGGCCACGCCACGGCCATCGCGGCCACGGGGTTCGCGGCGATCTCGGCGACCTTCGCGCTCGCCTCGTCGGTGTGGAATGTCAGGCCGGCGGCATCCCGGTCGCTGATGAGGACATGACGGAGCGACGGGATGCCATCGAGCCCGATGGTCGAGAGGGCGGCGAGGGGGCGCAGCTCGCTGTCGTGGGCGGGGAGCCACTGCACCATGAGGGCGAGCGGGTCGTCCACGAGCGCGTCGGTGGCGTCGACGTCGGAACCGAAGGTGGTGCCGGCCGTGATCATGGGTCCTCCCGGAAGCTGCGGTAGGGCCGAGCGTAGGGAGCGCGCGTTTCGGCGATGTTGCCACCACGAACATTTGTCGAAACACGCGCTCCGTACACTCCGGCTATGACCTCGCTGCCCCTGATCGACGCGTGCCCCAAGCGCATGGAGTACGGCCCCTGCGGGGGCGTCGGGTTCGACGGATCGTGCGAGATCGATCCCGCGCACCGCTGCGCGTTCCTGCACCGCCCGACGGTCCCGTGGGCGGGCATCGATCGGTCGTCGCTGCCCGCGCCGGCCCCGCGCACCGCGGCCGCCGCCGACACCCTGGCCTCCCTCGGCACGCGCCCGTGGGTCGTGGCCGACCTGCCGGCGCGGGCGCTGAGCGTGGCATCCATCGACGCCTGTGCCGCCGTCCTCGCGGGAGAGGTGGATGCCGTCCTCGCCGGCGATGCGGGCAGCGCGCGGGTGCAGTTCCCGCCGGCGTATCGCGCGGCGCTCCTGCACCGGCGCGGCGTGCGCGTGTGGACCGGGCTGAACATGCGCGACCGCAACCGCGTGGCCATCGAGGGGGAGCTCGCGGCCCTCGCCGTGGAGGGGGTCGCCGGGGTGCACTGCGTCACGGGCGACCACACCCGCACGGGTCATCGACCCGATGCGGCTCCCGTGTTCGACCTGGACTCGACCGAGGCCGCGGCACTCGCGCGCGCCGCGGGACACGTCGTGTCGGTCGCGGCCTCCCCGGCAGCTCCGCCCGTGGAGCGCCGTGCCGCGCGGCTGCGCGAGAAGCTGCGGGCCGGGGCCGACGTCTGCTTCGTCAATCACGCGGGCGGGGCGGCACCCGTGCGGAGGTTCATCGACGAGGTGGGCGTTCCGGCGGCCTTCATCCCCTGCGTCCCGGTGGTGGTGGATCACGCCTCGGCCGCGCTGCTGGAGTCGTTCACGACGCTCGTGCTGCCGGAGGGATTCCTGTCGCGCGTCCGCGATGCCGCGGATCCCCGCGCGGAGGGCATCGCCCTCGCGGTCGCGCTCGCCGAGGAGATGCTCGCGCTCCCCGGGGTGGTGGGCGTGAACCTCTCCGGCGGACGCGAGGGCGCCGAGGAGTCGTTCGCCGCGGCGCTGGCGGAGGTGGCTCGGCGGCTGCGCTGACGCGCGCTGCGCTCACCGGTGCCGCGCCGAGGCGCGCCGCCGGGCTGCGCTGCGCTCACCGGCGCCGCGTCAGCGCGAGAACGCCCGGCGTCGTTCGGACACCGCGGCCACCGCCTCCGCGATCGCTCCCGCGACCCGGTCGGTCGTCCGCAGCGAGAGCGCGTTGGAGCGGGGGCGGGTGAAGGCTCCCGCTTCCATGCCCGCGGTGAACGGGCCGATCGCGAAGAGCGTCGCGTGCGCGACGCCGTCGCGCGAGAGCACGCGCCCGTCGGCATCCGTGTCGATGCGCCCGAGCGAGCCCGTGAACGTCTCGTCGCTGACGTGCACCTCGCGGCCGTGCCGCGTCGCGAGTTCGCGGAGCGCCGGGTTGTCGCTCGCGGCCGCACCCGCACCCGGGAGCCACGCGTCGACGAGCGCTCCCGCACGCACCTCGCCCGGAACGCGGGGAGAGGATGCCACGAACCACCCGTCCTCCACCCGCACCGCGACCTCGGGGCCGAGGAACCGCACGACCTCGGCATCCGCGAGGGCACCGAGCTCTTCCAGACGGTGCGCGGGCGGCCCGGAGGCGACGTAGCTGAAGAAGGTGTGCCACGTCACCGGCAGGTCGACGGCCCGCGACCGGGCGCTCCACCGCTCGACGGGGATGTCGGACAGAGCGATGAACGACGACAGGATCGTGAGGAAGAGCGCCTGCGCGGTGCTGCGCTCCGGGGCGGTGCGCAGGTGCAGGTCGTCGGCGATGTGTCGTCGGACGCGGCGGTGCATCTCCGCCGCATCGCGGAACGTCTCGCCGTCGAGCGGCACGTCGAGTGCGGGCACGTCGAACCGGTCGAGCGCGTCGGGCACGACCTCCGCGACCGCGCGGCGAAGCGCCGCGGTGTCGCCGTCGACGAGACGCAGCGTCTCGCGGAACGTCTCCCACGGGACGCGCACCCGCTCGGGGTGCCCGGTGAACAGCTCGCGATAGTGCCCCCACACGAGTTCCCGGGCGATCAGCGGCCACACATCGTCGAGGAAGTCGATCGTGCCCGGTCGCGCCAGCAGCCCCGCCACTGCCGCCGGGGTCAGCACTTCGCGGACGGGCGGGTCGCCGCGAAGCTCCGACGACACCTTCGAGCGGTAGGGAACACCGCGCCGCGACCCGAGGTGCAGCCGCGGCTCCCGGCCGGAGGGGGAGTACCGCAGCGTGCCCTCCGGCGTCCGGGAGAACCGGCCGCCGCGTCCCTCGGCCAGGAGCACGACGGCATCCACCGCCGCCAGCCCCATGCCGCGCACGATGACGTCATCGCCCGCGTCGAGGGCGGAGAGGTCGGCGTCGGCGGTGAAGGACGGCGGGACGTAGGTCAGGCCGGCGTCGGCGGCCGCGGCGATCAGAGCGCGCGTCTCTCCCTCGGGCTCGCGCCCGTTGTGCCCGAGCGCGTAGACGACGAGCTCGGCCGGAAGACGGATGCCATCGGCCACCGCCACCTCATACCCGTCGGGCGTGTCGTCGACCCACTCCACGGCGCCCTCGTGCCAGCGCACCTCGACGCCCGGGGGCGCGATGGCGACGGTGCGCCGCCAGAACCAGTCGAGGTACACGCTCTGCAGCCGACGCGTGGGGAAGCTGTCTCCGCGGAGCGCGCGGACCTCGGCATCCAGGTCGGGATCGTCGATCTCGACATCGGGGAGAGAACCGGCACGGACACGCTCGGCCCACTCGATGAGCGAGGGCCCCGAGCGCACCGGCCCCGAGATCGTGCACGTCTCATCGGTGAAGACGGTCACGTCGCGCGCCATCGAGTTGAGCTTCAGCAGCGGCGACTGATCGCGCCGCCAGATGCGCCCGGCCCCGGGCGGATGCGGATCGACGAGCGTGACCTGCAGCTGCGGGCTGGCGGCGCGGGTCCGGCGGGCGAGCAGCCGCTCGACGAGCATGACCGCGCGCGGGCCCGCCCCGACGACGACGATACGGATCATGTCCGCGCGGGGGCGACCACCGGCGGCAGCCCCAGCAGATCGTGCAGCGTCGCTCCCTCGTCGTACGAGCGGCGGTACGAGCCGCGCTCCTGCAGCAGCGGAACGACCCGGTCGGCGAACTCGTCGAGGCCGTGCGGGGTGACGTGTCCGACGACGGTGAACCCGTCGGTCGCGCGCTCCTGCACGTACCGGTCGATCTCGGATGCCACGTGCTCCGGCGTCCCGACGAAGGTGTGCTTCGCGGTGAGGCGGATGACGAGCTCGCGGATGCTGAGGTTCTCGGCGGACGCCTGCTCGCGCAACTGCCCGACGCGCGCGCGGATCGCCGCGTGCCGCCCGGCGAAGCCCTGGGCGGTCTCGACGCCGGTGTCGGGCTCGATGTCGGGGAGCGGGCCGTCGGCGTCGTACCCGCTGAGGTCGCGGTTCCAGATCTGCTCGAGGTAGGTGATCGCGGTCTGCGGGCGCACCTGGGCGAGGGCGATCTCGCGCGAACGCTCCCGCGCCTCCTCCGCGGTGTCGCCGAGCACGAAGGTGGCGGCGGGCAGGATCTTGAGGGAGTCCTCGTCTCGACCGTGCGCGGCCAGGCGGCCCTTCACATCGCGGTAGAACTGCTGCGCGTCGGCGAACTCCGTGTGGAGCGAGAAGATGACGTCGGCATGCTCCGTCGCGAAGTCGCGGCCGTCGGGGGAGTCCCCGGCCTGCACGATCACGGGTCGCCCCTGCGGCGAGCGGGGCACGTCGAACACCGCGTCCACGTCGAACAGCCGTGACTCGTGTCGCACCCGCGCGATCGCGTCATCGCGAAGGTATATTCCGTTCGCGGCATCCGCCTCGATCGCATCCTCGCGCCACGACGACCACAGCGCTTTCGACAGCGCCGCGAACTCCGACGCCCGGACGTACCGGTCGGCGTGGTCGAGGTAGCCGCCGCGGCGGAAGTTCGCCCCGTGGAACGCATCGGAGCTTGTCACCGCGTTCCAGCCGGCGCGGCCGTTCGACAGCAGGTCGAGCGTGCCGAGCTGGCGCGCGAGCTCGTACGGCTCGTTGAAAGTGGTGTTCAGCGTGCCGACGAGGCCGATGTGATCGGTCACCGCGGCCAGGGCCGTGAGGATCGCGAGGGTGTTCGGGCGACCGGCGACATCGAGGTCGTGTAGCCGTCCGCGGTGCTCGCGCAGGCGCAGGCCCTCGGCGAGGAAGAGGTAGTCGAACAGGCCGCGCTCGGCGGTGTGGGCGAAGTATTCGAAAGAGGCGAAGTCGATCTGGCTGCCCGCGCGCGGGTCGGTCCACACCGTGGTGTTGTTCACCCCCGGGAAGTGGGCGGCGAGGTGGATCTGGCGGCGGGTCATGCGCCGACCTCCTGACGGGCGTAGCGACTGGCGAGACGGGGGAGCCCGACGCGTTCGCGCAGCGTCGGCGCCCCGTCGTCGGGGATCAGGATGCCGGCGGCCGCCGCGCGCGGAACGACGCGGTCGACGATCGCGTCGAGGTCGGCGGGAAGGCGGGCGGGGCGCAGGCGAACGCCGTCGACCCCGGCGTCGGCCAGGGCGCGGATCTCGTCCACGACGTCGTCCGCGGTGCCGATGACCACGCGCGCGTCGGTGGTGAGCGCGGCGCGATCCTGCAGGCGGTTCCAGACGCTCGCAGCCTCGGCGCGCGTCTCGTCGACGAGCACGAGCAGGTCGGCGAAGACGCGCAGCGGTTCGTCGAGCGTGCGCGTCGCCTCGGCGGCATCCGCCAGTTCGTCCCGGATGCCGCCGACCGCAGCCGCATCGGCGGGGGTGACGAAGACGAGGTCGGCGTGCTCGGCGGCGAAACGGTAGGGGATCGTCTGGTGCGCGAGGGCGGTGACGAGCGGCTGGCCCTGCGGGGAGCGCGGAACGATCGAGGCGCCCGTGATCGAGAAGAACTCGCCCTCGAAGGCGATGTTGTGCACGCGCTCCCGGTCGAGGAACTTCCCCGTCTCGCGGTCGCGCACGATCGCGTCGTCCTCCCACGAGTCGGCCAGGCGCCGGATGACATCGGCCACCTCGCCCGCTTCGCGGAACGCCGCGAGCAGAGCGGGGTCGTCTTCGACGCGACCGGATGCCGGCAGCCCGGTGGGTCCCTCGGTACGGCGCCCGAAGTTCGCCCGCTCCTGCGGCGTCGAGCCCGCGACGAGGCGGACGCCGGCGCGGCCCCGACTGGCGTGGTCGAGGGTCTGGAGTCCCGTGGCGAGGTGGAAGGGCTCGGGATGCGCGGTGGTCGCGGTCGGGACGAGACCCAGGCGGCGCGTGACCGGGGCGAGGAACGACGCCACCAGCACCGCGTCGAGGCGCCCCCGGACGCGGTCGCGCCGGGTCTCGGCATCCGGTTCGACGGATCGGCCGCCCAGGCTCAGCGCGTCCTCGATCGTCGCGAAGAGGAGACCGGCGCCGTCGGCCGTGCGGGCCAGGCCGCGCCAGTACGCGGGGGAGGTGAGCGCGGTGGGCCGGGCCGTGGTCTCGCGCCAGGCGGCCGGGTGCCAGCCGGCGCCGTCCAGAGCGACGGCGAGGTGGATGCGGTCGGGCATCGGGACTCCTTCGCGGCGGGCCGGTCCCGCCGAGAGGCCCACTGTGCCGCCGGTGCCGCGTCGACACAATCGCGCGCGTCACACAACGCCGCGAGGCGTCATTGTTACGTCGGTGTCCGTGTCTGTGTCCGCGGTCGCTTCGACGGACTCAGCGACCGCTCCGCGAGGCCGGGTAGGAGTTGAGGTCCCTGAGCTTGTCGGAACTGAGGTCCCTGAGCTTGTCGAAGGGACCGGTACCCCGTAAACGAGCGCACAGTAACGCTTGATCCCTCGCCCGCGGGCAACTGTGACTCCCCGCGACATCCCGTGTCGGTCGGTGACGTCTCGCGACGGTGCGTTTCCCCCGAGATGAGGGCGCCTCCGTCGCCGCCCTACTTTCGGCTGCACTCCCGTCCCCACCCCGAGAGGTCAGTCCCATGAGCGCTCCCACAGCGACCGCCCCGCGCACGGGCCTGTCCGCGCTGCTCGACGACATCGAGCGCGACGCCCCCGGCCTCTTCGTGCGCCCGCCGTCCCCCGAGACCGCGGCGTACGCCCACGACGCGGGCACCGCGCCCCGCACCATCGCGGGCGCGGCGGACGGACCCGCGGTCGCCTTCCCCGCGACGGTCGCCGAGGTGCAGCAGCTCGTCCGCCTCGCCGCGCGCCACGGCGTCAGCGTCGTCCCGCGCGGAGCCGGCAGCGGTCTCTCCGGCGGGGCGACGGCCACCGACGCCCAGCTCGTCATCTCGACCGACCGCCTGAACCGGATCGTGGAGGTCGCGCCCGCCGACGAGGTCGCGGTCGTCGAACCCGGCGTCCTCAACGCGGCGCTCAACGAGCATCTCGAACCCTTCGGCCTCTTCTACGCGCCCGACCCCGCGAGCTGGCGCATCTCGACCATCGGCGGCAACATCGCGACCAACGCCGGGGGCCTGCGCTGCGCCAAGTACGGCGTCACCCGCGAGTCGGTGCTCGCCCTCGACGTCGTCCTCGCCGACGGGAGCCTCGTCTCGATCGGCCACCGCTCGATCAAGGGCGTGACCGGCCTCGATCTCGTCTCGCTCTTCGTCGGATCCGAGGGAGTCCTCGGCATCGTCGTCGGCGCGACCGTCCGCATCCGCCCCCTCCCCGTCGCCCGCCGCACGGTGACGGCGTTCTTCGACTCCACCGCGGCGGGAGCCGCGGCGATCGGGGCCATCACCGCGTCGCGCGTGCGTCCCAGCGTCATCGAGTTCCTCGACGAACCCACCCTCGTCGGCATCGACGCCGCGCAGGACTCGGGACTCCGCGCCCGGGGCGCCGCCCTGCTGCTCATCGAACTCGACGGCTTCGGCATCGAGGAGCAGACCACCGAGCTCACCCTCGCCCTCGAGGGCGCCGGCGCTCGCGTGCGTGTCGAGAGCGACGCGGATGCCGAGGAACTCTGGGAACTGCGACGCTCGGGCCGGCGCCTGGGCGAGGGAACCTGGTTCGTCGGGGGCGACGTCGCCGTGCCGAAGTCGCGCATCGCCGAGGTCTTCGCGGGCTTCCCCGCCCTCGAGGAGCGCTACGGCGTCGCCGTGAGCGCCGTCTCCCACGCGGGGGACGGCAACCTGCACCCCGTCATCACCCTGCCCATCCCCGCCGGCGCCGATCCCGCCGCCGTTCCCGCGGTCTTGCACGACGCGGCCGACGATCTCGTCCGCGCGGCCCTCGCCGCCGGCGGCACGGTCAGCGGTGAGCACGGCATCGGCACGGTCAAACGCGAGCTCGCCGCCGAGGAGCTCGCCGAGCACGTACGCGCAGCCCAGCTCGCGATCAAGGACGCGCTCGATCCGACCGGACTCTTCAATCCCGGCAAAGCCCTCTGAAACCCGTTCCCCACAGCACCTCCTCACAGCACAAGGACCCTCATGACCACTCGCTTCCGACGCCTCCTCGGTGTCGCCTCCGCCCTCACCGTCGGCGCCGTCCTGCTCAGCGGCTGCGGCGCCGGTACCGCGGCCGGCCCGGCAGAGAGCTCCACGCCGAAGCCCGGCGGCGACCTCGTCTTCCTGATCGACTCGCTCGGCGCGACCTGGATCCCCAACAACAGTTCGATCTCGAGCTACCAGGGCCAGATCTGGGGCAACCTCACCGACAAGCTGATCTACGTCGACGCCGAGGGCACCCTCAGCCCGTGGATCGCCGAGAGCTGGGACGAGAACGCCGATAAGACGCAGTTCACCCTGCATCTGAAAGAGGGCGTGACGTTCTCGGACGGCACGCCGCTGGATGCCGCCGCGGTGGTGGCGAACATCGACATCTGGGCGAAGGGACGACCCGACGACGGCATCAACCGCATCGGCCTGTTCCCCTCGGCGAACTACGTGGGCGCCGAAGCGGTGGATGCCACGACGGTGAAGGTGTCGTTCTCGGCTCCGACCCTGAGCTTCATCCCGACCCTGGCCTACCACGGCTCGATCCTCATCTCGCCGGCGACCCTGGCCCTCCCCGCCGCGCAGCAGGCCGATCTCACGAAAGACATCGGCAGCGGCCCGTTCGTCGTCGAGAAGGTCGCCGAGGGCGACAGCGTCGTGCTGAAGAAGCGCGACGACTACGACTGGGGCCCCGAGGCCGTCGGCCACGAGGGCGCGGCCTACCTCGACACGATCACCTACAAGCAGGTCGCCGAGCCCACCCTGCGCACCGCCTCCGTCGAGTCCGGCCAGGCGCAGGTGGCGTACAACGCCAGCCCGCAGGATCTGGAGGCCCTGAAGCAGGAGGGGCTGACCGTCGAGACGCCCCGCTACCTCGGGTTCGTCAACGGCTACGCCCTGAACACCTCGGTGGCCCCCTTCGACGACATCGCGGTGCGCCAGGCCGTCCAGCATGGCATCGACCGCGACGAGATCCTCTCGACGGTCTACACCCCCGACTGGTTCGCAGCCGAGTCGCTGTTCCAGAGCACGGTGCCCGAGGCGAGCGACCACAGCGCCGACTTCGCGTACGACCCCGACAAGGCCGCCGCCCTCCTCGACGAGGCCGGCTGGGTCAAGGGTGCCGACGGCGTGCGGACGAAGAACGGTCAGAAGCTGTCGTTCACGCTCTACCCCAACCCGTACCTGCAGGCCTCGCAGTCGGTCGACGAGCTCGTCGACCAACAGCTGACGAGCCTCGGTTTCGAGGTGAACCTCGAGACCTACGACGTTCCGACCTACGGGCAGAAGGTCATCGGCAACGCCGCGGTCCCCGCGAACGAGATCACCCGCAGCTTCGTCGATGTCGGGACCGTGGCCGGCGTCCTCACCTCGCAGAAGAAGGGCGACGAGGACTGGTTCAAGGTCGGCACCTCGGATGCCACGCTGAACGATCTGTCGACCCGGATCGCCACGGCGACCGACCGCGACGCCCGCGCGAAGGTCGCCGACGAACTGCAGGGCTACGTCCTTCAGCAGGGCTACTTCGTGCCGCTCACGCAGATCGTCCAGCGCGTGTACGTGCAGGCACCCGAGGTGAACGGCGTCTCGTACAACGGTCTGGCCTACGCGTACTACCTGGACGCCTGGCTCAACGGCTGACGTGGCGAGGAGGGGTGGGTGCGCGGCATCCATCCCTCATGGCCTTCGCGAACGAAAGGAGAGAGCATGCTCGGCACCTACGGCCGCTTCGCACTGCGGCGCACGGGCCAGGCGCTCGTCGTCGTGCTGCTGGCATATCTGTTCACGTTCTTCGTGATCAGCATCCTGCCCGGCGACCCGATCACGAGCACCCTGCGCAACCCCGACAACGGCTTCACCGAAGACGACATCGCGCGCATCGTGGCGTTCTACGGCCTCGACCAGCCGTGGTGGGTGCAGCTGGGGTCGTCGCTCGGCCGCTTCGTCGTCGGCGACCTCGGCGTCTCCCTGCGATCGAACCTGCCCGTCGGCACCCTCGTGCTCGACGCGCTCGGCTCGACGCTCAGCCTCGCGGGGGCAGCCCTCCTGGTCGCCGTGGTGCTGGCCGTCGCGATCGCGTACGGCACGCAGTTCCTCCCGCCCCGGTTCGGTCAGGGAGTGCTGCGCTCGCTGCCCTCGCTCTTCCTGTCCGTGCCGAACTTCGTGATCGGCCTGCTGCTGATCCACGTCTTCGCCTTCGGGCTCGGGCTGTTCAGCATGATCGACACCGAGACGCCCTGGGGAACGTTCTTCGCGGCGGTGGCTCTCGGCATCCCGGTCTCCGCCCAGCTCGCCGAGGTGCTCATCGCCTCGCTCGACCACGAGTCGCGGCAGGAGTACGTCGCGGTGGCCCGCTCGCGCGGCCTCGGGCAGGGGGCGCTGTTCCTGCGTCACCTCGTGAAGCCCTCGGCGCTGCCGACGGTGACCGTGCTCGCGCTGATCGTCGGCGAGCTGCTGGGCGGGGCGCTCATCACCGAGGCGATCTTCGGTCGCGTCGGCATCGGCACCCTGGTCGAGCAGGCCGTGGCCAGCCAGGACCTCCCGGTGCTGCAGGCCGTGGTCTCTCTCGCGGCGATCGTGTTCGTCGTGGTCAACCTCATCGCCGACCTGGCCTACCCGCTCCTCGACCCGCGGGTGTCGATCGGCTCGCGCGGGCGCACCGTCGCCGCCCCCGCGGCGGAGGAATCCGCACCGCTGCTCCGCGAGGAGGTGAGCATCGTATGACCACCGCATCCCTGTCCGAGGCCGAGACCCAGGCCCCGGTGCCGCCCGCGGCCGACCCGTCGCCGGGATCGGCGCCGGGCGGCCCGCTCGCCCGCATCCGTGGCATCCGTCTGTCCGTTCCGGTCGACGTGATCGTCTCGTTCGCGATCGTCGCCGTGGTCGTGGCGTTCTCGCTCGCGCCGTGGCTCTTCACCGCGCAGAATCCCGCGCAGGGCGTGCCGGCCGACAAGCTGCAGCCGCCGAGCGCAGCGCATCTGCTGGGCACCGACCACCTCGGTCGCGACCTGTTCGCCCGCATCGTCTTCGGCGCCCAGTCGTCGGTGACGAGCGCCCTGGTCGCCGTGGCGATCGGGGTCGTCGTGGGCGGGCTCATCGGCCTGCTCGCCGGATTCCTCGGCTCGTGGACCGACACGGTGCTCGCCCGCTTCGTGGACGTGCTGCTGGCGATCCCCGCGTTCCTGCTCGCGGTCGTGATCGTCAGCTCGCTCGGCTTCCAGACCATCAACGCCGCGATCGCGACGGGCGTCTCCGCCGTGGCGGTGTTCGCCCGGGTCATGCGGTCCGAGGTGCTGCGCGTGCGCTCGTCGGTGTTCGTCGAGGCGGCGCGGCTGCAGGGCGGGTCGCCCCTGCACGTGCTGTTCCGGCACGTGCTCCCGAACGCCTCGCGCTCGCTCATCCCCCTCGCCGTGCTGCAGTTCGGGCTGTCGATCCTCGTCATCGCGGGGCTCGCCTTCCTCGGCTACGGCGATCCGCCCCCGGCATCCGACTGGGGTCTGCTCATCTCGGCGGGCAAGGACTACCCGCGCGCGCCGTGGCTCGTCGTGTGGCCGGCCCTGGTGACCGTGGCGACCGTGCTGTCGATCAACCGCATCAGCCGGTGGCTGAGGAGGACGTCATGACCATCACCCTCCCTCTGCGCGAGGAGGCACCCGCCGCGCCCGCGCCCCTGCTGAGCGTGCAGAACCTCTCGGTCGCGTACGGGCGCACCCCCGTGGTGCACGACGTGTCGTTCTCGATCCCGCGCGGCGGCAGCCTCGCGCTCATCGGCGAGTCGGGCTCGGGCAAGTCGACCATCGCGCGGTCGGTGCTGCGGCTGCTACCGCGCGGCACCGGTCGGGCGAGCGGGCGCGTGGAGTTCGACGGCGACGAGCTGCTGGGGCTCTCCGAGGCCCGGTTCCGGCCGTTCCGCGGCCGCCGCATCGGCTTCGTCCCGCAGGACCCCTCGCACGCGCTCAACCCCGTGCGCACGGTTGGTGCGCAGGCGCTCGAGGCGGCGGCGCTGACCGACGCCGTCGACCGCCGCGCGGCCGTCCTCGACATCTTCGCCCGCGTGGGTCTGCCCGACCCGGCCCGCGTCTACGACTCGTATCCGCATCAGCTCTCCGGCGGCATGCTGCAACGCGTGCTGATCGGACTCGCGGTGCTGCCGCGGCCCGAACTGCTCGTGGCGGACGAGCCGACGAGCGCCCTCGACGTCACGATCCAGAAGCGCATCCTCGACCTGCTCGGCGAGCTGCGCGACGAGCTCGGCATCGGCCTGCTGCTCATCACGCACGACCTCGCGATCGCCGCCGAGCGCACCGACGAGATCGTGGTGCTCAAGGAGGGGCGGGTCCAGGAGGCGGGCGCCACCCGCACGGTCTTCGCCGCGCCGACCTCGGCGTACACCCGGCAGCTGCAGGCCGATGCTCCCGCGCTCAACCCCGATCGCTACCGTCGCGGCGCCGACGAGCGCGGCGTCGACGCCTGGACCACCGACACCGTCTCGACGCGCATCGACGTGCGCGAGGTCGAGAAGAGCTTCGTCGTCGACGGCGCCGCGCGCGCCGCGGTGTCGGGGGTCTCCTTCCGTGTGCCGCCGGGCACCACCCATGCCCTCGTGGGCGAGTCGGGCTCCGGGAAGACCACCACCGTGCGCCTGCTGCTGGGGCTCGAGACCCCCGACTCCGGCGAGATCCTCGTCGACGGCGCGGCGGTGACCGGGCGTACCGAGGCGGAGCTCCGCGGCATCCGTCGTCACCTCCAGCTCGTCTACCAGAACCCCTTCACCTCCCTCGACCCCACCTGGAGCGTCGGGCGGATCGTGCGCGAGCCCCTCGACCGGTACCGTGTCGGCACGCGCGCCGAGAGGTCCGCGAAGGTCGCGGAGGCCCTGGATGCCGTGGGCCTGCCGCCGCACCTCGCTCGCCGCCGCCCCGACGCACTGTCGGGCGGCCAGCGTCAGCGCGTCGCGATCGCCCGGGCCCTGGTGCTCGAACCCGACGTCATCGTGCTCGACGAGCCGACCTCGGCGCTCGATGTGACCGTGCAGGCGGGGGTGTTCGACGTGCTCCGCCGTCTGCAGCGCGAGCGCGGCCTCACCTACCTCTTCGTCTCGCACGACCTCGCGCTCGTTCGGCAGATCGCCGACACCGTGTCGGTGCTCCAGAACGGCCGCGTCGTCGAGGCCGGGCGCGTGGCCGACGTGCTCTCGCACCCCCGCGAGGAGTACACCCGCGCCCTCGTCGACGCCATTCCCGCCCCCGATCTCCGGAGCCTGCGATGACCGTTCTCGCCCCCACCAGACCCGCGCTCGTCCGCGCCTTCAGCGCGCCGAGAGGATTCGGCGACCAGACCTTGCGTGATCGCCGCCCGGATGCGATCGAGCTGCTCGGCGGCATCCCGGATCCCTCCGTGCTGCCGACCGCCGAACTGGCCGAGGCGACCGCCCGTGTCCTCTCTCAGCCCGGCGCGCCGTCGCTGCAGTACTCGCGGACCGAGGGCATCCCGGCGCTGCGTGAGTGGATCGCCGCCCACGAGGGCGTGGCCGTGGAGCGGGTGCTCGTCACCAACGGCGGATTCCACGGTCTCGCGATCGCGGTGCAGACGGTGCTCGAGCGCGGCGACCTCGTCGCTGTCGACAACCCGGTGTTCCCGCTGTTCCTGCGCGGGCTCGAGCTCGCCGACGCGCGCGTGTTGGCGATCCGGGTCGGGGCTGAGGGGCTCGACGTCGACGCGCTCGCCGCGGAGCTCCGCGCCGGAGCCCGGCCCGCCGCGGTCTACACGGTGCCCGAGTTCCACAACCCGTCGCAGCCGTCGTTGCCCACGGCCCGGCGCCACGAGCTCGTCGACCTGGCCGAGAAGTACGGCTTCGTCGTGTTCGCCGACGACCCCTACCGCGAGCTTCGCTTCCACGGCGAGCCCGAGTCGCTCGCTCCGTTCCACGACTCCGACCACGTCATCCACGTCAACACCTTCACGAAGACCCTCGGCCCGGGTCTGCGCTTGGGCTGGGTCGTGCTGCCCGAGCGGCTGGTCCCGGATGCCGTGGCCCTGCGCAGTCGCCAGGACTCGCACTCGTCGACTCTCGTGCAGGCGGTGGTCGCCGAGCTGCTGACGAGCGACGCGGGGCTGTTCGACCGGGTCCTCACGGGCGCGCGGGAGCTGTACCGGTCGCGGGCGCACGCCCTGGCCGAGGCGCTCTCGGCATCCGGTTCCTTCGACGTCACGGTGCCCGACGGCGGGCTGTTCCTCTGGCCGCGCCTCGTCGACGACCGGGTGGATGCCGACCGGCTCGCCGCCGACGCGAGCGCCGAGGGCGTGGAGTACCAGCGTGGCTCGTTCTTCCCCTCGGGGCCGGGGACGGATGCCGACCGGCACCTGCGCCTCGCCTACGGCGACACCGACGAGTCGCTGCTGCGCGAGGCCGCGGCGCGGCTGGTGCGGGCGGTGGCGCGGCAGCGCTGAGGCGCGCGGCGTCCCGCCGGGCGTTGAGTGTCCACGACACCCGGACGGCTCGAAATTCGGCCCGGGTGTGGTGGACACTCAACGCGGTCGAGAGGGCCGCGGCGCGGAGAGTGACGAGTGGGGCGTGAGGTCGTCTCGGCCGCGAGCCGCAGCCCAGTACGCTCGCCCCATGGCGGATGACGTTCGAAACATTCAGCACGCTCTCTCCACGATCAGCGAGCACTGGCAGCCCCACCGCCTGACGAGCATCAACGACTACGACGTCAAGGTCGTCAAGCTGCAGGGCGAGTTCGTCTGGCACACGCACCCCGACACCGATGAGCTCTTCCTGGTGGTGAGCGGTCAGCTGACCATTCAGTTGCGCGACCGCGACGTCGTCCTCGGACCGAACGACGTCTTCGTCGTCCCCCGCGGGGTGGAGCACTGCCCGAAGGCCGCGGACGAGGTGCACGCCCTCCTGTTCGAGCCGAAGGGCACCGTCAACACGGGGGACGCAGGCGGCGACATGACAGCCGCGCTCCAGGAGTTCGACTGAGTTCGACGGAGGTTCGTCCTAAGCCGACGCCGTCCACCCGAGCAACGGCCCGAGCCTGCCCGCGATGTCGTCGAGGATCTGCGCGTAGTCGTCGGCGGCGAACGAGAACGGCAGCGCGAAAGCGACCTCGTCGACCTCGGGGAAGGCTCGCGACGACAGCAGGCGCTCGGCGATCTGCTCCGCGGTGCCGACGAGGTCTTCGGCGAACAGCATCGCCTGCGGACCCTGGGGGATGCCGACGCGTCCGCGCCGTGACTCGGCGTAGGCCGCGTAGCGCCGGCGCTGCTCGGGCGTGGCCGAGTCGGTGGGGATGACCACCAGCCCCTGCGACACCCGCGCGTTCTCGCCGTCGGGGTGCGTGTCGCGATAGAGCCGGATCTGCGCCTGCTGCTCGACGTCGAAATCGGTCGAGGTTGTCGATCGGATGACGCTGCTCGTGAGCAGGTGGAAGCCGTTCTCGGCTGCCCAGGTGGTGGATGCCGGACTTCCGGCGCCGTACCAGAGTCGATCGGCGAGACCCGCGGCGTGCGGTTCGACGCGCTCCGAGTACTCCTCGATGCCCTCCGTCCCCGCGAACGGGCTGGCCGGTTCTCCGGCGAGGAAGCGGCGCAGGCGCGCGAGCCGTTCGTAGCCGAAGTCTTCGCGGTCCGCGGTGTCGGGGTACAGCGCCGGGGCGACGTCGTCGAGGCGTCGCGGCGGGCCCACGGAGAACCCGGGTTCGAGTCGTCCGCCCGACAGCACGTCGACCGTCGCCAGATCCTCCGCGAGTCGCAACGGGTTCTCCCACCCGAGCGGGATCACGGCCGTTCCGAGCCGGATGCGGCTCGTTCGCTGGGATGCCGCGGCGAGCACCGCCACGGGGGACGAGATGCCGTACTGCAGGTGCCGGTCGCGCAGCCAGGCGCTGTCAAACCCGAGTCGTTCGCCGCGCTCGATGATCGACAGCGTCGTCTCGTGCCCGACGCACGGGTTCTCGCGGTCGAAGAGACCGATGGTGAGGAAGCCGAGGGAGCGCAGCGGGCGGGTCATGCGGTCACGCTAGCCGGGGCTCCCGAGAGTCGGGTCCGCAACGTCACGGACGGTCACGGGCGCTCGCTTCACCCGCTGCGCCGACGGCGCACCGCGCGACGGGCGTCGTGGTCTACTTCGGGGGCTCGTGTGCCGGCGTCCGCGATGCGGACACCGATCTCGCGGGCATCACCACAGCCGGCGATGGCATGCGTCCGACGATGTCTCGCCTCGATTCCTCGAAAGGGAACCTGCATGTCGAATCGGTCCGCCTCCCCTCGCTCCCTCCTCCGGCGCTCCGCCGCTTTCCTGGTCACCGCGGCTGTCGCCGCCTCCGTCGCTCTGGGTGGTGCCGTCTCCGCGCAGGCCGCGTCGGCGACCCTGACCGCAAGCCCGTCGACGGTCAGCGCCGGTGGACTGACTCTCCTGACCGCACAGGGCTTCACCCCCGCCGACACGCTCTCGTTCGATCTCGACGGTGCCCCGCTCACGACCGCTCCGCTCACCGGCAGCACGGAGACGACCGACGCCAACGGCGACTACGAGGGCGACGCCTGGATGCCCGACAGCCTGACGGTGGGAACGCACACGATCTCGGTCACCGACGCGAGCGGGTCGGCCGTCGCGTCCACCACGATCACGGTCGTGTCCCGGCCGACCGCCTCGGTCGCTCCGGCGTCGCTGGCGCTCTCCGACTACCTCGCGACCGGGGTCACGGCGACCTTCTCGGGATTCACGCCGGGTGACACGGTCTCCTTCGGCATCTCGGATGCCGCGTCGGGAACCCAGCTCTCGACGACCGCCGTGGCGGACGCGAACGGCCAGGCGACGCTCTCCTACGTCCCGGCCGCCGGAAGCGCCTACGCACAGGTCGGCACGTACTACCTCATCGCGGCGGCGGGCGATCTCAGCGTCATCTCGGAAGAGGTGAGCTTCGAGGTGACGGCGGACCCCACCCCGAGCGGCGGAACCAGCCCCATCGTCGCTCCCGTGAACACCCCGGTCGCTCCCGTCGCGACGCCGGTCAAGCGAGCGGCGACCTTCACCGGCTGAGTACGGACACCCATCGTCCCGGGCCGGGGCTCTCGTCCCGGCCCGGGATTCCGATCACGACACCGGAGACGTCCCGTGCGCTTTCGCCCGCCCGCCCGCATGCAGCTCGGAGCCGTGGCGCTCCTCTCCGTCCTCCTGCTCACCGGTTGCGTCCCCCCGGTCTCACCCGCCCCGACGGACGCATCGACCAGCCCCCTCCCGGCCGCCGCGGAGCCGACGAGCACTCCCGGGCCCAGCGCGGCGGCGGTTCCCGCGACCTCCGCGACCGCGGTCGGGGATCGTCTCGCGATCTCTCCTGAGCCCGGCGCAGACGCGGTGCAGACCCTGTCGAATCCACAGGAGTCAGGGGCGCCGTTGACGTTGCTCGTCGTCGCACACCGCGACGACTGGCTCGAGGTCTCGCTCCCGCAGCGGCCGAACGGCAGCACCGGGTGGGTCCGCGAGCGCGACGTCACCCTTCACGCACTCGTGTACAGCCTGGAGGTCTCGACCGGCCAGAACACCCTGACGCTCCGTGAGAACGGGCAACAGGTCAAGACGTACCCCGTGGCCACGGGCACGGGTGGGACCCCCACGCCCCACGGCTCGTTCTTCCTCACCGAGCTCATCGAGCCGACGAACGAGGGCTACGGGCCGTACGCCTTCGGGGTGTCCGCGTTCTCCGAGGTGCTGACGAGCTTCGGTGGCGGCCCGGGCCAGATCGGGCTGCACGGCACCGACGACGAGGGGAGCATCGGTCAGTCCGCCAGCCATGGTTGCATCCGCATGTCGAACGACGACATCACCGAACTCGCGGGGCTCCTTCCCCTCGGAACGCCGATCACGATCGGTCCCTGACCTCGGCCGGTGGTGACTCCCTCGCCCGTTTCGGGTGATTTCGACTCGCATCCGTCCGTCCCCTCGCCTGCCCGCCCTCCCCACACGAATGCGATCCTGGAGGGAGGACACTTCTTCGCGACCTCCCCGAAGGACTGCGTCTTGTCGCAGACGAGACCCCCGACGCCCGATCGAGGCCGTCGAGTGGCTCGATGTCGACGGTGATCAGTGCGCCTCCACCTCGAGGACGGCAGTACGCGAACGGCGTCCGGGGAGCACGAGGTCGAGGTGTCCGCGGACACCGCTGTTCCCCGTGAACGGATCACCTGGGCGCCGCCGACCTGGGAAGAGCGCGAGTGGGACGCGTGGGATGCCTACATCGCCGGGAATCAGGATGCCGTCGCCCCGAGCTGCGTCTTCGCGAGTCCGCGCGCCGGTGGGCACGGTCGGCAGCCGCGGGCGTCGACGGGGAACCGTACCTCCGCGCTCACCTCGACACGCTCGCGGAGCTGCGCCGCGGCCGGCGAGGGGAATGAGCGCGCACCGGCCACCTCCGCCGGGGGACGCTCATCGCCCACGTCGTCATCCGGCGTGAGACGGCACCGGCTGCGCCGCGGACGGTCGTCAGCGCCGGATGACGAGCTTCGCGTCCGGCACCGGGGCGTCGGGGGCGACGTCGAAGACGTAGGCGACGCCGTCGCTCATGAAGTTCGCGGCGCTGATCGTGCTGTCACGGACGTGGACGTACGGGTCGGGCCGTTCGGCGAGGGCCGCAGCGACGACATCGGCGCTGTCGACGGCGGTGATCCAGTTGTCGATCTGGAACAACAGCCGCCGGGGCCGTGAGGGCTCGGCGGCCGGGCCGTTCCCCGTCCATACGGGCGCGCCCCCGGCCTTCGTGTAGGTCTCGGAGGCTTCGGCGATCGAACGGGTGTGGTCGGGGAGGTCCCAGACCTCGTGCCGGTCGACCTGGTCGGCCTGTTCGGGCGTCAGGCCGTCGTCGTCCTGCTTCCATTCGCCGACCCAGACGCGGGGGAGGATGCGCGTCTTCCCCGAGGACACGTCGTCGGGCACGTCGCCTGCGGACCCGAGCTCGGCCACCGGGACGATGAGGCACCGGTTGGCCACGTCATCCGGGTCCCAGAACTCGCACACGTCGTCGCTCTCGCATGTGAAGACGAGGAGCACGTGTCCGGCGGGGACGCGGCGAAGCCACGGTCCGGCTGAGAGCTGAAGGAGCGGGCTCAGCGCGGTGCCGCACTGCCCGCAGACGGGCCACGCCGCCGGGTCGAGGCCGAGGGGGATGCCCCCGAACCAGCTCGCCCCCGCCGCCGGGTGCGAAGGCTTCCGGACGGTCCACTGCGGTACCCAGATCTCCATCGCTCGACGATAACGCGGGGTCAGTGCCCAGAGCGGGCCGAACTCCTGAGGAACCGCACGTTGCGCAGACGGAACTGCCCTCGCGCGACCCGGAGGCGCGAGAACTCAGGAGCTTCGCCCGGGCGGTCCCGGGGGGAGCGACGGCTCAGGCGGGCGTGCGCACCGCCGCGAAGCGGTTGCGTCGCCGCAGCGCGAATCCCAGCTTCTCGTACGCCGCGATCGCGTTCACGTTCGCCGCGGCCGCGTGCATCATCGCGCGGTCCCCGCGCTGCTGGATGTGGAAGGCGACGTCGAGCACCAGACGCGAGGCGAGGCCCTGGCGCCGGTGATCGGCATCCACGGCGACGGCGCTGATCTCGGTCCACCCCGTCGGATGCAGTCGCTCGCCCGCCATGGCGACGAGTCGACCCTCACGACGGATGCCGATGTACCGGCCGAGCTCGTACGTGCGGGGCCGGAACGGACCGGGCTGATTGCGCTCGACGATCGCGATCATGTCGGCGGCGTCGTCGGCTCCCAGCTCGATGGCCTCATCGTCGGGACGCGTGCGCAGGGCGTCGGTCTCGACGAGCTGGACACCCTCGCCGCCGCCGAGGTACTCCCACCCCTCGGGGACGTCACCCTCGTACCCGGACAGGCCCACCTCGGCGCCGGGGCCGACGAGGTCGCGCAGGGCGTCCCAGACGCCGGGGTCGTCCCACGTGCGGACGGCGACGAAGGGCGCGACGTCGGCCGGATAGCGGCGCACCAGGTCGCCGCCGATCGCGAACGAGGAGTGCGGGCCCGCGAGCGAGTGCCACGCGGCGTTGTCGAGGACGGTGGCGTCCGCGTGCGGGTTGTCGAGGGCGGGAGCGGTGGTCACCGAGACACTCTGCGCCGGTCGCGGCCGTCGCGCAAACCGGCGGTCATCGCGCGCAACCAGGGGGCGCCGTCGAGACGGTGTGCGTCGGTATCGGAGGTCGGCAGGGATGCATCGCCTACAGCCCCGCGGCGCATGTCGCCTGATCGGCGAAGGCGGCCACGACGCCGAGAACCGCGATCACGAGCGTCCAGGACGACAGGGCGACGAACATCCCGCGCAGAGATCTCTTCGCGAGCAGGGAGACGGCCGCCGAACCGGTGACCGCGAGCGATGGCACGAAGCTCACGAACACGTCCGGTATCGCCTCGGACACGCGCTCAGGGTGACCGGAGAGGCCGAACGACATCGCCGAGACCATGATCAGCGTGTACAGCGCCAGGACGCCGAGCGAGGACAGAAGCGCCACCCACGGAAGCCAACGCGAGGCGCTCTGGTCGCCGGCCATCGCCGGCACCACTCCGACGCCCACGGCGAGCAAGACCAGACCGCACGTGAGGGAGATCGTCGTCATCGGGCTCGGCGGAGCGCACGAGGCCACTTCGCGCCACAGCACGAGACCCAACCCCCAGACGAGCGGGGGAGCCGACAGCGCCGCGAGGCCCGCGAGCACGGCCAGCAGAACATCGCCACCCCGACGACGCCGAGCGTGAGTGACACCGTCGCTCACGGCTCCGGGCTCCCGTCGATGAGTCGTGTCACTGTCGCACCCTTCGAGTCCCACCGACGCGGCTTCGGGCCAGGCTACGTGACGGGCCGTGACGTCGGGAGACGCCGTGTGTCCGTGTCGGCGCCGGGACGGCGAGGTCGGCGCATGCTGGAGGGGATGGCATCCGGCCCCCATCGCCCGAGGAGAACGATGAGCCTGGTCGATCGCGAACCGGCCCCGTGGACGATCGAACGCGTCGACTGGGACGACGAGCGGGCGGTGGCGCTGCGCGCGGCGATGGACGACGAGATCGGCCCGCGGTACGCCGAGGTGTTCGCGGCGTTCGACGACGAGACGGCCGCGCTGCTCGCGGAGGACTTCGCGGTCGACCCGGCCACGATCGTCGACGTGATCCTCGTACTCGACCGTGCCGGTGAGCCGGTCGGTCACGCGGCCCTGCGTGCCCTCGGCGCCGAACTCGAGGTCAAGCGCGTGTTCGTGGAGCGCCGCGCGCGCGGGCGCGGGGCGAGCCGCGTCCTCATGGCCGAGCTGGAGCGTCTCGCGCGGGTGCGCGGCGCCGAGCGTCTCATCCTGCAGACGGGCGATCGACAGCCCGAGGCCATCGCCCTGTACGAGCGCATCGGCTACCGCGCCATCCCGGTCTTCCCGCCGTACGTGCGGTTCGCGGGGTCGCGATGCTTCGCGAAAGCGCTCGGGGTGTCGGGCCGGTAGTCCGCGGAGCCGTCGCCGGCACGCTCTCTGTCGGCGCCTTCCCTCGGGCTCATCGGGAAGAGGATGTCCTCGAGTGCATCCTCGTGCTCCCGGGTGGCGCCGGTCACCGCGTCGCGGATGCTCGTACCTTTCGGCGGCGTCCGTTCGAACCACTTCTCGTCCGGGGCATCCAGCTCGTCGTCCCAGGCGCCCCCGAGGCCCGCAGAACGTCCGCGAGCTCGGGACACCATCCTCGAAGGGTATTGCGCGCACACCCACGCCCTGCCCCACGCCAACCGGGTGGGCCTGTCACGATGGGTCCATGCCCGTCATCGAGTCCCGCTGTGTCGTCCCGGTCGCGCCGGACGTGGCGTTCGCCGTTTCGCAGACCACGGGCGAGATTCGCAAGCGCTGGGATCCCTTCATCCGTCGGCAGCACTTCGTCGACGGCGCGACCGCCCCGGCGAAGGGGGTGCGGACTTTCACGGTGCAGCGCTTCGGGTTCCGGATGGAGAGCGAGTACGTCTCCTACAACCCGCCGTCGAACGTCGGCATGAAGATGACGAAGGGGTCCTGGTTCTTCGAGCGCCTGGCCGGCGGGTGGAAGTTCACTGCTGTCGCAGATGACCCCGGGAGCACCCTCGCGGTCTGGCGGTACAACTTCGCCTGCCGACCCAGGTGGCTGGCGCCGCTCGCTGAACGGATCGGCCTTATCGTGCTCAAGCGCGACATGGACCGGCGTATCCGGGGCTTCGCGAGAGGGTGCTCCGACCCGCTCGTGCTGGCGGCGGTGCGCTGACCGCGGGCCCGAACCCGCGTCCGCCGTCGCCCCTCAGCCGCGATGCAGGGCGGTGAAGCCGCCGACCGCCACGAGGCATCCGCCCCCGATCCGTTTGAAGAGCTTCACGCGCGAAGGTGCATCGACGATGGACGCCCGAGCCCAGCTCGCGCCGATCGCCCACGCGGCGTCCGACATCAGCCCCAGGATGACGGGGACCGCTGCCAAGAGGGCCATCTGGGCCGTAGCGGGGACGGCAGACGACGGGTCGACGAAGGTCGGGAGCAGCGCGGCGAAGATGATGTAGACCTTCGGATTCGTCACGCCCACGACCACCGCAGCCAGGAAGGATCTGATCCCTGAGCGGTCGGCCACGGCCCGTGGCGCGGCGGCCGTCGGATGAGCTGTGCGTCCTGCCGTCACGATGGCCGTCACCCCGAGCACCACCAGTACCGCCGCGCCGAGATAGCGCATGGCCTCGACGATGACGGCGGACTCGGTCACCAGGACACCCAGTCCGACGGCGATGAGCAGGCCCGCGGTCAAGGCGCCCGTGGCGTTCCCGGCGGCACTCAAGAGAGCCGCCCCGCGCCCTCTCGCCAATGCTTGGCCGACGATGAAGATCACGCTCGGGCCGGGCACGAGGATGAGGAGCGCCGTCGCCGCAGCCACGCCGAGGAACTGAACCGCAGACATGGAAGCACAATAGGACGTGCGGGCAGGATTCAGGCCCCCGCGCCCTCCCGCGCTCGCCGCAGCGCCCCGCCCAGCTGCGCCGCCTGGCGCAGGGTGAGCCCGGGGATGTAGCACCGGATCAGCGCGATCGCGATGGCCGGGAGCTGGGTGGCATCCGGGTACACCATCCACAGGGGCGAGAACTCGGGCTGGAACTTCTTCTTGAAGTTCGCGAGCGATCGGAAGCCGTAGGCCGGCTCGAGCAGGGCGCTCAGGGTGTCGAGCCCGCGGTCCCAGGGGCTGCGGTCCTGCTCGGCCACCGTCGAGTGACGGGCGAGAGGCGATCCCGACAGGCTCATCACCGTCATCCCGTCCGCGCGGAGCTGCTCGACGGCGCGACCGATGAGGAACTCCATCACGCCGTTCATCGCCTCGTCGCGGCGGCGCATGACGTCCAGCGCGTATCCGGCGACGGCGCCGTCCCGGTGGATCGGGATCCAGCTCGTGAACGCCACGATGCGGCCGTGCGCGTCGCGGGCCAGCAGGAGGCGAACGGACGTGTCGTCGATCTGGTCGGTCGAGCCGAGCGTGAAGCCCATCTCGGGGATGGTCTTGTCGGCCACCCAGGCCTCGGAGATGTCGCGGATCCCGCTGCGTTCGAGGAACGACAGTGCGCTCCAGCGGGTCCATTCCGCCGTGACGCCCTCGCGCTCGGCCCGGTTGGTCGCGGTGCGCACGTCCTGACGCTTCTTCCCGGCGGGCGTCCAGGTCGTCGGGTCGAGGAAGGCCTCCTCGGCGACCTGCAGGCGCGGCCATCCGAGCGGCTCGAGGCGCGTCCGGTCGGCCTCGTCGACGCTGTAGAACACCGGGGTCCAGCCATGCCGCTCGCAGAAGTCGACGAAGTCGCGCCCCACCGTCTCGGCGCCGCGATCCGGTCCGAACGGGCCGCCGAGGGTCACGGCGAACCCGCCGCGGACGCGGTAGGCCACGGCGGCCCGGGCGTCGGGTGAGAACCAGTACGAGTTCCCCTCCCACAGGGCCATGTGACCGAGGGTGTCGGCCGAGCCCGCGGAGAGCAGGGCCTGCGCGCGCCGGCGGTCGGGGGTGCCCGCCTCGGCGCGGGAACCGGCGATGAATCGCACCGTCGCGACGACGACCACGATCCAGAACAGCAGCGGCGGGAGGTACCACGCGGCCTGCGCCGCCCCCGTCACGGGCACGAAGGCGAGCGCCTCCGCGGGCAGCAGCGACGGCGGCACGAGCCGCAGCGGCAACGAGGCGATCAACGTCGACAGGTCCGGCCAGGGTCGGAATCCCCCCGAGAAGGCCAGGATGCCGACGAGGGCCAGGGCCGAGCAGGCGGCCGCCGCGCCGGCGATCGTCGCCGCGAAACGGCGGCGCACGGCGCGGGCGGACGGGATCTGGGCGGCGGAGCGGAAGCGCACGAGGACGACGGCCGCGGCCAGGGGGAGGATCGCCCCGACGACCATGCTGAGCACCGTCTGCCAGGCGTTGACGACGGCGAAGGCGGCGCGCACGTCGGCGAGCTGCTCGAGGGTGTCGATCTCGCTCACCGTCACCACGCCGACCATCGCGACGAAGGTCAGCACGTTCACGACGACGGCGAGGTGCAGCGCCCCGCGGCGTCCGCGCAGGATTCCCCACGCCGCGATCAGCAGGACCAGTTGCGGCAGGAGGGCGATCCACCCGGCCCACGGCTGGAGCTCGGCGTAGGCGGTGACGACGGAGGGGCACGGCGCGGCGTTCGAACCGATCGCGCACACGACGCCGTTCACCGTCGCGAGGGGGTCGTACGACAGCCAGCCGTAGACCGAGAGGAGACCGGCGCCCGATCCCCAGAGCGTCGCGATGACCGGGCCGACGGCGATGATCGCCGTCAGTGCGGCCAACAGCACGCGCTTCTCCCGCAGGGAGCTGCGCAGCACGCCGGGGGCGCTCGATCCGCCCAGGAGCAGTCCGACGCCCGCGCCGACCGGCAGGGCGATGAGCGTGTACATGTCGCTCGCCGAGGCGGCGTAGAGGAACAGGGTGAGCGCGAACACGACGCTGCCGAGGCGGATCCGTCGGCGCCACAGCGGAGAGGCGAAGCAGCTCGCCGCCATCGCGACGGTGAGGAGCCCGGCGATCGGGGGAGCTCCCGACACCGGCACGTCGTTCAGCGGGATCGCGGGGATCACCTGCTGCTCGAACACGCCCACGGCGAGGCCCAGGACGCCGACGACGAGGCCGCCGCCGAAGAAGGTCGCGAGCAGTCGGCGGGTGCCGAACGCTCCCTCCGCGAACCCGCATACCAGGAGGGTCGCCGCGAGGATCACCGCCAACGTGGGGACGTGATCGACCCGCAGGAGCGAGAGGAACATGTCGCGCAGGTCGAACGGACCGGTTCCCACCCGCGAGACACCGGTGCGCATGCTCGCGAGGCTGACGAGCGCCACGGCCGCGGCGATGGAGAGGGTTCCCAGGCGCCGCCGGAGGAACGCGGCGGACCCGCGCGGGCGGAGCGGGAACGTCGCGGGCGAGACCTCGGGGGTCGCCGTGGCGCGCTCGGGGAAGGTGGACACCTGGGACATCGGTCCTCCGTCTGACGGGGACGCCGGGGGCCCGGCATCCCTCTCCATGTTTCTCGTCGCGGCATCCGGGCACATCGGCCATTCGGACCGGGGCGTCATCCGATCGGATGACATGCCGTGTGCCGACCGGGTCAGGGCGTCCGCACGCGAGCGGGCCACAGCCGTCGCACCAGCAGCGGACCGGCGATGCCGTGCAGGACGACGCTCCCGAGCACGACCATGCAGGTCGCGGCGAGCACGAGGAAGCCCTCCTCGCCGGGCAGGGCGTTGGCGGCGATGAGCCCGAAGACGATGGATGCCGCCCCTCGGGGCCCCATCGCGGCGACGAAGAGTCGTTCCTTCGGGGTCGCCTCGGTGCCGATGAGCGAGAGGAGCACGGGGAGGAACCGCCCCACGGTCAGGGCGACGAGGGCGAGGACGATGGCCGGCCACCAGTTGTACGTCTCGCTGAGCAGGACGATCGAGGCGAAGCCGAATGCCAGCCACAGCAGCAGGTTGAGGAGCCACGAGAGATCGTCGAGCAACGCGATCTCGGCGGTGGCGAGCGCGTCGGTCCCGCGCGTGAGCCGCACGGCCACACCGGCGACGAACACGGCGACGAAGCCGTTGCCCTGTAGCGCGAGCGCGAGGCCGAAGACGATCAGGGGCGCGGCGATGAACGCGATCCGCATGCTCTGCGGCTCGGTCCACCCCCGACGATCCGCGAAACGGATCGCCCCGCCGATCGCCGTGCCCGCGGCGGCGCCGACGACGATCGCGATGAGCCCGGCGGGGGCGGCGACGGCGAAAGCGCGGCCGGCGTCCGAGGTCGTTCCGGCGGAAGCGAAGGCGACCGCTCCGAGGAGGAACGGCGAGACGAGGCCGTCGTTGTAGCCGCTCTCGATGCTCAACCAGCGGCGCACGCGCGCCGGGACGCGCTCGTCGCGGACCAGCGATGTCTCGGGGGAGAAGTCGGCCGGGACCGAGATGCAGGCGATCGCGAGGATCACGGCCACCGACAGCCCGAGGGGGAGGACGAGTCCCACCGCGAGCACAAGGATCAGCGACAGCGGCAGGCCGATGCCGAGCAGGCGCGCGGGCACACCGGTGAAATGCGAGCGCATCGACCCGCGCACCTCGAGGGCGTCCACGAAGAGCAGGTAGGCGAGCACGATCTCGGCGAAGAAGAGGGTCGCCTTGGACTCGAGGAAGAGCTCGCCCTGGATCGGGAGAAGCGCGCCGGCGAGCAGGCCCAGACCCGTCATGACGATGGGGCCGTTCACAGTGGCCTTGCGGAAGACACGACTCCACAGCGCCCAGATGAGCAGTGCGAGGCCGACGACGAGGAGGGGGACGGACACGGGAGGGCTCCAGTCGGGTCAGCTCGGGGCGAGCGTGAGGTCGATCTCGTCGGTGTCGGGCAGGAACCCCTGCGACACGGTCAGCCGCACGGTGACGGAGCCGTCCCACGCGTCGTCCGTCGCGCTCTCGCGCGGCTCGACGAGCACGGCGACGCCCTGCGCGGCATCGTACCGGTCCAGCACGATCCGATCGCCCGCTCCCACCCACGTGCCGTCGCGGAAGGCGACGAGCCGCGCGCGCGGGGCGGATTCGCCGACGAGCTCCACCGTCGCCGTGGTCGAGCTCGCCGCCCGGGTCACCGGAGCCGTCCGGAGCTCGACGGCCCCGGGCTGCTCCTCCGCGCCGGGCGCGACCGCGGAGGCCGGGGCTTCGCCCACGACCTCCAGGTGCGCCGCCCCGTGACCCCGGATGCCGAGCGGCACCGCGATCACGAAGAGGACCGCCGCGACGGCCAGGGCGATGCCGCCGACGAGGAGGTTGCGGCGGGCGCGTGCGGGAGTGGGGAGTGGTTCGACGGGATACATGCGGGTCCTCGGGGTTCGGTGCGGACTCTTCGACTGTCGTCCGCGGGCACGGTCGTCGTCACCGGCCGACCGGCTACGCTCCCGTCCGGTCGGGTAGTCCCCGGCCGAACACACCGCGCTCGTCGTCCGCGCTCCCTAATCTGGGCGCATGGCCCCCACCGTCGCCTCCCCGATCCGCGTCGTCGTCATCGATGACGAAGCGCTGATCCGGACCGGGTTCTCGTACATCCTCAACGCCGCCGCCGACATCGACGTCGTCGCCACCGCCGACGGGGTGGAGGCGATCGACGTGCTCGAGGCGTCCCGCCCCGACGTCGTCCTCCTCGACATCCGGATGCCGGGACGCGACGGTCTGTCCGTGCTGCGCGAGATCCGCGCGCGGGGGTGGGACATGACGGTCGCGATCCTGACCACCTTCGACTCCGACGACCACATCGCCGCCGCCCTGGACGGCGGGGCGGCCGGGTTCCTCGTCAAGGACACCGATCCGCGCCAGCTCCCGCAACTCGTGCGCACGCTGCACGGCGGCGGCGTCGTCTTCTCGCCGACCGTGAGCCGCGCGGTCGTCGCCGGCTACCTGCGTCCCGAGACCGGCGGCGACGCACGCCTCGTCGCGGGGCTCACCGAGCGCGAGAAGGAGATCCTCGTGCACCTGGGGCGCGGATTGTCCAACGCGCAGATCGGCTCCGAGATGTTCCTCAGCCCCGCGACGGTCAAGGCGCACATCAGCACGATCCTCGGGAAGCTCGGCGTCGAGGGCCGGGTCTCGGCTGCGCTCATCGCCGAGCGTGCGGGCCTGCTGCGCGATGCGGGCGGCGCGCAGTGAGGGGGTGGGTGCGGAGGTACCGCGCGATCCTCGTCGACATCGGTCTCGTCGGGATCGCCGCGCTCGACGGGGTCCTCGGCCTCTACACCTCGGGCATGACCGAGCTGATCCTCACCCTCGTGGGGGCGGCGGGACTGCTGCTGCGCCGGCGTTTCCCGCTGGTGGCGGTCGCGCTCGCGCTTCCCGCGCTGTTTCTCACGGGCGGCCCGATCGCCTCGGTGATCGCGCTCGCGACCGTTGCGACCCGCGTGTCGTCGACGACGGCCCTGGCCGTCGCCACCGCGGTGACCTTCCTGGGGCTGACGCTCTCGTGGGACTCGATCGAGTCGATCAACGACCTCGTGCTCGCGATCGTCTACGGGACGATGACCTCGGGCGGCGCCGTGGCGATCGGGCGCCTCCGCCGGAGTCAGACGCGCTTGGCCGCGAGCCTCGCCGAGCTCGAGCGTGCGCGCGAGGAGGAGACGCGCCTCGCGGCACGCGAGGCGGTGGCGGAGGAACGCGCGCACCTGGCCCGGGAGATGCACGACGTGGTGTCGCACCAGGTGAGTCTCATCACGGTCCAGGCGGGCGCGCTGATGGTCCGGGTCGAGGATCCGGAGGTCGTCGACACGGCCGACACGATCCGGCAGCTCGCCGCCACGACCCTCACCGAGCTGCGGCAGATGCTCCTCGTCCTGCGCACCGACGGGCCGGAGGCGGCGCCTCTGACTCCGCAACCCACCCTCGCTCACCTCCGCGAGCTTCTGGATGCCGCGGACCTCGACGTCACCGCGCACGTCGATCTGCCGGACGGACTCGCGCAGGTGGTCCAGCGCGCCGTGTACCGCACCGTGCAGGAGGGCCTGACGAACGTGCGCAAGCACGCACCCGGCGCGCGCGTGGAGGTCACGGCCGGCGTCGAGGCGGGGGAGACCGTGGTCCTGCGCGTCGTGAACTCCGCCCCGACCGGGCCCCGGGCGCCGCAGATCGCGACGGCGCGACTCGGGCACCGCGGTCTCTCCGAGCGCGAGCACCTCCTCGGCGGTTCGTTCCGGTCCCGCGCCGGGGATGACGGCTCCTACGAGATCGAGTTGCGGCTCCCGCTGTCGGGGCACTCGCGCCCCTGAACCCTCCCTCCCGCGATGCCATCGCTTCCGCCGTCGTGCGCGAACGTCGCAGGCGCCGGCGGGCGGTGGGCGGCGGCATCCGTTCTGTCAACGCCCGCGCGCGATCCCACGACGCCGACCTACCGTGGCGCCCATGACGGTCTCCCGACTCCTGCTCGTCCGGCACGGCGAAAGCGAGGGGAACGTCGCCGCCTCGCGAGCGGAGCGCGCGGGCTCCCCGACGATCGATCTCGACGTCCGCGACGCCGATGTCGCCCTGTCGCCGACGGGCGAGGAGCAGGCGCGGGCGCTGCGGCCCTGGTGGGAGTCGGCCGGGCCCATCGATGAGTACTGGGTCTCGCCGTATCTGCGGGCGCGGCAGACCCTCGCGCTCGCCGTCGAGGAGGGGGCGCTGTCGTCGCGGACGAGGGTCGACGAGAGGCTCCGCGACCGGGAACTCGGCATCCTGGATCGGCTGACCTCCCTCGGTGTCCGCGAGTTCCACCCCGAAGAGGCCGCGCGGCGGCGCCACCTCGGCAAGTACTACCACCGGCCGCCCGGCGGGGAGTCGTGGGCCGACGTCGCGCTGCGCCTGCGGTCGTTCCTCGGCGAGAGCCTCGACCGTCCCGCGGACACGGTGATGGTCGTCGCCCACGACGCGGTCGTGATGCTGATCCTCGCCGTGCTCCTGCCCCTCGACGAGAGCGAGTTGCTCGCGTTCGCCGCCGAGAACACCGTGCGCAACGCCTCGGTGACCGAACTCGTGCGCCGCGGGACGGGGTGGCACCTCACGACGTTCTCGTCGGTCGCGCATCTCGCCGCCGAGGGCGCCGACATCACCGTCCACTCCGGAGAAGACGATGGCCCCCAGCGCTGAAGACGTCACCCTGTCGCTCCTGCGCGCGTGGGGGCTCCCCGAACCCGGCGGCTCGAAGAAGTCGCGCGGGCAGGTGATCGTGGTGGGCGGGTCGACCCGTTCCCCCGGAGGCGTCCTGCTCTCGGCGGAGGCGTCGCTGCGCGTGGGCGCGGGACGCGTCGGCATCGCCGTGCCCGCCGACATCGCGCCGCCCCTGGGTCCGGCGATGCCCGAGGCGGGCGTCTACGTGCTTCCGACCGGTTCCCTGCCGCTCGACGAGCACCTGCGTTCCGCGGTCGAGTCCGCTGACGCGGTCCTGCTCGGACCGGGTTTCGACGATCCGGATGCCACGCACGCGGCGCTCGTCGCCGTCGCCGACGCGGAGGTCGACAGGCTGATCCTGGATGCCTTCGCGCTCGGCATCCTGCCCGATGTCGACCGCGGGACCCTGCCGACCGATCTCCTCATCAACGCGAACGAGGAGGAGGCGGCTCTTCTGCTCGGGCGCGACCTCGGCGAGGACCGGGTCGCGGATGTCCGCGAGATCGCCGACCGGTTCTCGGCGGTGGTGCACTGCTTCGGCACCGTCGCCGCCCCGGACGGGCGGGCGTGGCGCGCGGAGCCCGGGGGTTCGGGACTCGGCACCGCGGGAAGCGGGGACGTGCTCTCGGGGACGATCGCCGGCTTCGCCGCTCTCGGCATGGAGCCGGAGCGCGCGGCCGTCTGGGGTGGGTGGACGCACGCGCGGGCGGGCGACCGGCTCACCGAGCGCGTCGGCATCGGCTTCCTCGCGCGCGACCTGCTTCCCGAGCTGACGGCGGTCGTCCACGAGAGCTGAGCTCGCGGGCGCGGGCACGGACGGGTCGACGGGCGGGGACACACGCCTGGAGAGTTACCTCCCCTGGCACAAAGTGCCAAACGTGCATAGTGTGAGGGGATGACGCCTCGCGACGACGACAGCATCCTCCAGGCGTCGCTCGCGGCCGTCCGGTGCCTGATCGACACGCAGGGGAGCGCCGGGGTCGTCGAGCTGGCGGCGGCGGCGGGAGTGTCCCGGCGCACGTGGCACCGCTACTTCCCCGCCAAGGAAGACCTGATCCGGCCCACGTTCCGAGACGCCGGCGAGGTGGTCCTGCGCGCCGTCGCCGAGCGCGAGCCGACGACGTCGATCGTCGACGCCTGGGTGTCCGGCTTCTCGATGTCGGCGGGCGGGTTGTTCACGGAGCGCACGCGCGGGCTCATGCCGCTCATCGTCCGATCCTCGTCGCTGAGCGCCGTCCTCGACAACGAGGGTGCGTTGATGGCGGCACGGTTGCGCAAGGAGATCGCCCGGCAGACGTCATCCTCCTCGGATGCCGACGACCTCGCCGCCGCTCTCGCCACCACGCTCGTCGCTCTGTCGATCGCGGCTCTGCGCGATGCCGTCACGGCGCCCGAGCCGCCCCACGTCATCCTGCGGCGCCGCATCGCCGCGTTGCGCCTGGCCGAAACGATCCCGTCGGTGCCGACGGGGGAACGGAGAACACGATGAAAGCCATCCGTCTGCACGGAGCCGAGGACGCCCGCCTCGACGAGATCCCCGAACCCCAGGTGGGGCCCGGGCAGGTCAAGATCCGCGTCGAGCGCACCGGCATCTGCGGATCCGACCTGGCGCTGTTCCAGCACATGCCGGTGCCGCTCGAGCACGTCCACCCGTTGCTCCCCGAGGCGGGACCGCACGTGCTGGGGCACGAGTTCGCCGGAACGGTCACAGAGGTCGGTGAAGGGGTCTCGGGGGTGGCCGAAGGGGCCCTGGTCGCGGTCCGGCCGAACGTCTGGGACGGCACGTGTGCCGCCTGCCTCCGCGGTGAGCCGAATCTCTGCACGTCGTTCGGTTTCATCGGTATCAACGGCGGCGGCGGAGGTTACAGCGAGTACGTGGTCGTCGACGCTGACCACGTGCACGAAGTCCCGCGCGAGGTCGGTGCCGCGGTCGCCGCGATGATCGAGTCCACGACGGTCGCATGGCACGCCGTCAAGCAGTCCGGTGCGACGACCGGCAGCACCGCCCTGATCGTCGGTGCGGGACCGATCGGGCTCGCCCTCCTGCTGTGCGTGCGTGCGCGCGGGGCGCAGCGCGTCCTCGTCAGCGAGATCAGTGAGACGCGCCGAGCACTTGCCGCGACCCTCGGTGCCGAGGTCATCGATCCGCGCGAGACCGATCCCGTCCAGGCGGCACGCGCGCTTCCGGGAGGAGGCGTCGACGTGTCGTTCGACGCGTCCGGCGTCGGCGAACCGACACTCGTCCCGGCGTTGGAGGCGCTGCGAGCGGGTGGGACGTCGGTGGTCGTCGCGCAGTTCCACCACCCCGTGCCGATCGACCCCAATCTCTTCCTCATGACCGAGAAGCACCTCGTGGGGAGCTTCGCCTACACGGACGAGGACTTCGCCGAGGTCACGGCGCTGATCGCCGACGGCACGATCGATCCGCGACCGCTGATCAGCAGCGAACTCCCGCTGGAGGATGCCGTCGACAAGGGCATCAAGCATCTGCTGGGCGACGGGCGCAACACCGAGGTGAAGGTGCTCATCGCGCCCTGATGCACCCCCGATGTGGACGGAGATGGACAGTCTCCTCGTCCGCGGACATGTACAGGATGACGATGTCCTGAACGAGGGTGCAGCAACGATGCCCCAGGGTGCGTCCGGGCGGATCCCGTCTCGCTCAGAGCTCGTACCCGAACGCCCGCAGGTCGAGGACGCGCCCCGGTTCCACCTCGACCGGGTGCTCGCGTTCGGTCAGGCGGCGGAAGCCGAGCTTGAGGTACAGGGCGTGCGCACCGACCATCTCGGGGCCGCTGTTCATCACCACGCGCGCCGCTCCGCGCGAGCGCGCGAGCGCGATGACGTGACGCGTGAGGGCTTCGCCGACTCCGCGGCCTCGTGCCGCAGGGCTGACGGCGAGCTGCCGGAAGTCGAGCTCGCCCTCGAGAGCGAGCTCGGAGAGACGCTCCCCGGGGCGAGGGGTCCACACGGTTCCGACGATGCCGCCCGAGGCCTCGACGGCCACCCACACCTCGCCCTGGGTCAGGCGTCCGGCGACGTCGGCCAGCGAGGCGAGGTAGTTCTCGGAGAGCCCGTCGTAGCTGTGGCGGTAGGCCTCGACGGTGACGCGTCCCGCCTCGGTGTACTCGTGCGGTTCGACCGGGCGAATGGTCAGCGTCGATGCGGGAGCGGTGGTCATGGCATCCATTCTTCTCGACGGGCGTGCGGCGGGGCCCGGTCGCGGACGGCCGAGCCCCGCGGGGGTTCAGGACTTCGGGAGCCCCGGAGGGTTGATCTCGCTCTTGTCGACGCCCTCGGACTCCAGGCCCCACGCGTCGAGCACCTTGGCGTACGTGCCATCGGCGATGTAGGCGTTCAGCACGATGCTGACCGGCTCGATGAGGCCGTTGCCCTTCTTCGTCGCCGCGGCGATGTCGGCCGCGAGCGGCCAGCCGCCGGGGATGATGCCGACGAGCTTCGTCTCACCGGTCTCGCGTGCGGCCCAGGCCGCCGTGGCGTTCGGGCCGAAGGTGGCGTCGACGCGACCGGACTGCAGCGCGAGGGTCGCGGCCGCGTTGTCGTCGTAGTAGTTCAGCTCGGCGGGCGCCTTGCCGGCGGCGGTGAGCTCGTCGTTCCACTTCAGCAGCACCTTCTCCTGGTTGGTGCCGGAGCCCACCACGATCTTGAGGCCCGAGATGTCGTCGGCCTTCTCGATCTTCGAGATCGAGCTGTCGGAGCGCACGGAGAAGCCCAGCAGGTCCTGGCGGTAGCTGGCGAAGTCGTACAGCTCCTTGCGCTCGTCGGTGACCGTGACATTCGAGGTGATGAGGTCGTACTTGCCCGACTGGATGCCGAGCGGCCAGTCGGCCCACGCGACCACGACCGGGTTGTACTCGAGGCCGAGGCCCTCGGCGATGAGCTCGCCGAAATTCGGCTCGGTGCCCGCGACGTCGGTCGCGGCGGTGGTGCCCTCGGGCTGGTAGCTGAGCGGCGGGACGAACGCGCCGACCGCCACCGTCAGCTTTCCGGGCTCGATCGGGGTGAACCCGCTCGCCTTCAGGGCCGCGACGGCCTCCGGCACGGCTTTCCCGGTGATGCGCGGGATCTCGCCGGTGTCGGGGTTCGCGCCGGCCGTGGCGCTCGGGGCGGCTGCGGCCTCCGCCTCGGCGGGGCGGTTGAAGATCGCGAGCGATCCGACGCCGACGATCGCGGCCACCGCGACGACGGCGACGCCGATCGCGATGCCCTGTTTCTTGCTGAGTGCCATTGCTGTGTCTCCTTGTGAGGGTGGGGATGCCGCGGCGTCGGTGTCGCGCCGCGGTGTCGGGTGGGGTGGCTGAGCCCGTCGAAGCGACCGGGTGCATCGCGGGTGTCGGTCCCTTCGACGGGCTCAGGGACCTGTGTTCCTGCAGGGTCGGAGGTGGCTGAGCCTGTCGAAGCCGCCGGGCGTATCGCGGGTGCAGGTTCCCTCGACAGGCTCAGCGACCCGCGTCGGGGGTGCGCGTCAGCCGAGCACCTTCGCGAGGAACTCGCGGGTGCGCGGATGCCGCGGACGCCCGAGCACCTCGTCGGGCGAGCCCTGCTCGATGACCTGGCCGTCGTCGAGGAACACCACGCGATCGGCGACCTCGCGGGCGAAGCCGATCTCGTGCGTGACGATCACGAGCGTCGTCCCGAGCTTCGCGAGGTCGCGGATGACGTCGAGCACCTCGCCGACGAGCTCCGGGTCGAGGGCGCTGGTCGGTTCGTCGAACAGCAGCACCTTGGGCTGCAGCGCCAGGGCACGGGCGATCGCGACGCGCTGCTGCTGACCGCCCGAGAGCTGCCGCGGGTAGGCGTCGGCCTTGTGGGCGAGCCCGACGCGGTCGAGCAAGCCGCGCGCGAGTTCGGCGGCGTCATCTCTGCCGAGGCGCTTCAGGGCGAGGGGTGCTTCGGTGATGTTCTCGAGCGCGGTCAGGTGCGGGAACAGGTGGAAGTTCTGGAACACGATGCCCACCTGGGTGCGACGGCGCAGGATCTCGCGCTCGGGCAGCTCATGGAGCTTGCCGTGGCGCAGCTCGTAGCCGATGAACTCCCCGTCGACCGTGACCGATCCGGCATCCACGGTCTCGAGGTGGTTGATCGTGCGCAGCAGCGTCGACTTGCCCGAGCCGCTCGGCCCGAGAAGGGCGACGACCTCGCCGGGCTCGATCGTCAGGTCGATGCCCTTCAGAACCTCGGTGCCGTGGAACGCCTTGTGGACGTCGTGGATCTCGACGAGACCCCGGGTGGGGGCGATGGCGCTCATGCGCGCGCCCCCTTCGCGGCGGCGGGGCCGTCGGCATCCGTTCCGCCGGGAGGGGCGTCGCCGAGTCGTGCCCACTGCGCGCTGACCCAGCGGCGGGCCCGCTGCACGGGCGTCGGCGGCAGGGCGCGGGCGGAACCACGGGCGTAGTACCGCTCGATGTAGTACTGCGCGATGCTCAGGATCGTGGTGATGAGCGTGTACCAGACGACCGCCACGAGCAGCAGCGGAATGACGCGGCTGTTGCGGTTGTAGATGACCTGCACGGCGTAGAACAGCTCGGGGATCGCGATCACGAACACCACCGAGGCGCCCTTCACCAGACCGATCACCTCGTTCGTGGCGTTCGGCACGATCGAGCGCATCGCCTGCGGCAGGATGATGCGGAACAGGCGACGGGATGCCGGGATGCCGAGGGCCGCAGCCGCTTCGTGCTGGCCGGGGTCGACCGAGACGAGCCCCCCGCGGATGATCTCGGCGGAGTACGCCGCCTGGTGAAGGCCGAGACCGAGGATCGCCGCGGCGAACGCGCTCACGAGCTGCACGGTGGGGAACTCCACGATCCAGAAGTCGGTCGTGAACGGGGTGCCGAGACCGAGCGTCGGGTAGAGGTAGCCGAGGTTGTACCAGACGATGATCTGCACCACGAGCGGCACCGAGCGGAAGAACCAGATGTAGCCCCACGCGACGGCGTTCAGCAGAGGCGACGCCGACAGGCGGCCGAGGGCCAGGAGGGTCCCGAGCGCGAAGCCGACGACGGCCGAGATCGCGGTGAGGCCCAGCGTGTACCCGATGCCGATCAGCACCGGCTCCGCGAAGAAGTACTGCGCGAACGTTCCCCACATGTACCGGTCGTTCGTCACCAGGCTCCAGGCGAACTGGGCCACGACGAACAGCAGCAGGGCGCTGAGGATCCAGCGCCACCAGTGGCGGGTCGGAACCACGGCGATCGTGCCGAGGTCGACCCGGGCGGTCGATGCGGCAGGGGTCGCCGTGCGGTCGGCGGGGGCCGGCGCGGTGGTGGTCATGACGTCTCCTCGGACTCTGGAACGGCGCGGGGCGCCGGTGGGTTGCGTCACGGTACGACGACGCCGGAGGGGGGTGCGAGGCCCCCATTCACACGCCGCAACGGCCCGCCACGCGTCGCAACGCGGCGCCACGCGCGGTAATGCGGTGGACGGCGACTGCGGGGCCGGCTATGTCCGGCTCACGCCGCCCGACCGCGTCGCGGGGCGGCGCACAACTCCTGCTCTCCCCGCGCCGGGAGCGGTTGCGGGGCCGCTGAACTCGCGGTTCTGCAGGAGTTGTGCGCGCCGGGTGCCGAGCGCCGTCTCCCGCCTCGCGCAGGATGCACATGGTCACCCGTGGTCGGGCGGCGGGCCGGTCAGTGCGGGGCGGCGCACAACTCCTGCTCTCCCCGCGCCGGGAGCGGGTGCGGGGCGCTGAACTCGCGGTTCTGCAGGAGTTGTGCGTGCCCGGCGCCGAGCGCCGGCCCTGGCTCCGCGGTACCTGCTGCCCGCTCAGGCCTCGCGCAGGATCCGCGCGGTCACGCGCGTGCCGAACGCGAGGGCCTTGACGGGCACCCGCTCGTCGGCGGCGTGGAACTGCCCGAACACGTCGAAGTCAGCGGGCACGCGCAGCGGCACGAAACCGTAGCCGCGGATGCCGAGTCGGCTCAGGTGCTTGTTGTCGGTGCTGGCCGGCAGCAGGTAGGGCACGACGACCCCGTCGGCATCCTCCGCGGTGATCGCGCGCTGCAGCACCTCGACCAGCGGGGCGTCGACGGGCGACTCGATCGCGGCGATGTCGCGCGCCCAGGTCACCTCGACGTCGTCGCCGACGACGGCGGCCAGCTCCGCGCGCACCGCGTCGTGCTGCCCGGGGACGATCCGCACGTCGAGGACGGCGCTCGCCGAACCGGGGATGACGTTGGGCTTGCCGCCCGCGGTCAGCACCGTGGGTGAGGCGGTGTTGCGCTGTCCCGCGTCGAGCAGGGATGCCGCGAACCCGAGGTCGTCGATCCGCCCGCCCGCGCGTTCCCACGTCTGGACGAACCGTTCCAGCGTCGCCGTGCGGACCACGGGGAACGTGTGCGCGCCGACCGCGGCGACGGCCTGCGCCAGGCGCACGACGGCGTTGTCGGCGGTGGGCCGTGAGCCGTGCGCGGCGCGGCCCCGGGCGGTGAGCGTCGCGGTCGAGACGCCCTTCTCGGCCGTGGCGACGAGGTACGCGCGTCGGTCGCCGGGCAGCGGAAGCGAGAACCCGCCCACCTCGCTGATCGCCTCGGTCGCGCCGGCGAACAGCTCGGGGCGGTTCTGCACGATCCACCGTGCGCCCCACACGCCCCCGGCCTCCTCGTCGGCGAAGAACGCGAAGACGAGGTCGCGCCGCGGCACGATGCCCTCGCGCCGGAACGCGCGGGCGATCGCCAGGAGCATCCCGGCGAAGTTCTTCATGTCGACAGCGCCGCGCCCGTAGAGCACGCCGTCGTGGATCTCGGCTCCGAACGGCGGATGCGTCCAGTCGGCGGCATCCACCGGCACGACGTCGAGGTGGGCATGGGCGACGAGGGCACCGGCATCCGGATCCGACCCGGCCAGGCGCGCGATCACGCTCGCCCGCCCGGGGACGGGCTCGACGAGCGTCGTGTCGTAGCCCGCGTCCTCGAGCTGCGCCTGCACGAACAGCGCGGCCCGGGTCTCGCCGTCGCCGATGGTGGCGGGGTCGCCGGTGTTGACGCTGTCGATGCGGATCAGGGCGCGGACGAACTCCAGCGCCTCCGCCTGGAGGGCGTCGGGCTGCGGTCCGCCCGGCTGCGGCGACCCGGACTCGATCTCGTCGTCCATGGGGAGGAGCCGTCAGTGCTCGTGGGGGCGGGCGTCCTCGCCGAGCTTGAACGCCAGGCGGCCGTGTGCGTACCCGCCGCCCGCGCGGATCGCGGTGGCGACCCAGGCTGCCTCGGCCAGCTCGGCCTCGGTCGCGCCTGCCTTCACGGCGTTCTGCGAGTGCCCGTCGATGCAGTAGACGCACTGGGTCGTGATGCCGACGGCCAGGGCGATCAGCTCGCGGTACTTCAGCGGGATCGCGCGGCCCTCGGGCGCGAACACGGCCTGATCGAACGCGGCGAACGCGGCGAGGATGTCGGGCGTCTCGTTCTTGTAGACCTTCGTGTAGGTCTTGTCGGCGATGCGGTCGAAGTACTCGGACATGCTCGCTAACGTAACCCTGACGTCCGCAGTGAGTGGGGCCAGGCGTCACGCGTTGTCATACGCGCCTGGAACGCCGTCTAGCCTCTTCTCGTCCAGTTGCGGAGTGAACAGGCGTCAAGTGATTGCGCCCGCTCTGGCGTGTCGTTTAGCGCGCTTTGCAGCGATCTCCTCTTCGCTGGGTGGAACCACAACAGTGGGGGTTTGGCCACGCGACTTAACAAGCGTTACAACCCCGCGTTTGAGGTATCTCGGCCGCAGCGCCACGCGCATTTTGCTGCCAAAGCGAGCCCACTTGAAAGACAACTCGCCGCTCTCGAACCAAGCACCTCCGAACTTGAGTCTTCCCGACTTCAATTCCGCGCCCGTGAAGTCGATCCGCCCGCCTTTCAGGCGGGCGTTGAGGAAGTTTATGTTCGCGCCTTCGATCACGGCGTGGTCGAAGAAGAGGACGGTTCCTGGACACAGAATCACGTCGTTCAAATGGATGTGATCGTCGCTTGTGAAAACTATCCCGCTGAGATCGTAAGTGAATCCTTGCCACGGGCTCGGTTCCTGCCGCAACCGATCGGCAATCACGTCAAATATCGCCCTGCGAATCAGCGGATCGTCCGAGCTCTTGGCGAATGCGCACAGAAGTCGAATACATGTCTGAGCTTCAGACCGTTGCGATTCACCAAGCCAGTCGTCGATGAGCGCAACTAGTGAATATGTTCCTGCTAACTGAACCGGGCGGCCGGTCTCGGCCATCTGTTTGGCGGCGCTCACGAAGCGGTCACGCTTCCCGGAAAGTTGCTCCCTTTCGACGAGATTGTTGGTTCGCTCGGTTGCTGCAGTCGCTTCATCTCGCACATGATGGAACTGTTCGAAAGTCAGTCGCAGGTTGTCTTCAGCTGTGCGTTGCCGCCTGATTGTGACGGCGACGGCTGCGGCCCCCGCGAGCACTCCAGCGGTCGGCAGGGTTGTGAGTGTGACAACCCTGATCCAATCCGGATCGACGGCCTTGTCCGGCCAGGCCCACTTTCCGTACACGTACGCGACCAGCACAAATAAGCCTGCCGTTACGACGAGTGCCGCGAGCGTCCAGATGATAATGCCCAGCACCAGAGGTATTTGCTTCGCTGGACCAACCGGGTCCTTCGGTGGCGCATCCTTGTTCGAACCGTCGGTTTTGCTCATTGCGGCAGTCTGCGTCGTCCCCACTTGCCAGACTCTACTAATGCCCCGGACTCGGTGTCTCGCTCAGTGCATGATCATGCCGCCGGTGACGTTGATCGCCTGACCGGTGAGATAGCCCCCGGCGGGCGAGGCGAGGAAGTGCGTCACCCCCGCGACGTCCTCGGGGATCCCGAGACGGCCCAGCGGCGATCTCGCGCTCCACGCGGCCACGTCGGCCTCGGAGCGCGTGTCGGCGCCCATCTCGGTGAGCACGTAGCCGGGGCACACCGCGTTGACGGTGACACCGTGGCATCCCCACTCCTGAGCCCCCGCGCGCGTGAGGGCGACGACCGCGGCCTTCGAGGCGGCGTAGTGGCCCTCGCCCCCGCCGCCCTGTTTCGCGGCCATGCTCGCGATGTTGACGATCGCGCCGCGGCGGGCGTCGAGCATCGCGGGCGCGACGGCCTGCATCGTCACGAGCGTGGCGCGGGCGTTGATGTCGAGCACGCGATCCCAGTCGTCGACGGTGATGTCGAGGAGCGAGACGTGCTGGAAGATGCCCGCGCAGTTGACGAGCACGTCGACCCCTCCCAGTGCGGCGATCGCCTCGCCGATCGCGCGACGGGTGTCGACGGGGTCGAGCAGGTCCACGGCGAAGAATCCGGATGCCGAGTCCCCGTCCGGGGCGCGCCGATCGAGCACCGCGACCCGGGCGCCGTCTGCGGCGAATCGGCCGACGATGGCGGCGCCGATACCGCCCGAGCCTCCGGTGACGATGACGCGCTGCGACATGGAGATCCTCTCTGCGGGCGTCGGGTCGCCCTGAGGCGTCACGGTACGCCGGGCGTCGTACGGCGTCGCGACGGTGCTGTTTCGACGGCGTAACACCGCGGCGTGGCTAGGGTGAGGCCATGAACCCGGCGACTCGACCCGATGCCGCGGCGCGGCCGGGCATCGGCGTGTCCGCGGGGAGCATCGCCCTCTCCGTCCTCGTCATCGCCGTGCCGGCCTTCGGGTGGTCGCCGCTGATCGGCGTCCTGTTCCTTCTCGCCTGGGTCCCGGGCGGATTCATCGCCTGGTTCCTCATCCCGGTCGGGCTCACGTCCCTGGCGACCCTGGCGGCGTTCTTCGCCGTGCGGTCACGTCGTCTGGCGCCTCGCATCGTGGCCGGTGGGGCCATCGTCTGCGCGCTGGTGACGTTCGGCCTGCCCCTGCTCGCCCAGGTCCTGTTCGCGCGGTCTTTCGCCTGATCGGGCGGCGGATCGCGTCGCCGATCCCGGGCGGACGACCTCACGCGGGCGACGCCGGTGTTTCCGCGGCGTAACGGGTGATCGCCGGCGCCGGGTCGCCGGCATCCGGGGTCGTACGCTCGGGGCATCGCCGCCCGCAGCCGCCCGCGCGCGCGGCATCCCGAAGCCATCGGAAGGACCCCCGTGACCGACGCCGTGCATCCCGCGATCACCGACCCCCCTGTGCGCGCGCACCTCGAGCGCCTCGCCGCGCAGGCGGGGACGATCCCCTCGGGCGCCACGGATGCCGACGGCGACGACGCCGCGCGGATCGCCGAACTCCGCGCCAACCCGTCGTGGGTGCGGCTGCCCGACGACGAGGTCGTCGAGTCGCGGGATCTGGATGCCGACGGCCTCGCGCTGCGCCTGTACCGGCCCCGCGCGGAGCACCGCGGGACCCTCGTCTTCGCCCACGGCGGCGGATGGGTCGCCGGCGACCTCGACAACAACGATGCCCTGTGTCGTGCGCTCGCCGTGGCGACGGGGACGCAGGTGCTCAGCGTCGACTACCGGCTGGCCCCGGAGCATCCCTTCCCCGCCGGCCTCGACGATCTCGAGCGCGCGTTGCGTTTCGCCGCCTCCGGCGCCGACGGGTCGGTCGACCCCGCACGGATCGGGGTCGCCGGGCACAGTGCCGGGGGCAGCCTCGCCGCCGCGCTCGCCCTGCGCTCGCGCGAGGGCCGGGCTCCCGGCATCCGGATCCAGGTGCTGCTGTGCCCGGTGCTCGACGCGCCCGATCCCGGCCGCCCCAGCTATCGCGCGCACACCGAGAACCTGCCGCTGACGGCGAAGGGGATGCAGTGGTACTGGCGGCTGTACCTCCAGGATGCCGCGGGCGCGGTGCCCGTCGAGGCCGCGCCGCTGCGCGCCGCCGTCGTCGCGGGAGCGGCGCCGGCCGTGATCGTCGCGGCCGAGGTCGATCCGCTGTCGGATGAGGCGGAAGAGTACGCGGGCCGCCTCGCGGCATCCGCGGTGCCCGTCTCGTTCGTGCGGAGGGCGGGCGTGCCCCACCTGTTCCTGGTCTTCCCGTCGACGCCCGCGCGCGACGAGGTGTTCGAGCAGATCGCGCCGGTGGTGCGGGCCGCGTTCGCCTGAGTCGATGGGCCCTTGCCCCCCTCGTGGTGGATGGGGCAGGGCGCAGCCGGCCATCTCTGTAAAAACGCGCCGCCACCTGCGAGAACACCGGATGCCACGAACCCGAGGGTCCGTGGCATCCGGTGTTCGACGTGATCAGGCGCTGACGAGCTCGCGCTTCGCCTCGACCTCGGCGGCGTCGTCGGCCTCGCGGCGGCGACGGCCGTTGGTCTCGGGGGTGAGCAGGGCGGCGATGAGGCCGACCAGGCCGTAGAAGCTGAAGAGGACGGCCGGGCCCATCCACCCGAAGGCCTGGAACAGGCTCACGGCCCAGAAGGCGGTGAAGCCCGAGACGACCGCCGACAGCTGGTAGGCGAGCGAGGCGCCCGAGGAACGCGTGCCGGTGTTGAACAGCTCGGGGAACCACGACGCCTGCGTGCCGGCGAGGGAGTTCTGGCAGATTGCGAAGCTGAAGACGAACACCGCGACGATGAGCGGGAACACCCCGGTGTTGGCGATGAGGAACAGCGGGATGCCGGAGAGCAGGATCATCGTCGTGCCGAAGATGTAGACGGGCTTGCGGCCGATGCGGTCGGTGAGCCAGCCCCAGAACAGGGTCGCGGGGAAGCCGACGAGGGCGGCGATGACGATCGCGAGGATGGTCTGCGACGGGTCGGCGAGCTGGTTGCTCTTGAGGTACGACGACATGTACGTGATGGCGATGGCGTAGCCGGCGGTCTCGGCGATGCGCATGCAGAACGCGCGCAGCAGGTTCTGCCAGTCGGAGCGCAGGACGCTGAGGAGGGGGTTCTTCTCGATCTTGCCCTCCTCCTTGATCTCCTCGAATTCGGGCGACTCCTCCACCTTCAGACGGATGTAGAGGCCCGCGAACACCAGCAGCGCGGAGAGCAGGAAGGGCGTACGCCACTTCCAGTCGTCGGGCAGACCCGAGCTGGCGAAGAACGCGAGGTTGGCCAGCAGCAGTCCGAGCGGGAAGCCCGCCTGCGGCAGCGCGCCGAACGCGCCCTTGCGGCGCCACGGGGCGTGCTCGTAGGTCATGAGGATCGCGCCGCCCCACTCGGCGCCGAACGCGAGGCCCTGGATGATGCGGGTCACCACGAGCAGGATGGGCGCGGCGACACCGACCGTGGCGTAGGTGGGCAGGATGCCGATCGCGAACGTCGCGAGACCCATGATGAGCAGCGAGGCGATGAGCACGGGCTTGCGACCGATCTTGTCGCCCAGGTACCCGCCGATGATGCCGCCGATGGGCCGGGCGGCGAAGCCGACGCCGAGCGTCGCGAACGACAGCAGCGTGCCGGTGAGCGGGTCGGCGTCGGGGAAGAACGCCGTTCCGAAGTACAGGGCCGCGGCGGTGCCGTAGCCGATGAAGTCGTAGTTCTCGATGGTCGTGCCGACGGTGCTGCCGGCGGCGACGCGCCAGCGGTGGGGAGTGCCGAGCACCGGGGTCGACGTCGTGGCCTGTGCCATGGGTCTTCCTATCTTCTTCGATAGCCTCCGCGTGCTCCAGCGATGGAGACCGGCGGGCTGAACGCTCTGGGTTCGATTGTTAACAATGCAACAGTAGGACCGTTGAGCGCAACTCCCACGCGGAGTTTTTTCTGCGGATGCCGCCGGGCCCGCCGATCGCGAGGGCGTCCGGGGCGGTGGTGGCGCGGGGTGGCGGGGTCGGCGAAGGCGGGGCGGCATCCGTGCCGTCGTGCGGAGTCCGGTGCCGCCGCGTCGGTCGGGGGCGACCGGAGGGAGCGATTCCTGGCCGAAGTCCGCGGGACGGCGCGCGGCCGGGAACGCCGGGCGGGCATGACGTCCGCGGGACGGCAGCCTGCCTCGTCTCAGCGCCCTGTCAGACGGAGCAGACCGGGCTTCGTCAGATCGTCGCGCTCAGGCCTCGACGCGGTCGAGCAGGCGCTCGACGGCGGCATCCATGTGTGCGCGCAGGAATCGGCGTGCCGCGTCGGGGTCGCCCTCGGTGAGGATCTCGACGAGCGGCATGTGCCGATCGATCGACATGTTCGCCACGGCGACATCGAGCCCGCCGCTGGTGAGCGCCGCGCGGGCGAGTCCGGCGACGCGTTGCCACGACTGCAGCAGCGTCGCGTTGCCGCTCAGCTCGCACAGGGTCTCGTGGAAGGCGAGGTCGGCGCGCACGCGCGCCGCGAACTCCTCGGCGGCGTTCAGGGCATCGAGGCGCTCGCGCAGCACGGCGACGGCGTCGGAGCGGTCGTCGGCGGCGCAGATCTCCTCGCACGCGAGCGACTCGAGCGCGTAGCGCACGTCGAAGATCTCGCGGATGTCGGCGGCCGACACCACCCGCACCGACAGGCGTCCACGCGAATCGGCGGCGAGCAGGCCCTCCTGCTGCAGGTGGCGCAGGGCCTCGCGCAGCGTGCCGCGCGAGACGCCGAGCGAGTCGGCCAGCTCGATCTCGCCGAGGTGGGTTCCCGGTGCGAGCTCGCCCGACGACACCGCGTCGCGCAGGCGCGTGAGGATCTGCTCGCGCAGCGTGTTGCGACTGACGCTGCCGAGACCGCGCAGCGCGCTAGAGGGGGAGGCCGGCATGGAGACCAACCTAGCCGCCACCGCCACGGCCGGCGTCATCGCCCCGCCCCTGCACCCGTCGTCGCACGAGCTCTCGTCCCCGCGGCCGTCGGCCCCTCGAGACCGCATCCCGCCGACATCTTCCGCGGCGCCTGCAGCGGAGATGCCGCCGCGATGACGTCTCGCGGTCGGAACCCGCGGGGGCGACCCCTCGCGGACCCCGGGCGCGGATCGGCGCGCCTCACGCGGCCCCGGGCGTCTCGTACCCGCAGATCGCCGCGACCTTCTCGGCCGACGCCGACGACGGGTCGAAGCGGTAGGTGAGCCACTCGCGCACGAGGCGGCGCGCGAGCTCGAGTCCCACGACCCGCTGACCCATGCACAGCACCTGCGCGTCGTTCGAGAGCACCGCGCGCTCGACCGAGAAGGAATCGTGCGCGGTCACGGCGCGGATGCCGGGCACCTTGTTCGCCGCGATCGCGACGCCCAGGCCCGTACCGCAGATGAGCAGCGCGCGGTCGGCGCGACCGTCGGCGACCATGCGGGCCGCATCGACCGCGATGTGCGGGTACGCGGTGTGGCCGTCGGCATCCACTCCCACGTCGACGACGTCGACCACCAGATCGGATGCCGCGAGGTCGGCCTTGAGGGCCTCTTTGTAGTCGTAGCCGGCGTCGTCGCAGCCGATGACGAGGCGGAGGGGTTCGAGCGCGGTCATGAGCGTCCTTCCAGGATGAGCGGGAGCGCCGGGGTGGAGTCCCCGAGCGCGAGGTCGGTGAGAGCGGCGATCGCCAGGGCGAGGGAGACGGCGCCGGCGTCGGGTGTGCCGATGCTGCGTTCGGCGAGCGGCCGGGCGCGGCCGAGGCGCGGAGTGAGGGCGGCGGTGGCGCCGGCGGCCGCGAGGGCTGCGCTCCGGGCGGAGCGGAGGGTGTCGGCATCCGCGGGTCCGCCCGTGAGGACCTCGGCCCAGGGCAGGAGGACGTCGACCATCGTCTTGTCGCCGAGGGTCGCGCCGCCGGTGCCGGTGATGGCGTCGCGCCCGGCGACCAGGGCGGTGATCAGGCGAGCGGTGTCGGCGGACTCGCTGTCGCCGAGAGACGCGCCGACGGCTCGCAGGGCTCCCCCCCACAGGGCTCCCGACGTGCCGCCGGCGACGTCCGACCAGGCGGTGCCGGCGCGGGAGAGCAGGGTTCCGGCGCCTGCTCCGCGCTCGGCGGCGGCCCGCGCGGCGTCGACCGCCGCACGGGTGCCCCGCTCCATGCCGATCCCGTGATCGCCGTCTCCGGCGACCGCGTCGATCCGGCCGAGCTCCGCGGCATGGGTGACCATCGTGGTGTGCAGCGCCTCGAGAGCGCTCAGCACCCCCGCGGCCAGGTTCTGGGACGCGGTCGTCCCGGGCTCGATCTCGGCGCCCGAGACGACGGCGCGACGGCGCAGGTCGTCGCGCTCGGCGGCATCCAGTTGCGCAGCAGGCTGGGCGCTGCCCTTGCGGTAGCCGGGCGTGAGGCTGGGCGAGGTCCACCGGCGCTCGAGCTCGTCGTCGAGCCAGACGAGGGTGAGCGAGATCCCCGCCATGTCCAGGCTCGTGCACAGCTCGCCGATGTCGGGGCTCACGACGGTGACGCCCGCGGCATCCAGCAGGTGCGACACGCGGCGCCAGACGACGAAGAGCTCCTCGTACTTGACGGTGCCGAGGCCGTTCAGGAGCGCCGTGACGCGCTGACCGCGGGCCTGGTCGATGCCGTCGGGAAGCTCGTCGAGCAGCCGTTCGACGAGCATCGCCGCGAGGTCGTCGGCCGAGGCGATCGGTACGTCCTTCACGCCCGGTTCGCCGTGGATGCCGAGCCCCAGCGACATCATCCCCTCGGGGACGCGGAACAGCGGCGCCGCAGCACCCGGCAGCGTGCAGCCGTCGAAGGCGACGCCGAAGGTGCGCGTGCGGTCGTTGGCGTGGCGCCCCGCGGCGACGACCTCGTCGAGGGGGAGGCCCTCGTCCGCGGCGGCGCCCAGCACCTTGAAGACGATGAGGTCGCCGGCGATGCCGCGGCGCTTCTCGATCTGGTCGCGAGGGGCGCTGGCGACGTCGTCGGTGACGAGGACGATGCGCGCGTCGATGCCCTCGTCGGCGAGGCGGGTGGCCGCTTCGCCGAAGTGCAGCACGTCGCCGGCGTAGTTGCCGAAGGTGAAGATCACGCCCTGTCCGCGGTCGGCGGCGCGGCCGACCGACACCGCCTGCGACGCCGAGGGCGAGGAGAAGATGTTGCCCACGACCGCCCCGTGCGCGAGGCCGGTACCGACGAGCCCGCAGAACGCGGGGTAGTGGCCCGAGCCCCCGCCGGCCAGCACGGCGACGCTGTCGTACGCGGTGCTGCGCACCACGCCGCCGGGCACGGGGGCGACCATGTCGGGGTAGGCGGCGGCGAATCCCTCGAGCATCTCGGCGGGGAAATCGGCCGGGTCATTGAACAGTCGGGTCATCGTCGACCTCCGGTGAGGAGCGGGTGGAACACGTTCAGTGTTTGAATGTTAACAATAGAACAGATAGTCTCGACGTCAAGCCCGCTCGGGCCGTCACCCTCGAGGAGGAGAACCGTGACCGCCACCGACCCCCGCATCACGTGCTCGACCATCACGCTGCGCCACCTGCCGCTCGCCGAAGCGCTCGTCGAGATCCGTGCCCGCGGCTTCGAGGGGATCGACCTCGGCGCCCTCCCCGGTGTGTGCGACCACGTGCCGTACGACCTCGACGACGCGGCGGTGGCCGCCGTGGCCGCGACCGTCGTGGCATCCGGTCTCCGCGTCCGCTCGGTCAACGCCGACGTGGGCGACCTCAACCGCCCCGACTCCGCCGACTCCGCCGCCCGCCGCTCCGCGCACGTCGAGCGCCTACTCGATCTGTGCGTCGCGATCGGCTCCGACGCGCTCGTGCTGCCCAACGGGGCACAGGATCACGACCCCGTCGCCGACCTCGACGCCGACCTCGATCTCGTCGCCGCGCGGCTGGTCGAGATCTCGGACGCCGCCCGTGCCCGCGGGATCGAGCTGTGGGTCGAGGCTCCGCACTTCTTCCGTCTCGCGTACGACCTCGACCGCGCCGGCGCCCTGCTCTCGCGCCTTCCCGCCGAGGTCGGCGTGGTCCTCGACACCAGCCACATCGTCGCCGGCGGGGGAGACCCGCGCGACTTCCTCGCGGCGCACGCCGCGCGCACGCGTCACGTGCACCTGCGCGACGCCGAGCCCGGGTACATCCATCACTCGATCGGTCGCGGACAGGTGGACTTCGCCGATCTCGCCGCCGCCCTCGCCGAGGTCGGCTACGCCGGCGACCTCGCGCTGGAGCTCGAGACCCGCGACACCGCCGACGCCGATCGCGCGGACGCGGCCCGCGCGGCCGCCGAACACCTGAGCGGACTGCTCGCCGCAGCCGCCGTCCCCGCGTGACCCACGCCATCCGTTTCGAAGGAGAACACCCCATGTCCCAGCCCACCACCGCCGTCGTCACCGGCGCCGGCTCCCCCCGCGGCATCGGCCGCGCCACCGCCCGCGCGCTCGCCGCGACCGGTGCTCCCGTCGCCGTCATCGACCTGGATGCCGCCGCCGCCGAGGCCGTCGCCGCGGAGCTGCGCGCGGACTTCGGGGTCGAGGCCTTCGGCTACGGCGCCGACGTCACCGACGAGGCCGCGGTCGACGCCGTGGTCGCGCGCATCGAGAGCGACCTGCCGCCCGTGGCATCCCTCGCCAACATCGCCGGGATCACCTCGCCCACGCGCTTCCTGCAGACGACGCTCGCCGAGTGGAACCGCGTCATGTCGATCAACGCCACCGGCACCTACATCGTGACCAAGCGCATCGCCGCGGGCATGGTCGAGCGCGGCTACGGCCGCATCGTCAACATGTCCTCGGTGTCGGCGATCCGCGGCGGCGGCGTCTTCGGCGGGGTGCCGTACTCGGCCGCCAAGGCCGCGATCCTCGGCTTCACCCGCGCCGTCGCTCGCGAGCTCGGACCGTCGGGCGTCACGGTCAACTCGGTCACCCCCGGGGTGGTCTCCACCGACATCCGCGCGGGCGCGACCACCGACGAGCTCGAGGCGAAGCTCGCCGCCGACGTGCCGCTCGGTCGTCAGGCCACCGCCGAGGACATCGCGAACCTCTTCGAGTTCCTCATGAGCGACCGCTCGGCCTACATCACCGGCGCGACGTACGACATCAACGGCGGCTCGCACATCTCCTGAGCCTCGCCGCTCCGACGCCGCGTCTCGCCCTCCGGGGCGGGCGCGGCGTTCGTCGTGTGTGCCCGCGCCCTCGCCGCGCGTGTGCCCCCACCCCGCCGCACTCCCCACGCCACCGACCAGCAAAGCGCCCGGAACACCACGGAAACACACCATTGTTACCGTCATCAACATGTCGCTCCTGGTCACGAACGCACGGCTCATCACGGTTCCCGCGGGCACCGACGACCCCGGCTACATCGAGCGCGGCTACATGCTCGTCCAGAACGGGCGCATCGCCGCGATCGGCGCCGGAGATCCCGATCCGGGCGTCACCGCCGACGAGATCCTCGACGTCGACGGCAAGTTCGTCGCCCCCGGCTTCGTGTCGAGCCACAGCCACCTCTTCACGAGCGGCTCCCGCGGCCTCGGCGTCGACCAGACGCTGTACGGCTGGTGCACGTCGATGTTCAGCGTGCTCAACAACGCCTCGCCCGACCAGATCTACTGGGCCACGCTGCACGGCTCGCTCGATTTCCTCGCCAACGGTGTGACGACGGCCTACAACTTCACCGACCCACTGCTGCCCTGGGAGCCGATGGTCGACGGCAAGCGCGCCGACGGCGGCGGCATCCTGCGCGATCACGCCTGGCACACCCGACAGGCCGACGGATGCCACGATGCCGGGCTCCGCTTCGTCGACTCGATCGCCCTCGATGCCACCGTCGGCACCGACGACGAGATCTTCGCCCGGTTCGAGGCCTCCCTCGACCACGTCCTGGCCATGGACCCCGACATCGCCCTCGGCGCCTCGATCATGGGCCAGGTGCAGTGGTCGACCCGGCCCGATGCCGCCGAGATCGAGGTCGCCGTCATGGACCGCTTCGGCGTCACCAACCAGGCGCACTTCCTCGAGACGTACGAGGCGATCGAGCACCAGCAGACGAAGTTCCAGCTGTACAAGAACGCGGGAGCCCTCCGCCCCGGCATGATGTTCGGCCATTTCATCCAGACGACGCCGGAGATCATTCAGGATGCCGCTGCCGGCGGCGCGAGCATGTCGTGGCAGCCGGCATCCAACGGGCGTCTGGCATCCGGCATCGCGCACGTTCCCGAGATGCTGGAGCAGGGGATGAAGGTCGGCATGGGCCTCGACGACCAGGCGTGCACCGACGTCGCCGACCCCTGGCAGAACATGCGCATGGGCATGTTCATGCAGCGTGCCCGCACCCACGATCCCCTGTCGATGATGCCCGAGCGCGTGCTGCGCCTGCACACCCTCGGCGGGGCCGAGATCATGGGCGTCGACGACCGCGTCGGCAGCCTCGAGGTGGGCAAGTTCGCCGACTTCGTAGTGGTCGACCCGCGCAAGCCCGACGTCGGCCCGCTGTGGAACCCGGTGCGCAGCTACGTGCTCGCGTGCGGCCTGCGCAACCTGACGCAGGTCTACGTCGGCGGTGAGCTCGTGAACGAGAACGGTGTCTCCACGAACCCGCTCGCGGTCGAGGCGTCGCACGTGCTGCACACGCAGCTGCCCGCCCTGGCGGACGAGTTCGGCGTCATCCTCTAGCTCGACGGGTCCCGCTAGCCCGGCGCGCTCCGAGCCCCGCGGGCTCCCGAGCCCCGCGCTCCCACGAGCCTGAGTGCCCAAAACACCCGGACGATTTTTCGAAGCGTCCGGGTGTTTTGGACACTCAACCACGGGGACGCGCGCGTCACCCCTCGAACCCGGCCCGCACCTCGGCGATGTCTCCGAGCTCCTCACGGAGCCGCGCGACGAGCTCCCTCCCCTCTGCGAGCCATCTGTCCAGATCGGGGAGCTCCTCGTCGAGGTCCCGATCCTGCCAGTGCTCGTTCCACGCCTCGAGAGCGTCCTGCAGCTCGGCCGAGAGCGGCAGTGCATCGCGCTCGAACGGATAGTTCTCGGTGAAGTCCTCCCAGAGAGGCAGGCCGCTGATCCACTCCGGAAAGACGCGGATGAGACGCCGTCCGTCCTCGAGTCGTGGAGGCGTGGTGGACCGCAGTGATCGGTCCTGCCAGCTCCCACGGGCGAAGCGCGATCGTTGCTCCTCGGTCTCGGCGTCCACGAGGACCACGTTACGTGTCACGTGATCGCCGCCCAGAGGGTTCCGGTCCCCTCGACAGGATCAGAGACCGCGCTCGCGGGCGCGGCGGTGGTGCCTGAGCCCGCCGACGCGCCCGACCGAGCGCGCGGCGGTGACTGAGCACGCGCCCGACCGAGCATGCGCCCAGCCGAGCGCGCGGCGATGACCGACCGTCAGATCACCGACCACCCGCCGTCGCTCGGCAGCAGCACGCCGTTGACGTTGGCGGAGTCGTCGCTCAGCAGCCACGCGATGGCGGCGGCGAGCTGTTCGGGCTGCGCCACGGGCGGCACGACGACCTGCAGGAGCGGGCCGACGCGTCCGGCGGCGTAGGCGCTCCCCATCGGGGCCTCGATGTTCGTCGCGACCGCTCCCGGGGCGACGGCGTTCGCGCGAATGCCCTGCGGCCCGTGGAAGAACGCGACGCTCTTGGTGAATCCGGCGATCGCGTGCTTCGACGACGTGTACGCCGCGCCGGCCGTCGAGCCGCGCAGCGCCGCCTCCGAGGCGACGTTGACGATCGCACCCCCTCCGGCCGCGATCATGAGGGGGAGTACGGCGCGCGTCAGGCGCATCGGACCGGTGAGGTTGACGCTGAGGACCCGGTCCCAGGTGGCGTCGTCCACCTCGCTCGGAGGCAGGAAGGCATCCATGATCCCGGCGACGTTCGCGAGTCCGTCGACGTGATCCCCCGCCGCCGCGATGAGGGCGGCGATGGTGTCGGGCGCCGAGACGTCTCCGACCACCGTCTCGACGGCGAGGCCGCTCAGCTCCTCGCGCAGGGCGTCCAGCCGCTCGGCGACGACGTCGGTCGCGATGACGCGCCCGCCTTCGTGCGCGATCCGCGTCGCCGTGGCGCGCCCGATGCCGGACCCGGCGCCGGTGACGATGATGGTCTTGTCTGCGAATCGTGCGACGGTCGACGCGGTCATGATCTTCTCCTCCGTGAGGGCGCGAGTGCGCCACTCACGGTTTTAGCACTCAGTGCCGAAAGGTGTCCATGGAACATCCGAACGAGCGTGCGGCGGGGCGTCCGCGCACGATCGATCCCGGCCGCGTCTCCCTCGTCGCGCTCCGTCTCTTCGATGAGCAGGGGTTCGACGCGGTGTCGATGGACGACGTCGCGGCCGCGGCGGGGGTGAGCAGGCGGTCGCTGTTCCGCCTGTTCCCGAGCAAGGCCGCTCTCGTCTGGGACGGGTTGGAGGAGTCGCTCGAGCGCTTTCAGGCCGCTCTGACCGAGAGCGCGAAGGAAGACCCGGTCTGGGAGGTGATCCGTCGCGCCTTCGAGGCCAGCGCGGCCATCCCCGCCGAGTCGATCGAGGTCACGCGCCATCGGCTTCGCGTCATCCGCGCGAACCCGTCCCTCGCGCAGATCGGCGCCCCGACGATCGGAGAGATGACGGATGCCGCCGCGCTCTTCGCCGCGGAACGGACGCACGCGCGACCCGACGACTTCTCGATCGTCGTCCGCGTGCACGTTCTCGCCGCAGCGGTCGATGCGTCCATGGTGTGGTGGGCGCTCCACGGGGGTGAAGAGACTCCGCGGAGTGTGGCGGGGCGAGCCCTCCGCGAGATCGCGCTCTGAGGCCCGCGCATCCGCGGGAAGTCGTGCGCGACGCGGTCAGGGCAGCTCGATGGCCACCTGCGTCCACACGGGATTCGAGAGGGCCGTGTTGTTCGCCGGGTCATCGTCGTCGCCGGTTCCCTCGTCCAGCTGCGCGCGGAAGCGGACGGTGTCGGCGGTCGGGCGCACGTACGTGAAGGTCACCTCCCCGATGGCGGTATCGCCGGCGGCGATCGGGTCGGCGAGGACGAGGACGATCGCGTCTGGATCGCTCGTCGTGTCGAGGCTCCACCCGGGCGTCGCGCCGATCGCCCAGTCGCTCGCTCCGTCGACGCGGGAGATCCGCACGGTGACGCCCGTGCGCGAGGCGGTGTCGGCGGAGAGGTTCTGCACGCGCACGTGTCCGGTGAGGCGGACCGGGACATCGGCGTCGAAGGGACCCTGCGGAACGTCGATCGCCACGGTGAGGTCGACCGCGCGGGCCGGTGTCGGTGGGGGAGTCGCGCTCGCGACGGGCATCGGCGTCGGTGAAGCTGTCGGCGTCGTCGCGGGAGCGGTGCGGCAGGGTGCATCGGCGGCGTGCGCGGCGGGCGCGTCCGCCCACCCGCCGGTGCCGATGACGAGCGCGGCCACGATCAGGAGTGCGGCGTTCACGCTGCCCCGCTCGCGACCTCGTGCGCGCAGCGACACCAGGACGATGCCGACCGCGATCGCGACGGCACCGACGGTGACGAGCCACGGGGAGACGGGGCCGCCCGTCAGGGGGAGCACGCAGTGGTCGAGCCCCGAATCGAGCACCGGTCGTCGCACGTGATGTCCTCTCGTCGCTCCGTCGCGTGGAGGCGTCCGCGGAAACGGCGATTCTCTCCGCCGTCGTCGTGGGCACGCGCCTCGGCGGAGGCCGGGTGAGCCTGCGTGGGGCGCGTCGTCGCCCGCGCAGGGCGGGGCCCGCGGACGGCTCGCGCCGTCATCTCAGCGATCGATATTCACCCGCGACGTGACCCGATGCGCAGCAGCGCCTCGCCCGCCGCCGCGATCGTCGCGGCCGACGCCAGCGACACCGCGATCGTCACCAGCGCCGCGGCCGGGCCCGTGGCATCCAGAGCCGCTCCCGCGATCACGCCGCCGATCGGCACGCCGAGCGACATCGCGGCCGTCGGGTAGGCGAGCGTCTCGGTCACGCGGCCCTCGGGGGCGCGCGCGGACGCCACGAGGATGCCGGAGACCATCACCGGCGACACCGCGAGCCCGAGCAGCAGGATGACGCCGAAGAGCAGCGGCACCGAGCCCTGAGCGAACGGGAGCCCTGCGGCGACGACGGCGGCCAGGGCGGCGAAGCCGATGTACCGCGCGGCGGGGGACAGTCGCCACGTCCGCGCCCCGGTCACGACCGATCCGATCGCGATGGCCACCGCGAGGGCGCTGAAGGCGGGCCCGGCGAGCCAGGGACGGTCGCCGACGTCGGCCCACCCGACGAGGCTGACGTCGAACGCCCCGAAGACGCCGCCGAGCGCGACGCAGGCCAGGGCGATCGGCACGACGCCCGCGGGCGGGAGGACGAGCCCGCGGCGCGCCCCGCCCGGCTGCGGGGGAGGCTGCGTTGCGCGCTGGGCGGCGAGCCATACGCCGCCGACCACTCCGAGCCCGAGCGAGCCCAGCATCGCCACCGCGGGGTCGAGCGCAGCGGCCACCGCGGTGATGGCCGGCGGTCCCGCGATGAACACCATCTGATCGGCGATCGTCTCGAGCGCCAGCGCCGGGGTCCGCTGGGACTCCGGCGCGAGCACCGTCCATCGCGCACGTACCGCGGAGGTCAGGTCGGGGATGGCTGCTCCCGTCGCGAACGCCGCGACCAGCCACGTCCAGAACGGCGCGCCCGTCAGCACGAGGGCGAGCAGACCGGATGCCGCGAGCACGAGGCATCCGAGCGAGATCAGGATGACGCGGGCCTGACCGTGCCGGTCCATCCGCGACGACCAGAGAGGTGCGGCCACGGCCATCCCGCCCACGAGCGGCGCCACGACGAGCCCCGCAGAGGCGAAGCTCCCGGTCGCGGCCGACACGAGCAGGATGATCCCGAGCGACAGCGTCGCGCGCGGGAACCGCGCGAGGATGCCCGCGGCGACGAAGCTGCGGGCCCCGGGCAGGCCGAGCACCTGCCCGTAGGCGCGGAGGCCGGTGGCCGGGGCGGCGGCGACGCTCACGCGGGCACCGTCATATCCGTCGGCCGCCAGGCTGAGGCCGTCGCTGCACAACTCCTGCGGATTCCACGCCTCGGGCCCGCGTGAAGAGGCGTGGCCCCGGTTCTGCAGGAGTTGTGCGGACGTGGCCGAGGAGCCGCGGTCGCCGGGGCCGGCGCGAGGCCGCGCCCGGAAGCCGCACAACTCCTGCAGACCGCGCGCATCTGGCCCACTGCAGCCGCCGGACGCCGCATCTGCAGGAGTTGTGCGCGCCTCGAACCCCTCACGCCGTGTAGTCGAATCGGCTGATCTCCTCGAGCGCCTCGACGACGAACGAGACGCTGTCCTCGAACAGCTGGGCGCCGTGGGCGGCGTTCGCGCCCGTCGGGTCGCCGAGCACGCCGGTGGGACCGAAGTCGTTCGACAGCCACCCGAAGGTCACGGGCTTGCCGTTGAAGCCGATGTGCCGGAAGTCGCCGATGTGCGCCGGCACCGTCGCCTCGAACTTCGAGGCGTCCACGAGCTCGGGGCGCAGGTGCATGATCATGCTCGTCTCGCCGTGCCCGGCGTGGATGCCCGTGCCGTGCTCGTCGGGGCCGCCGTCGGTGCCGTCGAAGGAGGGCACGCGGGCCGCGGGCATGAAGAACGTGCGCAGGCCGAAGCGGCGGCGCAGCTCCCGGTTCGCGACGTTCAGCAGGGCGACGTTGCCGCCGTGCCCGTTGAGGAAGACGAGCGTGCGGGCGCGGGTGGTCAGCAGCGACCGACCGATGTCGACGATCGTCTGCATCATCGTCTCGGGGGTGAGCCAGAGCGTCCCGGGGGCCCAGGAGTGCTCGTCGGACTTCGTGATCGACAGGGTCGGGAGCTGCCAGACGTCCAGGCCCTGCGCGGCGGCCCGTGCGACGGCGGCCGTCGCGGACGCCTCGGCGACGATGGCATCCGTCGCCAGGGGCAGGTGCGGTCCGTGGTGCTCGATCGCGCCCGTCGGGAGCACGACGATGGAGTTCTCGGTCAGCGCCTCGGCCGCGGCGGGGCCGCTGAGTTCGGCCAGCAGACGGGTCATGAGATGATCGCTCCCTTGCGCGCGCCGGTGTACTCGGGGTTGAGCTTGCCGGGGTTCAGCAGGCCGTGCGGATCGGTGGCGCGGGCCGTCTCGACGGTCTGCTCGACGTTGAAGTCGACGTTCCACTGGTGCGGATTGTGCACGCCGACACCGATCGCGTTGAGCTCGGCGATGCCGCGGTACACGTCCTCTTCGCTGACGTAGGGAGCGGCGAGCATGCCGATCGGGAACGCCTTGGTCGACTCGATGTGCAGGTGCGCGCCGGGGAACACCGCCTCGACCGCGGCGATGTCGTCGGCGAGCGGCGCCCCGGCCACCTCGAGGTGGAACACCTCGTGCGGCTGGCTCTTCTGGTACCACTCGATCGGGTGGTTGTAGCTGAGCATCGACAGGCGGATGCTGGCCTGCGGCCCCTCGCGCACCGCCTCGACGCGGCCGCCCGCGCCCTCGATGATCCCGGTCACGGTCTCGATCTGGTCGGCATCCAGGATCACGCGCAGACTCGATCGTCCCTCCGGAATCGCCTCGTCGGAGGGGAGGGATGCCGAGATCTCGGGCCCGTCGCCCGACACCAGCCGGGGCGAGGGGTCGAGGTTCCCGATCGTCTGCACGACCGAGAGCGTCCCGGCGAAGTCGGGGAAGCTCGCCCAGAGCCCCCGCCATTCCCGGAGCGGCTCCAGCCGGACCGTGGCGCGGACGATCACGCCCGCGGTGCCGTAGTTGTGCACGTACTTCTGGGCCTCGTCGCCCTCGACGTGGTGGATCTCGTCGCTGCCGTCGGCGTGCACGACGTCGAGGGCGGCGACGAAGCCGCGGTCGTTGGAGCCGTAGGCGATCGAGCCGGTACCCCCGGATCCGCCGGAGAGGAAGCCGCCGATGGTGGACTGCGCGGTCGAGGGGTACATCCACAGCGCCTGGCCCGCGGCCCAGGCCGCCTGCTCGAGCAGCACCATCGGGGTGCCCGCCTCGGCGGTGATGAAGCCGTCGCCGACCTCGACGATGGCCTTGGCGCGGGTGGTGTCGATGACGAGGCCGCCCTGCATCGGGATCGCCTGGCCGTAGTTCCCGGTGCCCTTGCCGCGCACGGTGATGGGCACCCCGTGACGGGATGCCGCGGCCACGGCCGTCGCGATCTGCCCGGCGTCGGCGGCGAAGACGACGAGGTCGGCGAGTCCGAGGGGCAGCTGGGCGGCGATGATCGGCGACATCGGAGAGCCGTCGACGCTGGCGCGCTCGCGCACGCGCGGTTCGGTGCTGACGGCGGCGGGGCCGAGCAGGTCGAGCAGTTCGTCCTCGAGGGAGAGGACGCGGGTGGCGGTGTCGCTCATGGGGTGTCTCCGGGTGACGCGGGTGGGTGTTTGCCGGGGGGTCGGTTCCGGGGTCGGGATGCCGGGCGCAGTCTCGGCGGGCCGGTGGGAGCGGAACCGGGCTCGACCCGGCCCGGCCCGCGTGACGCGGACCGGGCCGAGACGGTCAGAACGAGATGCTCTTGTCGATGAACTCGTTCGTGTAGAGGTCCTTCGCGGTCTCACCCGACGCCGGCGGGGTGCCGAGGTCCGTGTAGACCTTGGCCGCCTTCGTGTAGAAGTCCGCGAAGCGGGTGTCGTCGAAGTCGCCGTAGGTCGAGTCCGGGCCGTTGCCGACGAGGCCGAGGTCGACCTGCGTCTTGACCGAGTAGTCGGCGACGCCCTGCGTGTAGGTCCAGCCGGTGGCGTACTCGTCGACCAGCTTGAGGATCAGGTCGTTCGTGGCCTTCGGGTCCTTGTAGTAGGCCACGCCGGCCTTCTGCAGCACGGGGACGAGCTTCGAGAGGCAGGGCGACAGCTTGTCGAAGTCGGCCTTCTTCACCGACATCGAGGACTGGTAGGTCTGCCATCCCGCGTCGTGGATCAGGGCGAACTTCACGGGCTTGCCCCAGGCCGAGACCTCGTTCTGGTACACGTACGGCTCAGCCGAGGCGAAGCCCTGCTGCATGTCCTTGCCGCCCGCGGCGACGAAGTTCGACGGGGTGCCGTCGTACGAGCCGTCGAGGATCGACGCGTTCGCGAGGCCCGCGCTCTTGAGGTACTCGATGTACGCGGAGCCGTCGAAGTAGCGCCACACGCCGCCGTTCTTCTCGAGCGCCGGGGCGACGTCCTGGATCGTCTTGACGTCGGGGTAGGTCGCGGGGTCCCACATGACCATCGTCGGGCTGATGTCCAGGGGCGCGAACACGGCCTTGGTGGGCGTGGTGGCGGAGAGCTGGATCGCCTCGTCGGTGCTGACGTAGCCGAGGGTGATCTTGTCGTCCTGGTACATCTGCGCCGAGACGGTCTGGAAGCCGATCGCAGGTCCCCCGGCCCGGATCTCGAGGTTCACGCCGGTGTACTCGCCGTCCGACATGAGGGGACCGGTGACCGCCTTGGTGTTGGCGTCGATCGTGTACTTGTCCTTGATCATCTCGTAGAGGTGACCGTGCTCGGCCTCGGGGTTCCAGTCGGTCTGGACGACGATCGTCGAGGGGCAGTCGGCCGAGAGGTCGACCGAGCCGATCGGCATGTCGGTCGCCGGGGCCGCCTGGTCCGCGGCGCTTCCCGCGCACGAGGTGAGCGTGAGGGCGATCGCGATGGCACCGCCGGCGGCGGTGACGCGAAGGAGAGTGGAGCGCTGCATGCTGGGTCGCTTTCTGTGACGTGATGGGGCTCGGGTGCGGAAGGTGGAGCAGGTGCAGGGGTGTTTCGGGTACGCCGGATGCCGCCTCCCGCACGCGTGACGCGGCGGGAGGCCGTGGCATCCGGAATCCGGGTCAGCGCGTGCTGTCGTACCAGCGGCCGACGGCCACCTTCGACAGCCAGCCGAAGAAGGCGAAGATCGCCACGCCCAGCAGGCACGCCGCGAGGATGGCGGCGAACAGCTCGGCGCTCTGCAGACGCGACTGGTAGTTCGAGATGAGCGAGCCGATGCCCGGCTCACCGCGGCGGAAGAAGTAGTCGCCGACGATCGCGCCGATGACCGAGAGCCCGGCCGAGGTCCGCATGCCCACGAAGATCGAGGGGAGGGCGGCGGGCAGGGTGAGCTTGGTCAGCACCGTCCACTTGTCGGCCTTCTGCAGGCGGAACAGTTCGCGCTGCGACTTGTCGACCGACTGCAGACCGAACAGCGTGTTCGACACCATCGGGAACAGCGCGATCAGCACGCAGACGATCACGCGGGCGAGGAACTCGTAGCCGAACCAGAAGCCGACGAGCGGGACGAGGGCGAGGATCGGGATGCACTGGAGCATCACGGCGTACGCGTACGTGGAGCGCTCGACCCAGCGGGCCAGCGACATCGCGATGGCCCAGCCGATGCCGATCACCATGGCGATGGCGAGGCCGGTGAGGGCGACGCCCGTGGTCCGGAACAGGGCGATCCAGATGTCGGAGCCGACCTGCGGGTCGAAGAAGCCCTGGGTGAACATCTCGTGCGGCATGGGCATGAGGAAGCCCTTGCCCGACGCCGCGAGGGCGATCGAGACGCCGTACCAGGCGCCGAGCAGCACGACCAGCACGCCGAGCGGTGGCAGGATCGCCGCGGCGCGAGCGCCGAAGCCCCGACGACGCGCGGGCGTGCGCTGCTTCGGCGGAGTGGGCGGAGGAGTGGATGCCGTGGGCTCGGGCGACAGCGTGGCGACCGGCTCTGCAGACGTGGTGCTCATGAGTGTCCTTCCCGAAGGGCGTGGGAGACCTCGCCGACGAGCTTCGCGTACTCGGCCGTGTAGCGGATCTCGGGATCGCGGGGCATGTCGAAGGGGATCTCGAAGGTGTCGACGAGGCGGCCGGGGCGTCCCGACATCACGACGACTTTGGTGGAGAGGTAGATGGCCTCGGAGACCGAGTGGGTGATGAACAGTCCGCCGAACTTCTGCTCGACGAAGATCTTCAGCAGTTCGTCGTTCAGGCGTTCGCGGGTGATCTCGTCGAGGGCGCCGAAGGGTTCGTCGAAGAGGAACAGCTCGGGGTCGAGGGTGAGCGAGCGGGCGAGCGACGCGCGCATCTTCATGCCGCCCGACATCTGCTTGGGCAGGTGCTTCTCGAAGCCCTTGAGCCCGACGAGGTCGATCGCCCACTGCGCCTTCGGGACGCGCACGCGCTTCGGCTGCCAGTTCAGCTCGGCCAGCAGCTCGACGTTGGACTGCACGTCGCGCCAGGGCAGCAGGGTCGCGTCCTGGAACACGTACCCGATGCGGTCGGTGTTGACCGTCGCGGTGCCCTCGCTCGCGGTCTCGAGGCCCGAGGCGATGCGGAGCAGGGTCGATTTGCCGCAGCCCGAGGGGCCGACGACGCTGACGAACTCGCCGCGTCCGACCGTGAGGTCGACGCCCGAGAGGGCGGTGGTGCCGTTGGGGAACGTCATGGCGACGTTGCGGAAGTCGAGCAGGGGCGCGGTGGGATCCGCGATGTCTGCGGGAGCGGGAGAGGCCAAGGTCACGGGAGCGCTCACTTTCCGGTCGGGTTCAGGGAGTCGTCGCGGGTGCGGCGGCGCGGGCGGGTTCGGTGGTGCGGGGAGTGGCCGTCTCGGTCGAGACGGTCGTACGGCTGACGAGACGGCCGCGGTGGATCACGACCCGGTCGGCGGACGCGAAGGCCACGGCTTCCTCGAGCGAGTCGGCCCGGATCGCGACGAGGTCCGCTCGCGCTCCCGGCACGGGACCCGCGGCGGGCAGTCCCATCACGTCGCGCGCGCCGACGGTCACGGCATCCATCGCCTCCGTCGGGGCGAGGTGCCCCGCCGACACGAGCAGCGACGCGGTCTCGAGGTGATCGCAGCGACCGACGGGGTTGAAGGGATCGCGGACGTTGTCCGCCCCCGCGGCGACGCGGACGCCCGCGGCCTTGAGTCGCCCGATCGGCGCGATGCCGCGGGGCACGGCGCGATCGGCATCCCATCCCTGCAGGTACAGGTTGGTGATGGGCAGGGCGATCACGCCGATGTCGGCGACACGGATCTGCTCGGCCAGTTCGGCCAGGTCCGTGGCGGGCATCATGCTGAGGCGCACGCAGTGGCCGGCGCTGCGCGGCCGATGCCAGCCGGTGACCGCGCGCGCGTAGCTCGCCAGGGTGTCGGCCCCGGCGAGGCTCTCGTCGGTGTGCAGGTCGAGCCCGACGTCGCGGCGGCGGGCGAGGGCGATGAGGCGCTCGAGGTCGGCGAGCGGATCCTCGGCGAGGTGCGGAGCACCCCCGACGAGGTCGACGCCCGCGTCGAGAGCCGCGTCGAAGACGTCGTCGGTGATCGTGGGTCCGCCGAGTGCGACGAGCTCGATGTCCATGAGACCGGCGAGTTCGTCGCGCAGTCGCACCATCGCGCGGACCCCCGTGAGGGGGTCGTCGCCGCGGAGGAGGTCGACGTGGGTGCGCACCGAGGTGATCCCGGATGCCAGCATCCGCAGCGCCGTGGCCCGTGCCCGCCCGAGGGTCTCGTCCTCGTCGAGGGCGACCGCGAAGGCGTGCCAGCTCTCGATCGCGCGCTCGAGGTCGCCGAACGGGGGCTGGATGGCATCCCAGGACAGGGCTTTGTCGAGGTGCGCGTGGGGCTCGGCTCCGGCCGCGGTGAGCAGGTAGCCGGTGAGGTCGAGGGTCTCGCCGTCGGTCTCGGGGAGCGGGCTTCCGGCCGGGACCACCGCGAGCACCTCGTCGCCGTCGAGCGCGATGTCGACGAGCGCGCCCGAGGGAAGGCGCGCGCCGCGCAGCGCGGCGATCGAGACGGGTGGAACGGCGGACACGGGGCCTCCGAGGAGTCGGGTAGACGGTCGTCGAGACGGGAGCCACGGCATCGGGGCGGGTCGCCTGGGGCGGCCGGCCAGTGTTGGTGTGACCAACATCCGGCGATGCTCCGATGCTAGGAACCGCGCGTTTCCGCTGTATTTCCTCGGCGTGACCCTCGTGACAAACCTTTCGCCGCGCTCCGCGGGCGCCGCTGCACGCCGTCATGACAACAGGGGACGCGACCAGAACAGGCTGATCCGCGCCGGATCGCCCTGTTCCCGTCGCATCCCCTGTTCCGGTGACGGCAGGGATGCCGTGCGCGTCAGAGTTCGAGCGTGATCCGCCCGCACGCCGCGCGCGAGACGCACACCATCATCGAGCGGTTGGCATCCTGTTCCTCCGGCGACAGCACCGAATCGCGGTGCTCCACCTCGCCGTCGACGACAGCGACCTCGCACGTGCCGCACGTGCCGACCCGGCAGCTCGACGGGACGACCGCGCCCGCCTCCTCGACGACGTCGAGAACGGATCGATCGGGCGGCACCGTCACGGTCAGGCCCGACATCATGAGGTCGACCTCGAACGGCTCCGACCACACCGGCGGTCCCAGCACCTTCGCCTCGAAGCGCTCGAGGTGCAGGCTCCCGCGCGGCCAGCCCGCCATCGCCTCCTCGAGGGCCTCGAGAAGACGCGCCGGTCCGCACGAATAGACCACGGTCCGTGCCGTCGGCGTCGCGAAGCGCGCGGGCAGATCGAGGCGGCACCCCTCATCGGCCGCGAAGACCTCGACGCGCTCGCCGTACCGCTCGACCAACTCGTCGACGAATGCCATCGTCCGGCGCGAGCGTCCCGCGTAGAGCAGTGTCCACGCGGCGCCCGCGGCCTCGGCCGCCTCGACCATCGGCACGATCGGGGTGATGCCGATGCCGCCCGCGACGAACACGTACGAGCGTCCTGCGGTGGGGGCGAAGAGGAAGTGGTTGGCGGGGCCGCGCACCCGCAGCGCCGAGCCGACCCGGGCGTTCTCGTGCAGCCACACCGACCCCTCGCGTTCCCGGAGCACGCCGATGCGCCACGTGCCGCGCTCGCTGGGCGACCCGCACAGCGAGTACTGCCGTTCGATCCCGCCGGGCAGCACCACGTCGATGTGCGCGCCGGGCGACCAGTGCGGGAGGGTCCCGCTCACCCGTTCGAGGTCGAGCACCACGACGCCGTCGGCGGCGTCGCGCCGGTCCCGCACGATCGCTTCGAAGGTCACGCCGCCGGTCATCTGTCTCCTTGGGGCACGTCGTCCACCGAACCGTGCACGAGCTCTTTCACGATCAACAGTCGGTACGGCGATCCGTCGGGCGAGTGCCAGCGGTGCGGGGTGCCCGACCGGCAGTACACCGAGTCGCCCACCGTCAGCCGGCGTTCGCCGAACGGTCCGAACGAGATCACGATCGTGCCCTCGAGCACGGTGAGGAACTCGTCCTCCTCGTGGATGTAGTGGTCGCCGGGTTCCGCGTTCGAGCCGGTGAACTCCAGCGGTTCGAACCGTCGGGGACCCTCGGCGAGCAGGCGCGCGCTCCCCTCGGCGTACGGCCCGACGAGCCCTTCCTCGGCGCGCACGACGGAGGGACGTGCGTCGGAGTCGCTGCGCGGGGGTTCGGATGCCGCGATCAGCTCCACCCGGCTCGTGCCCAACGCCCGGGCGAGACGCTCGAGGCTCGCCATGCTCGGTCGCGCGAGACCGCGCTCGAGCTGGCTGAGGAAGGGGTGCGACAGCGCGGCCGCCTCGGCGAGCTGGGTCAGGGTGAGCCCGCGGGCCTTGCGCAGCCCGCGCACGCGGGCCCCGAGCCGCTCGTCGCCGGTGGGGGAATCATCGACGGACGTCGCAGGAGCCATGGTCGTCATCGTCCCACCCTCTCGAACAGCCGCGCGACGACCTCGCCCTCGTCGGCGGTGACCAGGCGGCCCTCGTCGACGACGATCCGTCCTCCCACGACGACCGTGCGCGGGCGTCGCCCGGGGGCCGCCCACAGCAGGCCCGCCACGGGGTCGGCGACGCCGGCATCCGCCACTCCCGACACGTCCCACAGGCAGAGGTCGGCCGCCGACCCCGGGGTGAGCCGGCCCAGTTCCGGCCGCCCCAGACCGTCGGCCGACCCCGCGGTCGCCAGAGACAGGACGTCGGATGCCGGCAGCTGCGGCCCCACGAGAGCCGAGACCTGCATCGCCAGGCGCGCGTCCGCGAGCAGGTGTCCCGCGTCGTTGCTGCCTCCTCCGCTCGTCCCGAGCCCCACGGCGATGCCGGCGTCGAGCAGTCGGCGGACGGGCGCGATGCCCCAGCCCATCGGCACGTCGCAGCCGGGCGCGTGCGTGGCGGAGATCCCGGATGCCGCGAGCCGGGCGATCTCGTCGGCGGTGACGTCGCACAGGTGGGCGAGGGTGACGTCGGGCGCGAGCCAGCCCCACTCCTCGAGCAGGTCGAGCGGGCGCGCGCCGTAGCGCTCGAGGGCGATCTCGACGTCGACGACCTCGTTGGCCTGCGTGCGGCGGCGCAACCCGTGCGTGCGGGCCACCTCGTCGAGCAGCTCGAACGTCTCGCGCGCGTCGCTGTGCACCCCGGCGGGACCGACGGCGACCTGCAGCATCCCGTCGACCGAGACCCCGCCCGGTGCACCCGGAACCAGCGCCCGCACGATCGCGTCGGCCGAGGTCGCGGCCTCCTGCGGATCATCGCGTGCGGCGCCTCGGACGAACACCAGGCGGGCGCCGAGTTCGGTGGCGGCCTCGGCCGCAGCCCGCGCCATGCCGACGGTGTCGGCGCCGGTCGGCCAGGTGAGGTGGTGGTCGGCGACGGTCGTGACCCCGCTCAGCAACGCTTCGGCCAGTCCTGCGCGCGCCGCGAGGCCGGTCAGCTCGGGGTCGACCCGCGCGGCCGCGTAGGCGGTCGCCATGGCCGGCAGCCACTCCCGCATCGGGATGCCGCGCGTGCCGGGCAGCGTCCGGAACGCCGTCTGCAGCAGGTGGTGGTGGGCGTTCACCAGGCCTGCGGTCACGACGCATCCCGTCGCGTCCACGATCGTCGCGCCCGCCGGGGCGATGCCCTCGACGATCGTCCCGTCGACGCACACGACGTCGTCCGTGTGCGCGCGCCCCGTGCCGTCGACCACGGCGGCCGCGCCGCGCAGGACGAGAGCGTTCACGCGCTCCTCACCGCGCACGCGTCCTCCCGCGGCCGGAGGGGGCCGCGTCCGTCTCGGAGCGGTCTCGCGCTGGCCGCGTTCCGGGATGCCACGATCTCGGCGATCACCGACAGTGCCGTCTCCTCCGGGGTGGCGCCCCCGAGGTCGAGGCCGAGGGGGGAGTGCAGGCGCGAGAGCTCGGCATCCGTGACGCCCGCGGCGCGCAGGAGCATCGCCCGCCGCGCGACCGTCGCGCGCGCCCCCATCGCGCCGACGAAGCCGACGGGCATCCGCAGGGCGGCGCGCAGGGCGGGGACGTCGAGGCGCTCGTCATGCGTGAGCACGCAGACCGCGGTGCAGGCGTCGGGGGAGTCCAGGGTCGCGAGGTAGTCGTGGGGGGCCGCGACGACGAGCTCGGCGGCATCCGGGAACCGTTCGCGCGTGACGAGGAGCGCCCAGTCGTCGCACACGGTCACCGCGAACCCCGCGGCGGAGCCCAGTCGGCAGAGGGCCGCGGCGTGCTCTCCGGCGCCCAGCACGATCAGGCGCGGGAGGGCCGGCCGGTGCAGGTGCAGCGGCTCGCCGTCGAGATCGAGGCGGAGCGTCGCCTCGCGCCCGGCGCGGGCGTCCCCCAAGGCCGCCCGCACCACGGCGACGTCGATCGGGTACGCCACCACGTCCACCGCCCCGCCGCAGGCGAGCCCGGCGGCGATGGGGGTGACGACGCCGTCGTCCGAGAATCCGAAGCGCGCCCGACGCACGGCGCCGGCGCGCAGTGCGTCCAGGCCGAGCATGACGGCGTCGTTCTCGACGCAGCCGCCCGAGAGGGAACCGATCACGCGCGCGTCGCGCGTGACGGCGAGAGTGGCTCCCACGCCGCGCGGTGCGCTGCGGACGACCGCGGTCACCGTGACCGCGGCGACGGGCACTCCCGCGTCGAGCAACGGCACCAGGTCGGCGGCCAGATCGAGCATGGACGCGACGGTAGTCGGGGCGTGTTTCGCGCACGCTACGCTGTCGTGACCATGCCCGTCGCCCCCCTGGATCCGCCGTGCGGCGTGGTCCTCGCGGCGGGCGCCGGGCGCCGTTTCGGGGGGCCCAAGGCCCTCGCCCGCACCCCGGCGGGTACGCCCTGGGTCGTCCTCGCGGTCCGTGCTCTGCGCGCGGCGGGATGCGGCGAGATCCTCGTCGCCCTCGGCGCGGCGGCCGACGAGGCGGCTCCGCTCGTGCCGTCCGAGGCCACGATCGTGCCCGTGCCCGACTGGACGTCGGGGGTCGCCGCGTCGCTTCGCGCGAGCCTCGCGCGGGCGGCATCCGGATCGGCTCCCGCCGCGATCGTGATGCCGGTCGACACCCCGGATGCCACCCCCGCGGCGATCGCGCGCCTCGTTCGTCGCGCGCGGCCCGAAGCCCTCGCACAGGCGGTGTACGACGGCGCGCCGGGGCATCCCGTGGTGATCGGCCGCGCGCACTGGGCCGCCGTGGCCGCCGCTGTGCACGGCGACATCGGCGCCCGACCGTACCTGATCGCGCAGAACGCCGAGCTCGTGGAGTGCGGGGATCTGTGGTCCGGGGCCGACCGCGACGAGCCGTGATCACGGTCTGATCACGGCCGCCACGAATTTTGACGTGGCTATAGACAAAACTCTGCTCTCTAGATAATTTTTCGGAGCCGTCATAATTACGACGGAGCCAAGAAGCCGGGACGAAGACGTACCCGATCCGTGCCGGGGAGGGCACGGGTACGACCACGGGGGTCCCTGCAGTTCAGAGAGGAACGCAGATCACATGCTGAAGAAAATCCTGACCGGTGCGGCCATCGCCGCTCTCGCCGTCGGTCTCGGAGCGTGCAGCGCGGAGCGCACGACCTCGGGTGGCGGCGACGCCGCCGGCGGCGGCACCGAGTGCAACGTCGGTATCGCGATGCCGACCCGCAGCCTCGAGCGCTGGATCAACGACGGTGAGCAGCTCCAGAAGAAGCTCCAGGACGCGGGCTGCACCGTCGACCTGCAGTACGCGGACAACAAGACCGACCAGCAGATCAGCCAGATCCAGAACCAGATCTCGGGCGGCGCGAAGATCCTCGTGATCGCCGCGATCGACGGATCGACCCTGGGCCCGGTGCTGCAGGAGGCCAAGGCGCAGAACGCCACGGTCATCGCCTACGACCGCCTGATCAACGGCAGCGAGAACGTCGACTACTACGCCACGTTCGACAACTACAAGGTCGGCACCCTCCAGGGCCAGTACATCGAGACGCAGCTCGGCCTCAAGGACGGCAAGGGTCCCTTCAACCTCGAGCCCTTCGCCGGCAGCCCCGACGACAACAACGCGAAGTTCTTCTTCGCCGGCGCGTGGGACGTCCTGAAGCCCTACGTCGACAAGGGACAGCTCGTCGTCCCCAGCGGCAAGTCGCCCGCCAACGACGACGCGTGGGCCAGCATCGGCATCCAGGGCTGGGCGTCCGACAAGGCCCAGGCCGAGATGGACAACCGCCTCTCGTCGTTCTACGGCGACGGCAAGAAGGTCAACGTCGTGCTCTCGCCCAACGACAGCCTCGCCATCGGTATCGAGGCGTCGCTGAAGTCGGCCGGGTACACCCCGGGCGTCGACTACCCGATCATCACGGGCCAGGATGCCGACAAGGCCAACGTCAAGGCGATCCTCGACGGCGCTCAGGCGATGACCGTGTGGAAGGACACCCGCGCCCTCGGCGACCGCGTGTTCACGATGATCCAGGAGATCAAGGACGGCAAGACCGTCGAGGTCAACGACACCAAGACCTACGACAACGGCAAGAAGGTCGTCCCCTCGTACCTGCTGACCCCCGAGGTGGTCACCAAGGACGACGTCCAGTCGAAGCTCATCGACTCGGGCTTCCTGAAGGCGTCCGACGTCGGACTCTGATCCACCCCTCGCGGCGGGGCGGGCTTCGGCCCGCCCCGCCGCTCGATCCCTGACGGAGGGACAACCATGACCGAACCGATCCTGCGCATGTCGGGGATCTCCAAGTCGTTCAACGGCGTCCCGGCTCTCGCCGACGTCTCGGTCGACGTGCACCGCGGTGAGGTGCACGCGATCTGCGGCGAGAACGGCGCCGGCAAGTCCACCCTCATGAAGGTGCTCAGCGGGGTCTACCCGGCCGGGAGCTTCGAGGGCAGCATCACGCTCGAGGGCAAGGAGGTGGCATTTCGTTCGATCAACGACAGCGAGGCCGCCGGCATCGTGATCATCCACCAGGAGCTCGCGCTCAGCCCGTACCTGTCGATCGCGGAGAACATCTTCCTCGGCAACGAGAAGGCCCGCCGCGGCGTCATCGACTGGAACGCGACGAACACCGCCGCCGCCGAGCTGCTCAAGCGCGTCGGCCTGCGCGAGAGCCCCGCGACGAAGATCTACGAGATCGGCGTCGGCAAGCAGCAGCTCGTCGAGATCGCCAAGGCCCTCGCCAAAGAGGTCAAGCTCCTCATCCTCGACGAGCCCACCGCGGCCCTGAACGACGACGACTCCGCCCACCTGCTCGACCTCATCGACCAGCTGCGCGACCAGGGCATCACCTGCATCATCATCAGCCACAAGTTGAAGGAGGTGCTCCGCATCGCCGACCGCATCACGATCATCCGCGACGGCCGCACGATCGAGACCATGCGTCGCGACGACCCCGAGACCGACGAGGGCCGCATCATCCGGGCCATGGTCGGCCGCGACCTCAACAGCCTCTTCCCGCCGCGCGAACCCGACATCGGCGACGAGCTGTTCCGCGTCGAGAACTGGACGGTCCACCACCCCGTCGACACCGAACGCGTCGTCATCGACAACGCGTCGTTCATGGTGCGCGCGGGAGAGATCGTCGGTTTCGCCGGCCTCATGGGCGCGGGCCGGACCGAGCTCGCGATGAGCATCTTCGGCCGTATGTACGGCACGGGCATCTCGGGCGAGGTCTACAAGAGCGGTCAGCAGATCGACGTCCGCACGGTCGACGCCGCGATCAAGCACGGCATCGCCTACGCCACCGAGGACCGCAAGAAGTACGGCCTGAACCTCATCGGCGACATCCAGGTCAACGTCTCGGCATCCGCCCTCGCCCGCTTGGCCCGTCTGGGCGTGGTCGACCGGTACCGGGAGTACAAGGTCGCCGACTCGTACCGCTACAAGATGAACATCAAGGCCCCCAGCGTCGCCGCGATCACCGGGCGCCTCTCTGGCGGCAACCAGCAGAAGGTCGTGCTGTCGAAGTGGATGTTCACCGGACCCGACGTCCTCATCCTCGATGAGCCGACCCGCGGCATCGACGTCGGCGCGAAGTACGAGATCTACGGAATCATCAACGAACTCGCGGCCCAGGGGAAGGCCGTCATCGTCATCTCGTCGGAGCTGCCCGAGGTCATCGGCCTCTCCGACCGCATCTACACCATCTCCGAGGGACGCATCACGGGCGAGGTCAGCCGCGCGGATGCCACCCAGGAGACGCTCATGCGGCACATGACCGCCGGAAGGAACTGACAGCAATGGCCACCGCATCCACCCAGACGGTCGAGGCGCCGACCCAGCCGGGGCCCCGCCGCCGCGGCATCCTGTCGCGCATCAACTTCCGACAGTTCGGCATCCTCGCCGCCCTGGTCATCATCATCGTGCTGTTCCAGGTCCTCACCGGCGGACGCCTGCTCATGCCGGGCAACGTCAACAACCTCATCCAGCAGAACGCCTATGTGCTGATCCTCGCGATCGGCATGGTCATGGTGATCATCGCCGGGCACATCGACCTGTCGGTCGGCTCGGTGGTCGCCATGGTCGGCGCGATCGCGGCCATCGCGATGAACCAGTGGGGCCTGCCCTGGTGGTTGGCCGTCATCCTCTCGCTCGCCGTCGGTGCCGTCGTCGGTGCCTGGCAGGGCTTCTGGGTCGCCTTCGTGGGCATACCCGCATTCATCGTGACCCTCGCCGGCATGCTCCTGTTCCGCGGGCTGACCCTCGTGCTCCTGACCGGTGGAACCATCGCCGGTCTGCCCGACGGCTTCACCGCGATCGGTGCCGGGTGGCTGCCGCCGCTCCTCGGCTACGTCGGCGTCTGGGACTCCCTCACCGTGGTGCTCGGCTTCGTCGCCGTGGTCGCCCTCATCGCCCAGCAGCTGCGGACGCGGGCGACCCTGCGTCGTCTCGAGCTGCCGCGCGAGGTGGCGTGGTCGTTCTGGGCGAAGAACGCCATCGCCGCGGTGGCCATCATGGCCGTCGCCTTCACCCTCGCCGCCTACAACGGCACCCCGATCGTGCTGATCATCCTCGCCGTGCTCGTGCTCGCCTACACGTTCGTGCTCAACCGCACGACCTTCGGTCGCCACGTCTACGCGATGGGCGGCAACCTGTTCGCCGCCGTGATGAGCGGCGTGAAGACGAAGTGGGTCAACTTCTTCATCTTCGTCAACATGGGTGTGCTCGCGGGCCTGGCCGCCGTGGTCAGCACCGCTCGCGCCGGCGGGGCCGTGGCATCCGCCGGTCAGAACTACGAACTGGATGCCATCGCCGCCGTGTTCATCGGTGGTGCCGCCGTCCAGGGCGGTATCGGTACCGTCATCGGGGCCGTGGTCGGTGGTCTCGTCATGGGCGTGCTGAACATGGGTCTGTCGATCCTGAGCGTGGACGCCGCCTGGCAGATGGCCATCAAGGGCATCGTGCTGCTGCTGGCCGTCGCGTTCGACATCTTCAACAAGCGACGCAACGGCGGTGCCTGATCGGATGGGGAGCGTGGCCCCGGGGCCCGCTCCCCATCCGCGTCCCGACGTTTCCCGCCCGTACGGCTCCGATGGGATGATGGGGGAGGTGCGCCCCTCATGACCCCTGCCGTGTTCGAGCCCGCGACGCCGCTCGCACCCCCGGCCGGTCGTACGACCAACGACCTGATCCGCCAGCAGAACCTCGCGTCCGTGTTGTCGCTCCTCCACTCTCGGGGAGCGCTCTCACGCGCGCAGCTCGGCGCCACCACCGGCCTTAACCGGTCGACCGTGACCGGGCTGGTCATGGAGCTCACCGAACTGGGGCTCGTCCGCGAAGCCCCCGGCGGGGAACGCACGGGCAAGGTCGGCCGGCCCACGCTCGACATCGAGCCCGAAGACCACGTCGCGGCCCTCAGCGTCCGCGCCGAGCCGCACGCGGTCACGGTCGCCCTCGTCGGACTCGGCGGTGTCGTGCACGCACGTCTCCGCCACGACACCGCGAGCCCACCGTCGCCGCGCCGGTTCGTGCAGATCGTCGAGTCGTCGGTCGAGGCCATGCGCGCCGACATCGACCGTCACTATCGGGTGGTGGGGGCCGGGCTCGCGGTGCCCGGTCTGGTGAACGCCAACGGATCGGTCCTCGTCTCGCCCACCCTCGGCTGGAAGCGCGACCCGGTCGCCGCCCGCTTGAGCGACCAGCTCGGCATGCCGGTCACGGCCGGGAACGACGCGAGCATCGGCGCGCTCGCCGAATCGCGCTTCGGCGTCGGCGTGGGCGTCGGCAACCTGCTCTACCTCGGCGGAGCGATGCACAGCATCGGCGGCGGGCTCATCATCGACGGCACCCTTCTGCGGGGCACCTCGGGCTACGCCGGCGAGCTCGGACACACGGTCGTCGACCCCCGGGGTCGTCGCTGCGTGTGCGGGAGGAAGGGATGCCTCGAAGCCGAGGTCAGTCTCGACCTCATCGAGCCGCTCCTCGGGCGCCGCAAGCTCGACGAGGACGAGCTCGACGTCGAGCTCGGAGTCGCCCGCAACCCCCGCGTGATGGCCGAGGTCACCCGCCAGGTCGAGGTCCTGTCGATCGCGCTGACGAACTTCGTCAACGCGTTCAGCCCCGAGACGGTCGTGCTCTCGGGCTATCTCGGCGCACTGCTGTCGGTCAGCCGTGAACGGCTGGCCGATGCGGTGCGCGTGCATCCGCTCGGCGCGGAGGGGCGCACGATCCGCCTCGAACGCGCGCACCTGCGTTCCCGCCTCATGCTCGTCGGCCCCGCGGAGCTGGCCTTCGCCGACCTGCTGTCGAACCCGGCGGGCTTCCGCGGCTGACGTTCCCGACCCCGACCCGTGCGGGGACGGATGCCGGCACGCGATGACGCTACGACGCCGGTGTCGGCGCCGACATCGTCCTCCTCGCCCGGTGACGGGCGGCGATGCGGTGGCCCCAGCGGTTCATGGGGGCCTCGACGAGCCGATACGACGCCCAGGCCAGCAGCAGGGCGCCGATCAGCCCGAGGGGATACTGCACCCACGACGGGATCGCCGGCGGGAGCCTCTCGAGCGTGTTCAGCACGAACGCGTGCGTGAGGTAGAAGGAGTAGCTCACCGTTCCGACGAACAGCAGCGGGCGGGTGCTCAGCACGGCCGCTGCCGCTCCCCGGGGTGCGGTGAAGAGCGAGATGATCGTCAGCGCCCACAGGATGCCGTACGGCACGTACCACGGCGTTCCCAGGGCGATGTCGGGGTACAGCACCAGGCCGAGGCTCGCCGCGAGCAGGACCCAGGTCGTCCACCGTCGTCCGAACACGCGCGCGAGCACGGCGAACGACGCGCGGTAGTGCAGCCCGGCGGCGACGAGCACGCCCAGGATGATGTGCACGTACGGCTGCACCACACGGGCGACGGGAGTGCCGAACCCCACCACGCTCAGCACACTCGCCGACACCACCAGGAGCGGCACCAGAACAGCCCAGCGCCGGCGCAGCAGCAGAAAGCCGACGACCGGCCACACGAGGTAGAACTTGTCCTCGATGCCGATGGACCACGCGCCCGAGAACGGCGCCTGGCTGCTGGCCGTGTTGGTGAGCTGGACGATTTCGGGGAAGCCGAGCAGGTAGCCCGGCAGGGCGTGCACGAAATCGGCGCGGCGGTCCGCCTGCGCCCCCACCGCGAAGATGAGCACGCAGTAGACCGCGAGCACGAGCACGTACATCGGCAGGATGCGGAAGGCCCGACGGATGTAGAAGGCGCCGAAGTCGACGGGGCGCTCGTCGCTCTCGCGCAGAAGCAGTGTCGTGATGATGAAGCCCGAGATGACGAAGAAGAGGGTGACGCCGACCCCGCCGTGCACGGCCTTCCACGGTCCCGGCGCCTCGACGTGGCCGGTGAAGACGAGCAGGATCGCGATCGCCCGCAAGCCGTCCAGGGGGAGCAGCCGGGTGGTCTGGCGGAACGCGGTGTACGTCGTCTCGAGGGTGTTCGTCATCTCGCCTTCCCGGTGCGTCGTCCGACGCACGCGCTGCCGGCATCGCCGCGGGGTGCCGGAGTCATCCGTGAGGATGCCGCGTTCGGGGCCCGCCCGGAGACCGCGGGGCCTCGCACGCGCGTCACGACGCGCGTGTGACGAGGGAGATTCATCCCTCGTTTCACTCGCGGGTGGTGTGGCGGGGCGCTCGGCCCGGGCGCCGAGTGAGCTCAGCGCGCGAGTGCGTCGCGATACGCATCGAGGGTGCGGAGGGCCATGAAGCGCCACGAGTACATCTCCGCGCGCCGATGTCCGCGCTCTCGGAGCGATCCCGCCAGATCGGGATCGCCGAGCACACGCGTCAGGGCACCGGCGATCGACGACGCCCGGGATGGGTCGAAGTACACCGCCGCGTCGCCGTAGACCTCCGGCAGGCAGGTGGCATCGCTGCTGACCACCGGGCATCCGTGCCGCATGGCCTCGAGTCCCGGCAGGCCGAAGCCCTCGAAGAACGAGGGGAACGCGTAGACCGCGGCGTGCTCGTAGAGCCAGCGGAGCTGCCCGTCGGAGACGAATCCCGCGAAGTGCACGGCGGCACGCTCCTCGTCGCCGAGGGCCGCGATCAGACGGGTTCCGTCGCCGTCGATCCTCCCCGCCACGACGAGACCGAGCGACTCGTCGTCCGCCCTCAGATCGACCACCGCGCGGATCAGCCCGGCGAGGTTCTTGTAGGGCACCTGAGTACCCACGTAGAGGACGAAGCGCCGGAACGGGACACGCACCGGCTCCGCGGCATCCGTGATCGGATCGGCCGCGGGATACGTCACCGTCACGTGGCTCGGGTCGACGCGGGTGTAGGTGAGGAGGTCGCGCCCGGAGTGGGCGCTGACGACGAGATTGACGCGCGAGAGGTGCGCAGCCACGGCGAACGCCCCCGCCCCGACCGCCCGCTTGGCGATCGACACCAGCGGGTGCTTCTTGTGGTTGTGGATCTTGAGGAGCGTCATGTCATGGAAGGTGGTGATCCGGCGGGTGCCCAGGGCGAGGGGCTGCTGCGGCATCGCGAAGTGGACGAGGTCCGGCCGCAGAGCGCGGAGCTCGCGCGAGAACGAGGTCTGCTCGCGTACGGAGAAATAGGGCGTGTCGGTTCCGACCGTCGTGAAGCGCTCGTTCGTCGGGCTCCACGCGTCGACCTGTCCCCGCGGCAGCACGATCGTGTAGCGGTGGTCCTCATCGAGGTCTTCGAGGTTCTCGATGAGCTTGCGCGTGTATCGGCCCGTCGAGGTGAACATCGAACGAGCGTCGATCACGATGTGCGGGAGGCGGCTGGCCACGGGTGGTCCTCTTTTCGGCGGGGGCTGTCCGATCATCGCGGCGACCGCGCTCGACGCCTCCGCTCCCGCTGCCACGGCGGCGACGTCGCGTACGGGTGAACGGGCGGATGAAGCGTCGGGGGTGACCGTCCCGATCGCGGCCAAAATCCCCTGGGGGAGACGGTCTCGACCGGTCGGCGGGCCCCACGGGAGCGGTACCTTCGCCGGGGCGTCCGCACTCGTCGCGGCGCTCGGACAGGAGGACCGTTGCGGATCGTCAGCGTGACCGCGCACGTGCCGTACGAGGGTGTTCCGCACGCCGGCGGGCAGTACGTTCTCGCCCATCTGCGCGCCCTGCTCGAGCGTGGTCATGAGGTGACCGTGGTGGCACCCGCGTGGCGGGGGAACGAGGCCGCCGCGGAGCGGCTGCGGGCCGAGTCCGGCATCGACGTGATCGTGTGCCCGCCGCGCTCGACGGGTCGTGCGGCCGAGTGGTGGGACACCCAACAGATCCGCGTGTTCCCCGTGCGGCCGCCGCTCCGTTTCCACCGCGCTGTCCGGGACGCGCCCGCCGTCCGCCGCGCGGTGCAGCGGGCCGACGTCGTCGAGGCGCACTGGACCGAGCTCGGGTGGACGACTCGCGCCGTGCGCGGGATCAACCCGGCCGCACGGCATGTCGTCATCGCCCACGACGTCATCGCGCAGACCTACGAGCGCGTCTTCGCGGCCACGCGCCCCGGTACCCTCGCGCGACTGCTGGGGTACTGGCGCAACGCGAGCGTCGCCGGCGACGAACGCCGTGTCTACCGCGATGCCGACGCGGTTCTCACGTTCAGCGGGAAGGATGCCGCCTACGTCCGCCGCCTCAGCGGCTCCGACCGCGGCACCGTGCTGCGGCCGCCGTTCCCGACCTCGCCGAGCCGATCGGCGCCCCCGGAGGGTCCGCCGACGGTCCTGCTCGTCGGCGCCTTCTTCCGCGAGGTCAACGCGCAGGCCGCGCAGTGGCTGATCGATGACATCATCCCCCTCGTCCGACGCGAGCACCCCGACGTGCGGTTCGTGCTGGCCGGTTCGGGGCCGACCGATCGCATGCGCGCGGCGGCGGCGACGGATCCGTTGCTCGAGGTCACCGGCGAGGTCGTCTCGCTCGAACCGTTCTACGACCGCGCGACCGCGGCGGTCGTGCCCCTGCGCATGGGGGCGGGGCTGGCGTTCAAGACGGTCGACGCGTTGACCCGTGGCATCCCCGTCGTGTCGACCACCGTCGGTGCCGAGGGGCTTTCGGGCGAGGGAGCCGCGGCCGGCCTCGTCGTCGCCGACGACACCGCGTCCATCGCGGCGGCGTTGAGTCGCATCCTGGCCGATCCCGACGGCAGCTGGCGGGCTGCGCGACCCACCGCCGACTGGGCGCGGGCGGAGTTCTCGGCCGAGACCTTCCCCCGTCGCCTCGAGCACGCCTTGAACCCCGAAGGAGAACCTTCATGACGATCGCCGTCGTGGTGCCGAACTGGAACGGTCTGGCTGAGCTGCCCGCGTGCCTCGACTCGTTGCGCGCGCAGACCACCGCCCTCGAGATGATCGTGGTCGACAACGGATCGCACGACGGCTCGGTCGAGATGTTGCGTGGCTCCTACCCCGACGTCACGCTGCTCCGACAGCCGGTGAACCTCGGCTTCGCCGGCGGTGTGAACGTGGGGCTGCGCTACGCCCTGCACCGGGGTCACGAGTACGTCGCCCTGCTCAACAACGACGCCGTGGTGGAGCCCACGTGGCTCGAGGAGCTGGTCGCCGTGATGACCGCCGACATGCGCGTCGGCATGGTCGCGAGCAAGTTCGTCACCATCGACGGGCGCCGCCTGGACAGCACGGGGGAGTGCTACTCGATGTGGGGCCTCCCCTACCCGCGTGGCCGCGACGACGAGGACCTCGACGCCTACGACGACGCCGTCGAGATCTTCGGCGCGAGCGGAGGATCCACGCTGTACCGCGCGGCGATGCTGCGCGACGTCGGGCTCTTCGACGAGGACTTCTTCGCGTATTTCGAAGACGTCGACCTCAGCTGGCGAGCCCAACTGCGGGGCTGGCCCGCGCGTCTGGCGCCTCGCGCGGTCGCGTACCACCGGATCGGTGCGACGAGCGGACGCATCCCGGGCTTCACCACCCATCAGACCCTCAAGAACCTGGGGTGGGTGATGACGAAGAACGTGCCCCGTGGTCTTCTGCCGGTCGTCGCGCCTCGACTCCTGCTCGCCTCGACGATCACGTTCGCGCGCGCCGTCCTGCGGGGCCAGGGCGTCACTGCGGTGCGGGCTGTGATGATCTCGGCCGGCAAGGCACCGAGGAAGCTGCGTCAGCGCAGGACCATCCAGCGGGGCCGCCGCGTCGACGACGCCGCGGTGCGCTCGTGGCTCACGTGGGATCTCCCTCCCGGATCCACGAACCTGCGACGGCTACGCGCGGCGGCGAGGACTCCGCTGCGGATCCGGCAGCGTGAGGGCGGTCAGCGAATCACCTGATCTCTCACCCGTTCGGCCTCCGTGAAGCGGCGCGAGGGTCGAGCTCTGCGTCGCGATGACGAACAGCGGGATCAGCATCGCGGCGAGCAGATCGTCGGGCGCCTCGACGCGCCATGCCGTCTCGGTGATCGAGAGGCCCGCGAGGACGCACAGGAAGCCGAGGGCGGCGACGCTCTCTCGGCGGGGGAGGCCATCGGCGATCCGCGCGCATCGGTAGACGACGAAGGCGAACGTGGCCACGAGGATCAGGCCGCCCGTCACCGTGTAGGTCACGAACACGTTGTGGCCGTGACCGGCCGCTGTCGTCAGGGCGTCCTTGAGGGTGTCGTAGTTGTCGGTGAACCAGGAGTGACCGAGCCCGTCGAGCCAGTGGGTGCCGGACAGCTTCGACAGCGTGAACTGCCAGATCGCGCCCCGGAGGGTGTAGGCCGCGGGGTCCGTGGTCGTGAGCGGCACGACCACCACGGCGACGCAGAGCCCGAACAGCAGCACCCCGATCACGGCGCGCAGGGAACGACGCAGCAGCATCGCGAGAACCACGACGACGAACCACACGATGACGCCGAACAGGGCCGTGCGCGACGCCGACCACAGGATCGCGGCGACGATGACGGCCGTCGTGGACCACCGCAGATACCAGCGCGAGAAGAGGTACGTGAGGGGGAGGGCGAACGCGAGGAAGAGGCCGTTGCCGTTGGGGTGCGAGAAGAACCCCGCCAGCAGCGGCAGATTCAGCAGAGCCTTATCCGTGGCGAGGTCGAAGCTCTCCGGCATGTACACGAGACGAGGGGCGATCGAGGTGAGCGCCATGGAGGCGACGGCCATCGCCGCGGTCAGGAGGGCGTACAACCGGAGGTCGGCGACACGCACCTGCAGCGCCCACAGCGCGATCGCGATGCCGATGGGCAGGAGCACCTTCTCGGAGACGGGACGACCGTGGGAGAACTCGTCGAGAACGATCCAGAGCGAGGGAAGCAGCACGACCACGAGGGGCGTGAGGTCCTTGCGCACGAACATGACGCGGAAGACGAGCAGGAACAGGGTGATCCCGGCGGGCACGAGGAAAGCGACCCACCAGGCGTCGACGACCGCTTGAGCGATGGTGAACTTGACGCCTTCCACGGCTTTGCGTCGATCCATCGTCAGGGTCTGTGCGACGGGTCCCGAGATCGACACGCCCCAGAGGACGAGCAGCGTCAGATACGCGGCGAACCGTGCACCGGGACTGCGGACGGGGTTCGCGCCGCGGAGGGCGCGTCGCGTCGGTGCCGCGGGCGACGTTCGCGTGTGCGCGCGCTGTGAGGCGATGGCCGAAGAGGTCATCCGCACAGGCTAGGTGCGGGGAGAGCGGTGCGGCGGCGGCAGCCAGGGCGGCGGCAAAGGGGACCGAGCGGGTGAAATCGGGCGCCTCCGAGCCGTGATCGCCGGAAGGGGGAGCGCGCCGCGAATAGTCTTCTGCGGCGTGCGGGGCCCTCATCGCGCGCGGCGAGGAGGACGGCAGACGTGACGCCCGAGGCATCCCGAGGCGCACGAGCCCGGGGAGCGACCCTCCTCCTGTCGACCCAGTGGGTGCGCTACCTCCTGCAGATCGCCAACATCGTCGTTCTCGCGCGTCTGATCGGGCCCAGCGATTTCGGTGTCGTCAGCCTGGGACTCGCGATCGTGGGCATCGCGTCGGTCCTCGGCGACTTCGGTCTCAGCCTCGCGGCTCTGCGGGAGACCTCGCTCAGCCAACAGCAGAAGAGCAACCTGCTCTGGATCAACAGCGGGATCGGAGCGGCGTTGGCCGGCGCCGTCGCCCTCGCTGCGGCACCCATCGCGGAGGCGTTCGGCGATGACCGCCTCCGCGCCGTGGTGCTGCTGGCGGCACCCGCCTACCTGCTGCGGGCGGCCGCCGTGCAGTTCCTCGTCGAGTTGAACCGTCGGGAACACTTCTCCCGACTGGCCGCGGCGGAGGTCGGCGGAGACGCGATCGGTGTCGGAACCGCGGTGGTTCTCGCCCTGGCCGGCTCGGGGTACGTCGCGCTGGCTGTGCAGGGCACCGTCGCGGCGATGGTCACCCTGCTGTGGGCGGCGCTCGCGGCGCGTTGGCGACCGAGTCTTCCGCGGCGGGCCGAGATGCGCTCGCTCCTGACGTTCGGCCTGTCGACGCTCGGCACGCACGCGGCGCAGTACGTCACGACCAACGTCGACACCATCATGCTGGGCGCTTGGTACCCCGCCGCGATGGTCGGCTTCTACTCCCGCGCGTATCAGCTCGTCATGCTGCCGTTGCAACAGGTCGCGGCGCCGCTGACGAGGGTCGTCCTCCCGCGTCTGGCGCAGGTCGCCGACGACCTGCCTGCTCTCAACGAGGCGCTGGTGCGGGCGCAGCGCCTCGTAAGCCATGTTCTGCTCGGCGTCACGGGGCTCCTGGTGGTCGGCGGAGCGCCCTTGATCGAGGTCGTCCTCGGCGCAGACTGGCTCCCCGCGATGCAGTTCCTCCCGATCCTGGCGGTGGGAACGATCTTCCAGACGATCGCCTACGCGTACTACTGGGGCTTCGCCGCCCTCGGGCGATCCGGGGCGCTCTTCCTCTCCGAGGTCGTCGGTCGGGTGCCGATGGTGCTGTTGATCGTGGTGCTCGCTCCCCTCGCTCCCGCGGGCGTCGCGTGGGGCGTCGTCGCGGGGCAGGTGCTCATCTGGGCCTCGGGGACTTTCGTCTTCGCGCCGCGAGCGGGTCTGCGCGTGCGCGCGCTGCTGGGTACCGCTGTCGTGCCTCTCCTCGTCAGCGGGGGAGCCACTCTCGCCGCGTGGGGTCTGGACGCCGGCGTCTTCGTGCATCTGCCCGCGATCATCCGCCTGGTGAGCGTCACCCTGAGCTGGCTGCTGATCGGCGTCCTGCTGCTGGCGCTGTGCGGGCGCAGCGACGCGCGTCTGATCGGGCAGACCCTCCGGACCATGCGCCCGCAGCGTTCCGGGCGATAGCGCGGACGACCGGCACGGTGACGGATGCCGTATCCCCGCCGTTCACGTCGGCGTCGTCGCCGTGGCCTAGCGTCGCCGCGTGCGTCCGACCCGACGGGCGCCCGGGAGGTGTCCGTGGACCCCGGCGAGGCATCGCGCCGGCCGCTCTGGCCGTGGCTGGTCGCGCTCGTGCTGGTGCTCGGCGGGAGCTGCGCCTTCGTCGTCCAGGCGCAGGCGATGGCGCTCGACGTCGAGCGCTCCGCAGCGCGCGTCGACCACTGGCCCGCGGTGACGTCGGCGGTCGCCCCGCCCGCCGACGGATCCGCCGCGTCGGCCTCGGGCTCCGGCGCTCCCGCCGCGGACGTCGCCGCTGCCCGCACGAGCGCGCTCCCGGTCGAGGCCGCGCCGGTCGTCCGGCCGGATCCGGCGTGGACCGAGTCTGTGGCGGCAGGGACCGGCATCCCGGAACGCGCGCTGCGCGCCTACGCCCACGCCTCGCTCACCCTGCGGGTGGAACAGCCGGACTGCGGTCTCGGGTGGAACACGCTCGCCGGCCTCGGGGCGATCGAATCCGCGCATGGCACGCACGACGGCGGTGTGCTCCGCGCGGACGGGTATCCCGACCCGCCCATCCGCGGGATCCCGCTCGACGGCAGCGCGAGCGCCGCCGTCTCGGACACCGATGGGGGTCGCGTCGACGGGGACGCCGTGTGGGACCGCGCCGTGGGTCCCCTGCAGTTCATCCCCTCGACGTGGCAGCGCTGGGGCGCCGACGCGAACGGCGACGGCACCGCCGACCCGAACCAGATCGACGACGCGGCGCTGGCGGCGGCGCGCTACCTGTGCGCGTCGGGTGAGATGACGAGTCCCGCGGGGTGGCGGCGCGCGGTGTTCTCGTACAACCACCTCGACTCGTACGTCGACGACGTCGCCGCCACCGCGAACGCGTACGCCGCCCGGGCCGCCGACTGATCCTGCGCGGGGGCGGATCCGGCCGAGAGGTTCCCCGTCCGCGGCGGTCCGACTCCGGGGTGGCTCCGTCAGGGCACCGGGAGCGTGGTGCCCGGTGCCGTCATCCGCGAGGCAAGCGACGCCGTCGTCGGCCCTTCGCCGCTCAGCCGCCGATCACGACGTTCAGCGGCTCCTCACCGGCGCGGAGGCGGTCGATCTGCCGGCGGACGAGGCGTGCGATGCGGGGGTGCATGGCATCCGTCGCTCCTCCGACATGCGGGACGACGAGGGCGCCCTCGAGGCTCCACAGCGGGTGTCCGGCGGGAAGCGGCTCGGGGTCGGTCACGTCGAGCGCCGCGCGGAGGCGACCGCGACGCACGTGGTCGACGAGGGCGTCGGTGTCGACGAGGGGGCCGCGGCCGACGTTCACCACGAGCGCTCCGTCGGGAAGCGCCGACAGCGCCGTGTCATCGACGATGTGCCTGGTCGCGTCACCGCCGGGGAGCGAGGCGATGAGGATGTCTGTCTCGGCGAGCACCTCGGCGAGCAGGCCGATCGGGAGCACCTCGATCTCGTCCTGCACACGTCCGCGGGAGGCGACGGCGCGGAGGTCGATCTCGAACGGCTTCAGCCGCGCGGCGATCGCGCGGCCGACACCGCCGAAGCCCAGGAGGGTGACGCGACGATCCGCCAGCCCCGCGGCGCCCGCGCCTGTCCACTCGCCGCGGTCCTGTGCGCGCACGAAGTCGGGGAGCCGGCGCTGCGCGGCCAAGACGAGGGCGACGGCGAGTTCGGCGGTCGCGGTCTCGTGCACGCTCGAGGCGTTCGCGAACACCAGGCCCTCGGGGAGGCGCCCCTCGACGTTGTCGTAGCCGATCGACTGGCTCTGGACGAGCCCGACCTCGACGCTCGAGAGGGCCTCGATGACCCCGTCCATCGACATGTACGGCGGCACGACCATGTCGAAGCGCTCGCGCGGAGCGGCATCCTTCATGTCCCAGATCACCACCTCGACGCCGTCGGGGAGCGTCCCGAGGTCGTCGCGCAGGCGAGCGGTGGGAACGGACACGGTGAGGGGGATCGCTGTCGTCACCAGGAAGACGCTACCGCCGCGGTCTCTTCGGCGGAGGCCTGTTGCGCCCGCCGACCGATGTGCACCCCCACGGGAACGTCGTACGCGAGGTACTCCTCGAGCAGCTCGTCGGACCGGCGCGCGAACAGGCGTCGCGAGAGGGTGGCCGCGAGCTTGGTAGCCCCGCCCACCAGCCCCGGGATCTGGTGGCTCAGCATCCCCTGGCTGATCCGCGCGCCGTGGTTGAACAGGTGGATGCGCGACAGCGCCTCGCCCCCCGCCCGGTCCACGAGACCGAAGTCGTCGTCCAGGTAGGGGAACGCGGCCAGCCCCGGGTTCTGGGCCGCGGCCTCGGGGCTGAGACGGTCGCTCCACAGGGTGGCATCCGACGCGACGGCCGCCAGCTCCGGGCGCCGCGCCAGGTCGGACACGATGCCGGTGGCCGCGAAGACGACGTCGTAGCGATGGATGCCGTTCGGTGTCGTCACGGCGATGTCGGTGCCCGTCCACGAGACGCTCTCCCACGGCGACGAGGTGAGGAACCGGAAGTCGTCGAAGGCGTGCGCGCGCCACAGGGCGTTCTGGGTGGCGGGCTGGTCGACGGCGGAGAGGTGGACGTTGAAGGTCCACTTCTGCGCGTCGGTGAAGCTGCCGTAGTTCTCGATGAGACCGGCGAACTCCATCCAGCGATACGGGCTCACCTGCGGCATCGCCGCGCGTCGCATGTGCACGTCGACGCTCGCGGCTCCGTGTTCGAGGGCGGTCGCGGCGTTGTCGAACGCACCGGTGCCGGCGCCGAGGATGCCGATCCGCCGACCCGCCAGGGTGCTGAAGTCGATGTCGTCGTGCGTGTGGTGGACCCGGTCGGCGGGGAGGCCGTCGAGGAGCGCCGGGATATGGCGGCCGCCGGCGCCTTCGATGCCTGTTGCGAGCACGACGTGGTGGGCCTCGAGCATCCAGGTGCCGTCGGGACCGTCGAGGTCGACCCTCAGGGGGCCGTCGCCCGGGACGATCGCCGTCACCCGCGTCGAGGGGACGACCGTGATCGCCGAGACCTCGCGGTACCACTGGAGGAAACCGTGCCACGCGACCGTCGGGAAGTACTCGATCTCGTCCCAGGCGGCGGTGCCGTAGACGGCCTCGAACCAGGCCCGCGGGCTGACGGCCGGCGTCCCCCAGGTCGGCCAGGCGATGTCCTTCGGCGTGCGCAGCGTGTGCATGCGGGCGTAGGTCGTCCACGGGCCGGCCGCGCCGGCCGGGGCGGCGTCGAGCACGATGACATCGTCGATGCCGCGGCGACGAAGCCCCCGGGCGAGCACGAGGCCGGCTTGCCCGGCGCCCACGATGACCACGGGGTGGACCCCGTCGCGCTCTCCGACCCACGCGCGGCCGTCGCCCGCACTGAGTGCGGCCTGGTGCGCCGCTTCGCCTTCGAGCGCCGCGAGGCGCGCTCCGGCGTCGACCAGCGGGGTGAGCATCGTCACTCCGCGTCGATGACGACGCGCACCCCGAAGACGTCGTCGAGACGGTGGTTGTGGTGGTCGGTGACGTTGGTGTCGTCGAGTTCGAGGTTGACGAAGTCCATGCTCGGTTCGGAGAAGAAGGGGCCGGCGTGCCAGGTGCCCTTGCGCATCGTGATGGCCGTGCGCGGCGGGATGCGGAAGGCCCGCAGGTCGTCGGGGGTCGGCTCCTCGACTCCGGGTGCGGCGACGGCGATGGTCCATTCGACGTCGCCGACCGACATGAGCGTCTGCGTCGTCTCGAGGTGCCGCGTGACCTGGACGAAGGCGGGTGCCTTGTCGTGCAGGCGCATGAGATAGAAGCGCGGGATGCCGTTCGACACGTCCAGAACGGCCTCTTCCGCCGTGAACGGGGTGCCGTCCTCCATGGGGGTCAGGACGACGCCGAACGGCTCGAACCCGGCCGGTGTGACCGTCTCGGACAGGAGGCGGTGGGGGGTGAGGGTCTCGGTCATGGCGGCTCGCTTTCGTCGGGTAAGGCGAGCGTACGCTTGTCCAACAAGTTTGCGGGGCCCGTGTCCGACAACGTCACGGTGTCTTTACGTGGGCGAAACGCGGCCACCGCCGCGTCCGATTCCCGTCCGTCTTCCCTCTCTCACCGACGTGCGTCGTCTGCGCGGCGCGGGCATGCCGAACGGTCATCCGGCGCACGTCAGCGAGAACAGGGGCGAGCGCGAGAACAGGGGCGAGCGCGAGAGCGGGGTCAGCGCGGGAGAGGGGTCAGCGCGTCAGGGCGGCGAGGGCCTCGGCGCGGGGGAGGGGCACGTCGCTCGTGACGGTGTCGTAACGCCGGACGAGCTCGGCGTTCGCGAACGACGTCCAGCCGGCGTCGCCCGTCTCGGCGAAGCGGATCCAGTCGCCGTGCATGCGTCGGGCGAGCTCGGCGGGAGCGGTGGGTCCGGCCATCCGGTCGGATGCGGGATCGTCGAGCGCATCGAACACGAAGCCGATCTCCAGGGCGTGTGCGGCCCGCAGATCGCGCACCGGACTCTGCCACGCGAACTCGTACACGAAGGTGGGGGCGGTGCGCGCCCGGGCCACCTCGACGGCGGGAACCCGCAGGATCGAGTCCGTGATCACCTGCCCGATGATCTCGCCCGCCGATGCGTCGGGGAACGCCCGTCGGTACGCCGCCCAGACGCCGCGCGGCACTCGCTTCGCCAGCGCGAGCAGCGCGTACGTTCGCCGGTTCAGCGCCGCGAGGGCTTCCGGCGGGTACCAGAGGCGGTACTCGTCGGTGTTGGTCCCGATCATCACCGGGACGTCGGCGTCGACGATCGCGCGACGCGGCGTGTCCGGAAGGGTCTCGGGATCGAGAGCCGCGGTGAACCCCGGTGCGGCGCGCAGGAGCGTCGAGCGCGCGGTCCGCGCGTCGCGCGCGGCCACGAGTCGTTCCGGTTCGATCGGTCGCAGGGCCGCCGCCGACGCCTCGACCCCGAGGGAGCGGGCGATGTCGCGGGTCGCCCGTGCGGCCCGCTGAGGGGTCTCGGCGTCGAGTGGACCCGATTCGATGATCGCGCCGGCGATCATCGGGCGAAGGTCCTCGCGCGCGAGCAGAGCAGCGACGACGGCGCCGCCGGCGGACTCGCCGAAGATGGTGATGCGGGAGGGGTCCCCGCCGAACCGCGCGATGTTGCGGTGGGTCCAGCGCAGCGCCTCCGCCGCGTCGGCGAGCCCGAGGTTGCGCGGGGCGTCGGGCAGGACGGAGAAGCCCTCCGCTCCCAGCCGGTAGTTGGCCGAGACGAAGACGACGCCGTCGCGCGCGAACGGGGTGCCGTCGTACGTGCTCAGCGCGGACGCCCCTCGTTCGAGGGCTCCGCCGTGGAACCAGAGCATGACGGCCGCGCCGTCGGCATCCCGTGGTCTCCAGACGTTCACGGTGAGGATGTCGTCGCCCGGGATGATCCTCGAGGCCAGGAGCGCGCCGATCGCACCGGGGTAGGGCGACTGGGGCGAGGTCGGCCCGAACGCGGTCGCCTCCCGCACGCCGTCCCAGGGCGCGGCCGGCGCGGGGGCAGCGAAACGACGGGGACCCACGGGGGCCTCGGCGTACGGGATGCCGAGGTAGCGTTCGACCCCGTCGTGTCGGGTCCCCGCCACGGAGCCGGCGTCGGTCTGGATCACGGGAGGGGTCATGTCTCCATCCTCTCGCGCGGGCGCGCCGGCGGTCCCCGGCGGTCCCGAATCAGGAACGCACGCGCCGGATCAGCGCGTTGCGCAGGCCCGCGGGCGCCGGTAGCTGCACCTCTCGCGACCAGTAGCCGATCGCGTCGTCCGCCCCGTACCCGCAGTACGTCATCTCGATCACCGGCGTCGCGGGCTCGGCATCCAGGATCGCGGCGCGCTCCGCGTCGAGGGCGATCGCGTCGATCCACAGGGTCTCCCACGCGACACGGATGCCGTTGGCCTCCTCCGCGAGATCGAACACCGGTCGCCGCGGGTCGAGGTCGATCGCGCGCGTGAGTGGGACGAGATCCTCGGCGAGGGCGTACGGTGCTCCGTCGACGCGCCACATCTTGCGGGTGCGCAGCACCTCGGTGCCGTCGGGGAGATCGTCGTAGCGGTGCGTACCCGGGGTCAGGGCGAGGCGCCCCGCCGAGACGACCTCGAGCGTCGGCTCGTGGCCGGCGGAGCGGATTGACAGCGAGTGGTCGAACTGCTCGTCGATGCGGCGGCCGACTCCGGGCAGGCGCCGGTTGGGAGAGGTCCGTGCTCCCTGCGTGCGGTGGACGTAGCCGCGCTCCTCCAGGCGGATGAGCGCCTCGCGCACCGAGTTGCGGCTCGCGCCCGTCAGTTCGGCCAGGCGCGGCTCGGACGGCAGGGTGTCGGCATCCGCCCGCCAGAGGTGCAGGATGCGATCGATCAGCGCGTCCTGGTCGGCGGCGCGCTTCTCGGTCACGGGCGAGGTGTCAGGCCGCGGCGCCCACCACGGCGGCGATCGCCGAGGTGAAGAAGCCCAGGCCGTCGACGCCCGAGCGCATCGCGGCGTGGGTGCCGGGGCCGAAGCCGGGCTCGACCGCGTGCTCGGGGTGCGGCATGAGGCCGACGACGTTGCCGCGCTCGTTGGTGAGGCCCGCGATGTCGTCGAGCGACCCGTTGGGGTTCACGCCGACGTACCGGAAGGCCACGAGGCCTTCGCCGTTCACGCGGGCCAGGGTCTCGGCATCCGCAATGTAGCCGCCGTCGGCGTTCTTGAGGGGGATGACGATCTCGTCGCCCTCGGAGAAGTCGCTGGTCCACGCGGTCGAGGCGTTCTCGACGCGCAGGCGCTGGTCGCGGCGGATGAACTGCTGGTGGGCGTTGCGGATGAGGCCGCCGGGCAGCAGGTGCGCCTCGACGAGCATCTGGAAGCCGTTGCAGATGCCGAGCACGGGCATGCCCTTGCTCGCGGCGTCCTTCACCTCGGCCATGATCGGCGCGAAGGCGGCGATCGCCCCGGCGCGCAGGTAGTCGCCGTAGCTGAAGCCGCCGGGGAGGACCAGGGCGTCGACGCCCTTCAGGTCGTGCTCGCCGTGCCACAGGGCGACCGGCTCGGCCCCCGCGAGACGGATCGCGCGCTGCGCGTCGCGGTCGTCGAGGGAGCCGGGGAAGGTGATGACCCCGATGCGGGCGGTCACTCCACGACCTCGATGTTCACCACGTCCTCGATGACGGCGTTGGAGAGCATCTCGTCGGCGAGTTCGCGGGCGCGGGCCAGCGTGGCCTCGTCGACCTCGCCCTCGACCGTGAGCTCGAAGCGCTTGCCGATGCGCACGTCGGAGAAGCGGTGCTCACCCAGACGCGACAGGGCGCCGGCGACGGCCTTTCCCTGCGGGTCGAGAAGCTCGGCCTTGGGCATGACGTCGACGACGATGGTGGGCACAGCAGCTCCAGAAGTCGGTGGGGTTGTGCCCCCATTCTACGCAGGGCGTCTCCGCTGCCGCGGCCCCGGGTCGCGGTGCGGCGATCTCGCGGCGAGACAGCGTCCCGCTGACATCGTCGCTGCAGGCTGCAACGGTTTCGTCAGCGGCGTGCCGTCTCGCGGGGTCGGTCGTGGGCGGGCGCCGGGTCACGAATATGGGAGCGCTCCCTTGACGTCGTGGGAGCGATCCCATACTCTCGACGAAATCGTATGAGAGCGCTCCCAAACCTGAGGCCGGGAGCGATGACCTCCGTCGATTCGCATCCACCACAAAGGAGTGTCCTGTGAAATCACGCGCCCTGCGCCGCGTCGCCCTCGCGGCAGCCGTCGCCTCCACCTCTGCCCTCGTGCTGGCCGGTTGCTCCGGCGGCGGGGGTGCTGCCGCCGGCAGCAGCGACGAGGAGATCACCCTCACCGTCGCGACGTTCAACGACTTCGGCTACACCGAAGAGCTGCTCAACGCCTACACCGCCGAGCACCCGAACGTGAAGATCGTGCACAACCGCGCGGCCAAGTCGAACGACGCCCGCGCCAACTACTTCCAGAAGCTCGGCAAGACCGGCCTGGCCGACATCGAGGGCATCGAGGTCGACTGGCTGCCCGAGGTCATGAAGTACTCCGACCTCCTCGCCCCCGTGCCCGACGACCTGAAGAGTCGGTGGCTGGACTGGAAGGTCAAGGCCGCCACCGACTCCTCCGGCAACCTCGTCGGCTACGGCACCGACATCGGTCCCGAGGCGATCTGCTACCGCTCCGACCTCTTCCAGGCGGCCGGTCTCCCGACCGAACCCGCCGACGTCGCGGCCGCGCTCCAGGGCGACTGGTCGAAGTACTTCGAGATGGGCGACAAGTACGTCGCCGCCACCGGCAAGCCGTTCTTCGACTCCGCCAGCAGCGTGTACCAGGGCATGATCAACCAGGTCGAGGCGGCCTACGAGAACCCCGACTCGGGTGAGATCACGGCCACGACCAACCCCGAGGTCAAGAAGATCTACACCGAGACGCTCGACGCCAGTAAGACGCAGTCGGCGCACCTCGAGCAGTGGCAGCCCGACTGGTACGCGGGAATGGCGAACGGCGCGTTCGCGACGCTCTCCTGCCCCGGCTGGATGCTGACGCAGATCGAGGGCAACGCTCCCGAGGTCTCCGGCTGGAAGATCGCGGACGTGTTCCCCAACGGCGGCGGCAACTGGGGCGGTTCGTACCTGACCGTCCCCGCCAACGGCCCTCACGTGGCCGAGGCGCAGGCCCTCGCGGACTGGCTGACCTCGCCCGAGCAGCAGGTCAAGTTCTTCCAGCAGGCGGGAACCTTCCCCAGCCAGGTCGACGCGCTGACGTCGACGGACCTCCTGGACGCCAAGAACGCGTACTTCAACGACGCCCCGATCGGTGAGATCTTCACCAACCGCGCGAACGCCGTGACGGTGACGCCGTTCAAGGGCCAGTACTACTTCCAGGTGAACGACGCGATGTCCAAGGCGCTCCTGCGCGTGGACCAGGGCACGCAGGACGCCCAGACCTCGTGGGACCAGTGGGTCTCGCAGGTGGACGCCATCGGCTGACCTCGGACGTCGCGGGCCGGGCGCCTCGTGCGCCCGGCCCGTACCCCCGGAAGGAAACTCATGACCACGACACTGCAGCCGCCCGCGGCCTCCGCGGCCCCCGCCCCCGACGGTCCCCCCTCTCGTTCCCCCCGACGCGTCGGGTTCGGCTCGAAGCTCGGCGCCTGGGATCTGAAGCTTTCCCCGTACCTCTACATCTCCCCGTTCTTCATCCTCTTCATCGTCACGGGCCTCTTCCCGATCCTCTACACGGGTGTCATCTCGTTCATGGACTGGGACCAGATCCGCGGCTCGGGCACCTTCGTCGGCTTCGACCAGTACGTCTACGTGCTCTCGCAGCCCGCCTTCTGGGTCGCCCTGCGCAACACCTTCAGCATCTTCGTGCTCTCCACGGTGCCGCAGCTGCTCCTCGCGCTGTTCATCGCGGCGATGCTCGACCAGAACATCCGGGCGAAGACGCTCTGGCGCATGGGCGTGCTCGTTCCGTACGTCATGGCCCCCGTCGCCGTCGCGTTGATCTTCAGCAACATGTTCGGCGACCAGTACGGCGTCGTGAACACCCTGCTCTCACGCATCGGCCTGCCCGGGGTGGCCTGGCACTCCGACGCCTTCGCCAGCCACATCGCCATCGCCACGATGGTCAACTTCCGCTGGACCGGCTACAACACCCTCATCCTTCTCGCGGCGATGCAGGCCGTGCCCCGCGAGTACTACGAAGCGGCGACGGTCGACGGCGCGGGCAAGGTCCGTCAGTTCTTCTCGATCACGCTGCCGAGCCTCAAGCCGACCCTCATCTTCGTCATCATCACCTCGACCATCGGCGGCCTGCAGATCTTCGACGAGCCGCGCATGTTCGACCAGGGCGGCACGGGCGGTTCCAACAACCAGTGGCTGACCATCTCGCTCTACCTCTACAACCTCGGCTGGGGCGAGTGGAACTTCGGTCGAGCGGCCGCGCTCGCGTGGATCCTCTTCCTCATCATCCTCGTCATCGGCGCGGTCAACCTCTTCATCAGCCGCTCCCTCGTCCGTGACGAAGGAGCCCGCGACGGTCTCACCCGCGCCCAGCGCCGCGCCGCCTCGCGCGCCGCGAAACAGCGTCTCGCCGCCGAATCCACCGGAAAGGGCGCACGGTCATGAGCGTCATCGACACGTCTCCCGTCACCGCGGCGGCCGACCCGACGCCGGCACGCCGACGTCCCCGCGCCGTGCGGGGCTCGCGTCCCGGTTGGTTCGTTTACGCCAGCCTCGGCGTCGTCCTGCTCGCGGCGGTCGTTCCGTATTACTGGGCGCTGCTCATCGGCTCGGGCGACTCGTCCACCATCCGCAACACCGATCTGTCGTGGATCCCCGGCGACAACTTCTTCACCAACGCCGCCGCCGTCTTGAACAACCCCGCCGTGAACTTCTGGGCGGGGCTGTGGAACTCCATCTTCAGTTCGACGCTCATCGCGGCATCCGTCGTCTTCTTCTCGACCCTCGCGGGCTGGGCGTTCGCGAAACTCCGTTTCCGCGGCGGCCCGTGGCTGCTCGTGTTCGTCGTCGCGACGATGGCCGTCCCCACGCAGCTGGGCGTCGTGCCGCTGTACATCCTGTTCAGCGAGATCGGGTGGACGGGCCAGATCGGCGCGATCATCGTGCCGGCGCTCACCAGCGCGTTCGGCGTCTTCTGGATGACGCAGTACCTGCGCCAGGCCGTGCCCGACGAACTGATCGAGGCCGCCCGCGTCGACGGGGCGAGCTCGTTCCGCACGTTCCTCACGGTGGGAGTCCCCGCCGCCCGGCCCGCCGCGGCGATGCTCGGCCTGTTCACCTTCGTCACCGCGTGGAACAACTTCTTCTGGCCGTTCATCGTGCTCGACCGCCAGAACCCCACGCTGCCGGTGGCGCTGTCGCTGCTGCAGTCCAACTACTTCGTCGACTACTCGGTCGTGCTCGCGGGCGTGCTCCTTTCGACTGTCCCGCTGCTGCTGCTGTTCGTCTTCGCGGGCAAGCAGCTGGTCAGTGGCATCATGCAAGGGGCGGTGAAGGGATGACCCTCGCGCCCACGGAAGGAACCCGAATCATGTCCGACACCCGACCCTTTCCCGAGGGCTTCCTCTTCGGGGCCGCGACCGCGGCCTACCAGATCGAAGGTGCCGCGTTCGAGGACGGCCGCACCGCCTCGATCTGGGACGCCTTCAGCCGTGTCCCGAACGCCGTGATCAACGCCGACAACGGCGATGTCGCGTGCGACCACTACCACCGCTACGCCGGTGACGTGCAGCTCATGAAGAGCCTCGGTCTGCAGACCTACCGGTTCTCGACGTCGTGGTCGCGCGTGCGCCCCGACGGCGGCGCCCTCAACCCGAAGGGCGTCGACTTCTACAAGCGCCTCGTCGATGAGCTCCTGGATGCCGAGATCCTCCCGTGGCTGACCCTGTACCACTGGGATCTCCCGCAGGCGCTGCAGGACCGCGGCGGCTGGACGGTGCGCGAGACGAGCGAGAGGTTCACCGAGTACGCGCTCGACATGCACGACGCTCTCGGTGACCGGGTCGACGTGTGGACGACGCTCAACGAGCCGTGGTGCTCGTCGTTCCTCAGCTACACCGCCGGCGCCCACGCCCCGGGGCGCTACTCGCAGGCCGAGGGCATGCTCGCGGCTCACCACCTGCTGCTGGGCCACGGGCAGACCGTGCGCGAGCTGCGCGCCCGAGACTCCTCGCTGAACCTCGGGCTCACGCTGAACCTCACGGTGGCGGATGCCGTCGACCCGACCAACCCGGCCGACATCGACGCCGCGCGCCGCGTGGACGGACAGTTCAACCGCTGGTTCCTCGAGCCGGTCTTCCGCGCCGAGTACCCCGCCGACATCATCAAGGACTTCCGCAACACCGACGCCGACGCGGTGACCACGTGGCAGGCGGCCGTGCAGCCCGGCGATCTCGACATCATCTCGACGCCGATCGACACCCTGGGCGTGAACTACTACCACGGCGAGTTCGTCGGGGGCACGCCCCCGCTCGTGAACCCGCCCGCGGGTGACGCCCCGACCGAGCGGCAGATCGCGTCGCCCTTCCCCGCGCACCAGAACCTGTACTGGCACGATCGGGGCCTCGACCGCACGAGCATGCACTGGGAGGTGCAGCCCGAGGGCCTCACCCGTCTGCTGGTCCACGTCAGCGAGGAGTACGCGGCCCAGGCCGGCGTGGCGCTGTACGTCACCGAGAACGGCGCCGCGTACGACGACGAGCTCGTGGTCGAGGCGGGGGAGGGGCGCGTGCACGACACCGATCGCGTCGCGTTCGTGGAGTCCCACCTCGGAGCGGTCCTGGATGCCGTGGACCAGGGCGTCGACGTCCGCGGGTACTTCTACTGGTCGCTCATGGACAACTACGAGTGGGCGTGGGGATACGAGAAGCGCTTCGGCATCGTCTACGTCGACTACCAGACGCAGACGCGCACGGTGAAGGACTCCGGACGGCAGTACGCTCACATCATCGCCGAGCGCGCTTTGGTCACCGCAGCCGCGGTGTAGGCCGCGCGAGGGCCCGGAGGAGGGAACGCGATGGAGCTCGCACCCGTGCGGGGCGCCGCCACGATCGAAGAAGTCGCTGCGCGAGCGGGAGTCTCCCGTTCCACGGTGTCACGGGTGGTCAACGGCTCCACCGCGGTCTCTCCCGCCGCCCTCGAAGCGGTGCGCCGCGCGATCGACGAACTCCAGTACGTCCCCAATCGCGCGGCGCGCTCGCTCGCGAGCCGGCAGACACGCGCCATCGCGCTGATCATCCCGGAGCAGACCGACCGCTTCTTCGGAGACCCGTTCTTCGCCTCGATCGTCGCCGGAATCGGCGAGGTCATCGGTGAGACCGACTTCGTCATGAACATGCTCATCGCGAGCGACGACGCCAGCGCGAAGGCCCTGGGCTACCTCCGCGGGGGGAGCGTCGACGGCGCGATCGTCGCCTCCCACCACACGAGTGACACGTTCCTGGAGCGCGTCGCCGACGTCGTGCCGGTCGTCTACGGCGGTCGGCCTCCCCACGTGCGCGCCGACGACTACTACGTCGACGTCGACAACGTCGAGAGTGCTCGCGAGGCCACGCAGTACCTGCTGGATCGCGGCCACCGCCGGATCGGCACCATCTCGGGGCCCCTCGACATGCCCGCCTCGCTCGACCGCATCCAGGGTTTCCGCGCCGCGATGGAGCAGGCCGGGCTCGAACCCGTCGCGATCGAGGACGGCGACTTCACCGAGATGGGCGGCGCCCTCGCGATGAATCGCATCCTGTCGTCGGGCGACCTCCCCGACGCCCTGTTCGTCGCGAGCGACCTCATGGCCCGCGGCGCCTACATCGCTCTGCGCGATCGCGGCCTCGAGGTCGGACGGGACATCGCGGTGATCGGTTTCGACGACTCGGCCGTGGCGACGACGCTGACCCCCGGACTCACCACCGTGCGCCAGCCCTCGCTCATGCAGGGGCGGCACATGGCATCCGTCCTCCTCGACATCCTCGCCGGGCGCCCGGCCGTGCATGCGACGATCCTCCCGACCGAGATCGTGGAGCGCGGCTCCGCCTGATCACTCCCACCGGGCGGTGTCGGGGTCGATGCCGTGCGCGCGGGCACTGGCCTCGATCGCGTCGCGCAGCCAGACCGCGAGCCCGGGGCGGATCGCGTCGTAGTGTGCGGCGAAGCGCGGGTCGTCGGTGTACATCCGACCGAGATGCACCTGCATCTGCCGGGTGACGGGGAAGTACTGCGAGAACACCTCGCGATGCCGGTCGACGAGCGCGTCGGCCACCGCGTCGCCGGGCTCGACGCCGGCGTCGACGGCGGCGCCGAGCTCGTCGTCGAAGACGGAGACCGACCGCGTCACCTCCGCCCAGTCGTCGACGGACCGGGAGGCCGAGCGCTCGGCGTACTGCTGCCACTGGGGCGATCCGCCGTAGGCGTCCCGCGCCTCCGCGGGCCAGCTCGTGTCCCACCCGGGGCCGAACGTCGCGCGCTGCTCGTCGTCGGAGAGCAGGATGCCGCGCTCCTGCGCCGCGATCATGCGCTCGAGATCCGCGTCGAGGTCTCGAAGCTGCGCGATGCGCCGGGCCAGCTGTGCCCGCTGGACGCGCAGCTGTGCGGCGACGTCGCCGCCCGGCTCGTCGAGCAGCGCGCGGATGGCGTCGAGGTCGAGACCGAGCTCGCGGTAGACGATGATGCGCCGGAGGCGTTCGAGGTCGTCGTCGGTGTAGAGGCGGTAGCCGGCGGGGGAGCGCGCGGCCGGGCACGCGAGACCGATCTCGTCCCAGTGGTGGAGCGTGCGCACGGTCACACCGAGACGCGCTGCCGTCTCGCCCACCGGCATCCCGTCCTCACGCATGGGACCCATTGTCGTCTCGCCCGATCCCCACCGCCTGGAGGTTCCGTCCCTCGACGGTGGTCGGGTCGAACGGCTTGGCCGCGGTGAAGAGGACTCGCGCGTTCTCGGGGGTGACGACCTCGACGTCGCGGGTGTTCCAGGGAGTGTCGCGGACCTCGGGGGCGGCGTCGAGGGCGCGCAAGGACGAGAGCAGCGGAGCGATCTGATCGAGCAGGCACGCGAAGCTCACGCTCGCCCGCGGTGTCGGGGCGGTGGTCTCCCCGGCCACGAGCAGCACATCCTGGAACGCCCACCGCCGGAGGTGCACCATCTGCCCGGGGATGCCGAACAGCTCGAAGAACCCGAGACCTCGGGTCCAGAAGTCGACGGAGGCCGCCGGATCGGTGGTCGGCAGGGTGACGAACATGGGCATGCCGTAGATGCCGCGATACAACGGGGGTGCCACGGCATCCGGTCCGGGTGGGGGCACGGGGCTGACATCGAACGCGTCGAAATTCTCATTCATGACCCCAGCGTCCGCCCTCACGTCGCGTGAGGGTCAAGGGCGAGGTGAGGCCGCGGGCGAACCCGGCTATGTTGAGCGCAGGAACAGCGGGACGGCGCGGGGAGATCGCCGCTCCGCGGAGGGGGGTCGTCATGCGTCGTGCATCCATCGCCATCACCGGAGCGCTGCTGGTCGGGGTCATCGCCTCGTTGACCGGGTGCGTCCCCGACGATCCGGCACCCGCGCTGACGACGACCGTCGTCTCCCCGTCCGCGACCGCTCCGAGCGCCGCGGCGACTCCGTCCGAGTCCGCGGCCCCGACGGCCGGGACACCCGCCGCCCTCCCGGCATCCTGTGACGACCTGGGCACGGCGGCGACGCGCGAGCAGACGGTCGGCGCTCTCACGGCGCAGCACGCCGACGGGTTCGTGCGACCGGCCCCCGCGAACGCGACGACCGCGCTGTCGTGCAACTGGATCCAGGAGGAGGCGGCCGCGGTCCTGCTCATCGTCAGCACCGCGTCGGACGCCGACGTCACGGCGGGCGTCGCGGGTCTCGCCGCGCAGGGTTACGAGTGCCAGGCCGCCGAGGACTTCGGCGCCCAGTACTGCGTGAAGTCGGGTGGCACCGCCGAGACCGAGGACGTCGTCGTCGCCCGGGACGGGGTGTGGATCTACCTCGAGACGGTCAACGTCAACGCGCGCGCGTGGCTGTCGGAGATCTCGTCGCAGGTGTTCGGATGAGGAGGGGGGTCGCCCGCGGAACGCGCACAGCGATCCGAGGGGCGCTCGCCGCGGCCCTCGCCGGCCTCGTGGCCGTGACCCTGTCGGGCTGCTTCGTGATCCCGCTCGTCGACGGGCGATCGCCGTTCGACGATCCGTTCGGCTCGAGCAAGAACGACATCGAGACCGCGATACCGCCGATCCAGGCCGCGATCGACGACAGCGAGGCGGCTGACGGCGGGGCGTGGCGCATCGTCGCGGAACGGGGGAGCGACAACTGCGAGGGGCCCTGCAAGCTGCGCGTCGATGTGAGTATCGAGCCCGCCGACGTGTCGGACCAGGACACGACCGACCGGCCCGACCTGAACAGCTGGTACCCGAACTACGCGGTGCCGGAGGAGACGCTCCGCACCGTCCTGATCGCGGTGACCCCGGTGGCGGAACAGAATCGTGTGGACGTCTCGATCGTCCCCGGCTACGGCGAGCTGTCCCCGGGCGGCTCCACGATCTCGGCCGATCTGTCGGGCGCGGTGGAGGCGCTCTTCTCGACCCGCCCGCGCGGCGACGGGTATTCGACCCGGTTCGGCGAGGGCGACGATGGCGAGGTCGAGGCCTTCACGCGCACGAAGACGGGGGTGCTGCAGGAGATGGGCCTGGGCTGACGCGCGACGCTCCTCGCGTCACGAGAACAGGGGATGCCACCGGGACAGGGCGTTTTCGCGTGCGGCGCCCTGTATTCGTGGCGTCCCCTGTTCTCGACCGCGCGAGATGGCCTCGCCGATGACGCGCGGGGCGCGTGCCCCCGCGTCGCTCCCGCGTCGCTCCCGCGTCGCTCCCGCGTCGCTCCCGCGTCGCTCCCGCGTCGCTCCCGCGGGGTCAGTGCTCCGGCGGGTGGGGCTGCTGGTACACGTCCGGAACGTCGTCGCCGTCGGCATCCACTTCTTCGGCGAGGGCGAGCTGCTTGTAGCGCCGGTTGCGCACGAGCAGCACGGCGGAGGCGAGGACGGATGCCAGCAGCGAGGCCGCCATGATCGCGATCTTCGCGTCGTCGGTGTGCGGTGAGCCGTCGGGGAAGCTGAGCTCGGCGATCAGCAGCGACACGGTGAAGCCGATGCCCGCGAGCAGGCCCACCCCGGCGAGGTCGATCCACTTCAGCGCCGGGTCGAGGCGCACTCTCGTCACGAGGGTGAGAAGGCGCACCCCGAGAAGGATGCCGAGGGGCTTGCCCAGCACGAGCCCGGCGACGACGCCGATGGTCACGGGATCCATCAGCGCGCGGGCGATCCCGTCGCCGCCTCCCACCGCGACGCCCGCCGCGAAGAACGCGAAGATCGGGACCGCGATGCCGCTGGAGAGCGGGCGGAAGCGGTGCTCGAACTGCTCGGCGAGGTCCATGCCGTGGTGCTGCGGCTGCCGCTTCGACGCCGCGACCGGGATCGTGAAAGCCAGGGCGACCCCGGCGATCGTGGCGTGCACGCCCGAGGCGTGCAGGAACGCCCACGCGGCGAAGCCGATCGGCAGCAGCACGACCCATGCGCCCCACGCGTTGCGGGAGAACCACGCGCGGGCGCGGTGGGCGATCACGCCGTACACGACGACGAGCGCGCCGAAGACGGCGAGGGGGAGGAGCGCGATGTCGCTCGTGTAGAAGATGGCGATGATCGCGATCGCGATGAGGTCGTCGACCACGGCGAGCGTCAGCAGGAAGATGCGCAGGGGGCCGGGCAGGTGCGAACCGACCAGAGCCAGGACGGCGACGGCGAAAGCGATGTCGGTCGCGGTGGGGATCGCCCAGCCCGCGAGCAGGCTCGGCTGCGTGTGGACGACGGCCACATAGATGAGTGCCGGTACGGCGACCCCGGCGAAGGCGGCGGTGACGGGGACGATCGCCGTATTCAGTCGTCGGAGGCTCCCGGCCACGATCTCGCGCTTGAGTTCGAGACCGACCAGGAAGAAGAAGACCGCGAGCAGCCCGTCGGCCGCCCAGGCCCCGACACTGAGTTCGAGATGCCAGGGCTCGTAGCCGAAGCGGAAGTCCCGCAGCGCGAAGTACGACCCCGAGGCGGGCGAGTTCGCCCAGATGATCGCGGCGATGGCCGCGAGCACGAGCAGCATCCCGCCGACGGACTCGCGGCGGAGCAGGGTCGTGACGCGGTGGACTTCGGCGTAGCCGGGCCAGCTCGGGGCGCGGACGGTGTCAGGGCTCATGAAGCCTCCAGAGGGGTCGGTCGACGAAATGTCGACCAGACTTCCCGACGCACCGTGAACGAGTTTACCCGCGAGGGTTCCGCCCCTGCCCCGCCCGTCGCCGGTGGCTTCGCTCGATGAGAGTCCCTCGATAATTCGCGACGATCCCGGTTCGTTTTCCTGCGTTATTCGGATATCCCGCTTTCGGTGACCCCGGGGTTGCGGGGCCGCTATTCCGTGCGCGTCGACAATGCGATGGTCACGCCTCGCGCGCCGCCGTGACGAGGGGGATACGCGCGCGGGAGGGCGACCGCGACGCCCTGGTGTGACCGACCCGAGGGGGCGCGACACGCCGTCGAGACGTGCGTGCGCGAATCGTCCGATACGACGTGAGAGCGCTCCCAGATCGAGGTGCGCGAGGTCGCGCGGGTCTCGGCACTCGGGTCATCGCGTATGCCGAATTCGCTCGCCGTGCGGCGGATTCCCGTCGGGAGGCCCCTCTCGATCGGTGAGTCCGGCACCTCGACAGGCCCGGTTCCGTCACGCCTATTCGCCGCGGATAAGCAGCAGAGTGTGCGCGATGCGCCCCTGTACAGTGGCACGCCGTATTGAGTGGCGCCTCGTGCACGTATGCATTACAGGCAATTCCGGTTTTCTTATGAGGGGGGCCTCGAGTGATGACGGTGGAAGCGAAGTGAGTCTTTTCGAGCCATATGATCTGGTGGGCGAGTCGGCGCGCCAGGTGAATGCGAGCACGTTGCCGAGTGAGGCGGCCGCTCAAATCTACGACTTGAATTATGTGCGGTCATCGAGATTCCAATCGGATCCTCAGAATATGTCCGAGGATGACGTGACGATTCTCAGTGCAGCCCTCATCTCGCATTCGCGACTCGACGATATGGAGAGTTGCGCGTATCTTCTCCGCCGCTATTGGCGGAACTTCCATCTTCGTTCTTCCGTCCCTCTCGATCGTCAGTCGAGTTTCTTCCTCGAGGCGAATGCCGCCGAGGCTTATTGCGCTCTCGGAGACATCGCCGCCGGCGCTCTGCATTCGCGCAGGGCAGTGAGTATGAGTGTAAGTCCGGCCGAATCCTTCCGGGCGAAAAGCGTGCTGGCTCTCTGTCAGGCGCTTCGCGGCGATATGGCCCTGGCATCCGTTCAAATCGCTAAATGCGACGCCCTTGCGGAGCGTAACGATTCTTCGTGGGCGAAGAACTCCTACATCTTGAGCATGGCGCGCATCCTCGTCCTCGCGAACAGCGGGGATGCCGACGGTCTGCTGCGCACGGCGGCGACCCTCCGCCAGATCGTCGGCGGGGGCGACCCTCTCGCGTACGCCGCCGACGTGGCCATGGTGCAGGCGCAGGTGCTCTCCGGCGACCTCGATGAAGCGGTCTGCCTGGCCGGCGATCTATTGGCCTGCGGATCGTCGCGCGGGCACTCGATGGTCCGCGCGCTGCTGACGAGTCTGTACTTCGACACGTTGCTGCTGCGCGGCGAGCCGCGGCGCGCGCTGGCCGTGCTCAGCGCGTGCGCTCTGCCGCCTTCCCACGTGGTCTGCATCGAGGCGAAACGCGCCATGGCGCTGGAGATGATGGGCGACTACCGCTCCGTGCTGCGCGTGACGCAACCCTGTGTGGGGCGCCTCGCCGAGCACAGCCTGCGCGCGGCAGCGGCGATCATGCTCGTGCGGGGGGTGGCCCAATACCGCCTCGGCGAGGTCGGCCGCGCGCGCCGCTCGTTGACCGACGGCTTCCGGGTGGCGGCTCGTGCGCAGCTGTCGCTGAACGCCTTCATCGGCCTCGCGGGCACCGACCTGGACGAGGTCGCGCAGCTCGTCGGCGACCTGGTGCCCGGGGTCCGCGCCCTCGTCGCTCGGCTCGAGGAATATCGCGGGAGCCTGCCCGCCCCGCCTTCGCCGTCCTTCGTCCCGAGCTTGACGTCTCGCGAGGAGTCTCTCGCGTGGAGCATCTATCACGGCGCGTCGAATAAGGACATCGCCGAAAAAGACAGCGTCAGTGTCAATACGGTGAAGACGCAATTGAGTACGCTCTATCGCAAACTCGGAGTCTCGAGCAGGGAGCAGGCGCTTTCCTTCCTGGAAGAGCGTGATTTCTTCATGACAGTCATCAACGAGAACGTCATCTCCGCAGACCCCAGAAGAGACTGAGGGTTTCGCGCGGTATTCCCGACGGGCGCGAAACGTCGTCGCGTCCCGGCGTGGTCTCTCATCGACATCCGTCGCGCCCTCGAAACCGGGCGTCGTGCGATCGGGTCGCGACCCTCTGCCGAGGGGGTGATCCCCTCCTGCCGCTGAGGTCGGCGTCCCGGCGCACGGGTCCCGTGCGGTCGACCGCGCACCGCGGGTATGAACGCGAGTATGAAGACGCCGTATGAAAGCGGGGGATTAGGGAAGGTATGAGAAGTTTCGCACTTCTCTGAGAGGCGAATAGCTTCGGACCCGGCATCCGTCGGACTTCATGCGATATGAGGACGGATGTCGTTGCCCGCGGCCTCCGCCCGAAACGAGGCCGATCGGGGGATCGCGAATATCGCCGTCGGAATCGGCGCTATTCGACAAGGGGGAGAAAGCCATGCACAGGACCGAGAAGGTCGTCCGTCTCGCGGTGGTCGTCGCGGTGTCCCTCGGGCTGCTGTGCACGGGAACATCGGCGAGCGCCTCCGAGCTGCGCCCCGCGGTCACGACCGCCGTCACCCAGGCGCTCTCTCCGCGGGCGGTGCCGGCCTCGGTCCCCTCCGGCGTCGCGGCATCGTTGACCTGCGCGCCGCAGACGTTCTACTCGGTCTCCGCGGGCGGTCAGATGAGGCGGATCGCGAGCGGGACGGTCTCCACCGTCGGTTCGGCGGCGCCGAACGTCTCGTCGTTCAACGGCCTTGGTGTCGGTGCGAACGGCACGACGGCCCTGGCCTATGAACGCACCAATTCGGCTCAGACGGCGACCATGTACTACTTCACCGGGACGACCTGGGTCCGGACCGCCGACACCTACACCAACACCTCGATCAGCTCGTTCGTCGCAGGGGCCATCGACCTGAAGACCGGCAACTACTACCTCGGGGGCTTCGCCTCTGGGGGCCAGTTCCAACTCACCCGATACGTGCCCTCGACCGGGGCCTTCACGCTGGTCGGTTCGGTGGACGCCTCGGCGGGCTCCGACGGTTCGGCGTTCAACGGCGACATGGCGTTCGACGCGAACGGCAACCTGTACATCGTCCGCGGCCAGTCGAACACGACGGTCTTCTCCGTGACCGCGGCGAACCTCGCGGCCGCGACCGGCGGAACGATCCCCTCGTCGAAGTCATTCAGCTTCACCACCACGGGCTTCGCGGGCATCAACGGAATCGCGTTCAACACCAGCGGCAGCATGTACCTGGGCAACGGGACGACGGTGCGCGAGTACGACACCTCGACCGGCACGTTGATCGCCGTCGCCACCACGGGATTGAGCGACAGCACGGACCTGGCCAGCTGCAACTCTCCTGCCAACCTCACGCTCCGCAAGGACGTCGCCGCGCGCGTCGCGAGCTCGGACCAGTTCACCCTCTCGGTCTCGAAAGGCTCCGTCGTCTCGGGCGCCGCCACGACGTCGGGCTCGGCGACGGGCGTCCAGGCCGCCCACGTCGGGCCCCTCGCTGTTCTGCAGGGCGCCACGTACACGCTCACGGAGCAGATGGCGACCGGCTCCGGCAGCTCCCTCGCCACCTACGCGAGCAGTCTGGCCTGCGTCGACGAGACCGGGGCGGCGGTGGCGGTGGGATCCGGCTCGACGGTGACCATCCCCAACCGCTCGGGCGCGAGCGTCGAGTGCACGTTCACCAACCGTCCGTTGACCGCGAGCGTCACCGTCCGCAAGGTGATCCAGGACATCCGCGGGCAGAACCCGCTCCCCGGAAGCGGGTGGACGCTCGGTGCGGCCACGGCGTTCACGACCGGCTCCGGCACCACCTCGCCGTCCGCGGCCACCCAGGTCACCTCGGCATCCGGAAGCGTGTCGTGGCAGCTGGCCTTCGCCGGCGCGTCGTCCCGCGCCCAGGTGACGGTCTCGGAACAGCAGCAGAGCGGCTGGCGGTTCGTGAGCGGTGTCTGCGCGATCGCTCATCCCGACGGCAGCACGCAGACGGTGACCGTGACAGGCGCGTCCGGAACGCCCCTGTCCAACGTCGCGCCCGGCGACGCGGTCGACTGCACGCTCACCAACAAACCGGTCTCCGGTCTGTTGACGCTCAAGAAGCAGGTCGACAACACGTACGGCGGCAGCTCGACTCCGGCCGACTGGACGCTGACCGGAACGGGACCGCAGACCATCACGGGCAGGACCGGCGAGAGCGCGGTCACATCCGCCGTCGTCGCCCCCGGCACGTACGCGCTGTCCGAATCGGGCGCGCCCACCGGCTACCAGGCGGGCACGTGGACCTGCAGCGGCGGCACAGTGACCGGCGGCTCCGTCTCCGTCGCCGCCGACGCGGACGTGGTGTGCACCATCACGAACGCGAGCAAACCCGGAAGCGTCGCCTGGACCAAAACGTCGAAGGCCACCGGCCAGCTGCTGTCCGGGTCGGAGTGGACGGTCTCGGGACCCTCGCTCGTCGCCCCGAACAACGTGGTCGTCGACTGCGTCAGCAGCCCCTGCACCGGGTTGGACAAGGACCCCGCTCCGGGGGCGTTCCGCCTCGACGCGCTGGCGTGGGGGTCCTACACCGCCACCGAGACCCGGGCACCCGCGGGATACATCGCGGCGGGCTCGCTCGCCTTCACGGTGACGGCCGCAGGCGCCGGCACGACGCAGAACCTCGGTCCGCAGACGAACGAGCAGCAGCCGGGCGCCCGTCTGCCGCTGACGGGCGGCGTCGGAGCGGATGCGTTCCTGATCGCGGGTCTCGGCACCCTCGCGGGCGCCACCGCCATCGCCGTCACCCTGATCCTGAGGCGCCGGCTGCGGTCCTCGCGCTGACGGTCCGTCTTCCCCACGCATCCCCTCTTCACCCGGCTGTCGTCGACCACGGCCGCCACGGAAAGAAAGCGAGAATCACATGTCCACCAGATCACTGCGGCTGCGAAAGCTGGCCGCCGGCCTCGGGATCGCGGCCCTCGCCGCACTCGGGACGATGGGAGCGAGCGGGGCGGCACATGCCGCCGCCCCCGCGAGCCCGTCGAACATCACCGGCACCACCGGGACGCTGACCATCCACAAGCACGCGGGTGACCCGGGTGCCGCGGGCAACGGTACCGAGATCACGGATCCGGCTGCTGTCCAGCAGCTCGGTCAAGCCCTCTCGGGCGTGCAGTTCTCGGTGCAGCGCGTCGCCTACAACGGCACGGCGATCGACCTCACCACCGCCGCCGGCTGGGACCAGGCCGCCACGGCCACGCCCGCGAACATCGCATCGGCCCCCTTCTCGTTCTCCAGCTCGACCACTGTCACCACGGGAGCGGACGGTCAGGCAGTCGTGGCGAACCTCCCGTACGGGCTCTACTACGTCACCGAGACCAACCCCGGACCCAACCCGATCGTCTCGCCCGTGCAGCCCTTCCTCGTGTCGGTGCCGTACCCGAACCAGGGCACCTGGCTCTACGACGTGCACGTCTACCCGAAGAACAAGCTGAACGACACCACCCCGACCAAGTCGGTCTCGGCCCCGGATGCCCCCGTGCTCGGGTCGACGGTCGTGTGGACGGTGGATGCTCCCCTCCCGGCGCTCGCCGCGGGTGACACCTACCGCAGCTTCTCGATCACCGACAACCTCGACGCCCGACTGTCCTACACGGGCGCCACCGTCTCGGTGGACGGAACGACGCTCGTGGAGAACACCGACTACACGGTGTCCGGCAACGTCAAGATCACCTTCACCTCGACCGGTCTGTCGAAGCTCGCGGGCAAGACCGCGGTCCAGGCGAAGATCTCCACGAAGGTCACCAGCCTCGGTGCCGACGGCCAGATCACGAACACCGCCGTGGTCAACACCAACGGATCCGACCGGGAGACCAACACGCCGCAGACGAACTGGGGCCCGCTGGTCATCCAGAAGACGGATGCCGCGACCGCCAACGCCCTCTCGGGCGCGGTCTTCGAGGTGTACGACGCCAAGAACGGCACGCTCGTCACGGGTCCGCTCACCACCGACGCGACCGGCAAGATCTCGATCGACGGCCTGTGGGTCGGCAACGACTCCGTGACGTCGCGCACCTACTGGGTGAAGGAGACGCAGGCGCCCGCCGGCTACGTCCTCCCCGCCGACCCGTGGACCCAGGTCACCGTCAACGCCGGTGGGGCGAACGCGCCGACGACGCTCACCCTCCAGAACACCCAGCAGACGGGTCCGAACCTCCCGCTGACCGGTGGTGCGGGCAGCGCCCTCTTCACCGTCATCGGCGGGGGGCTCGTCGTCGCCGGCGTCGGAACCATCATCGCGCGCCGCGTGCGCGCGAAGCGGTCCTGACCGCATGAAGCCGGGAGGGGTGGGCTCCCCCTACGCCACCTCTCCCGTAGCCGGGACCGACGTCGCGCTGCACCCGCGCCGACGTCGGTCCTGGCGTCCTCCCGGCGAGGATCCCGGGCCCCCGGCATCCCGTCGCCAGGCCCGTCGTCGCCGATGGCACCTGCCGTGGGGAACGGTGATGTTCGCCCTCGTCGCTTTTCTCGGCGTTCTGCTGCTGATGTACCCGACCGTGGCGAGCTGGTGGACGCAGGAGAACCAATCGCGGCTGATCGTGAGCGTCGAGACCGACCTCGGCGCGACGACCCGGTCGACGCGCAGCGCGGCCCTGTCCGACGCGCACGCCTACAACGCGGCTCTGGTCGGCGGGGCTTTGATCGAGGCGGGCTCGCGGGTGCCGACGGGCTCTGGTGCGCACGCGCCCGGGTTCGTCTACGACGACCTGCTGCGCGCCAGCGCCGACGGGGTGATGGCGCGGCTGCGCATCCCGTCGATCGATGTGGACCTGCCGATCTATCACGGCACCAGCGACGCGACGCTGAGCAGGGGGGTGGGTCACCTCGAGGGCACGTCGCTGCCGGTCGGCGGCGTCGATCAGCACGCGGTGCTCACCGCGCACCGCGGACTGGCCGGAGCCACGCTCTTCGACGATCTCGACAAGGTCGTCGTCGGCGACACCTTCACCGTCGAGGTCTTCGGCGAGGTGCTCACCTATCGTGTCCGCGACACGCGGGTGGTTCTGCCGGAGGAGACCGAGACCCTCTTCCCGCAGGCCGGGGAAGACCTGGTGACGCTCGTCACCTGCACGCCGCTGGGCATCAACACCCATCGCATCCTGGTGACGGGGGAGCGGGTGACACCGACGCCGCAGGCCGACATCGACGCCGCCGGCAAGGCTCCGGACATCCCCGGTTTCCCGTGGTGGGCCGTCATCATCCCGGCATCCTTCGGTGCCCTCTGCGTGCTGGTCTACGCCGCCGGCCGCCCGCCGAGGACCCGCCGGATCAGCCGGCCAGGTCGTCGCGCGTCGGGGGGTCCATTCCCTCGCGGCCGACGGTGATGGCGGCGGCGCGTGCCGCACGGCTCAACAGCTCGACGAGGGTGTCGCGGTCCACGGCGCGGACGCTCGCGCGCAGCTCGTCGACGTCTCCGGGGATGTTCAGGATGCCGTCGAGCAGGGTCCCCATGAAGGTGTCGCCCGCGCCGACGGTGTCCACGACGCTGACGGACACGGCGGCGATCTCGACGCTCATGTGGGCGGTCACGGCGAGGGAGCCTGCTTCTCCGTCGGTGATCACGGCGAGTCCGGCGCCGAGCTCGACCCACCGCCGGGCGACGTCCGCGGGGGCGACCCCCGGGTAGAGCCACTCGGCGTCCTCGGCGCTGGCCTTGACGACGTCGGAGAGGGCGACGAGCGCCTCCACCCGTGCCGTGGCGTCGGCGTGACCGCCGGTGAGTGCCGGCCGGATGTTGGGGTCGTAGCTGACCAGGGCCGTCTCGCGGGCGCGCTCGGCGGCGGCGCGCACCTCGTCGGCGCCGGGTGCCAGGGTCGCGGCGACCGATCCGGTGTGGAAGATCCGCGCGGCGGGGATGCGAACGGGAACGGGCAGGACCCAGTCGATGTCGAAGTCGTACGTCGCGTTGCCGTTCTCGCCGATGGTGGCGCGGGCGGTGGCGGTGCGCTCCGGCGACCCCGCGGTGACCAGGTGGACGCCGGATGCCGAGAGCCACGCGTTCAGGGCGTCGCCCCGCTCGTCGTCGGCGACGCGCGCCACGAGCGCGGCGTCGCGACCGAGGCGCCCGAGCGCGACGGAGACGTTCGCGGGGCTGCCGCCGGGGCGCTCCGACGCGCCCGCCGAGGTGGTCACGATGTCGACGAGGGCCTCGCCGAGCACGGCGACGTCGTGGGTACGGGCTTCGGTGGTCGTCATCCTGGTCCTTCCGGTGGGCGATCGCCTCGCCGTCATCATGGTGCATGGAGCGGGCCGACGCGAACGCCGGCGCCCGCCGAGAGCGCGTGCCGTCCCGCGGAGTCCGCGTCCCGGGCCCGGACGCCCGCCCCTCACCGCCACGGTCGGGAGGGGCAGGCGCGTGCGATGTCAGGCCGACAGCACCGCGGGTTGGGTGATCACGAGGCGGTCGCCGTCCCAGGCGACGGGCATCGGGTCGGTGATCCCACCCACGAAGCGCCCGTCGACGCCGACGTTGCGGAACGCCAACAGCTGCCAGCGGCTGGCGCGGTCCCGGATCAGGCGACCGACGTACAGGTCGTCATCGGTGATCGGTGTCGCGGTCGAGATGTCGAACGGGCCGAGGACGCTGTCGGCGGCCACCGCCCACACCGCACCGCGCGGATGGCGTGCGCGCACGGCATCCATCGCCTGAGCGGGCATGCACGAGAACAGCAGCACCGCGCGGCCGTCGACCTCTTCGACCTGGGTCACCTCGAGCTGCCCGAAGCCCTGGTCGGTGGGCTCGCTCACCGGAGCCTGGAGCGTCCACGTCTCGAGATCCGGCGACGTGGCGTGCGCGACGACACCGCTGCCGTTCAGGGGACCTCGGGGCGCGCGGGCGGTGACGTACATGTGCCAACCGTGGCCTACGGGGTCGGCGAACACCCACGGGTCGCGGAAGGCCTCGTCGTGCCAGTCGGTGGTGGCGAGGCGCTCGTACATCTCGCCGTCGGCCTCGAGGACCGGGTTCGTCGGGTTCTTGTGCCAGGTGTACAGGTCGTCGCTGGTGGCGTAGCCGATGCGCTGCACGTTGCGACCGTCTTCGGCCAGACGCGAGCCCGTGTAGAAGAGGAACCAGGTGCCGTCCTCACGGCGAACGGTCGAGCCGGTCCAGGTGGCGAGGGCGTCGAAGTCGTCTGCTCCGCCGCGCACGAGGGCGTCGGCGACGCGCTCCCACGACACGAGGTCGGTCGAGACGGCGTGGCCCACCGAGGCGCGGTAATGGCGGTCTTCCGGGTCGTGCAGAGCGCGCGAGGCGTAGAGGAAGAACAGGTGGTAGCGGTCGCCGTCGTCGGCGAACCAGAAATCCCACACGTAGGAATCGGCGAGGTCGAACACGTCAGGCACTCTCTTTCCCTGCAGCGCTGCGCTGCAGGTCTTCTCGGATCGGGGGTCTCAGGCCGCCGTGCGCGCTCGCCGCGGGCGGCGACAGGGCGAGGCTTCCGCCGGGGCGCTCGGCCGCCCCGGCGGAAGAGGGGGCGATGTCGACGGGTGCTCCATCGGGCACGACGACATCGGAATCGCGGGTCATCCCTTCACACCGCTGGCCGCGATGCTGCTCACGAACGCGCGCTGGAAGACCAGGAACACGATGAGCACGGGGAGGGTGATGAGCGAGGTGTAGGCCATGACCTCGCCCCACGCGGTGTTGAGCTGGAAGAAGTACTGCATGCCGACCATGACCGGGCGAAGATTCTCCTTCTGCACGACCATGAGGGGCCACAGGTACTGGTTCCACGCCGGCAGGAAGGTCAGGATCGCGACCGTGGCGAACGCCGGCCCCGAGAGGGGCACGATGATGCGGCGATAGATCGTGAACCAGCTCGCTCCGTCGATGCGGGCCGCCTCGTCGAGCGAGGGGGGAATCGTGGAGAAGTACTGCGTGAACAGGAAGATCGAGAAGGCGTTCGCGATGAACGGCACGATCTGCACCTGGTACGTGTTCAGCCAGCCGAAGTCGTACTTCAGCACCCCGCCCTCCATGACGAGGGTCGGCAGCTGGTTGACCCAGTAGACCATCGGCACCGCGATCGTCTCGAAGGGGACGATGAGCGTCGCGATGATGAGGGCCAGGACGACGACCCGACCCTTCCAACGCAGTCGCGCGAGGGCGAAGCCGGCGAGGGAGTTCACGATCAGCCCGAGTCCGACGGTCAGCACCGTCACCAGGATCGAGTTGAAGAGGAACTGCCCGACCGGCACGCGGTCGAACACGCCGAAGTAGTTGTCGAGGCTGATGTCGCCCGTGGGCAGGAACGCCGCGGGCGAGTTGATGTCGCGAAGGATCTGCGCGTCGGGCTTGAGGCTCGACACGAACATGAACACGAGCGGGAACAGGAAGAACACGGCGAGGATCGACATCGTCACGTACGTGAGGATGCGGCCGTTGCGGCCTTCCGAGGAGCGGGTGCGGCGCTGCGCGGGCGCGGTCTGTCGCGCGGCGCGCGCGGTGCGGCCGGGACGTTCAAGGGTGCCGGTCATGTCAGTTCTTCTCTCGGGTCAACCAGCGCTGGATGAGGGCGATGATCAGCACGGCGACGAAGAACAGGAGCGAGATCGCGGCGGCGTAGCCGATCTCCTGCTGCTCGTAGCCCTTGCGCACCGCGTGGTACACGACGGTCGACGTCGAGTTGAGGGGCCCACCCTGGGTCATCACGTCGACCTGCACGAAGAGTCCGAGCGCGGCGATCGTGATGGTGACGAGGACGAAGACCATGGTGGGGCGAAGGCCCGGCCACGTCACGTGGGCGAACTGGTGCCACCGGCTCGCGCCGTCCATACGGGCCGCTTCGTAGAGCTCCTCGGGGATGGTCTGGAGACCCGCGAGCCAGATGATCATGTGGAAGCCGACGGCCTGCCAGATCGACAGCACGATGATCGCGCCGAGCGCGGTGGTCGGGTCGTTCAGCCAGTCGGCGCCCTTCAACGCTCCGAAGGTGACGGTGTCGATCATCGAGTTGATGAGCCCGTCGCTCTGGTACATGAAGCGCCAGAGGATCGACACCACGACGATCGAGGTCACGACGGGGATGAAGAACACCACGCGGAAGAACGTGGTGCCCCGCAGGCGCTGGTTGACGAGGATCGCGAGCAGCAGACCGAGGCCGGCCTGCACCGGCACCACGACGAGGGCGAAGAGGAAGGTGTTCAGCGCCGACTGCAGGAACACCGGGTCGGCGGTGAACGCGCGGAAGAAGTTGTCGAGGCCCACGAAGCGCGGCGGGTTCGGCGAGATCAGGCGGGCGTTCGTGAACGACAGCGTGAAGGCCAGCAGCACGGGCACGATGAGGAACAGCAGGAGCAGGAGGGCGGCGGGGGCCATCATGGCCAGGCCCGCCCACGTCTCGCGCCCGCGAGAGGAGCGGACGCGGCGGAGGGATCGGCGCGGCTGCTTCGCCGCGGCGACCGGAGGAGACACGGTCATCAGGATTCTTCTTTCCCGGGTGCGGTGGGGGTCCGACGCGGACCCCCACCGCGGACTGGGGCGTTACTTCGCGCCGTAGCCGTCGTTGGACGTGATGTTGGTGTCGATCTCGGTGACGGCGGCATCCAGAGCCGACTGCACGTCGGCGCCGTTCATGATGTCCTTGGCCGCCGTCTCGAACGTGGACGAGATCACCGCGTAGGCGGGCGTCTCGGGACGCAGCACGGCGTACTCCTTCGAGAACTCCGCGAACGGACGCAGCGCCCCGTCGGTGGAGTTGAAGTACTTCGACGCCTCGGTGGCCGCCTCCGTGGCGGGGATCACGAGCTGCTCGTCGGCGAACTGGGTGATGTACTTGTCGTTGAAGCTGAACTCGAGGTACGCGCGGGCGCCGTCGGCGTCGTTGCAGGACGACGAGATGCCCCACTGCCACGAACCGCCACCGATCTTGGGACCGTTGCCGAGGTTCGGCGGCGGGAGGATCAGCAGGTCGTCACCGACGGCATCCACCGCGGCGAGACCGTTCCAGACGCCCGTGTAGCTCAGCGCGACCTTGCCGTCGACGAACTCCTGGTTGCCCACGGTGCCGCCGCTGTTGGCGTAGCCCTTCTCGAACAGGTCCTGGAACCAGGTGCCCCACTTGACGGCGTCGGGGCCGTTCAGCGCACCGTCCGCGGTGAGCATGGTGTCACGGTTGATGAGGTCGCCGCCGAAGCTCTGCAGGAACGGCGAGTAGGCGTAGGGCCACCACTCGCCCTTGTCCTCGGCTCCGATGTCGATCGGGGTGTCGTATCCGGCGGCCTTCAGGGTCGCGAGGGCGGCGTCGAACTCCGAGGCGGTCCACGGCTGAGCCATAGTCGGGATGCGGATGCCGTTGGCATCCAGGACCGACTTGCGGGCGAAGATGCCGAGAGCGGCATCCCAGTATCCGGCGGAGTAGATCTCGCCGTTGTACCTGCCGACCGCGGTGGGCAGGAGCTTGTCGGTGATGTCGCTGGAGATGTTCAGCGGCTGCAGGTAGTTGGCCCACGCCCAGTTGGGCATGATCGGGCCGTCGAGGTCGAGCAGGCAGGGGAGGTCGCCCGAGGCCGCCGCGGCGACGATCGCGTCGTTGTAGGCGCCCTGCGGGAAGGACTCCGTCTTGACCTCGTATTTGTCCTGGGAGGCGTTGAAGTCGCTGATGATCTGTTCGTAGACGGCGAGCTCGGCGGGGTTGCCGGCCGAGTGCGTCCACATCGTCAGCACGGTGCGACCGTCCTCGGTCGTCGTGCTGCCCTGACCTGCCTGACCGCAGCCGGTGAGCACCAGCGCGGCAGCGACGCCCGTTGCGGCGAGCGGGATGAAGGACTTCTTCATCGTGTTCCTTTCGGTGTGCGACGACATCGCTGTCGCCGTAGAGGGGGGCCGCGTGTGCGGCGTCAGTCCGTGACCCGGGGATCCCGCGCGCTGCCGAGGGGCGCGGGAGGGCCGACGGAAGCCCGACGAACGATCGGGCAGTCCATGAGGTGGGGGGAAACGGTGTCCGCCTCGCGGAGGCCGAGGGCGACCTCCATGGCCCAGCGGCCCATGGCCGCGTGGGGGAGCGAGACGGTGGTCAGCGGCGGATCGAGCTCCGCCGCGACCAGCTGCTGGTCGTCGTAACCGACGATCGAGAGGTCTTCGGGGATCCGGATGCCGTGGCGGTGGGCCCACATGACCACGCCGGCGGCGATCCGGTCGTTGAAGGCGAAGACACCGGTCGGGCGCTGCGCGGCGGGGAGCGACAGGAGCTCCGCCACGGCCAGTTGGCCGCCGGCCGCCGAGGTGGGGGCGAAGACGTGCAGGGCCGGGTCGGCCTCGATACCCGCCTCGGTCAGGACGTCGAGGTAGCCCCGAAGACGCAGCTCGGCGGCGACCGGGCGGTCGTCGTCACCGTCGTCGATGTACGCGATGCGGCGGTGTCCGGCGTCGACGAGCTCGCGCGTCGCGGCCCGCCCGCCCGCGTAGTCGTCGGGGACGACGGCGGGGTAGCCGCCTTCCTCGGGGCGACAGTCGAGGAAGACCGTGCCGACCGGGAGTCCGGCGGGGGCGGGGAGCACGCGGTGGTACATCGAGGCGTAGACCATGCTGTCGACCCGGTGGTTGACGAGTGTGGCGATCGCGTCGGACTCGATCTCGGGGTGGCCGTCGGTGTCGACGAGGATCACGAGTCGCCCGTTCTCGCGGGCGACCTCCTGCGCACCGGCCAGCATGCGTCCGGCGAACGGTGTCGTGGCGATGCGGTCCGAGACGAGACCGATCGTGCCGGTCACGCGGGTGCGCAGGCTTCGGGCGATCGGGTTGGGCGAGTAGCCGACCTCGTCGGCGACCCGGCGCACGCGCTCCTTGGTCTCGTCGGAGATGCGCGATTCGGCGTCGTTGAGCACGAGCGAGACGGTCGCGGGCGAGACGCCGGCGGCTTTGGCGACATCCGCGATGCGCACTCGAGCCATGGCTTCACCCTTCGTTGGATAATCGATTTATCTTGCTGATAAACCGATTTACCAGCGACACGAATCAGTGTGCGGTGTGAAGCACGTCGGTGTCAAGTAACGGTCCGGCAACGGTGGACGCGGTGAGCGGGCGCCGACCGCGAAGGTGCCGTCACGCGGAGTCCGACCGTGACACGACAGTGGAGGGCCGGCGCGAACGGCGCGTCGAACGTGGTCTCCGCGAGACGGGCCCGCGCCCGGCGGAGACCGGCCGGACGGGCGCGGTCAGCGCGGGCGGCGCCGCGCCGCGAAGAACGTCACGATGCCCTGTCCGAGCAGGTAACCGCTGGCCCCGGTGAAGAAGTGCGCCACGGTGGGGGCGCCATTGGCATCCCACCACAGCATCGCCGCGAGGCCGACGACCCCGACGGCGAAGATGATGATGCCGGTGCGGGCGGTCGGCTGGGCGGTCGTGGTCATGATTCCTCCGGGTGGATGAGGCGGGCGGATGCTGCGGGTCAGGACGGGTCGCCGCCCAGCGGACCCACCGCGGGGATCGGACCGCCGTCGTCGGCCCCGGTCCTGCGGGCGCGGGCGATCGCGTTGCCGAGGTGGTAGATCACGAGCGCGGCGACCGAGCCGAGCACGATGGCGCCGAGCTGGAACTGGCCGATGTCCATCGTGAAGCCCGCGATCGCGAGCACCAGGGCCACGGCGCCGGTGTACTGGTTGACCGGACGCGAGAAGTCGACGCGGTTGTCGACCCAGATCTTGATGCCGATGATGCCGATCAGGCCGTAGAGGGCGGTGGTCACGCCGCCGAGGACCCCGGGCGGGATGGTGTTGAACACGGCGCCGACCTTCGGGGAGAGGCTCAGCAGGATCGCGGTGAGGCCCGCGATCCAGTACACCGCGGTCGAGTAGACGCGGGTCGCGGCCATGACGCCGATGTTCTCGCCGTATGTCGTGGTGCCCGAGCCGCCGAACGAGCCCGCCAGTGTCGTGGCGAGGCCGTCCGCGATGAGGGCGCGACCGGTGGAGCGGTTGGCCGTGGCATCCGTCATCGCCGCGACCCCGCGGACGTGACCGACGTTCTCGGCCACGAGCACGAGGACGACCGGCAGGAACATCGCGATGACCGACCACGTGCCGGGGGAGACGAAGTCGGGGAAGTGGAACTCGGGCACGCCGACCCACGGAGCGGCGCTCACGGCGTCGAAGTCGATGAGCTTCTCGCCGGTGGTCACCTGGATCAGCACGGTCGCGACGTAGCCGACGATCACGCCGAGGAAGATCGAGATGCGGCCCAGGAACCCGCGGAACAGCACGCTGAACAGGATGACGGCGACCAGGGTGATCGTGCCGGTGAGCGGCTGCTTCTGGAAGCTCCCCCAGGCGACAGGCGCGAGGTTGAACCCGATGAGGGCCACGATCGCGCCCGCCACGACCGGGGGCATGACCTTGTCGACCCACCCGAGGCCGGCGAACTGCACGATGAAGCCGATCGCGGCGAGCAGCACGCCGACGGCGACGATCCCGGCGAGGGCCGAGCCGGTGCCGGCCGTGGTCGTCGCGGCGGTGATCGGGGCGATGAACGCGAACGACGACCCGAGGTAGCTGGGGAGGCGGTTGCGCGTGATCAGCAGGAACAGCAGCGTTCCGACGCCCGAGAACAGCAGCGTCGTCGAGACCGGGAACTGCGTCAGCACCGGTACGAGGAACGTCGCACCGAACATCGCGATGACGTGCTGAAGTCCGATCGCGACGGTGGCGCCCCAGTTCAGGCGCTCGCCGGGGCCGACGACGGCTCCCGGTGCGACGGTGCGTCCGTCACCGTGCAGCTTCCAGCGGAACATTGTGTCTCCTCGAGGGGGGGTGGATGGATGCCGAGACCACACGATCGGCGCGAGACCACGCGCTCATCCGGTGCCGGAACGCGTGACCTCGACACGATCGTGTCATCTCGGCGACACGGAGGGGGTGGGGGGGTCAGGACGTCAGGAGGCGGAGGAGGTCCGCGTAGCGGGCGCGGGTGCGGGTGACGATCTCGGCGGGGAGGGCGGGGGGCTCGCCGTGCTTGTCCCAGTTCTCGGCGAGCCAGTTGCGCACGATCTGCTTGTCGAAGCTCGCCATGCGCTCGGCCGGAGTCGTGCCGGTGCGCCAGGCCTCGGCATCCCAGTACCGCGAGGAGTCCGACGTCAGCACCTCGTCGGCGAGGGTCAGCACGCCGTCGGCGTCGAAGCCGAACTCGAACTTCGTGTCGGCGAGGATCAGGCCGTGCGCCTCGGCGGTGGCCGACGCGCGGCGGTAGATCTCGAGCGACGCATCGCGCAGGGCCGCAGCCGTCTCGGCGCCGACGATCTCGACCGAGCGCTCGAACGAGATGTTCTCGTCGTGCTCGCCCATCGGGGCTTTCCGCGCCGGCGTGTACAGCGGTTCCGGAAGGCGGTCGCCGTCGTTCAGACCCTCGGGGAGGGGGATGCCGCAGACCGTGCCCGAGGTGCGGTACTCCGCCCAGCCCGAGCCGGTGAGGTAGCCGCGGACGACGCACTCGATCGGTTGCATGTCGAGCGAGCGGACCAGCATGGCGCGCCCGCGCACGGCATCCGGGATGAGCTCCACCGCGTCGTCGCCCACGAGCGCGTGGTCGGCGGCGAGGTGATTCGGGATGCCGCGCCCACCGTCGGCGCCCGCGAGCTGATCGAACCACCACAGGCTCAGCGTCGTCAGGAGCACGCCCTTGTCGGGGATGCCGGGGGAGAGCACGTGGTCGAACGCGCTCACGCGGTCGCTCGCGACCACGAGGAGGTGCGCCGGGGCCGCCCCTTCGGCCGTGTCGACGGGGATGTAGAGGTCGCGCACCTTGCCGGAGTAGGTGTGGCGCCAACCGGGGAGCTCGAGCGGGGCAGCGGAGGTCACCCGCTCATTATTGCGGGTCCGCGGGGCGGGCATTCGCGCGAATTCTCGCACAAGCCCGTTCGCGGCGCCTGCCCCCGGGGCGGCCGGAGGCCCCTGGCTAGCCTGGACGGATGACCGACGCAGCCCCCGACAACGCGGTATCCGTCGACCCCCACTTGGGGAGCACGCACAAGACCATCCGCGGATGGGTGTTCTGGCCCGCCGCGGCCATCGCCCTCGCGTTCATCGCGTTCGCGCTGTTCTTCCCCGCCGCCGCCGAGGCCACGTTCGACACCGTGCAGACGGCGATCGTGTCGACCTTCAACTGGTACTACGTGCTGATCGCCGCGTTCTTCGTCGTGTTCGCCCTGGCGATGGGCTTCAGCCGCTTCGGCAACATCAAGCTGGGTCAGGACGACGACGAGCCCGAGTTCTCGACGATGTCGTGGTTCGCTCTCCTCTTCGCCGCCGGCATGGGGATCGGCCTGGTCTTCTACGGGGTCAGCGAGCCGCTCAGCCACTTCATCTCACCGCGTCCCGGGGTCACCGGCACTCCCGCCGAGCTCGCGCAGCAGGCCATGTCGCAGACGTTCCTGCACTGGGGTGTGCACGCGTGGTCGATCTACGTCGTGCTGGGCCTCGCCCTCGCCTACGCCTTCCATCGCCGCCGTCGCCCGCGCACCATCCGCTGGGCGCTCGAGCCGATCCTCGGTGCCCGCCTCGTGCAGGGCGGCTGGGGCAACGCCGTCGATGTCGCGGCCCTCGTCGGCACGCTCTTCGGGGTCGCGACCTCCCTCGGTCTGGGCGTCCTCCAGATCAGTGCGGGCCTCGACTTCCTCGGGGTCGTTCCGCCCACCATCATCAGCCAGGCCGTGATCATCGGCATCATCACCGGACTGGTGCTGTTCTCGGTGCTCTCGGGTGTCGGCAAGGGCATGAAGTGGCTCTCGAACATCAACCTCGTGCTCGCGGGCGTGCTGATGCTCTTCCTGCTCTTCGTCGGGCCGACCGAGTTCCTGTTGCGCGACGTCGTGCAGTCGATCGGCAACTACATCCAGAGCTTCGTCGGCCTGTCCTTCACGGTCAGCGCCTACGCCGGCGACGAGGGCGTGGCCTGGCAGGGGGCCTGGACGGCCTTCTACTGGGGCTGGTGGATCTCGTGGGCCCCCTTCGTCGGCATCTTCATCGCGCGCATCTCGCGCGGTCGCACCGTCCGCGAGTTCGTCGTCGGGGTGATCCTGGTGCCCACGCTCGTCGGCATCCTGTGGTTCACCGTGCTCGGCGGGACCGCGATCTACGGCGAGCTGACCGGCACGGCCTCGTACACCGATGCGGACGGATCGGTGGACGTGTCGACGGCGCTGTTCCAGATGCTCGAGGGTGTTCCGGGCTCCGTCGTGCTGATCGTCGGCTTCCTCATCCTCATCGCCGTGTTCTTCGTGACCTCCGCCGACTCCGGCGCGCTCGTGATGAGCATGATCGCGACCGGCGGCGAAGAAGAGCCCAAGAACTGGGTGCGCGTCTTCTTCGCCCTCGCCACCGCCGTCATCGCCTTCGCCCTGCTCATCGCGGGCGGGCTCCAGGCGCTGCAGACCGCGGCCATCAGCATCGCGTTGCCGTTCAGCATCGTGCTGCTCGCGATCTGCTGGGCGACGGTCGTCGCGTTCCGGAGAGAGATGCGCGCGTACGACAAGGCGGAGCGCGCGCAGCTGCGCGACGCGATCGGCGAGCACTACGGCCTCGAGGTCGAGGAGCCCAATCAGCGGGGCATCTTCGCGATCCCGGTGCGGTGGGCGCAGCGTCGCCCGGCCAAGGTCGCCACGCGGAGCGCCGAGGAGTCTTCCTCCACCGACGCGTAGGTGTCCCGCGGCGCGGCCGTCCCCCTCTCATCCGGTGTATAGTCCACGTGGACTAGTCGACACGGACCATGAGGAGGACGGATGCCGGAGGCCAGCCGTCTCACCCCGATCGCCGTCATGATCCTCGCGACCCTGCGCGAGGCCGACATGCACACCTATGAGCTCGTTCGCCTCCTGAAAGAGCGGCGCGACGACCGGCTCGTCCCCCTGCAGAAGGGCACGATCTATCACACGGTCGCCCGTCTCGAGCGGGACGGCCTCCTCGCGGAGGTCGGCGTCGACCGGGACGGCAACCGTCCCGAACGGACCACGTACATGCTCCTGGATGCCGGTCGCCGAGCCGTCGAGGAATGGGTGCGCGCCGAGCTGCCCCAGGTCGACCGGCCGAGCGACTTCCGCGTGGCCCTCTCCGAGGCGCACAATCTCGAGCGCGACGAGGTCGTCGCCCTGCTCGATCGGCGACGCGCGATGCTCGCGGCGTCCATCGACGAGCACCGCGCCGGTCTCGAGTACGCCGCCGAGCGCGACACCCCCGAGCAATTCATGGTCGAGATCCAGCGCCAGGCGGCGCTCCTCGACGCTGAACTCGCGTGGCAGGACACCCTCCGCGCGCGTCTCGCCGATCGCACCCTGCCGTGGGGCGTCGCCGAGATCCCCGAACACATCACGAACAAGCACCGCGTCTCGAGGGAGACATTGGCATGACCGACGCCCCCGCCGCCTCCGCGGCATCCACCCGTACCGGGTCGCACAAGACCCACGAACGCAGCCCCTGGCCCGCCCTCTGGGCGCTCGTCATCGGCTTCTTCATGATCCTGGTCGACACCACGATCGTCTCGGTCGCGAACCCCGCGATCAAGGCGGCTCTCGACCCGAACACCAACAACCTCGACAACGTCGTGTGGGTCACCAGCGCCTACCTGCTGACCTACGCCGTGCCCCTGCTGATCACCGGTCGCCTCGGCGACCGCTTCGGCCCGAAGAACATCTACCTGACCGGCCTGGCGATCTTCACGCTCGCCTCGCTCGCCTGCGGTCTCGCCCCGTCGCTCGAGGTGCTGATCGCCGCTCGCGCCGTCCAGGGACTCGGTGCCGCTCTGATGACGCCGCAGACGATGGCCGTCATCACCCGCACCTTCCCGCCGCAGAACCGCGGTGCGGCGATGGGGCTGTGGGGCGCCACGGCCGGCGTCGCGACGCTCGTGGGCCCGCTCGCGGGCGGACTGCTCGTGGACGGCTTCGGCTGGGAGTGGATCTTCTTCATCAACATCCCCGTCGGCATCATCGGCTTCATCGCCGCCGTGATCCTCGTCCCGCAACTGCCCCGCACGGCGCACAAGTTCGACATCCTCGGCGTCGTGCTCAGTGCGATCGGTCTGTTCCTCATCGTCTTCGGCCTGCAGGAGGGCGAGCACTACGCGTGGGCCGCGTGGATCTGGGGGATGGTCGCCGCGGGCGTCGTCGTCATGGCGGTGTTCATCTGGACGCAAGCGCGCAGCAAGGGCGAGCCCCTCGTGCCGCTCGACCTCTTCCGCGATCGCAACTTCTCCGTCGCGAACCTCGCGATCGCTGCGGTGGGTTTCACCGTCACCAGCATGGCGCTGCCCCAGATGTTCTACCTGCAGCTGGCGCGCGGTCTCACCCCGACCGAGTCGGCGTTGCTGCTCGTACCGCTCGCGATCCTCTCCGGGGTCCTGGCCCCGTTCGCCGGCAAGCTTCTCGACCGCACCGATCCGCGCTTCCTGCTCGTTCCGGGACTGGTGCTCGTCGGCGGCTCGCTCGGCATCTACGTCGCGCTCATCCTGAACGACGCGCCGATCTGGGCCTTCCTCATCCCTTCCGCGCTGATGGGAGTCGGAAACGCCGGCATGTGGGGTCCGCTCGCGACCACCGCGACGCGGAATCTTCCGCCGCGTCAGGCGGGCGCCGGTGCCGGCATCTACAACACGACCCGTACCGTCGGATCGGTCATCGGCTCGGCATCCATCGCCGCCTTCATGCAGGCGCGCCTCGAGGCCAACCTGCCCGGAGCGGCGGATGCCTCGGCGAGCTTCGGAAGCGGAGCGTTGCCGCCGCAGGTGGTCAGCGGGTTCTCGCAGGCCATGGGTGAATCGCTCGCGCTGCCGATCATCGTGATCGGCGTGGGTCTCGTCGCCGTCCTCTTCATGCGACGGCCCTCGGTGATCCGCCCGCACGGCGCTCCGCGTGACGCGGCGCCCGCGCAGGCGCACGCCGCCCCGGCCGCGGCGGGCGAATAGCGCCCGAATCCGCGGAAGCCGTCGCGTCCTTCGGGGCGCGGCGGCTTCCGTCGTCGCGGGTCGTGCGTCTCGTCGAGCTGTACGCGAGGCGGATGGTCGGTTAACCTACCTTTCGTTTCCTGGCTGCCGTGACTCGCCCCCGACATTCGACAGGGCGCGGCAGCCTGCCCGCTACCGCGACCTGAGAGGCGGTGAGGACACCGTGCCGCTCTTCGAGTCGAGACGGACGCCGGAGGCGCGTCGTGCGCGGGCCGCGCAGACGCAACTCCCGTTCTTCTTCGGGCTCGTCTACGTGGCGGTCGTCGTGGCCGTCGCGGAGCCGTCTCTCCTGGCGATGCCCGTCTCGATCATCGGTTTCGCCATCGGTGTCCTGGCGACCGCCCTCGCGATTCTCGTGCCCTGGGAGAGGTACGCGCCGATCGCTGCGATCACCGTCGCAGCCCTCGACGTCGTCGCGGTGACTCTCGTCCGAGCCGAGATCACGCACGTGCTGCCGGGGGTCATCCTTCTCGCGATCTTCCCGATGGCGTGGGCGGGCTACTCGTTCGGTGCCGCGGGGCTGACGCTCGTCGCAGCGGGTTCGGCCGCGATGCTGGTGTTCCGTTTCCTCTACGACGGCGCCGTGCCGCAGTCGTTCGCGGGCTGGGCGAACGTCACGAGCCTGCCGCTCGTGATGGTCGCTCTGGCGGTCCTGTCCTTCTTCGCCGCGCGGCGGCTGGGGCGCCGGGGGCTCCAGCTCACTCACGCCAATCGGGCGCAATCCGAGGCCCTCGCGAATGCCCGCGACGCCGAAGCCCTCGTGACGGGGATCCTCGACACGGTGGCCGCGGGAGTCGCTTTCTTCGATGAGGACGGGCGCCTCGTGGTGGCGAACGCGGCCGCGCACGAGATCGCGCGCGCCTCGGGATTCCGCCTCGACGAAACCCCCTACGCCGGTGAGAACGTGCTCGGCGACGATCGCGTGACGCGGGTCGAGCCCGACGAGCAGTTCATTCCGCGGGCGCTGCGCGGCGAGGTCATCCGCGGACACCTGGCATGGATCGGTCCCCCGGAGGCGCAGATGGCCGTTCTCGCGTCATCCACTCAGCTGCGGCGGCAGGACGGGTCCGTGCAGGGCACGGTCGTCGTGGCGCACGACGTGACCGAGCTGGCCGACGCGATCGAGGTGCGCGAGCAGTTCCTGCGCACGGTCTCTCACGAACTCCGCACTCCGCTCACGAGTGTCACCGGGTTCCTGTCCCTCATCGACGACGCCGTCGGTACGCACGATCCGAAGGTGCGCACGTACATCGACGTGGTCAACCGTCGCGCCGCCGATCTCGTCGACCGGATCGAGGACCTCGTCTCGGCGACGCGGGTCGAGGAGGCGCTCCGGCTCTGCGTCGTCGACATCCGTCAGGTCGTGGAGGCCGCAGCGCGGCGCGTCAGCAGGCTCGCGGAGCAGCAGTCCACCTCCGTGCAGGTGTCGGGTGCGCCCACCGCGTGCGCTCACGCCGACCGCGAGAAGCTCGAGGGCGTCATCACCGAGCTGCTCACGAACGCCGTCAAGTTCGGCGAACCCGAGGTTCCGGTCACCGTGACGTGCCACGCGGGCGACGATCGTGTGCGCGTGAGCGTCGCGAACGACGGGCCGGGCCTCTCCCACGCCGAGCTCCGACGGGTCTTCGACCGCTTCTATCGCACCGCCCACGCGCGTTCCCGCGCGGTGCAGGGATTCGGGTTGGGGCTCACCCGGGTGCGCACGATCGTCAACGCGCACGGCGGACGCATCCACATCGAGAGCGCGCCCGGTGCCCGAACGACGGTGACCGTGGACCTTCCCGCCGTCGTCGAGGCGACCGCGTCCTGACGCACGGCGCGCTGCCGTGGGCGTCGCAGACGCGCGGCCTCTCGGCGCGCCCCCGCGGGTGGGCCGGGAGTGCGCTCGTCGTGAGGGGGCGGAGAGGCTCTTCGAACCGGCTATGCGCCGATCTCTCGAAAGTGGGCTTCTGTCGATGATGTTCGCCCTCTTCCGCTTGCCACGGCAAATTCACCGTGTCTAATTCGCTTATACGCATGTATAGTCAATGACGCACCGCGATGACACGCACTCCGCGCGTCCTCCGCCTCGTCTCTCGAAGGAGTCGCCCATGACCGCTCCGGCCATCGTTGTCCCCCCGTCCTCTGCGGGGGCGGCGCGCCCCTCGTGGCCCCGGGCCGCCGGCATCCTGATCCTCACCGGAGGTGTGCTGCTGACCGCCGCCACCGCCCTCGAGATCGGGACCGACGTGTCCGCCGAGCCGGGCCCGGCGACGGCGTTCTGGGTGCTCTTCCTCGCGAGCACCCTCGCCCACGTCGCGGCGATGTTCCCGCTCGCCCTCGGCCGCGGTGACGGTCGCGGCGCGGTCGGCTCGTCGCTCGTCGGCAAGATCGCCCTGCTCGGTTTCGGCGCCTTCTTCCTGGCGAACCAGAGCCTCTACCTGGCGGCCGCCTACCTGCTGCCGACGGCCGAGCCCGCGGGCGGGGCGGTGGCGTTCCTGTTCGGCATGAGTGCCGTGCAGGGTCTTCTCCTGCTCGTCGGAGGCATCGTCATCGTGCGCGCCCGCGTGCTGACGGGTGCGGCACGCGGGGCGATCCTCGTGCTCGCTCTGATCGGCTTCGCGCTGGGCGTCGTCGTGAACAACAGCTCGATCGAGGCGCTGACGAACACGATGTACTTCGTGTCCACCGGCGCGCAGATCATCGCGGGGCTCCTCATCGCCCGGGCCGGCCTCGCCGCAGCGAAGTAGCGTGTGGGACGTGCCCCGCAGCTATCAGTCCCCCAAGCGACAGGCCGAAGCCGCCGCCACGCGCGCGAACATCGTCGACACGGCAGGCCGCCTCTTCGTCCGCGACGGCTACGTCGCCACCTCCATCAAGGCGATCGCCGCCGAGGCGGGGGTGTCGATCCCGACGGTGCACCTGAACGGCCCCAAGCACGCCCTGCTCATCGCCGCCTTCGAGCGCACATTCGCCGGTGACGAGGGGCGGCACTCGCTCGCCGAGCGACCCGAACTCGTCGCCATCATGAGTGAACCCGACACCGACACCGCGATCGGGCGGTACGTCGACTTCCTCATCGAGGCGAACCAGCGTTCCGCGGCGATCGTGCGAGCGATGCTCGCCGCCGCCGACAGCGACGCCGAGGTGCGCGCCGCCTATCTCGACCTCGAGATGCGCCGCCACCGCGACATGACGATCGCCGCCGGCTGGTTCCTCCAGCGCGACCGCATCCGCGTCGACCAGGTCGCGCTCGCCGCCGACGTCCTCGGCCTCATCACCGGCCCCGACCCGTGGACGCACTTCACCGTCGCCCGCGGATGGGACCTCGCCGCGTATCGGTCGTGGCTCACCGCGCAACTCGTCCACCTCGCCGACAATCTCGCGTGAATGCGCGGCGGGGACGTCCGGAAAGAACAGGAAATGACCTCCTCCGCCCTCATCTGCAGCATGCCCGCCGTCGGCCATGTCGGCCCTCTCCTCGTCGTCGCCGCCGAACTGCAGCGCCGCGGCTGGGACGTGCGCCTGCTCACGGGCGCCCGATACCGGTCGATGGTCGAGGCCGCCGGCATCCGATTCCTCCCCCTGCCGCCCGAGGCCGACACGCTCGACGACATCGGGACGGCCGGCGACGAGCGCGAGAGGGGACTCGCGACGATCAATCGCGGCGTCGAGCGGGCGTTCCTCGACCCCGCCGCCCCCGCGGCCGTCACCCTGGAGCACCTCCTCGCCGAGGAGCGGGCCGACGTGGTGCTGCACGACATGCTCTTCCTGGGCGTGCAGACCTTGTTCGGCCGGCCGCGCGCCCAGCGTCCCCTCACGGTCATGTGCGGCATCACGGCAGCGGGGTTCTCGAGCCGCGACACGCCCCCGTACGGTCTCGGGATCACACCCCTGCGCCAGCCGGTGCTCAATCGACTGCGCAACCGGGTGCTGGGCGTCACGGCGAAAGCCGTGCTGCGCCCGGTGCACCGCTCGCTCGATCTCTTCCTCGCCGGTGTCGGCGCCCCGCCGTTGAACGGGGCGTTCTTCATGGACGTGCTCTCGCGCAGCGACCTGCTCGCGCAGTTCACGGTCGAGCAGTTCGAGTACCCCCGCAGCGATGCGCCCGAGAACCTGCGCTTCTACGGCCCCATGCCCACCGCATCCACCCGGCCGATACCCGCCCCGGCCTGGTTCGACGACCTCGATCCCGCTCTGCCGCTCGTGCACGTGACGCAGGGAACCGTCGCCAACACCGACTACAGCGAGGTGATCGAACCGACGCTCGCGGCCCTCGCCGATCTGCCGGTCCAGGTCGCCGTGACCACGGGCGGCCGCCCGGTCGAGACGCTGCCGACCCTGCCCGCGAACGCGTTCGCCGCGAGCTACCTGCCGTACGACGAACTGCTCGCCCGCACGCGCGTCCTCGTGACCAACGGCGGCTACGGGGGGCTCCACCACGCGATGCGTCACGGCGTGCCGATCGTGATCGCGGGCGATTCCGAGGACAAGGTCGAGACCGGCGCGCGCGTGCAGCACGCCGGAGTGGGGGTGAACCTCCGCACCGGACGACCGACTCCGGATGCCGTGCGCTCGGCCGTCCAGCGGATCCTCGCGGATCCGACCTACGCGGCGAACGCGCAGCGCATCGGCGACGCGATCGCGGCAGCGCCGGGGGCGGCGGGGCTCGTCGACGACGTCGAGGCGATGGTCGCGGCCCGCGGCTGACCTCGGCGGGCGGTGCGGGTGGGCGGGCACCGACCCCGCGGCAGATCGCCCGCTAGGCGCGCGGCGGGGCGGTCGATCCGCGGACGATCAACTCCGAGGGGAGCACCGCGATCTCGTCGGGCGCCGTGCTGCCCATCGACTGCAGCAGCAGCTCCACCGCCAGGGCGCCCGACCGGGCGATCGGCATCCGGACCGTGGTCAGGCTCGGGGTGACGGCCCCGGCGAGCTCGATGTCGTCGATTCCGACGATGCTCATGTCGTCGGGGCAGACCCGCCCGAGCTCGCCCATACCGGCCTCCAGGCCGAGGGCGACGAGGTCGTTGTAGGCGATCACGGCGGTGGCGCCGCTGGCGATGGCCGCGGCGGCGCTCGCGCGACCGCCCTGGATGGACGCGGCGTGATTGCTCAGGCGGGTGAGGCGGATGCCGAATCGCTCGCACGCCCGGGCGACGGTCCGGGCGCGCTGGTCGTCGGCCCAGGAGCCGTGCGGGCCCGAGGCGTAGGCGAGGTGCGCGTGGCCCAGGGCGGCGAGGTGTTCCACCGCCTGGCTCGGGCCCCGCTCGGCGTCCATGATCACGCAGACGGCGCCGGGGATGAGGCGGTTGATCACGACGTGCGGGGTGTCGCCGATCAGTGCGAGCACGTCGTCCTCGGGGAGGCGAGGGGAGCACAGGAGCAGGCCGTCCGCCTTGCCGGCGAGTTCGATGGACTCGCGCTCGCGGCGCAGGTCCTCGTCCGCGTCGTAGAGAACGATCCGGTGGCGCCCGTGCCACGCCTGCCCCTGGATGGCCTTGAGGAGGGTCGCGTAGACGGGGTTGGCGGCATCCGGGACGAGGACGGCGATCGTGCGCGCCCCCGTCGGCACCTGCGACGCGGCATAGCCGAGTTCGGCCGCGGCGACGCGCACGCGCTCGAGCGTCGCCGGGGCGAGGCGGTCGGGCTCGCCGAAGGCGCGCGAGGCTGTGGCGATCGAGACCCCGGCGTGCCGGGCCACGTCGGTGAGAGTGGCCGCCATTCGTGCTCCTTCGTGCAGTCGTTCCATCTTCCTGCATACCGCAGTGAAAACAGTTGACAAGTTTGTACAAACACATCACACTGCTTGTATGCCGATCATCGACGATCCCTCCGGACCGACCGCGCGCCTGCGTCGCACCCCGTCGTCGGTCGCCCTTCCCGCGGTCCCGGGTGCCGCCGGCATCCTGCACCTCGGCCTCGGCAGCTTCCACCGGGCCCACCAGGCGGTCTACACCGCTGCGGCCCTCCGCGCCGAGGGAGGAGACTGGGGCATCGTCGGCGTCGCCTCCCGCTCGCGCCGGGTCGTCGATGCGCTGCACGCCCAGGACCACCTGTACGCCGTCGCGACGATCTCGCCCGAGGGGACGACGCTCGACATCCCCGGGGTCCACACCGACTCCTACGTCGCCGCCGATGACCCGGCCCGGGTCGTGGCGGACCTCGCCGCCCCCTCGACGCGCGTCGTCACGCTCACCGTCACCGAGAACGGCTACAGCTACTCATCGGCGACGCAGCACCTCGACGTGACCGACCCGCGGGTCCAGGCCGACCTCCGCGGCGGGGCGCCGACCTCGACCATCGGTCAGCTCGCCCGGGGCCTGCAGGCGCGGGCCGCCGCCGGCGGTGCGCCCCTCTCGATCCTCAGCTGCGACAACCTCCAGTCGAACGGCACGCACACCGAGAAGCTCGTCCGTGAGTTCCTCCAGGAGCTCCCGGATGCCGAGGGCGCCGACGTCCTGTCCTACCTCGACCGCGCCGTGACCTTCCCCTCGAGCATGGTCGATCGCATCGTGCCCTCGACCACGGCCGAGCTGACCGACCGTGTCGCAGGGCTTCTCGGTGTGCGCGATGAGGTCCCCGTGCCGGCCGAGCCCTTCACGATGTGGGCGATCGAGGACCGCTTCGCCGGGGGCCGTCCCGCCTGGGAGGCCGGTGGCGCCGTGTTCACCGACGAGGTCGGGGCCTACGAGCAGCTCAAGGTCCGCCTGCTCAACGGCACGCACTCGCTCATCGCCTACCTCGGCGCGCTGCGGGGGGTTCCGACGATCCCGGATGCCATCGCCCTGGCCGACATCGAAGCCGCGGCCGCGGCGGTCCTGCGCGGCGAGTACGAGCCCTCGGTCACCGCCCCGGCCGGTGTGGACATCGAGCAGTACGAGCGTGAGCTGTTCGCCCGGTGGGGGAACAGCGCGCTGGGGCACCGCACGAGCCAGGTGGGCTCCGACGGATCGGTCAAGCTCGGGCAGCGCATCCCGGGGCCGATCGCCCACGCCCTCGACCGTGGCGAGTTCCCGCACCTCATCGCGCTCACGGTCGCCGCCTACCTCGCCTGCATCGCCCCACCGGCCGGCTTCGACCCCGGCCCGCACGCCGAGGCCATGACCGACCCCGCGCGCGAACGACTCACCGCAGTCCCGACGCGCGGCGGCCGCGACCTCGCGCATCGCGCCGTCGTCGACCTGCGGCTGTTCGGCGACGACGTCGCCCATCGCACGGCCTTCGTCGACCGGGTCGGCGACCTCGTCGACACCATCGTGCAGCGCGGTGTCGAGAGCGCGATCGCCGACAGCCTCGCGGCGGCCGGCAGCCTGGCGCACCCCGCGACCTGACCCCCGGCGCTCCCCGAGCGCCCCACCACCCCGGCGCTCCCGAAGCGCAAGACGACAGGAAAGAGACGCGATGAAGCTCCTCGCGATCCACGGCGCGGAAGACATCCGCTGGGAAGACCGCCCGACGCCCGAGCCGGGCGAGGGCGAAGTGCGCCTGCGGGTGCGCTACGTCGGAATCTGCGGGTCGGACCTGCACTACTACTTCCACGGCAAGAACGGTGAGTACGCCGTGCGCGAGCCCCTCACCCCGGGCCACGAGCTCTCCGCCGAGGTCGACCTCGACCCCTCCGGGCGTCTCGCGCCGGGCACGCCGGTCACGGTCCACCCGGCCCGCTTCGGCCCCTCGGTGCCGGGGCTCGAGGACCGCCCCCACCTGCGCGCCGGAGGCGACTACCTCGGCAGCGCCGCGGGCTTCCCGCACCGCCAGGGCGGGGCCGCCGAGATGCTCCTCGTCGAGGAGCACATGATCCGCGTCCTCCCCGCGGGACTCTCCCTCGAGCGTGCTGCCCTCGCCGAGCCTCTCGCCGTCGCCATCCACGCCGTGGGCCTCGCGGGAGATCTGACCGGTAAGCGCGCTCTCGTCATCGGCGCCGGGCCCATCGGCCTGCTCGTCGTCGCCGCGGCCGTGAACGCGGGCGCCGCGATCGTGGGTGCAGGCGATGTCCGGCCCGAGCCTCTGGATCGGGCGCGCGCCCTGGGCGCGTCCGAGACCTTCCTCGTGGGCGCCGACGCGATCGAACCGGAGTCGTTCGACGTCGTCTTCGAGTGCTCGGGAGTCGGCGTCGCCCTCACGCAGGCCGTTCGCGCGGCCCGACGCGCCGCCACCGTCGTGCAGGTCGGCATGCTCCCCGACGCCGAGATCGGGGTGAACCTCGCCCCGATGCTCGCCAAGGAGCTGACGTTGCGCGGCGCCTTCCGGTTCTCGACCGAGATCGACGACGCGATCACCCTGCTCGCCTCCACCGACGCCCTCGACGCGGTCGTGTCGCACGTCATCCCCGCCGCTGACGCGGTGACCGCGTTCGCCACGGCGCGCGACTCCTCGGCATCCGCCAAGGTCCTGCTTTCCCTCTGATCCGCTTCACCGAACATCATCATCACTACGAAGGAGTAATCCGATGAGCAGCTCTTCCGCCCCCGGCGTCGACGCGTCGTCGTCGACGCCCGTCGCCAAGAGATCGGTCGGCGACCTCGCCCGCGCCGCCGTCTCGGGCTGGCTCGGCACCGCGCTGGAGTTCATGGACTTCCAGCTCTACTCGCTGGCCGCCGCCCTCGTCTTCAGCCAGATCTTCTTCGCCGGGGGCGACGCCGCGATGGCGGTCGTCCTCGCGATGGCGACCTACGGCGTGGGCTACGTCGCCCGTCCGGTCGGCGCGTTCTTCTTCGCCCGCATCGGCGACAGGATCGGTCGCAAGCAGGTGCTGTTCTACACGATCCTGCTCATGGGAGCGGCGACGACCCTCATCGGCGTCCTCCCCACGTACGAGCAGGTCGGCATCCTCGCCCCGATCCTCCTCGTCATCCTCCGCCTGGCCCAGGGCTTCGGCGCCGGCGCCGAGATCTCGGGTGCGGGTGTCATGCTCGCCGAGTACGCGCCCGACAACCGTCGCGGCATCGTGGCCTCGCTGGTGGCCCTCGGCACGAACTGCGGCACGCTGTTCGCCTCGGGCATCTGGGCGATCCTGCTCGCCGTGATGATGGAGAGCGACGTCATCGCGTGGGGCTGGCGCATCCCCTTCATCGGCAGCGCCGTCATCATGCTCTTCGCCCTGTGGGTGCGCTTCAACCTCAAGGAGAGCCCGGTCTTCGAAGAGCGCACCGACGTCGTCGACGGCAAGGCGCTCTCGCGCGCCGAGCTGCAGAAGGTCGCCACCGAGACCAACGACATCCGCACGCTCGAGTCGCTGCAGAAGAAGCCCCTCAAGGCCGTGCTCGTGTCGTTCTTCCTGCGCTTCGGCCAGGCGGGCAACTCCGGCATCGTGCAGACGTACCTGATCTCGTTCATCACGATCACCCTCGCCGTTTCGAAGGAGGTCGGCCCCGAGATCGTCATCGTCTCGTCGCTGATCGGCTTCGTCACGATCCCCGTGGTCGGCTTCCTCGGAGACAGGTTCGGCCGTCGCCGCATGTACATCGTCATGTCGGCGCTGTCGCTGCTGCTGATCATCCCGACCCTGCTGCTGATCAACTCCCGCGAGGTGGGGGCGATCTTCGTCGGCTACGCGCTGATCCACAACATCTCGGTGCTGGGTCTGGCGTCCATGGAGAACATCTCGATCCCCGAGATCTTCGGCGCCCGCAACCGCTACACCCTCACCGCCGTCGTCCGCG